>JAABUU010000115.1_pt1 | contig 194940 bp, 201 predicted proteins | sample 5559301 | NCBI WGS metagenome assembly JAABUU01 (sample SAMN10711884, study PRJNA513360) | rock metagenome | isolation source: Antarctica rocks | place: Antarctica: Victoria Land, Richard Nunatak white
GCCATCGTTTTGCTGATATGTTGAAGAATTACACGTTGGTAGCAATAAAATATGAAATGTGAATTTTCAGCCCTATAGGGCTGTCCCACTGCTAGGTTTAGCCCAGTGCTAGGTGAACCCTTCTACTTTCGCCGCTCACAAAGCCTGGGTCTTGATCCAACACCAAATCACCACGTCGCACCCAGCGTCACTCCTGGATGCCGTATAAATTCACCTGAGATTGGTTTCAAAAAGTGTAGCTTGAAAATACCCGCTCATGGGCAGATCATGGATGCCCAGTTTTCCATTGCGTCAATCCCACCTTTTCCCCTCCAAGACTTCCAGGACCATACCGTATGTTTTAACGCAGACACAACATACTACCTACCCAGCTGACTTCTCACTTGTGTTGAAGGAAGCCTACGATCAGATGACGTGTAATTCCAGCAACCCTGAATTGCCCTGGATCTACAACCATCCGGAACCTTTTAGCAATAACACCAACTTCGACGCACCTGCCTCTTTCAACTCATTATTCTTCAATTCGGAAGCTCTCCGGTTTCCTGGTGACGGCCTTGACTTCAGAGGGCCTGCCATGCCTGGACCTGAGCAGAATGTCATCGATCTCACAGAAAATTCCAGCCCGGTGGAACATAGGGTACGTCTAGATCTAGGATTATCGTCAGTATCTACACCATCGCGAGTAAACCGCCCGCCACGCTTTCCACGAGACATCATCGACTTAGAAGAGCAGGAGGCTACGGCAAGCACAGCGGGCGTAAGAGCCGGTAGTCCGGAAATTGAATTTGTTTCTTCTCGAGCTCTTCCATCAACGACACAGAGTCGCTCTCAGTCGGCTGGGCGCCACCATGGACGAAGGAACGCGGAGTCTGATCAGCATATACGGCCGCCGGAAAGCAACCGCAATCGACCATCAGGAGGTTGGCTAGACTTGCGTGACCAGGTGTCAAGAGTACAGCAATCAGTTCGACATCATCCACGTATACACCCCCTAAACGCACTCATACATCGGGATATACCTAACCGAACGCCGCCACGCAACCAAATATTAGATGTCGACCTTGACACAATTTTCGTAAATACTACTCAGAACATGATCCTTCCGGGAGAGCTTGATTTTAGCACTCAGGGTTTTCTCATGGGTGATGTTGTACGTCCGCCACCACCTCCGCCGACTTACGATGCGCCTTCTACTCCACGTAAGGGTTTCACGAGATCACCAAAAGAGGAAGATGTGCTGGTTTGTCCAAATTGCGAGGAAGAGTTGGGGATCGGTGGAAATGATTTCAAGAGACAGGTCTGGGTAATCAAAAGCTGCGGCCACGTAAGGCACCCAGTATCATTAATCCACAATCCCAATGCTAATTGGGATTAGGTCTACTGTGGTGAGTGCACAAGATATAGATTCAAGAACAAGGCAAAGCCAAAATTGAAGACGAAACACTTCAGCAAATGCGTTGTTGATGGATGCGGGGACAAGACGGTTACCAATGTGAAGAGCCTGTTCCAGATCTATCTGTGATGAGTGTTTTATCCTGTCTTTACCCCGGGAAATTCGGCATAGCGCTTGGCGTTGGTGGTTGCATTCACTATCCCTGGCGAGGAAGTGGCAGGCATGGGTTGATGGGAATCCTACGACATTTGGCGTTCGCTTTTGCTCGGAGGAATCTGCATAGGGATATCTATACCTGAGATGACGGGAGCTGGGCATTGTGTAGTATACGCATTTACATATGAGACAATTCGTTGCAGAGTTTTCTGCCAAGTTTCTTCCTCCCAAGACTCTATCGCTGATACTTTCGAAAAGAGACGCAAGATGCTAGGAGCGTGCTCGGTTCTGGTACCCTTATCTCCATCAACAACGCTAAGATAAGATAAGCCTTCCCCTGCACCTTACCGAATTCAGCCTTCGCAGTCCCAACCATAAGGTAGATCAACAAATTCGAACTATATACCAAACACCACAGCGGAGTCACCTCTCCCCTTCACCTCACCTCACCTCACCTCACCTCACCTCACCTCAACCAACTTGCTCTCTTTTTCCCCTCCAAACTTTCTTTTCCCATACCTTCCCCTAGTCCGCAGCCATTCCATAATTCGCCATGGACTCCAGCGCTCCCCGTTCGCCCAAAACCCAGTACCTAATTCTGTACAATCTTGTGAGCGCCGTGCTCTGGGTTGCCGTCCTAGGTCGTGTCATCCTCCTCGTCCCGCTTGTTGGTTTCGAAAATGTCCACGGCGGCGTCGGCGAGTTTGCCAAATGGACACAAACGCTCGCGGTCTTAGAGGTTGTACATTCGGCATTAGGTAATTCACTGCTCCCCATGCTAGCCCTTTTGGCGGTTCAGGAGTAGCAGCGAGATCTAGGTACTCCCATATTGAGGGATTACTTAAGTAACGATATGATTCCCATCCAGGACTCGTCCGATCCCCCCTCCCCACAACCGTAATGCAAGTCTGCTCCCGCCTCCTCCTCGTCTGGCTTGTCGTCAACCCGTACCCCCAAGAGACCTCCACGTCTCCCTTCTACAGCACCATGCTTGTCGCCTGGTCCGCCACCGAAGTCATCCGGTATTCCTATTTCGTCCTAAATTTAAGGGGCTGGGTGCCAGGATTTGTGACCTGGTTGAGATATAACGCGTTTTACGTCATGTATCCTTTGGGCATCGGGAGCGAGTGTTGGTTGATTTGGCTGGCCAGTGGGGTGGCGCCGGCTTGGTATGGGTGGGCGTTATGGGCGATATTGGGAGCGTATGTACCTGGTGAGTTTCGGCAATTTCGTCTACATTCATTGGGGGGCGAAATAAAGGAAGACTGGGCTAATCTGAGACAGGGGGCTATATTTTATATTCGCACATGATTGCGCAGAGGAGGAAGACGATGAGGGGGAAGGGACTGGAGAGGAGGAGTAGGGCCTCGACCCAGCAAAGAGTTTTTTAAGGAAAGAGAAGGGCTGTGTAAGAAGAGAAAAGATCCCAGATTTCTCTTCGGTCCATATATCTCCTGGACGGTGTTCGACATAATGGTCTCGGTATAGGAAAATAATTACCTTGGGGCCCCAAAGTCTTTAGGTGCAACGGAACGGCCTTGATATGTCTTCTAATTTGGGAGAATTAAATACGGAGGGCTCTCGAGCGCAGCCAGTGTTCGAACAGCCGCAACCTAAATAGTTCCAGCCGTTTGCCTACACTAACAATCTCATTTGGAGCAGCGAACTCGAACAGCCTATATATGTCACCGTGGACTTTTGATTCAAAAGACAGCGGAACACATGGACCCATACTCCTTATATACCAACATTGGGAACATGTTTGAACAAGCGGCAATTCAGACCCGAGGTAATTGTTTTACCATCTTCTGTCGTCAATGCATCAAAAACAACAAGCGAGCTCTATACGATGGAAATCATTGCACGTAAACCGGTTTCCTCAAAACCATTTCCCACTACCGGATAATTCTCGACCTAAGATATGACCACAGTATAATATATGTTTGTGTGTAAGATACAATTCTATCTGGCTCATTTCTGAACCTATGGGGGTAATGCTCTAAAAGATGATGTTCTCACCATGAAAAGATATACTTCTGAGCGGAAATCCCCTTTTTGGGGGGGAGGGGGCGAAGAGGTTAATTTGATGATTTGAGGATTATCAGGCAAATTTTAATCTTGTTTGCCGCCTTCTTTAGCATTCACTAGCTTATCTATCTATAAGATATGGCTTTCACATATGATGTGTCTGCGTATAAGAGGTGGTTCTAGTTGGATCAAAAACAACAGAAATCCCATAAGGCTGCAGTCTTATATCTGGAACTTATGGGGTATTTCCTACCACATACCATAGACCTCATCTATCACCAAAGCAAGTTTTCCTCTTTCACACATCTCCTAGCTCACCGATGGCTGCTCTATCACTTTGCTTACGGGGAACGAGCTCTGGATATGGAATAAATTTCATCAACACATCTCTCCCGCTGTATTCGTTCCAACCCTCTATTCTTTCTCGATGCAATCCCAACCGCCTGTGAATCCTTTTCACCCGATGCAACAACCAGAAAACCATGGATCAAATGCCGTTCAGATAGCCTTCGCTTTGAGACTAGCTGACTTCCCCAGAAGAGGACCAAGAGTATCGTCCACTCAGTCCGCAATTACCCGGATTCAAAATAAATCCAAGACGGGGACATTTTCCCGTCCTGGTCCTCAAGTCCCGCCCTGTGGACACAACTACCTTTCATTCCACCTTTTCTGCCCTAACTACGCTCTTTAATGGCCTTCTCATCACCCTTGAAAAATCCGTTGGGTGATTCGGATTGATCGGATATCGTTCATACTTGCTGCCTTCAACCTAGTTACTCTACTATGCTCACAACAAGGACGGGAGAGTGCGAGAGGGTCCAGAGAACCAAAGATTTCCACACTATCCGTTTCTTCCATAACCATGGTATATTCCGTCCGTTTTTCGCCCTCCCGTGCGTGACATTAAGCCCTCATATGCATATGATACTTCCATCACCATGAACGTATACCTACATAAACCTCATCTGGCTCCTCTGCGATTGCTATTGTTAATTTTTCCGGCCATATCAGGAAGCCAACCAAACTGGCACTCGCCAGACCATCTTACGCCAACTCCTTCCCCAGAGCCTCTTCATCTACGCAGCCTCGAGCACTCCCTCTCCAAGTTCCCATTTCATTGCCATTATTGTTTCGAGGGTCGTTGGGCACAGGCACGTTCAAGCGCGGCTAGGATTAGGTCTCTACGAAAGTCTCTAATGCTGGGTCTTAAAAGGTAGGTGATAGATAGTTCTTAGGACGTTGGGGTTATGGGTGAGGGTTTGGTAAAGGAGACTTCTAAGAAACCGTTGATGAAAGTAGTTTATTTGTGTGACGGGGGATGCTGTACTATTTCGTAAAACACTTCACGAGGGTTTTATGCTGGAAACAGGTGGACGAAGGCTGAGGGTAGACGGTTACTTCGTTAAGGAGATTGGATAAATCGATCTTGTATGCAATCCTGTAGGAATATATCACCCGAGTAGTGTTTCGGATACACCGAAGAAAGTCCGACGCCCTTTTCTCCCATGCGTTGGATCTTCTGGCTTCGTGTAGAACATTTTCCTCCTCCGTTACTCACTATGTCCCCTGTCCAAGCTCTTCCTCACAGCGCCAAAACCCCTCGTAAAAAGCCGATGTACATCCACACTCCTCTTCTCCGCATTCCCACTCTTCACCTTCCCGTTATCATCGTCCCCATCGACACGACAATCCATCATCTCCAGCTCCACAAAGCCGCTCTTGCCCATATCCGAGGACCCACAGCGCTCTCTTTTGCGCAATTGAGCACTTTCTTCGCTGGGTCTGTCCATAGCTCTCGGCCGATCGAGGAGTTTTTGAACTTCTGCTTCGCGGCGGTCTTCTTCCTCTAGGGTTCGCTTCTCTTCTAGCTCAATCACATCTGCACGACCGGTCGACGGCATTTCTCCAGCTGCGGCTTCTCGAAACCGCTGTTTGCAAAGCTCATCCTTTTCCAGTTCCTGAAAGATGTCCGCCTCAGTCGGCGCCCACGCAATCCGGAGCGACTTCACCGCGATTTCAAAAGCCCAGCATGCAGTAACAATCAATATTAGGGTCAACCACCACAGAGCGTTCCTGCCAAAGCGCTGCAGAAAGCCTTCTTTGACATCATAGATGGTATTGTTAGAATAAACTGCGCTGAGGATGATGTTCCATAAAAACCAGCCACCAACACTCAGTACCATAGCGATAACACACGTGATGCTCTTGTTGTGGAGTTCCAGAAACTGAATTTTCGTGGCGATGACGATAATACATGCTGTGAATGTCAAAGCGCCCATGGCGAATAAGTCATTGTCAGTAGTGAAAAGTGCTTGGCCATAGAGACCGAGCATTAGGAAGAAGATAATGACGGCTTCGGTACTCGCCTTAAAGACCCAGAAAGCGTAGATGAAAAGATTGAAGGCGCCGTTGCGATGACCGACTGTATAGAGCTCGGGCACAGCGAGGAGAGTGGATGCGGCGAGATCTTTTTCAAAGATACCCATGAAGATCACAGGGAGTGAGGTGAAGAGCGTGTTGAACATGGACAAGGACCATGATTCGTAGAGTGAGGTGCCAGTGTAGCCGGCGTAGCGCTGATATAGAGCTTGGGTGAGGTAGAAGAGCATTTCTTTCCAGAAAGTGCTAAGGGTGTATTTGCAGGTGCGGATGTAGTTCCATCGTCCATGCACGAGGAGGAGCTTGAGAAGGAAGCGGAATTGCGCGATTGAGTAATCCGATGTGCGAGCTGCTTGCAGGCCCTCTTTACCCGTGATGCCAATGCCGACGTGCGCTTCCTGGATCATGGCAATGTCGTTTGCCCCGTCTCCAATTGCGAGGGTGACAGCATGTCTGACTTTTCTGCGAATGACGCGGACGAGGTAGGCTTTCTGACTTGGAGAAGCCCGGCAGCAGATTACCGAGTCGACAATGATGGCAAGGTCTATGAAAAGCTTCCTGATGATTTCGTCGGCTTCGACGAGAGCCAGTGTTTGACCGTCAATCACGACGACGGAATGAGCTACACGTCCGCTCGTGATCTCGAGAGTAGCAGCCGCCATCCTGTGTTGAATGTCGCCAGCGGACCGATCGAGAATCGTTATCGATGAGTAGTCTTTGATCAACCGACACGAATGGCCAATATTGACGGCTGTTTGGAGTTTATCTCCTGTCAACATCCATAGCTTTATCATGGCTCGCCGAAGCTTATCGATAGCTTCAGGTACTCCCTTCTGTAGCTTATCTTCGATAGCAGTTGCGCCTGCAAGTTCGAAGTCTTTCTCGATCATTTCCCCAGCTCTCTCAACCATATCTTGTCGATCAACAAGACTTATCGAGGCATCAAGATAGACCTTCTTCCAGGCTGCATATTCCTCTTCCTCTAAGTATCTATAACCATAGAGCAAAGTTCTCAAACCTTCTGCAGCGAAGTCATTGATATGCTGGAAACATCGCTCAAAGACCGCTGCATCATCCACGGCCAAGGCCTCTTCGACCAGTTCTTCTCTGTCGTCGCCTTGGAAGGAAGACCTGCCCTCAAAACCTCCGGGACGTTTGGTACCGAAGTGGGTAGAGGGCCGAGGTGAGTAATAAATACTTTCAGACTCCCTTGGGGATAAATTTACGTCTGTCTCCCGATCTTTTAACCACCCGTCAAGCTCATCTCGAATCGGCTCAAGTCGTCTGGCAGTCATGCTTGGGCGTGTGGCACCACCTAAACTCCGGCGATGTAGGCTTAGACTTGTCCTCAGCCCGCCGTCTTTCCGACTTCTATGCTCACTATCGCGCCTAATGGCTTCCTGTGCCTCTAAGCTTTGTCTTTTGTTGGCTCTACGCTCAACCTGAACAGCCTTTTCTAAAGCAAGACCGGAAAGTCTAAGTAGCTGTGTGATAGTGGAGTCTGCTCCTTTACAGAAGACGCAGATACGTTGATCAGGCATTCTGACGATGATAGACATTCTCTTCCTGCCACTTGAGAACTCTATAACGTCAAGGATCTGGTATGTCTCAAATAAGGGATCTGCATCAAGGCCGAAAGGGAAGCTCTTGATCATTATTGTTGAGGTCTGTCTGTCAATTACGATGTATCCGAGTTCTTGAGCAGCTCGCACGATGGCTTGCTCGTCAGGTGATGCTGCCTGGTAGTCGATCGCCCCACTCTTGCGTTTCTCCGGGAAGCAGGTGTGACATAACGCCAAGGAAAGCAAGAATAACTGAACCTTCCTAGCGAAAAGCGTGTGCGGTCTCTGCTGTACGTACTGTAGCAATTGGGTTGTTCGAAGCAGTGGCTGAGACCCATTTATCCAAGCAGAATTTCTCCCTGGTATCCTTTTGAAGCTATTGCCATTCAAAGGCGATTCGGAATATGCCTCCTCCAAACCAGAGGAAACGTTTGGTGTTGCGGGCGTCCTACTGCACGTAGAAATCCTACTCTCACGTTTCATTGGCTTCTTGCCTTTGCTTGCCCTCTTTTCCAGAGTTGGTCTCCTAGTGTTTTCTTTAATCGCCTCTTCCCGCAAATCTGGATCATGAAGCCAAGCTGTCCCTGCAACGCTCATGTTTCGGAATCGCATCGAATTGTCCGTTAACGTGCCTGTCTTGTCAGAAAATATATAGCTGACCTGCCCCAACTCTTCGTTTATTGTTGACGTCCTCGATTCCATGGGAGTGTTCGATACTTCATCGTACATGTCGATATCGTTCATGAAAAACATCTGGAAGAGTTTGACAATCTCCAGACTGACATAGAGTGAAAGGGGAATCATTGTATTGAATAAAATGATAAATGAAACCAGGATGGGAAAGAAAGCAACTTTGGCATTGACGATATACCAAGAGTTTTCTTCTGTCTCTTCTTGCCAGATCTGGTACGCCACGGTGTTAAAAATTGCCAGAAGAAGGACGAATATGACGATGATGATGACAACCCTATTGACCACACTCTGTAGAGCTGGCGCTTTTACACGAGGATTCTTTGTCGCGTTCATTCTGATCTTGCATTCTTCACCAGTATACATAACCAGTCCGAAAACCTCAGACGTGTTCCTTAACACGCTTCCCCTATAGATGATTTCGTTATTGGTTAGTGGAAGAGTTTCATCTTCGACGGCAACTTTCCCCTCAAAGCTATAAAGATTGAGGTTCGGGTCCTCAACAACAAAGTGAGCCTTGTTTTGGACAATGTTATCGACCAATTTGCAAGTCCTGGCTAAAGGTGGCGAAGCTTGCTTGATCTTCAAGTTTGTTTCGCCATCTAGAGCCGTAGTCTCAATGTACGCAATGCCGTTAGGTTCCTTCGCCTGAAGAATAACAAGGTCCGCTGGGGCGGCTTCGTCGCGTTGTAATTTAACTACATCGCCAACGCGGACGTCTTTCCATTTGGTCGTTCTCCAGTTCTCTAGATCGAACCTCGTCAAGGATACCTCGCCGCTGTCGCCAGAATCTACTAATGTGGGGTTTTTGACATACAGAACAGAAGCAGTACTTGTGTTTTCAGCCTTGTCTAACTTATAACGTCGCAGATCATCGTATCCCTCCTTAGCCACGGATAGAGTGACAAAAAACAACAGAGGCACGATGGTGGTATATGTACCTGTAGTACTTAAACCGGGTATCATTTGTAGTATGGAAACGCAGAGAAAGTAGAAATTGGCCAATTTGGAAAACTGGGCGTACAATTGGCGAGGCAAAAAATTCCACAAGGTGTACCGGCTTGACCGAATCGTGTTGTCGATATATGGCCTCCCAGTCCGCTCGTCCATAGGGACTTCGTTTCGGCTTACATTGATGTTCAGGTGTCTTCCGTCTTTACTAGGGGGTACCCTGTTTATTCTAAGAATCTTTTTTCGAATTCCTTGGAAAGAAGTCCTTATCTTAGTCAGAAAACTGGCTTGAGCTGCTCGATTTTTCAGCCATGTCTCGTAATGCGGTAGTGATGTGGCTCTTTGCACTTCCTTGATCGGATGAGGAGGCAGGCCTCTTTCCTGAAAATCTTCTACGATTGGGGAGATTGTAATTGTTGCCCCAGTCTTTTTATCACGCTGATATTGATCAGTTCCTTGTGAGGACAATCTCTGCACAGAAGAGGTGCCTGTTTGCTGGAGTTTAACAATGGGAGTACCGCCTGGGGGTCGCTCATGGACATGGTGAGTAAAAAGGGACCTGCGGAGTGAAAATGCACGGTCTCTAGACCTCGCTGATATCGATGATCCGAGAGGCGGTACGATAGAGGGCGCTGCTCCTGGTGATAGTGGCGAGGTAAAGCGTATAGACCTCGAGGGGCTTCCAGCTCTTGCGCTTGGCCCGCCCATCGTAACGCTTGTGTCGATTGACAAGGTCGGTGTTATTGAGGCCTGTTCACCAACTCCGACATTTGCTCGTCGTCGAGAGGTCTCTTCTGAGCTGGTTTGTAGCGTTCCCCCATCTATCCCTCTAGCTATGCCCAAGCTCTTCCCTGTGGTCGGTTCATCGCCGGCCGGAACAAGATTGGAAGCAGCAGTGGTATCCACCACCTCCCTCCTATCTCGTAAGTACTGCACACCATGACTCCGAGAGCCCTCTTCTAACACAGCTTGATCTTCACTAAGGTGCGCCGGCCGCCTTCGAGGAGGATCACCCATGCTGTAAGGTTCATCATGGTCGCTCTCGGGCATTCTCAGTGGATCATGACTCCATTGGTACTATGGCCTGCTCCGGTATTATGCAAAGGATTTATGGGTGTACTATGGTGGGCGTTCTTGGGATTTCTGAGGCTGGCATATGCACTCCGTCGACTCCTAATATCCAATTACAGCCAATTCGAGGAGGCTTGTATGTCTGCTTGAGGGTGAGTGCGTACGAGATGTCAAGATGCAGCTCGAGGTTCATCGGAGTGATTCTATATATTCGTACTCGTAGTCTTTGTTGTAAGAATTCTATGTTTAGACGCCGCTGACGCAGCTTCCGATCGAACTCAGGGAAAGGTCATGTGACCGGTTGACAAAGTCCCATTGTTTGGTTCGTCGGTTCTGTACGGAGTACTCGTAAGTTCTTTTGCAAGAGCATACGAAGTTTCTGCTATGATCATGTGCATTGCTAACCTAATCCAATGTTGCGAGTCCCATGAACGTAATCCCGACCTCTAGGTCCTCTCATGTACTAAGGTAGTAGTCGCTACCACAAATTCTATCAAAAGGCACCCAGTCTTGATCAGAGCATGCTTAAGTTATGACTAGGAGCTGACATCGACATTATTCGAAAAGCTGTAGGTTTTCTGATAGCTAAATAAAAAGCACTGTAGGCTAGCGAAACGAAACGCTTCCAGCTCCTTTATCGTACACAGAACGACCTAACCAACTATGCAGGATCAAACGTTGCCCAGACGCCGGCGTTAAAACATGAAATTGTGGGTTAGGCGCGAGTAACGGCAAGTCCAAGGTGACCAGCAGGAAGCCTCCTTCGTTCAAAGTTTGAGATCCCCTTCACCTTCCCCACCCCAAACCCATCTGGTATATCCTATGTTGCCTGGTGAAATTCCCCACAAACGCCTCCTTATACCTACCACTTACCCCAATGTCTTGCGAAACCTGCAAACAAGTATTGAAAAGCTGCACACTGATTATATGGCTACATCCCCACATTTTCAGGGCTTAGACTTGACGGATCGATTGTGCCAAATGAGACCATGTTTTGCAGGTCCATTTCCTCGCTCGAGGACTCCTCGTGCATTTGCATTGCCGTGCCTTGCTCTTCAACACCAGGTGAGTGCATAGGTAGGTTCAGATTCTGCTTTGAGTACATTTCGCTAAGCATATATCCGTCGTCGGATATCGTTGAATGGTGGTCTTGTGCCATGGACAAGAATTCGGCTGACGGGCTTCGGTGCATGTTATTCATGGGAGGAGATTGATCTGCAATGATAGGATCGCCGTGGTGCCCGGAGAAGGCCGACAGTGGCGAGACAGAAGGATGGATCATGTTCGGATGCTCGACCATGGGTGAGAGGAAAGGTAACGTGTACGGCGCGTTGTAGTTATTGGTGGGCATGGCATCCACATGTGGACCGGATGTGTAAAACGATGGGCTGGCATAGTCCGATGGAGATGTTGTAGTGGCTGCAGAGAGAGGATAATGTCGATAGTCCAGGCCATAGCCCGAAGTAGTGTCGATGTGTAGGTTGGGCCCAAGAGGTCCAAGGTTGTTATTGCGATGTTGAGGTATAGGTGCGTAAATACTTGCATCATTCATATTCGTTGACGGATGTTGGATGTGGAAAGATGGCATTGGCGACCCGAACATGGAAAAGTCGATTGCAGCTGGGACTGACCTACTACGAGTGCGCTTGTGTCCGCGGGGCCCAGAGTGCAGGTTTGTTCCAAAAGGGTTTTCCTGGAACATAGCAAGGTGTGGATGCGGCATTTGGTTCGGTTGAGAGGCTGGTCGAGGGACAATAGGTGAAATCGGTGCAGTCACTGCCAATGAATTTGGGTCATACGGGCTGTGTCTGCTCTGGAACGACTCTAGAGAGACAAGCTTTGCAAGCTGGCCACTTAGCACTCTTGGGTGGCCGCCAAGGTGATGTACCATGATTTGGGATGCTTGTTGCTCCTCTGTGAAATCACCACATTGGTGGAAGCCACCAGTACCAGACGAATCCATGAAGAAGTTCGGTGGTCGGTTCAGCTCCACCAGAAGCCCACGAGGTCTAGAAGATATGCCACTGCCATCATCGGATGGATCCCCGTTCTCTAGGGTAATGCTCTTGATGTAAGAAAACGGATACTCGATTTTGTAACCGGCCGAGTCGTTATTTATGTAGTAAGTCAGACAAGCCTTCTCAGGCGCGTAGAAGATAACAAGATCCATGGCATTCTGACCAACGCGACGCCATGTGCCTATGCTCAAGGATTTGCAAGTAAAATGATGGATAACTTCGTCACTGTCAGCGTGTACCAAAGCCCACTTTATCTGCACTAACTACTCACCGACTTTGCCTGGATTGCTAGACTCTGCGTTCAATAGTATCCCAGTACCACCATAAGCGTTCATCGTACTTGAGCGACCCAGGAATTCTCTTGCGAGTGGTTTCCCACTTTCCATGGCCTGCAACGCAAGGTATTGACGCATCGACTCAGGGATGGCATCGCAATCCTCGCCAGTCTCAATGCTCTTCTTAGCAAGCAGTTTTATTTTTGCACGCCTACAGTTTCTTGTTAGCCATCGTCTGTCTCTCTACTCCCAGATCCACGCACCTGTTCTGGAACCATATCTGAACAGACCGTTCGGTCATGCTAATGTCCTGCGCTATACGCTCGCGTACCGCCGCAGTCGGTGTAGCGTTGTTATTGAACTCGATCTCCAGCGTAACCAGTTGATCTTGTGTGGCTCTTTGCCGTTTTTGATTTTTCTGTTGCTGGGTGAGGGTGCTCTTCCGTGGTGGACGACGAGAGTTGCTCGTATTGGCACTAGTAGAGTTAGTTGGCGATGGAGTTGAAGTCGACATGATGTCGAGAGCAGTTGGTGACTGCATCATCGTGTCTCGTCCGCAATAGCTGTGCAGAGTGTAGCCCAATCTCTACTGCTGTCGCAGAGTGCGAGGAATCTGCGATCGAGTGTGGGTTGAGTCCGAGTAAGGTAAGGGTTGTATTGTGAAAGAGCGTTGTCTCGAAATTCGCGGGTTGACAAGGTCAGTGTCAATTGAATGTATTGCTTCGCAGAGCTGGCTGAGAAGGCAGATGAGTCTAATCCTGGGGTGATTGATGCTATACCGGAGCCGGGCAGGGAATTGAAGATGTCAGACTTGTGGAGGCTTAGATCTCGACGTAAAAAAAAAAAGTAAGTTGGTAATAGTAAAAGACAGAAATTTAGCAAGAAGCCGAAGGAGTGATATGGAACCGAAAGGAGTGACGGTATCCGTGGGGCAAAAAATGAATTAGCAGAAGAAAATGAAGGTGAGCGTCGTGGAAGACGACAACAGTGTTGAATAAATTGTTGATTGGGGGTTGGGCAAGGGAAAGGAAGCAGATCGGTAGTCAAGAGGGGAAGAGGAAGAACCGAAGCCCCTGACCACGGACACTAGGCAGGGGTGGGGGGAGGCGGCAGAAGCGCGAACACAACTCGACTTTCGCATGAAGCACTTGATGGATTTAGATGTCACCACTCCCAGCTTGAAGAGGAGAGATCATGCAGCTCGAAGGGCTGCTGTTGTTCGTCAACGCTGGATAAAGATCTATCGCATTGTTCTATATCATTCTTCATCCGCCAAGCTATCATTCTAGTGCTAACGAAGGCTCTCAATTGCAAAGACCGAAGGATGGCTTCAACAACAACGGACCTGACTGAAAACAGTAAGGCTCATACTGCGCCATTGTCACTAAGCGTCGTTCGTTGTCCATGTGGACTCTTCCTACCGCTGACACACAAAGAAGGCTGATCTCACTAGTCAAAACTGCTTGAGTAGGTATCTATCCGTGATCGGGTTTAGCATCAGGTACTCCGTACGGAGTAGTAGTATAGCATAGATTGCTCGTCAACCGACAACTATAGGTGGATATAAGCCTCTGCTACAGTACAGCCGCAATGAGTCAGGAATGCGGTTCTTCCTGAAGAAACAGGGGTGTTGACCGGTTGCGGATCTTGAGTACAACGGTACTACGAAGTCGTAGTAAGCCGGTGGTAAGTAGGTTGTGGAAGGTCGAGAAAGAAAAGATATTCTAGCCAAATAAATGGAAAGCTTTTCGTAGCTGCATCCAGAATACAGGAACAGGCTTGGCTCATTGTTTGAAACGCACTAACTCAGGTACGCGCCCTGTTGTGCAACATCGACCAGACAGGGCAAGCACTCGAAGGATATCACACATCGAAGCGCAAGATTTAGGAGGTCTGCTGTCTGCATCAAAGGTTAGGGCTGCCTCAACAGACCAAAGTACCTTACCGTGCTTATCTGACTCTTCACGATGCAAGCCTAGCACTCGGACCAAGGAATAGACTTCGCCTTCATCATCTCCGTACGATCTGTGTGACTGTGTCCTGCATGCTGAGAAATTGTGCCGTCCAGCGCACAGCTGCTTAGTCTCAGCCCTCGGCCTTGGATCTGATACTGGTTGGTGGTTGGTGGTTGGTGGTTGGTGGTTGGTGGTGTTGGTGTCTGCACAAGGATTCGACAGCGCTTGCCGAGAACATTCTCTTGGACATCCCACAACTCTCCAAATCCTTCTTGGTCTACCAAGCACCGAGTCTGAACCAGTTCTTCAGACTAGTATTTAGTATTTACAGGGCTGAGCGGCACTATACGTGTCCAGCCCTTTGAGCAACAAGGATGCGACAAGCCCTAAGAAGCCAATCATGTTGATCGCCGCACAACATTTGATGTCTATGTATTATTCCGTGAACTCTGTATTTCAAAAACCTTCTAATATCCCACGATTTTGTCTTGGGATCCTGTGTATCACGAGCCTCAGTTGAAGTTTACCTTCCTTTCCTCGACTCTCAAGATGGTATATATTTCACGGAAGGCTATCTAATGAAGTTACAAAAATCCGAAGCACTGCTCAGCACCTCAAAAATCTACCAAAAGCAGCTACACGATGTTGTATGATTCACCACGGAACAGATATGTCCCTGGACGAAGCTGTATAGTTGCTTAGAGGGCAGTACAAGGGCAGTACATTAAGTTGACTGGCCTACCGTACGCGCTTACCGTCTAGCACCTCCTGATACTTTGTGCTGTGCCATTTACGACATATGTTGGCGATGTAAAGCCCCGCGTGCGGGTTGTATCAGTACTATGGATCACACCGGAGAATGACAGCTCCACATGAACTTGACTTGTTGCCCTGTGATTCATGGTTGCGGTGGACTAAGGTTGTATCGGTACAAGAACTTTGGCAAACGTTTCTCCAAGCCCAAGAACTGGATTCCCTTTAGCATACGCTGCATGAACTGTGTTATGCAGAATACTAACGAGGTTCTTCTCTTGAACTACCCCATCCTTTATCCAGATAGACCACGAGCCCATCATGTTCGCCATCAATACATCCGTGAAAAGTCTGTCTCCAACAATGGCAATCTGACTTGGTTTCGTCACATTACTATCGGCTGCGGTGCGGAAATACTCCATTATCTCAGCCCCGCAGCCGGGCTTCTTGGTTGAGTGCAGGAGCACATTTACGCTGGTAGCATCTTGCAGCATGTCCGCTTCTGCATCGCCGATATCATCCCACGTACCTGCGGAATTGCTGACGATTAGGAGTCGTGAGCCGGGGTAAGCGGTGCGGAGATGGTTGAACTTTTCCTGGTCAGGGTATCAACACGTCTGCGTATGAGGAAGTGAATAGAACCCAACAGGGCTTGAAAGAGAGAGAGAGAGAGAGAGAGAGTAGTGTAACAAGTATGTAGCGTTGAACACGGAACTCGAATCAAATAATTCAGCAATTTAACACACTTGAGGTTCCTAGAGACAGCAATAAAACTCACCTTATAGGGCTTGTAGATTTCATTCTCCTTTGGAATGGCAAAGCAATTGTCCTTGTCAAGTACAACGGCACGAATATCAGGTTCTTGGCCGTCGTTCAGTGCAGTGAATGCCTGGGAGATGGGAACTGGGAGATGATTGAAGTTAGATACGGTAGCATGAGGCAGACATAGTGAAGGACTCCGAAGCACTCGGAAAGCATTCAAAGTAGCAGAGACGTTCATCGAAGACCACTGGCTGCAAGTCAAGGGGACCAAGGCGGATAGAGCTCCCACGGCTCCCAAGCAATTAGAAATGCTTGGCATGCCGGGCTAGCGTCCGCTCCGAACTCAGGTCTTCCACTTCTTGATCGACGTGCGTCTTTTTGACTGCAAGGGAAACATTCAAGTCAAGTAACCCTCTACGCATCAAGTAGTCTGCTGCGCCGGAATTGGCGCTCAGAAGCTATCGACATGACGAGTACGATTGGTATTCCGATCAAGCTTCTGAACGAAGCCCAGGTATGGACAACAGTCCCTTTCTACAGCAGTCTTGTAGTATTGACAACGTACATGGGCTGACTATATATATAGAACCACGTCATAACACTCGAAATTACATCTGGTCAGGTCTACCGGGGCAAGCTTATTGAAGGTATACTGAGTCCGTCGAGGCACAACCCAATTCTCAAATGTTTCCCCGTCCAGTTTAGCTTCAATATTATGCCCGAATGCTTGCTGAACAATACTGCAAACCTTTAGCCGAAGACAACATGAATGTCCAACTCAAAGACATAACCGTCACCGCCCGCGATGGCCGGGTCAGCCATCTTGACCAAGTTTACATTCGAGGAAGCCATGTAAGATTCTTCATTGTGCCGGACATGTTACGGTGAAGACCCCTTGATCGCCCAGAATTACCCTTAAAAGCGTTCTAGGGTATGCGGAAGCTTGTACTAAGGGAAATATGTTCAATAGGAATGCGCCCATGTTCCGATCAAGAGGCACGAGAGGACGGGGCGTGGGATTGGCGAGAGGAAGGGCGACTGTCAATAGGGCAAGAGGACAAAGAGGGCCGCCCAGGGGCGGATGATGGGTGCTCGTGGATGGTTCTGATACAATGGAAGGGAAATGGCTGGTCAGTGCCCACATGGTGATCTCGAAGCGAGCCGACAAATGCGTATAAAGAAGCGCCTTCTATTTCCCAATGGGGGAGATGGGCATTAGATCGTACGTCACAAATAGATACCCAAAAAGCGAAAGTACTTGAACACCATTTCCCTTTCAATATATTGCGAAAGGTGCCCTATGCTGCTCAAGTAGTACATCCAACCATGCAGCCTCACAAGATGCGCCACCCTTTTCAATTTCTCTAATGATCTCCTTTAATCTGCCTCAGGAAATACGATGCCCGCAACTTCACCAACCGTCACTAACCCTCTTCGCATTCTGCTGCTCACCCCACCTTCAACCCCGCTGCCCCCCATCCTCAAAGGCCCGTCTTCCCTCCTGTCTGTCCTGTCCCTGCTAGACACCACACACTACCCAAGTTTCTAAACCCAGCCGCATTTTCTCTACGATTCTCTTCACTAGATGTGTTTGATTCACAACATGCTGTTAAGCTAACAGACCCCTAGACCCCACCGTCCCCCTCACAACCCCCTATTACACTGCCACCATCCCCGTCTGGCACGATACCATTCCTACCTCCTCTGACGGAAATATCGACAATGGAGATTTGGTCAAGGGTATCAAGACGTGGGAGCACGAATGGCTGTTACCGGAAGCGGCGGAGGTAATACGAGCTCTGGGGGCGGTGGTTGTGGTATTTAGGAAACCCGCTTCTAAGCAAGATTTGGTATGCTGTGCCCCAGATCAGCAACAATGACAAGCTATACCTTCTGTCTCGAAGCGGCTACTGGCTTATAGCTTCATACAAAGAGGAAATTATTTTTCTAAGGCTAGAAAATAGCTAACAGCCCCCACTCCAGACAAACATCCACCACCTCCTAACCACAACCAACACCACCCTCGCCCACCATACCTCCGCCAACCCCTACACCTCCTCCGACCCCCTGCTCCTCGCAGTCGGCATGCCGCAGCCGCTGACGCCACGACTGGAGATGGGGGATGAAGAGTGGGAGGAGGTCGGGCGGGAGTGTGGAGGTTGGGAGTGGGTTGATGGGGAGATTGAAGGGGATGGGGGGAGGAGGAATGAGTTTGGTGGTAAGTTGGTTTCTTAGGGGGATTGTTCGACGGTTCAGGGCAGGAAGGGGACGAGAAAAGGAAAGCGGTGACGGGATCGAGGGCTAATCCCTGAGAACTCAATAGAGAAAATGGGTCTCAACCGCCTCCAGGAGGCCCTGGAAGCCTACGAGTGGGAAGGTGGAGCCGATGGCTCAGGGTCAGAAGATTTCCAACTTGAAGACGAAGAACAAGACGGTCTAGACGATGTCATAACAGAAGCAGAGAGAGACGGTGCCGGGCTACGGAGGGCCTTGTTACTAGACAACCAGGAAGGGGATGGTCCAGGGGACATGGAGAACGAAGGTGAAGATATCAAAGTGGAGGAGCTGGAGAAGATGATGGCGAAGATGAGGGCTGTGAAAGGTACGTCGTCCACGAACGTTCCAGTGTATTCAACCTGCTATTGTTTGTGAAAATAGCGTCGTTTCTGTATTCACTATACTTGACCTTTCCATCCTTGGGTTTACAAGGCTACTACGGTGCTAACGGGCATCTTGACAGATATGGGCGCGGATATGCCGGAAGCCCAGCGGAAAAAGTTCGCCAGGGAGGCGGTGAGGGATATCATGAAAACGCTGTGAAGGACGGGGAGAGTGTGTAAGACGTGGAGGAGCCTCCTAAAACCGTCTCTAATACATCACCCCTTCCCAAGATACCCACCTCTGTCGGAGATGTGAGCCATACAGATACAAAGCTTCGCCAGGTAGTACTGAATCGTCATGTACTTCAAGACGGGGCAAATCATTGTTGCTCTGGCGGAGTCGTGACAAGAGAGAGCCCAAGGAAGTTCCGCTTGACGGATATCAGCCAAATTTGTCACCCCATCAGGAGCTTTCAGCGCTATGAAAACTGAGTGATCCAACATTGAGCTGGAAGCAGAGAACGCCAAGTAACGGTTGAGGAAACGTCCGCCGGAGTCTGCAATTATGTTTGTTGGTGACACTGAATGCGATTGCTCGTGAGTCGTCTATATGAGCAAAAGCGTTGTAGTGGCGGAAACACAGAAATGTGGTGCGAGGAATCATGAGGGATATAGGAGCATTTACATGGACATGGCAGAGTTGAGACAACAGCCCCGAGCCAGCTGTATGAGATGCGGAGTTTGGCAATAGCCATACTCTCTATCTCGGAGACACCTTCTGATAGACGCAGATTCGGAATATACTGATCCAGAACGCCGCGACAGTCCTTCCTCCATGCCGCCCGGATTCGAAAAGAAATGAAAGAAATGAAGAAGCTGCTGAAAGCAACAGGCCACCTATAATCCACATAACTGAACGCCTATCTACCAATGATCAAGTGCTGATCCATCCATGCTCCAGATCCAGACCTGCAAATCTATAATCAGCTTGGAGCAAGAGTCTCATGCAGCACTTTCCGCCTCTTGGGCGAAGACTAATCGCCGTTCTTCAGGCTCCTGCTCTTCCCGCACTGCCGTCAAATACAAAAGGCCCCGCATTGTTCCTCGGCGTCATCGGCCCATCAGCAACCAGTATATCCGATGGCGTTGATGCACCAAGAGCTGGGGGAAATTCATCATTTGGCGTCAAACCATCATCTGGCATGAGTGGTTGAGATGGGGTTATTGGTCTCAGGTAGTTCTGGAAATTGGAACCAGAACTCGAAGTGTCTTCGGATCGCTCTGGTATTGGTTCTCCGATGCCGTGTGCGTATGGAGGGGAGACCCGTCGAGCGTTCCGGCGGCTGAGGAGTGATTGTTTTGGTGCCTCGTTTTGGCCACTTGATAGGACGGCTGAGGCGTCGGCTTCGAGTCTCACGGATGAGAGCCTGGATGACATAGCTTCCATTGATTCGTCTTCGTCGTGGTGCCTAGCAATTTCTGGTAGGACGTCGTTTCTACTCCGAATTGCACTAATGTCGGGGCTTGAGCTAGGTTCAATCTCATTGTCATCCCATTCCTCTTCCACGGTATCGGGATCCTCTACGTCTGATTCCAAATCGGCGACTGCTCGGCAGTTGGGGCAAAGGAACTGGGGCCAGCTTTTGTGGTCGTTAAGGATCGGGCGAATGCATTTGTAGTGCCAGACGTGGGAACATGGAGCGACAAATAGTGCTTGGCAGGGCTGGTTAGGATCAGTAAAGGCTGCCTATAACTGCGAAGTAGAGATTTGGAAGCTCACAGCTATTGACATGAGACATATTGAACATTCCGAAGATTGCGTAGATGCGGCATCGCCATCTTTCTTCGGTACCGTCTTCGCCAAATCGCGAAGTCGTTTATGGGTGGTCACACTGTCTCTCAGTTAGGATAGTAATCACGTGAAATCTTGCCAGTGCACGTACTTGAAATTGTTGAGGGTTTTCTGCCACGCTCTATTGCATTCTACTCGTATCTTGACGCATCGAAATATCATCTCCTCTCCTCCTCGGAAGTCAATTCCTAACTGTATTACATCGCCATCGTTGACGGGGAAGGGCCTAGACTCAACGCTGGGCTGGCTGAGCCTGATGTGGTTGAGAAAGGTGCCAGAGGAGCTCTTCACGTCTTTGATGTACCACTGCCCATTTGAGCACCAGAACTCGCAATGCCTTCGGCTGACGACCTTTGACTTGAACCCTACTGGCGCAGAGGATGGCACATTTGGCGGTGGGTTGGGATTGGCATCGCGTTCTGAGTACCTGCCAACACGAATAACGCAGTCCTCATGTGGAAGCATCCTTGACGTTTGTGGGAATACTAGCGACGGTCGAGCAGCGCGCGGGTCCTGATGAGTTATGAGTTTAATGGTAGGCATTTGATCTGGAGGATGTCCCGTCAGGTTGGATGGAGTTGCGTCTGACTCCCTTCGATTGTTTGTCGCAGGACCGTGCGATGTGCTTCCAGATCGCCGCCTGCCCATGATTCTTGCGATCCCCCCCAGAGCTGTATTGACGGACGACTGGCCCGTGACAGGATCTAGTGACGTGGATAGTGTTTCAGGTCCTTGCCCTGAAGGGCTACTCGAACCGACTTCGTTGTGCAGCCGATTATTGATAGAGATCGATGTAGGGGTCTGCTGTGGGGTGGGTTGCTCGTCTATGAGGGTTATTCGACCTGGATAGCTAGAAGATCTGACGAAATAACTAGGTCTTGAAGAAGAAGAAGAAGAAGGAGAAGAAGAAAGGTTCAAGGGAGGACTTGGATGTTGACTTAATTCAGACGAAAGGTGGCTGTGAGTATATTGGCGCAGGTAACTTAGACCTCGAAGTCTGCTTGGTCTCGAAGGTGCAGTGGGCGAAGCGGGGTCATCACTTGTTGCCAGGGTTGGGGGAGATGTGGTTGGTTGTGTGAACATTTGTCTTGCTGCTTTGTTTAGTACATCAAGATGACGAGTGTAGGTAGTAAGGTTGAAGTAGTGGCAGAAGAGTGGTTTGGACGATAGATAAGGTCGGTATCTGGATGTGAGTGATTGTGGCAGAAGGACAAAAATACAGGTAACGAGCGGGATGTTTCGTTCTAGCCTGCCGCCAGGGGTCTTCGATTGCGGTTTCGGCGTAAGGTACAAGGTACTGTAGGTATTGATCTACATAGGTAAGGTAGATACTCGGTAAGGAGAGTAAGGTAGTAGAAGCACTTCAACATGTTTTACGCTTTGGACTCTGGTGTCTGACATGACCGTCCTGTCTATGTCTATGAAAGCTGGGGTATTGATCGCTGTCTGTTATTCTACTCTCCGTCTTGGTCATGTAATTCGGGAAAAACCCGACTACATGTACAATGTACCTATGGTTGATCTAGGGACAATTCAGCACACGATACGTTACCGCATCTGTATGACAGCAGCAGCACCAATCCTATTGGAAGTATTCCGTGGAAGACACCCCCCTCGCACTCCTTGGTGCAGTGGCTACCAGTAAAAGTTCAGCATTAACAGGTGGCGCAGACTGCGGCTTAGTACATCAGCTTCGTCTGCTGCATGCACAGATTCTGCAAGCATCAAGTCCCCTTGTACCGTGTACGAAGCATGTAACTGTAATGTCAGGCTAGGTGGAAAGTCTGCTCCTCGATCAGGAGGCAGACGGGACTCATCCTTGGGTGCCGATGTCTGCAGGATGGAAGGGAACAATTTTGCTTCGCTTCTCTCGTAGACGGCTACGTGGAAAAGACTTCAAGGGTTTCAGCCATGAGCGTCGGGTATGTTTCCTCTCACCCGGGGTAGACTATCTAGTCGCAAAGTCTTGTCCCAACGTCTGCACAGCTATGGGCACTCTTGAACATGGATGTAAGACAAAACCAAGCGATATGCAAAGGTTCATCGTTGGTGGCTTGCGACAGAGAGTCGAGCCTGTGCTGGAACAAAACATGCAACTGTGCGAAGCGACATGATGTGAAGATACATACCTTAAGTAGGTACCTTACGGAGTAGATAGATGAGCATTCGATTTACGACCTCCGACTGTCGGCTTGCAGCATATCAATCTTTATATCTTGCCTAATCGAGATAACGACATCAAAAAAGCCCATCGCTGTTTCACCTGCATCACCTCCCTTTCCTTCTCTTTTCTCTTTTCTCTTTTCTCTTTTCTCTTTTCCCTCTTCCTTCGTCCCTCTTCCCTGTTCCCTCTTTGCGCCTTTGGACATTTTTGCCAATGACGACCTCGCTTCCTGGGCAATCTGAAACATGACGTATGAGTTGCCGTCATCGTGAAAACCTCCAACAATTATTTTCCTAGAGTATGGAAAGGTATAGCTGAACTTTAGTCGACTCCGAATTGTCTTTTTCTTGTCGCTGGCAGGTCCCACTTCGCATCTTTGGCTAAATAATCATGCCCTTTCCTTCAGTTCCTTTTCAACAATCCCAGAACATTCCTCCCTGTTCGTCTCCTTTTAATTCTCCTCATAGGCCTTCCTGCTCAATGGGCATCACTGCAGTGTCTTCCGTTGGTTATGTTAGTTTCTTGTCCAAGTGCGCATTATGGACATCTTGGCGTGCTAAGTTTTTCGATGTCCTTGGCGTGGTTGGCGTCAGGTAGTATCTTAATTGACGCGTCCTTCTTCCTCATCGTCTCTTCTCCATCTCCTTTCTTTGCGGGTCAGCTCCACCTCCAATATCCTTTTCCCCGAAACCTTGGTTCTCAATCCATCATCATCGATGTCGAAATATAGTGCCCACACCTTGGGCGCTTCCTTGACAGCCATGAAGCCTTCCCAACCCTCCAATGTCATCCTTCTTTCGATCTTGGTGCAGTCCCACGGGCCCGTAAGATGCTGTCCATCAAGGCCTCTTTTAGCTTGATGTCATGATTGTATAAAGGTTGGGGGGATGTTACCTCTTCAGATTCTACTCTATTTCCATATTTAATCTCACAGGTTTCTTCATCCACGTAAACCCAGTTGAGTTGGCGATCCGCATTAATGGTCGAGACGAGCCCCTCGCCTCTCCGACCCCAATCCGTATTCGGGAACGGAAGAAAATAACCTTCGAATGGATGAGTGGCGCGCTCGTCAGGGCCCTCAGGTCCAGGTGTACGTACGTAAAGCTGGGAAGCAAGCGCAGTCAGCATATGATACCAAAGTCCGGCGTCTGATGCTGCGGATAACCTTGTTGTTTCCAAGCACAATGATTCCTCCGTTGACTTCATCGCTACCTTTGGAGGCACAGGAAGCTGCCGAGCAGTGCGCAACAAGATTGGACTTCCTACCTCGATGGCTTTCTCTGGCGTTTGACTTTTGGCCGTGACGCACTGCCTCTGTCGTCCCGATAATGGCTGGGCATGCCGCTATAGAGGTGATGATACCAAGGACCATGACAGCCGGTGGACTTTATCTGCAGCTCTGTGGATATTAAGATGATTATTCCGAAACCACCGGTTGTGACAACTTTGCATTCAATGGTCAGGTAAAGTAGGCTGATGTTGCTCATAGTTGTTCAATCAGCGACGTCATCCTAATACTGCCAGGCCTGTTACTGGTCAGGGTTCGACCAAAGTCACTATCTACCTTGATTTCGCGCTACAGGTACAAGGGCCCCAACGCAAGCGTACGCCTTTACGAATTTCACATCCCACAACTGGACGCCTTCGTGCCGACAGCTGCAAGCCGTTGGGATGCAACCCTGATAAAACCAGATTACGAGCCAAAGTCTGATCGGCAGCGAACACTTCGGGCTTAGGAGTAACCTTTCAGGCGTAGTATTGCGTACTAGGTAGTGGGTTGCAATCGACCCCTTTCAAAGTCTTCGAAACCTTGGAAGTTCCGTGATACGTACCTACCCTTGGTAATGTCTTTCGTATATTAAGCAGCCTTCTGCCGCTTTTATTTACAGCCTGCAAACTTTAGATTCCCTCGCAAATATTGGGATTGCAAGCAAATCATCCCAAGTCTCTACGACTTATTCATCTGATTCGGATTCTTTATTTGAATACTCTCTTGAGTTTGAGCGTGAATCTTGCGTATCCGACCCCGAGTCTGATCGTGATCTCGACTTCGAAATGGCTACCAAACAGTTCGTCATTTCCTTTCCCGTACTCAGGCAAATACCACACGTAACCCGCTGAACTCTTCCGCCCAGAGCCGAGCGAGAGGATCAAGACGAGCAAGAGCAAGGCTCTGAGGAGAACGAGTCTGTTCAGGCCGAGGATGAAGCTCCCCAAGGCAACCGCAAGAACCAGCAGTCCCTCCAGCGCCAAAATCAACAACAGCAACAGCCGCAGCAGCCTCAACAGCAGCCACCGCAAGAGGCCAATGGCCGCCGCATCGTACCCGTCCACCAGTCTCGCATCAAGGATAGACCACCAAAGGTCGGTGAGAAGGACAGCAGTTTGAAGATTAAGATTGAATTGGATGTGAGTATAGCAGCCGTTTACGGTTGGCACATTACTGACGGCCACCAAAGCTCGAAGTTGAGGTAGAAATCTATGCCAGAATCAAGGGTGGTAAGTTGACCCCGCCTCGACCATCGTTGCGTTTTAATGCTAACAATTCATTCCTAGATGTGGTCATTGGTCTGATGTAGATCTTGCAATAGGTCGAGATCTACGCCAGAATTAAGGGTGGTGAGTACAGCTCGTTTACCTGTTTATGTTTCTTACTGACATCGCTGTAGATGTAACCATCGGTTTGTTGTGAGAGTGAGTTCGTTCGAGGTTTCAGCTGGAGTCTTAATGATGTGTTGTTTCTAGTACCACATAACCGTAGTCTACCACATCACAACGGACAGGCTATTGGTGTCAGCTGGTCAACGGGTATATAGAAACAGTGTGCCCCAGATTAACATCAATGTTCATTCCCACAATATCACCAACATACTTGACGCTCAGCATGAAGCTATCACCTTTGTATTGTCCACATTGATTCATGTCACCATCACTGGTATCGGCATTGTGGCATGGAAACATGATGACGAGTTCGATAGAAGTCGCAGAAACCAGTTTGGCTTGATCAAGGCTTTACCCCTCAAACACAACCACGGTTGCATTGATTATTGTTTGATTAAGAGAAATCGAAGGATGTCGCAGAAACAAGGTCCTCATGGATCTGCCCAGGGGGTTGACTGCCAAACCGCCCTAAGGTACTGTACTCCGAATTACTGTATTCCGTATTGGACCCGGTATCCGGTATCCGATCATCCGAGAACTCTCAGAATTGGACCGAGGGCTTTACCGCTGAGCTAGAGTACAACCGGTTGATCAGTGGTGGAGATAGTAAGCAACCTATCTATAAACCCACCGGGTAGCAGCCCATGTGGTGAGCCTGACAAACGTTAATACATCTAATAAATCTATTTCCATACCCACCGGCTGCGCGCTTTGAGTCACAGGTGAGTCACAGCATGGCCGATGATATCAACGTTCAGATTCTACGATTAGATATATAATTTCGCTGTTACATCTTGATCACAGCTGCCCTCCTCCCATTCTCAAAACCCACAATGGATTCCGTAAAGCGATCTTTCATGTCCCTACCTAACGAACTACGAGAACGCATCTGTAGCTACGTTCTCACCGTTGATGTCGACGACCCGAGCCCGTGGATAACACCGCTCAGCAACGACTTGCGACCAGAGCCGGAAAAGTTCTCATGCTTGGCGATCCTAGCGACCTGCCGCCAAATATTGCTCGAAGCGTTTCACGCCTTCTACGCATCGAACAACTTCAATTTCAATCATCCAAACCATCTGTACGACTTCCTCCGAGCGATTGGACCCGTTCGCGCCAATCAAATTAGATCGATCCGCTGCTCCTTTAGATTAGCTGCTTCGGAGAATACTGCAGTGCGCTATGCACTGAGTAGATTGACACGGTTGGAGAAACTAAGCTTTCATTTTGACAAAGAACAGCCAGTTGATAACGATACGGGCTGGGGAGATTACATCATTTCCCAAGATTTCTGTCCAGCGAAGGAATTTGCCAAGTTTCACCGGTTACGTGATGTTAATTTTATCATGATGAATGACATAGATCTGGACCGTACGGACAAGGAGAGGATGGAAATGTATAGAGATCGGTTGACCAAACCAAACCTCAAGAAGAACAAAGCTATGCCGGAGATGGTTGATCTCTTTGTAGGATTGAAGATGCGGAAGCATAGAGATCCTGCTCAGGCGCGGAGAAAGAAAATTAGAGAAGAACGTGAGGCATATATGGAGAGTTGGGTGCAGGCTACTCGACAGCTTCAACGGAGGGAAAAATTGGAATCTTTGTGGAGGAGAGGAGAGGAAGCCTGCAGGGAACCGAACCCGCTCAACATTGCTCACGATAACGACCAAGAAGATGATGAGTTGACCGAATTTTGGTCGTCCGAGCCGTGGATTAGAGACGCTATATGGGGATGAAAACGGACTCGACCGCGTATGTTGTTATTGCCGCAGCGTTCAATATATCCCACAAATTACATCCGATTCGCGCGCGATATCGCCAAATTTGGCGGCATCCATAGCAACCACCAGTTGCTTCCATGCAAGAATATCAGGCAAATTCGCCCAAGGCCCAGACGCTCAGATTCTCTTTGCTTTCGCCATTGGATATCAAAACCAGTCACCATGATCGTCCCTAACCTACCCTTATTACTCCTAAACTCATCGGCGGTCTTCAACCTGACAACCCGACCCACCTCGTTGAACGGCGAGGCTAACACCTTTTGCTTTGCCCAGCCTGCCTACCCTGCACAACCTCTCTTCCCAACCGAATTCCCGGATTGCTTTGAAGCTATAAACCTAGTCAATCGAGGCGACAAGAAAGAAGCCCCTATCTACTTCAGTCGCGACGCCAGAGTAGGCTTTGGATTACCTCACACCTGGGCCCTTCGCACCTGCGAGATCGAGATTGACGTGGATCCCCCTGATGAAGGAGACACCATAACATTGGTAGATATTGCCAGAGCGGCACTTAGCGTTGCGGTACAATGCGTTGAAGAGACCCCTTGTCTTGGCGGGAGAGAAAGGGTGGGACCAAAGAAGGTGATTGTTATATTCGTGTATGGACGAGAAGCACCGCCTAAGCATTCACGGCTTCAGACGTTTAAACGTGGGGATCGCGAATCCCGAAGAAACACTTTAGCTCGTCTGGAAGGAGGTCATTCATAAGTAGTGTGGCCATTTGAGTTTAAGGCATGGAGCAGGATCGAGAAAGAAACAAGTATGGCGGCCTATGTGATGATTAGCGCCAATACCATTGTTGGAGAAGAGAAAGGAGCGATTTGAATTTATCCAATTCGGACAGTTTTGACAACAGAACGTGTCTTTACAGCCCTTGAGAGGTTTGGGAAGATGATTACTTGATGACAATGAGATGATATTGGAATCAGCAAAACATAGCAGAACCAAAATGCGAACAAAAGAAAGTAGTCACCTCCTAACCATACCGTAGCCACTCTCGGTTATTGATGTTTATACTCGTAGCAACCGTGCCGCTCCACCCCACAGCTACAGGATTTCCTGGGGACGCGAAACCCTCCTTTGCATCACATTGTTCTACCCTCTCGCAACCCAAAATACTCCTGGCCCTACCGCCTCCCAATACTTCGTGCTGTACGATTGCATAGAAAAGAGGAAATCTCGTGACATCGCGTCGACAATCGCGTTCGTTACCTTATCATAATCCCTGTCGACGATCTGGAAATCTTTTGTAAACAAACATGACGACGAATTCTTGAATGTATGCACTGCAGCAACTGAGGTTCAGGACACTCATTTGTGACATTGCACTTCAGCTTGAAGACATGGCTCTGGATCCTCGTGCTTATCCTGGAGTTGCTGCTGAGGTTCGGCCGCTCAAGTCATCTGCTTCAACACCGTCGTTGCGGTCGAGGGAATCCGAACTTGTACCAATGGGGAGAGGTACACCAGACAACGGGGGAGGAAACGTAAGGGTGGTCGTTCGTGTCAGAGGCTTCTTACCACGAGGTATGGCTTATTATCTATCAATTGCTTCTTGTGACTAAAGGGATACCAGAGGTCGAACGAGGAGCAGAATGTCTCGTCAAGATGGATCCTGAAACGCAGGCTACCAAGCTGTTGATACCAAATTTGACTGATCCAGCCAACACTCGAACCCAGAGCCGAAAAGTGATAGAAGAGAAGAAGTTTACCTTTGATAATTCCTTCTGGTCACATGAAACCGACGACGCTCACTATGCTCGTCAAGAAGACATCTACAATGCTCTCGGCGAAGAATTTCTGGACCACAATTTCGAGGGATACCATACTTGCATATTTGCCTATGGCCAGACGGGTTCTGGGAAGTCCTACACAATGATGGGCACGCCTACCCAGCCAGGCCTAATCCCGCGAACCTGCGAAGATCTCTTCCAACGCATCGAATCTAGTGTCTCTCCCCACATCTCGTACACCGTCCGTGTATCCTATTTCGAGGTCTACAATGAACATGTCCGCGACCTGCTATCCCCTTCCCGCCCTCCTACAGGCGATAATCGTCAATACTACCTCAAGATCCGCGAATCCCCTACCGAAGGCCCCTATATTAAAGACCTTACCGACCTCCCAGTGAAAAACTATAATGAGCTCCTCCGCTACATGCGCTTAGGTGACAACAACCGTACCACTGCCTCGACAAAGATGAACGATACCTCCTCCCGCTCTCATGCTGTCTTCACAATAATGCTCAAGCAAATCCATCATGATCTCTCTACCGACAGCACCACCGAACGCCTTGCCCGCATCCGCCTCGTGGATCTCGCGGGTAGCGAGCGCGCAAAAGCCACTGAAGCCACGGGCGCTCGTTTGCGAGAAGGAAGTAACATCAACAAATCCCTCACCACGCTCGGCCGTGTTATCGCTGCCCTAGCCGACCCTAGACACGGCCGTGTTCATAACGGAGGGAAGAGCAGGAGTAAAGACGTCGTACCCTACCGCGACTCCATCCTCACCTGGCTACTCAAAGACTCATTGGGCGGAAATTCCAAAACCGCCATGATTGCTTGCATAGCTCCCTCTGACTACGACGAAACGCTCTCGACGCTGCGGTATGCCGATCAAGCGAAGAACATCCGCACCAGAGCCATTGTCAACCAAGACAGCGTCTCCGCCGCCGAGCGAGATGCGCAAATTGCGGAAATGCAAAACACAATCCGCGAACTACAAGTCCAAGTCTCCCTCGCCAACCAAGCCGCCAGCGACCGCAGTCAGCACAACAAGGGACGAGAAGCCGTGACTGAGAGAGATCGAGGCGCGAGAGACGAGAAACTGGAAGAGTACCAGATCAAAGTCGAGCGCATGCAGCGCATGATGGAGGAGGAACGACTGGTCGGCGAAAGCAAGATCCGCCAGCTCGTCGAGCAAAACGAAGCCCTGCGCCTTCACCTCAAACTCGCAGTCGAAAGCCTCAAAAACCCAATCCCGAGCCCGAGTCTGCAAGCCACCGCACCGAGCAGACAGCCTAGTAGAGCCGTCTCTTCCACCTCACCATCCGACCTCAGACAGCAAGCAGTGCCGCAAGAACAACAACAAGAAGAAGACAAGGAAAACAACGAGCCCCCCGCCCCCAATGTAGAAGAAGAGGAGGAAGACGAGGGCTACTACGAGGACAACACCGGCAACGAGCAGGAAGCTGTGCAGATGCAAGAGCACATGGAGGAGTTGCTGAAGGATTTGGGGCTTTTTAGGAGGAAGGTGAGGGATGATAAGGACAGGTTTGAGGGCCGGAAGTGGGGCGGGATGGGGGGAAGGATGGGGTTGAGGGATGTAAGGGTGAATTAGGGTGATTGGGTGAGCGGGGGGAGGGATCGGATAGAGGAGGATAGGATACTTTAATTTGGGTAGCAGGGAAAGGAGGTGTTTAGGCAGGGTGTTCGGCTAGGGTAGGTAGTTGTACATGCCAGTCCGGTCTTCCATTCTTCTCGCATGTCCGTGAAAGTGAGGAAGGGTGCGATCTTGACCGCTTCTCAAGCTCACCAGAGTCAAAAGGTTCTAGGCGAAGGAGACCGCCCAGCAGCATCAACGTCCACGCCTAGCCTGCCCTCCCCCTTCCTCACCGCTTCCCCCTCAACTGACCGATCATCCTCTCCACCTCCCCTAACAACCCAGCTCCTGCCTTCCCTCTCAGCACCTCCAACCCATTCATATCCTTCGCTTTCAGCAACTCCTCTCCGGCTTTGACAATCGCACCGCATTTGACGTACATCTCGCTTCGCTCCTGCGGCGACAGATTGGTGCATTTAGCTACGAATGCGGCAGCGAGCTTGGTATTGCCCGCACCGAGGATCTCGTTGAAAAAAGGTTCCCAACCGATGGGGCTTTTGCGCTGCTTGGAGAACTCTTCGAGTTCGCCCCAGTCGCGCTTAGCGACAAGAGCACGGAGGCGGAGCCAGTGCCAGGGTTTTTCGGGGAGTTTCAAGTCGCTTTGGATTTTCTGGGCGCGTTTCGCGTAGCCGGATTTGATGAGTTGGAAGAGAGTTTGGTTGAGAGAGAGGCCTGTGGTTTTGAAGGGAAGGTCGCGGTCCAGGGAATCTTGAACTCTGAGGAGTTGGGCGGCTTCGGTGTAGGATTTGGAGTAGAGGGTGGAGGTCGGGTCTTTGCTGTCCTGGAGGATTTTCTGGGCGAGTTTGATTTTGTCGAGTTTGGGTTGGAGTAGGGGTTGGTTCATGGCTTCGCTAAAGAGGAGGTTGGCGCTGTCGAGGCGGCGATCGTCTTGGTAGTAGAGGTCTTTTAGGAGGTCGGTGTCTTGAGCTCTTGCGCTACTCTCGACGAGAGCGGTAGCAAGCGGGCGGTTGGTGAGGACGCGGAAGAAGGATGCGAGCGGTAGCTTCTTTTTGAGATGTAAAAGGACAAAGAAGATGAGGTCTGTATCGAGAGATTGGATAGCTTTGTCGAGAGCAGTTTCATCTTCCTCCATGGAGAGGAGGAGAGGAACTTGTTTGCCGGCGCGGGACTCGTGGTCAAGAAGTTGGGTGGCGAGGTGCGCGCGGCCTTCGTCGTAGGCGGCGCGAGCGATGACTTCAAAAGAGATGCCGGGTTGGTTGGCGAGCTTGTCGACGACGGTAATGCAGATAGTGTCTTCGTCGGCGGACGAGTTACGGACTTTTTGGGAGGCCCAGTGGATGTAAATTTTGTCTTTTGGAAGGTGGAGGTAGTCGGAGATTCGAATGGCGAGAAGATACTCGTGGCGGTTTATGAGACGTTGAATGAGTTTCTCAGGGGTAAGGCGCTCATATTGATCGTAGGAAAGTGGAAGACCTATGCGGTAATCGCGTATTGCATTAAGGACTCTGAGTTTCTCGCATATATCGACAAAATCGTCGCTACTGTACAGGTCCAATATCGACTTGCCAAATGATGCTGCCTTCAAGAGCTGCTTTTGCCAATGCGTGCTAAATTCCTGTCCAGCAGCTTGGACACAATCGGCTACCGCGTTCGGTAAGTTGGATCGGATTAATCGAATGTTATCATCGGCTTTGGGGGACTTTTTCTCAAGCTGATCTAAGGAATCCAAAAGCACGGCCGCCGGAGAGGTAGAGCCTAACTTGAAGACATCTTCAACGGTATCTAATTACGGTCAGTACTGTCGCCAGTGAGGGAGGATACATGTCGTTCGAAGCTACCTGGGACTTTTTGCAAGAACTCGCAAGTATCATTTGTGATTAATCGAACACCATCAGCATCTGGTAGCAAATGCACCCATCCGTCGTAGTAATACCTATGCTATGATGTAAGAATAAATTATCGCTTCTGCTTTGATATGTCTTACTTCAATGAAGCACCCTTTGGCCCTATCATATGAACTTCGTCTTCCCATGCCAAAAGGACAGAGTCATTGCCACACCATTGCACATCCTTGGGTACAGTCTTGGTCTTCGACTCATACTCGCCAAGTTTGTTTTGGAAGTCGCTGGTAATCACCCAAACCTTACCATCTTCTGTGTAAAGGGTCACGAATTGACCATTTGGGGAGACGCTGACATGCTTGAATGGCCCATTTGGGAGAACCCGGTCTTCGGCCTCCGTAGCATCAACGACGTAGATCGTTTGCCCAATCGCAAGTAGAACTTCAACGCTCCGAGATAATGTGTACGCTGGCGGAATTACTGTCCATGAATGAACAAGACCCTCGGGAGGCAGAGCCAGAAACTTTGGCCGCGGCTCGACATAATGGGAGACAGCAATGAGGTGGTTGTTGGCTAGAATGGCGACGAATCCTGTCGACCAGAAACGGCATGCCTTTACACCATGTTCTTCAGCACCCTAATGCTTCGTTGATCAGTCGTTCGCCCTTTCTGCTGCCATTTTAGTACTCACATTACCTAGCGAGAACTGGGTGAAATCTCCTTGCAAGTCAAAGTAACATCTCACTGTGCCATCTTTGGTGACGACTAGCAGTTTTTCGTCTTCCGACCATCCAAGTCCACGTATCGAGCCTTCATCCCACTAGGTATATCAGTCTGAATCACATGAATCAATCCAAGCCCGAAGTATTGCCCACATTTATCTGCCGAATCAGCTTGCCAGAGCAGCTATAGAGATCAATGCTAGTTTTAGAGGCTTGATTTCCTCGATATGAGTGGAGCTTGTCTTCGTCGCGGTACAAAGCTGGGAGTGGTCAGCTAACTAGCCTGGGATAGCAGTATAGTTCCAATCCTCACCAATAGCACCCCCGTAAGGAGCTCCTGCTACCACATAGTTCTCGAGCTCAAGATCTTGGTCGAAAACAGCTTCATAGAGCTTGACCTTACGGTAGAATCGGTCTCCAACCCGCTCCCATTCCGATGTAGGAGCTGACATTGGGCTACAGCGGCTTCAGGCTCAAGCATAGTACTTCAGTGCCCAAAAGCGTGCGACGAATCATCTAGGTTGATATGAGTGGACAGATTTAGGTACCTGGAATCGATAATCCGTAGCGGACTGGCTAGCCTTTGGCGGGGTTGGTGTCCGTACTGTGTAGAACTACGGGTAGGACAATTCGGATCAATGATAACCCATGAGCGACCATTATGTACCTTACCCAAGCACGCCAAGTTGAGATCGTACAGAGTATTTTCTCTTGTCGAGATGAGAGAAGACAACGTTACACTCCATGTGTCTTGCAAGATTAGGTGACGTTGGCTTGCCTGCTCTGGTACATGGACGGCTCGGTGGAAGTCTTAGGACTGGTGGAGAGAGTGCAAGAACTCACCGACGTTGAACTTGCGATGCTTTTGGGCCTTATCGCAGGTCAGCACTGTATAATTCAGACAGAGAGAGAAGCTCTTAGCTCGCTAGAACAGGAGATACAGCTCGTACGGTGCAAACACATCTCCGTCAGTGCGCATATGCTGAAGTACTGGCCAGATCGCCTCCAACATATTTGGTCTCTCCCACTCGGTAGTCCAGTGCAACGAGTCCACAACATTGGATGATTTTACCAATGGGATTTTGGTTGACATTCCAGTTGTGGGTGGTGTAGACGATAATGGAAGTTTAAGTGGAAAAGGAATAGACTCAATTCAGGTAGGGATTGCTTCATCTCTTCCTTTCGTTGCTCTTTTTCTTAACCACCCATCTTGTCAAGCCTTTTCCTTCATTGGATACCCCCGTGGTTCCGTCACTTCCATGGCCTCTAACCCCTTTGTTACGCTTCCGCTTATCATCTGAAAATGGAAGTGCAGAAGAACAAGCTTGAGAACGTGAGAGACATTACGTCGAGTCCTTCAACTCATACATGGATTTTGAATGGATTCACCAAAAAACTAGAGTTGTCCTATAGTTTTAGACGCAAGGTCTTTTAGAAAAGGGTGATTGCTGCTCTGGCACTGAACCCTTCTCAATAAGCCTTCTGTTCATGTCTTTTAAATTGAGGTCGTTGTAATCATTTTCACCACCTGTGCAGTATTTCCTTCTCGACGACCAGGTCAATTGATGCCGGCTAGCAAGTATAAAATACGCTGAAGCATTCTATCAGCCGATGCGACACGCACATACTATTTCCATGCTCTTTACTTCGTCCATACCTACGCTTGTCTTCTACATCGATACTGGATCACTTACCTATGGCTTCAAGCTTTATCTTTCCTCTTGTTTTTGATGTACCATAACTGAACACAGATTCGAGTGTAGAATCCTTCCCACAACCGACAGCCCTCGTCTTCTAGCGTTGGGAAGCCTGATCATTCGGGAAGAACGCAGAATGATCAAAAATTAGCTAATGTCGTTATACTCACTGACCTTCATTTGGCCGACTACCATGTTCAGATACAAACCCTCGAGGTCAGTTGTGAGGGCCACAAGCTCTTAATCAATAGCTCACCAAGCCACTCAGTTACTGCGGACAAACCGTATATTTACCCATACTACTATACACGCAGCACCGAAGCTGTTTTTGATTGTCGCCCTCAATTCGATTCCCGGCCCATGTCTGGTCTCGCATCTTGTACGACACTCCAATCTTAGGTTCTGGCAGTGGCCTAATGAATTATAGAACGATCACATGTTCATCTCCCATTATCATGACTTGGAAGACGGATTCTCTAATTTAGAGGAGGGATCCGAGTGGATTGAAGATGATCGAGCTTCTCTTTCCTCGGTTGTTCACCGTTCTGCTGTTCAGAGCTCTGTCGGACGAGCCTCCCTCTTCGCACCAAATGTAAGTGACATTACGTGTATATTACATTTGGATGCTGATATGACATATAGGATATTCGAGTATTAACAGAATTGAGTGATGCTGTAACGGTGAGCGCTGAAGTTAAAGCCTATCTTCAGAACATAGTCACTTTCCTCAGGATGAACCGTGCCGTGAGAGGCGGCATATCCCCTCGTGCTACCAAGCATTTCGATCTTTTGGTCAAGTATATCTCTTATAATTTCTTCGTCTCAATCTCGCTAAGGTCGATCTAGGTGCCTGGCTCCCTTACACGGCCTTGATTATGTGACGCCATCTTTGGTTGCGTTGGCGGCAAGGAAAATCTATCCCCACCGGATAGTCATTACCACCCCTGAGGACGAGCGAAGCATGCAATATGGGAGTGATCTCACGGCTGTTACCGCCCTTCTGGAAGGCATAACTCCTGAAGCTATTATGGATGAAGTCTTGGCTTCGGTAGAAGCTCCGCTCTGATCGTCGTCTGTTAACATCAGAGCAGCGATTATGACGGGCTTTCATACTCTTTGTCTTCAATTGACCCACTCTCTCTCTCGTAATGACGGGCGTAGGACCTTTTTCCAAGATTGCCCTTCAGCTCTACCGGTATCGTTTCAATCGGTTAGGTGTTTCGGTCCAAAACTCTATATTTCTCAATTGATTTCCACGAAGGTCACATAGTATTTCACTCAACCAGGCCTTCAACGTTCCGTTGTGCCTTCCATGTCTTGAACGTTGTACGACGACTCACAGGTGTCAAAGGTGTGCTGATTATTTGTTGAGGTTTTTGAAGCTCGAGTGCTCTATCAAGTCAGATTGTGATTTTGTAAACGCTTCGAGACTCACAATATTAGTTACTTGCATCATCTCGAACCATCCGCTAGTTTAAACGACAAAAACTTGTAATGTATAAACATGAAACCACTCCTGAATTCTTTGCTTTCCCGAGAAAATATATCAGTACTGTTATCCTTGGAGATTATCGGTAAGTCTCCTGTTTTCTGTCTAAGCAACAAAGTACTGTCCAGGTGAAAGGTTGACGAAGCGTCTCGAAGAGATAGGTGTGTCAGTCAGCATGAACAATAGCATACTGTGCAGACAGAGTGTTTCTCTACTCAGGATGGCGGGTTGGCGCTGGTACAACACTCATGCTCAGTTGCGCTCGTAGAAAGCAGAGCCGAGTGCGGCCTAAGACTGCACGGAAGGCAACAGTACTGCAAAGTCTTGTTAAGAATATCCAAAGTCAATTTTCGACTCTGGTCCGATGAATGGCCAAGAAACCAAACCCTTAGCTCGAGACCCACACGCGGATTCACACTCGTGTTATAAGTATCCTCAACCCCTCCGAACCCATCGACGGCCAGTTCACTATTAGCTGGTTATTCCAAGAGCTCCAAGATCGACATCCTAAAAGAGGCTATTCAGATACTATGAGCAACCAGCAGCAGGGGCGTCAAACCCGAGACCCTTCTCCCCTGGCCGTGAGGTTCTCCGAGCTCCCTCCCCCTGGGTTGAACCAGGAGCAGCAAGCAAAATGGCGACTTTTGTGGGATCGTAAGTTAGACACAACCCTTCACTAGCCTTCATATCAGGATCAGCAGTGCAGTTGCATAGCACCCAAATGCTTTAGTGTCAGCAACGTGTACAAGAGACGATTCGTCTTAGACTAAGTATCGTTGGATGCATTGCAACTTGCTGTTGCCAACCCTCTACATCTACTGGCTGTTACAAAACTACAAAGCTTTCTCACTGACTTATGTGCTTTATATCCATTAGGCGCCAATTCTTTGAGAATCTGCTTTAACCAACATTCGAAGCGGAGCACCGCTTATAAGGCATGGCAAGAGGCCCCAGCGGCGCCGGGTCGAAAGAGATATAAGTCGGTGACGGCCATGTCTGCTCAGTAAGTCGATGCTACGAACAAGACTACCCTTCCACTAGCCCAACCTAGCCTCGGTGAAAGCGTCTGAATCAGAGCTCCACCAATGGGGTCAAAGTCCAATACATATATGAGACGATGACTTCGTCCTTCTAGATGCCCTGCATCTTAGATGCAGTAGATTACGAAGCTAATTCCTGTTTGCAGGCTTTCCAAAGCCACTTGGGACCTTCGCGATCTCGAGCGTATTGCAATCGGCATCCCTCCTGTCATTGGAGGAGCTCAAGAGGTCGCACCTGGCCTGATAGCACAAGCACTCGACTACCCATCCGGACCTGCGTCATCCCAGAAACTTTACGACATCCAGGAAGTGGCGAACAACGGACTTCAGCAAGACACGGAGCCAGCTTCGGGATCGGGGTTCAAGTTGGCGTTGTTGTCGAGGAAAGAGACTCAGGAGCTGTTGTTGAGAAAAGAGGATAGGGACTACGGCGTCCAGTCCGCAGATAGGTTGTGCACGAACTTCCCCCGTACAGAGGGCAGTGATGACGAGAAAATCGAAAATGAATCACAGGCAGGGGAGGAGCAAGGCGAGGAGGAATTGGGGTCAGAAGAGCTAGGAGTACAGGAACCCGGAACAGAGGAGTTGGGAGCAGACGATCCAGAAGGGAAGAAGGTGGAGGACTCCGAACACGAGAACTGATACAAAGAAGGGCCAAGAGCGGAATACGATCTGACGGTGCTGATAGTGCAAAGAATCACAGCACCTCAGAGATTCATTATGCCTTAGTATGGCTGCCATTAAAAGTCGGTAGTAGATAGAAAAGTTTTGTTTTTCGACTTTACATGTCTCCCCTGAACGCTGTCCTGCACAGCTTCGGTCCTGGTCCCATCTCGCATGAACAGAAAAGACGTCGACAGAAGTTCTACCTTCGAACGTAGGTCGTTGTAGGATTTACCGTTGCCTGAATTGATAAGGTAGGGCTTGACTGGAGCGCCCGATGCTCGTAACCGCATAGTCCGCGCGCTAAGACCGTACCGGAAGATGTCCCTACCTTAAGCATAGCCAATATCTTACTACATGCTCTACTGTATTTAGTGTTTCTGGCCTACCTTGCCAGTTGAGCGTTTCTTTCCCATGCCTCTGCATCAGCCTACAAAATGGCTTCTTCACGACGAAAAGACAAATAGAAGAAGATCGGACAGTTATATCAATACAGAAGAACTGTCATCCTAAACACATGCTAAGTGACGGTGACTCCTTGCTCGAAGATCAAAAACACATCAATGCAACTGCTAGGGTATCGTAAAAAACGTACTCGCTCCTAGGCTGCCGCAACCCACACCCCTTACCTTCTCAGCTCCAGAGGCGGCGGCGGGGGTTTCCTCGCCGGACTCCCATTCCCAACTCCTTTCAGAATTCCACTCCCAAATCCATTCACCCTGCCCATCTCCCCCACAAACATGTCCCCTCCCGTCTGCCCCACGCGCTTCCACTCCTCCACCAGCACCGCAATCTCGCACCTAATATCCTCGACGATAAAATCCGTCTTGATATCGTTGCGGTCGTAGCCAAAAGGGTCTTCGAGCTGTGAGGCGATGCCGTCGATGCCGTAGAGGGTGAAGATGACGAGGACGACGATGGGGACGGCCCACCAGCCCATTTCGTTGACGAGGGCGAAGGGGAGGACGCAGCCGAATAGGGCGAGGACTTGTTTTTGGTGGATGCTGGAGGGGTTTTAGTGTGGGAGCTGGATTAGGAACGAGTACGGGGAGGATAATGTACAGATGAGCGACCGGGATCGGCGTTAGCCTGATTGTCTCCATCATCCCATATGCGTGTACCAACGTATTCAGCTGCACCTGCATTTGACTTGCCTGCGGCGCATGGAAAAATCCCTTATCGAAACAGCGCTGGATGTACTGCTCCACGAAGAACGTCAGTTGTAGCGGCAACCCCAGCCCCTTATCGTCTGCGCCCTCTAGACCTTTGGGTAGTAATTCGCTGTACTCAGGCTTCATAGTAGCATCGCCGGTGCTCTTACTGACAGCCGTACCGGGAATGATGGCCGAGCCCCATTCGGCACGAAGATGATTCTTGGTAGCATAGAGGATTGCGATTAGTATGCGGACGACACGTTCTGTTTCTGCTCGGTCGGCAGGGCTGGCAGAGGGCGTAGGGTCGGTGGCTGAGGTGGGGTGGCTGCAGAGGAGAAAAGAGCGAGTGAGGTTGCGGACGGAGGTAATGATTACGGTGAGGTGGTTGCGGCCGTCCCAGAAACGATTGTAGGACGTTTGATTTCGGAAGACCTTGTGTGCATTAGCTAGGCTCAATTGATGGGTTGAAGAAGGGGACTCACCAGCATGAGACCCACGACGATTGAAAGGCTCGGGATCTAAGGCGAGGGTATTAGCCGGCTGAATCTCAACTCTGAGGTCTCAATTGGGCCAGACTACAATGCTGGCCGGAAGCCCAAGGTTTCCATCGAGATTCTGGTCAATGAAGACAACAAGGGCGGCGAAGAGGGCGTGTAGGGCGAGAGGTAGGGCAATTACGCCATGTATAGCACCTTTGATGAAGCGCAAAGCCAGTGGCCATCTGCACATCGACTTAGAAGAAGTAATCTAATGGGTATCAGAGGATCAGTACCTTCGCGGCTTTTGCCTTGTGGAGCGGGCAAAGGGGATTGTCGGCGTACGCTGGTGATGTCGACCCTCATCTTTGAAGGTACCAAACATCGTGTAGGTTGACTGATTGTCTGGTCTAGTCATTGGGGGTCGCGCAGTATTAGTTTACTCTAGCACAGATATCAAAGCCAACGTGGTCGGATGAGCATGTGAAGCAGCACTGCCATGGCCGCAGGTTAACGGCTGAGGGGCTGCGTGAAGTTCGTGAAACCTCATCCTTCGCTGCCATTGGTTTGAGGTTGAAACAAGAGGAGGTTACGGATTTGATCCTACCGTCTACCGTTCTCGTAATAAAGGGGACAATGAGAGATCCCCGGTCAGTATGTATCAATATGGGCATTGATGAATACCGTTGTCAATGAACGTACTTGAATCCGTGAGAGCAACAGCAGACTAGATAATAAACAAACTAGATGAAAACAATCTTCTTTGGGAAATCAGGGAAAAGAAAAGATAGGATTCAGCTTCAATCTTTACACGGAGGATATCTTAGGTATTTTTGATGGCAAAGCTGATACGTCACATGATTAGGGCAAGCCACCAAGTTTACTCAATGCATGTTACTGAGGAGTCAGGGAGTCCGAGCCAAGTCTGAATTTGTCGTTTCGAACCGATCACATATCAGTGTTATAATAGAAACACTGTATTTGATGCATAATTCTTCTAAGTCTTATCTACACTGCGGAAACCCACTACCAGAAGGCCCTTCTAGTTACAGAAGCCAAGTGACGAGGTACTACAGGGCCCAGCCCCGTACATCCTGTCATGAAGAATAATTAGGTGATTTAAACCGCCATGGCACTCGTACCCGCACTGGTCTGTCCACCAAGATGACAGTCAAAGATATTGATGCCTCTATAAGACCCGAGTGGGCTTGTGCTTGTTCCTGCAAGCTCAACCATCATTAAGGATGCCAGTGGCTTTGGGGAAAGCAGAAAATTATGCCCTGTGCAATGGCCATTCCTCCAGTATTGTATAGATACAACAGGCGACGTTAGACTTGGAGAGATTCGGGGCAGTAATGCAGGATTGCTGGCTACCGCAGAGGCGATTTGACGTCTTGCACTCCTCTCTTCAGAATATCATCCAACTTCCAACGAGGCGGCTGGATGACAAGCTCTCCTTGTCCATCGCCTTTCTGTGTGCGTTTCCATTCCTTCTCCATCTCTAGGGTGACCCCTTCTGGCAATGGTTCTGCACCGCCAGCGGTACCGGATGAGAACTTAAGCTGTAGTACATTACCAATCTCATCGCAGGCGGCGAGCAGTCTGTCCATATCGTCCTTTGTATGTGCTGCGGACAAACAAAATCTCGCTCGTGATGAGACAAGCGGGGTAGCTGGGTAGCCAACCACGACTACCGAGATCTTCCGCTTGAGCATCTCGTGCGAAAAAGCTGGCATTTTAGCTGGGTTGTAAAGGAGAACCGGGACAATGGGCGAATCATCATGACCATAGACGATGAAGCCAAGTCGCTTCAACCCAAGACGGAGATAGCGGGAATTGAATGCCAGTCGTTCAAGCCTTTCCTGTCCCTGCCCCGGCACAAGCTCACCAGTGATGATCCTGAGAGCAGCAGAGATCTGTGTAAGAACTAGCGGAGTGGGAGTCTCTGAATAGATCGATCCAGCATTACTGACCCGTAGCTTGTCAATGATCGTCTTGTCACCAGCAATGTAGCCGCCGTTCGCACCGAAGGACTTGGTGAATGTACCCATCAGGATATCTACCTCGGACGTATCAATTCCAAAGTAGTCGCACACTCCTTTACCATTGGGCCCCAGAGCCCCAATCGAATGTGCTTCATCGACAAAGAGGTTGAACTTGTATCTTCTCTTCAGAGCGACCAGGCCTGGCAGATTGCACATATCGCCTTCCATGGAATAAAGACCTTCCACTACCACAAGGATCTTCTTCCATGGCCTATGTGTCCTCGGCTGTCCTTGGGAGATAACTTCTCGCAGTACTCTTTCGAGGTCCTGGACGTCGTTGTGTTTGAACATTTCGATCATACCACCAGATAGACGCGACCCCAGGCGGATTGAAGCGTGGTTCAGCTCATCAGAGATGATGAGGCAACCTTTACCAACCAGAGCAGGGAAGGCAGTTGCATTGGTACCAAATCCCATCGAAAAAATCATTGCCGATGATTTGCCAACGAACTTGGCAATTTGATCTTCCAATTCGACGTGTAAATCTGAAGTTCCCACGTCACCACGTGGGCTCGCAAAAGTTAGGCCGTACTTCCTTACTGTTGCCTCAACAGCGTCAGCGCAAGGACCTTCAGATTGAGCGAAGCCTAGGTAGTTGTACGAGCTCATGTTTAGCGTTTCGGTTGTCGTCCCGGTGTACTTGAAATGAAGGTTGTGATCATCCGATGTACGGTCGATCAGTGTAATATACCTTCCAGGTACACCGGTGACTGGCCTTGCAAAGCAGTCGTTAATTCTCATCTTTAGTCTTCTAACGTAGAAATTATCAAAATCGCTATTCAAAGGCGCATACCCATTGCGTGCTTGTAGGTGCCTGTAATGCTCCTCTCGGAATCGTTTGCCAAAGAAATCTCTTACGTGCCCGAATATTATGAGGATTAGGTAACTAATGTAAGTCGTAAGAAGGTAATAGTACGGAGGCTCGTCCAGCGCTGGTTCCTCAAAATGCCCACCAACATGACGGCTGGTGTATCGATGGCTCAAGTGACCCAATGGACCAAATTGTGCATGTTGCTTTGCTATTCTCCGAGCCTCGGCGGGTGAGGGTGGTTGGAACAAGGTGGTAGGTGGTTCATCTGTATTTGCACTATCCGCCCTTGCTGTTGACAGAGAAATTGTAGGTAAAGATAGTGAAGGAAAGCTAATTCCGGGCGAAGGAGAAGCCAAAAAGGTCTGTTGCTGGGCAGCAGCGGCTGCGAGGAGAGCAGATGTGGCAGTCTGGACTTCGACCTTAGATTTTGGCGAGGTGGAGAAGAATTGGACCAATTTGTTCGCTCGCGAGGTTGATGGCCGACGAGACAGCTCTTTCTTTTCGTCGAAGGTAGGAGGAGTGGTGGTGGGCCAGGTACTGGCAAAGATGTTTATCGGTCTTCGAGGCATTGCGGAGTAGGGCTTCCAGCAATTGGTAGAAGTAATCCGCGATGTAACAATCAGGGTCAACAGTAGGTACGAAGAGTGCTGGATAATGGAAGTCGGAATAAGAATTTATTAGGCAGGTTTTTCGGGCTCTAAGAGACGTCGTATGCTGCGGAATCGTAAGTTGTGGAGGAATCGTAAGTCCACCGGCGGTGTAGGAGGCGAAGCAGTTTAGGATTCTATTATAGTTGTAATGCGCCTGAAAACTCAATTGCGAAAATAAAGAGACAAGTGCTCGCCACCGAATGTTCTCTCTCTCTTGATGTTTTTTTTCGTAGCGGAAGAAGGTATTGCAAGATTAATGTCAGAGAAGGTCCGGAATCAGCGGCGGAACCACGAGTTTTTTGGTGACGGGAAGGCTTTTCTTTGGCGCTCCGAGTTTGCCGAACGCCAAGGTCGAGCAGGTGCCTTAGTAAGGTTGATATGTTGACAGCACCCTTTAATACCTGGCTATCGTGAGGTGTGTGTATAAATCGCTCGTCGAGTCGACGCGCTTGGCTCCCAAATCATGCACTGTATCCGCACGATCCGTTGTGAAGAGTTTGAATCCTAATCCCCCTCTCAGCGGTGTTGCAACCGAAATGCAATAAAGAGTAAACAGCAACAAAGACAAGTTGACAATTAATTCTGCTTCTTGAATGCAGCTCGACACGCCCGCAGAGAGGAGAAGGATAATTTGAAGGAGGAGGAGCATACGGAGGTAAAGTCTGGGAGATTGGACAGGAGGCACGCTAAGGATCAACCAGAGAGAGGCAGGGAAGGGAAGTGTAAACCGAACGGATCATCACGTGATCGCCGAAAGATGCCTGCGACTTCGTAGGGCTATCTGAACGTCATCATCCCCATTGTATCAACCTTACTCTACTCTACCTTACGGACTACCAATGCGACATATCGGGTTACTTAGCTAGACACTTATGGGCAATGCATTGAGAAATAAAGTAAGGGCATTGGTGTGCTCAATACTTCTCGATGTTGCATAGTCCTCTAGGAAGAGTTTCTTGACGCAAAGGTATCTAGACGAACCGACAAGCCTAGCATATTACGGGTGTGAATCTATCTATAACAACGAGGAAAAACGAGGAGATGGCTAGCAATCAGGGCCCTCACCAGGATGACCACATGGCATCACATAAGCTACTCTGGAAACACACAGATCCTACATCGACTCGTGTGTTCCAATTCAAGAGTCTCATCGAAACCAAGTACAATCTAAGACTCCAAGAATACGAAGATCTTCGTCTATGGAGTATAGCCAATATTGGCAAATTCTGGGAGGAAGTTTGGCACTTCACCAGCGTACGAGCTTCATGCTCTTTCACTAACGCCATCGGAGAAAATGCGGCCATGTTCCCTCGTCCAATGTTTTTCAAAGGTGCAAGACTTAATTTTGCAGAGAACTTGCTATTTCCTCGCTGTAGTCCAGATGAGAACTCTATTGCTGTCATCTCGGTAGGCGAGGATTCCCGAGAAAACGTGACATGGAAGCAACTTCGTGAGCGTGTGGGTCACTGCAGTGCCGCGCTAAGAGCCCTTGGTGTCCAAGAGGGAGACCGAGTTGCGGGCTACGTAGCAAACCATACAAATGCGCTCGTTGCCATGCTATCAGCCACCACGATCGGAGCTGTTTGGACTGCCGTCTCCCCAGATACTGGTGTTCACGCAGTGCTGGATAGGTTGCAACAGATAGAGCCCGTTGTCCTTTTTGCTGACAATGCTGTCAAGTATAACGGCAAGATACACGAAGTCCATGACAAGCTAAGGGACGTAGCAAAGGAGCTTCGGCAACTAAAAGCTGTCGTGGTCTTCACTACTATTAAAGACCATAGATTTAGTTTCGATGATATCTCAATTTCTTGCGGGAAAGCTTTGCCATACGAAGAATTCATATCGTTGCACAACGAAACCCACGACTCGGAAATTGAATTCCTGCAATTGCAACCAGATCATCCGATATATATTCTATACTCCTCAGGAACCACAGGAAAACCCAAGTGTATCGTTCATGGTGCGATAGGTACCCTGATCCAGCATAAGAAAGAGCACGACATCCAGTGCAACATACAGCCAGGAGATCGCCTTTTCTACTTTACGACTTGCATGTGGATGATGTGGCATGTACGATTCCCCCGATCTGACTTCCACTCCAAAAATCTCCTATCGACTAACTCGTCGCTGACATCTCCTTCCAGTGGTTGGTATCTGGCCTGGCCAGTGGAGCTACAATTGTTCTATACGACGGCTCTCCATTTAGACCCATAGATGGTGACGGAGCTGGCGAATTAGCCATGCCTCGTCTAATCGAGGAGCTTGGTATTACACATTTTGGCACGTCTGCCAAGTATCTATCCGTGCTAGAGCAGAAGCACTTGATGCCGAAGGAAAAGCTGTCTCTGAAAATGTTGAAAGCTATCTATAGCACAGGCAGTCCCCTTGCACCTTCCACCTTTGAATATGTGTACCGAGCATTTGGTCCGGATATTAACCTCGGAAGTATTACGGGAGGCACAGATATAATCTCCTTGTTTGGAGCGCCTTCTCTCCTGTCTCCAGTGTATGCTGGTGAGATCCAAGTCCGTGGTCTCGGAATGGCTGTTGAGGCATGGGACTTCCAAGGCAAGAATGTCACGGACACAGGAGAAGCTGGGGACCTCGTATGCGTGAAGCCGTTTCCCTGTCAGCCAATTATGTTTTGGGGTGCCGAGGGTGAGAAGATTTACAAGAAAAGCTACTTCGAAACCTTCCCTGGAGTTTGGCACCATGGTGATTTTGTAAGGTTCAATCCCAAGACTGGTGGGTTGATCATGCTAGGACGAAGTGATGGAGTGCTGAAGCCTGCGGGCGTGAGGTTCGGCAGTGCTGAGATATATAATATACTTCTGAAACATTTCCCAGAGGTTGAAGATGCATTGTGCATAGGCAGAAGGAGAGAGACTGACATGGATGAGACTGTTGTTCTTTTCGTCAAGATGGCGCAGAAAGGAAACTTTACTAAAGACCTCGGTCGCAAGATCCAAACAACTGTGAGAACCGAGCTTAGTGCAAGGCATGTCCCATCTATCGTGAATGAATGCCCTGAAATACCCGTCACAACCAATGGCAAGAAGATCGAAGTCGCTGTCAAGCAGATCCTGTGTGGCACAAACGTCACAACTTCTTCCTCAGTGGCAAATTCCGACTGTCTGAAATGGTACCAGCGCTGGAGTAAGGAAAACCCATGAGCCTTTTCGGTTGCCCCTGCACGGTCGGAGTCCGAAAGCTTGCTCCAATGTCTCGATTGCATAACAAGCATTACTCCAACTGTCATGCTCTTTTCCTTTCATCGAGAAATGTAACGATCATGGATCTTTTACCGGGCCGAGCCAAAATCAATAATTGTGTAATGAGAAGCCGTTCCACTCCGAGGGTTCGACTATTGCTGTAGTCGCTTCTGGTCTGCTGGACAAGGGCATTAGGTTGACCGACTAATCAGCCTTCATCATCTATGACCGCATTAAAACGTCCTGACCGAAGTCCCGGGAAGATGTGGCTACTATTACTACTTGGAGAATCTAGACACGCTGTTCTTGCTTGACGGGCGCCGACAGTCAAAGCGGCTGTATGGTAGGCTAGCCATGCTGTTGCTTCAAGTCTTGAGTTGTTCAGGATCACTATGATAGCCGGAAATGTTGCGGAGCTGACAACAATGACAGATCTAGCATTGTGTCGATTACACTCCGTCGCTTGCTTGTCATTGTTTTGGCTTCTAATATTGGTCTTAGCCAATAAGACACCTCATCGGGTGGCATTTCCAACAGCGTCGTATTGATAGAAGAAAAGGGTCTACACGCTCGTTGAAAAGTCAAACATGGAATCTCGCGAAACATCCCGAACAGATATAAGCTATCCGCAATACGATTCTTCTCAATCTATATACAGTGCCATGGTCTAACCTTTTGACAAACATCGACTGGTCGCTTCTCGAGCCTATCCTACTGCACAGGGTTTCCCAACCGTTTGGGCAACAAAGAGATTCTGATTTTGTACTGTACACAACAGAGGACCGGGCTGAGGGCCTAGAATTTCAAAGAGGATCGGCAAGTACTGACAATGCTTTTGTTCCCAAACAATCATTCAAGTTTCTCTTATTCCAGTACACGATTCACCCAAGGCTCCAACCTTCAAAGAAATGAAAGATGAACCGATAATGGTTTTGTTTCGGAGGTATTATTCAGGTTTTGCTTTCAGGAAATAGATGACATATGGACCATCTTCGTGAGCTTAGATCACAATCTACAAACACTTTCTCCAATTTTTTCGAGAGGCTCCACGCAACGACTACGCTTAATTCAGTGTTTCACGATTCTCGCTTTTACTCGTGTCAATCACTCATACCCCAGTGTCTTCCAGTCCCACCATCAATTATGGAATCGAACGACAACTTGCATTATGAAAACCATTTCGCCTCTCAAGGAAAGACTGCACTAGAGGACCATTGCCTCGCATTAAGACAAACATTCATGCAAATAGGTACCTTGCTAGAAGAAAAGGACCTTGAAATAGAGCGTTTTAGTCGAGAAGTATCAGACTGGCTCTCAGGCGGAATCGTCCCTTGCACGCACCCGGATTGCCCGATCATAACCCCTCATAACAACGGCCGCTATCTTCATAACAATGAACAGTTCAGGCGAAGAAACCAGCGTCACAGCTCCCGTTCCCGTTCCGAGATATATCCTTCAAATTGGCATCGTCGATGGGGAACTTGCAATCCCCCACCCAGTGTCTGGGTGGCGCATCGAAGGATATGCAGGAGACAAGGAAGCCAGGGTGATGTTGACATCTGTAACGGTTTTGCGGCCGCTCATGTGGCGATAATGGATGATGGAGACAGCGACGGCGGGGACAGCGAGGACGAAGGCACCGACGATGGAGATAGCGACCACGGAGGCAGCGACCATGATGGCGGTGAAGACGGAGACAGTGAAACTGATCTGATATGGCAAACATGACGTCTACAATTATCATTTCTATACAAGATCACCACCATATAGATATCAATCAAGGGCAACTTGTTTCTTACAAACTGATCTCACCCCATCCCCAGCTTCTCACTTATATAACTTCCTACAGATTCCACCTAACCCTAACCCTAAAACATCCACTGCGCGGCCTGTCAGAATGAATGTAAAAACACGAGCGCAAGTACAAGCGTTTTAGCTATATCTTCGCCCTAAATTCTAAAACCTACATGAGGGTTGGAAATATGATATTTGCAGCTGTTTATTACTCTACTTACCATCACTATGGTGATCATCTATGAAAGCATGCAAGTAGCTCTGATTTTGCCTGCGCTGAGGGTGAGGCGCGGGGGAAAGTAGATGTTGAGTCATTCTTCGCCCCTTCCCTCCCCCACTGCATCACTCAGAGCGTCGATGATGGCGAAGAGTACTGGCAAGAGTTAACGGCAATACAAAAAAGAGGGGCAGTAGCCAGGTCAGAGGAACCGTTCTCAATATGCTAACTAAGCTCTGCTATCTATGTAATCTAGCAAAGGGGGGGTGTACATATCTGTAAGAAATAGGGGTGTGCCCAAAATGTTACACTTGAGCGGTATTAGAGAACGATGGTCGTCGCGGTAGATCTTGTATGAGAAAGAGGGCTTTGATATGATCACCTCATACACCTTTATCATGATTCGAAGCGCTCATTAGATGCTTGGGAGTGCTAAAGGACTTTTTCCCCTCATATTTCTTATTCAGAAATTGATGTGTCTTTTCATGGAGAACATAATTTGGTCAGCTACGACTTCTGCAATCGACCCTTGACAAGTCTATTCAGTCATTAATTCAGAACGTAAATCCGAAATCCTGTAATCCAAACCGATGGAACACGTGATCAAAGAACTATGTGCTCTCAGAACAAGAAGCGCTTGTGCCAGCATCCAAACTCCAAACTCCTCTGCCCCAAACGCATGAAGCACATCACCACAGACCAGCTTGTGTCCTCTCAGAAAGACAAGACCCTCTTCGCGACCGATAATAAAAAAGCAAGATATCCTCAATCAGCCCCCTCTCCGTCGCACTCCCAGCCATCTCAACCTGCGGGCTCTCCGAAATGGGTGTCGGTGGCAATGAGCGATCCAGATCCGGTGCCCGCCTGGATGAGGGTATTATGCTCGCGACCCTAGAGCTATGATGCGAGATGCCGATCTCACTGTGGCGTATTTTGCTTCCTCGTCTGTATTCGGCAGAGAGTGTGAGGGCGAATTTGCTTTGGGGACATGGGAGACGCGCCGGGGCGGGTTTGGTGGGCCTTGAGGAGGCCGGGAGTTCTTGTACCCAGGGTTGGTCTTGGGACGGAAGTTCTTGGATTCGAAATTTAAGCCTCCGGGTCGATGTTGTGCCGCGGAGTTCGGCTTTTCCGGAGTCGGGAAGCTCGTTAGGCGGATTTGAGTCTAGGAGTTCTGCTTTTCCGCTGTCGGGGAACTCTCTGATACCGCGGAGACTGTTCTCGTCGATTTCTCGTAGGGAAAACTCCCTTTTCGCATCTAGTTGTCCTGGCGGAGTTGTTGGTGCATAAGCAGCTGCGTCTTGCTCCGCACGGCGGCGCTTAGATCGTCGCTTACGGAGAATGCAAGTGAGAATAAGAATGCTGAGCGTGAAAAATATAGTGATCCCTGAAGTAATTCCGGCTATGCTTGTGATACTCAGATGACTTGCTGAGCTAGGTGTTGTTGTTAATTTTGTGGTATTTGTTGATGCTGAAGGAATGGTAACAATGCGCTTTTCAACGCCTTCCTCGAATTTGCATTGAGAGACAGAGAAAGTGGAATCCTCGTAATTGGTGGTAAGATATCTAAAAACTCCTTTTAGTCCCATCCCATGATGCAGAAGTCTTACAATGATGCTCACGCTTCTTGTAAAAAGGTTCGACCCAGAGTAAATTGGGTCTCATTCGCAGCTCTTTTTAGTGGAAAATATCGTGTGTTATTGGATACTAACGGGAAAGTTGCTTCGAGATCGAAGCTTGCGTAGGGTAACACAAGGTCCACAGTCGCTCCTCCATGTGTTGAATCGGCGATCGTAAAAGTGAAATTTGGATTGCTTGCTAGTAAGCTCTGATGGAGAGTCTCGTTTATCGTATATAATCTAACTGACGGGTTCCAGGTTAAACCGAGATTCTGCTCAAACAATTGGCATGCTGCATATGGGAGATAAATATACGGCCAAGTCGAGTCAATGAATGTCAGTATTGGCGATGGAAGTAGAGAGAAGGACGAGCCAGTAGAGTTTTTGGAGGTGATGGACTGCAGGCCGACAACAAGGTCACGAGAGATGTCGCCAGTGAAATGGAATGGAATACTATTAGGGATAAATCTTGAGGCATCGTAACCTCCCAGAGTCAAGCTTCCGTATACGCCTTTTAGACCTATTAAGTATTAGAAGCCCGGTGGGTCGAGAATTGGGGCATAACCTCTTCAGGGATATTGAGGACAGATAACATGTCTTCGTGCTAAGAGGGACAGTCATCCGTGTTAAGAGATGTTCACTCACGATACGGTGCACCGGCAGTATAGCCCCACGATCGACTAGGAATGATGCTTCGGGAAGCCAGAGTTGCTAGGAAGCTTGGATAGCTGTTATCAAAAACCGTTAAATTTGTAGGCTGTTGGCCTAAGCCAAAAGTGCCCATGTAATAAGCATTTGTCCCGAGACCAGCTACAAGTTGCCCGGTCAACAGTGGCCCTCCAGTACTGTTGCTGAGTCCTAGAGCCACTGTGTCGAGGCCGTAAGTAGCATTGATAGTTCCAACGCCAAAGTTGGCCTCGAGTCCTAGAGCGTAGAAGCCTTTAGGTTCCCAGGTTTGGGACACATTGGGGTTCAATATTCCACCACGAGCTTGGGCACAGTTTGAGGCAGTATACGGACTAGGTACGCAGCCTTGCGTTGCGATGCCCCAGATGGCCTGGCCGGCCGTGGAAGGAAGGACACGCAGGTCCTGTGCTGGATTTCCGACACGTAGGGTGAATGACGACCACGATCCATCATCACCTTCCCTTCTTAGACATTAGTATTTCTGTAGCGAGAAGGGTTTGTTGTGGAAGGACGAAGTACCAGTATTCTGACGGGGCCCACGAGAAAGGGACGATGGCCATAGAGTATGCCCCGATGCCAAACTAGGCTAGATTGGCGCTATCTGACGCGCAAGCGCGTTCATCGACTTATCTTCAGACTTCAGAGGACGTCAAAAGTTGGTGATCGTGAGCATTGTTTCTTTAGTGAACTTGATTTCTCTTTATTCCGTGTAGTCCCTTGAAGCTTTGTATATCAGAACTCAGCATCTGATGCGGGTATCCTCCATGATCTTGTCCTGCCTGTCTGCAGTTTCACTACTTACCCAGCTGCAAGCGCCTGTGAGGCACAAGAGATTATGTATGGAGACCTTGTGCAACCTTGTGCTTCATCATCGCCGAAGAACAGTTCGCGAATCATTCGAACTGCCAATTTGTCATGCAGTTATTCGAAGCTTCGGACGTCGGGCATCAGAACATGTTTCACAACGAACCACGGTCTGTTCGCCAGGCGCAGCTTCATGTCACACGCAAGTAATATTATTCAAAGTACTGGGCAAAGTCCGGACCCCAAATTGGTGCTGTGCAAAGAATTTGCCTCGTAAGGTGTTATTCTGAAGCTCCAGGTCTCATTTACTAATGCAGATACTTGTGAAGGTTGGTTCGGATGCGATACTTTTGTCATGCTTTTATAAAACAGACCCCTGGAATTTAATCATGTGCTAACGATTCAGAAACCGCCCCTTTCCTTGTGCCAAGCGCAAAAGACTGTGCCCGTTCTCGAGTCTCCTTGCCTACCTCCGGTGACCCAGAATGTTTCACGATCCTCATAGCTCGACTTCTTCCAAATTTGAATTGAGTTATTATCGAGCTCAGTAGAGTGCAGGAGCACTCGAAGCTATTATTGCAGCCATTGTCCTAAATAGCATCCGTACCACTATTCTAATTAGACATGTGCTATGGGCTGACAATGATTAATCTTACTTACATTTCTATCATGCAGTATCTTCAAGTCGTTTCACAAATCACTCTGAAAGTTTCTCTCAACCGTTCTTATCGAGACTCGTCTTTGAAACATCATCCTCTTAATCTCCGACGCATGTAATATGGGCCATGGCTTGGAATCATGTTCCTTTGACATTTATATATTTAGTGGCTCTGGCTACCCATTATTCCAACATTTCCGAATTTCAGATAACAGTCATTACCAGGACCTTAGGTTCAAAACAACGCTCCTTGACTTCTAGAGATCATGTATTCTGCGCATCCGTCATTCGCTTTCGTAATTTGTTGTATTCTGCTATTGTGCCCATCCACCAAAGGTAAATCTATTATCGTGTTTCTGTTGACGACCTTACCGCAGTAATGCTTATCGTCTGCAGCTCAATCCACCCTGAATGAAACTCACTCATGGCCACCTAACCTAGCTTCCTCCCTCGCTTCCTCAAGCTATGGCGAGGTGGTAGGCACGCTTCAGTCCTCGGCTGCACCAGACTATACGCCTTCTGCACTCACGGACAGTGCAGTCCAAACTCGATGGAAGTCCGTACAGACCATCACATCGGCTTACTCGACATCCGCTGCTGCTGCTGATGATGGGTGTACCATCTTCATAGGCCCGTCCGTCCAAGTATACTACCATCCGGACGCGACAATGGTCCCGAACACAGCATGCCTGACAGGGGCAGTGCCGCAATCATCAGTCCCTCTTCCTTCTGGATATTCTAATTTGTACTTTTCTCTCATCTTCAGCCTAGATTCAGATACTAACGGGTTCTGTAGCGCATCTTCGAGTATATATTTAATTGTTCCTGCAATCAGCGCTGGTAACTCACACCGACAAGTCGGCAACGCATACAGCTCCGTTACATTCTCTCTAGCACCGGGCGAGCTGTCAACTATTGCAGGACAAAACGATGCGACGAAAGCATACAATTTTGCAGATTTGCCATGTCCACCTTCGGGCGTAGCAACAAGCGATTGGTGGTTTTATAATCCGTCATATAATCCAGGTCGGCCGTATGAACCAAGAATTTCCATCCCACCAGAGGTCACTAATCTGGACCCTGCCTGGAGCAGTTGTACTGCTACAGCTCAATATCAAGGTTTCGACCCCGCGATTGCCCTTCCACCAGCTAATGGCATGTCGGGTCCTGGGCCTGGTGGGGTTCCCAGGCGATTCCGAAGGGGAGCAGCATATCCGCTGCAGGCGCCTGCATACGCCAACACGCCCGCCTCAACGACTATGCCTCTGACTGCTTTACCATCCGCTACTATGGCGGACGATCCTGATACTACGTCACTCGAATCTCCTGGGCGGTTCCGAAAAGCAGCGCAGCATTCCAACATGCCTTCGCCCGCTTTCGCAGCCGCCATTCTAGTGAATATTTCCAACATTGAACCTCTTGATGCCGAGAGAGTAGGTATAGCCTTAGAAAGCGCCACCACGGTAACCGGTCCAGAGTCCAGCCAACCTGGATCAGCTAGGAGACTACGAAAGGCAGTAGGACAAGTTGAAAGGGAACCAGAACGGCCCGAAGAGACTTATCAGCCCACCAAGACTTTCGTCGCTTGATGCAGTGGAGGCATTGGAGGCTATCAAGGCGCAAGCCGTCTAATTACATTCTTCTCACCGATCAGGTATTGGTAATGCTTAAATGCTATTTTCGAACATTAGTTGCATACTCTGTTTTCTTATGGTATCTGACGTTATGCAGCTGGAAATTTGCCTTACGAACCACTTTTGAAGTAAAGTGTAGAGGGGATTAGATGAGTTTTTAGGACGTTTTCCAAATTTCCCCCGCATCTACATATCTCTACTTCTGTACCACAACTAGATTTATCCGCATAAACGAACACAATTCTTTCTCCTCATTGGTCCCACAACATCTGGGACTTTCGCTTTCGGGAAACATTTTTTCCCCCAAGCTCACCACTCTATCACGCATCCAAAACCCCGTCATCCACAGATAGATCCCATCTCGCCAAAAAATGATCGTCCAATGCCACACCCACACACACACACACACGGATACAAATCCACTAAAATCCAATACCGCTCTCTACAAAACCCCCAAATCTCACCCGTTCTCACGCCGATACAACTGTCAAATGTCTTTCCGGCCCTCCATCCCCATCCCCAACTGTGCCCTCCTCGTTCTCTTACCCCCACCCTGCCGCCAAAGTCAGATGCCCAAACCCCACCACCTCCGCCTCCCGCATACCCTACGCGTTATCTACATAACCAGCTCCGAATAAAAACATCACCAACCCTCAAACCTCTTCTTCTTCTTCTTCTTCTTCTTCTTCTCCTCCTCCTTCTCCTTCTTTCTTGCTCACTTCCACTTCCACTTCCACTTCCACTTACCAAAAAAAACCAAAAAACCAATTCATCTCAATTAGTGATTTAAAATTTTTTATATTCGCAAATCCTCGCAAAATACAAGAATAGGTTTGATGGCTTTGGGGAATGGGAATGGGAATGGGGAATGGGAATGGGAAATTGGTGGAGGGGGGAGGGTTGGTATATGTTTTTAAATTCACGACATACAGTACAGCCCTAGTTCACACAGCATCTGCCCCCCTTTCTCCATTTCCCTCTTGCATCCCCTCCTTCATCCTTGGGGAATGGGTGGGTTTTTGGGAGGGGATTGCGGGGGGGTGGGGGATTAAGGGTGGGAGGTATAGGGGCGGCGGGAGAGGAGTCGGGGAGGGGGATTTGGTTTTGATAAGATGGATTGGGGGGAAAGGAGAAATACAGAAAAAGAGAAAAAGAGAAGAGGGGGGTGAGACGGTGGAGAGAACGAGTTGTAAAATTGGAAGAAGAGAACAAACGCAATGGGTTACTTTGAGATCTAAAGCGAGGATTGACGTTTTAGAGTTTTTCTATTGTTCCAGGTTCGGTAAAAGCCACGAATCGAACACGAAAATGTCAGAAGTGAGAGAGTCAGTATCGTAACGACGGTTATCCGGTCAGTTGAAATAGGCGATGGCCAAAGCCGTGATAGTTCACAGGTGAATCAAAGCGAGTTGAGTTTTCAAGACGACGAGGTCTCGAATTAGACGGAGATGCATTTTGAAAGTCCCCCTGGAATTGAAAAAAAGTCGCTGACGCTTAAAGTAAGAGACTGGTATTCTACATATGCTAGGTCAGTGTTTCGAAAAAAAGTATGGTGGTAAGACGGCGAGATGGCGTTTCGTTTGCTTACAAGATGACAGAGCGACGTGATTACGTGACGATCCCCAGCGTTGTAGCAGCGACGCAAACACACCCTTTGACGTGTACAACGTGCGCCGAGCTCACGCGTTCATGCCACCCAAAGCGGCCTGAGAGGTCCGTAAAATGGGGTACTCTGGCTCCGTATCTGTAGTTTCGGAGGCCTGCGGCGGTTGATTTCCTGGCGGGGGAGTGTCCGTGGTAAGCGGGGGATCTTGTCTGCTTTCGAGGTAGTTGTTCTCGTTCCAGATGTGTTGTCTTGAACGTGTGCTCGGGGCCTGGAAAGGAATGGCTGGCCCGTCGACGTCGTCGAGGACGGACTTTGGCCGTGAGGTGCAAGGCGGGAAGCGGGATAGGAGGCAGCCCATTGTTATGGAGTGGAAGGAATCGGGTTGGGTAACTGTTTGAGGGCTGTTTGAGGGTTTGTGGTATGCTTTGTTGTTGAATTCATAGATAACCGCATGGAAAGTCGTGAATGAGGTGGAAGATGTAAGATAAGATTGCTAATGTGGTATAATTCACATGTGGTTGATTGAACACGACGAGACACCGATTCAGGTATTGGTTCCGGGTTGGGGAAAGACGGAAAGTGTTCAGGTTTTGGAAAAAAGGTCATGAACGATGTGGGAGATGTGAGATAAGATTGCAATTCACATGTGGTTATTTGAACACTAAGAGGCAATGATTCAGGTATGGGGTCTATCTGCATTGAACGAAGACGAAAAAGTGTTCAGATCGGAACAAACAACAACAGTTTGCGAGGGCCTACCAAAGCGCTTGCCCAAGCCTCGATAGTAACACTGAGCTAGCATTGATCAGCTCAATTGAAGATATTGGTTGTACACCAAGAACAGCTTGGTTGGACACAACCGCTGGTAAGAAATTGCGTTTTGCAGGATTCTCCATGCTCACCGCACATACGGTCTTGTGGTAAAGGTCAGCGAGCATGTGCTTCAACTCTAAACCGCTGTTTAATCGGATACGTCTTACCATTACATTGCTCCATTGCAGCTTTTCGGATTGGACCAAGGCGAGGTCCAAAAGCTGGACAGCGTGTCGATGTAACGCAGTACCTACGTGTGATATGGGACGATCAATTTATGTTTCAGAGAACTCCCCGATTGCCAACGCTCCCAAGACGATTCTGATGGCTGGGAGAATGGCTTGACATTAGACACGAATTTGAAGCGACGGAAAGACCTTCGAAGTCGAACGGAGGGATATCGTCTCCATTTACGGGAAACAGCGTTCGTTAAAGCCAAGAAGAGGGTTTACTGGCCCTGCTCCAATGCGTTTGAGAAAGATCGAAATCAGGTCTAACCTGAGTCGAAATCGAAAGAGAAAGAGAAAGAGAAAGTCCCGCCAGGGCAGAGCAATCGATAAAGCGAAAGGCTATGATGTGTGAGGACAATAGAGCTGATGTGATCCATGCAGTCCCAGAATCTAGTACACAACGCTCGTTACGAGTCCAAAGAAGGGGACCATAGGAAGTGATGGCTCTAGCGGACGAGCATTGATTGGACGAGGGCGGGTGTGACGTGCGGGGCTTTTCGCCTTTGCCCATTCGCGCTGGTTATGGAATACAGTAGAATACCTAGTACATCTGCCTCTGGTGAATCCCGTTCCTTCGAATACCTGTTGCATTATTGTTGCATTATTGTTACATAGTACGGGCTATGTCCCACCGGCAGTACCTCGGACTCGAGTGCCATGGGATCGAGAATTAGGCATCCATTCCAACAACAACAACAGGGCGCCAGCAGCAGACCAGGTAAGGTTGTGAGTCCTCCGGCGCTCTCAATCACATCATCACATCATCACATGCGATCGTCTTCGATCCACTGTAGTTCGCACCACTTGTGTACTGCCTCTACCCGTCATGAGCGTATCTGGAGGCCTTACCTAGTATGTACAGGCACGACAGGGCAGTACATTACACAACGTAACACAAGAGCCAAAAGGGTCACGGAGAGCCGCATCTGGGCCGGACCGGGCCGGCGTGGCCTACCGTATGTTGCCATTGATCATCCCTCCATTTAGATTGGTGGATCACACGGACTACGACGTACAGTGGAGCCTGTCGAGGACAGGCATAACCCTCCTTTCTGGTAGCCTGACGGCAGCACGCAGGCATACAAGTACAGCACCTCGATATCAAAGGCGAGAGTCGCCATCCAGCAACGGTGAGGATGAAATCCCGCAGGTCCGTGAAGAGTCTCCGTCAATAAGCCCACCTAGAGGAGATACTGTAACACACCGGATGACTCTGTATGCACCACGGTCGTCGCTCACACGGAAGAAGCCGTTGCAGCTTCACACAGCCCATCGGATTTCGCTTCAGCTGGTCAGGATAACAGATTCGGAAGGCTCCACGGTGTTTCACCAGCTGACACTGCTCATCATCAGGATTTCCGAGGAGTGATGCTGTAGGCCACGCGTGTAGATCCAATCCGATGAAGTAAGCATCGGTACGGTGGCGGACAGGATGTCTCCCAATAATCCCATGTGTCCGGGCGCTCTTTAGGGTGTTTGGGTTAGAATAGAAGCGAGCGAAGGATTCGGATGCCTGCGTGCAGCATAGTTTTCAGCTCGTCAGGCCAGGAATTGACCAGAACGAGGATTCCATCGGTCGCAGTAGAGGAGGAGGCTCAGGGGATAACTGACTAAGGTACCAGGATGCATTTATGAAACAAGGAGACTTGTGCAACACGAAGCGCCAACCTCGGCGATTGAAACTATAATTGGGATGGAACATGGCGTGGAACGTTACGATAGACGTCCAGCACATGGCAAATGGTGAACGTTCAAGAACGTGGGTCATCACAAAACTCGTGGGATTCATTCAAACGAGAGCCTGCGTCCAAGGCTATCATCGCGATGCCCAATGGTTGGGTGGGGGCGTTGGCTATTCGGTGCAAAGGCGGGGAAAGGAATTCTGCAAGGCCACAACTTCTCGCTAAAAGGAGGCTCTGTGAGCGACCAGGCAACTTTGTGCGACAAGACAAGCGTAGCGGCAAGTGGCAAGACGCTTTGGTCATGTAGTGCAAGTCATCAACAGTGGCAAGCGACATGCCCAGACTGCAAGGCCGGTGAGGTATCATAGGCGAATCCAGTCCAAGGACACTAACCCGCAGTCAGAGCCGGTGAGACGAGCCCTACAAGTCGGAAAGAAGAACCAATCAGATCCATCTCATTTCCAACCAATCAGATCTTTCCATTTCCATTTTCCATTCACATTAATATTCTATTGCCATTTCCATTTTCACCACGAACCGCAGACATCAGCATATTCCTTGTGGCTTCACAAACGGTGCAGGTGGATGACGAGGCCGAGCAGCCACCGAGGTTCGATCGATTTGGTGGGTTCTCTAGGTACAGTAGAGTAGTTCCGTACTCTGTAGAATACTCCAGTGTCTGTCTGCCTTGGAGCCTCGACATCAGGGCGCAGTCTGCCACCCTACTTTCCCTGTGGTGGCTTGCCGTTCCTACGCCCCGGATCCCATCTGCGCCCACTAAGCCACAACGTGCAACCTTGACGGCTGCCCACAACTTGAAAGGCCCCGACTCCTGCCTCGATCTAGCTAGAAGAATGGGGGTCGTAACGTCTCACGGCGCGCCCGGTGAGAGTCGTCCGCCCGGGAAGGAAGTACGTGGTACGTGTAGGCCGACTAGGGATGAGGCGAGGCGCCCTGGTTTGACACGGCTGTCCGGGTTGCCTGTGTTTCTCATCTCCATCTCCATATCCATTGGAAGCGTTACTCCAAACCTGTCGAGTTTCGAGGTCAACCAATTCAAACAACAACTGGACGTTTCGGCTCCCCAGTGCCTCGATTATGATATACATAGCTCTAACGCGGCTCTAGAGCACAACATAGTACGTGTGATGCATCAAGAGATCATCTCTAGGGTTGGATGAATGGGTCAATTGGTAGGGCGTTGGAGCGCACTCGCCATGGATGGCCGAGGGGGCTTCTGTGGAGTGCTGTGCCTCGAGTCTGCAGGGCCGCCAGATGATGATTTCCATGGAACTCAGCAGCACTCATGCAGACTTACTGCAGCCTTGTTCCTCCCCAATCCCCAATCCCAAATCCCCCAATCTCAATTCGTTACTGCCTCACAGGACTGCAGCAGTGCAGACGCCAGTCAGAGTCACCGGGGCGCAGACGTGTCCCGCGCGAAGGAAAGGCTCTCTACCGATTTGTCCCCGCTTATCGGGACTACAGTACTAGGCATTCGTTGTTCGAGTCACACAAAGGTAAAGTAAGTACATGCAGAGGACGGAGGTAGCCATGTTTCCAACAAGCCCATGAACATTCTTATTATTATATTATCATCATCGTTCCATTATTTGTTCTTCACTCTACACGGGCAAACTTGATTTCTCGGTGAAGGTTGCCATCACACCCTCTTCTTCAACAATCGAGCTAGCGTTCAGGCAGCACAGGCATCTCTATATCCCATATATCTAGCTTGCCTGCCCGCCTCACCTTTCTTCAAAAACCATTGTGTCCTACCAAGTCTTGATAAATCTGTCACAAGGCACCTCTGTTCCTTATAACAGGGTTTGCCCGCAACTTGATCGCCCTTCTTCTACTCTACAACTCTTGCTTCACTCAAACCTTCCCGTTACTATCCTGCGAGGCGCCCATTCCTTCTCCTTCCGTGGGACACAATTCCAACAGCAGCAATGATGCAGATGCCACAGGCACCTCCGCCGCCCCCGCTTCATCACCCAGTAGACCACCACCTGCCGGCTCATTTCAATGGTCTGCGCCTCGACACCGATGCGCCACACTTCAACCCCCATCCTGCTCCACACAGTCCCGTGTTCCAAGGCCATCACGACGTTCGCTCCCAGGAACACAACGTTGGTCTCCCCCACAAGGTCAATGCCAAGGAGACTGTCAGCTACGAAGGCTATACATTCACAAAACATCGACCACAGATCCCGGGACAGACGGAAACATGGTCTCGAGCCAAAAAGACCCCGATGGAGATGAGCCAGAAAACCTTGTACGCAGAGGCCAAGAAGCAAAAAAACAAGGGCCCTTCGGACAAAGACATGATCGGGTTCAAACGAAGGCAGATCGATCACCTCATCGAGCAGAGGACGAGGACGGACGAGGACCCGAGGTTCGAATACAAGCTAGCTTCGCTCAAACTCAAGCAGGGCACAAATGCCCGTGGACAACGAGAGACGACGTCAATGCAAGTGATCTTGAAGCGGCAGCTTCGCCCCGGTGTGGTTCAAGCAGCTACTATGGGGTTCAGGGAAGAGGGTCCTAGTGAGGTCGTTGATCTCACTAGGCCTCAGTTTGACGACAGATCGAGCCAAGATAGCTACCCTATTTCTGGTCACAGCTTCCCGGGACATCAGGAACTGCCCGGCATGCATGGTCAACAACACTTCGAGCCACACATGCATGGCGGGCAAGGCGTCCATGTGCCGATGCCTCCCAGCCCCCAAATGGAGATGTTACCACCACATGATCAATTCATGCCTCATGGCCAGCGACAGCCTGGCATGCATCCTCAGGATCCGTTCATGGCACAGAATGGTCATCCCCACGGATTCCCGCCTGAGCACCACCATGTCAACAATCCATTCCCTCACGATAGTCATCCATTCCCTCACGATCAGCATACCCAGGCCAAAGCCGGGAAGAAGAACAAGGCGGGAAAAAAGGACAAAAAAGATAAGGACAAAAAAGACAGTAAAAAGGCGCACAAGAGCCACAAGAAACACTACGGGGAGTTCTCAGATGGGAGTTCCGATTCATCCAACGACGACAGCGACACGTCGTATCGAACTCCGGATACAGTCATCTCCAGCAACAGCAGTCGGGATTACTTCAAGGAGAAAAAGTACCACAGTGGGCAAAAGGAAAAGCGTCGCAATGTCCGCGACTATGAGCGTGACCACTCACCGCGCCGCCGAGTCTACCGTGAGCACCGCCGCAAATCTCCCGTTCGGTCGCCTCGAGCCGAACGCCCTCGTTACGAGTATGAGGACCATGATATCATTCCCAGCGGTCATAGGGAACGACCGCATCCGGCTCGTCGCGCGACTGACTACATGGAGCGTCGCCCTTCACTCGATCATCGTCGTGCACTCAGTTATGATGACGACCTCCACCATGACATACGGCGTTCGCCACCACTTGGCCGACGTCCTCCATCCATCTACGCCCAACGCCGGTTGAAGGCGGCGCTTCCCATCGATTTGTATCATGGTGACCGGGAGCGAGATGACTTTGAACGGGAAGTGAGGATGGAAGCTGCCGCAAGAGGACTTCTAAGAGACCGAGAGTTGAGAGACAGGGAGTTGAGAGACAGGGAATTGAGAGAAGTTGAAGACTTTAGGAGGCACGAGAGAGCCAGACGGGATGACCTTTTCAGCCGTGAGAGAATGGTCAGAGACCCTCTGGATAGACCCGCGTACGGTGACAGGCTGGGTAGGCTTCCAAGGGAGCCGGAATACTATTAGTGGACTCTTCGCACGATTGAGCAGGCGTTCCGGTTTCTTTTTTGGCTGTCTTAATAGCTTTCGGGCGGTCATGGGACTATTGGGAAGGCTCTTTGGCGAAAATCTTCGGTGGTATATTGATCTCGGTACAATACGGAGGGTTTCTTGATAATGGGTGGCTATGTTCTCCTACAACTGGACAGTTTGTTTGGGAGTGGACGGTCATTTTACGGGATACCCAGACCCTTCAGAAATCGACAGATCTCTTGTTTCCAGTCAAGGCTTTCGATTTTCTTGCTTCTAATACTTGGGTGGCTTTATGATTTGACGCGAGACGGCCTGTATGATGGTTCAATTTACTCTATCTTCGAGTCATGTCTTGATGAAGAAATTTTTGACCCTTTATAACGTGCTTATGCCTCCGTGCAAGATACTTCATCCTGGCTTGGCCAGAACTGATATTCTTGCTGATTGCACACATTACTCGTCGATAGAGAAGTACACGATAAAAGATAAATCAACTGAAAAGGACGATGCATCCTCCATTGCTCTACCCAATTACCCTACAATCAGTCCCCCCACTCACCCGGAGAAAGCCCCCACCAAAGATTTCCGCCAACCCCACCACAAACCAGCAAGCAAACATTTTAATTCTACAAGCTCTTTACCTCCCACTATACCTCTTACCCAACTTCCACTCCTATTCCAGCATCTTCTTGTACACGCGAAAACAGCACTAGACCTCAACGGCAATCATGGGGCGTCAATTCTTCGTTGGAGGAAACTTCAAAATGTCGGATCTGCTCAAGGCTGGGGGAGAATTGTGAAGGTCTAATAGAGATGCAGGAATGGCACGATGAAGAGTATTACGGAGATTGTACATGGTCTTAACAATGCCAAGCTAGATCCTAAAACTGGTACGTCCATTTGTCCCACCCAGCTCATCAACCCTACACCCCGTGTCTCCTACCATATCCAATACATCCCCTCTCCACCCTCGGGTACCTCTCGCCTCTACTCACAACCCCCTACAGAAGTCGTCATAGCTCCTCCCGGGCTATTCCTCCTTCCGACACGCGAGCATCTCCGCCAAGGAATCGAAGTCGCATCTCAGAATGTTTTTGACAAGCCGAACGGAGCTTTCACCGGGGAGATCAGTGTGGAGCAATTGAAAGACAGCGATATCGGATGGGCGTTGACGGGACACAGTGAGAGGAGGGTAATCCTGGGGGAGGAAGATGATTTCGTTGCCAGGAAAACAAAAGCTGCTCTTGATGGCGGCCTCGGAGCTATTCTGTGTGTAGGAGAGACGCTCGAGCAAAGAGACGCCAACAAGACCATCGACGTCGTCACCCGTCAACTCCAAGCCGTTGCCGAGCGCACGAAAGACTGGACGAAAATTGTCATTGCTTATGAGCCTGTTTGGGCCATTGGCACCGGCAAAGTTGCCACGACAGAGCAAGCCCAGGAGGTCCACGCCTCTATTCGTCAATGGCTAGCTAATAACCTGTCGAAGGAGGCAGCGGAGAATATGAGGATTATTTATGGGGGTAGTGTGAATGAGAAGAATTGCAAAGAGTTGGCAAAGCAGTCGGATATCGATGGGTTTTTGGTCGGGGGGGCGAGTTTGAAACCGGCTTGTAAGTGGATCTGTACCTATGTAAGTTGGAGTCGTACTGATTTTCTCGGAATTAGTCTATGATATCGTGAACGCCAGACTATGAACAGTGTCAGCGGTGATAGAATCGCTTCGGCGATGAAAAGGCTCTATGGGAAAGGAGGGTAGAGGAAAAGCACTGGAGGGCTCTCGAAGCGTTGGAAAATGAAAGCCTCAGCTTCTGGTCAGCATGAAAGACCAAACAAGCACAGTTAGACATTCGATTGAAACTCCACCCATTATGCTATGCACCCATCGTACCCTATCCAAACATCGGCGGCTTCGCTCCATGCATAGGACTCCATATGCCCCTAACCCCCTCATTCTCACTCGTCACGATTCTCCCCCCCTTGACCCTCCTCAACTTCTCCCCACTCGCGTCCCTTAGCAACTCCGCCTTCTTCAGCACCTGCTCCTTCTCCAGATTCCTGACGCAGATGGCCTTTTCTCGACCGTTGATGTAGCTTCCGCGGATAACGGGATGTCTACTTGGGTTGGGTGAGACGCGCATTTCGATCTGAGGATGTTGGGCGGCGAAGGTGGGTAGGACGAATTGAAGGAAGGCGCTGGGGTGGGGAACAGGGGGTTAGTCTTGAGGGAACCTTTGGGGGGGCAAAGACAAAATGGGTAGAGAGGGGAAGAGAGCGTACGTACTTCATGCCCTTGGAGCTACCAGCCCAGTCACAGTAGTGGAATTCGAGGCGTTTGCATTGGAGGATGAATGCGCCGACGCCATTCTAGAGGATTGTCAGCGATCGTGCGGTGATACTAAAGCTGTGAGAAGATATACTTACTTGGCCAGTTGCCACCACTCGTAAAGCCTGCACTGGCATTATTGTCTGGCTGGCTGAAGCATTACCTAGATTCTCTACAACCCCGATGTCAATGCTTGTGGTCTTTTTGCTCAAAAATTACAGCGCTAGTTGTTTAGAATCCAAATTGCTTCACCTGCAGAAACGCGACTTCACTTCACCACACGGCGAGCTTTCTCGCTCCATAATCACAGCATCACAGAGGCCTTCTCTTTCCACTCATATTAGCCTCTTTGACATCCCATCGCAATGACACACAAACTCCCCCCTAACCTACTTGCCCTCTTCGCCGCCCGTCCAGCCCTCCGCTACCTTCCACCCAGCGACCACGCCCCCGAAGAGCGCAAAACCAACAACATCGGCGGCGTAGCCCAATTCCTCAGCGCCCTCGACGAATACAAAGATATCCCATATGAGCCTACCGAGAGCTGGCTGCAGCGAAAGGACAGATTGAAGTTGGAGAAAACGGAGAGGCAGGAGAAACTGCTGGTTGAAGGTTTGAGGAGTCGGTCTTCCCGATAGCTGCCGCAAGAAATTACTTTGCGCGGTGATGCAGCTGGCTGATGGGCTGTCTTTACAGAGAATCCGGAGGATGATCCGCAGGTTCGGGGAGATGCCTTTAAGACACTTTTTGTGGCGAGGTTGAGTTATGGAACTACGGAGGAGGATTTAGGGCGGGAATTTGGGCGATTTGGACCTATCGAGCGCGTACGTCCAAAACAAGATCTTATACCTACCAGGATTCTACTGACCTCTACGATTTCTAGATACGTATTGTCACAGATACGCACGACGAGGGCGACGAAGGAAAACCGAAGAAAAAGAAGAAAGCCCATCGAGGTTACGCTTTCATAGTGTACGAGCGTGAAAAGGACATGAAGGGTACAGCTTCCTCCTCTACCATTGCAGAAACCATGAAACAACCGTGCACCTGCATCTCTAAGTGACTGCTTGAACCATTTACTAACGCTTGGGCTGTGCCTATTGAACAATTTTAGCTGCCTACAAAGAAACCGATGGCATACGTATCAAAGATCGCAGAGTCGTCGTGGACGTCGAACGTGGTCGTACAGTTAAAGGTTGGAAACCTCGTCGACTTGGTGGAGGTCTTGGCGGTCGCGGCTACACCAAAGCTATGCCTGCCCGACCAGCAGCTCCAGGTGGAGGTTTTGCTGCTCCAGCAGGACCTGGTGGTTTACAAGGCGGAGGTTTCCGTGGTGGATTTGGCGGTGGACGAGGCGGCGGATTCAGAGGTGGTTTCCGTGGCGGCGATAGAGGATTTGGTGGAGGAAGAGGGGGAATCGGATACCAAGGCGGTGGTGGATTTGGTGGAAGAGGCGGAGCGCCTAATGGCTATGGTAACCCAGCGCCACCCCCTAACGCTCCTTCAGGTCCAGGCGGCAACCGAGGCGGCTTCGGTTCAGGTGGGTACAACGGCTCACCTGTCAACGGCGGCCTGAATGGCTCAGCAGCTCCAGCAGACGTGAATGGCGGTCGCGGTGGGTATGGCGATCCAAGACGCAGCGGCTCATATGACGACAGATCTTCTTACCGCGGAGGCGGTAGCGGTGGATATGGTGATAGCCGCTCAGGAGGCTTCACCGGTAGCAACCGTGAGCCGGTAAGACCAAGAGATCCCTACGTTGATAGAGATCGAGATCGAGGATATAGTCGTGGGAGAGAGGATGATTACAGCAGTCGAAAGAGATACCACGACGGTGAAGGAGATGACTCGCGCAGCAAACGAAGGTATTAGTCTTTCTCGACCGTTTCGGTTTGGGTGGGTCCCCTCGTCTCAGCATTTCTTCCTCCCTTCGTCAGGGTAAGAAAACTACCATTGTTCTCGCATACCTCAACTTCAGCAATGGTAAGCCGCTCCGCAATGATCTCTTGGGACCATTACCATGAACACGACCCACTTCGCCTTGTTTAGCCATTGCCTCCGAACCTCAATCGTCAAGGTCCAGAAGATATTCCCAAAAGAACAATACCCTCAAAGCTCGGCATCTTGGACTTCCTGGAAGGGCTTATTCGACCCGGATCAGGGTGGGGTATTTGTGTAATTTTTATACTGCAGCTTCTTTCCTTTCGGTAGGTATGTAAGTCAAGATGTACTTTAGGTAAGGTCAGGTAAGAGTGTCTAGTATTCTAGGCGTCTTCCTACTGACCTAGGCAACTTCTTCGGCGGGTGGCTTCGCAGTTTGTGTTGTTGGCGGATCTGTTTTTCAACTTCGGGTGAGGGCAATAAAAGCGGTGGTGGAAATTTAACTTTTCTTCGAGAACTGAGCAAGGTCGATTGTTAACGACTCATGCTTAATGCACCGCAACACCACCAACTCCATGACACCGTGCTAATCACCTCGGGATCATCTCATTGATCATCCTTCTCACCCTCAAGGTCCATACCCTCGACTTCCATCGCCCCTCCGCCACCGCCTGTCCCGTCTCCCTCGACAACCGTAACATTGCCCTTTTCCCTATCCAACCACGCCCTAACTCCCACACTGAATTCCGCCATCGCAACCCCAAACATCTTCAACAACGTCGTCTGCCCACTCCCTAGCACCTCCCCCTCCCTACAAACCTCGAACCCCTCCTCCGCTTCTACCTCAACCCTCCCTTTCACCAACCTCGTCGGAACCCCCAACTTCCTCAGATTCGGCTCTACGGAATGCCCCACCGGCACGTCTTCTTCTCTCGGTATCTCCCCGCCACGACTGTACAGATGCCCCGGCGGGAGACGGAAAGAGCGCGAAGCGACGGTGCCGGCGCGCGCGAAGTCGGAGGGGTGGAAGGAAGAGAAGTAGGCGAGGATGGCGCTGGGGGGTTGGGGGGAGAAGAGCAGACCCACGGTGCCGTGGAGGTGAGGGGTGAGGAGGTGGGTGTGCGGGTGGGGAGCGGTGGCCGGGGTGCTGCCGAGGGCTTTGGCCATGACTTTTGTTTTGCCGAAGAAGAGGCTTTGGGAAAGAGGGGCGCGCGCGTCAGCGAGTGTATAGAGAAAGGGGGGTTTTTTGGGGTTTGGGGGGAGAGCAAGCAAGGGGCTTTATTGGAATTGCAGTTACCGGCTGTCTGATAACCGAGTGCGCACGTCTTTGAGGTAGGTGTTGCGCATGTTGTCGACGGCGAAGACGTAGATGTAGGGGTGTTGCGGGATGCATTCTTGGATGTTGGCGTAGAGTTTCAGAGTCAGTGCTTTGCCCTTTTTGGTCGTTTTCGAGAGGTGCACCACTTTGGCGCGTTTGGATTTGGGCATTGTTGGCGTCTGGTATCTCGAGAGAAAATGCTATGGGGGGGAGGATATTTCTGATTATTTTGAAGATGTGGAGTGGGAGAACTTTTTGGCGGTTGTAGGGCTGAGTGGGAGCGGTGCTTATTCCGCTTTGACTGCTAGGGTTTTGGCTGATGAAATGGCGGTGTTTTGCGACAATAGAAAAGAGAAGGGAGATTGGAGATGAGCGAAACACAATGATTATTCGGAAACGATACCGAGCGCATCGCTGAAAGGATGCTCAATTTCATGGACTATGTCCAAGACCGGTTCTACGCTGCGTCGAACTGGAACCGAGACAATTCTTACGGCTCATTGACAGCCACATCGCGCAGTATGTACTCTTTCTCTTCGAGTGCTAGCCATATAACGAAGAAAAGTCCCAATATTCTAATTCGGAACCACAGACCTCCTCGACTTCCCCACCCCCTCGGGCCTCCGCTTCCACGTCTCCTCCCTCTCCTCCGCCAACTTCGCAACCTCCTACACCCTAGGGTCCGTTGGCCTAGTCGACGGCTCCCTCTCCTACCTCTACTCCTCTCTCCCCCTCGCAAACACAGTGTCAAAAAGCAGCGGCATCTCCCTTCGCCACTTGATCCCGGGGTACCGGCAACTGCAGCCATTGCGCAAACCAGATGAAACTTACCTATGGGAGATATGGCAGGGCGGGAAGAGGGTAGACAGGAGGGATGCGTTGCTTTACGGGCGGTTGTTTCTACCGAGGAGCACGCTCGAGGCGCTCTACTTGAGGCGGTTGAGCCCGGCTAGCCAATTGAAGGTGTCGTGCGTCAGTGACTCGCGATTGCCAAACGGCGGCACCATTCTCGCGCTGCTGCAGCACGATACCGCGAAACACAGCACCGAGTACCTCTACAGCACCGACAGCGCTCTCCTCGGCGTGCGCGGGCTCTACAACTTCGGCCCGGAACCCATCTCCCCCCCCATTTCCATCGGCACCGCCACGCCCACTGAGGCCACACCGAGGGAGCCCCATGGCCGGTTCTCCGCAGGCGCGGAACTCTACTACGGCGTCCTCAACAAATCCGGCGGCATCAGCACCGGCCTACGCTTCGCCACCCTCCCCGCACACTCCGGGTTCCCATATACCATGGCCCTGACCCTGAACCCACTAATGGGCAATCTCAGCAGCACCTACTCCGTGCTCGCCTCCCCGCTGCTGACCCTAAGCTCGCGCTTCGACTTCAACGTGTATAGCTACGAGAGCGAGTTGCAAGTAGGAATGGAGCTGTGGCGGCCTAAACAGAAGAGCAAGGACCTAGCGTGGGTGCGAGCGAAGCTGGGGATGAAGGAAGGGGAGGAGGAGGAAGAAGGCGGGTGTCTGAAAGCGAGGGTCGATCAAAAAGGCGGGATCGGCGTGGTGTGGGAAGGGAGGGTAAAGGAGCTGCTAGTTAGCGCGGGCGTGGAGGTCGATTTACGGGGCCGCCAGGACCTTATCCGCGGGATCGGCGTCGAGGTCGCTTATTCCAGTTGATGACTTATTGGAGAAAAGAGAGAGAGCCCTGAGGGAATAGGTTCGTTGCATCAGCGTTGGGCGTTTTTGGGAACCGATGGGGTAGGGGTGGTATGTTGGATATGTATAATTCCCCCTGAGATGGTTTTCGGATATATATATATATATATACATACCTTTCATTTTAATCTCTGCCAAAAAAAAAAAAGGAAAAAGCAGGTGCTGAGACTGCGCTTTTTTGTGCTCCATGTCGAGAGGTGTGGGGTGTGGGGTGTGGGGTGTGAGGTGTGAGGGAGCGTTGATTGCATACTGTAGGTAGTTTACTGCATATATGTACGAGTACCATACACACCCCCTACTCTACCTACTGTATCTACAGATCCTTAAGCTACCTACCTACCTTACTTCTCGTACTTCCGTCTCGCCTAAGATCTGAGGAAGAGAAGAGAGGTGAGTATATATTCATTCTCTTACGCGGCTATTTTTTTCCCTTCCTTTTCTGAACTCGGAGGGCTTTTCCGTTGTTCTTTTCTAAGGGGGGATGGTCTATTGTGATTTGGGACAAAACGATTTTTCGAATTATGGGAATTCGACAAAATGAATGATTAATAGTTGAGAATTGGTAAAATATAGTTAATTTAAAGGGTTTGGAATGTGCATTGATTAGTTGGATAGTTGGATAGAAGGGTTTGTTTGAACATGGTCTTTATTGAACTCTCGAAGGGTTTCTTCGTGACTTCTTATGACTTTCTGCATGATTTTCTATTAAACACTCGACATAGCTTTCTACAGGCTTGACTTTCTATCAAGCTCGCTATCAAACATTCTACATGACTTTCTACATGACTTTCTACATGACTTTCTACATGACTTTTCATCTACTCATCTATCATCTACTCATCTATCTTCAAGATTTTCTATCAAACATTCTGTTTGATTATCTATTAAGCATTCTACATAGTTGACGTTGATAGAGAGCATGTTTAAGTGAATCTTCTATTCGACTATGAAGCATAATCGATACAGGTTCTAAATGCTTGAACTTTGTATCTATGATTTCCATTTGTTGATTTTTCATTTGTCGATTTTTCGAATTTCAAATTTTCGATTTATCGACATGTCGGTAAGTTCATAATGAACCGTCGTATCTAGTCGGTTTGATGAAGAACGTAAATGTATCATCTATGCTAATTATATTTTTACATTTTTTCGTCTTTGGAATTTCATTCTCAAACTCATTTCTTTTGGCTTGAATTGCATCTTTACGTTTCAAATTTCCCTTTTCTCAAAACCCCCTTTTCCACCCAATTGTTCTAGAACGATTTTGAAAAAAGAACAAAAAGAAAAACCCTCTCCTTCTCTTCCTCGCACCCTAATATATATCCAACCTCGTCTCCCCTTCGCCGCACTCTCCCTCCATCATCAGCCCCCCCCTTTTCAATCACCTACCCCCCCTCCCGCGCCCCCCTCTCCTGAATCCAAAACCCCGTCTCATTCATCTAGCCTTCCCCCGCCCCCACACAGCGTCTCGGACAGCACGGCCACGGCGTCCCCTGACAAGCACGTACAGTCAGCTGCGGCGGCTGCGGCCGCATGACGTCCGTCGTAAAGGGCGTTTCGAAGCCAAAGGCCAGGATGATGGCCTTGATGCGGGGGTTGCGCTCGCTGTGGAAGGGGTAGTCGGGGGGGCGAGGTGGTGGATGAGGAGGGCGTCTGTAGAGGCGAAGAGGCGGGAGAGGGGGGTGGGGGGAGTTGAGGAGGGTGAGTTTGAAGGGGGTGGTGGGGATGGGGGTTGTGATGGTGGTCCAGGGGAAGTCTTTAAGGGAGGAGGGGAGGTAGAGGTGGGCGGGGTAGTAGCAGTAGTTACTTCCTCGGCTGCCCCGGCGTTTCCGATGGCTACTGGCGTTCTGAGAGATTGAAGCGACGATGAAGGTTGCAGGGGAGGAGGATAGGACCGCTTGAATGAGTGAGAGAATAATGAGAAGAACAACGCCCATGGTGGATATGCTGGTGATACCTCGTAACGTTTCCAACTAGTCAGGTGACACGAGGACAGCACAAGATGTTGGGAATGCTTTGTAAGGTAGTATTTCCCATATATCGACGACGAACAGATAACAAGAAGAAAGAACCACAGATTTGTATAGACAGCAAGGCGATACGCGTAGAGTCGTAGGAAGGGACTGGAGACTCCCAGCTATAGAATAGATTTCGGCTATCGCGTTTGGTCCATGGAGTCAATCGTAGTTTTGCGTGTTGCGTGCCAGGGTAAAAAAAGGGTGCAGTAAGGGATTTATCTATCCGCTGACCGGCGAACACAAGTTTCGACAGCAACGAAAACCCCCCCCGAGCGAGTTTGAGCAGCAGCGGTGGCTTTGATATCACCCTCGCCATAGCCTATATAGCGGTAGACACATGGTTAAGAATCACGAGCCTCCAAAACATCCTTATCGTTCCTGTTGAGGTGAAGAAGAGGCGTTCGAAAGGAAGTACTCGAAACAGTGTTACAGAAACCCTCTCGCTATATAGAAAACCGTAATGCTACAACCTTAGATTAATCTTTTTCATCAAAGATAAAAAGAGAAGCGAGTAAAGAAGGAGTTTGAAGAGGCCAAAAACCTTGGTTTGGGCGACTCGATAGAAGTACCGAGTATGCAGAACCGTGCCTACCAATCCGGCCGGAGAGGCGAGTCTTGGGATTTCAAATGCGCTGGCTTTTGCGGTTGGGTGCCCATGTTTCCGGAATGTGTACTCGTACTGATTGTGTGGGGAGGGTGTGGAATGGGGGTAGGGGTGATTTTGTGTTTGAGGGTTTTCTTGTGGGTGACGAGAGATGAGAGATGAGAGATGAGAAGATGAGAAGAGCAGACCCTAGCCCCAACCTTTCTAAAAGTCTTAATCTTCGCTCTTCCCTCAATCCGCCCCCATCTCTCCAACCTCAACATCCTCTCCTCCCCTCTCCAAGACGCATCCAATCACCACCCCACCCCACCCCTCAACCCTCCACCTCAACAACAAAACATCAGCAACTACCATATATCAAACATTCACCCATCCATCCACTCCCCACTCCCCACCCCTCCTCCTCCATCGCCTCCACATCCACACCCCCTCTCACCGCCTTCCCAAACAATACCCAAGCACACAAGTGCTACCAGAGACTTCTCGAAACCATCTACCTAGGTACGCACATCACATCACTGAATCAAATTTCCATATCTCCCCCTTCTTCTCACCTGCTCCTGACTACCTTTTCTTTCCAGCAATTCTCGTATCCCTTATGATGAGGTTAGAGTTTTGAGGGGTCTGGGCCTCGAGACGATGAAGGGAATGAGAGGGGGGTTTCGGAGGGTCAACGGTAGAAGAGGTAGACCGGGTGGAGGTCGGGGTTTGGGTGCGGCCAGCTTATCCTGGGTACTCTAAACAGAGTCACTCTTTTACCATAGACGTTGAGAACATGCATGACTTCAATTGACTCAAAGGATTCTACTAACAAAAGGGAAACCGCCAATTTTGGTACTGACACTTGGCCAAACGAATGCCGTAGCATCATCGTCGTCTTCAGAGCTCGAGCTAAGGAAATGATAAAGGACGAACGAGGTACCAGAAGTCCTTGATCTCCATCCTCAGTTAGAGTGTCCCCTTAGAAACAAACTAATAGAGAATGGAGTTTCAGGCTAATGAGTAATCGCCGCTGATAAGACAAATTGCACGAAAAGAAAACACATAGACCTCTAACGTACAAAGGAAAAAGCTTCTCTCTTTCCGTCAGCCCCACCTCCGTGCCATTATTGATTAATCCACACTATTCAAGTGTATCGTTCGCGATAGTGGTATCATCAAACAAAAGCATAACAACCAATCTCTTCAAGCTAGCAGCATATAGCCTTCAATCGGCTCGGGCAAGACCACTAAGGACAGGGTTGTTCATGCCAAGAAGGGTGGCACCGCTAGTGCCATGGCCAGCGGTAGAGCTGTCGACAAGACCACCGTTGACGCCAGCAGCATTGTTCTTCAGAGAGTAATCAGAGCCGGTATTACCTCCAAAAGCTTGGTTGACTTGGTTGCTAAAGCCGGCGGAGCCGTTTGTCGTGCCGTATCCAGCACGAGAGCCATATCCGGCACTCGTATCGTCATAACCAGCTCCGCTATATCCAGCACTTGAGTTGTCATACCCGGATCCTGTGTTGGGCTGAGCCGACCCCATCGTGGTTTCGCCAGATTGTAGATTCTGTTCGCCCCGAACGCCACCAGAGGCAGCGTTGTGGGGTTTACGGCTAGGGGCTAGCAGACGGGGAAGGTTCTTGGTTTCGCCAACACTGCCGATGGTAAATATGGGTGACTCCCATTTGTCTCCTGATGCGGCAAGGTTCTTGTATTCGGTAGCCTTGGTTGAAATACCGCCAGGGAGCTTGATCTGTGGGAAGATCGAGTCGTGTTGGGTCATCGCAGCATTGACCTTCTTGTCAGCCGCCACCTCAGCGGACTTCTGCTTGCCTTGGGAAAATTTCTTCTGGGCGGCAGTGGCGTAACGGTTGTAAATGTTTGGTGCATTCTCGGGATTCTGCTTGGCTGTCTCCGCAGCACGCATGGCTTCCTGATGGATTGCATAAGCCTTGGAGTCGAGCTCGTGCAATTGGGATCGAATGAGTTTCTCTATGACTTTATTAAGAGCCGGCTTGATAACAGTGAATAGGAGAGGCTTGAAGATATTAAACAGCAGTTTGTGCTTCGATTGCTTCAACTTGATGTTTAGGTTCTTCATGTCGATCATGACAGTGTTGATCTTGAAGAAATGTTGACGGTCAGACTTGTCCGCAGTCTCCATGGCGATCTTGAAACTGAAGCCGGAACCACCCATGAAAATATCCATAACACCGGTGTCTTTGATTGAAGGGAAACCTTCCTTCTTGTGGATGTAATAGCTGACATCTTTCAAGTCCATCTGGATACCAGAAACCGAGACCATAACCTTGTTTTTGTTTTTGCTTGTGACGGTCTTACGTCCCCAACGGAAGTAGTTATCGCTCTCAAACTCAAAGGAGTTAGGTGCCAGATTGTCACTCTCAATGACCAAGTTCTCAACAATGGCGTCCATCATGTGGTCAGTGTACTCGATACGAGGGATAGGCACATAGCGTACGCTCTCGAAAATGCCTGGAATGACAACGTTGCTAAGATCGGTGAGAAGGTGTGGCTTGAATGTCGGCTTCCCATTTTGGTCGTTGCCCAAATCGGTAAATAGCTTCTCCATGGATGCAGCGAACTTCTTGTTCTGAGCATCTTCGTCGAATTGGTAAGCAAAGAACTTGACCTCATCAAGAACACGGTTGGTGTGGTCGCGGTAGCGCTCTCGGAGGAGGAAGTGGCCCTTTTCTTGAAGTTGATTCCACTCATCAGTAGCAGCATCTTGCATGATGAACCCTTGCTGCTGAAGGCATTTTCGCACGTATCGATCCATACTACGGAACCAACCCTTCAATTCTGGATCCCTATCTGCATCACGGTAAAGGGCGTTGATGGAGTCAACAAGGTCGTCAGCAGAGGTCGAGTTTGCAAAGCGCTCAAGAAGTGTCTTCAATTGAGTCAGCATAGAACTATTCCCAGATACGAATCCTAGAAACAGACCCTCAAATCAGCCTCGGCCGTAGTTAAAGCATTGTCTGAGTGAGCACCTTTCACGGTTCCAGCGCCCTGTTGACTTAGGTTCTTGCCGTGTCCGCCATATTCCTCAGCAAGGCCAAGAAGGGTCTCTATCGCTTGTTGATCTAAAGGGATGTTAGCCACATCTTAGTGACATGAGAGATAATACACACAATCTGGGTGTCCTTGGACCTCAATGATCATCTTCTTCAAACGGTAGATGGCTTGATCACGTCGCTCTTGAGGGATCTTCTCCGACACGTAATTCTTCGTGCGGTCGCGCGCCTCACGAGCGCGATCCTTTGTTTCATCGGGCACATTCTCTGAGGCCTTGTTGCGCAAGTTGCTTGCACCAGTCCTAGCGCCCTGGTCCGCATCGAGGGAGTTGCTACCCTGCTGCTGGTCTCGTGCAGCGAGATTAGCAGCATCAGCAGGGTCACGTGAACCAGATGCAGATTGGGTGGCGTCGCCAACTGCGCCCTTGACATCGCCTTTTGAAACTGGCTTTTGCTGGTTGAACGTGCTCCTGGCCTGGTTTCTAATGTTGTCACGGGACATGTCGGGGACATCGTGCCAGGTATTGTCTTCCGCGGGGCGGTCGATTTGGTCCAACGCCTCTTGGGATGGCTTGACTCGGCCTGCAGCATTGGTAGCTGCGTCACCAGCGATGTCACGAAGAAGAACGGTAGCATCGTTTACTATGAAAGAGATCAGTCACGAGAAGAATAAGTCACTCCAGGTAACTCACATAGTTTTCGGAATTGGCCATTGGAGATCAACAGAGTCCCAAGGGTTCTCAAGCCATCGAGGGCCTGGTCACCATGTTGTTGTGCAGTGCCCTTGTCGATTGGTGCGCCTGGAAGCTTAGTACCAGAACCGGAGATGCGGGTTGTTTGGTAGATAAAGTCTTGTAGTAAGTTGCCCTCATTCTTGGTCAAAGCTAGGATCTTAGCTTGCTCAATGACATCTCGCAAATCTGTTACCAGATGGCGTCCCTCTGATGAGAGCTTGCTTGATGGGTTCGCAAGTGGCCTGGATGCGACGGCAGAGTTTAGAGCAACATCAATTTGCTTGTTCTGTTCAAATACGATCAGCATCAATCCGAGTTTAGACACAGAGAGTGGAATAACTCACCGATGGCATCTTGCCATTTGCGAAAGCTGTCGGGTGGGTCAGGTTAGCTACGAGCTCACCAGTTTTTGGGTGATCGTGACAACGCGCCGAACGAGGACACAAAGTCAGCAAAATCAAGGGACGTACCAGAGTAGATACCATAGAGCTGTAGCTTCTGGTTGACATCTTCCTCCTTCTGTCTCACATTCGTGGGACGGTTGACTTGGGCCATCGTGGTGGATGAAATTGATAAGATTGTGGCCAACGAGGGGTATCTCAGATACAATTGGTAGGAAATACGAAGATGAAAATGCTACTTGACTTCCAGTCGGTAGTGGATGCAATTATGGATGTGATAGGGGGGTATCTTTGGTGATGGATGGATGGTTAGAAGTGAGGTGAGTTGAATTGTTCAAGGAGGTTTGTTGATCGTGACGAGGGCGGGAAGTAATGGGAAGATTTTAATTACGACTGGCGTCCCAAAACAAGAATCGGAAAGCGCGAACCAAACAGGGGAAAGGTGGAATTAGTGTGGCGATTCTGATTCCAGTAGGGGGGGGAAATGCCACAATTGCTCCAAGCCCGTTACTGTTTAGTGGCCTACGACTATCTCCATTGACGACGTCATCATTCTCATCCTATTGGCTATTGTGGTCGCTGTCCAATTTCTCGCAGCAGAATAAATAATTTCACGGTGGTAAGAGCCGAACCCCCTTTACGCGTCGCCGCGATGATGATTTCACTCCAGGGACCCCTACGTCATAACCACCTTAGTTAGCTGTATCCACAGCTATGTACTCGGAAGAAGGTCCGAACCTGCCGCTAGCTTTGCGAATCGCAATTCCTCTTTGTGTTACGCTCTATCTGCTTCATCATGATTAGAATTAAATGTTAGTTATTGTTACAGACAATAAGGTACCTACTCTTTCCTCCTAAATTACAGAAGTCTATGGCCATCATTGTTACCTTACCGTTGGCGTGGATCGTACGTATCGGAAACAAGACGGTGTCGTCATAGCCAATCCCTTCCCTCACCAGAAATTTGGCGTGTCAAAAGGAGGTTGAGCAAATGCTTGGCGGTCGGCCTCGACGGCCTCGAGAAGGAGAAATGGACGCCACACATGTTGTACATGAAGCTACTAGTACCCTGGTATCAGGCTCTGTAACAATACTAGAAGTTCAGAACGTCTGTCAACATCATAACCTCTCAAACCGCCTGCAAAGGGCTGTTGAACGTGGTCGAACTACTCGATCGTGTCTCAGTCTTGGTCTTGCATTCAGACACGTTTCATATACGAAACACACGCCAGTAGTAATCCTGTCCTATTGATAACCGGTAGATACCTTATGCATGTAAAAATAAGGATACGGAAAACTAGTATGTGCTACCTCGGATTTGAGCCTCTGTAGGCAGCGCTTACACTGTCCGTCATGAACTGCTGCTACACCCTTGGGGTTAGTGCGCTCGCACTCCCCTCAACGACGGCACATCGCAGTGATGCTTCATCCTGTGTATACGTAGATTCTCTGGGGTGAAAATATCAGTAGACGCCCAGGACTTGGGTAGGTGGGAGACATACTATACTGTTGGGCGGGTGTCCGTTGCATACTGATATGCTTGAGGCCGGAGTCGATCGGCGCCGCATGCGTGATCCGACTACGCCTTAATGGAGCGGTGATGGTCAATGGCGCTGTGTTGGATAACCGAGGTGAACAGTTTGGCCTGGGCGAACGTAGGTCCGAACTCCTTCTCACGGTCAGACGGTTGTCCAAGTTCTCCAAGCCGTAAGGTCACTGATCCGGACCAAGTTCGTCGTAAATGCTGCTCGAGCCTGCTCAAGCGACACACCAAGTGTATCATTCACTGCGTGTATTGCACAGAGCATGGTTCGCCATGGTTGGCCTTGCTGCCATCGGCGAGCTTATGGCAATTAAGAAGGCCGTAGGCATGATCCAGGGCTCTTTGAGAATCATCAGTACAAATTCTCGGAGCGGAAAGGTTGCGCTCCCACCTGAAACTGTGCAGAGTAGTACTGCGACCCAGATGTACTATGTCGTCCAGTAGTGCATAAGCTACAATACTATTAGTGAATGCCATGAAGGTAGGTTGAGGTTAGAGGCATACCTTTGGTGCTCTGGATTTGATGCGTGAGCTTCCATTGGCCGCGACCTGGTTCATCTTCTTGAACGACGGCAGCCGGGTCAAACTCTCTTGACTGAGGCGTGTCTGGGAATAAGGTACTCGTACTAGAGGTGTATCAGCGTAAGCAGGCAAGTTCTAGGAAGAAAGAGATATAAAACTGCTTACTCAGGCTGGACTTGCATACGCGGCGCAGGTTCAATAGGGACTGCAACTACCATGATAGAGAAACACACAACTGCTAATATTTGATGGATACGCATGATGATGTCGGTGATTACAGGATTGGAGATAAGGTCTTGATAGTGGGGAATAATATGTTGAAATAGAGGTAATAGCGAAATCACTTGTGAGTGCAATATGCGGAAATGTTGTGATGAAAAAACCTATGATCCACCAAAAAAGTTCCTATCGCAAGTATATAATAACCAGAACTGGATGTCTTCACAAGACAAAATTGTTTCAGGCCGGCCGCAGTAGACGGAAGCCTCAATCCTCAATCAAAGGAATGTAGATAGGACGGGCTTTTCAGCCCATATTTAGCCCGCATGTCTTCGAGAAGATTGTGGACGTTTCACGTTGGGCCGCAGTTGACAGTTGACAATGGCCTCACCTCAGAATACCACCTCCATTAAGATAGAGCCAATAGAGATTCTCTTGACGGATTGTGAGTGGCGGGGTTAGGTAAAATGGTGTAAATGTTGGACAAGCACTTGAACATGTAGGATCGTGTGCTGCAGTGAGATACAACAAGCGAACAGCAACAGTTCAATAGAAAGAGCAATATCAACCGGACTCGAAGTTGTGAGATTGAAGGATTGAGGGGCTGAGTCACTGGCGACCAGATCCCGCGGTGTTTCAAACCAGGTCACGTCCTGTTGGCGAGGAAGAGGAACGTGGGGAAGCTTGAAGCAAAATGAATGGGTAAAAGTAGAACCCAGATCAAACAGTTGTAACAGACAACAGGATGTGGAGAAGCACAAGGTATCGGATCATCTATCAGAGATCGCAAAGGCAGCGATCTCACGATCTCACTTCTGAACACTCAACCAAGAGAAACATGGCAGAGGATGCCAACGCCAAGCCCCCTCAAGCTTTGAAGAATCCTGCAGCGCCAACACCGGCTCTGACTCAGCCTCTCTCGAATAGCTTCATACCAGCTCCTTTAAGTAGTAGACGGGAGCGAAGGATTCATGATACATAGGAGGATGAGAGCAGGAAGACCTAAAAGATTCGAACTTTCAGCCCAGCAATTCCTATCACGTGACAGACAGCCCCAGAAGGCTGATTAGTCATGTGACGACCACACCTGCACCGACGATATGTTCAATTTCGAGGCGGTGAGACTGCTCACCTCTAGCAAAGGGTGGTGAATCGTCCAGAAAGCAAGCTCTTCGAAAATCGAATGAACCGACCTTTCGGATTAGAGATCCCTTGTTTGCGGTTTGTGTGTCAGTGTCGTGTTCATGCAGCTTGCCTGTTATGCTGAACGTGAGCATACGGTTTACTTAAAGCCAACTATTGATATAGAAGTTGAAAGAAACCTGAACTTATCTACAGTCTTGACATCGACGTCGCCCGATCCTATCAGATTCCTGAATCCTTTCTAAGGCTGGCGCTTAATCACGTAGTGTAGAATTATACATTAGATAGCACAATGTGCAGGTTCCTGGTGAGGTATCAAATATCCCAAGTAAAGAGTCTCAAGGCACCTAATTCTCAGCAGGTCTACAAAGGCAAGGACGAGATTCTTCTCTCCAAGCTTATCCTCGAACCCCAGCACTCCATCCTCACCCAATCATACGACTCTCGGCTCCGCTTGGTAAACCCTCTTCCCTCCTGTCAAACCTGTCTTAAAGTACCAGCTAACCTCCCATCCTCTCAGGACACGCGCCGTCCCCACAACGGCGACGGTTTCGGCATCGGCTACTACACCCCCCCGGCTCTCGGCCCGGAACCTTGTATCTTCACCTCGACGATCCCCGCATGGAACTGCATTAATCTCGAACGTCTCGCCAGCAAGACCACCTCCTCTCTCATCTTTGCCCATGTGCGTGCCACGACTGAGGGGTCACTCTCTGACAGCAACTGCCATCCGTTCCGTCATGGCGCCCTGATGTGGATGCACAATGGCAATATTGGCGGATGGAAGTACGTCAAGCGCGCTCTCGCTTTGTCGATCGAGGCGGAGTGGTTTAATGGCGTACAAGGGAGTACGGACAGCGAGTGGGCGTTTGCGCTGTTTCTGAATAGTATGCGAGAGGATGGGACTGATCCAGACGAGGAGCTTGGGCAGAAGGATGGGTTTGGGCATGTGGTCCTTAGGAAGGCGATACTGAGGACGATAAAGAGAATCAATCAAATGATTGCCGAAATTCCGGACGAGTATCGAGAAAGAGAGGGACTCGATACGCGGAGCCTACTGAACTTTGCGGTAACGGACGGGCATAGTGTCATCTGTACGCGGTATGTGAGTAGTGCAACCGATGAGGCGGCCAGTTTGTACTTCTCGTCTGGGACAAGCTGGAAGCAGGAAGGGGCGAAAGGAAGTTACAAGATGGAAAGGAGGGATAAGGGTGCGGATATCGTACTCGTGGCCAGTGAACCGCTGACTTTCGAGAGAGGTATACTTTCCGAATTGTCCTAGCGGCTGATGTATCCTTCCTGGTTGACCATGACTTTAGATAATTGGGTCACGGTTCCCACCAATTCAACCCTCACCATTCATAAGCAAACTGTCATGATTCACCCCATCATTGATCAATATTACAATGACAGCCCATCTTACAATCGATCGAGTGGCTTCGCTGTTTCGAAAGGGCTGGTGAGTAATGCGCCAGGAGCGGCGCAAGCTTTGACTCCGCTAGGGACAGCGGTCCCTTCCATCGAAGAGAAGAAGCTCAAGGAGCGGCTGAATGCTGTCCAAAAGAGTGTGGCTGAGGTTGGTGTCATGGTTTGAGGGCCGGCGAGGATATGGTACGATTGAGCGCCCATTGGTGCCGGCGCCGAAGTTGCTTGCTCGGAGCAAGAGGTCAATCGGCTCGTTCTCCCAGGGCACTCTGCTTCAGAGGATATGGCCCTGTCGCAACAATAGCTTTCCAAAACTTGCATTCTACTCCCCTCATCCTTCCTCTCCACTGATCTTCGCATGCTTGAAATACTTCATCCCCACCCACGCCACAACAACCCATACCCATGCCATTACCCCGGTTAGTATAATCAAAGCAGGATAGTACCCTACAATCGGCAGTGTTGGGTCATCCTCCAGCTCTGGTGGCGCATATGGTGTCTCTCCCACATCCCATGCCCAGCTCCAAACCCCAAAACAACTGCCCATGCCAACCACAAATACAATCCAAGTGACCACCAGCATCACCCAGCCCCACCACTCCGTTTCGCTATAGTCCCATTCTTCCGGCGATGGGAGAGGTTCGGCTGGGAGCGCGGCCAAAGGAGATTTTGCAGGTCGAGGGCGGTGGCGGAGGGATGAGGGTTGAGCTGGGAAGTAGCTGTCTGTAGCAGGTAGAGAGTTCTTTTTTAGAGGATTTGGAATAGTGGACGCGGTGGCCGGTGCCGGGAAGGTCATCAGATCGTCTTCGTCGGTGGTGGACGAGTCGCCGAATGTAGGACTGCGCAGCAAGCCACCAAAGGGTAGACTTTCATCGCGCGTTATGTTTGTGGATGTGATTGTGTGGTTTGGACAGCCGACTTTCGCATCTAATACAGGGAAATGCGTATTGCGAGGCGTGAGCATGTCTTCCGGTGAATCTGGTGATGGAGGGCTTGAAGACCCGTCCATGCTCATTCCCTTCACTTCTCCCGGCTGCACTGTCTTCACTTGTTCCACGTTCGCGGCACGACGATCTTTCCCTTCAAGTCGTAACTTCGTGCCGAGAAGAGCTGTCTTTCGCAACGAACCTTTGCGCTTTCGCGTCTTCTTCTGCTGGACCGCTGATGCCATTGCACCTCCAGGTGATCTGGGGCTAATGGGGGGCTTCTCTCCGAAGGTCGTCTTCGATGGCGATACACCGACATCTTCATCAACAGGGTTTGGTGTCAAAAAGGACAACTTCGACAGTATGCTCCCCGACAGGCTCCTTTTGTGCCCACTGGTCGCAGTTCCGTTTTGAGGGCTGTAGTCACTTGTCTTTGGTACCCCATTGCGGATGACGAAAGCGGCGCTTGTGTTGATTCTTGGGTCGACGTCTCCATTTGCCATATCTTAACAGTGTGTCTCATAGCCCATTCGGTTGTGCTATCTTGATGATCTCAATTGCAGGTAGTGCGCCCTCGAGACTCGAACTGCCATATTGCTTCAGCCTCGCCGTAGCTAGGGAACGCGATTGTATGAGACTTAGACTAAGGTTGGGGAGTAAGTGGTAGAGGCCCACGTCCAATTGGTCTCGATCTATCCTGACCAGACAAATAATTAATTCAATTACAGCACCACCAGATGAGCAGAGGGAAATGGATGGATGTTTATTGGTTGAGGCAGGAAAACCTTTCGGCACCTTCCGTGGGCTGCCGATTCGCCGACAACATCCGGGATATGCGAACGGTCATGTGACGAGCACTTCTTGCATTGAACTGATGATTCAAAATTGTACCACTTTGTTCAAGGGACTCCACATGCTAGATGTTGTGAGAACAGAGCTCAAAATAACCAAATAGTTTATACATTTAGACTATATCTTCCTTTTTACAGGTCCAGCGTAGCAATCCATCTATGTGATCTTTCCTCTGAAACCCTTCTACGGGAGGAACTTCGACCCTTTTAGTCTCGGTAGCAGCTGCACATCCCTCACATCGTCATGCTGTAGCAACCAGCAGAGATACCGCTCACTTCCCAGTCCCCAGCCACTAGTCTTGGCCGGCTGAACTGTTCGGATGTCGAGGTACCATTGATATGAATCATGGGGTATCTCATGATGGTCCAGCGCGGCAACAGCTTCTTGGACTGTTGCGTGCCGTTCACCAAGGCCAAGGGTCTCTCCTAAGCCAAAGAGTAGATCTGCGGCCTTGGCTTTCTCTGTGCCGTGTTCCTCGGTATACGCCTGATAGAAGGGGACAGAGAGATGATCCATTTCGGTGAGCCATATAAAACCGCCGTATTTTTTGATGAGGAACCTCTCCCCTGCACGAGTCAATTTTCTGCCAAGCTTGATGTCGTTGTCGTCGACATATTCCCAACAGGCTCGGGATGGGACCATCTCGATTGCTGCATCATTGGAGACGCGGGGGAAACCTTCTTGTGGGTCGAAATTGTTTAGTAGTTCTTGTATGTGATCTGTGGTGCCTGCCATTTCCCGAATTATATCTCCATGCTGCTCGAACAGGGTTTTTGTGACGCTGTAGATGTAGCCTTCAGCAACTTTCATTGCGTCTTCCATATTCCCCCGAAGCTCGCATTCGGCATGGAAGAACTGGTTGAGATGGGTGGCATCGGGATCTTCTCCGCGGAAAGAAGGAGCAATATAATACATGCCTGGAGCATGATCGTTGAATCGCAAAAGATACTCCAAGGTGAACTGCATGGAGTCCGCGAGGTAGGTTGACGCGTTGAACAGGTCTACGCTGACAGGGAGCGAATCGGATCCCAGTCCCATAGGAGACGATATACAGTCTGTGGTTACTGGCGTCAAAGCATAGCTGTAACGTAACTCTTGGTTGAAGTATTTTATCGTACCATGGAAAAACCCGTCCACAACGTGGAACAGATCTCTGTACCACGAAGATTTGAGGGCCTCAGTGAAATGAGTTGAAGGGTACTTCCAAGACTGATGTGGTACCACTGCCTTGAAATTTGTGGTTCTCTCTTTTATTTGAGTCATCACCTTTTGAAGGGACGAGGTCTATTTACTCCGGTTAGCTACACTACCAAGTCGGTTTTAGAGCTACTTACCTCAACCGTCATTGAGCAGTGCTTCGATGACACGAATCCGCGATAGCTCTCCGAGTATTCCTCTGTTTGGATATCTTGCTGTACACGCTCCCTTGGAATAGGAATTAATTTGGCGTGCGCATAATCGATCTCCATCCCTTCGAAGATTAATCCAATCCTGTCAACGTCTAAAGCTTTCCTGAGCAGTGCTGAACAATCAAAGATCGCTTCGGAGAGGTCATGGTAATTAGTGTCTGACAGGTCGAAGATGTCACTCGAGAGATGGGCGCGTGGTACCAAAACGGTGTAGCCTGGCGTATTGCCCCACGGGGTGAGGAATGCGACATGCGATGGACTTTCCCATACTCGCCATTGCTCGATTTCTCCTCTGACAATCTTTGCAAATAAGTTACTGTCGTCTCGGGATCCGAAGAACGTAGTGTCTGTAGCAGGCGTTTCTACGTCAGCGGCTCTCTGGCGTATGCGATCCAAGTCTTCGTTAGATTGCTTGGGACCATTTTTGGAGCTGATGTAGCCAGGATAATGGCCGTGAAATTCCTCTTCGACATGTGTGACTGCGACCCAGTCATCGCCGAGTCCATGCATGGGAGTAAGTTTGACGCTTTCGTCGAAGACAAGTGCGATACGGCGGGAGGTAAGTCCCTGCTTCAGAACACTAGAAGCGTGTCGAATCGAGCGCATGGTGCTTACGAAGGTAAGCTTTCCATCCAGGGTAGCCGCGGTTCGAGCGATCCCTTCTTCTTTCAGTCGTATGATCGCATCACCTGAGGTCAGAGGTTTGTTGCACAGCTCGGCTGCAATGTTCTGGTCCTCATAAAAGACACGCGTGTCTTGTTCCTTCTCCAATTCAGTTCGTACCCCTGAAGCATTCCGATCTTCAGACCAAGGGAGGACTCGAGACCATGGTTGTTGGTCTTTTGGCGCGGCTGCTACAAAAAAAGACTTAGCGGTTGATTCGATGTCGACATTCCCCTTGGCATCAAGAGAGATAATTCCACCACTTGCTTCAAACTGCTTTTGGAGGTCGTCCAGAATTGCACGAGCTGCTTTCGAAACAGGCACTGAGCCATAGGTAGTCATGCCAGCCACCTGACCTGCTACGCTCTTCTGTAAAAACGCATCACCTTCGCCAGAGCAGGCCACAGCAATCCGACTATCAGCAAAGACTCCACAACCGGGGATTGCAGTATCTCCAATTCTTCCGGCAGCTTTGTTAACGACGCCCCCAGTCGAAGATGCAACAGCAAGATGATTTTCGGCATCAAGAACAATAGCGCCAACTGTTTGTGGGTGCTTCTTCAGGCTCAATGCTCCTCCAGAAACGGCCTCAAATTGCGCCCGACGTGCGTATGAGGAGAAATGCTTGTTTGAAACGGCTTGGAGATCGTGAGTGGTCGCAAACTCATCTGCAGCGGCTCCAGCGATGAAAGCGTGACTGGAAGACTCAAGGACCTTTCGCGCTGCCAAGATTGGATTTCGAACATGCTTTGTGTTGGCAACTGCACCAGACCGCCCTGTCTTGCCATCAGCAACGACAGCCTCTAATTCATGCTCCCCCGATGAGTTGAACACGGCTCCTTTGCCGGCATTAAAGAACACGCAGTTCTCGAGCGCAACCACGCATTTCTGAGCAACGTCGATAGCGCTAGAACCGGCTTTTAGAGCTTGCTGGGCGTCGAATACAACGACGGAGAGGATAAATTCGACTAGGGTTCTCTCCTGTTGGGAGTATCCCATAGACTCGCCAGCGCCTGCATGAACGACGACGGCACCTTTGTCGCTTATTTGGTTCTTGTGGCTCGCGTACGATATAAGAGTGGGCAATGCCTTCTCTGCATACATGGATTCGATCGTAGCTAGCGTAGCGGTCATGCCTCCAACGAGCTGGAGAGATTGCTCAAATGCTGCTCGCAAAGGCTGAAGCAACGTCGAAAACCGACCTGAGCCTGTCAAGCACATTGATATTTTCTCCGGGCGACCCATATATGTCATAGCAATCTGATCCGGTGCGAAGACAGCAGACTGAGCAGTCATGCCCAAGGGAACTAGGGGTTCGCCAGTAAAATACGCAGTGGGTTTGCGGAATTCAAGGAGGGAATTCGTGATGATTTGCTTGTCTTCTGACTCTGGTAATTGAGAAATACATTCACGGAGAAGTGCAATCCCAGGTCCAATGCCAGCTCCGTTCTTTGTTTCCGCAAGTTGCTTCTTGTACTGGTGGATGCTAGCCATCAAAAGGGGTAGTAGTTCCTCCATTGGTTTCCGCTGTTTTAATCCTGCGCAGAATGCAACAGACTCTTCAGTCACGACGTAATTTGGGTCACAACGACCATTTGCAAATCGACGAACAGATGTTGGCTCCGCAAGAAGAAGTGTTGCATCACCTGGAAGTGAAGAGATTGCAGCTTGGAAAGCGAGCTGAAGTGTGATGTTGTACAGTTTCGAATTCCTTAGAAGTTCTAGAACGTCGCCAGGATGCTGAATTTCGAAAATATCTGAAGTTTTGGCAAAGAGCTGTTGTGAGGCGGAATTCTGCGATGGCAAAGGAACGTGATGACTAGGTAGCTGAATTGGAGCGACAGGATGGCATGAGAGTAAGTCTGATACTTCTAAGCGAGCTGGTACCCTCTTGTAGGCATCAATTAAGAAACTCATGAAAAATGCGACGACTCCGCCATCAGCAACTGCGTGATCGACACGGCCAGCCAAAGCCCCATTTGTAAACACAGAAAAGCCACAAGTCTTGTCGGAATAGACATTGCCTGTGTCTCCTTTGGCAAGTCCCATTAGCTCAGAAGTCTCTGATGTGCTGATGGCTTCGAGAGCGATTGAAGTGATAGATGATTCCAATACCTGTAAAGATAAACCGGAGCCTGACAATTCGGATCGGACCTTTGCCCATTCATCCCTACTGCAAGAAGTCGATAGTGATGCGATGCTCCTTTCACTAACCACTTTCGCAGCAGTGTCGTTGAGAATTTGTTGTATTTGATTGAGTATGACCGAAGCAGCAACGGGACGTCTCTGCACATCGATAATGTCGATTTTGAACGCGACGCCTTTGGACCAAACAATCACATGACGAGAGCTGGGAATCGTCTTGATCTCATCTAGACCAAGCTGAGCAACACGTGTGGTAGCCAGCAGCTCGGTGAGCTGCCTGACTTCGAATTTCTTGCCGTCCTTGCTTGCTCCTACGAATTGAAATACCGCGGGATCCGTATATACTTCGGCAAGGCCTCTCAATAGCGCGGCAGCGGCAGCACTCTGATTTTTGAAAGGAGAGGGAAGTACACAAGCTAAGCTCGACTCTGATAAGGGCCCACGAAGTGAGAGGAGAAATGATTTGAAACGGACTGTGGCCCAGTTTGCAGCTCTGGACTCTGAGCTCAAATTTCCGGCAAGGCGTCCGAACGACTGTGCGAGTGTTGCTTGGGTTGCGGAGAAAGCATCCGCCAATTGCCTTGATGCTGTCGCATCCTGGATTTTGGATACTCTTACGACTTCAGTAATGATGGCGTTCAAGGAAGGGACTGGATAGTCTGGTAAAAGACCATCGATCGCTGAGGCAGTCTCACCCCAGAAAGCCTACGTTCACGGTCTAGTCAGTAATGGATTTACTGCTTGTCTCTGCACAAGATTCTTGGGAACCAAAACAAGGTCTGCTTCAAGACGAACGAGCTTCGGCTGATCTATAAAGCTAAACATGATAATGTCGAGAGATCGGGTGTCTTACCATGTCATTTGGAGGTGTCTGTGTATTCAAGCGGCGAGTGTCTTGCAGTGCTTGCTCTTCCACACTCATCTTCTGCTTACTCAAAGTATCCGGAGAACGGGGACGAGGCCAGCTCATAGTGCTCGGTTGTGCCATGGCTTGAGTTGAAATGATAAATAGGGATGAAGCCTAGCAGGCCAACAGATTAGGAGATAATAGAAGAAATAGAGAAGCTCTGAGTTTGAAGAAATCGATCAATGCCGGAACGTAGTCCTTCTTATAGATTATATGCTTCTCAGATATTGAGGCCCGAAGACGGGTTGATGCTAGAGCTGTCCAGTTCCAGCAGCGTCAGGTGTTCCATTCCAGATTACAGGCCCGCCGCATTCGACCCATCCTAGTGGATGCGTTCAGGTCGAAATTCAATGAGAAAGGAAAGGCTAGACGGCAGCAGTACAGGTTGAGACATCACCAGCGCCCGCTAAAATTGGCATCCAGACTCGATTCTAAGGAGGCTGGATAGACCCAACGGCTGAACGCGTGGCAAGCGTCGATCGTGATATCTGACTAATATCTAATATACAACGGTAAACCTCAGCGGAGATGGGTGTCACGTTCTCCATCCCGCTTCAAGGCCCTCATAACTGTAGATTCGCCGCAGTTGCACTGTCTGGACTTTATCACCTGCCTTCGAGTGCTGGCCGATGGCTCCTTTACAATCTCACTTGTTTCACAGCTGCCCTCGAATCTTTCCATGTGGTGCTGACCGATTCTTGCACAATAGTAGCTGGATGATCGGCCTTGCTAATCGTTTCCCACGTGCTTTGGGTGCCGTCCAGCGTCGTAGTAATGCTTTAGCGCCTTACTGTCCTCTTGGCTAACTAGGCAGATGATCGTGTATCAGTACAGTGTGAGTTTGAGACATCAACACTATACAGTAAAGTAGGCAGCGTAGATCCTTTGTTGTGGACCCGTTTCACAGGTTCACTGTATCTGATAGAAAGACCCTGGGTGCGTACGGTGTGTGTCTGCATGACTAGGCATAACACGAGGCCAATTACTGCATTGAGGAAGTATTACCGCAAGGAGGCTGAAGACCTGAGGGTTCATGCACGGCAGTAAGTCGTTACTGTAAGATTAAGGTAGGGTATCAAGTTCCCGCGTTTGACCTCAGACGTGTTTCCTTGGCTAAGCCCCTTTGGGTTAGCCGCCCTTTGGAAGACTTCGCAGAATCGCAGCCTACGGGAAACACCCTTGTCCAGTTTGACACGGCGATGCCAATGTCTTGAAGTCTGAGCCTTGACTGGGTCTCAGCTATATAGCCATCAGTTCATCGGTCGTGCATCGTGGCTGAAAGGGTTGATGCTAACGAAGAACTATCCCGCGAAAATGCTGCGACGCCCACGCGGGATCTGTGTGGGGTTGCCTGTATTGAGGAACTGCTCCGACTTCCAGATGCCCCACACGAGTATCGCGATGTACGTGTACCTACATACTCGTATCTGCCTAGAATGGGACTTTCCGTACGCCGAGTGCCCCAAGATGCTGAAACAGGCGGACTTTCTGATGCCACGCAAAACATTTACGGAGGTGGCACTCATGCTGATGTCTTCAATGATACCGTAATCCTCATCGACCTGTCCCGCTGAACGAGCAACTTCCGAGGTAGATCTCATGGAGATCTATTTCTCGGCTCTGAATGATTTCTCCTATCTTCGTTGCAAGGCAGGGCACTGCGGACCTCCCTAACCTTTCCATTATCTTGCCTGTGGCTTCGTTTGGCGTCTCTGTATTTCTTCGTCCATATAATCATCTTGCATGGTGGTGTGTGTGTGTGCGTGTGTGTGTTGGAAAGTACACCTCTTCATTGGCGTTTTGACTGAGTAGCCCTAGAAAGGATTTCAAAAGAAAAGGGATTGAAACCCTCAACGAACCTAGTCGCTCGAAAATAGGTCTGATTCTTGAGCTTGGAATGATCATAGGATATGAAGAGCCTCAAGATACTATTTCGGCAGCCTCCGCGCCATGAGAACAAAGATTTTGAGCTCTCGGATACATCTTCCACATCCACCATATCTATAGCTGGAGACCATGGATCCATGGACCATCGACCCGTCTCCTTCGCTGGGCTCGCACGGTACGCTTCGCCTCATGATAGGGTTCTACACGTAGTTGGAATAATATCTTGTATGATAGCAGGGACTGCACTGGTGAGACCCCTAAGTCAACCTTCAAACGTCAAGCTGATCCAGTACAACAGCCACTGATGACCGTTGTTCTTGGCTCTATGACAAACCTGTTCATTGAGATAGCACAAGGCGGCTCTATTACTCAAACTCAGCATTCGATCAATCTTCGCGCTCTCTACCTTGTGGCCATCGCCATCGCAGTGGCCTCCGCAACGTACATATCTACTTATTGTTTCGTCAGTACTGGCCACAAGCTTGCGAATCATATTCGGGAAGAGTATTTAGGAGCAATCTTGCGTCAAGACATAGCATACGTTGACCAAGTAGGGGTCAGCAAATTTATTGATGGTTTAGCTTTTGATGTTGACTTGGTTCAAGATGGGCTTTCGGAGAAGCTGGCTATGACAGTAACCTCTGCGACCACATTCCTCACCGCAATGATAGTCGCATTCACACGCAGTCCAAAACTAGCCGCTATAATGTCGACAATGCTGCCATTTATGTTTGCCTCAACTGGCCTGGTTGGAAGCATCATGGCTAAACACTCTCGCTATGCCTCCAACGCGCTGTCAAGTGCGAACGACGTTGCGCGGGAGGCTACATCATCTTCGCTCGTCGTGCAGGGCCTTGGCGTGGAGGACCGACTCTGTTCGCTTTACACGTCGAAACTCTGGCTTTGTGCAAAGTCTGGGAGCCAGAAGTACCTATGGCAGGGTCTTATGATAGGTTCAATAAACTGCATACTGTACCTGGGCTACGGTCTTGCGTTTTGGGAAGGATCAAGGCTTTTAGGAACGCAGCAGCTCGATACTGGGACAATTGTCAACGTACTTTTCGTTATCGTCATTGCAGCTTTCTCATTGGGACAGGTCGCTTCTAACCTACAAGTGTTCTCGAAAGCACTTGAAGCTGGCAGGAGGATCTTTGAGATAATCGACCGCTTGCCCAAGATCGACCCGTACTATCGGTCATGCCGAAAAGCTATATTTCCACATGCCAGTATCGCCTTTGAGAATGTTGAATTCTCCTACCCATCGAGACCAAATCTTAAGGTTCTTAACGATTTAACGCTCGACCTCCCAGCCCAGAAAATGACTGGTATTGTCGGTTGCTCTGGGTCGGGCAAATCTACGATCGTCGCTTTACTTGAACGCTTTTACAATGTTTCAGCTGGCCTTATCAAGATTGCTGGACAGGACATCAGGAACATGGACGTTCATTCTCTCCGGTCGCAAATAGCTCTAGTGTCACAAGAACCAAGACTGTTCTCTGGATCCATCCTAGAAAACATCAAATTCGGTCTCCGAAATTACTGTCCGCACTGCGCAAATGACGAAGATGTAGAGGAATTGGTTATGGAGGCGTGTAGGATTGCCAATCTGACCGATTGGATTCTTACTCTTCCAGATGGCCTTAATACGATGGTTGGAGAGAGAGGTACATTGCTCAGTGGTGGCCAAAAACAGCGAGTAGCAATCGCTCGCGCTGTTTTAAGCGACGCAAAGATCATGATTTTTGACGAAGTCACGGCCGCATTGGACTCACAGACTGAGGCTCTTGTACTGGATGCTCTGTACAAAGCCGCTCGGGGAAGAACAACTATCGTTATTACCCATCGTTTGAGCACTATTGAAGCCGCAGACAAGATCGTTGTCCTGGAGAAGGGCGTTGTTGCCGAGGAGGGCTCCCATAATCGACTATTGAGTCAAGGTGGTATATACGCTTCATTAGTAAGCGAACAAGGAGACGACCACCCAAATACAGATACCTTGGATAAGAAGGACAACCAATTCGACCACCAGTTGCCATGCTACAGTGATGTAGTCTCCCCTCTAAACGAGAGGACATTGAAAGCTGAGGAGGAAGCTGTAGAACTCCCGCCTACACTCCCCTCAATCATCTTGGAAATTGCACGCTTCAACAGACCGGAAATGGCCTACATGATCGTAGGATCTATGGCGACCGTCCTTTGTGGTGCTGCTTTTCCCTTACAAGCCCTGGTCTTCGCCAAGCTCATCGTGGTATTCGCAGATCCCAAGGAGCCTAATTTCCGCAATAATTGCGACTACTACTCAGCAGTTTTCATTGCAATTGGTGGGACTTTGCTCATCTTGCATTTGCTCGCAAATTTCTTTCTAGGCCTTTCATGTGAGCGTATGATTGCCAGGGTTCGCTCCATAACCATGCGAAACATTCTTCGCCAAGGCGTTGACTGGTTCGACAAGGAAAAGAATGCACCAGGGTCATTAGTCTCCTCGTTGTCAAACGAATGTGCTAATATGGCCGGCGTCCATGCACTTACTCTTGGAATCTTTCTTTCGACACTTACAAACCTGCTGCTTGGTGCTATCGTCTCGTTTATATTAAATTGGAGACTAGCATTAGCTTCGGTGTCAGTCATACCACTACTGCTGCTCTCGGGCTACCTGCGTTTCGCTCTCCTGGATGCATTCCAACGGAAGCTCCAGACCCATCATATCCGGTCCAATACATATGCCCTGGAAGTCGTGTCATCTCTCCAGACAGTCGCCGCTTTGGTACAAGAGAAGCCGGTTTTAAAGAAGTATTCCAGCATTCTGAAAGAGGCGACATCTACAGCTTCAAAATCCGTCCACAAAGAAGCAAGTCTGTTTGCCATCTCTCAAGCACTGACTTACTTTGCTAATGCGTTCATCATCTGGTACGGCGCGAAGCTGATTGGCGAGCATCATGCTGATCTATACTCTTTTTTCGTCTGCTTTATTGCCATTGTCTTTGGAGCTCAGGATGCGGGAGAGTCATTCAGCCGGTCACCGGCCCTTAACAAAGGTCTTCTATCTGCTCAAAATGTGCTGAATCTCTATCGCCGAGGCCCTCTTCCTATCGACTCCGATTCGAAGTACGGTAGTAAGGGTGTTGAGGGAGGGTCTATCACCTTTGAAAAAGTTAGCTTCTCTTACCCATCTCGGCCAGGGGCGCCTGTCCTTTCAAATTTCAATCTCGACGTTCCGCAAGGTAAACATGTTGCGCTTGTGGGTCCCTCAGGCTCTGGAAAAAGCACAATTGTATCCCTACTTGAGCAATTCTACAGGCCTACCAAAGGAAGAATCCTTCTGAACGGCTTCGATATCAAATTTCTCAACGTGCGACGATATCGTGACACCATCGGGCTGGTGTCTCAAGACCCGAAATTCTTTTCCGGGTCCATTAAGGAGAACCTACTCCTTGCAATACCCACTTCTCGCAATTCAAAACTACCTGATACGCCCAACGACGCTACTCTAGAAGCAGTATGTCGAGAAGCCAACATCCTTGATTTCATCCAGTCTTTGCCACAGGGGTTTGACACCCCTTGTGGTGGGAGCGGCATGGATACAAACTACATGTCTGGCGGCCAACGCCAGCGCCTCGCTATTGCTCGTGCTCTTATTCGAGACCCAGCTTTGCTAATACTCGATGAGGCCACCTCTGCCTTGGATCCGACATCGGAATCAGCAGTCTTACGTGCACTTGAGCAAGCGACCCGGGATCGCACCACCATTACGATCGCTCATCGCCTAGCATCTGTCCGGAAGGCTGATAGTATTGGTGTGTTAGTCGAGGGTAGGATCGTTGAATGGGGGAGCCACGACGTACTGATGGCAAAGCGTGATGGTGTGTATCGAAAGATGTGGCTGACACAAGAGAGGAACCATTCCTCCAGTACGTAGACAGATTGATACCCATAGTATATTGATTTTCTTTTGGCCTTCTACTGCAATCGAACTTGTAAAAGTAAAGAGACCTCTACAAGCACCTTCTACCATAGTAGAGGATGTTGGAATTAATAATGTATATGGTGGATGATGCTGTGACAACATCGGTCACCTTTTACTTCACCAGAGGATCTCAAGGTATGTACCGTAGATGACCCCTACATTTTCACACGTATGCTTCCCATTGAAGTATCAGAATGTAACATAGAGATGGCCATCCCACGTTCTTCCGTATTTCCAAGTCAGCATCTGAGGCTATAAGGAAGGCCTTGATGGCTCCAACTGCTCATCATGGAGGCTCAGAGGCAACTAATAATAGAGGGGTGCAGGTAATATCCGTGGTAGAGCATATGATGAATGAAACGAGACATTGTTTGAAGTTTTGCTGCCGAGACATCATAGCCCGCACAGCATGCCACGTTTCGTGATAAGGGTTAGTGTGTGCTTTAAGGTTCGGGTGCACCCGCGTCTAGTCTCAAAACAGCTGCTGCTGGCTCACGCGTTGGCCGTTTCTTTCAACGAACAAATTGCTGTCTCTTGTGGCCAGAATTAACAAGCTGTATACCTAAATGAAAAGACTTTAGACTATAGCACATTACCCACCATGGCTTCCAATATCCCTACCTTCGTCTTCCCTCGAACCCCAAGCCCCGATCCTGACGATACACAAGACAATACCGGCTTAGGTCTCCATGGATTTCAAAACTCCCCTACCAAATCAACCTTCGACCCCTCTGCCCTTTCTCCAATGGACGAGAGCTTTCCTATGGGACGTCGTGGCCCGGCACAGTCACTCGTGGGAACGCCGTCGAATCCCCTAAGCCCAACAGATACGAATTCGCAGTACAGTCCCATGTCACTTGGCACACTCGATAGCTCTGGCAGCTACAACAGTGCCGCGTCAGAGGTAGACAAAGGTGTTTTCAACTTCCAACCAGCGTCGTTGGCTAAGTCTCCGGTCTCGAAATCTGTGAGTAGGCCCTTTCAACGATCTACAGGTGGAGATGCTGATTTCTATGCTGCGTAGAGTGTTGGTCAAAGAAGAGGCCATAAATATAAACACAGTAGCGTTTCCCACCAGTTCTTTCTCGAACCCGCTCCTCGCGCTCCTCTCGCTCTCCCAAATTCCCTTCCAGTACCCACGCTCAAGGAATGCCGAAGAAGTATGTCGAGAGAACAAAACACCCGCTTCTGGTGGAGCATCTGTCATATGGCCGTTGCAGCCTATACTCTGTCAAGCGCCGAAGGATCTCTAGCCCTCACCGCACTCTCTCATCTTATCCTCTTCGACTCCCTTGGCGCCATGCTGTGCGTGGTCGTCGATATCCTTGGCAACTTCGAGGTCTGGAAGCGCTCTAGCGTGCGGCATCCCTTTGGTCTCGAGCGCGCAGAAGTGCTGGCTGGTTTCGCCATGTCTGTGCTTTTGCTGTTCATGGGCATGGATCTGATATCGCACAACCTGCAGCATGTGCTTGAAGGTATGGGCCATGAACCACATCAGGTCCATGACCACGAGCGAGTCTCGCCCGGAGAAATCGACGCTGCTGCCCTGCTCGCCATTGTCTCTACCGTCATCTCCGCGCTCGGCCTCCGCAATCATGCCAGGATCGGCAAGGTCATGCGATTCGCCTATATCGAATCTCTCCCCTCAATCCTCGGCAACCCATCCCACTTCCTCACAATCTCCTGCTCCCTCCTCCTGCTCCTCCTCCCCCTCCTCTCAATAAAAGTCTACCTCTGGCTCGATCGCGCCCTCTCCTGCACCATCGCCATCTCCATGTGCGTCCTCGGCTTCCGCCTCGTCAAAACTCTCGGCTTCATGCTACTGATGTCGTACTCGGGCAACGGCGTCGCAGAAGTGATGCGCGATATCGAGTCCGATCCTTCAGTCACGGCGATTGAGGAGGCCCGATTTTGGCAGGTGCATTATGGGCTGTGCATGGCGAATCTGCAACTGCGGGTAAGGGGCACGGAGGATGGGTTGCACCAGTTGAGGGAGCGGGTTACGAGTTTGATTAAGAACCGGTTGGGGGGTGGATATGGGAGTGGGGGCCAGCGGTGGGAGGTCAGTACGCAGTTGAATTTGGATCGCTTTTGAGATTGCTCGGATTGGAAAGTTGGCAGAAGAAGCGAGGATATGACATGATGAGAGCGTTTCAGTGTATATGTTGGAGAGATGTCGATATCGATGTTGCGGTTCGTGATTGCATCATCTTGTGAATGGAACCCTGAAGGATTTCCAACTGCGCGTTTGCTTCCCCTTCACATCTTCTCACTCACTCTTTTCTTGTCATGCCACAGACGTGTCGATGCATCCCTATCGAAACTCCTCTAACCGCCGTGTAGAAGAAACAACCATTTGAAAACCCTATAGGACCAGAAAAACTACAGCAGGTCGAGTCATCCTAATGAAAATCGATCCGGGAGGTTTTGTTTGACAACAAAAACGTGCCTCTCGCCTAACGACAGCGCTAAGGGCTCCATCCGACGAACGGAGAAATAGGATTCGATGGAAGTGTTCTCGGCTTAGTCTAAGGGAGCGGATTGGCTCCTCGGGCAGCAAGACAAGTAAATAAATCACGCGGAGTTGCTCAGATGGCTTTCAGAAGATTTAAAAACAGCTATCCCCTTCGAGAAAAGTCTGCTGCCAAACCCCCACAATGGTACTTCAAAACCCACCTGACAATCCCAGCGTCCGACATGACCGTTTCGCAAACCGGAATATTCGACTGATAAACTCTCGAAGAAGGAAGTTGCAAAATGCCGAGCAAATCGCCAAAAACACACAACATCAAAAACCTCCTCAACCCCCCCCTTCTTCCGCCTCCACCACCCCCGTACGCACCACCACCCCCACAAAAACCAGAACGCGCAGCCTACCCACCCAAAAGCCAACCGCCTCAGAACCCGACGCCACACCTTATAGGCCCCGTGCCTGCTCCCTCCAAAACAGCCTCTTCGCGGCATCTCGAAAGCGATCTAGAGCGTTACCTGGCGAGCGATCGTCCGAATCTGTACTATCATATTCCGAGATCTGGTCTTCGACCAGCCTGATGGAATCCTGCAGGTCGTCGTGGGTGGGTTCTGACGGATTCGGAGTGTGCACCGTTTTCCTCGTTAGTTTTGAGCTTGGGGGCTTGCGGATTTTGGGGGTTTGATATATGTAGATGGGGGCGGGATGGTTTCGGTTGTGCTGGGCTGCGGTGGTATCGAGGTGGGAGGTGGTGGCGTGGTCGGGGTCAAGTGCGTTGAGCTTGGTGTTGGGTGGTGTTAGGTTGGGGTTTTGGGGGAGGGGGATAGGGGTTATAGGGGATATATGCGGGGGTTAGGGAGATAGGGAGGACCGCTAGAGCAAGTACTCCCATTTGCTCGGTTACATTCTCTGAACATATCATGAGCGATTCTAGGGCTTGGGCCATGTCCTCTTGTAGATTAATAAAGTTCCTCCAAACGGTTGAGCGCTTTGGGGAACATTATTTGTACCATAGCTCAAGTCTGAGCTTTTTGGGATATGGGTGATGCCATGGTGATGGTCAGGGGTAGTCGGTGAAGGAAAGGATCGTTGAGTGATGGTTTGTGTGGCGTGATTCACACCATAGTGATATAAAGTGGCTAGGGCGAGCGACTGTGCTCCATCCTCGATGGTCCGTGAAGAGATGGCTGCGTAATGGAATTCATGAATGCGTGATGCAAGATAAGCCTTACGGATTGTTCGTCGTGTGGGATATGAACCCCAAAGATTCAGCTCTTTTACAACGTTCTGTGTTACAACAATAGACTTGCCGATTAGTGGCACTCAGGGGTTAGCTTTTCATATGTTGAAGACTACTTTGCCTTATCCCTTTCTCTTATATATATATTTTTGTTGGTTGGCACTTCTTGGTTCGAGCTTCAGACCAACAGTGGACCAAGCCAAGGCTTTCTGGATTTGAAGGATCTCAATCGAAATCTAACTGGCTATGTTGGATTAATCAAAAATCCCTATGTCTGATATCAGACTTTGTTGTTCACCTCAGACCTATCGTTGATTCTGGGTATATATACTTCTCTCAGTTGGAAACATTTGGCATGGATACTCACACCTTCTACATGCTTCCTTGCATATTTGTTCAAGGCTGCTGATATGGAAGGTCAATACCATCCTAAGCGGAGCACGAACAGGACAAAGGAGATTTTAACTTCAGATGAGCTTCGGACTAAGGTGAGTTTTTGATGTGATATTCTATTGACCTGGACACTTCCAGCATAATTTAAGGGGGAAAAAGAACGGATTGTCCTATTCTTTGCATCTTGTAACATCTCTGTTCTTGGAAAGTGTCTGCTATCTCACATACCTTTGGGCCCACGAGCGCTGTACAATCTTGGTCAGACATTTTACATGTTCACCATTCTGCAGGCAATGGCGCACAACCCTTTGATACGAAACCACTTTCTCGCCGACGGTCATGATGCCGAAGAGTGCGAAGCGAAGACTGCATGTCATGCATCAATTCAGCAGGCAACGAGCAGGCAATCAAGGAGCGCCGGATTCTGAGGTTTTTGGTCGTTACTGTTCACTGAGTCTTCAGAATAATACATTTACCTCCTCGTGTCGGTAGTCCCACTCATACACAATAAGCCCACTTTTACTCATGAGTCTGTGAGCTTCCTATTGTCCATACAAGACTACATATGGCCGGTCGCTGTTATACCTGATGTCGGATGTGTCGGTATGAGCCACGACTTACCTATTGGTCTACATCGATATCTATCGTTTTCCACTGATCTATTGTTGTTGTCGATGTGACCACATTTACCTCAATAAATGAAGTTATTTATTCTCGAAGTGACCCCTTGAGGCAGCTCACCGAACATCTTATCTCAAGGCCATATTTTCTGGTCCATCACAAAGTCATTGAAAGGGGATTGATGCTTCGTCAAGATGTATTAAGCACGGCTGCGGAAACAGAAGCGCAACTAACCATCTTCCTTAGAGACAGTATGCATACCGTACTTTCTTCGCCATTTAACTATACCCTGCTGGTCATGAGCCGCGCGATACTCGCTTCGCTAGGTAGCATTATCTTCACCTTTATCATCCTTATAAACTTTCGATTGTACTTATTATAAAAAGCCAGAAAACCTCTCGCTGAGGATATCAACCAGCCTAACAAAATTTATAGTCCAAAGCATTTAATGAAAAAAGTGCACGAAAGAAAATTGAACGCTTTAGACCAACCGTTCTCATCACTCATTCATGATGTAATCAAATTAGTATTGTATTTTATAATCGAAAAGAATTTCCCCTCGATCTTCTCCCTGATGGCTACGCGATGGTTCTTAAGCAGAGCGAGAGTTTTACCACTCTTTTAGGATGAATTTTATCATCGGAGCTTAACCGTTATGTACGTATCAGCATGATTCTCTATTGTCAGGATTTTGATATCTCAATCCGCACGTTGATAGCTGCGGCCAGCCTCCATACTCATGCTTGCAGCAGCACAGACAATTCGAATAGCTCAGTTAGTTCATGAGATACCCTTTAAGATATATTTCACAGAGATTTTGAAATGTCCCGTATCATTTATCATGCCTTCTTACCTTCCAGAGGCTTAAGTTCACGCTTAAGGGCGTCAGAGTCTTCAGTAAATCGCTGAGGTCAGCGCCGAGCCCTAAGCGCACACTAGCTTCTCTTTGTTGCTTTCCGTAACCATAGATCCCCGATTTTTCTGACCCCATGAGCCACCACCGAAGAGCTCACCAGCATCTAAAGCGTCATGTGAAGACATGTTGTGTTCGAGCACACCATCGTTGACCGGTCTGCGTGCCTTTGCTCACCTCGGAGGAACAAGCAGTACCGGGCAATCTTGCCCAACCCGAACCAAATAGATCCTGGGGTCTTTTTCTGCTGGTGGCCTGTAAAAGTATGCCTCAATCACCAGGAAATGGAGAAGAAATACCGGGCAATGTTGCCCAACCCGAATTAGGGTCCTCCTAGTGCTCGTCTCCGCTGGGCAGCCAGCAACGACAGGCCTCCCTCACCTCAAGATGACGAGCAAATACCGGGCAATCTTGCCCAACCCGAATCAGGTCCCCTGGGTGTCTGGCTTTATTGAAGACTATTAACGAGAAACTTACTTACCTCGTTAGCCAACCCAGCTGCCGGCCCTTTATCACAGGTCTTTGATTCCAATCGAGTGCTTGAAGCCTCTTTACACTGGTTAGACCTTCACAGCCAAAGCTTCGCTGGTAACTATGGCCACTTAGCTATGCTAACACGTAGCAGGGCTTTCTCAAACACAGTAGGCTAGATACTCAAAGCCACCGACCAGTATCGTCAACCAACAGTTTCAAGCAGCTGTACTGCGTTCAGCCTGTGGACGTTGTTGGCTCCTTGATATTCAAGATCAACCTACCCAACAATACTGTGAATACCAACGTACGTTCTTCATCTCTTGTTCACCGCCATTGCATATCATGGTAAGCAATTCACCCCTTCTCGAAATCCTACTTTCCATACAAGAAGTCTAATAAATTAACAAGAGACCTTTTCTTTCGTGCACAATATACTTGGCGTCCTCGGATCTTGTGTCTTCTTCATTGCACATAAAGCTTAGCGAACCCGCAGATCGGCTTGCGAAGAAGCAGGGATCTGTCTCAGACGACCATGCAGTTAGCCACCTTTGGGCCTCTTGGGCATAGCTTGATAACTCCAATACCGGTACTTCGTGCGATCGAGTCCGCTCCCAAACATTGAGCGAGCTACAGAGTACCAGAGATCACGCATAGTCCGCGCAAGAACTACATCATGTTAGGACCGTCAAGAGCACTCTCTCAGCCTTCAAAGGGGTATTCCAACTTTACCATGCTATGAGAAACGCGTAGGTGGTAGATCATGTAGCCTTTAGCTCCTTCCACGTGTTCCGGAAAGGTCACGACTTGGGAGACGTGACTGCTTTTCGACTAGCTTTCGAAATATGGACTGGAGAGAAAGATGCCTGGATAGTCATAAAAAGGTTGCGAACGCAGAGGAAGATGAGCGGCGATCAAGTGCCGCCTTGCCCACCTAGACCCCTTTGAAGTTCGATCACTCATAACAGCACTTTCGGAAAGGCCAAAGAACTATTACAAGCGACACGCTATTCCGGAAGGTCAATCGATGAATGGTTTGGCCATGTCATATAAGCGACCCTTCTGAACCTATTGGAGAATCCACCATCCGCAACTTCAAAGACGACCTTTCTGGAAGGCAGATTTCTGTCTTCTTAACGCCTGGCACGACACAATACCAGTCTTAGATGCACAATCACTTACGTGCCATGACTTCGTAGCCGTAGCCTCCATCGCCAAAACATTGGGCGACCGAAAGTCCAGGTTCTCGCAAGATTCGCCCTCATACGGTCGTCCCATCTGGGAACACCCCCATGGCCGATTCCAATTTTTTGATGGTATTACAATTGATGACTATAAGATCTGGCGCCTGGATGACAGCGAGAATAATAGGAATTAGAGTACAGCGGACAAGTCGACAAAGCTCCGCCACCGTTCTCCAATAGTATTTCTAGTTGGTTCAATAAAGCCTTAAACTGTCCCTCTGGCTACTATGAGATCTTTCCTATCTTTAAGATGCGTTATTACCGAACGCTGACAAAATCTCTTAAATTGGGACCTGATTTCAGCTCGCGCCGTGATACAATTCGGGAAACTTACCGCAAGCCCCTGGAGAGACGGCCGCCTTCCAAACCCATGTGCACGAAAGATAGCCTACAACGCAGACTTTGCCAGAAGAGCTATCAGACATGGCCTGGTCTCAATTGAAAAACTGGCAGTAGCCCTAGTTACCGAGGGTGATCGGAAGGTTTGAAGGTACCTTGTTGTATGGGGGAACTACGAGTTGCATGGTGACGATGGTGCTCGCCTGAACTGGTCCTCTTTTCTAAACCGGAAAAGTTTGGCTACATCCAAATTTACGCTGTGAAGATTAGGGGTGCAAGAACACGGAAATGCCATCCCAACCGAGGACAATTTACTCGAATTGGCGGTGACCCACCAGAAAAAAGGGCCTGAAGCATACGAGATACGAGTGGCCGTTAGGTTGCAAAAGAATATCTTGAAACAGGGCATTTGAAAGAGATACGTGGATCCTATGTGGATCGATTTGAATATCGAGCCGGGAAAGCGGACCAATGATTGATCAGGATGGACAACGACTAAACTTATACTAGAAGTGCGTCTAGTGTTCGAAAGATGCCTGACGCTGTGTCCAAGACCAAGACGTATTTCTTGTATTCCTCCCCAGGAAGGGAGGGATGTATAGGGATCCTCATCTGATTCTGGGGTAGGAAAAGGCCGATTTGAGGATAAAGGCTCGTGGTAAGGTCGTCTTTACTTCTCATAGTGGGAAGCGGACCAGTGGACGATCGAAAGGGAAAACGACCGAGCTTAGACCAGAAGTGCATCCTTGTTTACAAGATTATAATTGCGTTTCCTGAAGTCCAAGACACTAGCGAGCCCTCATGTACAGTTTGCATCGACGTTTTCCTCGTATTCCCACGGAAAAGGGATAGATTTCAAAAGTGAATCGTCACGCGGTGGTTTCGGAAAGGCCCCGTTGGAGGGATCTAGGGAGAGGCAATCATAAAACACATGGAGTTTGCCTCCTCTTCTATTTGGCTCCTCAAGAAACGGCAGGGACTTAGGGGTGTCCATGCTGTCTGCAAGATTGCAGAACGAAGTGAGCGTGATCTCGGCACGCGCAGAAAAACATCTGGCAAGCTCTCATGCAACGGCAAGGTGAGATAAAAGCATGGTCAATACTTACCAACCAATCCCAGCGCGCTGTGGAGGAACCACGCGAGGGAGTGGAAGGAACCAGCATTCTAAGTGCAGTGACTGGTAGCTTTCTATTGTTTGAACAGTCCCCTATTATCCATTTGGTTTTGGAGATAACGTTGCCGAGTCTTCAAGCAGCATACCTAAGAGCATCCAGAGCCAGGGCGCCTTCGTTGTGCCTTCGCATGACCAAGTAAGGAAAGATCGACTCGGATAAGATCTAAGCACTCAGACTAGTATGCTTAGAGGCCATGCTTCGAGTACCCACTAATTCCATGGACTTCGAAGGTAAGCAGGCAGAACAAGACCGACTGTCGAAACCGAATTGAAATGCTCTGGACCATTTACAGCCTGTCTAATCATCCTCGAAGCACAGCAAGAGAAGCCTCAGCACATGCTCAAAGCCGTATGGCGCTTTGGCCTGGCCGATAATGGTACTCCAAAGGCAACATTCCGGAAGTGAGCAGGAAAGGACCATAATTCCTCGCTTCCGGCTTAGGTTTGGCAGGTTCAACAGGCGCTGGCATTTGTGTTGGGGGTAAAACAGTGGCCGAAAGCTTCATGCAATACCGAGCTAGTCATGGCTTACCTCAAGCTCACCGTGGTCGAGAAAGGAGCATGGAATGGAAGTGCGCTCGCCGGAGCTGACATGAGATCAGACTGAGGGTAGTAAGGTTCTTCTATTGGAGGGACTGAGCGGATGCATTGGCCGTTCTGCAGGCGAAGGCGGATGTGGAGCAGCTGATTGTAACGTGCATTGAGCACGGCAGTATCATCAACATTAGCCATTGCAGACCAGTCCTCCATCGCCACCAGCTAGTTGCGGGAATTAGGAGTAGATGCTGTTACAAACTCGGATTAGAGTGTGGCATATTGCGACGAAAGAAACCTGCTGATGGTCTTGTCACAAGTGTTCACGGTGAGCGCATCATGCCATACCTCTTCAATTCCGAATATTGATCGGCTGAAACCCAAAACGGCTGAACGAGAGTGCGGCAAGAGGCTTCGGAATACTGGGCTCTCCATCTCCACTAGGAATTTTTCATGTCAGCATCATTCCTGTAGATGGATGAGGAACGCGTACTAATTATTTTGATCTTATCCATACGCCATAGGGTCTAATAGGAACACAAAGCGATGTACTAGGTAGTACAAGCTACCACTTAGCAAAATTTCGCTTGGAAACGCAGCAAGAGAATACAAGGATCGTTCGATGACCAAGGCTTTAGGCGGATAGGATAGATGATCACGGTGAATGAAGGATGGCCCAATTCTCTTGAGCTACCGTAGAAAGTGGCCCCGTTCGACAACAGAACGAAAATGCAGGCAATCCCAGAGACGTTCTTGTTTATCCGTACTGGTGGCCCTCACAAACCTAATAAATTCAACCTTCAGATACTGCTTCGCACCTCACACCGCTCCAAGACATCCAGGGCTTCAGTAGAGGGTATCGAGAAAGCGAAGCGCAGCGGGCTGTAGATAGCGAAAGCTCTCGGCATATTGAGTCTCTTTCGAAGATGAGGTAAGAGCTTATAAGGATTCTTCGGTTTCTAGCTTTCCGGGACATCCAAATTGACCCAGAGCCACTCGTGAGCGAAGAACCCGGGCCTGCAGCAGACGCGGTTCCTTCCGAGAAACCCGAAAACATAGGCAGCAGCACACGTTCCTGCGCCTTCTTTATGGCCAATGCAAACTCTATATTCCAAGGACCGTATCAATCCTGAGCTTGACAGCCGTGGCCTAGAGCCAGCTACTGGATGGCAAGGAGTTCAGGCACCTCTCACTCCAGCACCCGGGTGGGAAGCGGGCCTCCTCGATTGATTTTCTTCGTGTCCTCGGTCCTGACATTGCTTTGGCGGATGTAATAGCATATTGCCTCTGACAGGAAGGGCAACAACTGCAACGGATGAGCCGATCGAGATCGTGCGGGTCCATTTGTTCGTAGCAGACAGCACCGGTCGCAAATGAGCGGTTCAAGGCATGATATTTCGGAGTTCAAGAAGGAATTGGGTCCAGTGATAAATCCTATATAGCCAGCATTTAGTGAATAGAAAGCCTGTGATCACCATTCGTTCCTCTTTCATGAGACTCGATAATATGCATCCGTGATCTTCGTCTTTGCGCACCCATGGCACCAGCCTTAGTTGGCCCATTGGCGTACAGAGCAAAATGCGAGGATCGACATCGCAATTCGTAAACTCACATTCATATAGTCATTCACGATTGCTCTCCGCACTCTTCATAGACCGCGTCGTCTCTGACTGCCTATTAATAGAAAACCATAGTCTTACCACTTTTCCCCCAGTAAACACAGAAACTACATCAACATATCCGGATGGACAGCTAGTCACGTGGATATCTGAAGAGATCATTATTTGCAATGGACTCTATCGTAGAAGACGTGTGCTATGGAGAACCGGAAAAGACACATTTGGTGCTGAATTTTACAGATTCTCGCCTCGCCTAAATTCCCCTAGAATAAAACACCAATATCTTCCAACCGTGATTCCATAACCGATTGTTCATCTATTCCTACAAACTGTACAACAATAGAATGCCCAGAGCCAGGCCTTTCCGATGGTGTAGGATATGATCATTTTCGACGGTGGCGCATTAAGGTATCGAGAACGCAAGGTGCGGGCTGGGTTGCGCATCTCGGTTATAAGGGGTTTGGTAATGTGAGGAGACTGTCGGAAGGCAATAGGTATCTCACAGGTGCAGCAAGGTGTTACTCGCATTGGTGACGTTAGAAAGATTGTATGATTAGTTCTCTGGTATATCAACAGCTGTTCCAGAGCGCACATAAGTTTCTGCCTTCCACACCTTTAGACTCGGTCAGGAAACTTTCCGTTGTCTTTGTAACTTCAGCCCCCTTCTATACTCCCTCCTCTTCGTAGACGCAATGGCTCTGATTCGTGATCCTTGTGGTCAGAGAAAGCCGTCAATCAAGGGCCCGTGCCCAACAAGAAGACCCTCATTGGAGCCACTGGTACAGGCCCAGCCCATCTCCGGGGATGATGTCCACCTTGACTGATGTTATCTCTCCCTCGCTGTGTTGCAGTCCCAAGAAAGACCTTCAATGGTTGGTCGGGTGATGCCCGGTATCGATTCGACAATTTCTCTTGCTCGTGAATCCACAAAGGTAGATTTTCGAGAAATAGATCTCGCGAGCGTTGTCTTTCAAACAACTGAGGCTCCAGCCTTCAACTCTCTAGTTGACAAACCGCCGGATGCAGCCGTAGAGAGCAGATGGTTATGATTATCTTCATAGTGAGGACAACCTTATAGTTGAAGCTGAAGGTCAGGTTGACGGGTTTGCAGATCAGTGTAAGTCGATAATAACCTCGAAGTAGGAAGCGAGGGGCGAAATAGGGGCGTCCGTGAAACTGCCACCATCCGGGATATGCTTAGATAGCTAGGCTTGTGTTGATGCTCATGTCCGTTGCTCTCAAAAGTACTGATTAGGAACGAGGTTAACATTGGAGCAAGGAGAGCTTCGGACTCGCAATAGGCTGGCCACACGGCACGAGGCAAAATATTCCTATGAGAGTTGATTGCACTGAAAATGGTCCTGGCCAGGGTAGAGATTAAGAGCACATTATTCCAGGGGATCATCTGCTGTTGTACAATAACAACAATAACATAGGTAGAATCTCGGTAGCAGCCGGTTTCTTTGTCCTGAAATCTGTTCCTGATCGAATAGCTTCTTGTAAGTTATCGCGGCTGCGGCTAGGAGAGGCAGAGGTTTATTGGGAGGCGTGCGGACTCATTTCATTGTGGTTGGCAGAGAGCAAGCATTAGAAAACTTGCCCAGCCGTTCTTGCCCTCTAACCCGTTCAACCTCGATGCTTTATAGCCAAATAGACTCAGTTGAGGGAGGAAGCTCCTGACGCCGGAGATGCAATTTCTTAGCTGATTGAGCCTGATTGGCCTTGCTACCACGAAAGAGCTGCAGGAATTGCATGCTTGCCGAGCTAGTCGGCGGTTTTCGCTTGCAGGAAGCGTCCTAACTTCCTCACATGGCATTTCTACGTTCACGACACTGTAGCAACAGCCGAATGCACCTGTAGGTGTCACTCTGCTATCCAAGGCACTAGCAGTAGATCCTGTAAGTGGCTACAACCCTCCTTCACTCCTTTCTCCTCCCATATGTTCAACACGTAAAACTCATGACAGGACGCCACAGACTCTCGTGAATAGTACCAGCCATCGGGCATCATCCCCGAAGATCAGAGCTCGTCTAGACGATTAGCCCCCGAGTAGAGTCTTATTCACCATTATCAGACTTGGTTCATCTGGCTTTCAATGAAGAAAAGATTCCAGAAGTAGGAGCCCCACGTATAGACTTTGAGAGAAGCTGCAAGGGATGAAATTGGAGCCCCTTGCTTACGAGCCTTTAGACTCGCCATGAAAGTGGTACCGAGTCTTCTCATAGGTATTTTGGGTCCAATGAAAGGCACCTATCCGCAGCGTACTTTTTGCTTGTTTAGATGTAGTAGTGCCTTCCGTTACGCGTACAGGTGAACCTATAGTGTCACCGTTGAGCGATTTAATTGTACACATGAGTGAACGAATAGCTTGCATGACTGTTTCAACACTGGTGCTTTCCTTTCGAAGGTTAAATACCTCGCTTTCCTGGACTCAAACCATCTTCCTTCCTCATCATCATACCTCGCACATCATTAAGTATATATACTTTGATGGCAACCATACATCTTTAGATCCTCTGGTCTTTCATGGGTATTATCCCGGTAGCCCTGGCCTTGTAGGAGTTGGGTAAGCTGGCAACGCAGACCAGCCACCTCCTTCTCTTACCCTGCTACCACAATAACAACGACTTTGACCACAAAGTCGTACAACTTCTTCTGTATAGTTGTCTCAGCACTCTCTTGTATATCTTCGAGCACTCCTGTCTTGTGATCACCACCTTGCTCAAAGGCAGCTTCGTCCGCGATGAAAGCCTTTTGGAGAAGATCAACCTCTCCTCCATTACCACGACCAGAACCGTAGGTTCATCGCCATCATCAACATAGCTTGAACTGGATCAAGCTTGATGAAGTCACACTTTTCTTTGTCTTCCTTGGTCATGACCGTGCCACAAGACGACAGTGTTTAGTCTGGTTCATGACCAACTTACTCCTCCTCACCTAGAACCACAACATCATCACCTGTCACCACGTTCATCACGACATTTGTTCTCCCCATATACACATCATCTTGAGGGCTTCTTGGTCAGCTTCAAGCACTCCGGGCTCACTTGCTTATGGTCTTATCTCATAACAGCACTACCAACAACGGCGAGCTAGAGCCATGTCCGTATATTCAGACCGCATGACCTCGGTGGACCTTCTTCTTATTCTATATCAGATCAACACTTCCTTCATGGCACTATTGTCTTCTGTTTAGCACTCTGATATCCTTCGATCATCGATCTGGTACGGAGTAACAGCGCGAGTATCGAGAAGTTTCCCCAAGGCAGAGGGCAATATGACGCAGGATGCGACATTGTTTTCGATAACTCGGACACTAGAATTGCTCATCAGGACGCTTCGCCAGGGGCCAAGTATGTTATATGGACGCTCTCGATGGAAGTGCTGGCACCGATAATCCTACCTATACCCTCGGAATTTCATATCAAGCTTCTATCTCTGCGTGCGCTCTGGGATCAATACGCGCTTGGAGCACTCTGTCTCGAGCCTTGTCTAGCCTTGCGCTTTACCAGACTGTACACTCCCACCTTCCAGACTGCAGAAAGAAAGCAGCTTGCTGTAATTACCTAGTAAGCATTCTTGCCAGCATATGCTCTATAGCACAACTGCCAACATAATACGGAGATTAGGCAAGGCCCTTCCGCGTTTCCCCAAACCAACGCATGTCGAATATCCGTTACGCACCGGCCCGAAGCCTTGGATTTCAATCAACCAAGCGATTAATAGGATACCAAAGAACCGGGACGACCACAACACCAGTGGCACGCGGCTTCGCACCTCGATACCGAATACGGGCGATGGGAATAGAGAAAGCCGTGGCTACTATGGCCACATGCAGGACTATATTCTTTGCAAAAACGTGGGAATGCCTCGAGTATAAAGCTTGGGAACCCTTGAGGACTCTTTGGGAGCTGGGAACAATCACCAGTTCCGCTCGGCAGAACGGCAGGGTATTCTGTAAGATACTGGATGTTCCTGCTCGATTGTTCCAGTGAGCTGGTACGACAGCTTTGAGATGGGTCAGAGGCTTCGTACAAACACGGATCCCTCAAGTATGTCGCGATGTTGACCCAGAGCTGTGAGACCGTTGCCCGTATTGGAGAAGACTTGGAGCCAACGAAAAGGGGATCAACTTTCTATCCTGAAACCTGGACAGAAGCTTTCCCACTCCGACATCGTTACCTACAGAAGACCTCAATATTTATATTGAAAGTCCAAGGTCCTAGAGGACAAGGGTCAAGAGTCCATAATCGGGGACCAAACAGTCGGATACCCATGGGACATCCGTGCAGATGACATCGTACTTTACCGTGAATGGCATAATGGTGTTCTGGATCCACATCTCCTGCGAAGCATTGACACGAAAAAGGGCAAGAACGCAAAGGAGAATAACTTCATATCTCGAGACATGAAAGAATCTTTCCCACTCCAACACCATTACCTACAGAATACCTCAATATGTGTATCAAGGTCCTATATGGCAAAAAATCCTGCAACTACACCAGGGATGAAAACCTCGTCAACGGCCAATGGTGGCCATTACGACGGCGTTTCTTGGTCCTCACCTCCTCTGACGAACGATACGAAGCAAGACGAAATCAGGAAATGGACAGGACCACTATGCGAGCGGACTAAGACAGCGAGCTCGTTTTCAGCCACCTCAAAGCCAGGAATGAGGACTTTCCTGAATAACTTTAGGAAAGTACCATAATGGTAGAGGGATTTTGGTGGTCTCTGGTGTGGGCTTGGAAAGTGAATTCGTTCTCAGCCACCTCAGCGGTGGTGGTCTCTGGTGCAGGCTCATATAGCGAGTTTGTTCTCAGCTACTTCAGCGATGGCGGTCGACACAACATCTTGACACATCGGAAGGGGATTCCGCTAGTCCTAAGGCAGTCTATTTACTCCTCGTCTGGTGGTTGATAGTAATGGACGGGCCGCTTTGTGATCTCTGATATGGGCTTGGACAGCGAATTCGTTCTCAGCCACCTCAGCGTGTTGGTTTCTGGCACGAACTCATGGTAGCTATCTCCTTTCTTTGTTGATTAGGTTGAGCTAAATTCCTGAACCAGGTCAAAAGAGATTCTTCGAACAGTTCGATACATCCTTAATGCTAGCGGCCAAGAATTGTCCATAATCGATTGATAGAAAGAGCTAGGAATCGGGTCACTGTCACCCTATACATACAAAGTCGAACTGCATCCCAGTGCTTTGTATTTTCGTATCCGAAAGTCAAGATATAGAGCATAGTGACGTTTTGTGACGATCGGTGACAGAATAGGTATATAGTAATAACAGAACAGATCTCCCAAGCCACTAGCAGTCGTTAGACTTGTTTTTTTCTCTTTTCTTACCAAGTGCTATGGTCCTGAGCAAGACCTTAAACTGCTTAACGAGTATCGGCGGTATTTGGTCATGAAAGGACCTCGCTGCCTCCCTTATAATACTCGCGGAATCGAACCAAGAACTGGAGCCAGATTGAGCATGGATTCTTCGGTCTCTAGCTTTCCGGAACATCATATGCGGGACTGAATCCCGAGAAGGTGTCTTTTTTCAAAAATTCAGGAACATTGGGTTTGCGCTGGGATCCGATAGGTATGCAATTGGACCTCCCTAGACTAGAAGAGAGAAAACATGGAGAACAGTGGCTAAAATCCTTGCTGAAGTGCAGATCTCGAATCAGCACCGTGGTTTGGATCACTAATTCCAGAAAATGCTTCCAGCTACCTTTCCTCATGCAGACTTATCGATGTAGCCGACCTCGCTGTCAGCGACGAAGATGACTCAATTCCAGATACGCACGGACGCAGCCAAGAAGGAGGCAGGTTCGTCGCCGCTGAGATGCCGATAGTCTTACGGCTTGAAGACGCTGTGGCTAGGCGTCAGAATCGCGCACCAGAGGAGATCTATCAGCGATTGCAATCTGATGATAAGGACGACGAGTTGTGTTGGATCGTACAACTATATGAGGATGATCCAAGAGGCTACAACATCCGGGGCATGGAAACGAGAGCACTTCAAGACGTCCGTCGTCACAGACACATTATGCCGATAAATCGATCATACGGTGACTGAGTTTGGCGAGAAGACCTCGCAAGACAGAGCACTGAGATAGCAATGCCCCTACAGCAGTTCCTCGAGGCTTGCGACTAAGATATAAAGTCGTAATGCACATGGGGTCTTGCGAGAGCTGGCCCCTCAAATCAAGAAAGGAAATTCCCTTGCAGCTGGGCAGCTTCTCTGCCACTCAACAGAACGGCCGTGATCTTGTATTGATGACCCCGATTCGACCGAGAGCGCACTTACAACACACACCACGGCCACCACATTCAAGGGTACATTGGCCCTCTTTGCTTTCGCGATTCATCGAATACATCGACTTTACAGGAATTACCTGTAATTCTAGCGAGGGTGCATCACTTCTCCTAACGTCCATGGTCCTGAAGACCTCTCCTGGATCCAATGCAGTCCTAGGAAGCCGCTTGGCTTTCTTCGAGGATGCACAGGATAAAGTCCGATTGATGGTGGCAATTTTTGCTCCTCAGGCAACACTGATACCTTATTCAGCACTATCCATAAGATCATCGAAGACATGTTATCTAGTCGTCTTACACTACCCTCAGGAGCTTACAATTCTTGGTGGAGAATAGTTGAGTTTGGTGATTGAGGGGCTAAGCCTCTCGGCCATTGCAAACCTTCGAGACGACCAGAATCGGTCTTTGCAGCGGATGGTTGTCCAGAAAAATGACAACGCCCTGCCCTTCCGCGAACAAGGAGAATAGTTGAGTTTGGTGATTGAGAGGCTAAGCCTCTCGGCCATTGTAAACCTTCGAGACGACCAGAATCGGTCTTTGCAGCGGATGGTTGTCCAGAAAGATGACAACGCCCTGCCCTTCCGCGCACAAGATATTGAAGAAGCAGCATTACCGATGCGCTAAGCTTATGAAAGGAAATTTTACCCAGACATTAGCAGCTAAGGCTCTCCGCCAAAGGACGATTGGACTGAGAAGATGATAATGCTCCACCGTGTCGTGAGCCGGAGATTAAAGAAGCAACTTTACTGGTACTTGGCAAGCTTGCCGGAGCTTCTTGTGGATAGCAGCACCTTTGGCCTTGTGCGAAAAGGGGCTTGATGACAAGCGACGCCACACGTAGCGACCTTTTTCGACTTCGAGCCCCACGAGCCCGGATTTTCACTCGCCCTCCAGATCACGTTCTGGGGGCTGAAAGGGTTATGGAATTGGCTGGACTTCCGGTTCCACGTGCGCAACTTCGAAGCAGGCTTCTCCACCCGTCTATCTCGTCATCAGGCTACCTCAGGTAGCCCATTCAACCGGGTCTCTCGCTTCTGGGCGTGTATGGACGCCGCGAAGAAGGATGCATTGAGCGTTGGACGAGTGATGCCACAACGAAGCCTGAGCCAGCTGTAACGAATAAAAATCCGTATGCTGGACTGACAGCAGGTAAAAAGAGAAAGCATCCCCACAATGCAACTTTATCCGCAAAGCAAGTCGAAGAGGAGCTATTCCTCTCTCAAGACGAAGACGACGAGGATGACTCCAATGACTCCGCTCCTCGCATGTTTTAGCCATTAACAGACAACAACGCAGAGCCAGGCACGTTCGTTTGCACCGGCAAAGAAGCCTGATTCTAGTATTTAAGAATTAAACAACGAAGTGAGTAACGAAACTCATAAAATTGTTTTATACTTCTAGAAAATTTCCGTTGAAACTCGTATCACCAATAACACTGAGAATTGGTACGACACCATTGATACGGGGTAGGGAACGCCATGTCCGCAACAGTCGGAGGTGGTCTCTTCTGAGCGGCATTAAATGCTGGATACGCCCGGTGTAGCGTGTGCAAGTCATGTTTAGTAGCCCGGATTTCCGACGCATGTCGAGAGTCTTCGGATGGATTTTAGCGTCCTCTTGGTTTTAAGACGGGATCGAGAGTTTAGAACGGCGGGATAGTAAGATAAGAGAGCAAACTTCTGGCATCTAAATCCGTTGCAGTTACGAAGGTGGTTCTGCAGGACAAGATGTTCTGCTGGACAAGATCACCCCCATCAGTGTCTACACGATTGAGCTGAAAGACGCGGAGCTGGAGATCAATCCCCTCAAAGTCTACACCCGGATGATAAAATTGAGGATGCTGTCCGGAAGGCTCACATCTGCTGATGCTTTGCTCTTGGTACTCTCCTAAAGGGAGATCTTGAACAAACCGACCTCAATCCATCCGAGGGCTTAATTAGCGGGACGCACATTGCTAACACACTATCGCGGAGTACCCTGGCCTGTAGGGTATGGTATGTTAAGCCCTGAGATTCTGGTTCAGAGTCTTAATGCAGACGATATTCTGTCGCCCTGAGATACTGGCTTTTCATGTGTCGACTTTTCGAACCTAAACGATATTCTGTCGCCCTGAGATACTAGCTTTTCATGTGTGGATTTCTCAAATCTCAACAGCTGGGCGAAAAATTTCGCCAAGATGGCTCAATCATTGGTTCGCGCTCGAATCCCGCTCAGGTCATGACTATGTTCCAGAACCCCTTGGATCTTGAAGTAGATAGTTGCCTCTATTCTAGAAGCTCGTCTCGGTTGAGCAATCCGGTGTCGTACCCGTATATTGGTGAAAGCAGAAGATAGCACCGTACAAACAAGCATACGGGTTAGACTCAGACCCCAAGTCATGCCATGATCTATGCGTGGTGGGTTGAAACCGAAGCAATGATGGATATGCTGAGGGTTCGTGGACAGATATTAGAGCCGCATTTCCCAAAAATTGGCTGGGAAGCATTCACTGCGACGGCAGGCTTTGTTCTTCCCAGTGCAAGCTTACTATACTATAGTCACGAAGTGACCAATCCCTTCTGCCAAGACAGGAAAGAAGTGTGGCGCTGATGATGGCCGATGGAGATGCCACCTTTGGCTACGGCTAGGCAGGTCGGAGGCTCGGGAGCAACTTGGTCCGAGAAAGAAGACCAAGGTTGAAAGGGAGGAACGTGGAGGATGTAAAGGCTAGCACTTCACGGAGTACGTTGCCACTAGATCGAATCCGGCTTTAAAAGAGCTTGACATGTAGCGTGCCGTCAAAAGCCATGCTGAGATTGCACGGAAGGCAAGAGTCCGACAAGATGGGCTTCAAGACGATGCAGACGACAACCTTGATTGTGAGCCTGATGCTGACGAAACGCATCCCCCCCTTCAACTCCAAGGAAGGACGTTGCCAAGCTAAAAAGCATCGAGGAAGAAGACGACGATGCAACACCAACCCAAGTGTTTCCGGAGAAGCGTGCACCCAAGCCGAAGGTAAAAATAAGAGATGAAGAACTTCCCAAGGTTGAAGAGGCAAATATAGGCAGAGCGACTCGGAACAGCTTGCTAGACCACACTCAGCATGGAGGAAGGGAGCGGCTAAGCGCTCCTTGCCCATAAAGCAAATGAGCTGCAAGAAGGGGGCAAAACAGGCCCACCTTGCCTTTAGGGCCAATTAATACTGCGGGCGGTCTCCCCAGTTATGGACGACTGCAAGCCTTCAACCAAGCTCACTTCATGTGGCGTCGTTGACACTCTCACTGATTTTAAGGCCACTTCAGCAGCATTAATATGCTAAGTTTTAGTGAGTTCGAACAGTGGTATCCATTCACAACCACCCAGCGTACGCTGGCGCGGTCCAAAGAAGCGAATCCCAGAACCGGAACTTCGTGCTCGGAAGCGGTATGTGAGGGCTGGAATTATAATGGGCAGTTGATCGAAAGGGTAGGCCAGTCGCATTCAGTGCTCTAGCAATTGCCTTGGTGGCTGCTGTTGGTTGACGAATCGGCCAAAATGTGAACACATTTTGGAACAATTCTATTCAGGTATGTATAGCATATTTCAACAGCTGCGCATCCCGTTGGAATATTGGCAGCTCAGACTAAGAGCTGCCATCGAGCGAGTCCTGATTGCTGTGCAAGGCCAAGATCCGCAGATCAACTCGGCACCGAAGATTTGGGCTCACCACCGAGCTTGGTGAAACCCTTCCCTGATTGTACGTTATGTGGGTTGTTGGCCTAGGTGGCTTTAGAGCCACTCAGACAAAGAGTCCGGCGAAGAAAGCGAGTATTCCAGCTAAGAAGGCCTTTGGGCATCAGACAAACTCCTTCTTACTCGAGGGAACCAGACGAGTTACAGGACCTAGCAGCGGGGTCTAAACAGAAGCCCAAGGTAGAGAGCAATGCTGGCGTCAAAGAGTTGATGGGGAGAGTGGTGGGAGTTCGATTACCATGTGGGTGGTTTATAGGGACAAGAAGGTAGCATGGAACAAATATATATAGAGTCAATTAACAGAGATTCTTGAGTGTGAAAACATGATCCCGTGACTATCAGAGCCATGTCTGCACAATAGTTTGAGACGGGAGACCTACCGATGAGCTTCTAGGAGCGGTATCGATGCGGCTCTTTAGGGTTCTTTGATGGCGGTGAGAGATCACCTCCAAACTCCATTTGTTAGTACTGACACTTAGAAAGTTTGCGATGTACCAGGCCTTCGATGATTGAGGAAGGAGCTTGGATATCAATATGCACTTTTGGCAGCTAGGTGGTCTGGAGGTATCGGAAGCCTTGCCACTTTTTAATGTCTGAAGAGGATGGCGAACAGCGTAAGTGCCCCATGCTCTCACTTCGTTATTGCTGAAGCGTCTTTTTCTCTTTTTCATCTGCTCAATTTCTTTGATGTTAGCCGGGACTTTGGATAATGGGAGTTGCATTGCTGGGTCTATTGTATCTAGCTAAGCTCTTTCTATGTATTCTTTCCTGGATATGGTCTGTTCCTGAAGTTCGTAGGTGGTGTTGATTGTCCGGACGTCTAGGAGGAGATGCAGCAATGGAGCTATGGGTTTTGATTTTGGATGGTGGGCAGCGAGCGCGAAATGGACTGTTCTCTAAGCAATGATTTCGGTTTCTCTGGTAGCGTATTGAGCAATGGTTCCGCCTGGTCTTGCCGTTCTGGAAATGTTAGCTCCTCTCCGAACGATGCTGACTGTTGCCACAGGCTCTGGCATTAGCAATGAGTAGCTATGGGCTTGTGCATACCTCACGTCCATTGCCACTCCCATGGCCCATGTTCCACTCCTTCGTCGCTTTGCATGCATATTTCCAACCGCCTGGCAAGCTCCTTGTCTATATAGCCATACACGCGCGCTCTCCTTACCCGTCTGATCTCAGTATAAGGCTCCAGGAGCCAGGTTCCAAACTCCCCATCTATGGTCTGAAAGACATGTACCTCGAGGTCATCCATGCCAGAGAAAGCTTCCTTGAGCTGTCTGGGGCTATGATATGGACCGGAATTGAGGCATACTTCCATGTGGAATCGTCGGACCTTCGAAATGATGTGTGGGTGGTCTATCTCGGTACGCGTCATCGCCGGCATTATTGACTTGGTGAGGAAGGAAGGGTGGGCGTGGAAAAAGTTCTCTCCGTATAGTATCGAGGAGCCTTCTTCGAAGGTCCTTTTGCATGCGAGCAAGAGTTTTGGTACGAGGTCAAGTGTATAAGGAAGGCGGGGGCGGTCCGGGGCGTAGTAGGAGGCGCTGGACTTTTTATAGGTGAGGACGTGGCGGTAGATGATGTTACGGATTTCCCCCGGGAGGTCTAAGAACCGGAAGGGCGTCGGTGGGGTGGAGCGGAGGTGGAGAAAGTGCTTGAATTTGGCTAGGAGCTTCCTGAGCCGATTTTTGGTGAGCTTGGCCATCGTTTTGTTGACAGGTAGGGAAAGGAGGGACGTTTGGAAGAGTATTCCGACGTGGAAGATGTTAAGGAGACGAAGTGAGAAGGTGGTAAGGTAAGGTAAGGTACGATAATCAAAGTACGACCAAGGCAAAGCTCTCGATACGTTGGAGTTTAAGGTGAGTAAGAGCTTGATGGTGCTGTCGTCAACAAGGACCTTAAGGAAGAGAGGGAAGCAGGAGGTTTAAAGATCGAGGTAAGCCAAGCGAGCTCGCACTTGGACGTCCAGGGGCTAATGAATCCGAAAGATCACTTCGCTCAGAGCTTCAACTAAGGGAAAAGAAGTCCTTACAGTTGTGCTTGGGTCTCAACTAAGATATCTAGAAGATGGAGCAAGAGGTAGAAAGATTGCAGTGAGTTGATTCCGCCATGCGTTTAGGAGGTTTTCAAGTCAACATAGGAAGCGTGAGCCTCCAAAGCATCGCTGATAGTGAACGAAGGGTGTGTTAAGGACCTCAGCGTCGAGCTAAGAGAAAGGTAAACATCACAACGAACAAGGGGCGCCGTCGCCATGAGTACGGTTGTGTCAAACCCCGGAGGGTTCAGCGCATGAGATCTACGACGAATAGCACCGCCTAGAAATCGGTTTACGTGTCGGACAAAGACAAGAGCATATCAATTAATTGCACGACTCTCTCAAAATAAGTATAAGATCAATTTCGCAGTGTTCAGGACCTCCCTGAGAAATGCGAGCTGGGACGGCGGACAAGAGGGAAAACCTCTGTGTCCTGAATTTCCAGATGAATTTCGGCTGCAGCTATTCGGACGGGGATGAGCCTTCACATTCACGCCTTACGAGGCGAACACTTCACGTGATCTACGCTAATCGCGCCTAATTAGGCGACGTGTCATTATAATTTGTGCGTGATTTAGGCGCGAAAGTCACGTTTTTCAGGGGGGAATTGGTATTGGCTTCATTCATATGGGAATTCGGGATGAGGGTGTGTTGAAGATTTGGGCGGCGAAGAGGCTTTTGTTGTTTAAGGTGATGTGCATGGGGATTTGGTGAGCTGGGATATTGATGTGTTGATGCTGAGGGGACACTCTGACACAGGTGGGAAATTGCCTCTGGGCAAGGGTATAGGAACGCTCTACGAACAAGATAACAAGATACGGAATATCCTGTGACCTAATCGTGGAACATGTGTGGTTGCGGTACCGGTTGCTCTGTGCTTGGAGTACGCGATAGTCGCTCGAGACCAGATCGAGCACTATGTGAGTAGGTTATGAATTAGTCTATAAATAAAACATTGAGTAATATTTTTGATCATGACCTGGATCGTTGTGAAATCCAAGAATGCATCGACCGAAATATTTGTGACAAGAACAGTACTCTCTGTCAATCTAGATAAATACAACTCAGGTTCAGGTATCCAAATCAGAAATCTAACATGCATAAACCCAAGAAGGCCCAAATAAACCAACAACTCCAATGTCTATGAATGAACCAAAGCGAACACACAAACCAGATAGTTCACCCCAAGGCATCCCAACATAAACGCTACCCACGATTCTCAATCCCCCTTTCCCAGTCTCCGCCCTCTATGCACCCCATTGGCCAACAGCCAGCGGAACTTCAGCTTCTGCAACAACGTTCTCCCACTTGCTGCCACACGGCGCACCCTCAGGTCCCATATCCTGAAATTCATGTCTCATATACAACCAATCCCTCAGAGCCGTCAACTCCCCTTCAAACAAACTTCGTACACTCGGAGTCATAACTTCTGAGAAGTCACGGATATCTTTACTTCCCCACTGCGTATTGTTGGGAACACAACTGTTGTACAGCTCTTCGAGTTCAAGCAGTACCTCTTTCATATCGATCTGGGCCAGGCGTGCCGGGTTGTCGTGAGGTTTCGGCGCGTGGTGGAGCTCGAGTATCGCAGATATGTGGTCAAGGCGTTGGTTGAATTCCTGACGACCTATGAAGTCATCGATGGGTGAGTTTGCGCCTGGTGTTTGGCTCAAGGCTCGACGGAAGCCGTTCACTGTATCCACAAGGTCTTGATACATCTCCCGCATGGTTGATGTCTTTGCTGGGACCCCTTCCTTTGGAAGGCCATTGCCCCTGACAATGCTCTCTATATCCGCGAGGTATTGCATCGTTGTCTCTTCTGTGGTGATTTGAGATGAGCTGTGGATCTCAAAGGTACCTGACACCCGAAGCTCCTTAAGCGGGCGAAATATGTCTCGATGGAACTTTTCGTTATGCGAGAGGTGTAGCCCGGCGCATGGAATAGTGATGCGCATATTCTCCAGTAGCACGTTGCTAGCTAGTAATTTCATACAGAGTCTTCGAACATGACTCTGTATCTGCCGCATGTCGAACTCTGTCATGCTCTCATCTGGATTTTGACATATTTCTACATGTAAGTTCCTTGTAAGCGAAAAGTTCCTATGGAAAATTGGAGGCTGCGAATTAGGGTACCAAGTAAGATCTGGCCAGATGTTTACAAGGAACTCATTCTGGGCGTAGAGGTAGGCAAGGCCTTCCTCGTAGGTCTTGCGACATGTCGACAGGATGGCAGGATAAAGAGCTTTTTGCCGTGGCTTGCTGCGGTCCTTTTCGAGTTGCATTCTCTGCAAGTGACTTCGAGCATCTACCAGTACCTGGGGATAAATCATGTTTCTAATCTCCCCTGGAAGGCTTAAAAAGGAGACTGATGAGCGACGTCTGGAGTTTCTGGTATTCAAGTTTTCGGTAGGAGAGGGCAAGACAAGTTGCCCATGCTGACCCTGAAAACCGATAGAAAGCATGTTTTCTGACAGCGGAGAGTACAGGCGTTGACGTCGGGTACCTTTTGCAGTAGTAAGTAATTGAACGAACAGACGCTAGGTATGGAAAGCAGAGATGTCTATCTGGTAGAATTTGAAACGGTCAGCGTAAGTGCTCAATGAAGCAAGTACACAGGAGGATTCTCGAGGAGAGGAAGTCTTCTGAGTGCGGAGACTCCTTCTAAGCCAACTTACTAAGCTGAGCAAGTTTACCTAGGTCGAGACCGGTAACGGTATAGATGCGTCAAAAGATACTTGTATGGGGATAGCGAAAGCAAGGTTTGGTAAAGATCTTGCGACAAAGTGCAATTAGGAGAGTTACTACAGAGTCAGAGAGTTGGTGATTCTTTGCCCTACTAATACAGAATGTATGAGCAATGCCAATGAATCTGCATTTGGAATGGTTGCCATGAAACTATCAGACGTTTCACCAGTGATGAATCTTGCGCACTTGAGTCTCCTTGCTAAGCAGGGATGTGTTGGAGAGCAAAAGTTCATTAGCAATGTAATGATGGCAAACATTTTCGAAAGGTGTTGAATAAAATGTTGTTCTGCGAAAAAGTGCGAGGGCTTGCCCAAACCATCATGAGTCAAGGGAGCATTGTCGCAAGCGAGGACATCTGTAGGCCATAGATAAAATAGTCTGCAAAAGAGCATTGGATCCGTGGATGCAAGTCACCTTTTCAATCGACTGGATTCATCAGAAGCGGAAAAGTTCCATGCCAGGTTTAGTAGGTTGTCCACTACCGTAGCTTGGAGTCGACCCATGGTTGAGATACCGCGCTCTCTCTATCATCGTAAAATCGTCGGCGACTCGTCCGAGAGGTTTCCAAACATAGAACCTCGAGAACATCCTGTAAACACGTCGACGAGGCATATAAAGAGGACGGATGTTCGTTAATCATGAAGGCAGGTATTTATGGACAGTCTTTTGCAAAACCAAGTGAGCTCTTTGCCTTGCACGCCATGTCCGGCATGGAGCTGATCTTAGAATTAGTCGGTTTCATTACCAGTGTATCACTCCTTGCTGCTTCATTTCTACGCATCTCACATGAAGTATAGAAAGTAATAATCGATCCGATAGTAGGCTTATGCCAGGTAACTATAGACGTTGCGACTCCCTTCGCTCTCTACCCGCTCCATATAGTCCTTGTCAATCAATCTATGCCTAGTCAGATTTCGCGTTATCAGAGGAAGGCTTGAGCAGCACTTTACTTACTTCTCGATGTTTTTCTTAATATCCGCAGGATCTAGAACGCCTCTACTTTTGGTAGCTGCGATAACCTCGGAGACAAGTTCTGCATGTGTGATTGTCTTTCGAGTTTTCATAATGCGAACAATAGCAGCTTGCGTTTCGTAATTCCGATCTGCGGCAACACGCTCGTGGGTCTCTTTGTTCTCTTCTACCGTCTCCTTTGCTTGGATCTGATTAATCTTGATCCGATATTTGGGATCAGAAAAGTTGAGGTTGACACTGAAAGTGTCGCTCTCATTAACATCTTTACCCTTTGGGGTCTTACTTAGCACTCGGTACTTGGCGCATGCTAGGGACTGCAACGTTCTCTTGAGTTCGGCATCATCTAGTGCTGGTCAGTAAGTCTTTATAGTGCTTGCACCGCAAGTTGTCTACTGACCAAGGTTGGTTGCCGCACGGATATCGACGTATGCTACTTGTTCATTTGGCGGTATCTCATTGAAGAGTAACAGCACTATGGCTTGGAATGAGCTGACCACGATCTCCTTTTTGCCTCTTGAGAAAGCTGCTTTTAGTTGGCAATGTGCCAAGGCATGCTTCCAGGTCAATTTTCTTCCAGAATGCTTCATTTTGTAATGTTGCTCAAAACTAGCGGTTGCCTTTTGGATATTCCTGGGGATTTCTATGGCAACGTCGGGGTAGAACGGCCAAGCTGAGGCAGAAAGTACGCTCACGTTTAGATCCACAGAGCTCTTGATCTGGCGTTCCTCCAGCATCGATTTATATGACGTGATCTCTTCTCTGGCCAACTCCATATCTTTGAACATTTGCTCCAGATTATGAGTGAAACCGGCTCCGCATTCTGACCTGAGGTTAGTCATAAGGATAGAATTAAGATGGTTGACAAACCGGATTTTAACCGAGTAAGCATGCTCTTCTCTGCGTCAGCGCTAGCACTTCTTTGTAAGAGCAGACGTCGCGCAAGGTCACGTTTGTAGAAAGCTTCAAAGACAGCTTTTCCATGAACAAAGCGAAATAAACTCAAAACTTGATCAAGTTGTTTCGTGATTTCCGTGTCCTCGTCGTCGCTTGACGCGTCCTGGTATTCATCTACGGTTCCTTGCATAGGATTACTCGCCGAAGATAAAGTCGTTGGTATCACCTTCGCTCCTCCTTTCAGAATCATGTCAACGTATTTGGCTATCATCTCGCCGGGTTTCGGATTGTCTGTACCCCAAGTCATGTTGGTTCTCTTGCTCTTGTTAATAAACGTTTCGAATGCTTCGCGCAAAGTATGACCGAGTCCTTCGTGCTTCTCAAACGAGTGCTCCCATATGAGATCAAGCCTCTTCTTGAATTCCAACAATCTGATAACCATGTCTCCCTCGCGCTCTTCGTCAAACACAATGCCGGATCCTGTTTCAACGATGAACGTTTCGAAAGGATGCTTTAACTTTTCTTCCAGATGTTTGCGCGTTAAAAGGGCATATAATAGTCTCAAAGAGTCTGCAGTATCCTGTTCCAATAGCTTTAAAACGTCCTTCATGTTAAGAAGCCGTTCCTGACGCTTATCTATAAGGATGTCTTCAAGATGTTCCTCTATGGTTGTCCTTGTTGCTGAGTCTAGGCCGAATGTCACACATCGCCGACTCTCACGATCTATGAGCTTGTGGCATGCCACCACATAGTCCGCCAGACTTCTGGTAGTAACTTCTTGCTGAGCCCAGGAACGGAAATACTCCACCGAGTCGTCTATGAAAATGCATTCGAAGTGTTTGGTGTAGACAGTAAGTCGATGAAACATTTTTATAGCATTTCGAAGCAGAACTTCACCGTCGGGGTCCAATTTCTCTTGCCTGTCAATACCCACAATATCACAAGCCCCTTGCAATATACGAGACCTGACTGTCTCATTCGAAAGTATGTGTAGACGAAATTCGGTGACCGCCATATCCTCAATCGATGGCAATAATGGTGAATGCAGGAGGTAGGAACGGTCCAAGTAGAAGAATATCGAGCGTACAGTAGCCTGGGTAATTTAGCAAGTATCTACCCGTCAGGACGTCAAGGCTTACCAGCTGCGCAGTCCATGCGGACCAAGCTTCGACCACTGTTCGTAGAACATCCACACTGTTGCCCGTACTTGTAGCTGCCATCAATGGCTGTTCCATACGTGCAGAAACTTGCTTGCACTTGTCACAAAGCTTCGTGTATAAAGATGGAGCTCGGCCCTGCCGACATAGGATCTCCACGCCTCTATAAAGCTCTTCCATTGAATATGGGACCTTTTCATTAGCGAAAATTGCCGAGAGCGCAGCATCCAGTTGATCCCACACATGATTGTAGTATTGGTCCGGATCAGTTCTTGGAGTCTTCCTCAGGTTCTTAACGACAAGCTTCTTCAACCCGGCCTGAGGTGTTGTGTTCTTGGGCCGAATCACTCCGTTAGGTTTGCTTCGGATTGCCGAGGGTTTGGGAGGGCTTTCATCGTCGGAAATCTCTATGATTTCGGACTTCTTCGCATTGGCGGTAGGGAAGCTGCTATACATTTGCTCTCGTTGCATGGTACGAGGTGGCGGTGCTGCGTTATCTGAAGCTGAGGATAATTGATCACGTTTTAAACGTTTGTTTGGAGAAGATTTTAGAGGATCCTCCGCCTCTTGACGGGTGAGCTTGCGTTTGGATGTTGCAAAGAGCTCCGAGATTGTGTGTTGGGCCCTCTGATCGTTATTGGCCTTCGGAGTGCTTCGATCTTTCGGCTTCTCTCCTCTATGCTCGACGGAAGGCTTCGAACCGAGCATCAGACCATGATATGATATGGTATAAGGTGGGATGATGCTTCAGCACGGATATGGATTACCTGAAATGCCTTTAGACAATTGGAGTGACGCGAAGATAGCTATCGCATCGGGCATATCGGACTTTACACTTCTACGCTAAGCATGGTGTAGAAATATCATACTTACGAGTATAATATTTGCTACCATAACAAATCAAGGATGAAACCTGTTTAGACGTACAAAGTTGGAGTGTGTGACAGTATCGAATGCGCTGATCTCTAAGAATCAGGAAGTATCTCAACCAACGCTCAATGTGGTGCCAGCCCCTTTTATCGTCTAAGCCTGTTTCCAACTACTTTTCTAATCCTAATAGCAAGGCAAGACTTGGGCTTTGCGGACTCCAACGCTGGTATAAATTTCTAAATGTACAGAAAAAGTGACAGGGATGAGCCCAATCGGACCCTATTAAGGTGTCAGTCCAGATCAGGACGCGCTGGGTTGTTCCTGACACTGTACGAAGTCAGTTGGCAAGAGTCACGTCCAGCATTTTGGCAGTTCTGGCAGCCTTTCCCTCCACTAAGATCGCCATTACACCTTTTTTCCATCTTACGACAGCGATCACACTACAATGAAGTGTGTTAGCCCCGCTTACGATTTCAAGGCAACGCAACAGCCATGATACGAATAGGCCAGAACGTATGTTAGGACAGTCTTCGACTCTCCCTCCGAATCATCGTCTACTCGTAAAGTATTGTAGCCAGGTGGAGAAAGCGCCTGGATGAATTGGGTCTCTTGAACTGATCCTAGAAAATTGGGAGTCTAAGTTCCTCTCTGGGTCTTGCCCATTCTCAGAGATTCAGATCTCATAGACAACCGGAGATGGATATCAGAAGCAGGGTTGAATATGCAGGCGCCATATGCATCAGATCCAGGTTAAATAATCCTAGCTTCCGCCGCAACAGCCAGTTGAGATGTTCCTGTAGATGCTGAGGAGACGATCGTCTCCCAAACTGATAGAAAGAAGAACCCTCCTTTCTTTCGACGTAGGATGTGAGCCTTGCAGGCGTGCCAAAGGGCTCATCCGAACCCATTGACGTGCAATCTGGAATCTCTTCGGTAGACGCCGGTTTGTCCGAAATCAACTTATTGACTGCCTTGTCGAGATCTTCTGTGAACAAGACCAGATTGTCCATTCGGTCACTGTTCGGGGTGTTAGCACAGGCAGTCTCCATTTCTTGCCGATGTTGTTCGTTCTGATAGTGATGTGGTATTGGGTATGACGAAACATTGGGATGAAAATGATATAAGAGGTTTTATGACTGAATGCTTCATGCGATCATCCGAAGACCCTGTGTACCTTGGACGCAAATTCGAACATGGATACAGCTTCACGCTAATGCATCAGTACAAAACAGGCCAGCAAATGAGGGATGTTTGGTATCTTCGACTCGATCATTATTGGGCATGTAGGTTTGTTTGATATCTCGCATTGAGGCGATGATCCGTCTTGCCAGGTCTAATTCGCAATTGTCGCAATCTTGCGTCGCCAGAGAGATCACAAGCATTTTTTACATTATCCATTGTTCCAAATTGTTATGTCACCATAATCACAAGTCACATGTCTATGAAAATCAGTCAAAATGATTAGTTTCAGGTGAAGCCAAGCCCCTGAGACTTTTGCGTATCCCGCTGCTCTTCATACTACATACAACCTTAGTTCGTCACTTTAACCAATCAAGCTGTGGAACTCACGTCTAAGAAACCTGTGGTTGAGACAAGCAAGACATATAACTCCACTAGCTCTTCAACCGTGACGCTAATATTGCGATTCATGGCCGCGCCTATTTTGGCTTGTCGCTTGAAGATTGCTACCATTGAAGGTCGATGTTCCGCCAGAAATTGTCTTGCTTGCTCTAGCGTTTGCTCGTTCTGTGGACCGCGGCTAAGCATTACGGAGGTGACGAGACGAAGGACAGACAAAAGCAGCTTGTAGTATTCGATTAGCGCCTCAGGCTTGTCAATATCTATAATATGATTGTTAGTCTCAATCACAGCGAATATTTTCAGAATTTACCAAGACCAAGATCAGGATCGATCGAGAAAAGCCCTGAATCACGGACTGCCTCGAAGAGCCCAGCGTTCAACACATGATTTGCACCTGCCCTGCTGTAAGAGACTGTTAAAAGCAAGGAGAGCTTGCTATCGTAGTAAGAGAGTAGGAGTGGAACATCTGTAGGAAACGTCTGCGTAAGCGGAGTAAGCGAAGGAACAATAGGATAATTTACCATTAGCATTCGTCTCTCGCAGCTCTTGTGGTATATCCTTGATTGTCTCTACCAGTACTGTGATGAAATTCGTTCGGACTAGCGACTCAACAACGTAACTTGACTTTTCGACCTTGGCCAAGGCCGCTAAGGAATCGAGTAGCAGAAGGGCCGAGATCCTACAGGTTCCTGACCCTCCATATGCGTCGTCACAGATGATGTCTATAAGTTTGTCGCCAGCTCCTCTAATTGACTGCGTGCTGTGACGTCGACGAAGAGGAGCATCCGAGACGTCGGCCATGCCAGCAAGGTATCGATAGCAGATGTTGTATAAGACCTCGCGAAGCTGTACGTCTACATCTGGCATTTGAATTGCTCTCAAAGCAGTACGGAAAATCTGGAAAAGCCTGTCATTCGCAACATCACCGCTTCTTGCCTGGTCTAGTGCGGCAGACTTAAAGTCAAATTGCGATAAAAGTGCTTGGATAAGTCTCGCCAAGTAAATCGCCTCGATATTGTTCTGTGCAGCATATCGCTCTAGCTTGGGTCTTATCACTTGGAATGCTTGTAATATCAAGCCGACTTTGCTGCTTTGATCGAGATCGCTATGTCCGACTGAAAGGATTAACAGATCAACCCAAGCTTTTAGTGTTCCAGATTTGGCGGAAATCGCACGCATACGGGTGTTCTCGCCGTTGAAGTAAAGGACCAGGGATTGGGCCTCGTTGAAGGCTTGTTGCTCGTCGCTAGGATCTCGAAAGCTTCCAGTCTTTCGAAGTTCATTTAACCGCAAGGATATGATTTCCTCAACCATCCTTGGACTAGTTTCTCCAACACCACCGTCATAATCAAGCCGAGCACTTACAGAGAAGTCTACTTCAGCGAAGAATCTCGTTCCGGGGATGGGTACAGTAGTGGTGACCTCAAGTTCGAGGAAATCAAGGAGGTCGAAGATAGTCAAGTTTGGAATTTGCTCACCATTCGGAAGCAAGGTAGTTCCCAATAAAGTAGAAAGTATCCGGGCTTTCAGCAAAGGTGCACCTTCCGTGATGACAAGACGCAGCTCGACACTAGTGTAATTTAGTAACGATAAGCGCTGCCTAATACACTTTTCGAGAGCAATCCCAGAATTGGTGTTCATGAAATCGGGATCTTTTATGGATCGGCCATCCCAGTCAGTGTTTGGCTCTAACGTTCTCTGTCTCAAGAAGAGTGCGAAGACGAAGTCGCTTGCCCGTAGTTCTGTTAAGGCGAAGATAGATGTGAGACGAGAAGCCCATAATGTCGATAGTACTTGCATCCCTTTCTCTTTGATAATGAGGGACCATGACTGCATTGACTCTTCATCACCATCCGGATAGTTGACGACTAAATTCAAAACGGCGTGGAACAGCGATGACCCTTTGGCGAAAAGACCGTTTGTATGGATGTCTACAGTGGAGGCGGTACACGCAAAACCGAGGAGTGCATGCGCTAATGTGGGTCTTCCAGTTGATACGGCCAAACAGTGATTTAGAAAGTCTAGTATGACTGATTTTATCGTCCAGCGAGGAGCCAAGGGACCCTGGCTGACTTCTCTATCATCAAACTCCATTGCCAGGGTAAGCGATCGAGCGATGGGTTCCAGCTCGCTGTGTTGTTCAAGTACGCCTATCAGACGATTGCTGTTCAGCCTTTGACCCAGGCCAGGCGTAGTCTGGAGATTTAGCTTTCTCGAGCTTGCGAGTTTCTCAAGTAATCTAAGTGACGAAACAGCGAGCTCTTGGATGCCCACTCCAGAATATAAGCCTAGGTCAACGATAAGCTCCAGGTGGTTCTCAATGCTGTCTTCAAAACAAGCTAGAGATGGATTTGAGACGTGCAATTTATGCTTATTCGACTGCATATTGATCAAAGGTCTTACAATGTCTAGGTAAGTGGGTTGCATCTCCATTATTAGATTCATAACATCGATGCTTCGTAAGAGCGATAGAATGAGAGGCGACCCTGGGGATGCACTTGAGACCTCATGCATATCTTGATGTGCTGTTTCGAATAGCGTAGCCAGTACATCATCATTGAACATCCACTCCATAACCCTGGAAAATGGATGTAGACGGACATAGGTCGACAATGACGAGGTATGCATCGCCGCATCTACTGACAATGTTGACTTGTTGGCGAGGATCACAAGGTCTTCGTTGAAAGTAGCTAAGCATGTCGCAACAAAGTTCAAAACATTCCAAGACAAGATCCTGATTTGAAGAGGTTCCTCTAAAAATTGCACTTTTCCCGCCCATAATTTCTTGAGTATGTGATCGGTGTAAGGATCTATACCCTGCTCACGATATGGTGAACCGAGCTGTTCAGGAAAGGGCAGTGCGTCGTTGAGACCAGCCTCTTCAACGATAGGAGATACAAGGCTTTGTAGGAGACTGACAAAGTCGCTTGCTTCTTCAAAATCGTGTGTTATGGTCTCAAGCATACTTTCTTCAGTTCGGACTGGCGCGCTCATGATCTTTGCTGGTCTTGCTATGCTCGGAGGAGCTGGAAAGCCACCGTACAACCATTGGTCTAGCGAGGTCCACACAAGCATCCCGATTTCGGCAGTCTTATCCGTTAACAAAGCCCGTATAGTACTGAACGAACAAGCTTGTACGCGAACCGCATGTCTACTGCTGCAGAGGAGGAAAAGAACATCCAAGATTCTGAATGTCGGGTGCGACAAGATCCAGGACCTTGCTGCGGCACTCTCACAACATAGATGAGAGGTCAATCGCAGGTAGCATTCCAGCATTAAGTCACTCTCTGGCTCGTTGATCTCATCTGAACTAGGGTTTCCACCGTATTGAATCGCTGGACGCACCGGCCCTGGATGCTCACGGGCCTTTGAAGTATAAAGAGTAAACTCTGCAAATATTTGAGCCCAGTTCAATGAACTTGATCTACGTATTCTAGAGGATGCAGTATCACCTTCTTCGAGAAGGAATTGATGTGCAGAAGTAGCGCAGGTGTCACCTTTCGAGATAGACCGGAGCATTTCGCAAAAAGCGCTTGCTCGAGGGGTTGATTGCCGCTTTGACGCCCAGCGCAGAAAACCATAAAGATTGCTATCGGTTTCGCTCCAAAAAGATTGAGCGGCATCTACACGATTGTCAAAGGCGAAGGACATTATAACTAAGAATCTCTCCAGATGTAGATCTTGCTCAGATATGCTGCTCTGCCCACCCGATTGAAGTCCGGAATGGATCTTCTTGCGTTGATCATCCTCCTCAGTCTTGAATCTTCGAAGTGTATCAGGCATGTTGCAAATGAGGGCAATTGTGAAGGCCTCGAATTGTTCCATGATGAGGTCTTGAAAATAGGCCGAAATGAGTCCAGCTTCGTAAGGCGGTAGTACAAGGGTGTCTCGTAGCAGAAATTGTATCAAGCCATGCTTTGCTGGATCGTACCAATCATCCGGACGAATTTGCGAGCAGATCGATAACGTACATTGAAATGCACCATCTGCAAGGGCTTTGAAAAAGGCGTCTGACCGAGCAAGCGCTTCTGCATCAAGATCGACACCTTCTACAGGAGATCCAAGTTGTGGTTCAAGATACCATCCACTATATTCGGCAAGCCACCAAGTGACCGTAGCTGCCTGCAAATTGCGCAAAGTCCAAGGACTGGAATCCTTAGTATCCACAATCCTGCTATGAATCGCTCTTGCATCGCGAAGACTGCAACCTCCTTCTTGTGACCCGAATACGGAAGTGGAAGCCGCAATCACTGGAACAAAGTGAACCGCCAAGTTGTTCCATCTATCGATTCTCGGCAAATGCTCCAAGAGCTTAATGAAGTCTTCGACTGCAGTATAATTCGATTTCACGAGATACGTGAGTATAGCGCCTAGCGACTCGTGTTGTTGTCCGAGACTGAGCTGCTGGAACCCCATTATCTCATCATACTCGGGTGTCAACGTCTGCCCGAGAGCCAACGTCCCTTGATATCGCTCTCCTAACGCATGTGTCCATTTCTCAATGTTGGCCATCTCGCGCAAGCATTTCTGTGCAAAGAGAGAGCCATTCCGGGCAGGACCATCCTTTATTTCGAGGACCAACGATATCAGGAGAGTTGCACTCTCCCGTATACCGTCTTCACGGTCAGGATCGCTGGATAGTTTTAAAAGGAGGCGTAAGCATTCGAGAAGAAAATGACGTTGTTCGTGGAAATGTATAATAGCCGAGGGAAGGAGGGATCTATCGAGTACTTCCGTATGCTCCTGGGCGTCGATCAAGAGTTTGGCAGAGTGAATTTCGTCCAGGTCGAGAGCATCGGCAAGCTGTACCGAGCTCTCTTTGAATTCCTCGTTGACAGAGTATTCCTCTTCATCGATCTGAATTTGCCCTATCCAGACAACGTGTCAGTTGGAAAGCCTTCCCCAGGGTCAGCATAACTAGAGAGACATGCATACCAGTCAGCAGTCTCTTCCGGCTTCCTTCATTCTTGGGCGTTTTATCCAGTAGCTTCCGGAACTCGACCATGCGCGCCTGTAGATCAGCCCATAGCTTATCAATATTTCGTAATCTTGTTTGATCCAATGCGATCAAGTCTTGGTGTAAGCCTTGGAGACCCTCCAAGCTACCTTGGTCTGTCATGAATTAGTATGTCAGGTTGCTAAATTTGCAGAAAGATTGACGCGACAGTTCTGGTTCGGTAAACGCGCTACAAATTCTACAGCCTTATCAGGCTATCCCACTTGACCTGCAACGGCTGACCACCTTTCTTCAAGGTAGATAGATACCTTACGAAGTGAATCGTCAATAACGGAATACCGATGTTGTAATCTGACAACGTCTAAACGACTTCTCGTCAACAAGGTCTAAAACACTTCAAGATTCAGTTTGTTAGTGGCCTCGCAACTTTCCAGGACGATTGTTGGGTCAGTAGTGAAGTTGGCTCGTGCTTCACTAGGTGCTCCACTTTCATTTTTGTCTCTGCAGAACCCCCTTGATGTATATACCGGCAGCACAAGATTCTCGTCATGTAAATATTCTACCATGAATGCTCCTTCGAATCAAGGATCAAAGATTCCATTTCTGCTGCGAAACATTACTACGACGGGCAATGATTGTCCTAGCATGATTCGGAGCGCGAGAGGCTAAGGTACTCAAGTTTACTCGCTATTTGCTGCACTGAAGGTTCTAGGGGAGACCATTCAGGGAATTGCTAAGACGTAGGAAAATTCCCACAGTATCAAACTTGCATATCTAGCAGTTTAGAAGAATACAGCCAGCTACGCTCGCAGCAGCCCTGCTTGTGATTGACTTAAAGTTATTCGAGAAGCTTGTCGGGCATAACGGTAGAGTCATAAACGTGTTTGACTTGGCAAGCATGACAGAGCCAGCCCCATTCGTTGATGGGTACAATTACAGAATAGGATGAGAAAGCGTGCTGTAGTGAATAGAACAGAATCCCAGCTTGGACGTCAAAGCACCTGTCAGCAATGAACCTTGCGAAGGAAATTAGTATGTTGTCTTCTCTTTTTAATGCCTTGACGGATCGAAATACCAACCATTAACAACAGTACAGAAAGCCTTTCAATATTTCTAATGAACACTTCGACTGGGCCTATAATACAAAGTACAGTGATAGTCACTCATAGACTGGCTCACAATTCGTGAGAAGATCAGGAACGTCATCCTCGTCAGAATTGATGGTGATTCAGAGCAGGATTTAGAAGAGTTTGGGGCTAAGCACCTCGATATGCCCAGACGTCTGATCAGGCAGGACAGGCCAGAGGTCATTCCAGAGGTTACTCGAATCCACGCAAAGGTAGAGCTGACGACGCACATGATTTTTTGCCTTCTGAATAGTCAGAGGTAATGCGATAAGATTGTACATCAAAGCCACGAAGAAACTACATAGGCACAGCAGCAGAAGCTTACTACCTTCACTCTGTTCTAAATGATTGGGACCGTGAGTCTGGCCTGCAAGATCCTGAACCACTTTGAATCGGCCATGCACAAAAGCTTTTCCAAACTAATCGGTTCACGAAACCGTAGTTCCAGGTGTGGAAGCGCGATGGAATATTACTTCGGAGGACCGGATCGGATCATGGTGGCTTTAGAATATGTGCGGTGCGTCAATGAACCGGGAAGCAATGGCACGATATACTATGTTCGGCTGGACGAAGAATGAGTAGGATCTGGGCTGACGAACAAGGAACAGAGAGTTTGATCGAAGATCGACTCTAAGATCTTCTGGCATCTGTTAAGTCTTGAGCAGTTTGAGCCGATGCAATAGCGGCCATCTTATGGTATGGGAATATTGAATTCTTTTCTCTTCAGGCAACGTGAAGGTGCACTCATCTTCAAGTGAATACTTTTTGATGACACTAAACCTAATCTAAGGGCAAATACATTACGGTACAAGACTGAAAAGATAAAGATGCACATATTCCTCTGTTAGGCTTGCAAATCGCCTGCTTATCACCAGTATTTCCCTATCTCGCTTAGTCATGCGCGATTTTCCCTAAACCTACCTTAGCGTGCTAGAAGTGTGTTAACGCGAAACCCTCGACAAATTTTCATACTCGGTTTAACGAGGTTATGTAGATACCATAGAATCAACGTCTCACATGGTGAACCCATCGAAGCTTTCGTGTCATTTTTTCTCTATCCAATTGGAGCGTGAAAAAACATGGTGGCAGCGCGCGGCAGGGTAGCCGGATCTCCACCCACAATTCGCCCGAGGGTAAAATATGGACAGGGAAAAGTTCAATGGCGATTTCGCACAAGCTCTGGGTGAGTAGTGAGATGCTATGATAGTTTTTCAAGTGCTCATCTTTGCAGTCAACATCCGATCTGGACCCGTGACAAAGCGGGCTGAGGGTCTTGCTTGTGAGATCGATAAATTTGATATGCCGACTTACAACTAAATAACCATAGTCTTGACGGATATATTCAAGAAACATTGGCGCAGCTCTAGCATGTATGTTTCTCGTTTCAAGTTCCAAAGGGCTGTTCCTCACGATCCTCTCCTAGTGGAGTGCCAGACGATAAAGCCTACCATGGGATATTAGAAGCATTGTTCTGTGCGGCTAAAGTCGAATGTTCTGCGTATGCCAACGCATCAAAACCTGCTTCGAAAGCTAAGATTGCTTCCCGACTATCAGAATGTGCAGGTGTGCTTGGCCTCGCTGTCAAGATTGGCGTCCGGAAGCTGCGAGTCAAGACAGTGAAGGCTCTCATAGAGCATGTTTCGCAGACCTTGCCTACTTCCGATGGGCTTTACTGTGAACCACTAGTCGCTGGCTATCTCAAAGCCCTGCGGACCGTACTCGAATATTCGCCTCATCCAGAGCATCTTTTGAAAGAAGATTGGCATGATGCAATTGATTTCTGTAACGCATCCATCCATGACCTCAATATTTCGTCGAGCGAGGACAGTTCAAGCCTTTCCAATGGCGTTCGTGGTCCCGACTCTTTTACGGATCTTCCCAGCCGATCCACCACTCCCAGTATCCATAGCGATTATATTCGTAGCACCAAATCACAACAGAACTCTAACTCACAATTGAGAGGCTCTGCGACGAATTTAGTACTTTGTGTACGGTATTTGACTTCAGCATCGAATGCGCCCGTTCTTGAGAAGGCATCAGTCACTTTGGATGCCTTGCTCGCCCTGCTCCAAATGTCCCCGAATCTAGGAGATACCCAGCAAGCTGCATTTGAGTCAATTAATTCAATTGTGGTGCGCATTACAACCGATGATATCTCCCTGGTCCTTCAAACACTGAGAAGACTTATTCCGCTCATCCGGCGGTTTTGGCAAGCCAAATCTACGGGCCACAGAGAGATGTTGACGTCAATGTTTTTGGGAGAGATGTATCTGAATCGTCTTGTCCAATCTGACAAGAATGGGGACTGCAAAGCAGATCTACTGGGTCTTCTTGAAACGCTCCGAGCTGAGTATTGCAAAAGAATAGAACGGGAACAATTACAGCTGGATGACGTGGATCTCGCAGATCACACTTTCCGTACCGATAGACATATGCCTTTAAGTACCGAAGCATGTGAGCTCCGCTTAGGAGCAAACAAAGCCGAAGAGCCATGGGCTCTTCTGCATATGAGCGCTTCCCTCCTTATAACCATCCACTGTGAATCCGCTGTCCACGAAATGCAAAGTGGAAATGCTGAACTTGATCCTCCGCTGAAGCGCCAGAAAATGACAGGACCTCTGGACGATATATTAGACCTTACGAAGGGTCCAACGACCTCAGAAAAGCTATACGCTCTGCAAGTCCTTGTTTTTGTTCTTGATAAGCTCACCGTGGATATCGGCACTCTGGAGGGGATCGTAAATTTATTAATACCTTGTGCGTCTGATGACAATGGACCAATTGCGTCTTGGGCCATCTTGGCCTTGACCTGGTATGTACCCTGATTTTCACCTGTTTAAATCGATATGCATTGATGTTGTTGATAGTGCCACTGGTCAGTGCACAGCGCAGGGACCCAACTTTCGAGAGGTGTGGCGTTCGGTCTGGCATCTTGCAGCGAGACAGATTACCTCCACAACCGCGTGTAGAGCTGCATGTCAATTCATGGCAGTCTCGCTAGAAGTTGGAGTCGTGCAGTACATAGAAATTGCGGATATTGCTGACAGAATGATTTCTTCGATCGGTCTCAACGGCCCAGCTGACTGCACAGATTCTGCAACCACAATGTGGTCAGTCCTTCTAATTCTCAGATGTAGGGATAATCTTGGCCTCGTGTATGAAACATCGGAACAAATTCTCCGGTGGTTGTTCAATCGCTGGGGCCCATGTAAGGCCTAGTAGCAATTACGATACAATCAGAAAGCTAACAGCGTTGCTAGCAAAGATTGAGGACCGTCATTACGCACTGAGGCTTGCCCGGATGTGTCCAACTCATAGTATCGTCCGACTGATTGCCGTGTGTTTAGGCATTCCAGCTCCTTCTGCTGGCATCCGATCCGCTCTTAATCTGGGGCCGCTCGCGCAAGCCCGACTGAATTGCCGCAGGGACGAACTACCCATTAGATTCCTTCTACTAGAGAAAGACAGACCCCCCTCAATAGCTCAAGAAAAGCCTACAGTATTATCGCACAACTCACAGATCCCTCTATCTGGTCCACGTTTCCAGGCGCTTTATAAGATGGTGCTGGATTTTTTAGTTGCGGAGATTACTGCGCTCTTACGTCAAGATTTTCTTGCTGCTCCGAGCGGTGATTCTAATCCGAGCGCGGAGATGGCGGGCGTTGTCACTTCTCTATGCATCACAGCGTACGCACTGCTATCTGATTCACAATTTCCGGACCTTCGTAGACGAGAAGATCTTCATGACGGAGTAGCTCAGTTAAGCAAAGGGCTCCGCCAATGTGTCTTGAATAAGGATCAATCGCTACGTCTTGCACGTGGTATTCTCGACTCTTTCGGGGCTTTCCTTGGTTCAGCTGCAAATTTGTCTCGCGGTCAGAATATACTTACCGATGGGGCGATCGACATGGCACGGGGTTTCGATGCGAAGTTCTGGAGAAAGCTTCGCTCTGCGGAGTCTCGAGAGCGCGCTTACTCAGAAGACGGAATGGAGCTGGATGATGACATTGTTCCTCAAGGAAGCTATGGTAGAGTCGAAACTAATACTGGCGATATTTCTCATAATGAAATCGTCGCAGCAACGAACCTCCTGGCTTTCGACAACTCAGTCACTGCTAAAATCTGTTTCCTGTCTAGTTATGGTAGAGATCCAGAAAACGGCCGCTTCGATGGTTCTGGCGTTGCATCATCTTTTGTGGACTACCTCACTTCTTTAAGACCACCCGAGTTTCTCTCCTGCAGGCCATTCCTACGTGAATTATTTGGTTCAGAGATCTCAATCGAAGAAAAAGATACAAGTAGATTGCTCGACTATCTAGGACAGAAGGTATTAGAGCTATATGAGCTTGAAAGATGCGAGGTCTCTATGGGCGCTTGCTTGGATATCATGACTGGTCTCGCAGGTATGTGGACCAATGCCGACGACACAGAATCATCGGAGTATGGGTCGAATCTGTATGAATGGTTCATCAAAGTTGCCTTGAATCGCGGTATATCATCTCCTCATGTTCTTACCTGCATATCTTCTATGCTCCAACGCGTCATCAAAGTCCGTCCTGATTATGCAAGGAGTCTCGCTCTCCCATCGGCAAGGACCAGCCTCTTTCGTGTATTACAAGAAGGAAACATTAGCGTCAAATTCCACGTTGGCAATCACATATCGGAAATATTCGGTCTCTTTGTTTTGAAAGAGCATAATCACATATTAGAGGACGTGATTGAGAGCCTTCCGAGTGACATTGACTGGCCGGAGGGCATAGCCTTGCGACTATACGTACTTGCCCATTTAGCAGCCTCATGGTCAACTTTGCTCAGGCGATGCGTGTATGCAATCTTTGAGACTCCCGGAAATATTCCTGAGTCCGCTGGCCATGCGGAACGTTGCTTAGGCCTTGTTTCAAAATCGCTCAAGCTACCAAATCCAAAAGAAATTTTACGTCTCTTCGCGTCTCAGATAATCTATACATGGCTAGAGACTCAGAGTATGAATTCTATACCATATACAATCTTCGGTTATGGGAGTCTCCAGGACTTTCTAACAGATGTACAAAGCGATGTAGTAGCTCAAATTGTCATGCGCGGTAAAACCAACGAAGCAACACAACTAGCGCGTGACTTCGACAGGCCCTATGACCAGTTGCTCGAAAGATCCTTTAGCAAGGCTTCGGCATATAGCATTGCTCGAGATATCACCATCCCTCCCTCACAAGATACCCAAGCGGCAGGAGCCGAGAAAGGTCTTCGAAAACATTTCAGTAAAGAACAGTATTCTTCACTTCTCAGCAGACATTTCCCCGAAATTCTCGCCATTTTCTACAAGACGATGGAGCAGGAGGAGTCCATTGAAAGAGCTTTTCAGAAGCGTCCTATGTACGCAAAAACTTATGGCACCTATCGAACCATCTTATCTACTAGTGCTCTAGATAAGGCTCTGCCAGCGAATCAGCAGCCATCATTCAGAGCTGCATACTTGATTGATGAGATTGAGTATCTATGCCATCGCACTAGCTATGATATGGAATCGATGTGGTCACATTCGCTATATGTCTACGTCTTCCGAGAACTACTCAACACTGTTCACCCAGCTTTGGGCTCCCTCCATGCATGCTCTGTTCTTCGAAGAATTAGGGTCTTGGTATGCATGGCAGGTGTCACTGCCTTAGAATACTATCCAATTGAAATGGCTCTTCACTCCCTAAGACCATTTCTTACTGATACCCACTGCGCCGATGATGTTATAGGTATTGTACAGTATCTATTGACTAACGGGGCTTCATACCTGAACGAGGTTCCATCTTTTCTAGCTGGACTGGCAGTATCTACTTTAACGTCCATGAAAGTGTTTCTAGGCTCGACCCAGGAGAGCACCACCCAGGTAACTCAGTTCAAAGCTACAATGTCTAAAGCACATGCTTTTCACGCCTGGTTTGGAAAATCCTTAGACCAATACACATCCTCACATTTGTCAGGTGAATCAGCGGCCTCTTTCAAGGCTCTCGTAAGGGCAGCACGGAATACACAAACTAGGGGTAATCCGAAGAGAGGGACGTATGAGAGCGATCTGCTTCTGGAAATATTTGAAGATCAGCGTTCAGGACGAAATCTTCTGAACCAGCCATCCCAAGACCTAATCCTGGCTCTAATTTGTGAAAACTTTGAATTAGCATCAAGTTTCCGTGACGATATCCTCGGGTCGGACGAGCAAGCGGCACGGTATGCTCCAACAATCTGGATGATATACCAGCGTGGAAATTATGGGAAAGACTATTCGCTCTGGGTTGGTCGCGTATTGGGACGAGCTTATGCTGGCACGGGATTGGTTCATCGTCAAATGACGCTTGAAACTGACCTAGATGCTGCTGAGAGAGTATCAGCAACGTCTTCTGCAGGCTCGAGGTCAAATATCTTGAGCTTACTTTGCGATATTCTGCTTGTTGACGATAGGAGAGAGATAGTCTTGGCTGAAGAAACTTTACGATCGATTGTCACGGGTGCTGAAGAAACCGAACACTTTATGAAGTGCGAACAGGTTCTTCCGGCGTCTTTGATGCAAGGCATGCTTTGGAGACAGTACAGTTGCCCGCCGCTTCGTTCTATTTGTCTGGATGAAGAAACCGTACAACAGAGTGCAGCATTCGATTCTGGTAGACCAGTCGCTCAATGGATCCAAAGATTGTGTATTTCCCTCGCATACACAGCCAGTGATGATCCTATTGTATCCCAACTTCCTTCTATTTTGGGCACGATAGAAAATCTCGCCGAGAAAGCTTTTCCTTACATACTTCACCTTGTGTTGTTGAAGGAGGCCGATGCACATCAAGCTACTAAACGAGCCATGTCAGATGCTTGCCAACAGTGGTTCAAGAAATGTGATAAGACTACAATATCATATGTAAAGATCCTTTTAAAGGCAATACTCTATCTGAGAAAGCAGCCTTTGCCACATGAGGCTGCAAAGGCTGATCGATCGAAATGGCTTGAGCTCGACTACAGGCAGGCAGCTGAAGCTGCGGCAAAATGTTCTATGTTCAGAACCTCCCTGCTGTTTTTAGAAATGAGTTATTCAGAAGTAGCCAAGGCATCAAGGAGATCGTCGGTAGCCAAGACAGATGAGCCAAGCGACCTTCTGCTTCACATATTCGAGAACATTGATGAGCAGGATGCTTTCTACGGCGTACAGCAACCATCAACTCTTTCTTCCATGATGGCTCGCTTAGAATATGAGCATGCAAGTTTTAAAACTTTATCATTTCGTGGAGCACATTACGACAGTCAGATCCGGCAGTCGAAAGGGTCGTACCAACCAGATAACGAAAGTATGGTCAGAGTGCTGGATTCTCTCGACCTCAACGGATTATCGCAGTCAATGCTAGGTAAGTTGTCACACACTGGACCGACCACAGTCGACTCTATGCTACGAACAGCACGAAAGCTCGAGCAGTGGGATATCTCTGTTCCAACTTCGCATACGAGTGGTGCCAGTACCATATTCAGAGCTTTTCAAGGCATTAACAAGTCAACAGATTGCGTGATGATTAAGTCCGCGCTCAATCTTGGATTCTCAGAGTCAATGAGACAACTGTTATCTGGTGGTAACGCTGATGCATCCGTCTACACAACATTGAATAATCTAGCGATACTGGCGGAGGTGGATGACTCTGTCTCCTCGAGTGGAAAAGAGCAGTTGCAAGAAGTTTGGTCCAGATTTGATTTGCGTAGCGGATGGATGCGCTCTGGAAGGTAATTGAGATGGCTACCCATTGTGAAGAGAGAGCTAACAAATGGAAGTTTTGAACATATCAAAGGAATTATATCTTGTCGTGAAACCTTATTCAGCTCTTTGAGCAAGAATTCTCGCCTTCAGAACATTTTGAAGATATCACAGCGCGACGCTCGTTCCATCGAAAGCCGTGTTTTATTGGCTTCATCAAACATGAGTAGACGCCATGAAGCCCTCCAAAACACGCTAACCATTGCAACATACTTGAACCAGTTGGTTGGGCCTTGCGAAAAGGCTGGCGTCAATATAAAGGCAGCCGTGCAATTAGAGAGTGCGAACGTGCTGTGGGATCAAGGAGAAATGACCGCCTCAATCAGGATATTGCAGGATCTTCAAACAAGTATTGACAGGAATACTAATTTCATTCACATTGGCAAGTCGGAGCTACTCGCCAAACTGGTACGTATACCGAACAGTATTCTCTACGAGTCCGCTAAAAGTAAAACAGGGACACCAAATATCCGAGGCTAGGCTGGAGAAGCCAGACGAGATTCTAAAACAGTATCTAATCCCGGCAATAAAGGAACTGCATGACATATCACAAGGTGACGAGGCAGGCCAAGTATTTCATGAATTTGCATCGTTTTGTGACCAGCAGCTGCAGAACCCAGATAGTCTAGAAGACTTCCATCGCATTGAGAAGCTCCGCGAGCGCAAAAACGCCGAGGTTCGGGATCTTGAGAAGATGATCAAGTCATCAAGCTCTCAAGCAAAGGAGAGAGAAAATCTGAAAAGCCATCGGGCGAAAGCAAAGCAATGGTTCGACTTGGACGATCGCGAGTATCAGCGATTACGCGATAGCCGAGAGGCTTTCCTCCGCCAGAGCTTAGAGAACTACCTTCTATGTCTGAAAGCTTGCGATAAGTATGACAATGACGCTTTACGATTCTCGGCCTTGTGGCTCGAGCACTGGGATAGTGGGATTGCCAACCAAGCTGTTTCGAAGCACGTTGCTAAAGTTGGAAGCCGTAAGTTTGCTCCTCTTATGAACCAGTGGTCTTCTCGTCTACTAGATGACCCAGACGCGTTCCAAACCTTGCTTTCTTCGTTGGTTCTGAGGATATGTATTGACCATCCTTACCATGGCATGTATCAGATCTTCACTGGAAGCAAGACCAAAGGCGGCAAGGATGAGACAGCTCTTGCGCGGCATAAAGCTGCCAATGATATCGTGATCCAACTCAAGCAGGACAAGCGTTCTGCTTCAATATGGCTAACTGTCCATAATACGAATATCAGCTTTGTCAGGTTCGCTGCAGAGAAGATCGATGATTCAAAGATCAAACAAGGAGCCAAAGTACCTCTACGTAAGACAAAAACGGGGCAGAGGCTCGAGCAAGATATACAGAATCAAAAAATCCCGCCACCTACGATGAGGATCGATCTGCGAGCAGATTGTGATTACAGTAGAGTCCCACACATTGCAAAGTTCCAGCCTGAGTTCACCTTAGCCTCCGGCATCAGCATGCCAAAGATTGTTACAGCGATCGGGACAGACGGTCTGAAATATAAGCAGTTGTTTAAAAGTGGCAATGACGATCTCCGTCAAGACTCCATAATGGAACAGGTTTTCGACCAAGTCTCCTCCCTCCTCCACTCACAACGGTCCACCCGCCAAAGGAATCTCCGTATCCGCACCTACAAAGTCCTACCTTTGACTGCTACCTCCGGCATTATCGAATTCGTCTCCAACACCATCCCACTGCACGACTACCTCATGCCCGCCCACCAGCGCCACTTCCCTAAAGACCTCAAGCCAAATATCTGCCGCAAACACATTGCAGAAGCCCAACCTAAATCAGTAGATCACCGCATCAAAACCTTCCGCCAGGTTTGTGACCACTTTCGTCCGGTGCTCAGATACTTCTTTATGGAACGTTTCGAAAGTCCAGACGATTGGTTCGACAAACGTCTGGCATACACGCGATCCACAGCCGCTATCTCCATACTAGGGTACGTCCTAGGTTTGGGAGACCGTCACGGCCACAACATCCTCCTCGATGAGAAAACCGGAGAAGTCGTACACATAGATCTAGGAATCGCATTCGAACAAGGCCGCGTGCTGCCCGTCCCCGAAGTCGTTCCCTTCCGTCTAACTCGCGACCTCGTCGACGGCATGGGCGTCACCCGCACCGAAGGCGTATTCCGCCGCTGCTGCGAATTTACGCTTGAAGCCCTACGAAACGAATCCTACAGCATCATGACCATCCTCGACGTCTTACGCTATGACCCTCTGTACAGCTGGTCCCTGTCCCCTCTACGCCTGAAGAAAATGCAAGATGCGCAGACGGAGGCGCCTGGGGATGCTGGGGCGGTTGACGGCGAGGGGGAAAAGAAGAAGGGGGATAATGAGCCTGGGGAGGCGGATCGGGCGTTGACGGTTGTGAAGAAGAAGCTGAGTAGAAGCTTGAGCGTGCAGGCGACGGTTAATGAGCTGATTCAGCAGGCGACGGATGAGAGGAATTTGGCGGTTTTGTTCTGTGGGTGGGCGGCTTATGCTTGAAAGGGCGCAGCGGTAGATTATGGTGGATATGTGCTGGACGTAAAGGTATAAAGAAGGCGGTGAAAAAGGTGGGCGTGTGCTGTTCGTGACGACTTACGGGAAAATGCATCGCCAACACATACAACCCTTTCCAAGAAATGGGAGGATAGAGATTACGCTTGGGTTTTAACAAGGCGTTGATAACACTCTCTGCACTTTATCCATCGCACTTTGCCATCGTACTTTGCTTTAGATGAGAATCGCATGTAACCATCGTTTATAAAAACTACGAGTCTTAGAAAAAGGAAAGAAGTCATAGCTGTCTCGTACTCTCTCTACAGCATCTGCACGAGATTTTGATCCAGAGCTCCATCACAACAGCATACTAACAGCAGCGGCTCGACATGATGAGCATTTGCTACATTCAACATAGAAAAAAGAGCAAAAACATGAATATTCCTTGCGCACACACACGACTTAATCCTCTATAGCCATAGTCAACTTGGAAAATGAAGAAAATCTAGATATAACTCTTATTACAGAGAAAGTTACCCGCCGGGACCATATAGTATCTTCTATTTGTCTGCTGCTCGAAAAGGTCGATATGGAAAATTCTGCGCTGTGTTGAGAGGTTGAGGAGTGGGTGGAGAGCGGATGTTGGGTTTTGGTATCAGACCAAATCCAATCCGCCACCCCCCCGGTCCCCACTCTGCCCCTCCCATCCCTCCCTCCATTTCCCCCTCACCACCCCCCTACATCTCAAGCGTATTCCTCCTACTCCTGCTCCTCCCATCCCTCCGCCCCAAAATCGCCCTCAACGCCGCCGCCAACCCCTTCCCATCATACCTCGTCACCCCATCTTCGCCACTCTTCCTCCCATACACCCTCACGCACTCCACTCCCCACCTTCCCAGCTCCTCTTTCTCCACACTCGGCGTATCGTCGCCCTCCACGTAGATCAAATGGCTTACATAACTGCCCCAGACATGCGGACTCGCTTCGCCGAATCGGCCCTGGCTCTCCTCGCCCCCGCGGGCAATGGCAGCGATGAAATCCTGCGCCGTAAAGTGCCCGGTTTCGCGGTCGAGACTGCCGTTGAGGATGAGGATTTTGAAGCGGAGGGTTGGGGTGTGGGTTAGGGCTTCGCCGACGCCGCGGAGGATTAAAGATGGTAAAAGGGACGTATACAGAGAACCGATACTGTAGATGACTGCATCAGCGGCACGCAGCGCTTCCAGGACCTTCGGGTTCGCGGCCGGCCGCATTTCCTGGCCGTAGGGGTTGATGTACCAGATCCTGGAGATGCGGGAGGGAAGTGGTTCTTCGGTGGTTTTGGAGAAGGCGATTTGGGGCTCGCGGAGGACGGGGAGGGAGTCAGGCGGGTTGGCGTCCTCGATGCCTGAAGCGTCAGTGGTGAAGGGTGGTTCATCGCCGTTGGGAGGCTGCAGCGCGGTGGGTGCGCCAGGGTGGCTGATGGCGTTCTGGCCGGTGATGGTGGTGCCGTCGGCGAGACCGGCGGAGATGTGATGGCTGAAGTTACTGACTAGAGCTGGCAGTACGGCGGTTCTGGATTCGTCTACGCCGCCCATAATCGCAAGTAGGTAAATCGCCGACTCGAAAGATCCCGAGAATAGGCGGGCACCAGTTAGGAAGAGGTTGCCGATGGAGGCGGATTGGAAGTTGAAGGTTGAGTGAGGGGGGCGTGCGCGCTTCAGGATTTCGAGGTGGAGGTGGGAAAGGATGGAGCGGATGAGCAATGCTTGGGGGGTTGGGACGGGGGTGTACAAAGGGGAGATGCCGGTCAGGAGGGTGAGGAACTCCTCTGAAGCTAGAATTCGAGACGGTGGAAGACGGTGGTTGAACAGAGCACGGATAGGGGCGTGGGTGGGAGGGATTAGGCGAACGAGACGGCCTGGAGAAGAAACGGTTAACCCATATAGACCGGACGATTAGTGAGTCTGCTCGCAGGAACAATATATTTTGGGATGCTCAGCATTTGAATTCCAGATTTCTAGATTAACAAAGAAGCTGGAATAACCTATGATTTTCTAACATGCAAAGGCATCCCACAAGCCAAAGAAGCATAGAGCACTGGGCTACTTACTTCGAACATCCCCAATCCCTGGTCCACCAAACACGCGAATGAGCTCGCTGGACGAACCGCCATTGTCGCTAATGGGAATGACATAGCTCAAAGAGCAGTTGTTCTTGTTAATGACCTCGTCGAAGACATCAACGAGGCTATTTGCAGCACTCCCACCAGAAAAGACTACGAGCTTGCGAGAGAGCATTGAGGTTGTCTCTGTAATTTGAATTGCCATCGAGAGAGTGAGAAACCTGTGCAGAGAAGAATACAATGAGGGTTAGGTTGATGGAAAAGAAGGAGACTGAATTTGACGTGGCAGAAGACACGATATTCCATGCAGTTCTTCTTCGAGGGTTAACGAATGATGCCACAGTTCGGATTTTGGAGAAGGGAAGAATTGAATATTCCCAAGTTCGAGGGATTCACCGAACGGCGTCGAATTAGAAGGTCAAGATTCGGAGAATATCTGAAATGTTGTGAGTCAATTGACGATCATGACAGGTCGCTTCTCCAGAACCAGCGCCAGCGCACGTGACTAATCAATTTTTGGTCAATGTCAAGCTATCTCACGGCTGTCCACAAGCTTCCAGGCACATAAACAGGACAGGCATGCCATGTCTGATAAGTTTGAGTATCTCCTCCATTAGCTAGAGTCCTGGTTGTTGGCCCATTAAAAGCGGAACGCCATAGCCAGCTTGTGGTGTAATATACAGCGGTTACCAAATCATAGCTATCCCCTTTAATCCATTCCATGCAAATATGATGTTCGCCGGGGTATCTCTCAAACTCGCTATGCTGAAAAAAAGAGCTTCCTCTCGAGCGCCAGTTGTATGCAGAAAATCGTCACTTAACTCCGTAACATTGAGCCTAACCCTCCACAGTAGCCTTTTCCTTTCCTTTTCCTTTAGCCACATTGCCCTTCGTCATTAATTTGATCTCGAGCGGTAAGACCTGGCTTATATTCTTGCTGTCCTTTGGCCTTACAACTTTCTTGCGGCATACAGGACATTTTGGAGTTCCCTTTCCAGGGTCCGGACCTTGTTGCTCCCCTGCTATGAGGGCTTCCATTATACACGTGTGACAGAAGAGGTGGCCTAGATAGATAGGAGTGTCAGCGGATCATCAAACAGTGGCCTACTGCGAGTAGAGCTAGAAACTCACCACAATGCGTGACGGTGATATTGGTCATAGGCTCCATGCAGATTATACATTGCAAGTTGGACAGCTTCAGTGGCTTGTTGGCCTGCTCCTGCTGCACTTTCACAGCCGCCACACGTTGTTGCTCCAGAAGCTTAGTAAGATCGTTATCATCATCCACATCTCTCAGGTCCACCTCGTCGACTTTGGTATTCTCGTCCTTGACATGAGAATCCCGCGATTTATGGACTGATGGTTTCCCACGCTTGGTCGGGTTGGGTGCCGTTGCTGAAGCTTTTCGCTTTCGGTTCGGATGTGACATTACGGGTGATTCAGCAGTGAGATCGACAAAGCCGGTTTGGTCCTGGAAACTAGGCTCTAGAGTAGCGGAGCCCTGAGTCATGGGTTCCTGTGTATTGAGCTCTTGTGTGATAAGGTCTTGGGTGGTAGCCCAAGTAGAGGATCCGAAGAGAGAGCTCCCTTCTGAGTCCCAAGAGAACCTAGAAGGGGGCCGTGAAGTTGGAGTGAAATCAATTGAGGAGAAAGCGTTTATGCTTGGTAATTGTAGTGGTGAGCCCGCTAGGTCTCGATAAGATGAATAGAAATCCTCGTCCGTACGATTCAAATCATTAGGCGACCTTGAAAGAGGAAAGCTAGGTTCGGTGTTTGGTGACCTTGGGAGGGGGAAATTAGGCAGATCAAATTGTGAAGAGTTCCGGTTTGGCGATCGTGATGATGAAGGGTTTAACGGTGAATTTGTGTACTGAGGCCGTTGTGGTCCGGATTCATTACGAGGGTGGAATGCCGCTGGTGGAAACAAATTTTGCCTTGGTGGTGCTAGATAATCACTTGATGTGAAAGGCGTGCCCCAAGACTGTCCCATATCCATTCCGGAGACAACGTCGACATCTTGGTGTGGCAATGATGAAGGGTTCCAGAAATTCGAAATGTGGGACGGGTCGGATTCTTCCATCCGCCGTGATTTTGGTGTTGAGCTAGCGAGTAGGCACGGCAATTCAATTCTGGGGAAAGGTGACAGTCCTTCCCTTGTCCTCTCGTCGAGACGGGAGAGCTTCATGGGCAAATGATGGTGGAATGTGGTCTTTGTCCTTGGTGTTCAAGATCAAGATGTTTGGGGATCCTCCCACTCCTTCTGAGCCTTGCCCCTCGGCTAGAACCCGGAGTTTACGGCAGCCGAGAGTTCTACGGTAGCCTCCACAGTAGATTGAGGTCGGGGCTTCGGCGATAACAGGGGGAGGGATATCTCATCATTTTATTTTGGAGAACGTACAAAAATGGTATGATTTAACACTATACCATATGTTCGAGCATGCTCTGCTCTCTCAAGAGCATCAGGAGAGGGTCTGTTAGCGTCCGGCTTCCCAGGATTCTTTACCGGCATCGCACTGCTTTAGATGCCCATTGCGTGAATAGCTTTGGGAGGCGACACTATGCGGTGGAAGCAGACATCAAGAAGTCGGCAGGAGGAACGCCGGCTGACACTCTATCCTGTAGGTTGACTTGAGTGCTCCTCCATCTGGAAGAAGCTGACTATACAATCTTATAGTGCAAGCAACCCCAAGGTACAATCAGATAGGGGTTCAGCAACTAAGCAGCCAGATTCACTCTCAAATCTTCTCTGGGCCACCTACCATTCCGCCCCAGCATCTGGTTGAACTGAGTAAGGAGCACCTCAGTAAGCACCAGCTGTGGGGTAAGAACCAGGAAAATTCCCCACCGATTGCGTTTAGCCTACCGGCTCTCCATGGCTCGACACTTGACGAACATTTTCACAAACTAGGTCGAGATGCATCAGAGCCTTATCTCAGCCTCGCGCAAGAGTATGCTAAGATTGATCTTCCACGACCACCCAGGAAATGGGAGAAGCAGAGTGGATGGACAAAATACAATGCAGATGGCACAAGTGAGGCGGTGGAAGCACCGCAGGAGGAGATGCTGACCTTTGACACTGAAGTGATGTGGAAGGAAAGCTCCTTTGCTGTCATGGCGTGTGGCGCAAGTAATAAGGCGTGGTATGCATGGCTTTCGCCTTGGCTAATGGGGGAATCGGAGTGTGATAGGCATCTCATACCCCTGGGTGACCCGAATCAACCACGCGTGGTAGTCGGGCATAACATTGGCTATGACCGAGCGCGGATATCAGAAGAATACGACGTGAGACAATCTAAGAATTTTTTCATGGATACCATGTCATTGCATGTAGCGGTCAACGGGATGTGCTCTAGACAGAGACCAACTTGGATGAAGCATAAGAAGAACCGGGATATAAGGGAGAAGATTGCTAGTGAAACTAATTCCGTGGAACTATCGGCTCTACTCGAAAACAGGATGCTTAGCGAAGAAGAGGAGGAACTATGGGTTGGCAGAAGCTCCATTAATTCATTGCGCGATGTCGCAAAGTTCCATTGCAATGTCACCATCAACAAAGAGCAACGCGATCAGTTCGGCGAGCTTGACCGAGAAGGTATACGGGGAAAGCTTGACGAACTACTTGACTATTGTGCGGCTGATGTGTCAATCACTCATCGAGTATACAAGAAGGTTTTCCCTGGCTTTCTAGAAGTCTGCCCTCACTCTGTCAGTTTTGGTGCCCTGCGCCACCTATCATCTGTCATTCTTCCCGTTGATAAGTCTTGGGAGTCATACATCGAAAATGCTGAAGCGACGTACGTTCGGCTGTCCAACACTGTGGAACAAAGACTGCGAGACCTGGCAAATAGAGCGCTAGAAGTGAAGGATAATCCAAGCGAATACAGCAAGGATGATTGGCTAGGACAATTGGATTGGTCAGGCCAAGAAATAAAGATGGTGAAGGGAAAGAGAAAGGGCGACCCCCCTAGACCAGCAGCACGACAGAAAAAGCCAGGAATGCCTCATTGGTATAAAGACCTGTTTCCTACGAGCAAATCTGAGGACCTAGCTTTAACTGTAAGAACACGTATTGCACCTTTGCTACTCCGACTTTCTTGGGATGGTTATCCTCTGGTATGGTCCGACAAGTACGGCTGGACATTCAAAGTGCCGCTTGCCATAGCATGGATGTACAATGAGAAACCGGTTGTGAACTGCGACATGACTGATGAGAACAATCTGAGCATTCGGGACGACAGCAAGCATCGGTATTTCAAGCTGCCCCACAAAGACGGGCCGCAAGCAAGATGTGCTAGTCCTTTAGCTAAAGGATATTTACAGTATTTCGAGAAAGGAACTTTGTCTTCTGAATATTCTTATGCCAAGGAGGCTCTGGAAATGAATGCCTCTTGTTCGTACTGGATCAGCGCACGAGATCGGATCAGATCACAGATGGTAGTCTTTGAAGGCGATGCTGTAGGTACTAAGATGCCTGAATCCTCCAAGGATCTGGGCTACATCCTACCGCAAGTTATTCCAATGGGAACCATCACACGTCGGGCAGTCGAAAACACTTGGCTAACAGCGAGTAACGCCAAAGCGAATAGGGTTGGTTCAGAACTGAAGTCGATGGTCAAGGCACCCCCTGGATACTGCTTCGTTGGTGCCGATGTTGATTCTCAGGAGCTCTGGATTGCAAGCTTAGTAGGGGACGCTCAATTCCGTCTTCATGGCGGCAATGCCATCGGGTTCATGACCCTTGAAGGAACAAAAGCCGCTGGAACCGACCTGCATTCAAAAACAGCCAAAATCCTAGGTATATCTCGTAACGATGCCAAAGTCTTCAACTACGGGCGCATTTACGGCGCAGGCCTGAAATTCGCTTCCACTCTCCTCCGGCAATTCAACTCAAACCTATCTGAGAAAGAGACCCAAGAAATCGCCACCCGCCTTTACAAAGAAACCAAAGGAACCAAAACCACCAGGAAAGCCCTCAGTGATCGCTCCTTCTGGCGTGGTGGAACCGAATCCTTCGTCTTCAACCGCTTGGAAGAATTCGCGGAGCAAGAACGGCCTCGAACGCCCGTTCTAGGCGCTGGCATCACCGAAGCCCTAATGCGCCGCTTCATCAACAAAGGCGGCTTCATGACGTCCCGCATCAACTGGGCTATCCAGTCTTCCGGTGTCGACTACCTGCATCTCCTCATCATCTCCATGGATTATCTAATCCGACGGTACAATCTTAATGCCCGTCTTGCCATTACCGTCCATGATGAAATTCGCTACTTAGTGAAGGAAGAAGATAAATACCGCGGCGCAATGGCCTTGCAGGTCGCGAATATCTGGACTAGAGCCATGTTCTCCCAGCAAATGGGTATCAACGATGTCCCGCAGAGCTGTGCCTATTTCAGCGCTGTCGATATCGATCATGTCCTGAGAAAGGAGGTGGATATGGATTGCGTTACGCCTAGCCATCCGAATAAGATCCCGCATGGGGAGAGCCTGAGCATCAATCAACTCCTAGACAAAGGCTCTCTAGCCTATCTAGACCCAGAAACCGTCCCAGCAAATTCCATAAACGTGGATAAGTATCACTACAGCACACGCACTTCCGTCTTGACCGAGCTGCGCGAACGTACTGACCTCGATTTCCTGAAAGCGCAAATCGCCACAACCGACAAGGAACTCGGCGATATCGTCAAAGATGTCACAAAGAAAGTAGGTGGAACGAGCGGCAAGGCTACTACAGCCACGAAGACCCGGTCAAGAGGTAAAGAGCAGATTCCAAATTATGCGCAGCCGCAGTCTCCACGCTTGATGGATGTTCCGCAAGAGTATCACACCCAGCGGCTGTGGAACGATTGGAAAGAGCCCAAAGGTGACTTGAAGTTTAGGGGGAGGGATTGGCCGAGGGTTGGGGGTGGGAGAGCTGTTTCAGCTGCTTGAAATCCCCTGTATTGTTGATCTTCGTTTCATGTGAAAACTATTGGAGGTTGTCAGGAGCATAAAAGGAAACGGCGTTGCCATAGTTTATGACGTCAGGCGTTGTTGCCTTCCTTTTCCCTCAACGCGGGCGTTTTGACTGGACTGGCAAGTGTGTGTACTGTACATCTACGGCCATGATTCTTTCATGAGATTGCTAAGTGTGTCTACTAGTACCGATGTTGTATAGTTGGTGAGTTGTATCATACCACTGTGATACGAATATGAATATCTCGTTAATTCTTGGAGCTGAGCTGCTTCTTTCAAGCTTCCCGCGCAAAGAGATAGTGGATTTGCAAGGTTGTTCCATCATTGGTAGTCTCATATTGCCAGAATTTGATATGTCATGAGCGAAAGATCGGAGAATTTGGTTCATCCAGTTGGCTGTAGGGGTACTGGCCTGATTAGACGAAAGGTCACGTGACAAGATCTCCCAACATCATCCTGGCCATTCTCCGAAGAGTATGAGTTCACAAGCTCAAAAAAGTCATGTCAGTCGGCTTCGGTTTCTCCGCTGGCGACTTCATTGCCGCTCTTAACCTAGTTAGTACCGTAATCGATGCCTTGCGTGATTCTGGGAGTGCTAGCCTTGAGTATCGCGAGCTCGTTCGCGAATTGTATACTCTCGAGCAGGCCCTTTTTCGAGTAAAACGCATTGAACTTGACGAGTCACAGATTGTGGAACAGATCGCTTTACAGCAGGCGGCTTCACAATGCCACCGGACGATCGACGAATTTTGGAGGAAGGTAAGGAAGTATCAGCCTCATCTTGGGCAGGAAATGTCTAGTCCGCGCATAAAAAGCGGATGGATGAGAATCAAATGGGCACTATGTAAGAAGGATGACTTGGCTAGATTCAAGGCCGATCTTCAAGGGCATACAAGTTCAATTGAAGTGTTGCTCTTAACGGTCCAGATGTATGCTTCTAACCCGAAGGTGTGATACACTACTTATACGTTCCTACAATAGGAATGCTGCCACTTTCCAAAGTCGTAAAAATGATCAGGCTCAGAGGACGTTTTCTGGCAGGATCCAGGATGCATCCTTTCAATGCATGAGTCGGCTGGCAAACATTTCAGATGCTGTGACAAGGTATAGTCTGCCAGTTTCGGTCCAGATAGACATGATACACTGACTGAGCCGCCAGTGGTATTCAACAGGGAAAGCAGCTTCTAGACATGACGGCGAAGATCATGTACGTGCTCATTGACTCGCACTTTCGAAGCAATCTTAACAGAATAAAGGCTCATCAACTTTGAAGTTTTCCAGATGTTGTGTAATATTCAGAATGTCATTACCAGGATTCCAGGCCAGGTTGAGCGGCAGCAGCCTGTTTACCTTATGGACGCTCTTGGAAAGATAGCACCTTTCCATCTTGAATTTGTGAGATCTACCGAGGTAGAACACCTAAAGCTCGACGTGATTTCCGTCCCAGGGCTAAGATCGATGTATGCAGGCTTTCATATCCGTCCTGAAGATCAATTTCAGTAAGGTAGGATCTGGAGCCGAAAAGATCGATCGAGGCGAATTCGCGATACAGGAATCTAGTACTAAACGGCAAATTGACTTGCACAGTGACTGGGAGACATGCTTCCTACCAGGGCAGAGGGTGGATATGAGTATGATTTTCCGTCGGACTATCCTTGATCATAGCATCTGTCCCGGTTGTGCTGGCAGAATAACAGTCAACAGGCTAGAAGAAAATGAAGCTGTGGAGTGCTTGAAATGTGGGATGACTTGCTCTCACCAGGCTGTACAATGTACCCAATTTACCCCAGTCACATCCGGGCCTTCTATAGTATATGTAAATGCGCGCGACCCTAAATTTCAAGGGCCTGGGCTTCGCACACCACAACGAGGATCAAGACCTTCCAAACGCAAGCGCGAACACGATGCCGACGAGGAGATGAGGCTTTTTCGTCGGGTACGCATCCTCGATGAGATCAAGAAAGGTGCAAAGGATGACGGAGAACCCGACACAGATGCTGCTGATAATCTAATTATCGGGGCAGAAGTCGCCTATTGGCTTCCTGGATCCAAAGAGGGATATTGGTTACAATGTATTGTTATCGCTATAATCTACGACAAGCACATAAAGCAGTAAGGCAGCTCACTGGTCTATAATAAAAACGCGTGCCTAACATACAACCCAGATACGAAGTGCGAGACCCTGAACCTGGTGAAAATGGAATGCCTGGGCAGATCTACAGAACCTCTTCTGCCAACCTTATCGCCATAACGCCTTGGGATGAATACGTTAGACATGAATATCCTATTGGAAAGCGAGTCCTTGCTCGTTACCCAGATACGACATGTTTCTTCCCAGCCACTGTAATGGGCTCTGCGAAGGGGATTCGACTTTTCATCCTGGATTTTGACGGAGATGGTAACCGCGTTGTAGAGGTTGATGCAAGGTATGTGCTAGACGGATATCAGCGGTACCAAGAGCTCTTATAACGGTAGCACATTCCAATATCAATAACAGAAAGAGCAATTCAAGAGGAAGTAGCACATTACGGCGACCGAAGCTGTTTTATGGCGGACTGTTGGGAAATTTAGCCAGTTGGGCATTGAACAGCCCAAAAACCGGACCGAGACGAATGAGGAACGTAGCGATTCGAAGCCAACGACTTAATGAAAGCTGCTAATATCTGCGGAAGTCGGCCTCATGGACTGACACCATAGCTTGGATATTTTGATAGGCGTTCGGCGGTTTTTCGGATCTACTCTCTATCTGGGTTTTGGCTGATAGACCTGATCATCGCGCGGAGAAATTGCTCAGTTTGTAGTATAAGAACACGTGACGGGACAAGGTATGGGTTGCTAGGGTAATTCACTATCCCTTCCTCTATTACCGACTCTGTTCATAACTAATGCAAGAAGCAAGCTTTCCAAGTTATGGAGCTCTTACCCATATTGTACGTATGACAGACGTAGAACAAGCTACTGCAACAACGATGAGTGAAACCACTGTTTTCGTTCTCCTAAACAAAGGCAGAAAGCAGCGAACAAGATATTGAAAGACTGCTGTAAACAAAACTTACTGCCAATGATGAGTCAAAAGCAGACTGATGCTGTACTCTCAAAAAATCAGATAGAAGTCAACAGCAAACAAAAGCAAGACACACCATCCCAACCATCTGATAGCTTTAAAGCACCCCCATGAATTTCGAAGATTCCTCCCCCCCACCATAGGACCCCTAGCCCAGTACCACTTTTTTTTTTAAAATAACACGCTCTTCTATCTACTACATATCCCCGAATCAAGTCCACGAATACTACCTAAACGCTGACTTTGCCGCCACCACACCGTCAACATCAACGACAGCGTTGGAGAAAGGGCACTCGGCCCCCTTCACGGCCGTGCCGCACTGGGGCAAACAGAGGGGGTTTCGGATGTCGGTCCGGCCTGTAACGATTGCTGGGATAAAAATGAGCGAGGGGGCCCTGGAAATTGGGTGGTCGAGCCCGTTTGGTATGATATCTACCACGACCAGGGTAAGTGGGGTGTGTGGTGCTTGCATGGACGGAAGGAAACTAGAGACGGAGAAGTAGATAAGAACCTTTACCTCGGGTGTTGGGTGTTGGTTGTTGGGGATAGGGATGTGGTGTTTGTAGGGAGGTTATGGCTGGGCGTTCAGAGAACCCGATATGCATGTATAATTGATGCGTGCGGTGTCCGTTTTAGAACGTGACCGAAATAATGAGAGACGAAGAATTAGGCTGTTAGGAAATGAAATGCCCACGGCTTATCTAGCGAAATGTGAGAATTTCGAGGTCTTATATACGCCATTAGTTTGCCTATAAATGTTTGTCTATCGTCGAGAAGTGATACTCTAGTACCCACGACCCACAGCCACCACCCTATGCGGCCCTTTCCTCTCCTCATCCTGCTTGAAAACAAGCTCCAATCGTTCATGCTCCTCCACCTCGCGCACACTGATCAGCTTCCTGAATGTGTCTGTCCGCGCAATACCGCAACTCGTATGCCGTAGCACCTTACTCGGGGTCGAATTCATTGCTAGAGCCGTCAAATCAGAAATCGAACGCCATGTTGTCGAGCTCCGGCCAGTGACGAAAGTGTACAGCACGTAAGCGAGGATGTATATGCAGTAGAGGAACAGGATTGGCAAAGCCAGTTTGATGGGTGCGCCGTCGAGGCTCCACGCGTAGCCTGACAGCTGACCATGTAGTGTTAGAACGAAGCCGGGCCGAGTTGCTTGGTTCTTATTTTCGTTAGAGCTAGAACTGTAAAAGCTCCAACGGAAATTAGGGTCGGAGTCTGCTGGATTCCATCGCCACAACTCTGTCGCGCCTGCGGCGTGAGACATTCCATTCGCAACCAAGGATGCTAGAAGTCTCTCGTGCATGAAAGGTCGCGAGTCGCGGTACTGAAATCCTGATAGGTTCTCAGGGTATGAACCATTAAGAGGGCATACATTGGTGGTTACTGGCAGCAAGCGTAGAAGATTATCTGCTACGGTACGATTCTGAACGTCTGTTAGAGGTGATAGGCTTTCAGCCCATGCCTTCGAAAGCTGAACGGAAGGTAGCGACCATTGCGGCAGGGTACTGGGAGACTGAGGTGATACAAAGTTTTCAACAACGTTAGCAGTTATGGCATTCAGTCCATCGGATGACCCTTGCAGAAAAGATGTCGTGTTAGCCCATCTTCCTCCTACCATACATGCAGAGGTTGTAAGGAAGGTACTAGTCGTCTTGCAAAATTCTGGCTGCACAACTATGGCCCCAAGTACTGTTCCTGGCACAGAACTGGAAACGTCTGTACCGTCTACCCAAATAATCCGACCTTGGGGGTTATTTTTTGCCTGGTCCCAGATCTGTCTTCTGGTGATTGCAGTATAGTTGGTGACGCCTGCTTTATTCAATACATAGTTATGGGCACAGTCCTCCTCAGAACCACAGCCAGCAATATAGGTATTGGGGAACTGGATTGGGCGGCTGTCATTCTCGTCCATTATTGAATTAAGTTCGCAGAATACGCTCGCAAATGGTTGTGCCATTTCAATGCTGGCAATGTCAATCCCTGGGCGGTCACCTAAGTCTGCGGAGAATGTTGAGGCTGCATTAGCCAAGGCAAGCGCTACTGGGACGCTCTGCGTCGTGGCAAATGTGCTGTTGGGTGCATATTGCACGTATAGTGTCCGGATCACCATATCAAGTCCGTAAGTTTGGAGCTGTGTCGAATATATCTTTGGCATAACGTCAATAGAAGTTCCTGTTGAGGCGTCAATGCGCACTGATTGCTGCTGTATGCCCGTTTGGGTGCTTTCCATGTCACTGGTGCCACTAAAATCGCCTACTGCCGGAAGATTTGGGAGATTTTGCCATCCTGCAGCTGGAGATAGCTCATTTTCTGCGACATGCGTAAGCACGAAATCTGTGGCCTAATACCATACAACTATCTGCTCAGAAATACTCACGAATGCTGTTGTTGAAGACCAAAGGAGGACCTGCCATGTCGAGAGCATCGGGGAAGAGGACTCCACGGGGGACATTCAAGGCGAGACGCGAACTGGGCACAGTGAAGTTTACTCGCCTTGGCTGCATAGCAATGGCACTCGACGGCCCAACCCCAGCGGCAAGGAGCATGCTAAAAGGAACAAATAAGATAAATAAAAACTTCAGGGATCCAGCGAAGCCAGATGCAGTCACAGCCGCGCGGAACTCAGAAGACCACAAGTAGCTCATCTGGGTGACCTGGTACGCAGAAAAGAGAGCCCCAAAAGGCACCGATTTCCTATGAACGAGCAGATACTGGAGATAAGCAGTCATGACAGTGACGATCGAGAACTGCATCAGCATCTCGTGGGCTTTAGCCACAAATTGAAGCGCGGCTATCCATCTGCCATCGCTCCCATAGAACCGGGCCTTTATGTTCATGATTATGAGTGCCATCGCTCCGCCAAGTGGAATGGCATGGAATAGTAGGAAGTGTCCAAATGCTCTGGCGCGATTGCGGCTCAGTGGGATTTTGGGCGCTTCCACTTTCTCTTTCTTGCTCTTTTTCTTGCCCTTCTTCCTCTTACTTTTGCTGCCCGCATCTGATTGCAGATTCCCCCAGTCTGAGGTACTACTTGCTTCGGAGGGGGGGGTTTCGGCGGCAATACTGAAGGACAAAGTGGCCGGTCAGTATACAAAATCTTCGATAGTGTCTGAAAAGGTGAGGCTTACCTGTTGACTTCCTCAAGGTTTAGCACAGGCGATGAGCCTTTTCTCCACATTTGTTTTAACATAATTTCTTGATCACTGGCGCCATCCTGCAGCCCAGGATGCATTTCTTTTAGGGCTGTCGCCAGTAGGTCGAGCTCACAGTCTCGATTTTATTGGTGAGCTCGAGAGTTGGGACGCTTGAGAGGGGCGCGAAATCGTCTGTCAGTTCAGGCCGCCGCGAACAGGAAGCGGCCTCTCTGCGATTAACATGTGTTGGATGCATCAAGCAGGTTATAGCACGTTGAAGGGACATGCTGAGGCGTTATGGAGTCAGTAGCGCCGAGCGAAGGATGCGGCACATCTTCGTAATTTCCGCCCAAGTGAAGGGGATCTGATTGATCTCTCTGAGCGTTCGGCAAAGGAGAAAGAAAAAGATGATACTTTGATGGCGGTCTCTATCATTTTCTGTTATGAATGAGCCATGTACTTTCTACGCCAATCCAAAACAACGTAGTAAAGAGACTTGGTAGAGCTTAATCCGTTTCGCCCATCGGGGGATATCCATACTAGTTCCCTTGGCACGGTAGAAGAGCCCCTAATGGATAATTCCAATCGTTTTGAGTACCTGAACCTTGAAATGGAAGAACAAGCAGAGGTCAACATGAAAGGACTCTCAGAATCACACTCTAAGTGTGTCATTACCTGGTTCATCCGACAGGGATTTGGCAGTCACGCCACACAAGATTTCACTATGTAGGACAAATATCGTTTACTGCTACTAGTAATCAGTTCGCCAGTGCAGAGGACTTCGAGACTTTGAGGGCAGACCCAAAAGAATGGCATGATTTCTGGAAGATAACCAAAGATAGTGTAGATTTCGAGACGATCAATAACGCGGAGATATTACGACAATATGAACTGTGGGAGATTTTCCAAACAGAGATGTTCTATATGCGGCAATTGGAACTTTAGCTTAAACTATACCGCGTCCAACTACTCGCAAGATGACCGCCTATTTGCAGAAAACGCGCAGGAATCTACTCACAACATCTTTTGACATATTGCGGAGATCGAAGCCATCAACACAGAATACTTACTTCGTCCGCTGAGGCTCAGATACCTAGAGCAAGGTCCTTTAGTCACCGCTTTCTCGGATATATTCGACCTATGGCTCCGTGCTCAACATGTCTACGCAGATTATAGCACTGACTATTTAAGAACTGAATCGCTAGTACAAAATGAAATTCGGAGTAACCATGCATCTTGATGCTCGCAGGCTTGGCTGGGACACGTACATAAGAGCGCCCATCCATCGACTCCACAAGTATCTTCTACTCCTCAAGACTTCGTCTAAACACAACGTCGGGATTTCTCAAGCTAGTGACAAGGAAACCATCCTACGGTTAAGGGGTTTTGTGCAGGTATGTGATATCAAGGTTGCGGATACTTTAAGGCAAAGTGAAGATCGAATGCTGAGGGATGGGCGTGGCGATGACTCGGATTTGCACATATGGAGACCTACTTTCGCGAATAGATCGATTAAGCAGAACGTTCCCTTTCGAGGTGATCTCTACATGCACGGGCACCACGGTATGAGTTTCTTATCTTCCTGGCTCAAGGTCCATGCTATACTATATGACGATTGCCTGGTTTTGGCCACGGAAGGGTCCTCAGACACGAGACAGAACCCTGGGGCCCAGAACAAGCTTCAACGCTCTATGAAAGTACTGTACCCTCGCCAAAATAATCCGAAACCCAGCTCTTGTTCTTCGTAAGGCCGCATTTCGAGCGCCGATAATGAACCTTGCACCTACCCTGATGCCCCCTGGCCTCGACATTCTCGCTGTCGTTTCTTTGATTGCATCATTGTCGAAGCTAGCCTCTGATGATTTTCTCCTCTTGCCTCTGCGTTCAAATTTATTGATTTGCAATGTTCATGTTCTGGAGATTGAGATGCACATAAGTGATAACTGTATTTACCTGACCACGCAGACTCGGCACTGGTCGAAGCATGATCGAAGCGTGTCGCCAACACCAGACAACAGAAAAGCTCGTACGATAAGTTCATCACTTTCATGAACCTCAACTCGTCATACTCGTCCTTTCAAGAACGGGACAACTTGGACTGTGAAGCCCTTGCCGGGTCAAACTTGAGTATCACTGAAGATAACCACAAAACCCAAAACCAGTCCGAGCAGAGATGAGATTGAACGGCACTACAGCAGCTCATATACAGTATCTAACATAAACAAGGTACTAAAAGCTACTGTACACTAACCCACCCATGGCCCCCACTTGCCACGTTTTCTTAGGTTTGCCGCCCCCATTTTCAATTAAGCGCTTCAAGCAAGAGCTCCAAGTCCCTTCTTTATCCCGACTTCGATGATTATTGCTACTCGACACGGCAACGTTGAGCGAATGGGCTTGCTGCGCCTACATGATGCATGCCTTAGATACTTCGTAACATCACGGGCTACGGAAAGTATCGACACCTACCCGAAGCTTATGCACTCGGACATCTTGTTAAGATTCGTCAATTGCTTACCTTGGCCTTTCCGAATGACAATGTGCCGTGTCGTCCTCGATCTTGTTTTGCCTAGAATCTAAGGCGTTGATACGAGACACCGTGGGGGATACCTTGCAAATCTTCCGGCCGGGTCGGGTATATCGGTCTAATGAAATACATCCAACTGTTACCTACTTGGTCTTTTTTACGCATGCTTCATCTCATGTTGTATCATTAATCACCCCTAATCAGTCCTCTCCATCCTTTTTAACCCTCTTTTTCACTTCCCTTCGCTCCTTCGAGTCTCATTGACCATCGCCGTCACCAAAAAATCATGACACTGATCTCTACCATCACTTTCATTTCCGCATTGTCACCATGTCTTTGCCAGCTCTTCGCTCGAACCGAAGCCTACGCGATCCACCGCACATGCAAACCCTACTCAACAGATCTCGTCGACAAAACCAGCATGATAGAAGCCGCCATGGCCGAGGCCAAGGGGATGCTGAGCCGCGCGGCTGCTGAGATTGTCCATCCCACTTCGCATCAAGATGATAATACAGTGCACACGATCTTTCGAGATGTTACCGACACCAAGAGGACCGATATAGCAGGTCAGTGTGATTCAGTGTGCCATAGTAGGCGTAGAGAGAGTCCGGCCCGATGCGGTTTCACCGACATACTTCCGCATTGCAACCCATATTACGTTCAGTTGATTGCTTATCGAACCAACAACAGCTAGATTCACAACCGCGGTAAACAGCATACCATGGTCAGTCACCAACCACAACGCGTTGGCCCTGGACGGCCTCACAATCGTCTGCGGCGGCGACAATTTCTTTCCCGACGTCCGCGCTGGGATAAATGCATGGACGGACTATACAGATTTCTACACCGTCTACAGCATTAACCACCACTTTAACAATGACGCACGGCTTTGTGGTTCTGATGGGATTGCCATGACAATCAGTATCGCTCCAATAAGCCCCACCACCCCCACCAAGGGCGAAATCATCTTGCTCTGCGATGAAGCTCTGGTCAAGGGCAATTCCCCAGACTCAACGGGCAGTCAAGCCGGCGTGGCGGCGATATCCGCGCTGCCCGGAACAGCAGGGTTGTACCCGGGAAAACTGATGGACGACCTCGCATATACGGCTTGTCTCTCGTTTACGTTGGTTCACGAGTTGTTTCACGCCACGCAAATGATTCTCTGTCAGTTGAGCTTCCTCCACAATACTTCTGCTATCCACTCTGGCATCAAAGGACTGACGTATGTGAATCCTGGTTTCCCGCGGTCCTGACGAGGCTTATGGCTGGGCGAGTATTTGTGAACTTTCCCTTACTGAAGCGATGATGAATCCTGATACGTACGCTTATTTCGCTCTGGGTATGTTGAGTCGAATTCCCCCCCCCCTTAAACCTTTCGTTCCTCGTCGTATCACTCTCCCCCCCCGGCTACATACGAAGCTTAATCGAGCCCAGCCTTATGGTAGCTTCTTCCAGCATGACCCTTAATACTGCTAACAATCGTCTTAGCAAACTTCCTCCCACCAGACTATTTCGTCTTCGGTGGGTTACTTGGCTCTATCAGCCAGTACAATACCCCAGGCAACAACCCTTTCCGCTACCCGTAGGGATGCGTGATGGTGTTTCTGTCTGCCTCAACGCCATTGTTTTGACCATATCCTGGAGCGCGGGGATCTCGAACTCCTTTGGTATATACAGTCTTTCAATCCTGTAGCAGCTTAGCCTGCTCATTGAGCCTCGCCACTCACAGTGACATTCACGTTCTTTAACCCCAATCTTCAGAAGCCCAGACCGTCCTACTGACGCGGTCGCGAGATTGCTCCCCATGAATCCTTTCATCACCACCACTCACCAATACCCCACTCCGGATGCGCAGGTTCGTCTTCCTCCCCTTCTTCTTGTCGCATCGGAACCCTCTCTACTGAGTCCCACACCCCTCTCAGCCACTTTCCATTTTGCCGATACATCAACGTCACCATCCGCGGGCCCAGCTCATAAACGCTCCACAGGCCATGATGGGGCGGGAGCCCCATACAAATGATCAGGCTCTGCAATGCGCATCCACGCTTGCGACTACGAATATGGCTCAATGTGGAGATTATAGAGCCGGAGGACAGGGGCCCAGGATTCGTCTGCTCATAATGCAAGAAGAGGCGTATGTGCCGAAGTGAGGGTATACTAGCCAGGGCTGTGAGGAGTGGAAAGATTGATAGGGTCGAGTGCTGGAGCAATCTGTGGACAGGGCGGCGTTGTACGGTTCCTCATCGATAAGGTCCGATCTACAAACGTCCAGTCCAAGCCATTCAAGCGTGGAGCATGTGGATCGCAGGGTTTCGAGATGCAAAGCGGAAAGTAACAGTGTGGAATATGAAGGTCCGAGGACCAATCGCAGATCCCAGGCATTTTCTCGAACATGGAAGCGAAGGTATCGAAGAGAGGCCCCATTGATTGGGAGGGCGTGTAAGAGGACTTCGGGATGGAAACCAAGAAGGCAGAGACGCGTGAGCTTGAGACTAGAGAGAAATGTTTTGACTTGGGTAAAGCTTTCGTGGAACGTGCTCTTAGGAAATGACTGATAATCCTCGTAGGCTGATAGCGTCAGTGTCTTCAGGGTAAGTAGCTGGCCTTGCAACCGACTCGTCATCTCTTTAAACAGCGGCGTACCGATTATCGAGAGCGTTTGGAGCGTTCCCCAAACAGAAGCGGCAGCCCACGTTGTCCAAGCTTTGTCGGTAAAATGCAAATCCCCCTCGAGATTTAGAGATTCCAGTCGAGTGATAGCGTAGCCGATATGTTCAAGGGCCTTTCGTCTCGTTTCCGAGTGTGATTCACTAGCATATACTCTTCTTCTTGTATCTAAGCTCAAATGCAAAGCCTTGAGGTCTGGATCCCGACGAATTATGTTGGTCACATCTTGGTACCGGCTGCGATTAAAGGAGCGGCACCTAGGACCGCCGTGTGTCGTGACGCAAGATAAATTTAGTAAACAAACCCGCAGTGAATCTAGACAGGTAAGCGTGTCTTATCGAGCCTCTGAGTTTATTGGTGTAAACGTAACACCCCACACCGAGACGAACAGAGCAGGGAAGCCCATTGATAGCGCGTAGTACCGAGCTTCTAACGGGCCTCAGATCAACTCGGTTATAGTCTGGACTTTCACCCCCTCCAATCCTACAGCCAACGTCAACGAGATGGTTCATAAGACCGTATTTAAAGCATGTAACAAACCTAACATGCCGCAACTGCGCCAACAACGGCAACAGCCGCTCAAACGAATCCTGCAGCTCATCATGAAACCCATGCTGGCCAATTCTCCTGACTGGAACCGTTATATACCGAATATGGCACCTAACATCCGCGCGGCAGTGTAAGAAACGTAGAAACGCAGCACGCCGCTTTCGAAGCCACAGCCGTCAGGTTGACATTCACATGCTGAAAGAGGAGACTATAGAACTAATCTCGTAACAACAACGAGAAAACAAGACCGAGCGCTTTTAAAAGATGGGAAGGGAATGGTTCTCGTTGTACAGCTAGGACGATGATGAGCAGCTGGGTAAGGTTGAGCGGGTGGTTCTTACCTGTTGCGTAATTAGGCTGATGAGCTCGGGGCTTAGGTCGTTGAAGGAAGGCATCAGAGCGTTCTTCGAAGATTTGTATCATAAAGCCGTCAAGGGAGATTAGAACCTTGGTGCTTATTTGTGGTTAAACACACGTTGAGCTGGGACACCCTCGCGAGGTACTCTCGTAACCGCTACTTACGCTCCCTTCACCCCGTATGACACGGCTCCCTTCAAACAAGCAACAAACTCTCTTTGCCTCCCCCATAGCATTTGCCATCTTCCCATCTTCCAGCCTTACGAGAACAGTCCCAAACCCAAAAGTTTACACGAGCCCCTCGGCAATGAAAACCACATCCTTCATGCCAATCTCGATAGAGAATCGTGTCATAGATACTACAACGAACCTACTAACATAGCTACCTAAGTGGTCACCCAAATGACATTTCTTACATACCCCAACAGGTGCTCTTGTATTGAAATTTCATCCCTTGTAGTCGACATCCGAAATAAGTGACTGCTTCGGTCGATTCAGGTTTCGGCTGGCTTGTTCGGTTGGTTCGAGACAAGGTGGGTTGTGCGGGGCAAGAGGGGAGGTTGCGAAGGGGGCTAGAGCTCTGGTAATGGAAAGGGAGAGGGAGGGCGGGTTGAGAGGGTTTTGGTGGTATAAGCAAGAGATGGAAGGAGTTTTGGAGGGTAGATAGATGGGAGTGGGAGTCCTTGAGGTGGAAGAGAGGAAAGATATAGCACCAGAAGAGCAACGGTAGTTTTCTAGAGAAAGCTCTTATTATATGGGATCCTAGCTCCCGAGATCTATTCGTCTAACGTCATCTACCCATTTCCAAATGCCCTTGCCAATACAACCTGCATGTGCCTTCTTTTTGCTGCTTCCGAAACTTGGGATGCCAATAAGTGGCGGAGTATGTCTGCGTAATCAAGAATACCTGCTAGGTTGAGAGCAGCCCTGGAAATTGGGGCTTGTGCAATGACCAAAATCGCCACAACCTTCTTACTTATCACGAAGTTTCTCATCCTCGATCCTCGAACCGCCCCCCCAAAACTCTCAATGATCCATCCCATCTCTCTCCACCAACCCCCTACACAACCCCACCACCTCATCACCTCCTACCTCCACATCCGGCCTCTCAATCTTCCTCGCCAAAACCTCATCCAGCATTCCCCTCAACCGACTAACCAGCACCCCAATCCGCGCCCAACCCCTCAATCTCAACCACCCATCGACCACCAAGCCCCGTCCAAGTGTGTCCAGCGCCACGGGCCCGGAGAACAACAGTAGCGCAGTGGCGTTTAAGGGCGTGAGATCGCGGATGAAGAGCTTGGAGGTGGACAGCAGGGAGAAGTAGGAGAGGTGCGTGGAGCTGCTGATAAAGGATTGGGCGGCGAAGAGGGTGGAGGAGGGATGGATGAAGACGCGGCCGTTGGCTTGGTTGAAGAATTTGATGGTGCGGGCTTCGGGGTCGAGTTCAACGGCGCCGGACATGCTGGGCGCGAATTTCTTCTCGGGAAAGTCGATGCGCGCAATTTGCGGGTTGAAAGCTCCGGCGATGAGGGCACGGAGGAGGGCGGAGTTGGCATTGTGAGCGTTGAGCGAGGGGGCGGTAGATGGGGCATAATTGGCGAGGAGGAAACCGCAGTCGGTGAGGGAGGAGAGGTATTGGAGGCGGTTGGAGGAGATGTCGGCGAGGGTTTGGGGGGAGAGGAAGTGGTCGTCGCACCAGGATTTGGTGGTGCGGTAGGGGGAGGTGGATTTGAGGAGGGACCATTCTTCGTAGGCGCGGAGGTCACAGATGAGATCACCCTGGTTGGGGGCGAAGGATGAGCGAGCTGTTTTGGATTCGTCGCGTTTTGCTTGTGGCGAGATGAAGGGGCTGCGAACAGTCAGGATGGCGGCGATGGTGAGGCAGGCTTCGAGGCAGCCGAAGGTGGCACCGTAGACCATCAGTTTGCTGCAGCGCAGATCTGCGGGAATCATGGACAGATGTTGGCCTAGTGCTGTGAGCTCGGAGCCGTCGAGAGCTCCCATGCGACCCAAGAGGTCTATAGCGCCTTCGACGGCGAGATCTTCCGGAGGTGTTAGGGCACTGGCGAGAAAGGACGGGACGTCTGTGATTCCCATGGCTCGGACGGACAGGCAGAGTTGTTCTAGGGGGACACGCCTGATTTCAGGCTCGGGCCTTTCGGCCATCTTGGCTTCAGCGTTTCGCGTGTAAAGCTTGTAACATGTTCCGGCTTGCACTCGACCTGCACGACCTCGACGTTGCTTACAAGCCGCTCGAGATGCCCAGGCTTCTTCGAGCTTTACCATGTTGTTTTGCGGGTCGAAGCTGGTTTCCTTGACCTTGCCAGAATCAATAACGGCGACTATGTCTTCAATGGTTATGGAGGTCTCGGCGACGTTCGTGGCGGCAATGACTTTCCGCTTACCTCTCGGTGCAGGTGGAAAGACCCGACGTTGCTCAACCGGCATTAGAGAAGCGTGTAGTGGTAATGCATATATGTTTGGAAGATCGCGAAGAGCATCAAGGGTACGATTGATCTCGAGCGTGCCTGGTAAGAAAATGAGAATCCCTCCTTCTTGTGATCCTAGTTGAGAGTCGATGGCTCGAACAGTGCTAGCAATGAGACTGTAATTGATTCTCATGCCGATCCCTTGTATGGTGCTGGCCACAGAGGGGTCCACATCATCCATATCATCGTCATCAAGAGAACCATTACGCGAACCGGTGCTGAAGCCTGTAAAGCGAATGATGTCGTCCAAATGATAGTCCTCAACAGGATAAGTGCGGCCTTGGATTTCGATCTTTCCAACTCTTGACGTTTTGCTAAAATAGGCCTCAAAGACACCAGCATCAAGAGTGGCACTCATGAGGATGACTTTGAGGTCTCTCCGCTTAGGAAGAACATCTCTGAGGAGAACCAGAAGGAAGTCAGTGTCGAGGCTACGCTCATGCACCTCATCCACGACAACATGGCTGATATCGGATAGAGCATTCACCGCATCATCACCGCTGCCGCCAGAAGTCTGTAATCGTCGAAGTAAGATACCCGTAGTTACGAACGTGATTTTAGTGGTCCCAAGTTTCTGCTTTGATTCTCCCCGTATCGCGTATCCTACTTCATCGCCCACTGATGAGCATCTTTCGTCACTGACTCTGTCCGCAAGTCCCAGTGCCGAAATCCTTCGAGGTTGCGTGCACATAATATTGGCGGCTGCCCCGATCTTTCGCTGGATCATATCATCTAGGACAAATTGGACAGACTGCGTTGATTTCCCTGATCCAGTTTCACCAGATATGATGGTGACTTGATGATCATTGACAGTCTTGACAATAGCATCCCGTAAAGTCCATGCTGGCAATGACTGACGCCCAGCGAGCATCTTCTGCTCTCTGACACTTTCCTGTCTCGACTGCCAACGATTCAAGAGAGCAAGACTTTGTGGACTTCCCGGACGCCAATCAATCTGACAAGGGACTCTTCTCCGAATTTGCTGATGCGATACGTTAAGCATAGTCCGAGGTTCATGGAGGCCAGCGGCTCCTGCAGACACATCACGAAGAGACCCAGGATTCTCTACTATTCTCGGTATCTCACTTTCAAGCCAATCCACAAGGTTGAATACCATAGGCTCGCCCAGAAGATCTTTGTTAGCCCGTTCTACGAGCTGCCGGATGATGCTCAGCCTGATGTAAGCGGGGAGCCCAGGCGAAGTTATAGAGACGACTGGAGCAGTACGTGGATATGATTCTGATTTTCTAACAGCGAAGGTGAACGCGATGTTGTTTCTTGAAGGCTGAAGTTGGATTTTACATATATCAGGGGTTATGGCTTTGAAGCGATCACCAAAGATGGCACTAAGTGTGTCTTGCTCTTCAGCCCAGATTGAGACTTCTTGATCTTCATTGCCCATAGTCAACGTAGACAAGTCAATACCGTTAGAATCGTTACATCCTTCAGCGCCCTTGACGAGATTGCCTTGTAGGGTTTCGGCAGTAAGTGCTTCGTCGCCTTTACAATCATCGAAAATCTTTCCGCACAACTCCACAGAGTAGCCGGTTTCGACAAGCCTCTTGATGGAAGCTTCTCGTTTCAGATTGCCACTAGCCATGCTGATTCCAGCGACGTATCCTTCAGGCAAGGCCCATTTCGGGAGATCATCTTCTGGGACATGGATAAGTAGCCATTCCAATGTCTCCTCACGGTCTTTGCATTCTGCTACTGCCTCTTCAACATGGCTTCTCCTGAATCCAAGCTCTGTAAGTTCGTTTACGATATTCCTCCGTTGGAACTCGGAAAGACGAACACCGTGAGGGTTCCAGGTAGCATTTCTCCTGACAAGGTCTTCAATATGAGCTCGGGTACGCTTGCCCAATTCTATCTTAGGGACCCTGGTCCATCCTCTCATGGCACTGCGAGCGTTGCTAACACCGCTACCACCAGAATTCCCACTATTGCTCAAATTCAGATGGACGGGCTGCTCTGCTTCTTTGGCCTTTTGTTTGTCTCGCTCTTCGCGTTTCTTGGCCATCAAGGCTTGAACTTCCTCACGCTCCTGTTTGGCAGCGAAAGGGTCTGCCTCATACATCCAACCTCGACCTTCTTTGACATCTTCTGCCTTGAGCTCCTGAAACTCTTTCCAGAGATCTCGATAGGTTGGTGGCAGCATCATATGTATGTTGCGCATACTGCAGACGCGGAAAAGACCGTATGTTGCAGCGAAATGACGTGCTTCTACAGCTGTAGGTTGTATGGCAATATTTTTGTATGATGGTGGAAGCTTGAAAGAAGGCAGGGCAACCATTTCCTTGGTCTTTGGATTCACAGCTTTGAGTATCACCATTGAAGAAAATCCTTCTGGTGTTTTAGTCTGCATGTCAAAATAAGATATAGTTCAGAAAGGCTGCGTATAAGACTTACCATACCATCGTATACTCTGGCTTTGCCCATCTTTGCTTCTGGCAATGCTCAGAGAGCAGATTGACAGGCAACTTTCCAGTCCAGCTTGCCCCGCCGATTAGTTTCCTGGTATCCGGTTTCTTAGGCGCATCTTCGCCCACTGCCTGACCGCCAGTCGCGCGGATGTTACCTGATGAGCTTCCAGACTCCGGTGCTTTGGTTTTCCTCTTGGGATTTCCATCTCCAAAGATAATATAGCTGTCATCTTCACCTGGAGCTATCGGTGCATTTGGCTTCTTCGCTTTGCCACTACGGCCACTTGCTTTGCTCATAATCCTAGTGATGTAGCCAGTAGAGACCGTAATGGACAAAAAGTCCTTGAGGAGTTAGTCAAATGCTGCACAGAAAGAATGGCATGTAGAGGTGGGTTTTTGTAGCTGTTCTCGGCTTCGGCCCATGGGCCGCTCCGCTACTAGCGTTGTCAACTAATCATGTCGAGCATTCGCACTTCACTCTCTCTTAAGGTATGTTGCCAAGGTGTCATGATGTAGAGACGTCTTAAAGACCGGAATACACGTCTATGTTTACATTCTACCTACACCGAAAGCAAGTATACAGGCTTCTTGAACAGCATGAGCGGGTGTACGGGGTCTTCTTAAGCCTTTACCAACACAACGTCAACCCAACGCGCACCAACTCTGCCTTCGATTCTGTTCAATACCTCCAACACCTGGTTCTGTGCTATATGTTGGCACCGAAGCCTGATCTCAGGTGTTACAGCGCGGCATAGGTAGTCATTTTTTGCTTCCAACTTCCCCAACTCGGATTGCATCCCGGCATAATCTTTTGGATACATCGTCTACTCTTCCCATATCTGCGTCACTCTGCTTGGCTGAGTTTGCGATATGGCCAACCTAGTGTCACCCCATCTACCCTTTGACCATGCACTCGATTAACCCAGTTCGGGCCAATTGAAGACCTTTGTTAGATCAGGCCATGAATTGGCTTAAGAAGCGCGTAATCAGTAGATAGGTGATCTGCTGCCCTAGTACTCCATTTGGGACATCCTGGACCAACGGAATGTCGCTACGTGATAGGGTCAGTACGGTGCAGGGGATGAAAGTAGGGTCAAGAGTGTTCATAGGAGCGATTCGACCAGACGTAAAGGGCTCTGTCCAGGCGTCTTGAGGTATGCCTAGCATCGTAGCTCTTAAACGTGTGATTTCCGCAGGTAAGCTTGCTATTGGTACGCTCGAAGAAATCCTTAATTTTATTGCCAAGACCGAGCTTCGGAATCCGACAGGCTAGCGATGTACTGGAAGCCCATTATTGAAAGTTGGCTTTGGGGGGTTTTGAGAGATTCAGGTAAGTAGAGTAGATCTGATATGTTAAAAAGGGGTCTTGTTGACGATTCGTCATTAGCTTCTTATACCTAGCTTTCTTAGTAGTGTCGAGTCGCCAAAGAATCAGCTTGCGTGTTGTAGAGAGCGCCAGGGGATAAGGTAATCCAGAATCTTCTCGCCACCTTTCTGCAACCGCCAATGTTGCAGTTGATGCATATGCCCGATAAAATATGCAGTCGCGGATACCCGTGGCCCAAGAGCAAGAAGGAACTCTATCAGTCCTTCAAGATTTCTTTACCTTCATTTCTCTTCCTTGTAATATATGAGATTCTCTGCAAAGACTTATTTATGCAATTTCTCCGTTCTAGGTTCAGATGTTGATGATGGTGTTGGTATATCACGGTCAGTACCTGGTTACAGAACGTATCCACTTCAAAGTCGACGAAATGGCGGGACGAAATTGGCTTAACAGGTGCTCTTGCCATTCGGCCCCCCGTCAACTAGCAATTTTCCAGATTCACGGGGTTGAAGTAATGAATCCATGCTTGGCTAATGATGGTAAAAGTAAAAAAAGGGGCGTTCTTATGATGCTGGAATCCACTGTCTTCAAAGGTAAGGTAAGGTACCTCCTCGCTAAACTGTCTTGAGACTTTGTATCCGACGATACCCTCACCGAAGAAGGCATATCCCTACTCTACCATTCCCGTCCTCGATAAGTATGTCTCTTATTCCAAACACACAATTTACTCTTGTAAGAAAACTCACTCTACGTTAAAAAGGAAAAGTTCAGTGCGCGTTGAGAATCGAATTTGATCTGAAATACCCAAAAAATCAAACCCTGGAAACATGCGCAAGCGGCTCAAGCTTAGAGCGGGTGCCTATGTTCCTACATACTCTGCCATTCCCGTCCTTGATTAAGATTAACTTCTTATTGCATCTATTGATCTCACTTTTGCAGGAGATCCCACCAGATACACATTCAACACCTTCGTATCTGTATCTCTACATCTACCATTCCCACAAGATCCACCCATGCCCACAAAAACTTCTCAAACCCTAACCAATACAACATCTACGTCTCGAGCACAAGTCTCAATATGGTCCGTCAATACCTTGGCGTTGCTGATCCGTGAATTTATATTGCCCTCCTTATCAGGAAACGTCATCAAGATATCCTCCCTTTCCATCAAAGTTATCAAAGCGGCTCTCATCCCTGGTACGTCTCTCGCATAGAGCGTCTGCTCTCTCCACATCCTTTCCATCTCCTGTTGGCTAATATCGGAGTGCTCCTCCCCATGCTGAAACTTCCCTTTTATTTGAGGAATAATAGTGTATGACGGCCCATTCCAGATCTGATTGAAAACCTTTGTTAGATCGGCCCAAGAATTAGAATACCTGGCGCGCAAAATTAGAATGTAAGTGACTTGTTGTCCGTCGGTGTTTTCTCCTGGGATAAGTGGGATGACACTGCGGGATGGAACTCTGATTAAGTCCATTTTTGCGTGATGAGCCACCCACATGACGTCGCCACTGTGAGGATCCACATGCCATCCACCAGGTAATTCAGGGGACGTAGACATGGCATTTCCTGCATCAGAAACTGGTCCACCACCTTGGCTTGTGCTCGAGTGGCGAGGTATATTCGTTTCTAAATGACGGACGATTTCGGGAACTAGGTTTTCAAAAGGTATGCTGGAAGGTATGCCCAATTGTCTAGCCACGTCGCGAGTGACCTCGGGAGATAATTTGTTGACATCTTCGAGAACCATTGTTGAGTAGAGAAGCTATTTATGAGCCACTTGTAAGCGGCAAGGAAGTTTTTTGCCAACAATGATATTTGAGGACCTCTCTGAGCTTTATATGTTAATCCTTGATCGATTCTTCACATCGCAATTTCCAGCACGTGCTAAAGCAATCAAAGAAGCAGCTTTCCGAAAAACGAAAACAGAGGCATGTCTTCTACCAGACCTTCAAGCAACAGCATGTGCTCAAGCAATGAAGAGAAGCTGCTTGCCGAACAACAAGAAAATCTGCACGTCGTCATTCAGAGAAGCAGTCTACATAACCGCTTGCTACCTTCAGCTGTTGTTTTCCCTACCAGGTTATACAAACAAAATGAAAAAACAATGTCCAATCTCAGCAAAAGCCTTACTTGCATATCTCTCACACGACATATGAAGCATTTCATTGATGCTTTGGCGGGATCTGGCTGGATGGCATGAGTCACGATGCAGAACAAGCCACAAACAGTTCTATGGCTTACAACAGCCGCTTAACAACCCCCCCCCCCCCCCGGTAGACGAAGCTACCTGGGTCTCCGTCTACATTCATATCCTATTCTTCAGCTTACTGGCAGCGAGGAATCAATCATACCAGCAGATAGCAAAATCGGCATAGACTGAATCGATGCCAAATTGGACGTTGTGGACATTAAGTTACTAGCCAGATCAAGACCTATGAGGATAGAAACAAGGACGATGGGCCTACGGCTCGGGCCGTAGGTACCTCGACAATGACTTCAGCTTGAGATCTTCCCCGGAAATAGAATTGAAAGAGATGGCTCGTAACATAAATGGAAAAGCCTCGAAAGTACATAGAAGAAAGCGGGGGGGGGTGCAGCTCGCACTCGCAAAGAAGAAAACGACTGATGAAAATTCCAGAGACTGACAAAGTCCCCCTTTTGTCCACCATCACCTAGCCTCTGTTGAAGCAATAGGAGCTGCAGTAGGAGCTGCAGTAGGAGCAGGAGGAGTAGTCGTTCAATTAGGAACATAGTTCCTAATTAGGAACATACCTAGTTGTTGCAGTGTCATTACACTGCCCGCTAGCCTGGTTGAGGCTAGCGTCAATTGCGGCACAAAACATAGATAGCGCTGTAGAATACACACCTTTAGTCAATGATCAGATCTACACTTCATCAGCCTCAACATCGCTACCTATAGCATCCAAGCGGCCCACCTACCCTTATCCCTTTCTCAACAGACAGCCTGACCCTTTTTGCTTTCCCTTATCAACAGAGCACAATCGACAAGAAAGGTTTTCTGCATTCCATCAGTTAAATATACACTGCGTCAGCACGACTGATCGAGCAAGCAAAAAATGCAAACGTCGATTTCCCACAGCTACGATTCAGGCTTGTCTAGAAATATTGTCGAAATGTATCCTACAGGAACCCGTTCCAGATATTCCGAGACCAGACCAAGGATATGTACATGACCTTTTCCGCTCGCTGATTACACAAACCCGATTTTAATACTGCGAAACACACCCTCCCCATCCCCCTTACCCACCCCCCAAAAACAGAAACGCCCAAAGCAGACTTGCATCCACACAATAGTACTTCCCAAACCATTTCAACCTCACCCCCACCACCCACCACCCTACACCCTCAAACCTCAAACAAGCAGACCGTGGTCCCTATAAAGATTCTTCCTAACCCCCCTCCCCCCCGGGGAGAAAGACAAGATAAAAAACAAACAATAAACCCACCCCTGCTTCTCGAATGCACAGCTACCCTTCCTTACTCAGCTGCTCCCTCCAATTTTCCCTTACTTCTCATCTCCGTTTTTCTGTTCCTTTTTATCTCTCCGCTCTGCCCATTCACCCCCACACACACCATCCTCAATTTTTGTTCTAACTAAGAAGATTGCATAACGAAATCCCAAAAATGATAATAATGATGATGATGATGATGATAATGATGGTTTATCAGTAATAGCCTACCTACTAAAGCATACATACATAAATACACATGCAAAGCACCCACCTACCACCTACCACCTACCACCTACCACATCCACATCCACATCCACCACATCCACACCATCCCCACCATCCCCACCATTCCCATCACCCCCACCATCCACATCCACATCCACACCATCCACACCATCCACCACATCCACACCACCCCCATCCCCATCATCCCCACCTTCCCCATCCCCATCCCCACCATCCCCATCCACATCCACCACATTCACCACATCCCCACCACCCTCATCATCTCAAATCTCAAACACACACACACACACACACACACACACACACACACACACACACACACATATATACATATCTCTCCAATCATAACCTCCCCCAAATTCCCCCCCCTTCGTTTTTGGAAAAATCTAAATGGTTGATTTACTAGCCTGGGCTGTGAGAGAGAGAGGGAGAGGGAGAGGGAGAGAGGGAAGAAAGGGAGAGGGAAGAGAGGGAGAGAGGGAAGAAAGGGAGAGGGAAGAGAGGGAGAGACGGAGAGAGAGGGAGAGAGGGAGACGGAGACGGAAGAGAGGGAAGACATAAAATGGGTTTGGTGAAATGGAGTGTGGATGGATGGATAGATCCAATCTAGCAGTAATTCGACAATGAAAAAAAAGATTTACTAGAGAGGAAAAACCCAGCAGCAGCATCATCGATAGATTATCATTTTAAAAAACGCGGAGCGACAATTATGTAGAACGGAAAAAGATTGGTTCATATCCGTCCCCCTTTTCCCGGTCGATATAACTCTCTTCCCTCATTTGCTCTTCTCTAGCTAGCGCACACTGGTCTCTCTCTCTAAGATATAAAGATATCTAAAGAAGTGCGCTGAAGAATCGACGACGCGTCTACAATACCCCTCCACTGACCCTCTACTCTTCTGCTTATCAAAAAATTGTAGTATACCAAAAACATCAGCTCCCTCTCCCCCCTCCCAAAAAAAAAAAACCCTCACAAACTATAAAACCGCCCCCCCTTCTCGCCCCTCAACCTCCGGTTATCCCTCCACACAACGCCCGCATACGCCAGCGCCGCCACGAGCCCCGCCGCCGTAACACCCATGCAGATCGAATACCCCTTGTGATACCTGGGCGCATCGGCGGCCAAGAAACTAAACGTCGCCACCACGCCGCCCGCGTTCCCGAACCCAATCATCCACGCCGTGCCGACGCTGCGCTCCACGTGCCCGCGCAGGTTCATCACGTACCAGCAGACGATGACGGGCCCGGCGGCGAAGGCGCCCATGGCGACGAGGTGGATGGCAAAGTACTGGGTTTTGAAGCTGTGGTGGACGGAGAGGAGGATGGCGAGGCCGGTGATGACGAGGAGTTGGCCGAGGAGGATGTAGGGGAGGCGCAGGCGGGAGAGGTCGGAGAAGTAGGCGAGGAGGAGGCAGAGGGCGAGGGCGGCGGCGACGGGGGGGACGGTGTGGAGTTGGGTTTGGACGGTGGTGTAGCCGAGGGTTTTGATGATGGTGGGGGCGAAGTAGGCGAAGGAGTAGATGGGGATGACGATGGCTGTTAGGGGAGGTGGGGGGGTTGGTGTGGGTTTGAGGGGTATGGAGGGGGGAGGGAGGGCTTACCAAAGTAGATGATGCCTGCGAGTAGATGCTTTATGTTGGCGAAGAATAATAATACTTTCTTAAAGGTGATTTCTTCCCCGTCAGCCTTGCCGGCTGCGGCCCGGGCCATCACAAAGGCCCGCTCGTCCTCGGTCAACCATTTCGCGTTTTCGGGAAAATCGGAGACGAGAAAGTACGACGCGATGCCGATGAGTATGGTGGCCATCCCCTCGAGGATAAAGACCCAGCGCCAAGCGCTCAAGCCGCGGACCATTTTCATGTTGGCGATTGCGCTGGCGAGAAGGCCGCCAAAGGCGCTGGCCACGAGGACGGAACACCAGTAGATGGTGAAGCGCTTCTGGGATTCCTCACGTTTATACCAGAATGAGATTAGGTAGAAGCCTGTCGCGGGTGTCAGTGAATTACCGGTTGTTGGAGCCAGGGTTTGCGTACTTCCGGGGAATATTCCGGCTTCGGCGAGACCGAGGAAGAATCGGGTTGCGAGGAGTCCGCGGTAGTTTTTGACTGTTGCTTGTAAGCTGCTGTAGGGTTTTTGGGGGGAAGAACGCATACCGAACCCTTGAGCCAGCATGATTACCCCAAAAGCGAGTATACATCCTGACACTGCAAGCTGTTAGAATTCCGTAGGAAGGACATGGAGCCCCGTTCGAAACGTACACCACACATGAGGCTTCAACTTCTTGAGGAAAATATTCGACGGAATCTCAAAGATAATATATGGAACGAAAAAGATAGTCAAGGCGACATTCGTCTGGTTGCCCTTTAGGTGTAGGTCTTTTGGGAGACCCATGATGAGAGCATTGGAAATATTGACCCTTGTACTCCGGTCAGCTTGGTGATATTCCAGTCGATTGTTCGAATTCGCTCCTTACCGATCGAGAAAGGCGGCCAGATAGATGACGAACAAGACCGGCAGCAGCCGCAAGTCGATTTTCCTCACCAAAGCCTTTTCATTGATGGTAGAGGGCGCTTGAACCGCTGCAGCCTCGCTGGCAGTTGACTCGTATGAGTCCGACAAGTCGTGGTCCGTACTGTGCGCATAAGCACCAGTGGTACCTTTGGTCATGAAGCAAGGAAATTAGCATCAGAGCATACTGGATCGCACTCGGTGTCAACTCACCGTTTTTGTCCATGTCCGCCACGTGGAATATCCAAAATGATGTTTCTCAAAAAGCGACGGTGACTACAGCGTAATTGCAACGTGATCGGAGAAGAGGCGAGTTAAGGAACATGGGAAAGAGTGACTCGGGAGACAGTAGAAAAGCAAAAAGATATAGCGAAGAAGTGCAACGCGGCGAGGCATAACCGAGTATGCATGCCAGGCGGCTAAGGATGAGTGGAACGGCCCCATTGTTACAGACATGTGAGTATAGTTTATTGAGTGATGTTGATACGAATACATGTCTGCGTGTATCCACCAAGTACGTGAGAGAATAACAACGCAAGCACGCCGTCTCCGACCTGTTCCCTCTCGGTGGTCACCATCCAGAGTTCCGTCGAGGCAGCCATGTACGTCGTACCTCCAGGTGGTGTTCCGGGCGTGCCAACAATACAGACGGCCATTATGCGGAGGTGGTGGTGCAAGCTGCAGGTCGGTTAAGGACTTTATAACGATTATGCGCAGTCTGTTGGTTTCGAGATTGGCGTATGGAGAAGTGGAGACAGAGGTGAAGTCGCTACGGAATAGTGTAAAACAAGAGCGCCTCTGGCCCCCCTGGATTGCGGCAGAAGGTACCTTAAGGTACCGTACGGATGTAACAACCACGATGGCGCGATCAAACACGTGCATACGGCAAGCTAGGTAAATACAGTATGTACATACCTTAGTATCCAAGAGGTGATAACCAACGAATAGGTTAGTTCCTGTACCTTAAGATTATTCTCTCCTGTCGCCAAAGATTCCTCCCCTGTCATGCTCCAGACCTGGCGACTTCCCGTCGCCCGAGCGTACCACAGTAGAACTACCTGTGTAAGTTAGGCAGGGAACAAGAATGAAAAGGATCGGGATCCAACGTTCTCCACATGTAACATGGTCGTGATTGGCCTCCAGAGCCCGTGACAACATTGTTGGCCTTACGGACGTATTGCGTGCTGCAACCAACTGATTGTCGCTACACCCAGTCCGAGTAACAACTAAGTGTATTCTACCCTAGCTCCGGAAATACTGTAATTGAAGGCAATCTCGGTTAGAGAGAATCGCGTGGGCTAAGTACGTACGGCTGGGTGACACGTGACACAACATGTTATATACCTTACCTACCTAGTACGTACTTACTCTACGCGGTCTGTGCCATCCTGATCTTGACGCTTTTTCTCATCACGACATCAAAGCCTCACTGCGACTTCAGAACTGATTTACTTTCCACAGCGCCGTCATGAGGCCGTTTCAACTGGCTTGTGCTGATCAATGGGCGTGTTGTAATCTGACGGTGACTGAAGGACAAGTGCCGGCAGGACGGGAGGTTAGGATGGCTGCGTCAAAGGGGCCGATATCCTTATTGGTTGCGCGTACTTCTCTCGGACCTCGTTACTCGTCGGGAACGCAGCTGAGAGCGTAACCTGGGCCCCCGGAGCATTCCTCTACCTATGGCAATAATTGCCAGTACATCCAAACCAAGGTACGGAGTTGACCAAACACCACCAGAAGCCCCTCCCCCCTGCAGCCTCCAATTTCTGAAAAATCCACAAAGCTGGGGCCCAGTGAATTTCTCCTTTCTCTTTGTGCTTTATTGTTCAAGTTGTAGATGGCGTTGGCCCGTTTCTTAGTCGGGTCTTCAGAGGACGGGCCAATTTCACTAGTCGGTGGGATTATCGTTGGAATTGTATTCCGTAATTGGTGGTAGTAATAGTAGCACCCTTCTGCAGGCGCAACGTTTAATAATGTCTCTCCTGTTCCATTCACTCGTGTGGTCCATGCCGATTGAGAGCTGCCATCCATCTTTCCACCGCTCCGTCAGCATTCATGCAGTGCTTATTCGTCGCTTTGAACAAGCTCAACACCCACTGAATGCTCCTGCTACATGCATGTCGCCGGGAACATGCTGTCTTGACCGTCTTTCTTACCATACGCTTCCGCTGGCTGCCGACAGGCCTGGAGTACCACATTCCGCAACGTCATCGCCGCGGGACGTGGATTTCCATCGATGCATCCAGCTGCTTGAATCCTTAGCGCCATATCACAAAACGTCTTCGTCGGTGGCAAAGCACCTTTGGTGATCCTCAGTCGCCGCCATGGCATCTCCACCTCAACCTTCGCCTGCTCTGCCTCCGCCGCCGGGGCAGACATCGAACTTCACGAATCCAGAGTCGCTGTGGAAGTGGGACGTCTTGGCCGTGACCGTCTGTCTCTTTGTCACGACTACCGTGTTTGCCCTCCGGACCTATGTTCGGCTCGGTATCAAACGCGAATGGATTTTCGAAGACTGCAAGTCCTCGAGTTGTTCTTGCCATGCCATTCCGCTGACCTGAAACAGATATGTGCTGTATCTCCTATGTGAGCATAGCTGCCTTGCTTTGCTATCGGGGCGTCATGTAGGGTCATTTTCTAATATAGCAAAAGGCCATGTTCATCACGTATTGTGCGTTGATGACGACGGTCATGGATAGACATGGCGGGGTGCACGAGTGGGATCTGACATTGCCACAAGTCCACGAGGCCATCTATGTGAGCATTCGATTTTTGATCCAGTTAAGCCTCTGCTAATCCAGCCGAAAAGTGGTTCAATGCCACTTCGGTGATTTATGGTCCAACCATTCTGTTCACAAAACTATCGATCCTCTTACTCTACCGCCGAATATTCTCACCACGGCGCTGGAGTCCTTTCAACATCGCCCTCCGACTGTTCGAGGTCGTTCTCATCTTGTTTTACCTTGCTCTGACCATTGTCAAAATCTGGGAGTGTAGCCCAAGGGCTCGCATATGGGACAAGTCCATCAAAGGCAGATGCATCGATATTCCAAGCCTTCTCAACACCAGCGGTCTTTTCAATACCATCAGCGACGTGCTCATCCTGTTGGTTCCGATCAAATCCGTATGGAACTTGAATATGAAACCCACAAAAAAGCTCGGGGTCATCGCAGTCTTTAGTGTAGGCTCAATGTACGTCTCCGAGCTGGAGAGCGAGTCCCTGCTTGCTCATACGCCACAACCTAAAACAAATATCAATCTCAGCTGACGTCCAACTAGTGCCCCAATCTTCAGCATCATCGGCTTCGTCGTGCGCATCAGAGTCAGCGCAAACCCCGACGCAACCTACAACCAACCCAGCATCCTCCTCTGGGCGTAAGTCCGCCCAACCCCCCTTCCGCCCATCCGCGCCACTAACACCCCCCACAGCACGGCCGAAGTCGCCACCGGCATCATCTGCGTCTGCCTCCCCACCCTCGCCGCCCTCACCCACCGCCGCCCCCGCGGCCCCACCACCAGCATCGTCAACGGCCAGTCCAACTCCCGCACCGGCCGCAGCGCCGGCGCGCAATCCTACTACAACCGCCGCAAGCAACCCCACGACTCGGACGATCAGACCCTCTTCCACAACGGCGACTACCTCGAGCTGCGCGAGGGGGCCAACAATGGCGCGTCGCTGGGGTCCAAGGTGCCGCAGACGGCCGTGGTCACGGGGATCATAGGCGGGGCGAGGGCGTCGTCGACGGAGCTCGCAAGGGACGGCCGGGGGGAAGGCGGGGAGTATGGCGAGGAGATGGAGCAGGGGGTTGGGAATATCGTCAAGACGGTGCGCATCGAGCAGTCGTACGTGTAGGCGAAACGTTTCTCGACCCCGGGAATAGGAACGAAGGGGGGGCTTTGAACGATCGATCGATCGATTACCCCCCCTTATCACGCCAGTAACGTGTTTTTGTACATACATAGGTATAGGAAGCCCCATCTTTCAGACCCGGCATCCCCCCCCGCCCCAAAAATAAAATTCGGAACCTCGGCAAAACTCAATCATATTCACATCGAATCTTTGTTTTTCAACCTAGCTGCATACAAATACCCCCCCGTGCCCCCCATATTTTTCCTCTCGCAAGCACCCAACCTAAAATCGCCATTCGGCATTCCTGAAGATTTATCTTCTCGTTCGATTGATAACGTATTCTCATTCCTTTTTTGGGGGGGGGGATAATAAAGGTTTCCCAAAGATAGAGTATGTATATAGATGAGAGAAAAATCAAAAACGAATTTCTTGAATTTTCTTGGGTTTTTCTTTTGGGAGCGGGGAGGTTGTGTGTGTATGTTGTATGTATATATATCTATATATATCTATCTATCCATCTACCTACCACAAACCCCCCCCAAAAATCTATCAATCTAACCCTCCCCCCCCCCCCCCCTTCTCAGCCTACTCTCTCTCCACCACTCCTTCCCCCCTTCCCCCCATCTCCCCATCTCCCTCTCTCTCTCCACCACTCCTACACTCTCTCTCTCATCTCCCCCCCCTCCAAAAAAAAACCCAAACCATGCTTTTTAAAACTTGATTTCACCATCTTAATTTTGCCTTAAAAAAACGTCAAAAAGCTCATTTGGCCGACTGAATCATGTTAACTCTGCCTAGCTAGAAATATTTCATGTGCGGGATTGTTGGGACTTGGAAGGGAGGGGGGGGAGAGGGTTCTTGGTGGGTTGTTGGTTGGTTGGGGGGGGGGGAAAGGGCGATATTTTTTCTTTTCTGTTTGCGGCAGGAGGGGGGGCGCTGTGAGAATTTTTAATTTTTTCTTGGCACAGGGCTTTGTGGGCGTGGCGTGACCCCTTTTACCTCCCCCTATCCTCTTTTATTCTCCAACCCCGGCGAGGTCAGCCGAGGTCGATAGGGTGTCTGCGATTGCACTGAGGATAATAATGTGACCGGAGTGGTGTTTTTGTTGTATGATGGGGTTGTGAGGTATGGGATGGGGGGGGGGGGGGGGGGGGTTGGAATACGAGGTCATATGGGGGTATATTTGATATTTGGGTTGTTAGCTGTTAGGAGGCTATCTATGTACTGTAGGAGGTGGAATGTGAAAAACTCTACCAGCGGCCCCAAGCCCTCCCAGTCCTACCAGCCCTATGAGGCGGAAGTTACCAACCAACTCCCCTATTTCCAACAGATTGATTGATTGATTGATGGGGGCGGGGGTGGGGAGGTCTTAAGCTCCAGCTGCTTGAGAAAGGGGTTATGAACCTGTCGCTGAGTTCCTGGAAGCTCTACCTATCATTGCATCCCACCGCCAACCCAAAACGCCTTTCTCTGTTCCCCTCCTTCATCCCCCCCCTTTTTTTTTGCTCCCTCGTGCTCATCCCCCTCTCCCTATCCATTCGCACATCTCTCATCTCTCATCCCAACCACCCTTGGGCAAAAACCAGTTGATTCGGCGTTGATATGAGTGAAGAGGTTTGGGGATTGCCTTTGAATGCGGGTAAGGGTTTGGGACGTGTGATTGGTTTTTGTGGGGGCGATGGTGGGGTTGGGGGGGGTGAAGGGGGGGGAGGGGGGGAAGGGGGGCATGGGGTATTGTAATGCGGCGGAGGAATAGCGGTGTGGTAGCGGAGGGACGAAGGGATGATGGAAGGGGGAGGAGATGCAGCGGTGTGGAAGGGGGTGAAGGGGTGGAGTATAGGAGTGGAGGGTAGAAGGGGATGGAAAGAAGGATTAGAATACAAAAACTATAAAATCCGAGGCTATATGAATGTGACATGTTAAGTCTTAAAAACAAAATCGAACATATCTTTATTATCCAAAACCCTACAACTTTGCATATTAAAACAGTAAATCGAAATGTTCTAAGATAAGAAGCATCTTGATTTGGGGTTTTTTTTAAGGAGGGGATAAGGATGTAAAGGACGATTATGGTGCATGCTTCAGTGCTCAGAAGAAGAGCGGGTTGTCGGAGTTGAGGTTTGAAAGGGTAGTTATAACGAGATAAGGAGGTGGAGCGAGGGGCCGCTAGAGAAGGGATTATTATTGGGGGATGGTCCAGGAGGGAGTCTTGTGATATCAGAGAATTGGATTGTGCTTTTTCAAGATGATTATTTCTGCTTTCGGCAAGTGGATTAGGCTTTTGAACTGGTTTGCGAAATATTGCAGACATTTCGGATACTGGAATCGTGTCTGCTTTAGATTCGAATGCTTCGTCAATGGTCAGGCTGACAGTAATGGAATCCCTTGATGCCGTCAAAGCCCTTTATAGTTTCTCAAGAACCGTGTTTTCCTTACCGACCCCCGCTCAAATCAAATATCCTGTAACTCCGCTGTTCCCATTACGCCAGACTAGAGAAGTCGTTCCCAGCGACCTTCACCTGTATTATGATCACGCCATCGCCAGTCGCCAGACTTGCCCAAGTCCCACCGTGATATGTTTTGCCGGGTAGGTCACAATCCGAAGAAATGGTGGCAGCAAACGTAGTAAACTCTGCAATGGAACCCATATACAATTTTTCGGGGTTTTCAAACAGAGAGATTCTGCACGTGTGATGTGCCCATTCGTGCGGACCGCTGTAGGTCGACAAGAGCCCGAACCGGTATATTGTAGTGCTGTCGACTTGAAGAAGCATTTGATCGATTGCCATCAGGCAGTCTAGGTCAAAGACTGGATAGCCAGGGCTATCGCTACACGTGATTTTCTCCGTCTGCAGTGCCATGGCATTGGCGGGAGCAGGCGTGGACGATATACTTGGAACAGATGACAGACTGTTTGGGATCCTTGCCAGTGTTAACCGTAAATACTGCGAGCCAGACGGGTCCGAGAAATCGCAAACCCCCCCATGGTACAATGATCCTGGCTTATCACAAAGATCCGTAATCGAGGCAGCAGACTTGGCAAAAAGCAGTAAACTGTTCCTCAGGGCTCGTACGTGGCTCACGTCTATCGAGATCCCACATGTGCCCCAAGCCCAGATACGTGGGCCGGTATATGTTCCCTCAGTGCCAAAGGTTTCAATATTGGCGCTGCCGGTTTGAAGAAGGATTTTGTTGATAGCTCTCGGGCAAACGAATTCATCGAGTAGGGTACCGGGCCCGGGATTGCAGGCGACTTTCCACGTCCATGTGGATTGGTTCACAGGTTGAGGAGCGGAAGGTAGATATTGGTCATAGGTGGAATTCGGCTGGTTGTGGTTGACGGCAGACGGAAAGCTAGGAAGGGTGAAGTCACCGGTGGAACTCAATAGAGTGGCAGGAAAAGCTGTACTTGGTGCGAAAAGAGATAGATTCAAGAAAATTATTACGATCGCCAAGTAAAACATAAATAGTCGCCTTGTGAAAGTTGTTGTCTAAGGATTGAGAAATGTATACCGCGCAGCTTTGCAACTTCAGCAACGGAATCCTGAAAAACATTTATACTGTTTCAAGACAAGAATTTGGTAGAAGTATTGCGCTTCTTGCTCGAGCCTGTAAGAGATAGTTTGTGCGGTTATACTCAACGGCTCGGAGCGCTTTTAGTACGGCTTCTGCGGATGGCGCAGCTTTGGGCAGTGGAAGGACCAGGTGGTGAAATTTGCTTCTCTTTAGCGCGCGAGATATTGTAATGTGACGAACTCTGTCTTACGAGAGTGCGAGGTTATTTACGCTGTATGGTAATCTAGGTTGTAGTAAAAGACATTTTGCAAAATGATCGGGTTTCTGTCACAAGAGGTTAGCCGTGTCTGCTCTCATGCCGGTTTCAAAGACCACTAATCGACTTTTGTTCAGATTATCATTCAAATACGCATGATAATGCTTCTCAAAGAGTCCACAGCTCTCTCAATATCAAACCCTCAAATCCGCCAAAAATATCTACAAGAATCGAAAAACTGGCGAAAGAAATTGAAGTACGAGCCGGCCACCGCAGCCGCCGCAGGTTTAACGCCCGCAAATGCAAGAGCTTCCTCGGCCCCCAGATCTAAATGGGAATACTTTCGTAATCCAAAACCGAATCACTGGATATTGTACAAAGAAAAGTGTGAAGGAGCCTAAAAGGTGGTGGTACATCGAGGGGTTATTAGGGGTCAGATTGGTGGTGTTTGGGAGAGGTTGAGGGGTATTGTTGGAGAATGAATCGTTTTTGTAATTGAATCGAAGAAGCCTGACTGAAGAGATGTGATCCGAGAAAAGATACCATGGGGGTATGGACAAAGTCATCAGGAAAGGCGCTACTTTAGCGAGTCGACGAATTTCTTGCCGAGAAGTAGGGCACGCTTCTTGCGAGTGCTGTTATCGTATGTCAGTCCCAGTATTTCAAGGAAGAAGATCCCGCTCATCGATGACTTACCTATCCTCTGGATCCTCGCTAGCACCGTCCCTCGACTGAGTTCTCTGGCTCTCATGTGTAAAGCGCCGTATTAAAGAGTTGCGAAAGGTCCCATGATTCTGTCACTATATTAGCTTATAGAATGATTGGAAAATGTTTGACGCTGACATACATGATCATCCGCTTCAGCCTCGGGCTCACCTATTGTCGATGGCTCAGCAGTGTATGCGCTGGTAGCTACTATCGAGCTTTGAGCACTGGAAGCAAAAGAGTCAACCCTGTTCAGATGGCTATCTGAATCCGTGAAAGAAGACCGCCGAGGAGAATTTCCGCGCTCGTTCGAGCTTTGGTGATATATGCTGCTCAAAGCTCTAGTTACGGGATCGGTCAGACTGTTACTGTTGGGTAGCACGGATGAAGAATTTGCAAATTCCCGTAAACGGCTTGCTTGATTCTTCGTCGGACGTTGTTTGGAGAATTTATTGCCAATGATAGCGCCAGTGTGAGAGATGAGCGCCCTAATGACGTCTTTTTTGAGTCGCAATGCAAGATCAAGGTTTGACCAGGTCTTGTTCCGATATTCTAGAACAGGCATGCGGAAGACGAAATTATGGACATCCTCAATGTTGCGATCGCCTTTGCCTTTATAACTCAAGCAAAGCACAACGCTTGGAATCTTGACATATGCAAGTGTCATGAAATTCGACGCTCTTGACATCATCTCGGTAAGATCGTCTGAAGGTTTTTCCTTTTCCGCTATTTTATCTTTGCTCATGTTTCGAGGGAGCTTAAATCTTCTATGTTTCTCTGAACCATTCAAGGCTGATAGGTTCGATGAAGAGGCTTCGTGCGACTGGCCAGCACTTGCTCTGAGATTCTCCCGCGATAGCGTGGCATTGTGGGCCCGAATGGATTGCGGTGTTGACGAAAACTGTAGCCTTGATGGCGAGAGCGAACGGTTGCTATGCCGAAAAAGTCTAAAGTGATGAGGCTCCCCACTTGTTCCAGTAGCTCCATTCCTCTGCGTATGGGTTTCTGGCAAAGCCCTGGTTGGGCGAAGCCTCATTTCTAAAGATCCAGGTCGGGTTGTTAATCCTTGCTCATCGCTAGACACGTTATCGTCAGGCAGTGTCGTGTCAGAGGCGTCATACTGGGCTTCGTCGTTGGAGTCGTTCTCGTTTCTTTGCTCCGGACGTTTCGGCTTGATCGCGAAGGACGAGAAGCCTCCCTTTCCGCCGTTCTTCGGGCTCACTCCGGGAAAGATATACTCGAAAAGCTTCTGGCCTACTTCTAATTCTAGTTGGATCTTTAGAGGGAATAGGTTTACTTCAAATTGATCCAAGACCGGAATACCGGCAATAGCTTCAAGCATGTGCCATTTTATGCTGAGCATTCTAAGACTCTGACCTCCGACAAACTGCTTGCCGTTCTCAGAGTAGGGTGCAAGCATTTCCGGGTATAGAGCGTCTGGAAGAAGGTTGAGGCCGTGAAGCCGTTCAATCTCCATCGTGTTGTGATTAGAACCATCGCTGTTATCTGTACGATCATACGTGGCGTTTCGTAGTTGGATCTCCATTAATGGTTCAGTTTTTTCCCTCATCAAGTGCCAAACGATCTCGGATGCGGAGAAGTACCAGCGCAGCAATGCATTGCTTTGCGAGGCCGGTGTGCGATCGTCATTTTTACGCTGGGAAGTTGTGATAGCCTTCATCATGAAAAACAGCTCGTCCTCGCAGCTTGTTAGATCACGCTCAATCGACAAACGATCCAACCAGCCTTGTCGATCAAGGTATTTGGCATGGATCTGAAAATGGGTTCTAATCTCCTGCAGCTGCCTTATTCTCTCTTGAAGGCTGGTTACCATTTGAGGCGCTCCACTCAAATCGCTAAAGTCGGAAGCCAGCATAATCTTCTCGAGTCGCTCACTTCGAACCTTTTCCAGTGGCTCGGAATACATAAGTAAGTCAAGAACTACCATGTACATAGCGTAGTACTGTGTAGAGTCGCAAACAGCGCGAATTTGCGGAAAGTCAATCCAAAGATGATCGATCCTACTCTCCAAACTCTCTGGTTTGCGTGTTTGTCCACGTTTTCCACTTGTGAGCTCATCATTGTACTTCAACCGTAGAGTGTTATACTTATCATATCGAAGGCTTGCAGATGTTCGTTGAACAACTCTGGAGAATCCAAATGGGTTTAATTCAAAATCGAAGTTCACCTCAATTGGTACCCAGGGAGGCCAGGCAGAGCCCTTTGGTGTGCCATAGCGGTTTCCAGAGTATAGATTGAGGAACTGCATTAATGTCTTCTGGTTCGTGACAAAGAACTGAACGCTATCCATATCCACGGAGAAGCGTCGCTGTACCAGTCCACTAACGTCGTCGGCTATTCGGTCTTTGTCCATGATTTGGATGACCTTGAGTTGCATACTCTTGGCTGTAACGAGTAGAACTGATTTTGCGTTCTTCTCACTTTGAAGTTGAATCTGTGGTGCAGCCATGTGGACATGGTAACTATTAAACGGCGTAAAGCCCTGTGAGATATCTTTGTTCAGGTTTCCTATACTTGATGTTCGAGCTCCCTCGGTCTGCGTAGGATCGTTAGCACTGACGAATTTCTTCCCATCGTTGAGTAGCTCCTGTATACGATCCTCCACACCTGAGACGGCAGGTTCTTCGACATCATGAGAAGCTGTGTGCGATGTGTCGGAAGAAGGAGTTGCTGGTTCTGAGCTATGAGCACGCCTTTGCTTATTCTTATTCTGTTCTTCGACAATGTCGAGGATGAACTTGACGGCTGTCCGTGACATGTAGTAGATGAAACCTCGTCGTTGGCTGACTTGATGGACATAACGTAAGATAATATTTCTTAACGAGTTGCTCCATTTTATCTGCGCATTGTGAATAATGAAACGGTTGTTGAAGTCATCGGTGAAGCTCGAAAGAGGTGCTGTATCAATCTCGTCCATTTCAAGGCCAGCATCATCGTCTGGCAAACCGTTAGAAGCCATGTCCTGTTCAGCTGTATCGTCAATGGTAGTTTTCCAAGATGTGTTTGCCTCAACACGCCGGGATAAACGATGATACATTGATTGCAGGAACTGCCTTTTCTTTGCAAGCCTTCTACCTTGCTCACTCAACATCTCATAGCGGTCCTTAAGGCTCCCGTCTCGATAAGAGTCTCGGATTACACGAAGCTCTTGCTCGCCTAACGTCCTTTTATGCGCTTCTAGTTGTCCATCAATGACTGATATGCGCTCTTTCAGTAGCTCACACTGTACTCTACGAGGGTCATTGTCCTCTGACATGGCGCAATAATGTGTGGGTTCATCACCAAAAGGGCTCGATCTACTGATGTCTTCAGTCGCAGGCCCAGGATGATCAGTCTGCCGAAAATACGTAAAACGAGGGGCAAATGCCAAGGGCATTATCTTGGTTTCCGGGTTTGTTTCAGCTGGTAGAATCCAGTCCAGCTCGACAAAGTCGTCCATGTCTATCCAGTTGAAGTCATTATCTGGGATCGTAAAGCGTGACATGTCGACTGCTGCAGGAGGCTCTTGATAATATACAAGGTCATCATCCGTAGCATTTTTTACGTCCTCGGATGTGGTGCCCGCAATCTTTGCAGATACCGCCCGTATGTCCGCGGAAACAAAGTCCAGCTGTGCTTGGTTTATTCGCATGCCGCTGGTCTTTATGTGCTTTGCACGACCTTTGCCTTGAGCTGCAAATTCCTCACGCCGTTGATGCAAGTCCAGTATGAAGCGATCAAGGCGGAGTTTCAAGCCTGTGGCAGAGACAAGGTCTTCCGAGTAGTCCTCGGCGTCTTTGTGCTTGTAGACATGGGCAATAAAGAGAGGCGATAGAAGCAGGTTATACTTGAATGTTGCGAGGTGGCGACCGAACTTTTTACTCGATTTCTCAATGCCAGGGAAAAGTTTTCCTTGTCGGATGGGGAGCGACATAACCCCAGAGAACATTGACCACCAGTTGTAGAAATGGGTAAAAAAACGAGGACTCAGATGTACAGCATTGTAGCTCGTCGATGGCTTGATATTTGTCGCCGTCCAATCACGGTCGAGTGGCGCAGCTACCGCTACTGACAGATGAATGTGGTTACTGCGAAACCCTTCGAAAGCATCATAGGCCTGCGAGAAGATCAGCATGTGTTCCACAGTGACAAGCCAGTACTAATACCTGTCCTTCTGGAGCCTTAGCGCGCTCAGGGGTTCTAAGTGTAACTTGGTAGTGCGGGATAAACTCGAAAGACCTCTTTCCTTGATCGATGTTTCGCTCAAAGACGATTCCTGCACGCCAGCGTACATTCCCCGAGAGCTTCATGATAACCTTCTTGAACATGGCACCATTTCTATAGCTGCCTGTACTGGACACGCTTTCGTTATCTTGACCAGACGGAATGTTTGTATCTCGAGCTTGGTGGCTGTAATCCGGAATGGCCAAAACATATTCACCGCTGGTTACTGTCATGAACTCTCTGGGGTCGTTATTTTGATGGATACCCCAACGTACACCATTCCGCCAGCACATGACAAACCCTGCTCCATGGCCGGTTACAACATAGGGATCCCGAGCACCTTACAAAAATATCAGCATTGCTATCAGATAGAAGATCACCACATACCCTTCAGCTTTAAATGAACATCCCCGTCGCCCTTCCAAACCACGTTGACCCGCGAGTGCACAATAAGACGAATCTTGTCCCAAAAACCGGTTCTATCTGACGGGTCTACCTGGGGCTTGGTAAAGCCTTCCACTATCATCATCATTTCTTGTATCGCGGGCTGATAAGAGGTGCCCCATGTTATACTCGTAGGGGCACTAGTGTTGATAGTCACCTCAACGTCCGAGTAGGTTTTTACAGCTGAAACAGTACGGCGAACGTCAATGGCAAAACCCCGCTTCATCGTAGATTCATGATACTTTTCGGGCGGCACAACCTGAACCTTGACTTCTTTAGTTGATGCGTCACCTCGATATTCTTCGGCAATGACAAAATCAGTTTTGATTGACCAGCTCGGCAAACGAGGTGATTGACCGGGACGAATCGCTGGTACGTGCAACAAAGGCAATGGATAATCTCGCAGTGTCATTCGAGCTTCGCCCATATCAATCTGTAGGCCCACGGGAATAAGCAGCGTATACTCCATATCATGGGGCATACCTTTTCCGACCCTGTGTAGAAATTGTGGGTAGTCATGGATGGGAAATGAGGGTCGGTCGATGACAATATGGAGGTCACTGATCAATGCAGACATTAAGCCTGGACGATCTGGCATAGCAATTATAGGCTCGCTCCCGTCGGCATTTTGGTCGTCGTTACCCCAGAATATTCCCCTTATCTCTTGCATCCCAATTTTCTGGCTGTGGTACGCACGGTCAACTCGCTTTTTCCAGCTTTGGGCGTTGTACCGCTGCAGCCTATCCCATGCTTCATCAATGGAGATTTTAGCAGCTGTAGTCAGTTTGCATGTGCCCTCAGGATCATACCGCATCCGTGGAGCTCCGCCGTGTTTGGGTGATGGTGACCGACTACTTTGGTGAGGTCCAGCGCTTGTACTCCTCCTGCGTGCGTCCCCTGATGAAGACCGATCGCTTCTATGCCTTTGAGTCGGATGGGACGACTGTGTACGGTATCGCGAGGATCCATGATGGTGGTGAAGTTCTTCGAGGGTTTTCTTTTTGACGAAAAACGCCTCCTCGCGGGCAAGCCGTTGTTTTGCCTCGACAAGTCCCACGCGATAGATGGACCCGAGTTTCCAGTCAAAAGGACCGTCCTCCAGATCGAAGAGCAGTGCCTTGCTGCGGATGGATATTCTTGGCACTTTCTTGGGCGGCTCGGGCCTTTTTTTAAAAACATGTTCATTTGTGCCGGTCTTGAAACGATGATGTAGTTGCTCTGTTGCTTTGGCAACGTTCACAAGATTATCAAATATCTTATGAAGGACCAACTGATGGGGTACCGCGAGTCTTATAAATTCTGTGGTGATATCAATAGATCTTTCTTGTATAACAAGCTTTCCATGCTTCCTGCGACTCTCCCTTGAGTCGACCCGTATATTTTTAGTACTCACGATTCTAGCCCATGCAGAATCAACTTGTGGTGCTCTGGCGTACAATCGTACCAGACCAGATCTTAAGAACGGGACTGCCCATCTATGCCAACCGCCCTCCATGGCATATATCTGGAGCATCAAAGGTGGATCAGATGGCATCGTTGCTTTGACTTGCACCAAACCGCTTTTAACGTCGACAGTCATCAATTCCGGCGCCACTTTTCGCTGTGACCCACTACTAATATCTGAATGTTCAAATGCGGACGATTCACCTTCCTGGTTATCCGGTACTGAGCTGCCAGTCCGAGGGCCGATAAAAGCGGTTCGAAAAACTTTGGTGGCCACCCCTATGGCATAGTAGCGGTACAACGAATATTGAAGATAAAGCGCATTTATATGAGAGTTAAGGTGGAAGATTGGTCCACGGGTATCACTTGAGGTGGAAAATGCTATCTCAAAACGTGGCAGCGAAACAAAGGATTCCGGTTCCACAGTGTCTATGCCCTCTACCACAAATACTTCGAAGCCGCGGACGTGAACTGCCATCCGTCTACCGTCGGTGGGATCTAAGATTGCAGTTGCGGATGGCGAGGGTGGTGTGACAGCAATAGATGGCATATCGGTCAATTCAGACTTGCTTGTCCAATTATTCCTGGATGGCGGTCTTTCAACAACTGCAGATTTTCGTGATTTGTACTCTGCCGTCCACGACTCTAATCTTAGAGCTATCCCACGAGAGTCGCTGGAGACATCTGTATCTACTCCTGCAACCTCAACGCCGAAATTGGAGCCTTGGAAGTGGAAATGAACAAGCCACGAAGGTAGTGGTCTTAAAAAGTTTGGATTTCTTGGAGACTTTTGTGACATTGTCGAGTTGACGTCTGGCTTCTTGTGCAACTGCTGGACGATTTGGCGCACACCGGTGCTGATTTCTGGGCGAACCATATGGATAGAGAATGTCTGGATGTTCCCTGTAGCAACAACCTGCACATCTGGAGAAGCGTTGATCTCGATCTTGAGTTCTAGCGCATCCACAGACATGAGATTATATCGATCTCCAGAGGCAGTATGATAATAAAGTTGATGCGAAGTTACACGTAGATTCGAGGCGAGCGCATAGTGTAACTCGCCAGCAGAGGAATGCGATGAATCTACGTCAAGTGATATAGAAGATATCGAACAGATCAAAAGATCGTACTCATCAGTGTTCTTAAGAGCAGGATCCGTAGGCGGAAGGGCAATCCTTATGACAGGCTCATGGACAGAGACCTTTATGTTTGCCTTCGGCAGGAGTCGCGACAGAAGATGGTGCCGATGGCCTTTACCTACATGAGATTCACTCAACGTGCGGGAGCGACTCTGAATAAGCGAGAAGACTAGGGCCATATGCTTTGGGTCGACATCGATTGATGGGGAAGTAATCACAAGATTGGCGAACAATATGTTAGCATTGCGTTCTGCAGCGTTGTTGTCTTCGGAAAAGGCCACAGTCTTGGATGGCAGAGTTGTCTTAATAGTTGTTGTCGCCATTGGTATGTAGAGAAATCTCTCAGGTTTTCCGATGCCATCGTCAAGACAGACTCCTATTGAGATCGCAGCAAGCAACGCCTGGTGGGCAATGTCTTTGGATGAAAAGTACATACGGTGGGCCGGACTTTTAGGATCAAGACGGTGCATATCGATACCGAATTCGTTCATAGTAACGTTCAGGTACATTAAAGAACCGCTCGGTTGAATCGAATGGACCTTCTTGGACATGCCAACAAAACTGACTGCCATTTGAATCTCTTGAATTCCACGAAGAGTGGAGCTGATGAACTCTTTCGAGTCTGATACTGTTTGGACAATCTTTTTCTCTCTACTGCCCGGTCTATCCAGTTCTTCAATAACGTCTGAGATGGAATAATCGGCCTCTTGCGTCTCATTGCCGTTCTGAAAAGCGTTATAAGCCTTGTGACAGATCCTGAAGTCATCGTAAGGGATATGAACACGGCCGAGCTTGAGAGATATTGATGCGTCCCTGAGACCTGCCAGATCGCGGTATAGAAGTCCATGGATGTTGAGACTACAATTATCTATAACTTCGAGTGATACCTGTCCTTCTGGGGTAAATAGTACACCTTTGACATTAAACATCCACTCTGCCGGTCTTTGGTCACCTGCAGGGAACTTCTTATGCTGAAAGAGGCGGCCCCTGTCGACTGTCTTGCGTCGCGTATCAACAGCCATGCTCAAAGTCCCTATCTCAAAAGCTGCTATGCCCGATATTACAAAGCTTGAGTTCAGAGCAACGACGTCTACTATACGCAGCCAGCCAATCTTTTCGTGCAGTGTCTTGATCTTCTCTTTCAGCAGCGTAAGCCGTTTCCAGGCCTGACTTCGGTTGTGATCTAGATGTGGTGGCCGCAGACTAGGCTTAGGCGAACGTTGAGAAGCAGGTGGATTCTGGTTTTGGCCATTCGCTGCTGCGGCCAGGCCCTCTTTCTGAGCTGTGCCATCGCCTCGGCGTCCATTTGCAGCACCGAAAGCCTCAATGTCGATGGTGATTTTCAATTCTTTCAGACGGAGACTGATCCATGTCGGCTGGGCAAAGGTTGGGCGATGCAGATGAAGCCCCAAGCTGCGAATGTCTATCCGTATGCCATCTCTTGGGGTATATGCAATGCGCCGCAGTGAAAAGTAGCCAATTCTTTGGATAGAAACGCCTGTTGCTATGCGGATTATGGCAAAGACGACAAAGGATATCAGGTACAGCAGCAGAATGGACCCGAATATAAAGGTCGGATTGAGGATTCCCATGGTTAATGGCCGGGAGGCTCTTGTAGGATACTTCGCGCCGGCATCCTGTAGTGCCAGGCTCTCTCAAGGTGTTTGTAGCTCCAAAGAGGTGATAATCATTATCAATTTCACGCGTGGAATGACGAGTACCTCCCAGAGAACTCGAAAGTCGATTTAGTAGGCGAAGACCGCGGTGTGAGCGACATGAGGGAGAAGTCAATTAAGTCATAAGGTGACATTTGTTGAGATGCAGATTAAGGTAATTGAAGTATCCGGCGTTCCGCTGGCGATAAAACACATTTCGGGGGCGTCTGAACCGATGCGAGTACAAAGATCGTATGCTAACTAAAAACATCTTAGCTGTCGATCATCTTAGCACGAAACCTCGGTCTCAGCCCTATCCCTTCTGCTCAATGTTTATCGACTATTTCATGATCCAGTTGCTTCTGAAGGTTGTTAAGCTTCAACTATGTCCTAAGTGTGCCTAAGATGTATGACTCTATTCTTTGAATAACACATTAGTACATGGCTCTTCTCCATCGCAGCCTGCCTTTCACTACATATCATAACCGCTCATAGCATCTTGCTTTGAATGACACTAACCATTCTCTTTTCTTGGAGGATTAATTAATCTTCATATAATCCTCTTCGAAAATTCTCACCTCCTTCTAGATGACAGTCCCATGGCTTAAATCACAGAGGAGGTATTTGAAAGGTCGCCGGTTGCGTCGAGGGCCATTGCTCTTTTGTGCTGTGTGGCAGCCAACCAATATCATGTAACTCGACCTACCATATGTCTCAAAACGCCAGTCTTTCGAGAAGTCATAATCCAACGAATTGAGACCATTTGCGGCAATGCTATGTCGTTTTGCTTCGAAGCACTCAAAAAGAATCCTACTTCACAGTATCTTTTACAAACACTCGACCCTACAGCTAAGCTCGCAGTACCGTATAGGCAGTTGTTTGAATCAACAATATCTCGTGGGTTTCAATGCTTTCTCTCCGTCATCCCTATTGTTAACACTGTTATTCGTCAATCAATTTCCTGGTCTATGCTGTTTTCCGTTTAGAAAGTCTCTCAAACTCGTTATTTTTCTTACAGATTACAGATAGCGCAAAGTCTCGAGCTCTCTTTAACATGGGTTGTGCTGTATAGCATGTTTTTCAATCGGTATTAGCATTATGATGTGTCACAGAGCCAAATAATTGATACACAGTCACGGTAATACCGCAGCCTAATCAGAGTTGGAAGTCCAATGAGATATTTATCAACTCCCCCCTTCCAAAATATCCCAATTGGAGATTCTAACCGTGCCGCTGCGAAGTGGGAATTTGGAAATAAAAAGTCCGCCCTAGGAAAAGCGAACTTTGCTGGTGAAACCCGAATTGTCCAACCACAAAGTCAGTATCTGAAGGATCGAATGAGAGAATATATATTATTTCCACGTTGTTTAATGCCAATCTCTTAACACACTGCTCCCAAGAACGTCTCCCCCAGCCCATCCTTTGTTCCTGCGAATCCGTCCTCTGCCCACCCTTTCTCACCAACCCCCCTCCTTTATCTCCACCTTGCAATACTTCTCAGTCCACCCCTTACCTGACAATGTCGAACATACACACCCTCTCAGACGACAGCTTCGACGACGACACCTACCAAGTAAACTACAATCACGGTCGCAGGTTAACCAGTCTAGCTATGCCAAGCGACCCTCAGGACGCTGGTGTCCAGTTGAGGAACCTAGTGCCTTACAATAGCAACCCGGATTTCACTTTCTCTCGACCTTCGCTGGAGAGTATACACTCGCCTTCAAACGACGAGCCCACATACTCACGTAAGAAGTCGCGAGCCCCTCCCCAGACGAACGACGACGAACCGCTCTATTCACCGCTCATCACTATCTCGTGTGAAGAACAAACGGAGGAACGCGCCCATAGACTTGTAGCGAAATACCCTCGTCGACCAATCTCCCCAACCTACGCCCCACACACTACTTCAAGAAAACCCAAAAGCGGAACAAAGACAAAACTCCCAACCCACGCCGGGACGGAAAAGGCTCTTCAAGTACCCTCGAAAGCCGCATCACACCCTTCTCACCCGCGCCCAGGTCAGCCAAGTAAGAAAAGTAAGGCGGCAAAAGAAAGCGCTGTACCTATGAGGAGAAGTGCGCGCATCGCTGCTAAGGAGAAGAAGTAGGCGAACAGGAAATAAATGTGACGCAATAATTGAGCATTGGGGAAGAAGAGTATGAAGAGGAGATTGCAGAGGAGAGGAAGAGGTTTGAGGAGTGGATGGTGAAGGGTGGATGGGGGAAGGAGGAGAGGTGATTATAGAACAGAAGGTAGTAAATTTAGAAGGGAATAATGTTTTGGTTTTGTGCTAATTTTCGCCGAAGGCTCTTGACATAGATTATTTAGAGTAGTTGGAGGAAGTGGTGAGAAAAGTGGCTGAGGTTGAGGAGCAGCCAATCATTGGCCATTGACATCTAAGTCTTGCCCGTTCGCTTACCGTCATATCTTCGTAGCTGACAAGCAGCAGATTGATAACGCCCGCCCCTTCCCCCCAAAACTAGCAATTGACCCAGCTTTTATTTCCCAATAGTCAAAAACAACCTATCCCCCACATCCCCCAACCCAGGCTTAATCATTCCCCTCGCATCCACGTCTCCATCCATCCCTCCAACCCAAATCTCTACCTCCGTATCATCCATGCCCTCCTCACTCGCCCTCTTGATGCCTTCCTCACTTCCCAGCACAGCTATCACAATCACTTTCTTGACGCCCCATTCAAGCAATGTTTGTATAGCGGCGGCGGAGGTGCCCCCGGTAGCGATTACGGGATCGAGGATGAGTGCGATGGGAGGCGGTGGGGATGTGGGGCTGTGGTAGGGGAGGTTGTTGTAGTATTCAACTGGTTGAAGCGTGGTGGGTTCGCGGAAGAGGCCAAGATGGTGGACTGGTACCGGTGTGGGTAGTAAGGTCTGGATGGCTGTGATTATGGGTAAGACTGAGCTTTTCGTCTTGAGGGAGGGGAACTACATTCGAGCATGCCCAAACCTGAGCGGAGGATGGGGACAAGGCAGACTTGCGGGGAAATAATTTCGGTAGTGTAGGCGTAGCCGAGAGGAGTTTCAGCCTAGAGATTGGATGTCAGCTTCTACCTAGTAGCATCGCTCTTGTTATCAAGCATAAATATGGAACGCAGGGGTGAATTATAAGAGGCTCACTATACCACTTTGGATGGTTTCGAGGCCTGTTGCTAAAGCCTCACAGCCCACGAGAAGCGCGATCTCGTGGACCAGAGCTTTCGTCTCTCGGGCATTGCAGTCTTTGGATCGCAGCTGGGAGATTTTGGCGCGGACGCATGGGTGCTTGGAGATGTGGACGTTGACGGGTAGTGAGGTTGACGAGGCCATTGCGGTAGGCTTATTCTATGTAATGTTCTACAACTATTTTGTTGAGCTTAATGTAGATAATGGGAGAGGTGGACTTTTCTTTGTCCTAAAGTACCTAGATTGATGTTTAGGCTTGGCATTCATCCCACCTTGACGTCACCGATCTTCCCGTCTAGCAAATGCATGTTATATCTCAACAACTTGGGAGCATAAAGCTAGAGGCTTTATAAATCGATCATTGACATAACAGATCTAATTGCCCTAACTTCACTGCAGACTTTGTGGGAGAATTTGGAGCTTGTACGAGGAATAGTTCTATAAGGAGATCAGGGGACGAGTCACAAATACGATCAAAACTCATTCATCTTCAATACTATCATAACGGACATTCCGAGCCTCTGAGTGTGCTCCGTTGGTTTAGAAAAGCACGTGAGCTCGGGACATTGAAAGCATGAATGACCAGGAGCGAAATGGCCATGGTTCCGAAATCACCGACGTTGAAGATGGAGGGACAAAGGAGGATGATGTCGTTCCCAACGACTATGCCAATCTCGATGAGCTAGCAGATTCATCTCCTATCGACTGGCCTCATCAAC
>JAABUU010000116.1_pt1 | contig 194777 bp, 192 predicted proteins | sample 5559301 | NCBI WGS metagenome assembly JAABUU01 (sample SAMN10711884, study PRJNA513360) | rock metagenome | isolation source: Antarctica rocks | place: Antarctica: Victoria Land, Richard Nunatak white
CCGCTCGGTGCTCTCGACCGCGAGAAAGCAGGGCTGGAATATCCTGCAAACACTCACCGCAAACCCAAATGACCTGATCGCGGAACTGCGCGTAGGCTGAACCCGTACAGGCAACCTGGGCAGTTACTAGAAATGTAACTTCTGCCAAGGTGGCACTTGCGCGGACTGGCTGAAGGCGAGGGAGGAAAGCAGATGCAGGTCTGCCCGACACGGCCCCGGTGTTCGAGGCGCAGCCTAACAATTCGAGCGAGCGACGCATCCAAGGATCGTTCCGCGGCGTAAACTTCTGTCAATGGTGACATCATCAAGGTGTGACGGCATGTGTAAGAAGGCAGAACCGCACAAAAACGACCTATTAAACCTGTCGCAAGAGTTACAGGATGCAGACTTAAACGCCAAAACCGCGTTGAACGCCGACTTGTCGGAGCATAACCTCGCGGGCGAGGGTCTCCGCCATTTCCTTGAAGCAGATGCGGTTGCAGTTGCAATTAAACGCGAAATCAGGCGTCTGAACTCCAAAGTACCCGCTGCCAAGGAGGCAGGTCAGCCAAGCCAACACGACAAAAGATAACCCGTTCGGTGCAGTTTGGCGGAGGGTAGCGTCATGCGCTTGGCGGGCCGCTGCCGACCAAGATTAGCACTATGTCCCACGCCATAGCTCTCTAATCGGTTTTCGTCCGCCGACAACCGGACGCGCCCGCCCTGGCCTATCTGCGGGTCATCGCACGCGAACCCGATATGGTGGCGCGCGCGTTAGCCGTGGCATAAGCGAACGGGCTCCAAACCTCCGTGAGGTGTCCGAAGGTTTCTCGGATAGGCGTCAGGCGGTGCCATGGCTTGGCGGATGAGGTGGGATTCGAACCCACGGAACGCTCACACGTTCGGCGGTTTTCAAGACCGCTGCCTTAAACCGCTCGGCCACCCATCCGTGTGCATGTTCTAGCGTCCTCGTTCAAGAAATCCAGCATCTCCCGGTTCAGCCGCGTTGGCCCGGCCGGCGCCCCGCGATGCGCCGCTGACGAATAGTGGTTTGTCGCGCGCGCGCGGGAGCGGTATTGCTGCCATGTCACACGATGCGGGGCTGCATGAGCGTTCGATCCTTGGCTATCGCCGGCGTTGCCGTGGCATCGCTGGCTGTTTCACTCTCGCCCGCCGACGCGCAATCGTCGCCGGCGCCGGTCTCGACCGTGGCCAGCACGGTGCAGCTCGGCCCCGACCCGACCGCGATCTATACCTTGGAAGACGAGAACGCCTCTCTCAGTTCGGCGTCGCTGACCGACCGCTATTACGTGAACGGGCTGAAGGCCAGCTACACCTCGGGCACCGACGGGGTGCCGGGCTTCGCCGCCGATATCGGCCACGCGCTGTATGGCGATGGCGAGCAACACCTCACCTTCGGCCTCACGCAACAGATCTACACACCCGCCGATGCGTCCTCGTTCAACCCGCCCGCGAACGACCGGCCGTATGCCGGCGTGCTGCTGGCGAACCTGGGCGTCATCACCGACAGCGAGGACACCCGCAGCACCATCCAGGCGAGTGCCGGCGTGATCGGACCATGGGCGTTGGGCGAGCAGATCCAGAACGGGTTCCACGACCTTATCAGCCAAGCCCACAACAACGGTTGGCACTACCAACTGCGCAACGAGGCGGCGGTCGAGTTCGTGTCGTCGCGCATCTGGCGGCTTCCGATAGCCCAGTTCGCAGGACTCGAGACCGACTCGCTGATCGATGCCTCGGCCGGAGTGGGCAATGTCCGCATCTACGGCGAAGGCGGGGCGCAACTGCGGTTCGGCCAGGGCCTCGCATCGGACTTTGGCACCGCGCGGTTGCAGCCGGGCATCTCCGGCGGCGATGCCTTCAAGCCGACCCGGCCGTTCGCATGGTATGTCTTTGCCGGCGCCGACGGCCAGGGCGTCGCCCACGACATCACGGTCCAGGGCAACGATTTTGAAACCAGCCGCGGCGTCAAGATCAAGCCGCTGGTCGCGGAGTTCGAGGGCGGACTGGCGCTGATGGCGTTCGGCACCCGGCTCACCTACACGCAGGTGTTGCAGACCCAGGAGTTCCAGCATCAGAAAGGCGGCCTCCACCAGTTCGGCTCGCTTGCCTTGTCAGTGCGGTTCTAGGCGTGCCGACCCGCCGGTCCCTGCTGGCCGCGGCGATCCTGCCGGCGGCAACCGCGCTGCACCGCCCGGCAGCGTCCCCGGTCAGCTTTTCGGCATTCCTGTCCGGTGTGCGCGCCGAGGCCCGCAGCCATGGCATCGCGCAACATACGCTTGACCAGGCCCTGACAGGTCTCCAGCCAAACCCCAAGGTCATCGAGCTGGATCGCAGCCAGCCCGAGTTCACCCTGACCTGGCAGCAATACCGCGCGCGCATCGTCTCCGACGCCCGCATCGCGCGGGGTCGCCAATTCTACTCCCAAAGCCGCCCGCTGCTGGCGCAGGTCTCGCAACGCTACGGCGTGCCGGCCAGCGTCATCATGGGCATCTGGGGACTGGAGTCGAACTTCGGCCAGTCGACCGGCGGCTTCAACGTGATCGACGCGCTGGCGACGCTTTCGTGGGAGGGGCGTCGGGCGGCGTTCTTCCGCAGCGAGCTGATGGACGCGCTGCGCATCCTCGACCATGGCGACATCGCGGCGGCGCAGATGACCGGCAGCTATGCCGGCGCGATGGGCCAGACGCAGTTCATGCCGGACAGCTTCCTGAAATATGCCGTGGATTGGCGCGGCACCGGGCGGCGCGACATCTGGGGCGACCTCGGCTGCGTGTTCGCCTCGACCGCGAACTACCTGGCGCGCGAGGGGTGGCAGTCCGACCGATCCTGGGGCGACCAAGTGGCGGCGCCGGCCGGATTGTTGCCGTATGACGTGGGCCGCGAGCATCTGCTGCCGATCGAGGAGTGGGTGCGCCGGGGCGTGCGGCGGACCGACAACGCACCGCTGCGGGCCGGCGCCGGGACGGCGGCGCTCGTCCTGCCGGGGGGTGCGGGCGATGATGCATTCCTCGTCTACCACCCCAATTTCCGCGCCATCCGCCGCTACAACCCGTCGGATTTCTACTGCATTTCGGTGGGGTTGCTGGGCGACAGGATCATCGCGTGAGGGCAGGGCTGCGGCTGGCCGTGATCGTTCCGCTGCTGGGTAGCTGCACCCTGTTCCACCATCGGCCGCTGAAGCCACAGCCGTTGGCGCATTACGTGGTGGGCGAGCCTTATGCAGCAGGCGGCGTCTACCAATATCCGCGGGCCGAGTTCGAGTACGACGCCACCGGCCTGGCCACGGTGATCGGGCGGCACGGTCGGCTGGCCACCGACGGCGAGGCGTTCGATCCGACCGCACTGGTTGGCGCGCATCCCACGCTGCAGTTGCCGAGTGTCGTGCGGGTGACCAACCTCGACAACGGCCGGCAGGTGTTGATCCGGCTCAACGACCGCGGGCCGCCGCAACGCGGCCGCATCCTGGCCCTCTCGCGTCATGCGGCGGAATTGCTTGGAGCCGGCAATGCGGGCGCCACGATTCCGGTGCGGGCGCAGATCGAGGAGGGGCCGAGTCGCGCACTTGCCACCACGATGGCCGGCGAGCCGCTGCTGGCCATCAGCACCGCGCCCGTCGCTCCGGTGCAGTCCGAGACTTTGCCTCTACCAGCCGGCGCGCGGGCCACATTGGCGCGGGCGCTGGCGCCGATCCGGGCGGCAACTGCCCTCACCGAGTCTACGGCGGGTACGGCGGTGCCGCTGCGCCTGCCCGACGCCGTCACTGTCGTGATGGTCCGCCCGCACGCGCTGTTCGTGCTGGAAGGCGAGTTTGGCCGCCGCGAGTATGCCTCGATCCTGGCCCGCCGCACCGTGCAGCTAGGCGCACAGGTCAGCACCAGCTACGCCGCGCCGCGCGACCGGGCATGGCGGGTGATGATCGGTCCGCTGGACGGCGTGGAACAGGCGGATGCAATGCTGGACCGGGCCATATCAGCGGGAGTAGTCGGTGCAGGCATCATCCTCGACTAGGCTTCACATGGGAGGCCCGAATTGCTGACACGCCGCATCCTGCTGGCTTCGACCGCTGCGATCCCGGCGCTGGCGGGCTCCGGTCTGGCGCTGGCCGCGAAGAAGCCGTCGCGAACCGCCGTCGCCAAGCCGGCCGAGGTCGTGGCGACCGGCAGCCCGGCACAGACGCCGGTGGGGCCGCTCGACACCGCCGCGCGCTTCGCCGTGGTGACCGACTACAGCACCAACACCGTCCTGCTCGACAAGGATGCCGACGTCGCCATGGTGCCGTCGTCGATGACCAAGCTGATGACCGCCTACATCATCTACGGGTTCCTGAAGTCGGGCCGGCTTACCCTAGCGCAGGAGCTGCCGGTCAGCGAGCGGGCGTGGCGGATGGGCGGCTCGAAGATGTTCGTCCAGCTCGGCAGCTCGGTGAAGGTCGAGGACCTCATACGCGGCATGATCGTGCAGTCGGGCAACGACGCCTGCATCGTGCTGGCGGAGGGCACCGCCGGGTCGGTCGAGCAGTTCGTCGCGCTGATGAACGCCAAGGCCAAGGAGCTGGGACTGACCCAGACCAACTACGTCAACGTCGACGGCTGGCCCGACCCGAATCATCACATGAGCGCCCGCGACATCGCCACCGTGGCGCGCCGGTTGATCCAGGATTTCCCCGAATACTACAAATATGACTCAGAGAAGACATTCAAGTACAACAACATAGAGCAGGGGAACCGCAACACTCTGGTGCAGAAGGGCGTCGCGGACGGACTCAAGACGGGCCACACCGAGGCGGGCGGCTTCGGGCTCGTGGCCAGTTCGCTGCGCGACGGACGGCGGGTGATCTTGGTGGTGAACGGCCTGACCTCGATGCACCAGCGCGGCGAGGAGGGCGAGCGGTTGCTCGACTGGGCTTTCCGGGAGTTCGAGAACGTGACCCTGTTCACTGCCGGCGACACCGTGGAAAAGGCTCCGGTCTGGCTGGGCGCGCAGTCCACCGTGCCGCTCGTCGGCGGGCGTGAGCTGGTGGTGACGATGCCCCGCAACTGGCGCAACAACGCCAAGATTGCCATCGAGTACGACAGTCCGCTGCGGGCGCCGGTGGTGCGCGGCTCGAGGGTCGGCCAACTCGTCGTCTCCGGCGAGGGCGTGCCCGCCTCGTCGGTGCCGTTGCTGGCCGGCGAGGACGTGCCGCGCCTCGGCCTGCCCGGTCGCGCGATGGCGGTGCTGGCGCACTATATCACTGGTGCCTGAGTCGCAGGCACCCGACACGCGCGGCCGGTTCGTCACCATCGAGGGCGGCGAGGGGGCCGGCAAATCGACCCAGGCGCGCCGTCTGCAGGCAATGCTTGAGGCACACGGCCATGATGTGCTGCTGACGCGCGAGCCGGGTGGGACGCCGGGAGCGGAGGCACTTCGCTCGTTGCTCTTGACGGGTGAGTTCGAGTGGACGCCGTTGGCTGAGACGCTGCTGCATTTTGCGGCGCGCGCCGATCATGTGGCCCAGGTGATCCGTCCCGCGCTGGATGCCGGCCGCTGGGTGGTGTGCGACCGTTTCAGCGACTCCACGATGGTCTATCAAGGGGCTGGGCAGGGCGCCGACATCGCCGACATCGCCGCGTTGACGGCGATGCTGCGGCTGCGGCCGGACCTGACGCTGGTGCTGGATGTCCCGGTCGAGGTCTCGATGGCGCGGATGGCGCGGCGCGGCATCGCACCGGACCGTTACGAGCGGCTTGGCGAGACGTTCTTTGCCCGCCTCCGGCAAGGTTTCATCGACGTGGCCGAAGCCGACCCCGAACGCTGCGTGCTGCTGGCGGCGGACGGTGACGCCGACACGGTGGCCGATGCAGTTTGGCAGGCCGTCCGCTCGCGCCTCGGTGTTGCGTGAGCGAGGCGCTGGAGCCGCGCGGCAACCCGGAACTGGTCGGCCACATTGGCGCCGAGATGGTGCTCGCGGAGGCGATGCGGTCCGGCCGGCTGCATCACGCTTGGCTCGTGCTTGGCCCCGAGGGGATCGGCAAGGCGACGCTGGCGTTCCGATTCGCGCGCCGCCTGCTGGCCGGGCCGAGCGCCGGCAACACGCTGTTCCTGGCGCCGCAGGACCCGGTGTTCCGCCGGGTGGCTGCCGGCTCGCACGCCGACCTGCTGACCATCGAGCGGGCCTGGGACGAGAAGAAGAAGCGGCTGCGGGGTGAGATCGTGGTCGATGACGTGCGCCGCGTCGCCGACTTCCTGCACCGCACGGCGGCGGAGGGCGGCTGGCGGGTCGTGGTGCTGGATGGCGCCGAGGACCTCAACCGCAACGCCGCCAATGCGCTGCTAAAGATGTTGGAGGAGCCGCCGCCGCGCACCGTGCTGATGCTGGTGTGCTCCGCCGCCGGCCGGTTGCTGCCGACCATCCGCAGCCGCTGCCGCCGTCTCACGCTGGCGCCGCTGCCGCCGGCCGATGTGGAGGCTTTGCTCGCGCGGCTGCGGCCGGAACTGGATGCCGCGGCACGCCGCCGCCTGGCGTCGCTGGCCGCCGGCTCGATCGGGCGCGCGCTGGCCTTGGCGGAGGCGGGCGGGGTGGCAGTCGCAGGCGTGGTGGCACGCCTGCTGGCCGCACCGGCTCGCCTTACCACCGATGATGCGTTGCGCACCGCCGATGAACTTGGGCGCGATGACGAAGCGTTCGCCGGCTTCATGGATTTGTTACGGGCTAGTTTGGCCGAGACGGTACGGGACGCGGCGCGAGGGATCGACGACGCTCGCGTGAGCGGCCTGGCGGCGCGGGGCCTTGATGAGTGGGTCGCGGTGTGGCACGCCCTTGGCACGCTACAGGGCGAAACCGAGGGCCTGCACCTGGACAAGCGCGAGGCGCTGGTGCAGGGCTTCCGCTTGCTGTCCGGGGCGGCTTGAGACAGTGCCATTGGTCGGAACAGCATGAAATCGCGCTACTACCTGACGACGCCGATCTACTACGTGAATGGCGCTCCGCATATCGGCCACGCCTACACTTCGGTCGCGGCCGACGTGCTGGCCCGCTGGAAGCGGCTTGACGGCCATGACGTGTTCTTCCTGACCGGCACCGACGAGCATGGGCAAAAGGTGGAGAAGGCGGCGGAGGCGGCTGGCGTGCCGCCGCAGGAGTTCACCGATCAGGTCAGCGCCGACTTCCGCGACATGGCGGACCGCCTGGGCATTACCTACGACGACTTCATCCGCACCACCGAGCCGCGCCACAAGCTCGCCTGCGCCGAGTTGTGGCGGCGGCTGGAGGAGGCGGGGCACATCTACCTCGGCGGTTACGAAGGCTGGTACGCGGTGCGCGACGAGGCGTTCTACGACGAGGACGAACTCGTGACCCGCCCGGACGGCAGCCGTGTCGCGCCGAGCGGGGCGCCCGTCGAGTGGGTGCGCGAGCCTAGCTACTTCTTCCGCCTGGCGTCGTTCCAGGAGGCGTTGCTGGCGCACTACGACGACAATCCCGATTTTATCGCGCCCATGGCACGGCGCAACGAGGTGTTGAGCTTCGTGCGCGGCGGCCTGCGTGACCTCTCGATCAGCCGGACCAGCTTCCGTTGGGGCGTTCCGGTGCCGGGCGACCCGGACCACGTCATGTATGTCTGGCTCGATGCGCTGGCCAACTACATCACTGCCGCCGGCTTCCCGGATGAGTCTGCACCGCGCTGGCCCTTTTGGCCGGCCGACCTGCATGTCGTTGGCAAGGAGATCGTGCGCTTCCATGCAGTCTATTGGCCGGCGTTACTGATGGCCGCAGGACTGCCGTTGCCGAAGCGGGTTTACTCGCATGGCTGGTGGACGGTCGAAGGCGAGAAGATGAGCAAGTCGGTTGGCAACGTGATCGACCCGCGCGCCTTGGTCGGCGAGTTCGGCCTCGATCCGGTGCGCTTCTTCCTGTTGCGCGAGGTGCCGTTCGGCAACGACGGCGATTACAGCCGCAAGGCGCTGATTAACCGGCTCAACGTCGAGCTGGCCAACGACCTGGGCAATTTGGCGCAGCGCAGCCTCAGCCTGGTGGCCAAGAACTGCGCCGGCAGGCTGCCGCCCCGCGGGGCCGACACGCCCGACGACACGACTTTGCGGGATGCCGCCGACGCGCTGCCCGAGGCGCTGCGCCAGTTGCTCGACCGGCAGGCGTTCGGCGATGCGCTGGAGGAAGTGTGGCGGGTGATCCGCGCCGGCAACGGCTACATCGACCGCCAAGCGCCCTGGGCGCTCCGCAAAACCGACATTCCCCGGATGAACAGCGTGTTGCGGGTTTTGGTTGATGTGTTGCGCTTGGTCGCAACGGTGCTGCAGCCGTTCATGCCGGAGTCGATGAGCCGTATGCTCGACCAGCTTGGCGTGCCAGCGTCGGAGCGGGACTTGGCTGCGCTGGCGAAACCGCTGGCTGACGAGGCCTTGCTACCGGCGCCCGCCGGGGTCTTTCCGCGATTTGACATGGAAGCGGCCTGACAAGGTGTTCCTGATCGATTCGCATTGCCATCTCGACTATTTCGAGGGTGAGGAACGCGATGCCGTGCTGGCTCGCGCCGCAGCGTCCGGTGTGGCCGAGATGGTCACCATCGGCACCCGCCTGACCCAGAGCGATGTCGTTCGAGGAATTGCGGCGGCGCACGCCAATGTATGGTGCACCGTGGGCGTGCATCCGCACAACGCGGCGGAGCACGGCGTGCCGGAGCCGGCTGAGATCGCTGCGGAGTCCGACTACCCCAAGGTGATCGGCATCGGCGAGAGCGGGCTCGACTACTTCTACGACAAGGCGCCGCGTGACGTGCAGCAGGCGAGTTTTCGCGCCCATATCCGTGCCGCCCGGATGGCGGATATGCCGCTGGTCATCCATGCCCGCGACGCCGACGCCGACATCGCTGCAATTCTGCGGGAGGAGCGCGAGCGGGGTGGCGACTTCGCATTCCTGCTGCATTGCTTCAGCTCCGGCCGCGGCCTTGCCGAAACGGCGGTCGCGATGGGCGGCTACATCAGCTTTTCCGGTATCCTGACTTTTCCCAAATCGACCGAGATCAGGAACATCGCCCGTGACATGCCGGCGGATCGGTTGTTGGTGGAGACCGATGCGCCCTACCTCGCGCCAGTCCCGCACCGGGGCAAGCGCAACGAGCCAGCCTGGACCGCGGATACCGCCGATGTCCTGGCGCAGGTGCGCGAACTGACGCCGGGCGCCGTGGCCGATCTCACCACGGGCAACTTCCGCCGCCTGTTCCGCAAGGCCGCCTGACGATGCGTGTGACGCTGCTCGGCACCGGCGGCTCCGCTGGAGTGCCGATGATCGGCGGCATCGACGGCGGTGGCGACTGGGGCGCCTGCGACGCCAACGAGCCGCGCAACCAACGCACCCGCGCCAGCATCCTCGTCGAACAGGGTGGGCAGGCGTTGCTGGTCGACACCTCGGCGGACATGCGCGCGCAACTGCTGGCCTGCCGTGTGCCGCGGGTCGATGCTCTGCTGTTCACCCACGCCCATGCCGACCACATCCTCGGCCTGGACGATGTGCGTATTCTCAATCGCATCGTCGATGGTCCGCTGGATGCGTTCGCGACCGCCCACACGCTGGCGGAGTTGGCGCGGCGCTTCGATTACGCATTCCTGCCGTGGCAGCCGCCGCATTTTTTCCGTCCGGTGTTGACGTCGGTCGCGGTGGTGCCGGGGCAGTCGTTCGCCGCGGCCGGCATCGCGGTCAAGGTGTTCGACCAGGATCACGGCTTCATGCACACGCTTGGCCTGCGCATCGGCGGGTTCGCCTATTCGACCGACGTTGTGGAACTCGACAGTGCCGCGTTCGCTATGCTGGCGGGGGTCGATACCTGGGTCGTCGGCTGCTTCCAGCGTGAATCGCATCGGACACATGCCTCGCTGGCACGAGTGATCGAATGGGTCGCCAGGTTGCGGCCGCGGCGCACGGTGCTGACGCACATGGGCACCGACATGGATTGGGCCTGGCTGGCCGCCAACCTACCGCTGGGCGTCGAGGCTGGCTACGACGGGCAGAGGCTGGAAATTGCCGATAGGAGTTGACGGTGCCTGACGACGCCTCGCTGCCGCCGCCGCCCGCCGAAGCGGTCGCTCGCCGCGCCACGCCGGCCTTGGCGCTTACGGCACTCGGCATCGTCTATGGCGACCTCGGCACCAGCCCGCTCTACACGATGCAGACAATCATCGGCGCGGCCGGCGGCAAGGTGGACGCAAATGCGGCGCTAGGGTTGCTGTCGCTGGTGATCTGGGCGCTGCTGATCACCGTGTCGCTGAAGTATTGCGTGTTCGTGATGCGTGCCGACAACGCCGGCGAGGGTGGCATCCTGGCGCTGATGGCGCTGGTCACCGGCAATCAACCAAAACGCCATGCCTGGTTGGTCGCCATGGGCCTGTTTGGCGCGGCGCTGATCTACGGTGACGGTGTGATAACGCCGGCGATCTCGGTGCTGAGTGCGTTGGAAGGCACCAGCATCGCCACGAGTGCGCTCAAACCCTATGTGATGCCGCTGGCAGTCTTGGTGTTGCTGGGTCTGTTCGGCGGGCAGATGTTCGGCATCGCCCGCATCGGCCGGTTGTTCGGGCCGGTCATGCTGCTTTGGTTCGTGGTCATCGGCGCGTTGGGCGCCATCAAGGTCGTGCAGCATCCGGACGTGTTGGTCGCAATCAACCCGCTACACGCGATCATGTTCCTGGTGCATCACGGCTGGGCCAGCTTCATCGTGCTGGGCGGCGTGTTCCTGGCGATTACCGGCGGCGAGGCATTGTATGCCGACATGGGCAGCGTCGGGCGTGGCTCGATCCGCGTCGTCTGGTACGGCGTTGTCCTGCCCGCCTTGGTGCTGAGCTATGCCGGCCAGACGGCGCTGGTGCAGGCGGGGCAGGTGGGGGATCGCAACCCGTTCTTCCTGATGGCGCCGAACTGGGCAGTCATCCCGCTGGTGGTGCTGGCCACGCTCGCCACGATCATCGCAAGCCAGGCGATCATCACCGGAGCGTTCTCGTTGACCCGGCAGGCGATGCAGTTGAGCTGGCTGCCTGGGCTGCGCATCTACCAGACCTCCGATGCGGAATACGGGCAGATTTATGTGCCGATGGTGAATTGGGTGATGATGGCGGCGACGATTGCGCTCACGATCGGCTTCGGCAGTTCGGCTCGCCTGGCTGGCGCCTATGGCACCGCCGTAAGCACCACGATGCTGCTGACCACGGCACTGCTGTATCATGCGATGACCAGCCAATGGCACTGGCGCCCCTGGGTCGCGGGGTCGGTGGCGGGCGCCTTCCTGCTGATCGATTGCGGGTTCTTCGCCGCCAATTTGTTGAAGATCGCGGATGGCGGCTGGATTCTCCTGGTCATCGCAACCGTGTTGTTCCTGGTGATGACCACGTGGCGGCATGGCATCGACGCGGTGCGCGAGCGTCTGACGTCGGAGCAGGTGAAGCCCGAGCTGTTTCTTCGCAACCTCACCGATGGCGCCATCCCAAGGGTTCCGGGCACGGCGGTGTTCCTGAGCCGCAACGCTCGCGCGGTGCCGGCGGTGATGGTGCGTCACGTGGCCGACATGGGCGCGCTGCACCGCCGCCTGGTCTCGCTCAGCATTCGTTTCTCGGACACGCCGCGGGTGCAGGATGATGCTCGGTTGCAGATCGAGTTGGTTGCCGAAGGGTTTTGGCACCTGACAGCGCATTACGGCTTCGTCGAGGTGCCTGACATCGAAGCGTTGCTGGTCCAGGCAAAGGATGGCGGCTGCGACCTTAATTTGGAGGATGCAGTGTTCTTCGTCTCGCACGACGATGTGGTGGCCAGCCAGAAGAGTCAGAAGCTGCCGATATGGCGGCGCCTGCTATTCGCGGTAATGTTTCGCAATGCGGTCCGTACGGTCGACCGCTTCCATTTGCCGTCGAAGCACTTTGTCGAAGTCGGCCGCCAAATCGAGATCTGAGGTATGGCGCCTTCGTGTTCTTTCCATAATATACATTCTGCGACTTCGAGCGGCGGCCATAAATCAATCCCATGTCTATCTTTCGGCCCCTGCCGCTTGCAGCATCGCCTGCGTCGATGACGGTTGCGTGTCTTCCGACCACCGATAGGTGTTGCGGCCGGCGTCCTTGGCTCGGTACAGGCCGAGGTCGGCGGCCGCAATCAGGTCGGAGGCGGCCCTTTCGGCAGACGGTATGTCGCAGGCCATGCCGATGCTGATCGATACCGTGTTATGCGGACTGTCGGCATGTGGGATGGCCAGGGCCTGCACCGCCAGACGGATGTGAGCAGCCACCGCAAGCGCGCCCTCGGCGTCAGTGGCCGGCAACAGCAACACGAACTCCTCGCCGCCATAGCGGGCCACCGAGTCGCCGGGACGGCTCGACACCGCGAGCAATGCGCTCGCGACCTGACGTAGGCATTCATCCCCAGCCTGATGGCCGTATTTGTCGTTGAAGCGCTTGAAATGATCGACGTCGATCATCAGCAACGACAGCGGTTGTTCATCACGACGGCTCTTGCGCCACTCTGCCGCGATTGCCTCGTCCAACCCGCGCCGGTTGATGAGCACGGTGAGGCCGTCGCGCCGCGCCAACCCCTCCAGAACCAGGTTGTTCGCAGCGGCGTGGTGATAGAGTTTGTTGATTTCGTGCAGCAGCGAAACCATCATTGCCAGGGAGGTGAACAGGCTGCCACACGTCGCGATATACCAGCCGAGCGTGAAACGGCCACTGCTCATGAAGGTGAACCACACGTCGAAGCACGCGGCCCCCAACCCCACCAGCAGCCAAGGCTGCGCCGGCGTGCGCAGGCGCATGATGCACGCCGCTGCCAACCCGAAAATTGCCAGGATCGCCAACGGCATCACCGCTGTTACCCGGCCATAGAGCATGGTCGTGACGCCGCTTGCCAGAGGCTGGTGATGCAGGAGAACCGTGGCAATCAAGGTGAGTCCCGCCACGGCTGCCACAACTCCGGCGATCTCGCGGTACACAGAGACCAGATGCTGTTTTGGCCGGGCAGCGATGCGGGTGTAGCGAATAAGCGCCAGGCCAAACCCGGCGTGCCAGTCGTTCCACAGCCAGATCGTGGTTCCCGGCGCTTCGGTCAGCGGATGCTTCATAAAACCGTCTGGGTAACTTGCGAGCAGCGGCACGAAGATGACCGCTACGAACAGGTAGGCGGTGCCGAGTGCCGTGATGTCGCCGCGACACTCGATCGTGCCGCGGCTGAACAGCATCACCGCCAGCAGCAGGTTCACGACAATGATGGCGGCGTCAAATGCCGGCATGTAGCCGGCCATCGGCAGCAACGGCCGATCGGCGAACGGGGTCGCCGCCGCTGCGACCACGAGCAGCAATCCCGCCATGATGGTAGGCATCAATCGCTGGTATCTGCCGCCACTTGGTGCGATGTGGCGCTTCCTGTGCGGGATAGCATGGATCAAGTCGGCGTGCGCTGCCATCCGCGACCTCAAAGCCGTTACGGCCTTCGCACGACCTTTGCGGGGTTTGCGGGGCTGGTCACAAGATAATAATTGTTAGTTAGCATAAAGTTAAAATCCAAACTCATTCCGCGAGCGCCGGCAGCGTGTCGGCAAGGGCCGGAGTCAGGCCGGCAGGCATCGCGCGGCGGGTCGGCGACGGCGCCCAAGGGCGCACCCCGCGCACCGACAGCTCGGACACGATGCGCACGCCATCCGCATCCAGCCAGATGGCGTAAGCCCCTTCCCGCCACACGCTGAACCTGTCCACCACCGGCACACGGCGCGCGCAGCGCAGGCGCAACGGCTCGGCCGCCACCACCACGGCGGCGCCGCAGGCATCCGGATCGCTGCCCGCAGCCAGCGGACTACGCAGCAACAGCGCCGCCGCGCCATGCGCGCGTCCCTGCAAGCGGCACGTTCTGGCGCTGCAACTCACCGATATCGGGACGATGGGCAGAGCCTCGGCCGCTAAATCCGGCTGTGGCCGCAGCGGACCCGAATCCCACATCTGCTGCCAGGCATCGCGGGTAAAGCCCGAAGCGCCGGAGCGGGCCTGCAGGAACAAGCCGCCTTCGGTGCGCAAGCCAATCATTCGCGCATCCGCCGACACCATCATGTCGGGCGGCGGCGCCACCATCGGCGACGCAAGCCCTGCAGCGACGAAGGCCAGCCCGGCCAATCTTACCCGGCCGCGCCACAGCCCTAGCCAGGCGATGCCGAACGCCACCAGCGCCAGCCCCCAGGCCGCCACATGTGGCACCGCCAAAGTCGCATCCGGCAGCGCGCTCACGCTCCGGCCGATCCACAGGATCGCCACCTCGCCCCAACCCATCGGCACCAACGCCACCGCCTCCAGATGCAGCGGCATCAACAGCAGCGCCAACAATCCGAGCGGCATGACCCAGAAGGCAGTGAGCGGCACCGCCGCCATGTTGGCCAGCACGAAATAAAGCTGGATATGGCCGAAGTGATACGCGCCGAACGGCGCCGAGGCAGTTCCCGCCAGCGCGCTGGTAATCGCGAGGCCGACGACATGGCCGAGCACTCGCCGCCCCAAGCCGCCCTCCCCGTGCAACCGTCGCAGCCACGGACGCAGCAGGGCATAACCGGCGATCAGTGCCAGCACGGCGGAAAAACTCATTTGGAAGCTCACGCCCATGACCTCGTGCGGCGACAGCAGCACCACCGCCGCCATGGCCAGCGCCAACCCGCGCAGCGACAGCGCCCGCCGCTGCGCCAGCACCGCCAGCGTGAACAGGCAGGCCATGGCGAAGCTGCGCACGATCGGCACATGCGCGCCGGTCAACAGCATGTAGCCGCCCCCGGCCGCCAACGCCGCCACCGAGGCGATCGCCTTTACCGGCAGACGCAGCGCTGCCCGCTCCCACGCCGCCAAGCCAAGCCGCACCGCGCCGAACACCAGCCCCATGACGATGCCGATATGCAGCCCGGCAATCGCCAGCAAATGCGACAACCCGGAGTCGCGGAACGCGGATTTGTCAACGGCATCGAGCGAGGAGGCGCCGCCCGTCAGCAGCGTTGTCGCCACCGCCGCCTGCGGCCCCTGCAACACGGCTGACACGCGGCCCGCCACCGTCTCGCGGATATGTTGCAGCATTGCCGCGAGTCCGCGCGGCGTTTCGGCATCGGCCAGATGCTGCGCCGGGTTGAGCGCAAAGCCGTACGCGCCCATGCCGGAGAAGAACGCATCACGCTGGAGGTCCCAGGCGCCCGGATAGGCCGGCGGCGCAGGGCGGCTCAGCATCGCCCTGACCCGCAGCATGTCTCCAGCGGCCACCGGCAGAATATCGCTGGTACGCAGGCGGATGCGCACCAGCCGGTTGGCCGGCGGCGTGGTCCCGAGTGCCGTGGTCAGGGTCGGTGATTGCAGCGTGACCCGCCTGCCCTGCGGCAACGCCTCCACGGCGCGCACCATGCCGGTCACCACAACCGCCGTGCGCGGCACCTCGAGCAATTCGGGTGCTCGCGCCGTCGCCCATTGCCCGCTGGCGAATCCCAGTCCCAGCGCAAAGGCCGCCGCCGCCATGCCGCGAGGCAACTGCCAGTGCCGCACGCAGCAGCCGGCCACTCCCGCCAGCAGGCATACGATCGCGCCAAGCCACTCCCACGGCTCGCTTCCCCAGGAGAAATATGCGACGCTGCCGGCTGTCATGATGACCGGTAGCCACAGGAAAAACCGGCCTCGCTGGGCGGCGCCCCAGGCTTCGAGCCGATCCACGACAGGCATAAATTGCATTAACGCAACGATACCCGCTTGGCCCCGTCGCGTCATCTCCCGTCTTGCGGAAGGCCATGCTAAGTGCCGGTCATGACCGTCCGCACCCGCTTTGCCCCAAGTCCCACCGGCCTGCTGCATATCGGCGGCGCCCGCACCGCATTGTTCAACTACCTGTTCGCCCGCCATCACGGCGGCGAATACCTGCTCCGGGTCGAGGACACCGACCGCGAGCGCAGCACGCCCGAGGCCACCCGCGTCATCCTGGAGGGACTGGCCTGGCTCGGTCTGTCGCCCGACCAGCCGCCGGTGTTCCAATCCACGCGGCAGGCACGTCACGCCGAGGTGGCGCTGGAGATGCTGCGGTCCGGCCATGCCTACCGCTGTTGGACCAGCGCCGAGGAGTTGCGCGAGATGCGCGAGCGGGCGGTGGCCGAGAAGCGCCCGCCGCGCTACGACGGGCGATGGCGCGACCGCGATCCGGCCGAGGCGCCGCCGGGCGTGGCCCCGGTGATCCGGCTGCGCGCGCCGCAGGTCGGAGAGACCGTGGTGCATGACCTGGTGCAGGGTGAGGTTCGGGTCGCCAACGCCGAGCTGGACGATATGGTCATCCTGCGCAGCGACGGGTCGCCTACCTACCTGCACGCGGTGGTGGTCGACGATCACGACATGGCCATCACGCACGTCATCCGCGGCGACGACCACCTGACCAACACGTTCCGCCAGATGCAGGTCTATGCCGCCATGGGCTGGGAGCCGCCCGGCTTCGCGCATATCCCGCTCATCCACGGCGCCGATGGAGCCAAGCTGTCGAAGCGCCATGGCGCGGTGAGCGTGCTGGAGTTCAAGCACCAGGGTTTCCTGCCCGAAGCGCTGTGCAACTACCTGCTGCGGCTCGGCTGGGGACACGGTGACGCCGAGGTGCTGTCGCGCGCCGAGGCGGAGGCGCTGTTCGACCTCGACGGCGTGAGGCGCGGCGCCGCGCGGATGGACTACGCCAAGCTCACTCATATCAACGGTGTCTGGCTGCGCGCCGCCGACGATGGCCGGCTGGTGGCAGACGTGCTCGACCGACTGGCGCGGCGGCCCGGCCTGACGTTGGGCGATGACGTGGCTGCCCGGCTGCGGGCGTTGATGCCGGGGCTGAAGGAGCGGGCGAAGACGCTGGTCGAACTGGCGGACAGCGCCGCCTTCCTGGCTTGTGCCGTGCCGCTGCCGATGGAGCCGAAAGCACAGGCGTTGCTGAACGATGCGGCCCGCGAGGTGTTGCGCAGCGTGGCTCCGGTCTTGGCCGCGACCGATTTTTCCGTGTCCGGCCTCGACGCCGCGTTGCGGGGATTTGCCGAGGCAAGCGGCCGCAAGCTCGGGCAGGTCGCGCAGCCGTTGCGCGCCGCCCTCACCGGCAGCGTCACCAGCCCCGGCATCGACGCTACCCTGGCGGCCCTCGGCCGCGAGGAGTCCCTGGCCCGCATCCGCGCAGCCGCCCAGGGATGATCGACTCTCCGCATTTGCTGGCCATCGAGGGGATGCACCCGCCCGACATCGAGCGGATCATCGATTTGGCGGAAAGCTACGTGCTGCTGAACCGCTCCGGTAAGACGGCGCGCGACCGGCTGCGCGGGCGCACGCTCATCAACCTGTTTTACGAGGACAGCACCCGCACCCGCACCAGCTTCGAGCTGGCCGGCAAGCGGCTGGGCGCCGACGTCATCAACATGGGCGTCGCCACCAGCAGCGTGAACAAGGGTGAGACGCTCATCGACACAGCGGCCACGCTCAACGCCATGCAATGCGACCTGCTGGTGGTGCGCCATGGCGAAAGCGGGGCCGCGGCCCTGCTGTCGCAGAAGGTGGACGCTGCGGTCATCAATGCCGGCGACGGCACTCACGAGCACCCGACGCAGGCGTTGCTCGACGCGCTCACCATTCGACGCCGGATCGGCCGCCTGGACAGCCTGACCGTCGCGATCTGCGGCGACATCCTGCACTCGCGCGTGGCACGCTCCAACATCCATCTGTTCACCACCATGGGCAGCCAGGTGCGCCTGGTCGGGCCGCCGACGTTGATCCCGCCGCAGGCCGAACGGCTGGGCGCCACGGTGTTCCACGACATGGCGGCCGGGCTGAAGGGCGTGGACATCGTCATGATGCTGCGCCTGCAGAAAGAGCGCATGGGCGACGGCTTCGTGCCGAGCGGGCGCGAGTATTTCCGCTTCTACGGCCTCGACGCCGCCAAGCTGGCGCACGCAAGCCCGAAGGCGCTGGTGCTGCATCCCGGCCCGATGAACCGCGGCGTGGAGATCGACAGCGCCGTGGCCGACGACGTGCAGCGCAGCGTCATCAAGGAGCAGGTCGAGATGGGAGTGGCCGTGCGCATGGCCGTGCTCGACCTGCTGGCGCGGCGGGGCAACGGGTAGTGCCAGACTTGCTGTTCATCGACGTGCGCCTGATCGACCCGGCCACCGGGTTGGACCGGCACGGCGAGTTGCTCGTGCGCGACGGCCGCATCGCCGACCTTGGCGCCTCGCTGGGCCGGCCCGATGGCGCCGTGGTGATCGAGGGCAACGGCGCCGTGCTTTGCCCCGGCCTCGTCGACATGCGCGCCGAGTTGGGCGAGCCGGGCGGGGTTTATCGCGAGACCATCCCGTCCGCGGCACTGGCGGCGGCGGCGAGCGGGATCACCACCGTGGCCGCCCTGCCCGACACCACGCCAGCCATCGACGAGCCGGCCCTCGTGCGCCTGCTGCGCGCGCGCGGCGAGGAGATCGGCTCGCTGACCGTGTTGCCCTACGGCGCGTTGACCCGCGGCTGCCAGGGTCGCGAGCTGGCCGAGTTGGGGCTGTTGCGCGAGGCCGGGGCGGTGGCCTTCACCGACGGCGGGCGCGCCATCGGCCCGGCGCGGCTGATGCGCATGGCGCTGGAATATGCCCGCGGCTTTGGCGCCCGCATCGTGCAGCACGCCGAGGAACCGTCATTGGCCGAGGGCGGCGCGGCAACCGAGGGGGAGCAGGCTACCCGCATGGGGCTGCGCGGCATCCCGGCCGAAGCGGAGGCGATGATGGTCGCGCGCGACATCCGCCTGGCGGCGCTGACCGGAGGGGCGGTGCACTTCGCCCACATCTCGACCGCGGCGGCACTCGATCTGATCCGGGCCGCAAAGGCGGACGGGCTGGAAATCACCTGCGACACCGCGCCGCCCTATTTTGACCTGAACGAGACGGCGATCGGCGGCTACCGCACCTATGCCAAGTTGTCGCCGCCGCTGCGCCGCGAAGCCGACCGGCTCGCCGTGGTGTCCGCCTTGTCCGATGGCGCCATCGACGCGATAGCCAGCGACCATCAGCCGCGCGGCATGGACGACAAACGGGTGCCGTTCGGTCAGGCGGCTCCCGGAGGCGCCGGCCTGTCGACGCTGCTTGGCATCACCTTGGCGCAGGTACACGGCGGCTCGTTGGCTCTGCCGCGCGCCATCGAGTTGCTGACGCTGCGCCCGGCACGGCTGCTGGGCAGCGATGCCGGCACGCTGATGCGTGGTGCCGCGGCGGATTTGTGCCTGTTCGACTTGGAGCGTATCTGGCAGGTCGAAGCCGGCGCCCTGCCCGGCCGCGCGCAGAACACCCCGTTCGACGGACGGGCGCTGGAAGGCCGTGTTGTCGGCACCTGGAAAGCAGGCCGCCGGGTGTATGGTGGCGTCGTGACGTAACGGAGGCGGCGATGGGCCTGCTGGTCGATGGTGTGTGGCGCGATGCCTGGTACGACACCGGCAAGACCGGCGGCGCGTTCATGCGCACCGACGCGCAGTTCCGCGACTGGGTAACCGCCGACGGCAGCAGCCGTTTCCCGGCCGAAGCCGGACGCTATCACCTTTATGTTTCGCTGGCCTGCCCGTGGGCGTCGCGCACCGTGATCTTTCGCAAGCTCGAGGGCTTGGAGAGCATCATCGGCATGACGGTCGTCTCCCCGTTGATGCTGGAGCGCGGCTGGGTGTTCGATGCGCCAGATCCGGTGCTGGGGAGGCTGGCGCTGTCGGAGATCTACACCGCAGCCCGAACGGACTACTCCGGGCGTGTGACGGTGCCGGTGCTGTGGGACAAGCAAACCGGCACGATCGTCAGCAACGAATCTTCCGAGATCATCCGCATGTTCAACCGCGCCTTCGACGGCGTGGGCGGCAATGCGAACGTGGATTTCTACCCCGACGACCTCGCGGGCGAGATCGATGCCGTCAACGCGACGGTTTACGACAACGTCAACAATGGCGTCTACAAGGCCGGGTTTGCGACCAAGCAGGAACCTTACGAGGCCGCCGTGCGCGCCCTGTTCGCAAATCTGGATGGCCTGGAGAAGCGGCTGGCCGGACAGCGCTATCTATGTGGCTCCAGCATCACCGAGGCCGATTGGCGGCTGTTCACGACGCTGGTTCGGTTCGACGCCGTCTACTACGCGCACTTCAAGTGCAACGTCCGGCATCTGTGGGATTACAGCGCGTTGTGGGGCTACGCGCGTGATCTGTATCAAGTGCCCGGCGTGGCTGAAACCGTCGATGTGGAGCAGTGCAAGCAGCACTACTACCGCAGCCAACTCACGGTGAACCCCAGCGGCGTGGTCCCGGTCGGGCCGGCGATAGACTTCGCCGCCCCGCACGATCGTGCCCGGCTGTCAGGCTAGGAGTGCCGTCAGCGCCACCATCAGGACGCCCATGCGCGGCGCGGCGAGTTCCTCGCGATGCCGCAGTTCCGAGGCCAGCACCACGCCCGACGCCACCGCGAGTATCCCACCGCCAAGCCGGCGCGTGTGGCGCGGCAGCATCAGCAACCCGCCGATCATCTCGGCGGTGGCGACGTTATACATCTGCTGCTCGCTCCAGCCCCAGCCCTTGAACAACTCCTTGTAGGATCGGTTTCCCGTCAGCTTGTCGAGCCCGGCGACGGCCATGCCGAGGCCGAGCAGCGGGATCACGGAACGCGATATTCTCATGGCAATCTCCTGGGTCGACAGTCTAACGCGCGCATGGCGCTTGTGTTCACGCCGCGGGCTCGCAACACTTGCGTTATGATATGGGTCGTCATCGCGGTTGTCGGCAATTTGTTGGGTTCGGTCCCATTCGGGCTGCTGCTGACTCGCGCCGCCGGGTTGGGCGACATTCGCGCCATCGGCTCCGGCAACATCGGCGCGACCAACGTGCTGCGCACCGGCAGGCGTGGGCTTGCGGCAGCGACGTTGCTGCTGGATGGCGCCAAGGGAGCCGCGGGCGTGCTGGTTGGAGCGTACCTGGCCGGCGCTCCCGGCGCGTTGGTGGGCGGTCTCGCGGCCGTGCTGGGGCATCTATTTCCTGTCTGGCTTGGCTTTCGCGGCGGCAAGGGCGTGGCGACCGGCTTTGGTGTCCTGATCGCCGCAAACCCGTTCGGTGGCCTTGCGGCGGGCGCCGTGTGGATTTTGGTGGCATTTGCCACGCGGCTTTCGTCGGCTGGCGCGTTAACCGCCTTCGCCCTGGCGCCGTTGCTGGCCTGGGCCACCGGAGCGCCGGCGCCGGTGCTGGCGTTGGCGGTGCTGGTGGCGGGCTTGGTCTGGGTGCGCCACCATGCCAACATCCGCCGCCTGCTCGCCGGCACCGAACCGCGTATCGGACAGGCGAAATGAGTCGGGCAGACGTAGACCGGCTGCGCCTGATCCGCACCGAGGGCGTCGGGCCTGTCATGTACCGTCGCCTGCTCGCCCGGTTCGGCAACGCCGCCGCGGCCCTCGACGCCCTGCCCGGCCTCACGCGCACTTTGCCCGCCATCCCTAATATCGGCGCCGCCGAACGCGAGTTGGAGGCGGTGCGCCGCCTTGGCGCACGGATGCTGTTCGTGGGCCAGCCGGGCTACCCGCAACTGCTGGCGTTGCTTGACGACGCGCCGCCCGTCCTGACGCTGCTCGGCGAGATCGATGCCTTAAAGCCGCGCGCCGTCGCCATGGTCGGCAGCCGCAACGCCAGCCTCAATGGCCAGCGCATGGCGCGGCAACTGGCGCAGGAACTGGCCGAGGCCGGCCTGGTGGTGGTGTCCGGGATGGCGCGCGGCATCGATGCGGCGGCCCACGAGGGCGCCATGGTGGTCGGGCGCACCATCGCCTGCGTGGCCAGCGGGCTGGATCAGCCCTACCCGCCCGAGCACATCGCATTGCAGGCGCGCATCGCCGGAAAGGGCGCGGTGGTGTCCGAGATGCCGCTCGGCACCATTCCGCAGGCCCGCCACTTCCCGCGCCGCAACCGCATTATCGCCGGGTTGTCGCTGGGCGTGGTGGTGGTTGAGGCGGCGCTGCGGTCCGGCAGCCTGATTACCGCGCGGCTGGCGCAGGATGCCGGACGCGACGTGTTCGCCGTTCCGGGATCGCCGCTCGACCCGCGCTGCCGTGGCGCCAACGACCTGATCCGCCAGGGAGCCGGGCTGACCGAGACCGTTGCCGACATCCTGGACAACCTTACCGACGACCCGCGTCACGAGGGCCTCGCGCGGACTCCGCTGTTCGCGAGGCCCGGTCGTTCCGATGGACTTGCGGAAAGGCCTGACGGGTTCCACTTGGGCATCCACGGTTCTGACCCGCCGCTGGAGTTGGTTCGCGACCGTATGCTCGATTTGTTGGGGCCGGCGCCCACGACGGTTGACGATCTGATCCGCGGCTGCCAGTTCTCCGCCGCAGCCGTCAATTCGGTGCTTATCGACTTGGAGCTGAACGGCTTCATCGAAAATCTTCCCGGTAACCGGGTCGCCCTGCTGCTGCAACCGGTTGCCTCGGGCACCCGCTGATAGGACGCCATGACTGACGTCGTCGTCGTCGAATCCCCCGCCAAAGCCAAGACGATCAACAAGTACCTCGGCTCGGATTTCACCGTGCTCGCAAGCTTCGGCCATGTCCGGGACCTGCCGCCGAAAGACGGCAGCGTGCGGCCGGACGAGGACTTCGCGATGGACTGGGCGGCCGACGAGCGGGGCGCCAAGCAGATTGCCGCCATCGCCAAGGCGCTCAAGGGCGCCGACGTCCTGTACCTGGCGACCGACCCCGACCGCGAGGGCGAGGCGATCAGTTGGCATGTACGCGCCATGCTGGACGAGAAGCGGCTGCTGAAGGGCGTCACGGTCCACCGCGTCACGTTCAACGAGATCACCCGCAGCGCCGTGCGCACGGCCATGGAGAACCCACGTGAACTCGACCTGCCGCTGATCGAGGCTTACCTGGCCCGCCGCGCGCTCGACTATCTGGTCGGATTTACCCTCTCGCCGGTGTTGTGGCGCAAGCTGCCGGGCAGCAAGAGCGCCGGGCGGGTGCAATCGGTGGCGTTGCGCCTCATCAGCGAGCGCGAGGCGGAGATCGAGTCGTTCCGGGCGCGCGAGTACTGGACCGTCGAGGCGCCGTTCACCACGCCCGCGGGCGCGCCGTTCAGCGGCCGGCTCACGCATTTGGACGGCAAGCGGCTCGATCAGTTCGACCTCAACAACGCCGGGTTGGCGGCTGCGGCGAAGGCTGCGGTCGAGGCCGGCAGCTACGCGGTCGCCTCGGTCGAGCGCAAGCGGGTCAAGCGCAACCCATCGGCGCCGTTCACCACCTCGACCCTGCAACAGGAGGCGTCGCGCAAGCTCGGTTTCGGCGCGCAGCAGACGATGCGGCTCGCCCAGGGCCTGTACGAGGGGGTGGATATCGACGGCGATACCACCGGCCTCATCACCTACATGCGCACCGATGGCGTGCAGATGGCCAACGAGGCGATATCGGCGATCCGCGAGCATGTCGGCGAGGCGTATGGCACACGTTACCTGCCGAGCGCGCCGCGTATCTACCAGACCCGCGCGAAGAACGCCCAGGAAGCGCACGAGGCGGTGCGGCCAACCGATGTGGCGCGCACGCCGGAGGGCGTCGCGCGTTACCTGGAACCGGAGCAGCGCCGCCTCTACGACCTGATCTGGAAGCGCGCGGTCGCCAGCCAGATGCAGTCGGCCGAACTGGATCAGGTGATGGTCGAGATCGCCGACCCGACCAAGCCCAGTGGACCGCGCCTGCGCGCCAACGGCTCCATCGTCGCCTTCGACGGCTTCCTCAAGCTGTATCGCGAGGGTAGCGACGACAGCGCCGAGGACGACGACCACCGCATGTTGCCGCCGATGACCGAGCGCGACCCGCTGCGTCACGGCGCGGTCGCCGCCAGCCAGCACTTCACCCAGCCGCCGCCGCGCTATTCCGAGGCGAGCCTGGTCAAGAAAATGGAGGAGCTGGGGATTGGCCGTCCCTCGACCTACGCCAGCATCCTCTCGGTGCTGACCAAACGCGAGTACGCCCGGTTGGAGAACCGGCGGTTCATTCCCGAGGACCGCGGCCGGTTGGTGACGGCGTTCCTGACCAGCTTCTTCGAGCGCTACGTCGATACCGGCTTCACCGCGGCCCTTGAGGAGCAACTCGACGACATTTCGGGTGGCCGGGCCGAGTGGCGCGACGTGATGCGGGCGTTCTGGCTGGAGTTCAGCCGCGCCGTCGAACAAACCCGCGATCTCAAGATCAGCGACGTGATCGAGGCGCTGGACCGCGACCTCGGCGAGCATTTCTTCCCGGCGCGCGACGATGGCGCCGACCCTCGGGGCTGCCCGTCCTGCCACCACGGACGGCTCGGCCTCAAGCTGGGGCGGCACGGCAGCTTCATCGGCTGCTCGAACTATCCCGAGTGCCAGTACACCCGCCGCCTGGCGCTCGAATCCGGCGAGGGTGACAACGACACCCTGAAAGAGGGTCTGCGCACGCTGGGCCATCATCCCGAGACCGGGGAGGACGTGACCGTGCGTCGCGGCCCGTATGGCGTCTACGTGCAGCAGGGCGAGCAGGTGCCCGAAAGCAAGACCAAGCCGCGACGGACCTCGTTGCCCAAGGGGGTCGATGGCGGCGCGGTGACCTTGGAACAGGCGCTAGGCCTGTTGTCGCTGCCGCGCATCGTCGGTATCCACCCGGAAACCAAGGAGCCGATCGAGGCCGGCATCGGCCGGTTCGGGCCGTACGTGAAGATGGGCGGCATCTTCGGCTCGCTGGACGCCGACGACGATGTCCTGGCGGTGGGGCTGAACCGCGCCGTGGACGTGCTCGCGAAGAAGCTGGCCAGCGTGCGCACGCTGGGGCCGCATCCCGCCGACCACGAGTTGGTGCTGGTGCGCAAAGGGCGCTTCGGTCCCTACGCGCAGCATGGCAACCGAGTCGCCACGTTGCCGCGCGACGTGCTGATGGACGACATCACGCTGGTCGATGCCGTGGCGCTGCTGGCCGAACGCGGCAAGGTGTTGGCCAAGAAGGGCGGCAAGGCCAAGCCGGCGCGCAAGCCGGCGCCCGCCAAAACCGCTCCCGCCGCAGCCGCCAAACCTCCGGCGAAGACGCCGGCAAAAAAGAAGACTGCCGCGAAGAGAAAGCCGGCCAAGAAGAACCTGTCGGTAAAGTCACGCGCGAAGGCCGCCGGCTGAATTGGCACGCAAACAGCCCCCCGACGCACCGACGCCGCTGCCCAGCCGCGAGGAGATCCTGCGCTTCATTAAGGAGTCGCCTGGCCGCGTCGGCAAGCGGGAGATCACCCGTGAGTTCAAGCTCGGCCCTGATCAGCGGACGGCGTTGCGGGAGGTCCTAAAGACGTTGGCGGAGCATGGCGACGTTGCTCCCGCGGGCCATCGGCGGTTTCAGCCACCCGGCCGGCTACCCGACTCGATGATCGTGCAGATCACCGGCACCGATCCCGATGGCGACGCGATCGGCCGGCCTGTGGAATGGAGCGGCCCCGGTCCGTCGCCGATGGTGCTGATGGCGGGCGAGCCGCGCGGCCAGGCGGCGCTGGCGCCCGGCGAGCGGGTCCTGGCACGGCTGCGCCCGATCGGCACCGGCCGCTACGAGGGCCGCACGCTGAAGCGGCTGACCGAGGCTCCCGGCCGCGTGCTCGGCCTGTATCGCCCAGGCAAGGAGCCCGGATCGCCGGGCCGGATCGTGCCGACCGACCGCCGCGCCAAGGCCGAGTGGGTGGTGCCGGTCGGTGAAGCGGGCGGCGCAGAGGAAGGGGAGATCGTGCTGGCCGCGCCCCTGCCCGGCTCCGGTTTCGGCCTGAAGCCGGCGCGCATCGTGGAGCGGTTGGGCCGCATGGGCGATGCCCGTTCGGTCAGCCTGATCGTCATCCATACCCACGACATCCCGACCGAGTTCCCGCCGCAGGCGGTGGCCGACGCCGAACGCGCCCACGGCGTCACGCTTGGCAGCCGCACCGACCTGCGTGACATGCCGCTGGTCACCATCGATGGCGAGGATGCGCGCGACTTCGACGACGCGGTGTATGCCGAACCGATCGAGGGCGGGTTCCGGCTGATCGTCGCCATCGCCGACGTGTCGCACTACGTCCGCACCGGCTCGGAACTCGACCGCGAGGCGCGCGAACGCGGCAACTCCTGCTACTTCCCCGACCGCGTGGTGCCGATGCTGCCGGAGGCGCTCTCGAACGGCTGGTGCAGCCTGCGCCCGAACGAGGACCGTGGCTGCCTGTTCGTCGACATGACCATCGACGCCACCGGACGCAAGACGGCGCACAGCTTTGGCCGCGGCGTCATGCGCAGCGCCGCGCGGCTGACCTACACGCAGGTGCAGGAGGCGCATGACGGCGGGATCGACAGTCCGGGACTGCCGATCCCGGCCCTGTATGCGGCATTCCGCAGCCTGCTCTCGGCGCGCATCGCCCGCGGCACGCTCGACCTCGACCTGCCGGAGCGCAAGGTGGTGCTGGACGAGGCGGGCGCGGTGCTGATGGTCGCGCCACGCCCGCGGCTGGACAGCCACCGCCTGATCGAGGAGTTCATGGTGCTGGCAAACGTCTGCGCCGCCGAGGAGCTGGAGCGGTTGGCGCAGCCGTGCATGTATCGCGTGCATCCGCCGCCGTCCGACGAAAAGCTGGAGAACCTGCGCAGCTTCCTGCACCAGTTCGACATCTCGCTGCCGGCGGGAAACACGCTGCATCCGCGCGACCTCGATCGCGTGTTGCGTATGGTGGCGGGCACCGAACAGGCGCCGCTGGTCAACGAGGTGATGCTGCGCAGCCAGTCGCAGGCCAGCTACAGCCCCGACAACATCGGCCATTTCGGCTTGTCGCTGGCCCGCTACGCGCATTTCACCAGCCCGATCCGCCGCTACGCCGACCTGCTGGTCCACCGTGCCTTGATCCGTGGCCTGAAACTCGGCGAGGGCGGGCTGGAGGCTGACGAGGCCGCCCGTTTTCCGGACACCGCCGACCACATCACCGCCACCGAGCGGCGCGCCGCTTTGGCTGAGCGCGACGCCATCGACCGTTACCTGGCGGCGTTCATGGCGGACAAGGTAGGGCGGCATTTCGAGGCGCGGATCTCCGGCGTCACCCGCTTCGGGTTGTTCGTGACGGTTGTGGGCAACGGCGCCAGTGGACTCGTGCCGGTATCGCAGTTGCCGGATGATTTCTGGATGCACGACGAGGCGACGCAAACTCTGTCCGGCCGGCGAACCCGCCTGGTGTTCCGCCTGGCTCAGGAAGTCGAGGTGCGGCTGGCTGAAGCCAGTCCGGTGACTGGCGGATTGCTGTTCCACATCCTGCAAGGTTGTGAGGAAGGTCCCACCCGCTTGGCGCGCGGCCCGGCTCCCGTCGGTAAAGTGGCGCCAAAGCGCGGGACGGCTGCAAAAGGCAAGGCTGGCAAGCCGGCCAAGCAGAAGGATCGGGGCAAAGCCCGCCCGCGGTGAGGCTGTGTCCGCTCCTGCTGATGCTGGCTTTGGCGGATGCAGGCGCTGCGCGTGCCGAGCCGTTCCAACCGGGGCAGTCGCTCGACCCGGCGCTGGTGGCCGAAGTCGCCGCCACGGCGCTGGCGTTCATGGCGCCGCGCACGCTCGACCCGGTGCCGCCGTCGCAGCTGACCCTGTGGGGACTGCGTGGGCTCACGACCCTCGATACCCGCCTGACAACCGGCCTCAAGGGCGGCGTGCTGAGCTTGTCGTCGTCCTCGGCCACCGGCGAGCGGCTGGTTACGCAGTTGCCCGCCCCCGCCGAGCAGGACATCCCCGGTTGGGGCCGCACCGCCGCAGCCATGATCCGGGCTGGGTGGAATGCGTCGGAGGCGGTGCGCCGCGCCGGCACGCCAGGCATCATCCGCACCTTCTTCGACGAGATGTTCAACCACCTCGATCCCTACTCTCGTTACGCTTCGCCCCGGGAGACCCTGCAGGATCAGGCGGAGCGGTCGAGCGAGGCCGACATAGGCGCCACGCTGACCGACCGCGGCGCCAAGTTGATGTTCGCAAAGGTTACCGCCGCTGGAACGGCTGCGGCAGCCGGCATCCATTCGGGCGACCGTCTGTTGGCGGTCGACGGCAATCCGGTCTCGCCCGACGATCTGCTCTCCGCGCAGCAATCGCTGATCGGGCGGGAAAATACCACCGTCACGCTTACGGTTCGCACGCGGTCCGGACATGAGGTCACGTCGCCGATCCCGCGTATGCCGATCGCACCTGAGACGGTGACCGTTCAGCGCAGCGGAGACGCAGTTCTGCTGCGTATTTCCGGGTTTGCCCGCAACACCGGCAACAGCCTGGCGCGGGCGTTGGGCAAGGGGCTGGCCACGATGCGCGCGCCCCGTGGGCTGGTGCTCGACCTCCGTGGCAACCGCGGCGGGTTGCTGCTGCAGGCGGTCGAGGCGGCGAAGGTGCTGCTGCCGCAGGGAGTGATTGCCGTCACCGCCGGCCGCGACCCGCAGGCCGCCCATCATTTCACGGCCAACGGCATCGATCAGGCGCATGGCCTGCCGGTCGTGGTGCTGGTCGACGGCCGCTCGGCCAGTGCTGCCGAAATCCTGGCGGCATCGCTCGCCGACCAGCGCCGAGCGGTGGTGGTCGGCAGTGCGACGCTGGGCAAAGGCCTGGTGCAGACGATTGGCCCGCTGCCCGACGGTGGCGAGTTGCTGGTGACCTGGAGCCGCGTGCTGGCCCCGTTCGGGTGGCCACTGCAAGGGCTGGGCGTGATGCCGCAGGTCTGCACCAGCATGGGCCAGGACGCGACGCGGATGCAGTTGATGGCGCTCGACCATGGCCAGCAGACGATGGCCCGGGCCTTGATGCGGTCACGGACGGCTCGAGCGCCGCTGCCGCCGGCCGAGACTTTGGAAATCCGCGCCGCCTGCCCGGCTGCCCAGGGCCGCGACGAAGACCTGCGAACGGCCCGCTTCCTGATCGACCATGCCAAAGCCTATGAGACGGCCCTGATCGGACCCGCTCCCCCCATGGACGCGGGGCCTTGACGGTAGCGCTCGCAATAGGCGATGACTGGCGACCGACTATATATGCTATTGGAAAGACGAGTGCGCCCGAGTGGGACGCGCTTCACGGGGATTATACCATGGCCAAGACGAACACCGTTCAGATCAAGCTCGTGTCGACCGCCGACACCGGGTACTTCTACGTGACGAAGAAGAACGCTCGCGCCCAGACCGGCAAGATGGAGTTCAGCAAGTACGATCCCGTCGCGCGCAAGCACGTCACGTTCAAGGAAGCCAAGATCAAATAGTGGCGCTTCCGTTTACCGAGCGGCGTTTTGCTTGTTTCCAAACAGGACATCGCGCTCCGCGTCGCTGATGGTGCCTTGGCGTAGATGTTCGCTTAGCACCGCGACGCCGGCCTGCACTGCCGGACGTGCTGCAATGGCATCGAACCAGCGGGCCACCGCAGGGTAGTCGGCCAGGTCGATGCCGCGCCGCTCCGGCGTCCGCAGCCACGGAAAAGTGGCAATGTCGGCGATGGAGTATTCGTCCCCTGCCAGCCACTCCGCCTGTTGCAGCCGCTTGTCGAGCACGCGATGCAGCCGCTTCACCTCGTTGCCGTATCGTTCGATCGCGTAGGGCAGTTGCTCCGGCGCATAGGCGTTGAAGTGGTTGAATTGGCCAAACATCGGCCCGACTCCGCCCATCTGGACCATCAGCCACTGTAGGCAGACCAGGCGCGCCGTGGGATCAGCCGGAATGAGGCGTCCCGCCTTCTCCGCAAGATAAATGAGAATGGCGCCTGATTCGAACAACGCCAGCGGCCTGCCGCCCGGGCCGTTTGGATCAACGATCGCCGGGATGCGGTGGTTGGGCGTGATTTCAAGGAACTCCGGCGCGAACTGTTCGCCGGCGCCGATGTCGACCGGCTTTACCTGGTAGGGCAGGCCGAGTTCCTCCAGTGCGATATGCACCTTGTGGCCGTTGGGCGTGGGCCAGGTCCAAACCTCGATCGGAAGGCTGTCGGGCATCGGACGATCCTCGCTGCTTGCTTATATTCGATATGGCAGCGGCGGCGGCGGCTGACCAGGGCGTGCGAATGTTCCCGAATTGAGAAAAGCGTTCAGCCTACATTTACCAGTTTGAGCGATTTTGAGATCGTCCTCACTGCACGGAACACATCATGTTCGACCTCGCGGCCCCTCCCCATCAGGCTGACATAAAACTTTACGAAACACGCGCCGCCGCGTCGGCAACTGCGCCACGGCTGCAGCGCGATCTTGCCGCCGCTGTGGTGAACGAGGCGTTCGTATTGCACTACCAGCCGCGTCTGGCGCTCGATACCGGCCGGCAAGTCGGGGCCGAGGCGCTGATCCGCTGGCCCGATCGCCGCGGCGGCCTGATCGTTCCCAGCGTGTTCCTCCCAATGGCCGAGCGGCTCGGCCTTATGAGCGAGGTGGGCGGCTGGGTGTTGCGAACCGCCTGTGCCGAAGCGGCGCATTGGCCCGGCGGTTGCGCGGTGTCGGTCAACGTCTCGGCGCGTCAACTCGACGATGGCGTGCTGCTCACCCAGATTGCCGCTGCGCTTGAACAGTCGGGGCTGAACCCGGAGTTGCTGGAGATCGAGTTGACCGAAGCCATGCTGATCGACCTCAGCGTCGATACGTTGCTGACGCTGTCGGCTGTGCGGGACCTGGGCGTGGGCGTGGCGCTCGACGATTTCGGCACCGGCTTCGCGAGCTTCGCCATCCTGAAGCGGCTGCCGCTCACCAGCATGAAACTCGATCACTCGCTGATCCGCGGCTTGCCGGGCGACCGGCAGGATGCGGCTGTGGCGCGGGCGATTATCGCGACCGGACATGCTTTGGACCTGATCGTGGTGGCCGAGGGGGTCGAGACCGAAGGCCAGCACGTCCTGCTCCGCGACGGCGGGTGCGACGAGGCTCAGGGCTTTCTGCTCGGCCATCCGCTTCCGGCTTCCGCGATCCGCGCCCGGCTGGCAAGCGAGTCGGCGTTTGGCGGCGGCGACAGATAGGACTCCAGCAACTTGCCCCAAACCTGCGAGCCGCCGGGGGCAAACAGCAGTTGATGGCCGTCGCTTCCATAGGCCGGTGTGACCTGCAGCAGCGCCCCGCCGCCCTTGGCGTTGAACGCATCCCGCAAGGTTGCCGCCCAGGCGGGCGGGAAGAACTCATCGTTGGCCGCGTAAATTCAGAGCATCGGCTGCCGGGCGGCGGCGCCAAACCGGGTGGCGGCGGCGAGTAGCGCATCGGGACGGCAGACCGCGCCGCTGCCCTCCGCGATATGGCCATGTCCACCCGCCATGCTGACCAAGGTGACGCCGGCATGGGCCTGCCCGGCGTAGGCCATCAGCGCCCAGCCACCGATCGATTGCCCGACCACCACCGTGCCGCTTCGAATCGCATAGGGCAGCGTGGTGGCATACTCGACGACAGCCGCGATGTCGCGGGCGCCTTCCTCGCCGGCGCGCCAGTAGTCGGGATCGTTGCAGGGACCGCGATACTCCATGAGATCGCCGCTGCTGCCGCCATAGCCGCGGCGCAGGGCGAACACCACGACATAGCCGCGCGCCAGGAACCAGCGCGCCGGTTCGCTGGTGCAGGAGGCCGGCTGGAGGAAAGGCAGGTCTTCGCCGCGGCGAGGCGCACCGTGGTTGATGACGGCGACCGGGCTTGGTCCACTGCGGTCGGGCCGGCAGACGCGCGCGACGAGATGCTGCATTTTGCCGGCGTCGTCGCGCACCGGGATTGTCGTCAGGGCGTCGCGACCTGCCGGCCCGATGACCGCACAGCCGCCCAGCAGCAGGATGGCCAGCGCCCAACCACGAAACACGTCAGCGCTTGTCGCGCATCAACCGTGCCTTGTCGCGCTGCCAATCGCGTGCGGCCACCGCCTGACGCTTGTCGGATTTCTTCCGCCCCTCGCCCACGCCGAGCAGCACCTTGGCCAGGCCACGGTCGTTGAAGTGGATTTGCAGCGGCACCAGCGTCGAACCCTGGCGTGCCACCGCCCCCAGCAGCTTGTCGATCTGCTTGTGCTTGAGCAGCAGCTTGCGTGGCGCGCGCGGCTCGAACCGGCTCAGCACGCCGCCCTGGTACTCGGGGATGTAGGCGTTGAACAGGAACACCTCGCCGTCGCGCTCGCCGGCCCACGCCTCGGTCAGCGTGGCTCGGCCCAGGCGAAGGCTTTTGACTTCCGGCCCTTTCAGCACCAGCCCAGCCTCGACCGTCTCCTTGATCGTGTAGTCGTAGCGGGCCTTGCGGTTCTGCGCCGCGATCCCGTGCGAGATCAGGCCGGACTTCGACTTTGTCTTGGTGTCTGCCATTGCGTTCAGTTCAGCAGGCCAAGCCCGACCAGTGCCGCGCGGACCCGCGTGCGCGTGGCCTCCACGACCGGCACCAGCGGCAGGCGGCAAAACTCGCTGCCGTAACCCAGCAGGCTGGCGGCGAGCTTGACCGGACCGGGACTACTCTCGCAGAACATGGCGTCGTGCAAAGCGAGCAGCCGATCCTGTATCGCCATCGCCCGCGCCACCTTCCCATTCTGCCAAGCGACATGCATCTGGCTGCAAAGGCGCGGCGTCACGTTGCCGGTGACGCTGATGCACCCGACTCCGCCCGAGGCCAGGAAGGCTACGGCGGTGTGGTCCTCGCCGGACAGGTTCACGAACTCCGGCCCGCAGGCGGCGCGCGTCTGCAGCGGCCGGGCAAGGTTGGCGGTTGCGTCCTTGACGCCGACGATGTTGGGGTGGCGCGACAGGCGCGCCATGGTCTCCACGCTTACGTCGACCACGCTGCGGCCGGGGATGTTATAGACGATGATCGGCAACTCGGCGGCGTCGGCGATTGCGGTGAAGTGCCGGAACAAGCCTTCCTGCGTCGGCTTGTTGTAGTATGGCGTCACCACCAGCGCCGCGTCCGCGCCAGCCGCCTTCGCGTGCCTGGCCAGGCCGACTGCCTCGGCCGTGCTGTTGCTTCCAGCCCCGGCGATCACCGGCACGCGGCCGCGCGCGACGGCCACGGTAATTTCGACCACCCGCTTGTGCTCGTCGTGGGTAAGGGTCGGCGACTCGCCGGTGGTGCCCACCGGCACCAAGCCATGCGTGCCCTCGGTGATCTGCCAGTCCACGAACCGCTCCAGCGCCGCCTCATCCACCGCGCCGTCGGAGCGCATTGGCGTGATAAGTGCAACGAGCGAGCCCTTGAACATGCTATCCTCCCATCCAGCCGCGGAAACTAGGCTTGCGGAGAACGCGCCGCAAGATAACGCGATGCGGGACATGGAGTAACCGACGACCATGCTGCGCGCGGCTCTCACCTCGCTGTTGATGCTGTCGTGCGTCGCGCAGGCACGTGCCGCGGACCTGATGACGTTGGTGCGGGCCAATCGCTGGATCGAGGCGGACGCGATGGCGGCCAGCCTGCCTGATCCGGTGGCACGCAAGTTGGTGACCTATTTCCGGCTGCTCGCACCCCATGGCGGCGGCAGCGCCGAGATCGCGGCGTTCATGGCCGCCAGTCCAAACTGGCCCCAGCAAGCGGTCCTGGCGCGCCGGCGCGACGAGGCGATCGCAGCCGAGCCGGATGATGCGGTGGTGCTGCCGCTGTGCGACCAGGCGCAGTCACCATCGGCGCTGGAGCGGTGCGCGCAAGCCGACCTGCGGCAGGCACATGACGACGCCGCCACCGTTGCGGCTCGCGAGGCCTGGGTTCGTTCGATGCCTACGCCAAACTGGGATGCTGATTTCCTGCGAGGATGGGCGCCGCGTCTCACTGACCAGGACCAGTGGCAACGCTTCGACCGGGCGGCCTGGGACGATCCGATTGCCGCGGCGCTGCAAATCCCGCATCTGACTCCTGACGATCAGCGCCGCGCGGCGGTCCGGTTGGCGCTGCGGCGCGATGATCCGCGGGCGGGCACGTTGCTTGCCGCCCTCTCGCCGGCCGAGCGCGCCGAGCCCGCGATGATGCTGGAACAGGCGCGCTGGTTGCGCCGGGCGGGTCACGACGATCAGGCGCTGGCGTTGTGGCTGGCCGACGGTGGCGCCGCCGAACACGTGGTCGCGGCGATACACCTGCCGGCGTTCTGGGCCGAGCGCAACATCCTGGCCCGCCATCGACTGCACGACGGCGATGCGCCGGCGGCCTACGCGCTTGCCGCCGGCGCCGCGCAGACTGCCCCGGAGCCGGTGGCGGACGCGGCGTTTTTGGCAGGTTGGGTGGCGTTGCGGCGATTGTCCGACCCGGTCCGCGCGCGCGCGCAGTTCAGCATCCTGGTTCGCGTCTCCTCCTCCGCCATTACCCTGGCGCGTGGCCATTATTGGCTGGCCCGCACGGCTGCGGCCGAGGGGGACGCGGCGGCGGCGGCACGCGAGTACGCAACCGCCGGCGTCTGGCCGAATACGTATTACGGCGCGTTGGCGATCCTGGCCGGCAATCCCGATCCGGCCGTGCTCACGGCTCGCATCATGTCGCGGCGCGATCCCGGTTGGAACGAAGGCCAGGCGGCCGCCTTTGCCGGATACGAGTTGGCTCGGGCCAGCACCTATCTGGTCGGTTGGGGCGACAAGCACCGGGCAGCCACGTTCCTGATCCAGGCGGCAGAGTCGTTGCCGGAACCGACCGACCTGGCGCTTGCGGCGCACCTCGCCAACAGCTTCGGCTTGCCCGAGGCGGCGGTGATGCTGGCGCGCCTGGCCGGACGTAGCGGAATCGTGCTGCTGGATGCGGGCTGGCCGGTAGCCATCGAGGTGCCGCGCAAGGCCGGGCTTGATCCCGCTCTGGCGCTTGGCATCGCCCGGCAGGAGAGCAGCTTCGACCCGGCCATCGTCAGTCCGGCCGGCGCGCGTGGGTTGATGCAGTTGATGCCGCGGACGGCCATGCAGGAAGCACGCAAGCTGGGGCTTGGCATGTCGGTGCCGGCGTTGACAGCCGACCCCGCCTACAACATGGCGCTGGGCGCGGATTACCTGCACGGGCTGCTTGATCGTTACGGTAGCGCCGAGCCGTTGGCGATCGCCGCCTATAATGCCGGGCCGGCAAGGATCGACGAATGGCTGACGGCAAACGGCGATCCCCGCGGTTCCGGCATCGCGATGCTTGATTGGATCGAGTTGATCCCGTTCGGCGAGACCCGCAACTACGTGCAGCGAGTGATCGAAAATACCCTCGTGTACCGCGCCAAGCTGGGCGAAGTGCAGCCGCATCCGGTGCTCCGCTGGCAAGCCTCGCCCGCATAGTCGCCAGTTGCGGCGGGATCGGCTTTGCGCCGCGCGCACCCGGCACCGTCGCTTCCGCCGCGGCGGTGCTGGTTGCAACCGCGTTACCGCTGACGCCCGCCTATGTCCTGCCGCTGGCCATCGTCGTCGTCATCGCGGTCGGGACATGGGCGATCGACCGCGCGGCCGGCGCCGGCGATCCCGGCTGGGTGGTGATCGACGAGGTTGCCGGCCAGTGGCTCGCGATGGTGCCGCTGATCCGTCCCTCACTCGTGGGATGCGTGCTGGCGTTTGCGTTGTTCCGGCTGTTCGACATCGCCAAGCCCGGGCCAGTCGGCTGGGTGGATCGCCGCCACGGCGCCTGGGCGGTGATGGGCGACGATGTTGCCGCCGGCGCCATCGCGGCCTGCTGCATGGCGGCCGCGCGCTGGTTCTGGCCCGGACTGCTCGACTGAGATAGCGCCGTCGCGCAAAGTGCGTCCGTGAACTCCCAGCTCCCTCTGCTGACCATTCAGGAACGCCGCCAGCTCGGCCGTGACGAGCGTCATCGGCTTTCGCGGGACGCCCATGCCGCGTGGATTACATCGCCCGATCGGCTCGATGTCGTCACTCGGCTGCAGGAAGCCGACCGCAGCCGGATCGCCGCTCTGCTGCCGCTGCGCTACTCGCGGATGCAGGCCGATGCATTTGCCTTCCTGCGTGGCGCCGCCGCGATCATGGCGGCCGACCTTGGCGGCATCGCATCGACGACTTTGCGAGTGCAAGCATGTGGCGACGCGCACTTGATGAACTTTGGCGCGCATCTTTCCCCCGAATCGACGCCGGTGTTCGACGTCAACGATTTCGACGAAACGCTGCCCGCCCCGTTCGAATGGGATGTGAAGCGGCTTGCCGCCAGCTTGGTGGTGGCGGCGCGCACGCGCGACATGCCGGAACGCGCGGCGCGCGCCCTCGCCCGGCGCGCCGCCCGAGCCTACCGTCTCGAGATCGCCGAACTCGCACAGTTGCCGCCGCTTGCCGCATGGCGCTCGCGTATCGACCTGGAGCGCGCCATTGAGGGTATCGGCGTGCGCGACGTACGGCGGCACGAGCGGCAACGGCTGCTCGAAGTCACAAACACCGGAGTAGATCCCTGGCATGGGTTGATCGATCGCAGCGGCACCGCGCTGCGCTTGCCGGAGCGCCCGCCCGCGGTGTTTCGCCTCGGCGCTGAAGAACCCGTCGCCCACGGCGCCTTTGCCGCTTACGAAGACAGCCTAGCGCCGGAACAGCGTGTGCTGATGAAGCGCTACCAGTTGCGGGATGTGGCGTTCAAAGCGGTCGGCGTTGGTAGCGTCGGCACGTTCTGCGCCATCGGGCTGTTTGCCACGGCCGATGGCGACACGCTGGTGCTGCAGTTGAAGGAGGCGCGGCGGTCAGTGCTGGCCCCGTACGCCGGCGACAGCCTGTTCGACAACCAGGGTCAGCGGGTCGTGGTGGGGCAGCGCATGATGCAGGCGAGTGCCGACGTGTTCCTGGGTTGGGCGCGCGATGCGCCGGACGGTAGGCACTTCTACGTCCGTCAGCTAAAGGACGCGCATCTCCAAACGGTCGGCGCGGCCATCGAGGGCGACGCGTTGCGGTTCTACGCGCAGCTTTGTGGCCGCACGCTGGCACGGGCACATGCGCGCGCGGCGGACAGCGCGCGCATCGCCGGCTATCTCGGCGGGAGCGAGTCGTTCGATGTCGCCTTGGCCGAGTTCGCCTGCGCCTATGCCGACCAGACCGAGCAAGACTGGCGGGTGTTCTGCGACGCGATCCGCAGCGGCCGGGTCGAGGCGAAGCCCGAGGCATGATCGACGCGGCAATTCTGTCCGCCGCAGAGCGCCTGCTGGAGCGGTGCCGCGCACGCGGGATGCATATCGTGACTGCCGAAAGCTGCACCGGCGGCCTCATCGCCGCCAGCCTGACCGCCATCGCCGGCAGCAGCGACGTCGTCGACCGCGGCTTCGTCACCTACTCGAATGCTGCCAAGACCGAGATGCTGGGTGTGCCTGCGACGCTGATCGAGCGCGTGGGCGCGGTGAGTGCGGACGTGGCGAGCGCGATGGCGACGGGCGCGCTCGCCGCATCCGCAGCCGACTTGGCAGTGGCGGTGACGGGGGTCGCCGGACCCGGCGGCGGCAGCGCAGAAAAGCCGGTCGGATTGGTATGGTTCGGTGTCGCCGGGCGTGGCGCGGAGACGGCGTGCGTATCCAGGGTATTTCCCGGCGACCGGGCAGCCGTGCGGCGGCAGACCGTCGCAATGGCGCTGAGCCTATTGGATGACAGGCTAAAGTGAGATCGTGGCGCCGGTGCTGGCAGCCGCGAACACGGCGTCGATGACGCACATGTTGGCGATCGCGTCCTCGATCGGAAACTCGATGGTGCGCTGACCGAGAATCGCCTGCGAGAAGGCATCCCCTTGCAGCGTGTATTGGTCGACCACCGGAAAACTCTCAATCCGGCCGCTGCTGCCATCGAGGTTGCTGCTATCGTCGATGACAATGCGGCAGGCGGCGTCGGGTGGCGCGTTGAATGGGATCAGCACCTCGATGCGTGCCTTGGCTCCTACGACGACCACCCTCTGGAACGGCGCCATCTGCATCGAGCAGGTAAACGTCAGATGGCCACCAGGGAAAGCGATGACCGCACTGGTTAGCCGGTCAACACCCAAGGCCGGGTCGAAATCGACTAGACCGCACACTCGGCTGGGCTCGGCGGCAAACAGATAGCGAGCGGTAGCGATGGCGTAGCAGCCGATGTCCATGAGGGCACCACCACCTATGCCGGCCTGGTTGCGCACGTTGGTCGGATTGTCGTTGTAGTAGCTGAAGCATGTCTGAATGGCGCGCACGTCGCCTATCGTGCCGTCTCGACACAACTCCCGCACCCGCTGCCACCACGGTGTGTTCCGCACCATGAAGGCTTCGGCCACAAGTCGGCCACTGCGGTCACGAGCGGCAATAAGCTGCCTTGCCTCGTCCGTCGTGAGCGCAATCGGCTTCTCGCACAGCACATGCTTGCCGGCCTCGAGTGCCCGGATCGTCCAAGGCACATGAAGGTGGTTGGGCAATGGATTATAGATCGCGGTGATCGCGGGATCGGCCAGCAAAGCCTCGTAGCTGCCATAGGCGCGAGCTATGCCGAGCTCGCTCGCCACCCGCTCGGCGGTGGCCTGATCCCGTGAGGCGATGGCGTCGATACGACTGTAAGTGCCGGCTTGCATTGCCGGGATCACCTTGGTGCGCCCTATCTTCGCCGTGCTCAGCACGCCCCAGGAGACGGTCTCGGTCATACTGGCACCACTCGTATCGTTAAGCCGGTCGGGTCGGCCACCGGCAGTGGCCGACCCATGTGATGGCTAGTTCGTCGAACCGGCGGCCGGAGCCGTTGTGGCCGGCGTCGCCGCCTTCTGCTGCGCTCGCGCGGCGCGGGCGGTGGAGGAGAATGCGTGGATGTCGCTAACCGTAACGAAACCCTTGTGGCTGGTATCCATGGCGTCAAAGTGCTTGTTCACATAGGCCCACTTCGCCGTCGTGGCCTGCTCCTTGGTCAAATGGCCATCGTGGGTGGTGTTCGCAGCCTCGAAATGCTGCTGCAAGCTCATGCGCTTGGCGTGCTTCCTGGCCTTGGGCGCCATCATTGTCGACGGAGCAGTGGTGCCTGAAGTGGCGCTTGGTGCAGCAACGGAGGGAGCGGCCATGGCTGGAGCCGGGGCGCTGGTGCCCCCGGCTGGAACCTGAGCGTGAACCGCCGGAACCATGCCAACGAGCAATACCATGGCGGTGGCGGCGAGAAGAGTCTTTTTCAAAGTCTGTTTCCTTGGCAGATGCGGGTACACACTAATATTACACGGCGGTTTCGCGAAGTGTCATCTATGTAATGCTGGCCGCTTCAGAGTGGATGCTTACCGCGCGGATCACACTCAAGGCTTCGTCGATCTGCTGACGGCTAACGTCCAGGTGGGTGCAAAAACGCAATCGGTGATGTCCCATGACGGACACCATCAAACCTTTCTCACGCAAATCGCTGGCGACTGCCTCGCCGTCGCGCCCGGTCGCCGTTACGTCGCAGAAAACGAGGTTGGTCTCCGGTTCCTCCACGACGAAGCCTTCGATCTGGCCCAGTCCAAGGGCCAGCACCTTGGCATTGGCATGGTCCTCCGCCAATCGGTCGACGTGATGATCGAGCGAGTACAGGCAGCCGGCGGCACTCAGGCCACCCTGCCGCAGCGCGCCGCCGAGTCGCTGCTTCCAGCGCCAGGCGCGGTCGATGAAGTCGTTGCTGCCGCACAGCACGGCTCCCAGCGGCGCGCCCAGTCCCTTGGTGAAATCGAGCCACACGCTGTCGTAGCCGGCGACCATGTCGGACGCGGCGATACCGCTGGCCACCACCGCGTTCATCACACGAGCGCCATCCATATGGGTCGCGATGCCGTGCTCATGCGCCAAATCGGCGACGGCGTTCAACTGCGCCAGCTTCCACACCGACCCACCGCCGAAGTTGGCGGTCTGCTCGACCTCGACCAGTGTTTGCGGCATGTCGTAGCGGGACGGGTTGCGGATCAGTGCCGCCGCCAGTATCTCGGCGGTAAACTGACCGCGCGGACCAGCCAGCGGCACGATCTGAACGCCGGTGAGCGCCGCCGCAGCGCCTCCCTCGCTGGTCAGAAGATGCGCGGTCTCGTGCGCCAATATGGCCTCGCCCGCACGGCAGTGGGTGAGGACGGCGATCTGGTTGCACATCGTCCCGGTGGGCAGGAAGATCGCCGCCTGCTTGCCGAACAGCGCCGCGCTGCGTTCACACAGCGCGTCGATGGTGGGATCGAGGCCGGCCTGCTCGTCGCCCACCTCGGCGCGCATCATCGCCTCCTTCATCGCCTGGGTCGGCCGGGTCTGCGTGTCGGAGTACAGGTTGATGTGGACCGGAACCTGACCGGGACGCGGGCGTGGCGGAGCGTAAACCATCGGAAATCCCTAAAACGGACGGACGCTCACCGACTAGGACTTGGCGGGCGCTTGCGCCAGTGCCGGACTGCGCCGAACTGGCGCCCCATACACGTCCTGAGCACGCTTGAGGAAAGCCTTCACCATCCGCCGCACGGCCTCATTGAACACGACACCGATGGCCGCCTGGAGCATTCGGCTGCGGAACTCGAACTCGACAAAGAAATCGACACGGCAGCCGCGTGGGTCCGGCGTGAACTTCCACTGGTTGTTTAAATATCGGAACGGGCCGTTTTCGTAGCGGACCCTGACCTGGTGCGGACGTTCCAGTATCACTCGACTGGTGAAACTCTCGCGAAATGGTCCAAAACCAATGGTCAAATCGGCAACTTCTTCGTCTGGACTCCGCGATTTAACCCTGCTTGCAACGCACCAAGGCAAGAACTGCGGGTATTTGCCAATGTCCGCCACGAGGTCGAACATTTGCTCGGGCTGATATGCGACTATCCGTGATTCGGCATGAGTGGGCATATCTAAGCTGCAACAAGCTTGTTTGCGCGTGCTGCCTGCAACTGCGCGAAGTCGGCATCGGCGTGGTATGAACTGCGCGTCAACGGTGTCGCCGAAACCATCAGAAAACCTTTCGCCCGTGCAGCGGCGGCATAATCGGCAAAGCCGTCGGGGGTGACGAACTCGGCGACGGCAGCGTGTTTTACGGTGGGCTGCAAATACTGCCCGAGGGTCAGAAAGTCGATATCGGCCACGCGCAAGTCATCCATAATCTGCAGGATTTCAGGCTTTGTCTCGCCCAAACCGACCATCAAACCGGATTTGGTGAAAATCCCCGCATCGAGCTGTTTCACCTGATCGAGCAGCCGCAGTGACTGGAAGTAGCGGGCGCCCGGCCGGATCGTCGGATACAGTCGCGGCACCGTCTCCAGGTTATGGTTGAACACGTCCGGGCGCGCCTGCACCACGATCTCCACCGCCCCAGGCTTGCGCAGGAAATCGGGCGTCAGCACCTCGACCGTGGTGAACGGGGCGGCGGCACGCAGCGCCCGGATGACCGCCGCGAAATGCGCCGCGCCGCCATCGCGCAGGTCGTCGCGATCGACCGAAGTGATGACGACATGGCGCAGGCCGAGCTTTGCCACCGCATCGGCCACGCGATCCGGCTCGGTTGCGTCCAGCGCACTCGGTATGCCGGTAGCGACGTTGCAGAAGCTGCAGGCGCGGGTGCAGGTCCCGCCCATTATCATCATCGTGGCGTGGCGCTGCGACCAGCACTCGCCAATATTCGGGCAAGCGGCCTCCTCGCAGACAGTCACCAGCCCATGGTCACGCATCAGCGCACGGGTCTCATGGTAGATTGGATGCGTCGGCGCCTTGACCCGAATCCATGACGGCTTGGCGGAAATCGGGTTGTCCGGCCGCCGTGCCTTCTCCGGGTGACGCACCGCAAGGCGGTGGTCGATCTCCACGCGAGTGGTCATAACCGTCTGACTCTCCTGACTGGGCTAGAAGTGGATAACCCGCCCATAGGCGTCAAGCACGGCCTCGTGCATCGTCTCGCTGACCGTGGGATGCGGAAACACGGTATGCATCAGCTCGGTCTCGGTGGTCTCCAGAGTGCGGGCGATGGCATAGCCCTGGATCATTTCGGTCACCTCGGCGCCGATCATGTGCGCGCCCAGCAACTCGCCGCTCTTGGCGTCGAACACGACCTTGACCATGCCCTCGGGCTCGCCCATCGAGATCGCCTTGCCGTTGCCGATGAACGGAAAATGGCCGATCCGAACCTCATGCCCGGTCTCCTTGGCCTTCGCCTCAGTGAGGCCGACAGAGGCGATCTGGGGCCGGCAGTAGGTGCATCCGGGGATGTTGCTCCAGTTGATCGGATGCACGTCAGGCACGTTGGCGATCTTTTCCACGCAGATCACGCCCTCGTGGCTCGCCTTGTGCGCCAGCCACGGAGCGCCGCAGACGTCGCCTATGGCGTACACTCCCGGCTCCCCGGTGCAGCAGAACGGGTCGATCAGAATGTGCGTGCGCTCGACCTTGACGCCGGTGCCTTCCAGCCCGAGGCCTTCCACGTTGCCGACGATGCCGACCGCCGAGATGACGCGATCGACGGTGATGTCCTGCGACTTTCCTTCGGCCTCGACGGTGACGGTCACGTTGTCCGCGCCCTTTTTTACCGCTTTCACGGTGGCGCTGGTCATGATCTTCATGCCCTGCTTCTCGAACGCCTTGCGGGCGAACGCGGAAATCTCGGCATCTTCCACCGCCAGCACGCGATCGAGCACTTCCACCACGGTCACCTCGGCGCCCATGTTGCGGTAGAAGCTGGCGAACTCGATGCCGATTGCGCCGGAGCCGATGACCAGCAGGCTTTTCGGCGTCGCAGCCGGCACCATCGCCTCGCGGTAGGACCAGATCAGCCGGCCGTCAGCCTCCATCCCGGGCAGTTGGCGAGCGCGCGCGCCGGTCGCGATGATAATGTGCGGCGCCTTCAGCGTGGCAACCGGGTTGCCGTCCTTCTCGACAGCCACGGTGTGCTTGCCGGCGAGTTTGCCGGTGCCGTCGAAGGTGGCGATTTTATTCTTTTTCAAGAGATGGCCGACGCCGGAGGCAAGCTGCTTGGCGATGCCGCGCGACCGCTTGACGACTGCCGCCAAGTCGAAGCGGATGTTGTCCGCGGCAAAGCCGAACTCGCCAAGATTGTGCAGCAAATGGTTGATTTCGCTGCTCCGAAGCAATGCCTTGGTCGGTATGCAGCCCCAGTTGAGGCAAATCCCGCCAAGGTGCTCACGCTCGACCACGGCTGCTTTCACCCCAAGCTGAGCCGCGCGGATCGCCGCCACGTAGCCGCCGGGGCCGCCGCCAATGACGATAAGGTCGAAATCCTGGTCAGGCATGGCTATCCCTCGTTCTGGTTCGCCGGGGCGATGAGGCTGCTGCCGCCAAATGGGTGCAGCGCTCAGCAAGTTGTCCTGCCTCGGACATCCGGCGTAGCTACCTAGATTGTAGAACCATCGCGCAAAACCAAGGGGTTGGCAGCGCGCTCGGCCACAACGCTGCATCCCGCTCCGGTCACAGCATCAGGCTGAGTGGGTCCTCCACGACGCGCTTGAACTCGGCGATCCACTCGGCGGCGAGCGCGCCGTCCACCACGCGATGATCGACCGAGAGCGTGCAGGTCATCACCGTCGCAATGGCCAACTGGCCATCCTTCACCACCGGGCGCTGCGTTCCGGCGGCGACCGCCAGGATGCCGGCCTGCGGCGGGTTGATGATCGCGGCGAAGTTGCTCACGCCGTACATGCCCATGTTGGAAACCGAGAAACCGCCGCCCTGGAACTCCTCGGGCCTCAGCTTGCCGGTGCGCGCCCGGGCGGCGAGATCCTTCATCTCGTTGCTGATGGTCGCCAGGCCTTTCTGATCCGCCTTGCGGATGATCGGCGTGATGAGGCCGTCCGGGATCGACACCGCCACCGAGATGTCGACGTCGTCGTAGAGCACGACATTGTCTTCGGTGAAGGTGCTGTTCACCTTGGGAATGCGCCGCAGCACGACGGCGGCGGCCTTGATGACCAGGTCGTTGACCGAGAGCTTGAACGCGCCTGGCCCATCCTTGGCGCTCTTGGCATTGAGATCCACGCGCAGTTTCAGCATCGCGTCCAGTTCGATGTCCATCGAGACGTAGAAATGCGGAACGGTCTGCTTGCTCTCCGACAGCCTTCGCGCGATTACCTTGCGCATCGCCGTATTGGGCAGCAGCGTGTGCGGGGCGTTCACCGCCGGAGTTGGCGGCTTCGGCGCCGGCGGCGCGGCGGCCGACGTGGCTGCGACGGCTGGCTGAGGCATCGGGGCGGGCATTACCTTCTTCGCTGCGCCGCCTTGCTGCGCCGCCTCGATGTCGGCGCGTATGATGCGCCCGTTGGGACCGCTGCCATGCAGGCCGGACAAGTCGATGCCCGCCTGTTTGGCCATCCGGCGCGCCAGCGGCGAGGCGAAGATGCGCTCATCCGCCGGCGCGTCCGTTGCTGCCTGCGCTACGGGTGCCGCCGCAGGTGCTATGGCGGCCGGCTCGGCGGGCGTGGGCGTAACCGGCTCGGCCGCCTTGGGGATTTCCGCCTTTGTGGAGGCGGAAGCGGCCCCGGCGTCTTCGCCCTCGTCCACCATCACGCCGATCGGCTCGTTCACCTTCACGCCGGCGGTGCCGTCGGCCACCAGTATCTTGCCGAGAATGCCCTCCTCGACGGCCTCGACCTCCATCGTCGCCTTGTCGGTCTCGATCTCGGCGATCACGTCACCAGCCTTGACGTTATCGCCCTCCTTCTTGAGCCAACGGGCCAGCGTGCCCTCGGTCATGGTGGGGCTCAGCGCCGGCATCAGGATGTTGGTTGCCATGATCTGTGCCCCGCTCAGACGATCTTCTTGACGGCGTCGACGATCCACTGCGGCTGTGGCAGCGCGAGCTTCTCGAGGTTTGCCGCATACGGCAGTGGCACATCGAGGCCGGTGACGCGCACCGGCGGCGCATCGAGCCAGTCGAAACAATGCTCCATGATCTGCATGGCGATTTCCGCGCCGATGCCGGCGAACGGCCAGCCCTCCTCGACCGTCACCAGCCGCGAGGTCTTCTTCACGCTGGCAACGATGGTTTCGGTATCGAGCGGACGCAACGAGCGCAGGTTGACCACCTCGGCGCTGATGCCCTGCTCGGCCAGCGCCTCGGCGGCCTTCATCGCCACCCCAACCATGATGCTGAACGCCACGATGGTGACGTGCTCGCCCGTGCGTTCGACCTTGGCGCGGCCGATCGGCAGGATGAAGTCGGGGTCTTCGGGACAGTCGAAGGTCTGGCCGTAGAGAATTTCGTTTTCAAAGAAAATAACCGGATTGGGGTCGCGGATTGCCGCCCGCAGCAACCCCTTGGCGTCGGCGGACGACCAGGGCGCCAACACCTTGAGGCCGGGGCAATGGGCATACCAACTGGCGTAGCACTGGCTATGCTGGGCGCCCACGCGCGAGGCGGCGCCGTTGGGGCCGCGGAAGACGATCGGGCAGCCCATCTGGCCGCCCGACATGTAGAGCGTCTTGGCGGCGGAGTTGATGATCTGGTCGATGGCCTGCATTGCGAAGTTGAACGTCATGAACTCGACGATCGGCTTCAACCCGTTCATCGCGGCGCCGACCGCCATGCCGGTAAACCCATGTTCGGTGATCGGGGTGTCGATGATGCGGCGGTCGCCGAACTCCTCCAGCAACCCCTGGCTGATCTTATAGGCGCCCTGGTATTGCGCGACTTCCTCGCCCATCAGGAACACGCGGTCATCGGCGCGCAGCTCTTCGGCCATGGCGTCGCGCAGCGCATCGCGCACGGTGATCGGCTTGCTCGCACCCCATTCCTTCTCTGGGGCGGCGGCGGCCACCGTCGCCGACGCCAGCTTTTCAGTGGCGGCCTTGGCGATGGCATTGGGATCGGCTGCCTCGGCCGCCACCTTGGGCAGCGCGGGCGTTGTCTGTTGCGGAGCGGCGGCGGCACTCTCGCCCTGGGCGGTGAGCACGGCAATCGGAGTGTTGACGGCCACTCCCTCGGCGCCTTCGTCAACCAAGATCTGCGCCAACGTGCCCTCGTCGACCGCTTCCACCTCCATGGTGGCCTTGTCGGTCTCGATCTCGGCGATCACGTCGCCGGCGCGCACATCGTCGCCGACCTTCTTGAGCCATTTCGCGAGCTTGCCCTCGGTCATCGTTGGCGAAAGCGCGGGCATCAGCACCTGGGTCGACATGGCTCAGCCTTCGACCAGGATGTCGGTCCATAGCTCGGCGGGGTCTGGCTCCGGGCTCGACTGCGCGAACTCGGCGGCCTCGAGCACGATGCGTTTCACCTCGTCGTCGATTGCCTTGATCTCGGCCTCGCTCGCCCCGTTCTGCTCGAGGCGGGTGCGCGTCGCCTCGATGCAGTCACGCTCACTGCGCATTTTCTGGATTTCTTCCCGGGTGCGGTATTTGCCGGGATCGGACATCGAATGGCCACGGTAACGGTAGGTCTTGACCTCAAGCAGATATGGCCCCTCACCGGCACGGCACGCCGCCACCGCCACCTGCGCCGCGCGGTACACGGCTTCCACGTCCATGCCGTCGACCTGCGCGCCCGGAATCCCCCAGGGCGCGCCGTTCTTCGACAAATCATGGCTGGCCGAGGCGCGCTCCACGCTGGTGCCCATGCCGTATTTGTTGTTCTCGATCACGAACACGCACGGCAGCTTCATCAAGGCGGCGAGGTTGAAGCTCTCGAACACCTGGCCCTGGTTCGAGGCGCCCTCGCCGAAATACGTCACCGCCACGCGGTCATTCCCGCGGTACCAGTTGCTGAACGCAAGACCGGTACCGAGGCTGACCTGAGCACCGACAATGCCATGACCGCCAAAGAAGTTTTTCTCCTTGCTGAACATGTGCATGGAGCCGCCCTTGCCGTGGCTATAGCCGGTAGCCCGGCCGGTCAGTTCCGCCATCACGCCGCGCGGGTCCATCCCGGTTGCGATCATGTGGCCATGATCGCGGTATGAGGTGATGATCTGGTCGCCATCGCCAAGCGCCATCTGCACTCCGACGACGACGGCTTCCTGGCCGATATACAAATGGCAGAAGCCGCCGATCAGCCCCATTCCATAGAGCTGCCCGGCCTTCTCCTCGAACCTGCGGATCGAAAGCATACTCCGATAGGCCTGCAGGAGTTCATCGCCGCTCATCCCGGGTGAAACACCCGAGTTGCTCGCGATGCGCCCGCGCTTCTTGATATCTGCTGCCTGCGCCATGGTGTCGCCTCCGCTGCGTGTCGGTACCTACCCGCACACGTAGCGGCATGACCCCGTTCTCACAAGCGCAGGGCAGTAGAAAGCGTGATTGTGCAATGCGGTAGCAGGATTAACCGAAAAACGGTTAAGCCGCTGATTCGCCCTGGCGATGGGCTTTTTGGCATTTGGTCATTGCCGGGCGGACAGGGCAACGCGGCACAAGATGTCGCCACGGCCATGCAGAACGAAGCCCTTGGACCAGCTTTGCTAAAACAAACGCTGCTTGCCAGCCATCGGCACGATGACATCGCCGGGATCGGATAGGTTCAGCATGGCGCGCGCTCGCTCGTCCAGCGCGTCGGTGTCAAGACGGCTGGTGCGCAGCGACACCACCCTCTTTTCCCAAACCATGAGATCGGACTCGGCGCGAGTCTGCTCGGCAACCGCATTGCGCAGATCTTCCTGCCGAAGCTTGGTGGCGTTAATGCCTCGGTCGCCTCCAACCGCGTTCCAGCAAAAATAGCTGGTCAGCATGAGGAACACGACCGGCGGCATCGCCGCTCTTGCACGACGCCTGATTGCTCGCCCGAAAGCCATGTGTCGCGCTCCAACATCCGTTCCGCCGCAACCTTGCCGTAACGGGATCGTGTTTGCACCGCCCAACTGGCGCCCGAGTGTCGCCATGTTTATTTGGCTTGATGCTGTAGCGGGCGCACATCACCCGCGCGCCGGAAAGGACACCTCCAATGCGCAGAGCTTCGCATCTTACCGTTGCGGCGGTACTCGGCCTGATGACAGTGCTGGCGGCCGTGCCGTCAGCCCGTGCAGACGGCTACCGCGACGAGTGGCGGGGACACGATTGGCATCACCACGACGACTGGCGGGCACACGAATGGCAGCGTGGGCATCAGTATCGCGGTCCCTATTTGTATGAACCACCGCCGGTCGTCTTTGTGCCGCAGCGACGCTACTACGCGCCGCCGCCGACATATTACGCGCCGGCGCCCGGCTACTACGGCTACTAGGCCAGGATCGACCGACCGGCGAACCGGCCGGCCGGCCCCAAGCCCTGCTCTATACGGATCAACTGATTATATTTTGCCGTGCGGTCACTCCGCGCCAAGCTACCCGTCTTGATCTGTCCGCAGTTCGTCGCCACGGCGAGATCGGCAATGGTAGAGTCCTCCGTCTCGCCGGAGCGGTGGCTCATCACCGCGCGGAAGCCGGCTCGATGCGCCATCTCGACCGCTTCAAGAGTTTCGGTCAATGTGCCAATCTGGTTGACCTTGACCAGGATCGCGTTGGCGCTGCGCTCCTTGATGCCGCGCGCCAGCCGGGTCGGGTTGGTCACGAACAGGTCGTCACCGACGATCTGGATGGTGGCGCCCAGCCGGGCGGTCAGCGCTGCCCAGCCCTCCCAGTCGTCTTCGGCGCACCCATCCTCAATCGAGCGGATCGGGTAGCGCGCCGCGAGGTCGGCCAGATAATCGATCATGCCGGCACTGTCGAAGCGGCGTCCCTCGCCGGCCAGGTCGTAAACCCCGTCATGAAAGAACTCGGTCGCGGCGCAGTCGATCGCAAAGGTGACGTCCTCGCCGGGGCGGTAGCCAGCGGCCTCGCAGGCGCGGGTCATGAAGGCCAGCGCCTCGTCGGCGGATTTCAGGTTGGGCGCGAAGCCGCCCTCGTCGCCGACATTGGTGTTGTGGCCGGCGGACGACAGCGCCTTTTTCAACGCCTGGAAGATTTCGGAGCCGATCCGCACCGCCTCGGCAAGACTTGCGGCACCGACCGGCTGCACCATGAACTCCTGGATGTCGATCGGATTGTCGGCGTGCTTGCCGCCGTTCACGATGTTCATCATCGGCACCGGCAGAGTGCGGGCGAACACGCCGCCGACATACCGATACAGCGGCATCCCGCCCTCTTCCGCCGCCGCCTTGGCGACGGCGAGGGACACACCGAGGATGGCGTTGGCGCCGAGTCGCGCCTTGTTCGGCGTGCCATCGAGGTCGATCATCAGGTTATCGAGCGCAACCTGCTCGGACGCCTCCATGCCGGCAATGGCGTCGAGGATTTCACCCTCGACGTTGGCGACAGCCTGCAGCACGCCCTTGCCGCCGTAGCGCGAACTATCGTTGTCGCGCAGCTCGACCGCTTCGTGCGCGCCAGTCGAGGCTCCGGACGGCACCGCCACTCGCCCCTCCGCGCCGCTCTCCAGCGTCACGTCGACCTCGATGGTGGGATTGCCACGGCTGTCGAGGATTTCACGGGCAGTGATATCAGCGATGGCGCTCATGCCGGTGTCCGATCCCGTGGTTGATTGCCCCCCGCGTAACATCGCGCAGCGGTCGCGCCAAGCCGGTTGGCGCATCATCGGCCTCAGCGCTCTGTCCGCAGCACGCTAGCGCGGAGCTGTTACACTCGGGTTAGAGGATTTGGCCAATCGGTCGAAAGCCGCCAGGCGTGCCACCAGCGCCGGCATGTCACGCAGCGGGATCATCGTGGCGCCGTCGCTCGGCGCATGATCCGGGTCGGCATGGCACTCGATGAACACCGCCGCGACGCCGACCGCGAGCGCCGCACGCGCCAGCACCGGAGCGAACTCGCGCTCGCCGCCCGATGCGCCGCCCTGCCCGCCGGGTTGCTGCACGCTGTGGGTGGCGTCGAACACCACCGGATAGCCGGTGCGCGCCATCGTCGGCAGGCCGCGGAAATCGGTGACCAACGTGTTGTAGCCGAAGCTCGTGCCGCGCTCGCACAGCAGGATGCGCTGATTTCCGGTGCCGGCGATCTTCGCGGCGACATGCGCCATATCCCAGGGTGCGAGGAACTGCCCCTTTTTCACGTTCACCGCCGCCCCAGTCTCGCCGGCTGCCACCAAGAGGTCGGTCTGGCGCGACAGGAAGGCCGGAATTTGCAGTATGTCGACAGCGGCCGCCACCGGCGCGCATTGCTCGGGTGAATGCACGTCGGTCAGCACCGGCATGGCGAAGCGAGCGCGCACCGCCGCCAGGATCTCGAGCCCCCGCACCATCCCAACGCCGCGCGCGGCGCCCGCACTGGTCCGGTTGGCCTTGTCGAAGCTGCTTTTGTAGATCACCCGCACTCCGGTCGCGGCCCGCACTTCGGCGAGCGCCGCCGCGACTTCCATCGCGTGAGCCATCCCCTCGATTTGACAGGGACCGGCGATCAACACGAACGGACGGTCGTTGCCGATTTCGACGTCGCCGACCCTTACTGTCCTGGCGAGCGGGTCAGACAAGGCGGGCCTGCCGGACGGCGGCGGCGATGAAGCTCCGAAACAGCGGATGCGGGTCGAGCGGCTTGGATTTCAGCTCGGGGTGATACTGCACGCCCACGAACCAGGGATGGCCGGGCAATTCGACGATTTCCGGCAATATGCCGTCGGGCGACATGCCGGAGAACCGCAGCCCCGCCGCTTCCAACTGTTCACGGTAGCGCACGTTGACCTCCCAACGGTGACGGTGGCGCTCGTGGATCTCCGCCGTCCCGTCATAGGCCGCCCGAACCAGGCTGCCTTCTTGCAGCGCCGCCGGGTATGCGCCCAGCCGCATGGTGCCGCCGAGATCGCCACCCGCCTCCCGGCGCTCGATCTCGTTGCCGCGCGCCCACTCGGTCAGCAGGCCGACCACCGGCTCGTCGCACGGCCCGAACTCGGTGCTGCTGGCATTTGGCAGCCCTGCCAGATGACGGGCCGCCTCGATGACCGCCATCTGCATCCCGAAACAGATGCCGAGGAACGGCACCCGCCGCTCGCGCGCGAAACGGACCGCTTCGATCTTGCCCTCGGTGCCGCGCTCACCGAAGCCGCCCGGCACCAGGATGCCATGCACCCCCTCCAGCCGCGTCACCGCGTCAGCCTGCTCGAACACCTGGCTGTCGACCCAGTCCAGATGCACACGGACGCGGTTCGCCACGCCGCCATGGGTCAGCGCCTCGGCCAGGGATTTGTAGCTGTCGAGCAGGTTGGTGTACTTACCGACCACGGCGATCCGTACCTCGCCTTCCGGCGCTCGCACCAGGTCGACGATGCGCTGCCATTGCGAGAGATCCGGCGCTCCCTCGTGCGCCAGTCCGAAATGCCGCAGCACTTCGCGGTCCATGCCCTCTTGGTGATAACGGATCGGCACCGCGTAGATGGTGTCGACATCAAGCGCGGCGATTACCGCCTCGGGGCGCACGTTGCAGAAAAGCGCGATTTTCCGGCGTTCGTTGTCCGGGATCGGGCGATCGCACCGGCACAGCAGCATATGCGGCTGAATGCCGACGTTGAGCAGCTCCTTGACCGAGTGCTGCGTCGGCTTGGTCTTCAGCTCGCCTGCCGAGGGAATGTACGGCACCAGCGTCAGGTGCACGAACATCACCCGTTCCGGCCCCAGCTCGTTGGACAACTGGCGGATCGCCTCCAGGAACGGTAGGCTCTCGATGTCGCCCACCGTGCCGCCGATCTCGATCAGCGCAAAATCCACAGCCCGCCCTTCAGCATCCAGCGCATCGCGCGTAATCACCTCCTTGATGGCGTCGGTGATGTGCGGGATGACCTGAACCGTCGCGCCGAGATAGTCGCCGCGCCGCTCACGCGCGATGACCTCGGAGTAAATCCGGCCAGTGGTTGCATTGTCGCTGCGGGTCGCGTGCACGCCGGTAAAGCGCTCGTAGTGGCCGAGGTCGAGGTCGGTCTCGGCCCCGTCGTCGGTCACGAACACCTCGCCATGCTGGTATGGACTCATCGTACCAGGATCGACGTTGAGGTAGGGGTCGAGCTTGCGAAGTCGCACGCTGTAGCCACGTGCCTGCAACAGTGCGCCCAACGCTGCGGAGGCGATGCCTTTGCCCAACGAGGAGACCACGCCGCCGGTGATGAATACGTACCGCGTCATGGGCGTCGACCCTAACAGCTAAACCAAGTCGCGGGAAACGGCGCCTGGACGATCAGTTTGCCGGAACCGTTGGGCCAGCCGGCCGGGGGACGGCCGCGCCCGGCGCTCCGGGGACGCTTGGCGCTGCCTGCGATGTGGCGGACCCGCTCGCAGCCGGTGGCGTGTCGAGGATCGAGCGGCCGACTCCGGTGGTGCCCTTGTTCAGCAGCGCCAGGGTCAACGACAGCGCAAAGAAAATGCCGGCCAGGATTGCCGTGGCGCGGGTCAACAGGTTGGCGGTGCCGCGGCCGCTCATGAAGCTACCCATGCCCTGCGAGCTGCCGATGCCGAGACCACCGCCTTCGCTGCGTTGGATCAGCACGACCCCAATTAGGGCGAGTGTCACGAACAAATGGACAATCAGCAGAACGGTCGTCATCGGGCTCTCTGGCAGTGTGGCCGCGTTCTAGCCTCCACTGACTTGGTTGGAAAGCGTCGCAGCGGCGCGAGCGATGGCCAGGAACTCCGCCGCCTGTAGACTGGCGCCTCCGACGAGCGCGCCGCCGACCTCGGCCACCCGCAACACGGCCGACACATTGTCCGGTTTGACCGAGCCGCCATACAGGATCGGGATCGTCGCGGCCCCGCTGCCAAGCTCGCGCAGCAGTTCCTCCCGAATAAACCGATGCATCGCCTCGATCTCCGCGTGCTCGGGCAGGCGCCCGGTGCCGATCGCCCATACCGGCTCGTAGGCGAGCACTCCGGAGAAATCTTTCGGCAGGCTGCCGGCAATCTGCCAGCCGACCACCTCGGTGTCTTCGCCGCTCAGTCGTTGGTCGTTGGTCTCACCCACGCAGACGATTGGGCGCAACCCCGCCGCTTGGGCCGCCGCCACCTTGCTGCGCACCTGATCGTCGGTCTCGGCGTGGTCGCGGCGGCGTTCGGAGTGACCCAGGATCACCCAGCCGGCGCCGGCATCGCGCAACTGGGTCGGCGAGATATCGCCGGTGTGGGCGCCGCAGACTTCCGCATGGCAGTCCTGGCCGCCGATCCCGACAACGCTGCCGGCCAGCGTCGCGGCGACGCCGGCCAGTGCGGTCGCCGGCGGACACACCACGATGTCGCAGGCAAGTTCTCGAGCGCCGGCCGCGATGTCGCGCGCCAATCGCTCGGCTTCCAGGCGAAGCAGGTTCATCTTCCAGTTGCCCGCGATCAGTTGCCGCATGTGCTTCCTCCATCAGGTCTATCAGTTGGCCAGGTCTATCAGTTGGCAGGTTTACCATCTGGGTATCTCGCGGGCAGACCGCTGGCAAACCGCTCCTGCCGAATCTATCATGGTATCCCTTCCACTCAGGATGATGCGATGCTTGGCTTCCTTCGAGGCTTTCTCAATACGTGGCCGGCCCGCGTGTTCTTCCTGCTACTTGCCTCGGCGTTCGCGCTGTGGGGGATCGCCGGCAAGAACCCGTTTGGCGAGGATACGGGCGCGGCCGCCAGTGTGGGGGGGAAGCGCATCGATATGGCCGAACTTCAGGCAGCCTACAAACGCCAGACGGCACAGATCGCACGCATGGTCGGAAAGCCCGACCTGTCGCCGGAGCTGCGGCGCATGGCCGCTACCGCTGCGGTCGACACCACGGTGACGCAGGCGGCGCTGCAAAACAAAGTGGCGCAACTCGGCCTTGCCGTGCCCGACGCAGCGTTGCGGAACGCGGCGTTCGCCATTCCTGCCTTCCAGGGGCCCAGCGGCGCATACGACCGCACTCGTATGGAGGCGATCCTGCGTGCCAATGGCATGACGGAAACCAGCTTTCTCGATCTGCTGCGCCGCGATTTGGCGTCTCGCCAGTTGCTCGGCGCCGTGGCGGCCGTGGCTGGGCCGCCCAAGTCTTTAATCGACCGCTTATACTCCTACCAGCATGAAACCCGTGTGGCCGACATGGTCGAGGTGCCGTTCGCCGCTGCCGCAGCCCCGCCGGCTCCGACCGACATCCAGTTGAAGCGTTGGTGGGAAAACCACCCGGAACGTTTCAGCTCACCGGAATACCGCAGGATCAAGGCTGTGGTGCTGGCGCCCGAGACGGTGGCAAAAGCCATCCCGGTCAGCGACGCCGAGTTGCACGCCGCCTATGACCAGCACAAAGCCGAGTTCAACCAGCCCGAGCGACGGTCGGTGCAGGTGCTGACATCCCCCGACGAGGCCATTGCCGGCCAATTGCTCACACAATGGAGCACTGGCGCCGACTGGGAAGTGATTCAGAAAGCCGCCCAGGCCGCCGGCGCCTCCGCTGTCGAGTTGCCCGATGCCACTCGCGCCGAACTGCCCTCGGCGGAACTCGCCGCCGCGGCATTTGCGACTGGCGCCGATACGGTGGCGCCTCCGGTGCATGGCGCACTGGGCTGGTACGTGGTGAAAGTCACCAAGATCACCCCGGCGGGCGCCAAAAGCTTCGACCAAGTGCGCGAGGCTCTGCGTGCGCAGGTGGTGGCGAGCAAGGCCACCGACCTGATCGACACCGATGCCGGAAAGGTCGACGACCTGCTGGCCGGCGGCACCGCGATTGCCGACCTGCCGACCGACCTGGGCCTCGCGCCGATCGAGGGCTCGCTTGATGCTCAGGGCAACACGACTTCTGGCGCGCCGGCGCCGATCCCGGGTTCGCCGGCCTTGCGTGCGGCGCTGGTGCAGGCGGCGTTCGACGCCAAAGTTGGCGACGCTCCCAAGCTGATCCAGGTGCCGGGTCCACGCACTGCGCCGCCAGAGCTGTTTGCGCTCAGCGTGGAGAATGTCGCGCCGCCGGCACCCAAGCCGTTCGCCAAGGTAGCGGATGCGGTTCGCGCGGACTGGACCCGTGACGCGGTGCGCCATGAACAGGATGCAGCGGCCACTGCGATCCTGACGGCAGTACAGGGCGACCGCAGCCTCGCCGACGCCGCTCAAGGTCGGGCGACCCAAGTCCTGCCGCCGACGGAACGCGACCAGCCGGCTGCTGGCGTGCCGCCCGCGCTCTTGCCGGTTTTATTCGGGCTGGCCAAAGGCCAGTCGACGATGGTCGAGACGCCGACTGGCTTCGTCGTGGCGGTGCTGACCGCCATCAATGCTCCTGCCGCCAGCCAGGACGCACCGGCAGCGGCGCAGTTGCGCAGCCAAGTCGCGCAAGCCATGAGCAACGACTCCGAGGCATTGTTCGCCGCCGCCGTGCGGGATCAGGAGCGGCCGCACGTGCAACCGGGCGTATTGGAAAGCCTCGTCCAGGCCGGCAATGCCCCAGGCGCGCCATGACCACCGCCCAATCGCCTGACTTTGCAGCGTTCCAGGCGGTTTATGCGGCTGGCCATGGCCAGCTGTTGTGGACGCGCGGCATCGCTGACCTGGAAACCCCGGTAGCCGCGTTCCTCAAGCTGGCGGATGGCAAACCGAACAGTTTCCTACTGGAGAGTGTCGAGGGCGGCGCCGCGCGTGGCCGTTACTCGATCATCGGTTTTGCACCGGATCTGGTGTGGCGCTGCCGAGGTGGCCGCGCCGAGATCAACCGCCACGCGCGTTCGGCGCCGTTCGCCTTCAGCGCAGAGGACGGCCCACCGCTTGAACGGCTGCGAATGCTGCTGGCGGAGTCGCAGCTTGAGGTGCCCTCGGATTTGCCGCCGATGTGCGGCGGCCTGGTCGGCTACCTCGGCTATGACATGGTGCGGCAGATGGAGCGGTTGCCGGAGAAGAATGAGGACGGGCTCGACCTGCCCGAAGCGCTACTGGTGCGGCCGACGCTGTTCGCCATCTTCGACAACGTCAACGACCGGCTGACGCTCGCGGCTCCGGTCTACCCTCGCCAGGGCGTGGGGTCCGAAACGGCATGGCAGGATGCTCATGCGGCGCTCTCCGAAGCCGAGACCGCTTTGTCCCGGCCGCTGCCGCTTGCCACTCCAAAGGTCGACCTGCCGGGAGTCCCCGAGCCCTCATCCAACTTCACGCGTGAAGGCTTCATCGCGGCCGTCGAGCAAGCCAAGGATTACATTCGCGCCGGCGATGTGTTCCAGGTGGTGCCGAGTCAACGATTCTCGGTGCCGTTCGCATTGCCGCCGTTCGCACTCTATCGCGCCTTGCGTCGTATCAACCCAGCGCCGTTTCTGTTCTTTCTCGATTTCGGAGGCTTTGCCGTGGTGGGCAGCAGTCCGGAAATCCTGGTCCGGCTGCGCGACAACATTGTCACCATCAGGCCACTGGCCGGCACACGCCGCCGTGGTGAAACCCACCAGGAGGACGAGGCGCTGGCGGCCGAGCTACTGGCAGACCCCAAGGAGCGCGCCGAACACCTTATGCTGCTGGATCTCGGCCGTAACGACGTCGGCCGAGTGGCTCAGATCGGGTCGGTAAAGGTGGTCGAGAGTTTTGCGATCGAGCGGTTTAGCCATGTCATGCACATCGTCTCGGAGGTTCAAGGCAGTCTGCGTCCTGGTCTGGACACGCTAAGCGCGTTGATCGCCGGGTTTCCTGCCGGCACGCTGACCGGCGCACCCAAGGTAAGGGCAATGGAGATCATTGAGGAGTTGGAGCCGGTGCGTCGCGGCATCTACGCCGGCTGCATCGGCTATTTTGCCGCCAACGGCACCATGGACACCTGCATCGGCCTGCGCACCGCAGTGGTGAAGGACGGCACCATGCACGTCCAAGCCGGCGCGGGCATCGTTGCCGACTCCGATCCTGCTTCGGAGTACGAGGAGACGCGCCAGAAGGCTCGCGCCTTGTTCCGTGCGGCAGAAGCCGCGGTTCAGTTCGCCTCGGGTAAGATTGTGGAATAGTTAAGCTACAATAAAACGTCAGTACATCAAAGCAATATCTAGTAGTGCGGCTTCAAGGCTCGGATAAGTTTCGGTATCCCCAGTAAACTCGTCTGCTCGAACGCCATCATCGGTCAGGTACATGATTCTATCAGGTATCGTGTCATCAGGGCCGAAAATCTCGATTACCACTGCTGAACCTTCGGCATCGTGATGAATGCCTGCGCGCATTCCGACATCTTTTTGCTTTGCCGACCATAGTTCGGCAAAGTGCAACTCGAACGGGGTGAAAGGCGACAGCGGCAGCAAATATTCCAGAGCCTGCGTATGTGACGACACCCACCGGCTATAAAGATTTTCACAATGAGACTGACGCAAGGTCTGGTGGCTCCAATTTGCGCGTAGCGATGTCTGGGATTCGAACGTCTTTGACGGCAGCCGCTCGTCGGACATACGTGAGATTAGGATGCGCGATCCGTAAATTTTTGTCAATGAGTTCCGTTTTGATGATCTTTATCAATGGCGGACGCTTATTTCAGCTTAAACTAACCGAATCTCGCGGTTTAGAATGCCGGCACGACGTGTTTTACTCGACAGAATGACATCCGTGCAGCAAAAAACTTTGCACCAATCAGCCGCTATTATGAGGGTGGTGGGCCCGGTGGGATTCGAACCCACGACCACAAGATTAAAAGTCTCGTGCTCTACCAACTGAGCTACAGGCCCGCTTGCGCGTTTGGACGATATTGGGCGGCCAAGGTCAAGCGGCGGGTGCAGCATCCCGCCGCCCGGGTCACTCAGCCCTTTACGTCGGCTGCCACCTGCATGTGGATGATCTTATCGGGACCAGAGACCATGCCGCTGCCACCGCTGCCGCGCTTGATCTGATCGACAAACTGCATACCCGAAACTACCTGCCCGAATATCGTATATTGGCCATCGAGGCTGGGCGCCGGGGCAAACATGATGAAGAACTGGCTGTTGGCGGTATTCGGGTCGCTGGTACGGGCGGCTCCCAACGTGCCGCGAAGGAACTTGCGGGTGCGGGTGAACTCTGCCGGAAGGTCGGGCAGGTTGCTGCCGCCGGTGCCGGTGCCGGTCGGATCGCCGCCTTGGGCCATGAAGCCATCGATCACGCGGTGGAACGGCGTGCCGTCGTAGAAATGCTGGCGCGCCAGTTCCTTGATTCGTGCGACCTGCTTGGGCGCAAGCTCCGGGAATAACTGGATTACCACCCGACCATCCTTAAGGTCGATGTAGAGGGTGTTTTCCGGATCGAGGGCGGCGGCATCAACGGACTCGGACATGGTGGCTCCCAACAAGGGTGTTGCGACAAGCATAGCGGTGAAAACGCGGCGGCGCATGGATGGGTTTTCCATCGGTGTTCTCCCAAGTGGCGTCTGGCTAGGCAGCTTGCGTCAGGTTCCGGAGGCGACTTTGGCCAGCACGCGCTCGAGTGTCAGCGGTGCTACAAAGCTTGCGACATCGCCACCCAGACGCGCGATTTCCTTGACAAAGCGCGACGAGATGAACTGGTGAGTCTCACTCGCCATCAGGAACACCGTCTCAATCGTGTGGTCGAGCCGATAGTTCATCCCCGCCATCTGGAACTCGTAGTCGAAATCCGAGACGGCGCGTAGCCCACGGAAGATCACGCGCGCGTCAACGTCGCGCGCCAACTGGATCAGCAGAGTATCAAAAGGCCGGACCTCGATCGGTGTGCCAGTCCGGGCCACGATCGACTGGATCTCTTCCCTGACCAGCGCCACCCGCTCATCGGTGGTGAATAGCGGCCCCTTGCCGCTGTTGCTGGCGACACCTACCACCAGGCGATCGACGATGCCGGCGGCGCGGTTGATTATGTCCATATGGCCGTTGGTGATCGGGTCGAAAGTGCCTGGATACACCCCAACCGAGAAACCTCTAACGCGGTCAGTCATTCTCGGGGTCCACGTCGGGCACCACGACAAGCGCCCCTTCGTCGTCAGGAACCGCCGTCTCCACCACCGGGAACAGGCTGGTGACATGCTCCCCGGTATCAAGCCGGAACAGCGTGACACCCATCGAGGCCCGCCCGGTGACACGGATCTGATCACCCGGGACGCGGATCAGCCGACCCTGATCGGTGACCAACATGACATCGTCGCCTGGCTGCACGCGAAAAGTGCCGGCGACAGCCTTACCCGTGCGCGGCGTCAACGTGATGTTGGCGATCCCCTGCCCGCCTCGGCCGGCGACGCGATACTCGTACGCCGAACTGCGCTTGCCAAAGCCGGCATCGGTCACCGTCAACAGGAACTCCTCGCCCACGTCCAGTTCGGTCACGCGCTCGGGCGAGATGGCGGCGTCGGCAATCCCCTCCTCGGCCTCGACCTCGGCCACCGGCTCCACTTCCTCGCCGGCATTGCGGCGGCGGGCGGCGGACAGGCGCAGGTAGGCGACGCGTTCCTCGGGGGTGGCGCCGATGTGGCGTAGCACCGACAGGCTGATGACCTCGTCCGGCGTCTTGCCTTGCGCAAGGCGCAGGCCACGCACGCCGGAGCTGTCGCGGCCGGCGAATACGCGCAGGTTGTCCTCGTTGATCTGGAACCGCAGGCAACGCCCGGCGCGGCTGGCCAACAACAGATCGTCGCCCTCACGGCAGGTCGCGACCCCGATCAGGCGGTCGCCCTCGTCCAGCTTCATGGCGATCAGGCCGGCTGCCCGCACCTTGCGGAAGTCCGACAGGCGGTTGCGCCGCACATTTCCCTGTGCGGTGCCGAACACCAGATGCAGGCTGTCCCAGAGCGTCTCGTTCTGCGGCAGCGGCAGCACCGTGGTGATGGTGTCCGAACCCAGTTCCGGCAGCATGTTGACCAGGGCGCGGCCCTTCGCCGTCGGACTGGCTTCGGGCAACTTCCAGACCTTTTCGCGGAATGCCTTACCGCCCGAGCTGAAGAACAGCACCCACTGATGCGTGTGCGCGTTGAAGCTGCGGGTCACGATGTCGTCGCCGCGCGTGCTTGCCGCCGAGCGGCCGCGGCCGCCGCGGTTCTGCTGGCGGAAAGTCTCCAGCGGCGTGCGCTTGATGAAGCCGCCGCGGGTCAGCGTGACCACCATCTGTCCCGGCTCGATCAGGCTTTCGTCGTCCTGGTCGGCCAAGCCGTCGACTATCTGGGTCAGCCGCGGCGAGGCCAAATCGGGACGCAGCGCCACCAGCTCCTCGCGCATGACCTCCATGCGGCGGATGTGACTGCCGATGATCTCGAGCAGGGAGCCGATGGCGGTCGCCACGTCGCCCATCTCGGCCACGATCTTGTCGCGCTCAAGCCCAGTAAGACGCGACAGCCGCAGCTCCAGGATGCCGCGCGCCTGCTCCTCGGTCAGGCGCACGGTATCCTGGTCGCTGACCAGGTTGCGCGCGTCCTCGATCAGCACCAGCAACGGGCGCACGTCGGCCGCCGGCCAATCGCGCGACATCAAGGCGTTTCGTGCAGTGCCGGCGTCGGGACTCCCGCGAATAATCCGAATCACCTCGTCGATGTTGGCGACCGCGATCGCCAGCCCGACCAGCAGATGCGCCCGCTCGCGCGCCTTGCGCAGGTCGAAGCGGGCGCGCCGCAGGATCACCTCTTCACGGAAGCGGATGAATACCTGAAGCGCGTCCTTCAGGCCCATCAACCTTGGCTGGCCATCGTCGAGCGCCAGCATGTTGATGCCGAAGCTGGTTTGCAACTGGGTGAAGCGGAACAGTTGGTTCAGCACCACCTCGGCGGTCGCATCGCGCTTCAGTTCGATCACGATGCGCATTCCGGAGCGGTCGCTCTCGTCTCGCATGTCGCTTATGCCCTCGACCTGCTTGGCCCGGACCAGCTCGGCGATGCGCTCCAGCAACGTGCTTTTGTTCACCTGGTAAGGGATTTCGGTGATGATGATCGACTGGCGGTTGCCGCGCATCTCCTCGAACTCGGCTCGCGCCCGCATCACGATGCTGCCGCGGCCCGTCTCGTAGGCGCTGCGGATGCCGGCGCGGCCAAGAATGAGTCCGGCCGTCGGGAAGTCCGGGCCGGGCACGATCTGCATCAACTCTTCGAGCGTGGTGTCCGGCGCGTCGATCAGGCGCACCGTGGCATCGATGATCTCGCTTGGGTTGTGCGTCGGGATGTTGGTCGCCATGCCGACCGCGATGCCGGAGCCGCCGTTGATCAGCATGTTGGGATAGGCCGCCGGGAGCACGCGAGGCTCCTCCTCGGTGTCGTCGTAACTGGGCTGGAAGTCGACCGTGCCGCGGTCGATGTCGGTCATCAGGGCCAGGGCGGCACGCGACAGCCGGCACTCGGTGTAGCGCATCGCCGCCGGGTCATCGCCGTCGACCGAGCCGAAATTGCCCTGGCCGTCGATCAGCGGCACGCGGATCGAGAAACTCTGCGCCATCCGTACCAGGGCGAAGTAGATCGAGCCGTCGCCATGCGGGTGGAACCGCCCCATCGTGTCGCCGACCACGCGCGCGCACTTGCGGTGCGGCTTGTCGGGCGTGTAGCCGGCGTCGTGCATCTGATACAGAATGCGGCGATGCACCGGCTTCAAGCCGTCGCGGGCATCGGGCAGCGCACGGCTGACGATGACCGACATGGCGTACGCCAGGTATGACTGGCGCATCTCCTCTTCCAGCATCACCGGCTGGGTGTTGCTGGGGCCGCCGCCGCTGAAGTCGGGGCCGCGGGTGGTGTCGATCGGCGGGGCGCCGCCAGGCGGGTCCTCGGGAGTGTCGCTCAATCGGGTCTCAGGTTCTGGCTCGGGTTGTCCGGCGGGTGTGCCACTGGCATCCCCTCGCGCGGCGTGATCTGCTTGCTGTCAGACATCTAGCATGTGGCTGCGCCAGCGCCAATACGAGCGCCTTTGGGGAGAAAAAAAGCCATGTCGACCATCAGTCAACCGGCCGATCTGGCGTCGCTGATCGACCACACCATCCTGCGGCCCGACGCGACCGAGGCGCAGGTTCACCGCTTTTGCGACGAGGCGCGGCAATACGGGTTCCACTCGGTGTGCGTGAACCCGGTGCGGGTTCCGCTGGTGGTGCGTCATGGCGTGCTGGCCTGTTCGGTGGTCGGCTTCCCGTTCGGCGCCATGCGGTCGGCGGTCAAGGCGGAGGAGGCGGCGCAGGCTGTCGCGGATGGCGCCGGAGAAATCGACATGGTGGTCGACATCGGCGCGCTGAAAGACGGCGCTCACGCAATGGTGGCGGCCGACATCGCAGCGGTGCGGCGTGCCACCGCCGACGTCCTGCTCAAGGTCATCATCGAGACATGCCTGCTGGACGACGCCGAGAAGGAAACCGCGTGTCGTCTGGCGGTCGAGTCGGGTGCCGATTTCGTCAAGACCTCGACCGGCTACTCCACCGGCGGCGCTACCCTGCCCGACGTGACACTGATGCGGCGCGTCGTCGGCGCGCGCGCGGGCGTGAAGGCGGCGGGCGGCGTGCGCGATTTCGCCACCGCCGTGGCCATGATCGCGGCCGGAGCGACGCGCCTCGGCACCAGTTCCGGCGTGGCCTTGGTCACCTCGGCGGCGGTGCCGGCCGGAAGCTACTGAGCATGGCGCACCGCATCGCCGTCATCGGCAGCATCATGACCGACCTGGTGACCTACGTAGACCGAATGCCCAACGCCGGAGAGACGCTGACCGCCCCATCTTTCGCCATGGGGTTCGGCGGCAAAGGCGCCAACCAGGCGGTTGCGGCGGCGAAGCTGGGGTCCGAGGTGGTCATGGTGGGCAAGGTCGGCGGCGACGGCTTTGGCCGCGACACATTGCGCCATTACGCGGAATTGGGAATGGATGCGCGCCATGTCGGCGTGGTGGAAGGCGCATCGAGCGGGGTGGCGCCGATCTTCGTGGAGCCCTCGGGCGAGAACCGGATCCTGATCGTCAAGGGCGCCAACGAGCATCTGTTGCCGGCGGACGTGGACCGCGCGGCTGCGGATTTGCTCGGCTGCGACCTGATCCTGCTGCAACTGGAGATACCGCTGGAGACAGTCTATCACGCAATCGCCTGGGCGGCCCGGCACGGCAGGGCGGTGGTGCTCAACCCCGCCCCGGCAACGCTCGACCTGGACGTGGCGCGCATCCGCGATGTCGCGTTCTTTGTACCCAACCAGACCGAACTGGCCCTTCTCACCGGGATGCCGGCCGACACGGCGATACAGGCTGAAGCTGCGGCACGGACCCTGCTGCAGGCTGGGCTGCAAAGAGTGATCGTGACCCTTGGGGCCGATGGCGCACTTCTGGTGGAGCCTGGCAAAGCATCGGTCCACGTGCCGCCGGTACGGGTCACGCCAGTCGACACCACCGGCGCCGGCGACGCCTTCATCGGCAGCTTCGCACACTACTTCGTGCGATCCGGCAACGTCGCTTCCGCAATGGAGGCTGCGGCCTACTACGCAGCGGACTCGATCACCCGACCAGGAACCCAAAGCGCGTTTGCAACCGCAGCCAGCCTTCTCGCGTGAGCGCCACGATGAGCGTGGTTTAGAATGGGATGTCGTCGTCCAGGTCGCCGCCGCCCCTTGGGGCGTCCCAGGACGGCGTTCCCTGCCCGCCTCGTGCGGCGGCCCCGGCGGCGGGCCGTGACGTTGCCTGACGCTCGCGTGGCTGATAGCCGCCGCCTTCTCCACTGCTCTCACTGCCGCCATCGGAGTCCGCACGGCCGCCAAGCAGCGTCAGTTCGCCTTTGAACCGGCCAATGACCACTTCGGTCGAGAACTTTTCGGTCCCGCTCTGGTCGGTCCACTTGCGGGTTTGCAGCGAACCCTCGACGTAGACCGACTTACCTTTTTTCACATATTTCTCAACGACGTCGGCGATGCGGTCGTTGAATACGACGACACGGTGCCACTCGGTCTTCTCCTTGCGTTCGCCGCTTGCCTTGTCGTTCCAGGTCTCACTGGTGGCGATCGAGAAATTGGCGATCTTGGTGCCGTCCTGCGTCGTCCTGATTTCCGGGTCCTTGCCGACGTTGCCGACCAGGATCACTTTATTTACACCAGCCATGTCGTACCACTCCCCGCGAGAACCAAGCATCGCGCACTTCCCATTGCCGATGCAAACCGCCATATAGACCAGAACGATTCCAGAACACAGCCCTCAGTCAGACCATGTCAGGACTTCCGCATGTCCGGCTACATCCGCGTCCGCGGCGCGCGCGCCCATAACCTCAAGAACGTCGACGTCGACATCCCGCGCGACAGCCTGACGGTCATCACCGGGCTATCAGGCTCCGGCAAGTCGTCGCTGGCGTTCGACACCATCTATGCCGAGGGCCAGCGCCGCTACGTCGAGTCGCTGTCCGCCTATGCGCGGCAGTTCCTCGAGCTGATGGGCAAGCCCGACGTCGACAGCATCGAAGGCTTGTCGCCGGCCATTTCCATCGAACAGAAGACCACCAGCCGCAACCCGCGCTCCACGGTCGGCACGGTGACGGAAATCCACGACTACATGCGCCTGTTATGGGCCCGAGTCGGCGTTCCCTACTCGCCGGCCACCGGCCTGCCGATCGAGGCGCAAACGGTCAGCCAGATGGTCGACCGGGTGCTGGCGATGCCCGAAGGCACCCGCCTGTTGCTGCTGGCCCCGATCGCGCGCGACCGCAAGGGTGAGTTCCGCAAGGAGTTGGCCGAGTTGCAGGCGCGCGGCTTCACCCGCGTCAAGGTCGACGGCAAGTTGATAGAAATCAACGAGGTGCCGGCGCTCAACAAGAAGATCAAGCACGAGATCGAGGCGGTGGTGGACCGCGTGGTGGTGCGGGACGGAGCAGGCTCGCGTTTGGCCGATAGCTTCGAGACCGCGCTCGCCATGGCAGATGGCGTCGCCTATGCCGAACATGCCGACACCGGCGAGCGGACGGTATTCAGCAGCAAGTTCGCCTGCCCGGTCAGCGGCTTCAGCATCGAGGAAATCGAGCCGCGGCTGTTCAGCTTCAACAGTCCGCACGGCGCCTGCCCGGCCTGCGACGGGTTGGGCATAGAGAGCTTCTTCGATCCCGCTCTGGTGATCCCCGACGAGCGGCGGCCGATCGCCGAGGGCGCGGTCGCTCCATGGACCGGCGCGCAGTCGCCGTACTACGACCAAACCCTCGCGAGCCTCGCCCGGCACTTCAAGATCACCACCCGCACGCCCTGGTCCGCCCTGCCCGAGGCGGCGCGCGAGGGCATCCTGCATGGCACCGGCACGACGGCCGTGAAGTTCACCTACAAGGATGGCGTGCGCGCCTACGACGTGACCAAGCCGTTCGAGGGCGTCATCACCAACCTGCAGCGCCGCTTCCGGGAGACCGACAGCGCCTGGGTGCGCGAGGAGATGAGCCGGTATCAGGCAGAGAAGCCGTGCGCGGTGTGCCTGGGCGCGCGCCTCAAGCCAGAGGCGCTGGCGGTGAAGATCGCGGGCGAGCACATTGCCGGCGCCTCCGAGCTTTCGATACGCCAGGCGCGTGACTGGTTCGGGCAGGTGGAGGCGACGCTCACGCCGCAGCGGGCCGAGATCGCGCGGCGCATCCTGCGCGAAATCCGCGACCGGCTGCAGTTCCTGGTTGATGTGGGACTAGATTACCTCACCCTGGCGCGTGGCTCCGCCACATTGTCGGGTGGCGAAAGCCAGCGTATCCGGCTGGCCAGTCAGATCGGCAGTGGCCTGACCGGCGTGCTCTATGTGCTCGACGAGCCATCGATCGGGTTGCACCAGCGCGACAACGAGCGGCTGCTTGGCACGCTGCGGCGGTTGAAGGCACTGGGCAACACCGTCTTGGTGGTGGAGCATGACGAGGATGCGATCCGCGCCGCCGACTACCTGATCGACATGGGACCCGCGGCCGGCATCAACGGCGGGCATGTCATCGCCCACGGCACTCCTGCGGAGGTCGCGGCCAACCCCGCCTCGATCACCGGCGATTACCTGTCGGGCCGCAAGGGAATTGCCATCCCGACGCAGCGGCGCAAGTTCGAGAAGGACCGGGTGATCCGCGTCGTCGGCGCGACCGGGCATAACCTGAAAAGTGTCACTGCGGAATTTCCGCTGGCGACGTTCACCTGCGTGACCGGCGTCTCCGGCGGCGGCAAGTCGACGCTGGTGGTGGACACGCTGTACAAGGCGGTTTCGCGCAAGCTGATGGGCTCCGGCGAGGTGCCGAGCAAGCATGAGCGCATCGACGGCCTGGGCCTGCTCGACAAGATCATCGACATCGACCAGTCGCCAATCGGCCGCACCCCGCGCTCCAATCCCGCCACCTACACCGATCTGTTCGCCCCGATCCGCGACTGGTTTGCGGAACTGCCGGAAAGCCGCGCGCGCGGCTATAAGTCCGGTCGCTTCAGCTTCAACGTCAAGGGCGGCCGGTGCGAGGCGTGCCAGGGCGACGGCGTGCTCAAGATCGAGATGCACTTCCTTCCCGACGTGTTCGTCACCTGCGATACCTGCAAAGGCCGCCGCTACAACCGCGAGACGCTGGACATCCGGTTTCGCGACAAGTCGATTGCCGACGTGCTGGACATGACGGTGGACGAGGCGGTGCCGTATTTCAGCGCCGCCACCCGCATCCATGACCGGCTCAAGATTCTGCAGCAGGTCGGCCTGGGCTACGTCAAGCTCGGCCAGCAGGCCACGACGCTTTCCGGCGGTGAGGCGCAGCGAGTGAAGCTGAGCAAGGAGCTGGCCAAGCGCGCCACCGGCCGCACGTTGTATATCCTGGACGAACCAACCACCGGCCTGCACTTCGAGGATGTACGCAAGCTATTGGAAGTGTTACACGAACTGGTGCGTCAGGGTAATACGGTGGTGGTGATCGAGCACAATCTGGAAGTCATCAAGACTGCGGATTGGGTAATCGACCTGGGACCCGAGGGCGGCGACGGCGGCGGCTTCGTGGTGGCGGCGGGAACGCCGGAAGCTATCGCACAGTCGCCGGAGAGCCACACCGGCCGCTTTCTGGCGCCGCTGCTGACATTGCCCGAGGTGAAGGAACGGCGGCGAAAGCGCGCTTAACGGCGCTCCTTGCAGACTGTCATGCTCGGCACATGGCCGCCGCAATCGCCACTGCAATCTTGTCGCCGGCGCCACGCGGGCCGGGTATCCGACCGGGATGCGACAGGTCGCGGCGAGCTAGCACTCCAGGCAGGGCCGCTGCAATGAGCGGCCGCGCCAAGAACCTGCTTGGACCCAGCAACTGCATTCCCCATGCAGCCAGTTCCGCCAGAACTGGTCGCAACGCCGGGTTGTGTGGCTGAGCCACCACCTCCTCCACAATCAAACCCTGGCTTGCCAGCAGGTCGAGCGGCAGCAGGCACCGACCCTGGCTTGCGACCGCCGCCACGTTGCGGATTTGGCCGGCAACGCCGTAAGCAGTGCCTAGCTCCGCGATCCGCTCCAGCGCCCCTGCGTCCGCCCCGAGCGACCGGCCCATCGCCACCGCCACCGCTCCGGCAGTCGCACGGACATAGCTTTGCCACGCGGCAAAGCTCGGCATGGTTTCCTCAGTCTCAACCTCCCGGCCCTCGATCATCGCCACCACGTCGGCGGACGCGATCACGCCCGACGCCAGCGCGGCGGCAAGTGGTTCGGCAAGTTCGTGCCGGCGAACCGCGCCTTCGGCTACCTCCCGCCACCATTGCAGCCGGATCAGCGCCAGCATCGGCTGGCTGGTCGCCTCGCGCGCGCGGGCCAGTTCGTGGTTGAGCGCCACCAGCAGCAGCAGCGTCTCGCGCCGGGCCGGAGGAGCGAACAGCGCACAAAGAAAGCGGTCGGGGTCATGCCGGCGTGCAAGCTCGCCCACGGCGGACAAGTCGGACGAGGTCGCGCTCATTGATGCCCTCGGCCGGGAAGTGACCGGCTCCGAGCTTGACGTGCCATGCCGCCCCTCATAGCTACGCCAGGCTCACCGAAACATAACGGAGCGACGCATCATGGCTTTCGAACTCCCCCCACTGCCCTATTCTCACAATGCGCTCGCCGAGCGCGGCATGTGCCAGGAGACTCTGGAGCTGCATCACGACAAGCATCACCAGGCTTATATCACGGCGCTGAACGGCTTCGTCGAGAAGCAGCCGGAGCTGCAGGGCAAGTCGCTGGAAGAGATCATCCAGCTCAGCCATGGCAAGGCCGACATGGCGCCGGTGTTCAACAATGCCGGCCAGCATTGGAATCACGTGTTGTTCTGGCAGGCGATGAGCCCGACCGGCGGCATGATGCCGGGCAAGCTGGAGGAGAAGATCACCAGCGATTTCGGCTCGGTGGCCGCCTTCAAGGATGCTTTCAAGACCGCAGCCACCACACAGTTCGGCAGCGGCTGGGCATGGCTGGTGCTTGGCAGCGACGGTAAGCTGAAGGTCACCAAGACCCCCAACGGCAGCAACCCGCTGGCTGCCGGCGAGGGTACGGCGCTGATCGGCATCGACGTGTGGGAGCACAGCTACTATCTCGATTTCCGCAATCGCCGGCCGGACTACGTGACCAACTGGCTCGACAAGCTCGCCAATTACGAGTTCGCTGCCAGCAAGCTCTGAGCAACGCGCCGCGCCGGCTCCCGAACCAGGCCGGCGCGGATCGCTCACGCCGACTTGATGGCCTTGCGGTCGTTGGCCGCCACCGGCTTGATGATGCTGTTGATGGTCTCGCGCAACACGCTGACCCGGACGTTCGGCGCGATTTCCACCTCGATCTCGTTGCTGTTGTCGCGGACCATCTGCACCGTGCCCACGATGCCGCCGCCCGTCACCACACGGTCACCACGCTTGATCCCGCCCAAGGCCGCCTTTAGTTCCTTGGCTTTCTGCTGCTGCGGACGGATCAGCAGGAAGTAGAACACGCCGAAGATCAGCACGATCGGCAGGAACTGCCCGGCCGCACCCAACTGGCCGAGCATACCGCCGGACGTGCCGGCGGCTTGGGCGTAGGCGGAGGAGATCAGCATGGGATGTTCCAGATTGCGGTGATTGCGCGCGGACCATAGTTTCCGCCCCCCGCACGTCAAGGCAGCCTTATGGACTCGCAGCTTCTTATTACCCTCGACCGTATCGCCGCAGCCCTCGACCGGCTGGCGCCGCCCCCCGCGCCGCCCCTGGACCTACACGGAGCCGACGCCTTCGTGTGGCATCCGTCGCCCGCGCAGCTGGCGCCCGTCGCATCCGTGGCGCGCGTCGATATCGGACTGCTGCACGGCATCGAGCGGCAGAAATTCATCCTGCTGGCCAACACGATGCAATTCGCATCCGGCCGGCTGGCCAACAACGCGATGCTTTGGGGCGCCCGTGGCATGGGCAAGTCAAGTCTGGTCAAGGCAGTCCACGCCGCTGCCACCGAACGGCTGCCGGGCAGCTTGGTATTGGTCGAGATCGCCCGTGAGGATGTCGCCACCCTGCCCGACCTGCTGCGCCACCTGCGCGCCCAGCCACGCCGCGTGCTGGTGTTCTGCGACGATTTGAGCTTCGAGCGTGAGGACGCCGACTACAAGGCGCTGAAATCGGTGCTCGACGGCGGCATCGAGGGGCGGCCCGCCAACGTGCTGTTCTATGCCACCAGCAACCGCCGCCACCTGATGCCGCGCGACATGATCGAGAACGAACGCGCCACGGCCATCACGCCCAGCGAAGCGACCGAGGAGAAAGTATCGCTGTCAGACCGTTTTGGCTTATGGCTCGGCTTCCACAATGCGGATCAGGACGTGTTCTTTGCCATGGTAGAGGGCTATGCGGCGGCTCTCGGCCTGACCACGACTCCAGAGGCGCTGCGGGCTGCGGCGGTGGAATGGTCGGTGACGCGGGCCGCCCGCTCCGGCCGGGTCGCCTGGCAGTTCGTGCAGGATTTCGCGGGACGCTCGGCCGGCTAGGCATCCAACCATCCCCGGACCGCCGCCGGATCATTCGCGACATCTCCGAAACAGCCGGCCATCAGCGGACTAGGAGGAATGGACACATCGATGAACTCGGCGACAGCCTGCTCGAAGTGGTCCGCGAGGACATGCGAGTTGCGGTCGAGTCCTGTCACCAGGGTCAGGCCGGATGGATGGGTGGGAATGGTGAGCAACGACAACTCAGGCCGGTATCGTCGCAGGATCGGCAGCATCTTCCAGACGTCGCCGCACCAATGGCTGGTCCGTCGCTGTCGTGTGGTGGTGGCGGCGGCAATCGGAAGCGTGTCGTGCAAGACGATCACGCTGCCGGAGCCGCACCGCGTCTCCACATTGATGAAATCCCGAAGGACCTGTTCAAACAGGTGAAGGCCGTCGATGAAGGCCAGGTCGACCGTACTCGGCATGTAGATCTCATTGGCAATGACCGCCGCGAAGTAGGCGTCGCTGGTCATCCGGTGGATTCGGGTGGGCGCACCGTAGTTGCGTACGGACTCCGGGCGCGGCGCGGGGTCCACCCCAATGGCGCACGTATCGGATTGGGCCAACGCCAGCGTTTCCCCTTTGAACACTCCAATCTCAAGGTAGCTCGCCGGCTTGAGCGCACGATGCAGCGAGAGTAGGTGCTCGCCGTAGCGTGGGCCCGGGAAATTGGTCCTCGCCACAAGATCCAGGATCTCGTGGTCGGTGCCGCTCTCCATCGCACCGGACAGAGCCGACAGCGCATCCTTCCGGCAGCCCGATGCCGCCAGAACCTGGCCCAGGATCATCTGCAAATTGCCGTCGCCGGGGCTGGCCTCGATTGCCACCGTGATCGTCTCGATGGCCGCAGCCGGACCATGCGCCTCGTAGAGATGGCTGACGACTTTCGATAGGAATTGCCAGTCCGGCAGGTTCCAGTCCGGCGGGTTCCAGTCCGGCGGGGTCGAGCAATCCAGTTCGATGGTCGGTCGGGTCGGACTATGGGCGGACGACATGCTGCTGCCTGGACCTGTGCCATTCGCCCCGACTCATAGGCACCAGTTGTTAACGGATCGCTGCTTTGATGGAGCCATGCGCTGCCTTATCGGTTTCTTTGGCCTGACCCGTTCGTTGCGTCATACCGCAGGCTCGATCCATAACGCCTTCTATGAGCCGCTGCTCCGAGCCGGCATCCCGGTGCTGAGTGCCGGCCACTTCAACCTGCCCGACATCATCGACAACCCCCGATCCGGTGAGTTCGGCATTACCCCGGATCGCACCGAGAGCAGCCTGCTCAACCTCGACCTGTGCTGGATCGAATCGCAGGCCCGGATCAACGTCGAGACGCCGGTGGCGGTTGGGCGCGCGTTTCCCGATGGTTTCGGCGACGGCTACCGCAGCCTTGAGAACCTGGTCCAGCAACTGCGGAGCCTTGAGCGGCTATGGACCATGCTGCAGTTGTTCGGTGTTGCCGGCGACGACCTGCTCCTCCTGCTGCGCCCGGACCTGTTCTACTTCGACCGGTTGGACCCGATACGAGACCTGCGGCCCATTCTCGATGGCAACGCCGACCTGATCGTGCCGGGCTGGCAAGGCTGGGGCGGCTTGAACGACCGTTTTGCGTTCTGCAACAGGCGCGGCGCCCAGGCATATGCCACCCGCCTAGTTGCATTCCTCGATGGCTGCCTGGCAATGGGCGGGATGCACTCCGAACGGTTCCTACAGTTCGTGGCCCAACGGCAGGGACTGCGTGTCGCTCACACCGGCCTGCGTGCGGCACGGGTTCGCGCCAACGGTCAGATCGCACGAAATGATGCGGGCCTGCTGGCATCGCAATGGCAGGCCCAGCCGGCAGCCGCCGCTTAGCTCGCGCGGACCTCACTTAGTCCGCCCATGTAGCCCACCAGCGCGTCCGGAACGATGATCGACCCGTCCTCCTGCTGGTAGTTCTCCATCACGGCAATCAGCGCCCGTCCGACCGCGACACCCGAGCCGTTCAGCGTATGCACCGGGGCGATTGTCTTGCCATCGGCCGCGCGGAAACGGGCGTTCATGCGGCGCGCCTGGAAGTCACGCATGTTGGAACAACTGCTGATCTCGCGCCAAGCCTGCTGGCCGGGCAGCCAGACCTCCAGGTCGAACGTCTTGCTCGATCCAAAGCCGGTGTCGCCGGCGCATAGCAGCACGCGGCGATAGGGAACCGCCAGTCGTTCCAGCACTGCCTCGGCACATCGCGTCATGCGCTCATGCTCGGCTTCGCTGGCGTCGGGGTGGACGATGCTGACCATCTCGACTTTGCGAAACTGATGTTGCCGCAGCATCCCCCTGGTGTCCCGCCCGGCCGACCCGGCCTCGCTGCGGAAGCAGTCGCTCAGTGCGGCCATGCGCAGCGGCAGCTTGGCCACTGGCAGGATGTCGCCGGAAACGGTGTTGGTCAGCGGCACCTCGGCCGTCGGAATCAGCCAGCGGCCGTCAGTGGTGCGGAACAGGTCTTCGGCGAACTTCGGCAAGTTGTTGGTGCCGTAAACCGCCGCGTCGTTGACCAGAAGCGGGACCGAGGTTTCCTCGTAGCCGTGCTCGTTGGTGTGCAGGTCGATCATGAACGCGCCCAACGCCCGCTCCAGCCGTGCCAACTGCCCGCGCAAGATGGTGAAACGGCTGCCGGCGAGCTTGGCGGCGGTGGCGAAATCCATCATGCCGAGTGCCTCGCCCAACTCGAAATGCTCGCGCGGCTCGAACAAAAAGCTCCGCTGGCTGCCAACCCGCTTCAGCTCGACATTGGATGCCTCGTCGGCGCCCTCGGGCACCGCGGCATCGAGCAGGTTCGGCAGCGCCGCCAAAGCGGTCCGGAGCTCCGCCTCCAGCGCTTCGGCTCGCGCCTGCAGGGCCGTCATTTCGTCACCCAGTGCGCCCGCCTCGGCTTCCAGTGCCGCGGTGTCCGCGCCTGATCGCCTGCCCTCGCCGATCTTGCGGCTGAGCGCGTTGCGTCGCGCCTGGCGATCCTGCAGCGCCGCCACCGCCTCACGCCGACCGGCATCGGCGGCGATCAGGCCGGCGGCTTGCGGCGGCAGGCGGCGTCGGGCCATGGCCGCGTCGAACGCCGCCGGGTCGTCGCGAATGGTGCGAATATCATGCATCGGGCTCGACCCGCTTACGCTCGACCAACCGGGCGGCAATGATCGATGCCTCGTAGAGCAGGATCAGCGGCACCGCCAACCCGGTCTGGGTGATGACGTCGGGCGGCGCCAGGATCGCCGCGATCACGAACATCCCGACGTAGGCGTAGCGCCGCACCCGCTTCAGTCCCTGGCTGGTGACGATGCCGACCTTCGCCATCAGGCTCAGCGCCACCGGCAGCTCGAACGCCACGCCAAAGGCGAAGATCAGCTTCATCACGAGATCGAGGTATTCGCCAACCTTCGGCACGACGCGAATCGGCAAGCCGCCGGCGCCGTTCGGCGTCTCGAAGCTGACGAAGAAGTTGAAGGCGATCGGGAACACGAAATAATACGCCAGTGCCGCTCCCGCCACGAACAGGATCGGCGTCGCCGCCAGGAACGGCAGGAACGCCCGCTTCTCGCTACGATACAGGCCGGGCGCCACGAACAGCCAGATTTGGCTGGCGATGACCGGGAAGCTGATGCTGCCGGCCGCGAAGAACGCCACCCGAAGGTTGGTGAAGAATCCCTCGGTCAGGTTGGTGAAGATCATCTCGCGGCTGCCGCCGTGCTTTTCCAATACGTGCGCCAGCGGCTCGGCGAGGAACGAGTAGATCGGCGTCGAGAAGTGGTAACAGACGAAAAAACACAGCAGGAACGCCACCGCCGCCCACAGCAGCCGCCGCCGCAACTCGATCAAATGCTCGAGCAGCGGCATGGGCTTGTCGTTGATAACGTCTTCAGCCGGGATTTTCGCCAAGGAGATTGGTGCTTCGCGTGCTCAGTTGGTCGGTGCGGCGGGATGCCCGCTGGGGAGGTCGCGCGAAGCCTGGGCATCGGGCGGGATGAAAGACGGCGGCCCGGATGCCGCCGGCGGCACGGACTCGGACGGCACGGACTCGGGCGGCACGAAGGCCGGCGGCACGAACGAAGGCGCCGTGCCGCGCGGGACCGGATCGCCTTCCGGCGGCGCGAAAGTAACCGACCCGCGCTCAGCCACGACAGTCTCGGTCATCACCGTCTGGCCGACGACGGCGCCGCTGCCCGGCGTCGGATCGATCAGCGGATTGCCCGAGTTGTCGCGGAACGGATCCTCGGCCAGCGTCGCGTGAAGGCTGCCGTCAGGGTCGATCGCCCGCTTGACCTCGCCGCGCAGGTCGAAGTTGCGCAATTGGCTGATCTGGTTGCGCACGTCGGCCAGCTCGGTGTCCTTCACCATCTCGTCGACATGGCTCTGGAACTCGCCGGCCATTCGGCGGGCCTTCTTGATGAGTTCGGCCACGGTCTTGAGCGCCACAGGCATGTCCTTCGGTCCGATGGCGATCAATGCCACCACGCCGATCAGGGCAATTTCGGTCCACGCAAAATCGAACATACCAACGCCACCTCCTTACCCGTCTGGTAGCAGGGAACCGGGTCCGGAGGAAATTGGGGTCGCGGGTGGAGGGCGCGACGGCGGCTCGACCAGCAGATCTTCCCGTCTGGGAAGCTCACGCAGATGCCGAAGACCGAATTGCGTCAGGAAAGCCGTGGTAGTGCCCCACAATGTCGGTCGCCCCGGCGTCTCGCGGCGGCCTACTGACGCCATCAGCCCGGCTTCCAGCAGCGCATCGATCGTCACCTGCGACAAGGTGGTGCCACGCAGATCCTCGATTTCGGCGCGGGTGATGGGTTGATGGTAGGCGATGATCGCCAGCACCTCCATCGCGGCGCGCGGCAGCCGGCGCGGCACCTGCACGACCTTGCGCAAACGCGGCCCCAGGTCGGGCGCGGTGCGAAACTGCCAACCCTCCGCCACCTCGACCAATTCGACCCCACGCCCGGCGTACCGGGCGACCAACGCCGCCAGCACCGTGTCCGGATCAGCCGTAACCGACAGCAACTGCCCAAGGGCGCGCACCGACACCGGCGCTGCGGCGGCGAACAGCATGGCCTCGGCGAGCCGCAGGTCGTCGTCCACCTCAGGCATCGGCGGCGCGTAGCATGATGGGGCCGAACACCGCCTCCTGGCGCAACTGCACCGTGCCGCCGCGAGCCATCTCCAGCCCGGCCAGCAGCGTGCTGGCAATGGCGGCGCGGTGCTGGTGCGAATCCATCGCACGCTCCGGCAGGCAGCGGTCGAGGCTTGCCCAGAGCGAGCCGTCGGACGGCAACTGTCCGACCAGGCGCGCCAGCCGGTCCAGCGCGTCCTGCACGCTCCACAGCGTCACCAAGGCCGGCCGGTAGCTGCGTTGGCCACCGGCGCGACGCATTGCGGCCAGGTAGGCCCGCATCAACCCATTTTGATCCACCAGCAGGCGCGAGCGGTCGGTCACCGTGAAATCCTCCGGCACGCCGCGCGCAAACACGTCCTGCCCGAGCGCCGGCCGTCGTCCCAGCCACGCGGCGCCGGCGCGCATCTGCTCCAGTGCCAGCAACTGCGCCGCCAGCGCGTCGGCGGCCACCTCGCCTTCTTCCGCCTCCGGAGTGTCCTCGGGCAGCAGCAGGCGGGATTTCAGCCAGGCAAGCCAGGCAGCCATGACCAGCCAGTCCGCCGCCAACTCCAACCGCACCCGGCGAGCGCCCTCTACCACCGCCAGGAACTGATCGACCAGGGCCACTATCGAAACCCCGGCCAGGTCGAACTTCTGTGCCCGAGCCAGTTCCAGCAGCAGGTCGAGCGGTCCCTCGAAGCCGTCCAGCCGCAGCACCAGGGCATCCGGCACGACGGTTTCCGACGCCGCGAAGGGTGGGAACTCAGGCACCGCTGTCACCGCCGAGCAGGTTGGCGCTGGCGGGGTCGCCGGCCAGAAACAGCAGGCAGCGGAACACCGGGTCGGCGACATCGGCCAGCAGCGCCCGTATCGGGTTGAACGCAATACCGAAGGAACCCAGCACCTGCGGTAACAGCACCACCAACAGCAGCACGATCAACAGCCCGCCGCGCTCTATTTTGGCCCAGCGCTGAGCCAGCGACTCCGGCAGCAGTCCGACCACGATCCGGCCGCCGTCCAGCGGAGGGATCGGCAGCAGGTTGAACAGGCCGAGGGCGATGTTGGCGAGCATGAAGTAGAACAGGAACGTCAGCAGCGAGTCCTGCGGCCGTCCGCTTAGCAGGGGCACCAAGTACAGGCCGAGCGCTCCGAGCCAAGCCAGCAGGAAATTCATCGCGGGACCGGCGGCGGCGACCACCATCATGCCCTGGCGAGGCCGGCGGAAGCGCCAGGCGGCGACCGGCACCGGCTTGGCCCATCCGAACATGAAGGCGACATGGCCGATCGTCAGCAACTGGCTGATGAGCAGAAAACCCGGCAGCAGCACCGTGCCCACGCGATCTATATGCACCAGGGGGTTCAGCGACAGCCTCCCGGCAGCGCGCGCGGTGTCGTCGCCCATGGCAAGCGCCGCGTAGCCGTGCGCCGCCTCGTGCAGTGTGATCGCCAACACGATCGGCACCACCGCGAGCAGCAAAGAGAGGATCAGCGGCCCGATTGGCCCACCCGCCGCAGACCCGTTCACGCCAGCAAAGCCGATCGCTCGTTTTCCATGGCGGCGATGTCTAGCGCCACTCGCCGGTCCCCGGCCATAGCCCGCGCCGCCGCAAGTCGCCGCAGCGCCGCCGGCGACAGTGGCGGCACCGCCCGCAGCACCGCATCGGTGCCGGCGGCGTCGCCCGGGCAATACAGCGCCACGTCGCAGCCGGCGGCAATCGCGCGAACCGCCCGCTCCGCCGGATCGCCGCTGAGAGCGCCCATCGCGAGATCGTCGGACAGCAACACGCCGTCAAACCCGATCCGCTCGCGGATGGCATGTCCGATGACGCGCGACGACAGCGTCGCCGGATGGTCCGGGTCGTCGGCGCGATAGAGCACGTGCGCGGTCATCATCCAGCCGAACCCGGCACAGGCGCGGAATGGGATAAGCTCGTCCTCCCGCACCGCATCGACGCTCGGCAGGGCCAGATGGCTGTCGATCAAAGCGCGGCCGTGGCCCGGTGCGTGCTTCGGCACCGGCTGCACCCCTGCGGCCATCAGACCGGACGCCATTGCGGCGCCCAATGCGGCGACCGCCTGTGGGGTGTCCGCGAAAGCCCGGTCGCCCACCACCGCGCTGGCGCCGGGGTTGCGCACGTCGAGCACGGGCGCGCAGGCAGCATCGAACCCCGCCGCCGCAACCTGGGCGCCGACCAGCGCGCCATGCAGCCAAGCCGCGCGGAGTCCCGCCGTCGGGTCCAGCGCGAACAGCACCCCGAACGCGGCGGCTGCCGGGTGTTCCGGCCAGTGTGGCCGGCGCAGGCGCGCGACACGGCCGCCCTCCTGATCCACCATCAACACTGACTTAACCGGCAGCACTGCGCGCAACTGGGCAATCAGCGCAGCCAACTGCGTTGGGTCGAGGATGTTGCGACCGAACAGGATCACTCCGGCCGGCGCAAAAGCGGCGAATCTGGCCGCTTCCTCGTCGCGCAGGGTCGGTCCGCCGATCCCGACGATGGCAGCGCGAACAGTGTCGCTGTGGTCAGAATCGCGCAAGGGCGCAGCCAACGCCCTTGGCGCGGACTTGCTCGCAAAACGCGGTCGCCTCGGCGATGTTGGTAAAACCGCCGGTCCGCAGGCGGAAGTAAGTCTTCCCGTCGAACTCGCTCCGTAGCACGGCAGGGTGCCGGTCGCTCAGCAGCACCGGCATCTTGTGAGTCAGCCGCTGCCATTCGACCATTGCCGCCTGCTCCGATCCCAACGCCGCGAGCTGCACCTGCGTGTTCCCGGGAACGACGGGTTTGGCCGCCTTGGCAGCCGCATGGGCGATGAGCTTTTGGTCGGGTGTGGCACTTGGCGCTGATACAGCGGCGATAGCCGGCACGGCAGGCGCTGAAGTAACAGGTGCAGGGACGGTAGGCTCTGCCTGCATCGGGCTTGCCATGGCCGGTGCGGCAGAGGCGGCGGCCAATGCAGCCGCAGATGCCGTCTGAGCGGCGAGTTGCTGCCGGGCCTCGGCCTTCAGCGTCTCGGGAGCCGGCGTCTCCGGCGGCGGCGCCATGGCGTCCTTGCCGCCGCTGGCGCCCGACAGGATGGTCTCGTTCTCACCGGCAACCTGCATCCCGCCGGGCTGGTCGGGCTTGCTGCGCAGCGGGCGGCTGTCGGCCTGCACCACGGGAACGCCGCCATGATGGTGGCCGCCGAGCGACCACACGCCCACCAGCAGCAGCAGCGCGCCGCCAAGGCCGCCAGCGATGACTGCCAGCCGCTTGGTCGCTGGATCGATCGGGTTCGCGCTACGCGACACGCGGTAGCTTGGCCCGGTGGCGGGCGCCATGCGCGGCATCGGAATGTCCAGCTCGTCTCGCATCCGGGCCTCCCCTATTCGATTGCCTCCGCAACCGGCGCGGCAGGCCTCAACGCATTTCCTCGACCGGCTCGACGCCCAGGATGCCCAGGCCCGACCGGATCACCACCGCAGTAGCCGCAACGAGAGCAGCGCGGGCGAGGGTTTCAGTTGCATTGTCCGCTTGCAGGAAGCGCAATGCAGCATCGTCCCTGCCACGGTTCCACAGCATATGAAAGTCACCCGCTAAATCATAGAGGAAAAACGCGATTCTGTGCGGCTCACGCGCCAGTGCCGCGGCTTCCAGGGTGCGCGGCCAAGCCGCCAATCGACGCAACAGGGCAAGCTCCGCGGGATGGGTCAGCGCTGTCGCCGGCACGTCCGCCAAGGCCAGGTCGGTGGTCGGGTCGCTCCCGAACATCTCGGCCGCGGCACGCAGCACGCTGCGGGCGCGAGCGTGCGCGTATTGCACGTAGAACACCGGATTGTCGCGCGTCTGCGCCACCGCCTTGGCGATGTCGAACTCCATCTGCGCGTCGGCCTTGCGCGTCAGCATGGTGAAGCGCACGGCATCGCGCCCGGCCGCCTCGATCAGGTCACGCAGCGTGACATAGGTGCCGGCCCGCTTGGACATGCGAATCGGCTCGCCGTCCTTCAGCACATGCACGATCTGGCAGAGCACGACGTCGAGGGCGCCTCCAAGCGCCTTCGTCGCCGCCACCATGCGCGAGACATAGCCGCCGTGATCGGCGCCCCAGACGTCGATCATCACCTTGGCGCCGCGCGCCAGCTTGTCGTTGTGATAGGCGATGTCGTTGGCGAAGTAGGTATTGCTGCCGTCGGACTTGCGCAGCGGCCGGTCGACGTCGTCACCAAAGCTGGTGGCACGGAACAGCAGTTGCGGCCGGGCCTCCCAATCGTCGGGCAGCTTGCCTTTGGGCGGCTCCAGCGTGCCGGTGTAGATCAGCCCTTGCTCGTCGAGTCGGGCTATCGTCGCGTCCGCCGCGCCTGCCTCCACCAGCGCCCGTTCGCTGCTGAACACGTCATGCCGCACGCCGAGCAAGGCAAGGTCGTCGCGGATGTCGTCCAGCATCATCGCCATGGTGGTGTCGCGCACGACGGCCAGCCAATCCGCCGGCTCGGCGATGCCCAGTGCCGGGGCGGCAAGCGTCGTGCCGAAGCGGTCACGCAGCGCCTCGCCGACGGCAACCAGGTAGTCGCCGCGGTACTGCAGGCCCCCAGGCGCCTTCGCGGCGATGTCCTCGTCGCTGACCGGGCTGCCGATCGCCTGGAGGTAGCGCCAGTAACTTGCCCAGGCGAGCGCCGTGACCTGGCCGCCGGCGTCGTTGATGTAGAACTCCTTGGTCACGCCGTAGCCGGCCCGCGCCAGCAGGTTGGCAAGTGCGTCGCCCACCACGGCGCCACGGCAATGCCCGACATGCAGCGGCCCGGTCGGGTTGGCGGAGACATACTCGACGTTGGCGGCGATCCCACGTCCCACCGCGCTGTCGCCGAACGCCTCCCCGGCGCGCAAGACATTCGGCAGCACCGCCTGGAACACCGCATCGTGCAGCCGCAGGTTGACGAAGCCTGGTCCAGCCGGCTCAGCCGAAGCAACGCGATCATCGCCTGCCAGCGCGGCGGCAAGTGCCGCGGCTATCTCGGCCGGCTTTCGGCGCGCTGCCTTGCTGGCGACCAGTGCCGCGTTCGTTGCCATGTCGCCATGCGCCGGATCGCGCGTCGGCGTCACTTCGACACGCGCCGCCACCTCGTCGGCGAGGTCGGGCACCGCCTGGCGCAGAGCGGCCAGGACACACAGCCGCATGTCGGCGAAGATGTTGTCGCTCATGGTCGCGATCCGTTCAGCCGGTGACGTTGAGGTCTGTGAGCCGGGCGTGTTCCTGGCGCGCGAAGCGGTCGGTCATCCCAGCGATGTAGTCGGCCACGGCAGCCGAGGCGCGAGGACTGCTTCGCGCCTCGCCGGCCCGCGCGCGCCAGTCGTCCGGCAACAGCGAGGGGTCGTCGTGCAACAGCTTGAAGACCTCGGCAGTCAGCCGCCGCGCTTTGGCGGTCATCCGGTTGACGGTCCAGTGCCGGTACATGCGCGCGAACAGGAACTCCTTGATGGCTCGGTTCGCGTCCGCCATCGCCGGGCTGAAGGCGACGACCGGCGTCTTGCACATACGGATGGCGTCGGCGTCGGCGGGATCGAGCGCCGCGATCCGGCGGCCGCTCTCCTCTACCACGTCGGTGACGAGCCTATGGATGACGCGCCGGATGGTTTCATGCCGCAGCCGGGCCGGCGGCATGTCGAGGCTGGCGCGGCCGGCCTCGCGCAGCGCCTCCCCCACAATCGGCACGCGCGCTAAATCCTCGGGGGCAAGCAGGTCGGCCCGCCAGCCGTCATCGAGGTCATGGCTGTGATAGGCGATATCGTCGGCCAGTGCCGCCAGTTGCGCCTCGGCGGAGGCCTGGGTGTGCAGTTGCAGCCGATGTTTCGCGTCATACTCGGCGAGATACGGTTGGGCTTTTTTCAGTGGGCCATTGTGTTTGGCCAAGCCCTCCAGCGTCTCCCAGGTAAGGTTCAGCCCGTCAAACGCGGCGTAGCGGGTCTCCAGCATGGTGACGACGCGCAGCGTCTGGGCGTTGTGGTCGAAACCTCCGTAGGGGCGCATCGCCTCCGCCAGCGCCTCCTCGCCGGCATGGCCGAACGGCGGGTGGCCGAGGTCGTGCGCCAGCGCCAACGTCTCCACCAAATCTTCGTTCAGGGCCAGTTCGCGCGCCGCCGAGCGGGCGATTTGCGCGACCTCGATGCTGTGGGTCAGGCGGGTGCGGTAGAAATCGCCCTCGTGGTTGACGAACACCTGCGTTTTATATTGCAGCTTGCGGAACGCGGCGCTGTGGATGATGCGGTCGCGGTCACGCTGCCACAGGCTGCGCGTGGCACTCTCCGGCTCTGGATGCAGCCGCCCTCGAGCGGTCTCCGAGCGCACCGCCCAGCGCGCGAGATTGATGTCGGTCATACACGGCCACTACACGCTCGCACCCCCTCCTTCAATCGGCCCCTCCTTCAATCGGCAGGCAAATGCGCTATGTATCACGAATGGACATGCAGCCGTTCCGCCTGACTGACCGCGCCGCCACCCGCATCGCCGAGATCGCTCGCCAGCAAGGCGACGGCGCCGCCCTGCGTGTCGCCGTTCTGGCCGGCGGCTGCAGCGGGTTCCAATACAAGTTCGAACTTGACCGCCAGCAGGCGCCCGACGATCTGGTGATCGCCGAGGGTGATGCCCGCGTGCTGATCGATCAGGCCAGCATGGATCTGTTGGCTGGGTCGGAGCTTGATTACACCGATGCGCTGATGGGCAGCCATTTCGCCGTTCGCAACCCGAACGCCAGTTCGGCATGTGGCTGCGGCACCAGCTTCGCGATCGACTGAGTGCTTCGCGGGTGAAGCTCGCGACCTGGAACGTCAACTCCGTCCGGCAGCGCGAGAGCCACATCGCGCGGTGGCTGGCTCGCGTCAGCCCGGAAGTTCTGTTCCTGCAGGAGATAAAGTGCGAGGCGCCAGCGTTTCCCAGCGCCGCCTTCGAGGCTTTGGGCTACCGTTGCGAGGTAGTAGGACAAAAAGCGTACAACGGCGTGGCTGCATTATGCCGTGTGCCGTTCGAGGTGATCCATCGCCGCTTGCCCGGCTTGCCCGACGATGACGCCCAGGCGCGTTATGTCGAAATTGTTGCGGGCGGCATGACGCTGGGCGGTCTCTACCTGCCCAACGGCAACTCCGGTGGCGAGGTAGGATACGCCTATAAGCTGGCTTGGATGGCGGCGCTTGGCCAGCATTCCGCCGAGTTGCTGGCTGCCGACAAACAGGTCGCGTTTCTTGGCGATTTCAATGTCTGCCCGACCGATGATGATTTTGCCAATGGCACTCTGAACGCCGAGGACGCACTCGTCCGGCCGCCAACCCGCGCCGCCTACCGTTTGATGCTGTGGCAAGGGTTGACCGACGCGGCACGGGCAATCCATCCGGTTGGGTCAGCCTACACGTTCTGGGACTACCAGGCGGGCGCCTGGCCACGCGACAAGGGATTGCGCATAGACTTGGCGCTACTGTCGCCGAACCTGGCCGAGCGGTTGGTTTCTGTCGTTCCAGATCGCGAGGAACGCGCGCAACAGCAGCCGTCCGACCATGTGCCTTTGGTCATCGAGCTCAGCTAATCGTCCAGTCCGCAGGAGTAGGCCATATCGCTGTCAAATGGCGTAATCCGGCGCCGGCATCCGATGGTCCATGGTAAGCGCCGGCAGGCCGATGAGGCGAGCGCCAATCGGGCGGGCTGGCACTCCGACCACCGTGGTGTAAGCGGCCACGTCTTCCAGGACGATGCTGCCGGCACCGACCTTGGCGCCTTCGGCGACCTCGATGTTGCCTAAAACGCTTGCTCCGGCGCCGAGCAACACGCCACGGCGGATTTTTGGATGGCGGTCGCCACACGCCTTGCCGGTGCCGCCCAGCGTGACACCTTGCAGAATTGAGACGTTGTCCTCGACCACAGCGGTCTCACCAATCACCACACCTGTGCCATGGTCAATCATGATGCCGCAGCCAAGCCGCGCGGCCGGATGTATGTCGAGCGCGAAAACCTCGCTGATCCGTGCCTGCAAGTGACGCGCGAGGTGTTGACGCCCGTCCTGCCACAGCACGTGACTGATGCGGAACGCCTGTAGCGCCTGAAAACCTTTGAAGTAGAGAAACGGCGTAATCAAATCCGGGCAGGCTGGATCGCGGTCGCGCACCGCGGAGAGGTCGGCGGCCGCCGCGTGCAGCGTGCCAGGCGACAAGGCGAACGTGTCGCCAATCAGTTCGGCCAAGGCCGGGGCGGGCACGTCGGAGTCGGCCAGCTTGCGTGCCAGCCGATGAGTCAGCGCCTCGGCAAAACTCGCGTAACGCAGGATTGCCCGGGTGATCGGTTGCGCCATAAGGCTGTCCAGTTCGGCGGCGTCGATCCCGTCGCGCCGCATCGTTGCCCATAGCTCGTCGAGCATCGTGGGATGTGGTTGATACTCGCAGAGAGCAAACGCGCGCGCCTCGGCCATGACACCCTCCATCATTTTGCAAGATGGGGAGCGACAGGCGGGAGCGCCAGTCCGAATACCCAGTCCGGATACAAAGGCGGGTTTTCGCGCCTGTCCTACCGCCAGTGGGCCGGAACCCAGACCCAGCCGACATGGCGCGACAACCATTGGCCTGGGATGAAGCGTGTGAAATGCGCCTGGCGCGCTACATACCGACCCGGCTCCCACGCATAAGCCCTGCCCTCTCATCGCCAGTGACCTGGCTCCCACAAGAAGGCGCGGCTGGGCGGCGGCGGCACTGCTTCTACTTGTGGCGGTGGGACGGCTGGATAGGGCATGAGCGGTTGTGCATAGGCTGCGTCGATCGTGCCAGCCAAGCCAGCCATCATCGCTAACGCTGCCAGGGTCACTCGTGGATCGCCGCGCATACTTCAGCCCCTCTGGTTCCGAGAGGATCCTATGCTGAGGAGCACAACCGCCAGCTTTCAGTCACATGAAGTTCATGTCAGATTCTAGCAACATTGCACAACAATAGGCTGCCTAATTCAGAGGGAAATAAATAATTATTTCAAAGGAATGCATCGAAAGCACTGTCCGGCGAGTAACTTCGCACCAGTCGGCTAACCATTTATAATGTTACTACAACATTCTTGCTAACGACTTTATTGGCTTGATTAACGTGTCTGCCACTACGCAGTAGACGGGTAACAATCGCCCTTGGCTGATCGGCAAAGTCCATGCTGCTGTGCAACATCAAGGCATGAGGGCTAGCGTATGTCGTAATCTTTGCGCTATAAGCTTCTGGACTTGTTTGCTGATCCCTAGACGGGCAACCACTCTATGCCGATTTCCCGCCGCCTCATTGTCGCCGGATTGTTTGTCTCCACCGTGGTCGGGCTGCGAGGCGTGAGTGCGGGCTTCAAGGGGGCAGCCACACCGGAAGGGCCGGTGCCCGATTTGGTGCTGACGCCTGTTGTAACACCAGCGTATCCGGTGCCCAGCGCGATCGAGCTTCCGGCTCGCGGCTGGCCACCAACAGGCTCTTCGGTCCCGGCCCAGGCGGCCGCGTCATTGCCGACGTGGCGGCGCAACGCCATTGCGCCACCGATCATGGATGGGCGGCCAGCCATTACCGTCGTGATCGATGACATGGGCTGGATGCATCCCCACACCGAGCAAGCCATGGCACTGCCCGGTCCGCTTACACTGTCATGGTTCCCATTCGCGCCACGGTTGCCGGAACAGGTCGCCAGCGGCGCCGCTCGCGGCCACGAGGCGATGCTGCACATGCCGATGCAGTCGAGTACCAACAGTATCCTGCAGACAGGCCCGGATCCGTTGCGCATCGACCTGCCGCTCGCCGTTAACCTGGCACGTTTGAAAGCCGCGATAGCGGCGGTGCCGAGCACGGTCGGCCTCAACAACCACATGGGCAGCGTCGCCACCCGAGACCTGCCGTTGATGGAAATGGTTGCGAAAGAGACTCGAGACCGTGGGATGCTGTTCCTGGACAGCATCACCGTCGCACACAGCGTAGGACTGAGTTCCGCCGAAGCGGCGGGAGTGCCGTCGGCGGGCCGGGATATCTTCATAGACTACAAGATGGATGCAGCGGCGATCCGGGGCCAACTCGAGCAGATCGAAGCGATGGCACGCCGCCGTGGTCACTGCATCGCCATCGGCCATCCCCGTCCGCTGACGCTGGCGGCTCTGGAAGTCTGGCTGCCGACGCTCGCCAAGAAGGGATTCGCTCTTTGGCCGATGTCGGCCACTGTCGCCTGGCGCAACAACATCGACGTGCGGCCAAGCCACGCGGCCTGAAGTTTACGTCTCCAGCACGATCTGCACACGCGGCGTCGGGTAGGCGGTAATGCCGAACTCGATCACGCCTCCGGCGCCATCGACGTTAATGCTTTCCGTTTCAAGCACCGGGCGGCCACGCGCCGTCGACAGCAGCCCCGCCTCTCGCGCTGTCGGCATACGGGCCGTGATGCGAGTAACCTGGCGACGGTAGTCGGCAACACCGCAGGCCAGCAGCGCCTCGGTGACGCCGCCGCATCGGTGCAACGCCTCAATGAGGCCAGGCACCCGGGAATGCGGGAAATGGTGTTGGCTCAGGCTCACTGGACGCTGGTTGGCGCACCCCAGGCGCACCAGGCGAATGACGCTTGCGCCACGGCGGATGCCCAGCGCCGCCGCACATTCAGCGTCGGCCGGCAACATGCGCAGGTCGAGTGTTTGGCCTGAAGGCTCGCGGTTGTGCGCGCGGATCACCTCGCTGAAGCGAGTGCGCGGCCCGACCTGGTAGTCCAGCACGTCCTCGGCGACGAAACTGCCGCGGCCATGCTCTATGCGCAGCGCGCCGTCTTGTTGCAACGCCTCCAGCGCGCGCCGGATGGTGTGGCGGTTGACGCCGAAACGTGCCGCCAGTTCGCCCTCGCTCGGCAGCCGGCCACCCGGCTCTGGACGCCCGGCATTGATTTCGCCGGTAAGCGCGCCGGCAATCTGACGCCATAGCGTGACGCCTGCCTGGCGGTCGATGGCCAAATCAGGCTCCGTGGGTTGGCGCGTCATATGTTCATCTCCCGACCATTGACGAATAGGCGGCTGCCGTGGATGTTGTCTAGATGTCTGGTTCAAAAACTCCACGCCAGGGCTGGCTTGCCGTGCTCGCCCGCAGCACGGCCGCCGAATTGTCGAAGCGTCTGGCGCCGCTGCCGCCGCTGCCGCCGCACAAATGCCTGCGCGGCCCCGAGGTCGGGATGGTGCTGCTGCGCGGCCGAGCCGGCGGTGACGGCGCGGCGTTCAATGTCGGCGAGGCGACGCTGGCGCGTTGCACTGTCCTGGCCGGCGGCATTGCCGGTCATGCGGCCGCACTCGGGCGCGACACGGCGCTGGTCGAGTTGGCGGCACGGATCGACGCTGCCTTGCAAGATCCGGCTTGGCATGACTGCCTCGCTGACGAGGTAATCGCGCCATTGGCGGCGGCGCAGGAAACGCGGCGTCGGGCATCCGCCGGCCGCGCGGCCGCGACCAGGGTCGAGTTCGCCACCCTGGCCACGATGCGCGGCTGATGCAGCATCTCAACCCCGGTTTTGCCAATCCGGTGCACGATGCCCAAGCCTGCTTTCGCGCCGTGCTCGACGCCACGGCCCATCCCGGCAGCCTGCAGCGCGCGGGGACCGATCTCACTCCGCCGCCGCGACTGTGTCAGGCCGCAGCCGCTGTGCTGCTGACCTTGGCCGATGCCGATAGCGCGGTTTGGGTTAATCCTCGCTGGGAGACGGCGCGGGAATGGCTGGTTTTCCACTGCGCGGTTCCGCTTGCCGCCACTCCGGCGGAAGCCGATTTCGTGCTGGCCGACCCCGACTGCCTTGCTGATCTTGCAACGGGTGACGACGACGTGCCGGAAGCGGGGGCGACCTTGATCTGGCAGGTGGCAGGGTTGGGTCGTGGAGCCACGCTATGGCTCGACGGCCCCGGCCTGCGGCATCCCGAGACGCTGCAAATCGATCCCCTGCCCGCCGATTTCGTCAAGGCTTGGGCGGCGAACCACGCCCGCTTCCCGCGAGGCGTCGACCTGATCCTATGCTGCGGCGATGTCCTGGCCGCCCTGCCCCGTACGACGGCGATCACCTGATGGCCTATGTGGCGGTGAGAGGCGGCGAGCAGGCGATCGATGCCGCGCATGATTGGCTCAACGAACAGGGCCGCGGCGACCCTGCCCTGGCCCGGCTCGACGCCGGCCAAATCGACCAGCAACTCGGTCGGGCCGTGGACCGGGTGATGAGCGAGGGCAGCCTGTACGACCGCGAACTCGCGGCGCGCGCCGTCCGGCAGGCGCAAGGCGACCTGATCGAGGCGGCGTTCCTGTTGCGCGCCTACCGCACCACCCTGCCCCGCCTGGCAAGCTCGTCGCCGATGGAAACCGAGACGATGCTGGTTCGTCGCCGCATCTCCGCGACGTTCAAGGATCTGCCGGGCGGCCAGTTGCTCGGCCCCACCACCGACTACACCCACCGCCTGCTCGATCCGACGCCGCGCGAGGCTGTGGCGCAACAGGGCGAGCCGGACATGGCCGCGATGCCGCGAGTGAGCCGCCTGCTCGCCGCCGAAGGACTGCTGCAGGCAGAAGCGGCGGGAGCCGACTCACCCGGCGACATCACCCGCACGCCGCTCGATTTCCCAGCCGCACGCGACCTGCGGCTCCAGGCGCTGGCGCGTGGCGACGAGGGCTTCCTGTTGGCGTTGGGCTATTCCACCCAGCGCGGCTACGGCGACACCCATCCGTTCGTCGGCGAGTTGCGCGTGGGCGAGGTCGCGGTCGAGATCGTGCCCCCGGAACTCGGTTTCGCCATCGACATCGGCGACGTGACGCTGACCGAATGCGAGATGGTCAACCAGTTCACCGGATCGGCCACCGAGCCGGCGCAGTTCAGCCGCGGCTACGGGCTGGCGTTCGGCCACCAGGACCGCCGCGCGATGGCGATGGCACTCGTCGACCGCTGCCTGCGCGCCGAGGAGATGGGCGAAGACGCCAAGCAGCCGGCGCAAAAAGCTGAGTTCGTGCTGTCGCATTGCGACAACATCGAGGCGACCGGCTTCGTCGAGCACCTCAAGCTGCCGCATTATGTCGATTTCCAGAGCGAGCTGGAGGCGGTGCGTCGGTTGCGCGCCGCCCACTCGAAATGACCGAGTACAACTTCGCTTATCTCGATGAGCAGACCAAGCGGATGATCCGCCGCGCGATCCTGAAAGCGGTGGCGATCCCCGGCCACCAGGTGCCGTTCGCCGGGCGCGAGATGCCGCTGCCATATGGCTGGGGCACCGGCGGCATCCAGGTGACGGCAGCCGTGCTCGGCGCCGGCGACGTGCTGAAGGTGATCGATCAGGGTGCCGACGACACCACGAACGCCGTCTCCATCCGTCGCTTCTTCGCGCGCACGGCAGGGGTCGCCACCACCACTCGCACCGCGGACGCGACCATCATCCAGACCCGTCACCGCATTCCAGAGACGCCGCTGCGAGCAGGCCAGATCATCGTCTATCAGGTGCCCTCGCCGGAGCCGCTGAGCAAGCTGGAACCATCGCGACCCGAGGCGGCGCGGATGCACGGCCTGATGGATTACGGGTTGATGCAGGTGCGGCTGTACGAGGACATCGCGAGGCTGGGACAGGTGGCGATCAGCTACGACTACCCGGTGATGGTCGCGGAACGCTACCTGATGTCGCCGAGCCCGATCCCGGCATTTGACAATCCCAAGCTCGACCGGATGCCGGCCTTGCAACTGTTCGGCGCCGGGCGCGAAAGGCGCATCTACGCCGTGCCGCCGTACACCGCCGTCCGCAGCCTCGACTTCGACGATCATCCGTTCCACGCCGGACGCGCCGCCGGCGTTTGCAGCCTATGCGGGTCTGATTCCAGCTATCTCGACGAGATATTGACCGATGATCGCGGCGGCCGGCGCTTCATCTGCTCCGACACCGACCACTGCGCCGGGCGACGTGGCGAATGATCGGGCTGCTCCAGGGAAGCGGCTTGCGGCTGTCGTTCGGCAAGCAGGTGGCGCTGGCCGGAGTCGGCATCGAGCTGTGGCCGGGCGAGGTGCTGGCGGTCGTGGGTGAGAGCGGGTCGGGCAAATCGACGCTGCTGAGCGTGCTGTCGGGCCGCCTGAAACCGCAGGCCGGCACGGTATGCTGTCGCGACGCGCACGATGCGATCCATGACGTGCACGCCATGCCGCGCGCCGCGTGGCATAGCTTGCAGCGCGCCGCCTGGGGCTTCGTCGAGCAGGACCCGCGCGCTGCCCTGCGCATGGGCGTCTCCGCAGGCGGCAACGTCGGCGAGCGGTTGATGGCGCAGGGCGCGCGCCATTACGGCGATATACGAGCCGCCGCCGCACATTGGCTGGACGAGGTCGAGATCGGCGCGTCGCGCATCGACGACCTCCCGCGCACCTTCTCGGGCGGAATGCTGCAACGGCTGCAGATCGCGCGGACGCTGGTGACCCACCCGCATCTGGTGTTCATGGACGAGCCGACCGGCGGCCTCGACGTCAGCGTGCAGGCGCGGTTGCTGGACCTGATCCGCGGGCTGGTGTCGCGGCTCGGGGTCGCCGTCGTGCTGGTGACCCATGATCTCGCGGTGGCGCGGCTTCTGGCGCAGCGGATCATCGTCATGCAGGCGGGCGAGGTGGTCGAGGCGGGGTTGGCGGACCGGGTGCTGGACGACCCGCGGCATCCATACACCCAACTCCTGGTCAGCTCCGTGCTGACGGCATGACGACGATGCTGAGTGTGGAGTCGCTGGACAAGCGGTTCGTGCTGCATCTGCAGGGCGGCCTCGAACTGACGGTGCTCGACGACGTTTCGCTGGAGGTGCGCGCCGGCGAGTGCGTGGCGCTGGTTGGCCCGTCCGGCGCCGGCAAATCGACGCTGCTGCGCTGCCTGTACGGCAACTATCACAGCGACCGTGGCCGCATCCTGGTGTGCCATGATGGCGCCATGGTGGATCTGGCGAGCGCCTCTGCGCGCGAGGTGGTGGCGATACGCGCCCGCACGATCGGGTATGTCAGCCAGTTCCTGCGCGTGGTGCCGCGCGTCGCCACACTCGACATCGTGGCCGAGGCATCGGGCGACCGCGCCACCGCCACGGCGTTGCTGCGTCGGCTCGATATTCCCGACCGGCTGACAGCGTTGCCGCCAGCGACCTTCTCGGGCGGCGAGCAGCAACGGGTGAACCTCGCGCGCGGGTTTGCCGGCGGCCACCCCATCATGCTGCTGGACGAGCCCACGGCCAGCCTGGATGCCGCGCGCGCGGCGACCGTGGTGGCGATGATCGGCGAGGCGAAGGCGCGAGGCGTCGCCGTCGTTGGCATCTTTCACGATGTCGCGGTGCGTGACCGCGTCGCCGACCGGCTGTATCAGATGCATTCGCTGCGGGACGCCAAAACCCTTTGAAGACGACCGACACGATCCTGACCAACGCCCGCCTGATCCTGACGGACCGGGTGGAGACAGGGACGTTGCTGCTCCGCGACGGCCTGATTGCGGACATCGACCCTGGCCGTTCGATGCTGCCGAATGCCATCGATTGCGACGGCGATTACCTGATGCCTGGCGTCGTCGACGTTCATACCGACAACCTGGAGCGGCAGGTGCAGCCGAGGGCCAACGCGCGCTGGCCGTCCCGCTCCGCGATGGTGACCCACGACGCGCAATGCGCTGCGGCCGGAGTCACCACCGTGCTGGATGCGCTGTGCCTGGGCGACCTCGGCTTTGACGCCGATCGTATGCGTACGGCGCGGGAGGCGGTCGAGGACCTCGATGCGCTGACCGGAACCGGGCTGCTGAAGAGCGAACACTTCTTGCATCTGCGCTGCGAACTGCCGGCGCCCGACATGCTTGACATGATCGAGCGGCTGATCGGGCATCCAAGGCTGCGCATGGTCAGTTTGATGGATCACAGTCCGGGCGTCGGTCAATATCATGACCTCGATCGTTATCGCGCCATGCGACGCAAGGACGGGATGACCGACACGGCGATCGACCAGCGTATCGTCAGGATCGCAGCGCAGCGCGAGCAGTGGCTGCTGCCGAACCGGCGCGCGTTGCTGGCGCTGGTGGCTGGGCGTGGCGTGGCGCTGGCCAGCCACGACGATCGCACCGAGGCGGAGGTCAACGACAACGCCGCCGCCGGCATCGACATCAGCGAGTTCCCGGTCAGCATGGCGGCGGCCCTCGCGGCGCGTCGCCAAGGCATGAGGGTGATTGCCGGGGCGCCCAACATCGTGCGCGGGGGCAGCCATTCCGGCAACGTTTCCGCGGCGCTGCTGGCGCAGGCCGGCGCGGTGGATGCGTTCGCCTCCGACTACGTGCCGGCGGCGCTGGTCGAGGCGGCATTTATGATGAACGGCATGTCGCTGCCTGCCGCCATCGCCATGGTCACCGCGGCTCCCGCCGACATGGCCCGTCTGCCCGACCGCGGCCGTCTGGCGCCAGGGTTGCGCGGCGACGTGGTGCGGGTGCGGGTGCATGAGCGCATCACGGTGGTCCGCGCGGTCTGGCGTGAGGGCGAGCGGGTGGCGTGACCCGCTATGCCGTGTACTACGCGCCGCAACAGGACGACCCGCTCTGGACGGCCGGCAGCGCGTGGCTCGGCAAGGATTCTGCGCGGGGGAAGCTGGCACAGGGTCCGGACGTGCTCGACGAGATCACGGCGGAGGCACGGCTCTATGGCTTTCATGCGACGCTGAAGCCGCCGATGCGCTTACGCTCCGGCTGCACCCGGGAAGATATGCTGACGGCGTTGCGCGAGGTGGCGGCCGGCATCCCGGCATTCAGGCTGCCGCAGCTTGCGGTGCATGACTGGCACGGCTTCCTTTGCCTGCGTGAGACCTCGCCCAGCCCGGAGTTGCAGGCGCTGGCGGATGCCTGCGTCGCGGGCCTTGATCATCTGCGTAAAGCGCCGGGCGCCGACGAGTTGGCCCGGCGCCGGGCTGGCGGGTTGACTCCGGCGCAAGATGCCAACCTGCTGCGGTGGGGCTATCCGCAGGTATTTTCCGCCTGGTTTTTCCATATGACGCTGACCCGCAAGCTGAACGCCGAGCAAGCGGCGGCTTTGCGGGTGGTGGCCGAGGAGTGGTTTGCCGCGTCTTTAAGGCAGCAACGCACCGTGTCCGACATCTGCCTGTTTGTGCAGCACGAGCCAGGGATGCCGTTCATGCTAGAGGCGCGGGTGGGCACCTCGCCGCGCTGACCGGCTCAGTGGGTGGTTCGCGGCATGACCCGCGGCGACGCCTCGTTCCAGCTTACCAGCACTCGGCTGCCAGGGCCGAACGCCTCGGCCTGCTCGCTGGGCAAGTCGGCCCAGAGCTGCGAGTCGGGAGCGCCGCCCGGCAGGTTGAGCCGCAGCCGGGTGAGGGAGCCGAAAAAAGTGATGTCCTGCACCTCGGCGGGTACGTGGCCGTCCGGGATATGGCCGTTCATGGCGGCGATCCGCACATGCTCGGGGCGCAGGAACATCTCGACCCCTGCCCCGGCCGCGTGCTTGTCCGCAGCCCGCGCCGGCAGGTCGAGGCCGCCCACACGCACCACCCCCGCGCCGGCTACGCCGGGAAAGACCGCGGCAGCGCCGATGAAGCGCGCGACGAAGGCGTCGGCAGGCTCGCGGTAGATCACCGAGGGCGCCGCCACCTGTAGCAGGCGCCCGTCATGCATGACTGCGACGCGGTCGGAAATCGACAGCGCCTCCTCCTGGTCGTGCGTCACCAACACTGTGGTCACGTTGGTCTGGCGTTGGATGCGGCGGATTTCCTCGCGCAACTGCACCCGCACCTTGGCGTCCAGCGCCGAAAGCGGCTCGTCCAGCAGCAGCACCTGCGGCTGCACCGCCAGAGCGCGCGCCAACGCCACGCGCTGCTGCTGGCCGCCGGACAGTTGGTGCGGGTATTTATCGCGGTGCGCCGCCAACCCGACCAGATCGAGCAGATGGTCGGCACGCTTGTTCTGTTCCGCAACCGGCACGCCGGCGACGCGCGGCCCGAACCGCACGTTGTCGCGTGCCGTCATGTTGGGAAACAGGCTGTATGCCTGGAACACCATGCCCATCCGTCGCGCGCTGGCCGGCAACGCCGTGACGTCGGCGCCGGCCACCAGCACGGCCCCCGTATCAGGCTTGATGAAGCCCGCGATGATGCGCAACAGCGTGGTTTTGCCGCAGCCGCTCGGCCCAAGCAGGCAAATCAGCTCGCCGTCCGCCATGGCGAGGTTGAAACTGGCCAGCACGGTCTTGCCCGCATAGGCCTTGCTGACGCCGCGCGCTTCGACCGTCGCCATCACTTTGCTCCGGCAAGAGGCGCGCCACCACGGCGGCCGACAATCAATACACCAGCCATCGCGACCCAGGTGATCAGGAAACTCAGCGTCGACAACGCCGCCGCCTCGGTCGGCGCATTCTGCCCGACCTCGTTGATGAGCACGGCGAAGGTATGGAACAGCAGCACGTTGGCGAAGGTGAACTCGCCCATCACCACCGCCAGCGTCAGCAACAGGCTGCCGACCAGAGCCGAGCGCAGGTTGGGCATCACCACCAGGCGGATGATCTGGCCCATGCCGGCGCCCAGGCTCAGCCCGGCCTCGGTCAGCGTGGTCAGGTCGAGCGCCCGGATGCCGACGTCGATGCCGCGATAGGCATACGGCAGCGCCAGGAAGAAATATGGGATGACGAGGTAGAACGGAGTGCCGATCAGCCATTCCGGACCGGTGAACAGTGCCGACAGGCCCGCTACCAGGGCGATCGCCGGCACCACGAACGGCAAGGCCGCGATGAACTCGAACAGCGGCCGCAACCGTGGCACGTACAGGTTCATGAATATCATCGCCGGCACCAGCAGGAACACGATCGCCGCACAGGTTGCCAGCGACAGCTCCACCGAAACCACCAGGCTGCTGATGATGTTTGGCCGTGCCAGCAGCGTGCCATACGCCGAGAAGCCGTAATGGCCGCGGCCCTCCCACATGCTGAACACCACGGTCAGCACCAGCGGCCCGATAAAATACAGCGCGGCCAGCGCCAGGATGGTCCAGCTTCCGACGCCGAAGCGCTTCATGTGTGCCACCGCGAGGCGCGGCGGGACAGCACGGCACTCAGTCCAAGCACCGCCACCATCACCACGATCATGCCGACCGACAGCGCCGCCCCGGTCTGCGGGCTGCTCATGACGTCACCCGACAGCACGTTGCCGATCTCGGTGGTCAGCAGCGGCAGGTTGCCCGAGGTCAGCGCATAGGCGGTGGCGTAGGCCGAGAACGACGAGCCGAACAGCAGGATGAACGAGGAGAACAGCGACGGCAGCAGCACCGGCAGGCCGACCAGCCGCCAGTACTGGTATGGCGTCGAGCCGAGATTCTCACTCGCCTCGCGCCACGCCGGCTTCAGCGCCTGCAGCGCCGGGGTGATGATGATGACCATCAGCGGGATCTGGAAATACGAGTAGACGACGGTGAGGCCGAGGATCGTGTAGAGCCGGAATCCCATCGCGTAGATATCGATGCCGATGCTGTGCAGCCCGGCGGTCAGCAGCCCCAGCGATCCGAGCGTGGCGACGAAGCCGAACGCCAGGGGCACGCCGCCGAAATTGGCCGCCACCGCGCTGAAGCTGGTCACCGCGGATTGCAGCCCGCGCGGCGCCCCTGGCTTCAGCACAGTGTATGCGAGCAGGCCGCCGGCGACCACGCCGACCAGCGCCGACACCGCCGACAGCACGATCGAGTTGCGGAACGCCACGACGTATTGGTACTGGCCGAGCGAGCGTAGATATTCGAGCGTCAGGCCGTGATCGCCGCTGACGGCCTGGCTGGCGAGCATCGCCGTCGGCGCCACCAGGAAGGTGACGGCGAAGGCGATGAACAGCGCGATGAACAAGTAGGGTATCAACCTCACTGGCTGTCCACTGGCAAACGTTCCCGATAAAAGGCTTCCTTGACCGGGATCGGCCCGGCCAAGGTGGTCCGTCGAGGTCAGCCCACCTTGACGGTCTTTGCCCACTGGTCGGCCAACGCCTTCTTGGCGGCGTTGTTTTGCGCGTCGGTGGCGAACCTCACCGTCTTGTAGGCTTCCGGCGACGGCAGCTTCGCCAGCAGGTCGGCCGGGATTTTACCGGCTGCAAGCATCGCCGTGAAGCGGATCGGGTGGGCATAACCGCCGAGGAATGCCAGTTGGCCGGCATCGCTGTACAGGTATTCCATCCATAGCTTGGCGGCGTTCGGGTGCGGCGCGTAGGCGCTGATCGCCTGGCAGTAGTAGCCGCCGAACGCCGGCGTTCCCTCGGGCAGCGCCACGTGGATGTCGGCCTTGCCGGCGGCGCCGTCGCGGATGCCAAGATTCAGGTAGTCCCAGTTGACTAGGATCGGTGTCTGGCCGCTGACCAGGCTGGCGGTGGTGCCCTTGATCGGGTTGTAGTTGCCGGCGGCGTTCAGCTTGCCGAAGAACTCGACGCCCGGGGTGATGTTGTCGTAGGAGCCGCCGTTGGCGAGCGCGGCGGCGAAGACCGCGCCGAACGCCGCGCCGGCGCCCAACGGGTTGCCGTTCAGCGCGACCATCCCCTTGTATTCCGGCTTGAGCAGATCGCCCCAGGTCTTCGGTGCGACCTTGACGACCGACATGTTCACGCCGAACGAGACCACCCCGAAATAGTCGCCATACCACATGCCGTCGGCGCTCTTCACCTCGGTCGGAATCTCGTCCCAGGTCGAAACCTTGTACGGCTGGAGCAGCTTCGCCGCGGTGCCGCTCAGGGCGTAGGCCGGGCCGAGGTCGAGCACGTCGGGGCCGCGTGACTGGCCTTTCAGGCTTTTGATCGCCTGCAATTCCTCGGCCGAGCTGCCGTCCGGGTTGGCATCGTCGATCTTGATGCCGTACATTTTGGTGAAGTTGTCCATCAGTACGCCGTAATTGGCCCAGTCGCGCGGCAGGGTGATGACGTTGAGCGCGCCTTCGCTCTTTGCGGCGGCGGCAAGTGCGTCCATGTCGGCGGCCTGCGCCTGACGGGCGGCGCCGAACGCGGCGGCCCCAAGCAGGCCGGCGACGGTGAGCTTGAGGGAGTCGCGGCGGCCAATGAGGTAGCCGGTTGCCTTGCGCATAGTTTGGCTGCTCCGTTTTGTTGCGTGTATGGCCGTGTCTCTCTGAGCCGCCCGAGAGTCAATCTTGCCGACAGAGACGCTTTTAAGACAGCGCCGTCTGGGCGGCGCCGGATTGGTTTCCGGCGTACGCCTGCGCGCCTTGACAGGCCGATGGCCGGATCAGAAGGATGCACTGTGCCAGAACAACTGGCGAGATGCGCGGGGAAACGGACATGAGAACGATCAAGGGACCGGCGATCTTCCTCGCCCAGTTCGCCGGCGACTCCGGCCCGTTCAACAGCCTTTCCTCGATCGCCCGCTGGGCCGCCGACCACGGCTACCTCGGCGTGCAGATTCCATCCTGGGACGCCCGCCTGTTCGACCTCAAGCGCGCCGCCGAGAGCAAGACCTATTGCGACGAGGTGCGCGGCATACTCGCGGACGCCGAGGTCGAGCTGACCGAGTTGTCCACCCACCTGCAGGGGCAGTTGGTTGCCGTCCACCCCGCCTACGACATCCCGTTCGACGGCTTCGCAGTTCCGGAGGTGCGCGGCAACCCGGCGGCACGCACCGCCTGGGCAACCGACCAGTTGATGCTGGCGGCCCGCGCGTCGCAGAACCTCGGCCTCACCGCCCATGCCACCTTCTCCGGCGCACTCGCCTGGCCGTACCTGTATCCTTGGCCGCAGCGTCCGGCCGGGCTTGTCGAGGCGGCGTTCGATGAGCTGGCGAGGCGGTGGCTGCCGATCTTGAATGCGTTCGACGCCGCAGGGGTCGATCTTTGTTACGAGATCCATCCGGGCGAGGACCTGCACGACGGGGTCACTTACGAGATGTTCCTGGAGCGGGTGGGCAACCATCCCCGCGCCAACCTGCTCTACGATCCCAGCCATTTCGTCCTGCAACAGCTCGACTACCTCGGCTATATCGATGCCTACCACGATCGCATCCGCATGTTCCACGTCAAGGACGCGGAGTTCAACCCGACGGCCAAGCAAGGCGTCTATAGCGGCTTTCAGTCCTGGGCGAACCGCGCCGGGCGGTTCCGCAGCCTGGGCGACGGGCAGGTCGATTTCCGGTCCATCTTCAGCAAGCTGTCGCAGTACGACTTCGATGGCTGGGCGGTGCTGGAGTGGGAGTGCTGCATCAAGGACAGCGAGCAAGGCGCCGCCGAAGGCGCTCCGTTCATCGAGGGGCATATCATCGAGGTGGCGTCGCGCGCCTTCGACGACTTCGCCGCCAGCGGCGCCGACAGTGCCGCCAACAACAAGATGCTGGGGATCGGCTAGCATGGCATACGTCACGGCGCCACGACGGCTGCGGCTCGGCATGGTCGGCGGCGGCCAGGGCGCCCTTATCGGCGGCGTGCACCGCATCGCGGCGAGACTCGACGACCGCTACGATCTGGTGGCCGGCGCGCTGTCCGCCGACCCGGCACGGGCTCATGCCTCGGCCGCCGAATTGCGCATAGCGCCCGACCGCAGTTACGACGATTTCGCCGCCATGGCACGCGCCGAAGCAGCCCGCGAGGACGGCATCGACGTGGTCGCCGTGGTGACGCCGAACCACATGCACTATGCCCCCAGCAAAGCGTTCCTCGACGCCGGCATCCATGTGATCTGCGACAAGCCGCTCACCAGCACGATGGAGGATGCGCACGACTTGGCCGCGACCGTGGCGCGGGCGGGCGTGGTTTTTGCGGTGACTCACAACTACACCGGCCATCCGATGGTGCGTCAGGCCCGCGAAATGGTGGCGGCGGGCGAACTCGGCCCGTTGCGGCTGGTGCAGGTCGAGTACGCCCAGGACTGGCTGACCACCGCGGTGGAGGACAGCGGCAACAAGCAGGCCAGTTGGCGCACCGATCCGGCTCGCAGCGGGGCCGCCGGCGCGGTTGGCGACATTGGCACCCATGCGTTCAATCTGGCCGAGTTTGTCAGTGGCGCGGAAATCGAGCAGGTGGCAGCCGAGCTGTCCGGCTCCATGAGCACCCGCGCACTCGATGACAACGCGCAGATGCTGTTACGGCTGTCCGGCGGCGCCCGCGGCGGCTTGTGGTGCAGCCAGGTGGCGCCCGGCAACGAGAACAACCTGCGGCTGCGCGTCTACGGCAGCAAGGCGGGGTTGGACTGGTCGCAGGAAAACCCGAACGTGCTGCTGCTGACACCGTACGGCGAGCCGCCGCGCCTGATCCGCCGCAACGGCGCTGGCTCGTTGCCGGTCGCGGCCCATGCGTCGCGCGTGCCGGGGGGCCACCCGGAAGGCTACCTCGAAGCTTTCGCCCAGTTGTATCGGGATATCGCCGAACAGATTACCGCAAAGCTGGAACGCCGCGCGCCCGACCCCGCCAGCCTGTTGGTGCCGGGAATCGAGGCCGGGCTACGCGGGATGCGCTTCATCACCGCTGCCGTAGCGTCGTCGCGCGCCGACGCCGCCTGGACCACCCTGTGAGGACAGCAGCATGAGCGACTTCTTCGCCGGCATCGAGCCGATCAAGTTCGAAGGTTTGGAGAGCGCCAATCCGCTCGCCTACCGCTACTACGACCCGTCGCGGGTGGTGCTGGGCAAGACCATGGCCGAGCATTTCCGCTTCGCCGTCGCCTACTGGCACAGCTTCGTCTGGCCAGGCAGCGACATGTTCGGTCCCGGCACGTTCACCCGTCCCTGGCAGGCCGCCGACACGGTCGCAATGGCAGAGGCGAAGCTGGACGATGCGTTCGATTTCATCACCCGCCTTGGCGCGCCGTTCTACTGCTTCCACGACGTCGACATGGCGCCCCTGGGCGAGACATTGGCGGAGGGCTGGCGCAACCTCGATCATCTCGCCGACCTTGCGCGGAAGAAGCAGGAGGCAACCGGGATAAAGCTGCTGTGGGGCACCGCCAACCTGTTCAGCCATCCGCGCTACATGGCCGGTGCCGCCACCAACCCCGATCCCGCGGTGTTCGCCTACGCCGCCGGCCAGGTGCAGAAGATGCTGGAGGTGACTCATCGACTGGGCGGCGCCAACTACGTGCTCTGGGGTGGACGCGAGGGCTACGACACCTTGCTCAACACCCGCATCGGCCAGGAACTGGACCAACTCGGCCGATTTATCTCCATGGTGGTCGAGCACAAGCACAAGATCGGCTTCACCGGCACCATCCTGATCGAGCCCAAGCCGTGCGAGCCGACCAAGCACCAGTACGACTACGACGCTGCCACCGTTGCCGGTTTCCTGCGCAAATACGGGCTGGAACGGGAGGTAAAGCTCAACCTGGAGGTCAACCACGCCACCCTGGCCGGGCGTACGTTCGAGCACGAACTGGCGTTCGCGGGATCGCAGGGACTGCTCGGCAGCGTCGACGTGAACCGCGGCGATTACCAGAACGGCTGGGACACCGATCAATTCCCCAATGTGCTGCAGGAGTGGGTGTTGGCGATCTATCAGATCGTGAAGGCCGGCGGGCTCGGCAACGGCGGCTTCAATTTCGACGCAAAGGTGCGCCGCCAAAGCATTGATGCAGCCGATCTGTTCCATGGCCATGTCGGCGCCATAGATCTCTGCGCACGCGCCTTGCTGATCGTGGACCGCATCCTCGCCGAGGGCAGCTACGAGCGGTTTGTCGACCAGCGGTATGAGGGCTGGAAGTCGGGAATGGGCGCTGAAATCCTGGCCGGCCAGATGACACTGGAACAGGTGGCGCAGCACGCCCACGCGGCTCCCGCTCCGACGCAAAAGTCCGGACGGCAGGAGTACCTGGAGAACTTAATCAATAGGTTCGCCTGATGGCCCACTTACGATAGAGCCTGCCGTCCAACCAACTTTGTCTTCCGCCTAGACAGCTTCCGGCCGAGGGCGGAGCATACACCGGACGTACTCGCGCAGAACCCCGTCGAGCCACGCGGTATCGACGGGATCGTGCACGCTGACGTGGCGCTCCGGAAAATCCGGGGCCGGACGCCCGCCAAACTGCTGGATGAACACCCGCAAGCTGCCCGCGCGCTCGTCAAGCGCGAACACAAGCGGCGCGAATGGTGCGTCAGACGTGGTTTCAGGACGGTAAAGCTCGGTTTGCAAGGCCCGCACCGGCTCCAGCGCGCGACCGGACGGCAACGGATGCAGCGGCGAAAGCGCGTAGCCGTATGGAGTCAGCACCCGACTGATCCCGGAGAAGACCGGCCACGCCTCACGTGGCCAGCCGCCCATCAGCCGCACCCGTGCCGGATGCCCGGCCGGATCGATGCCTGTGGGATCCGGAGCGCTTTTGGCTGCGGCGGTCATTGCCGCGCGCCGCTCCGCGTCGGCGTCCAGAACCGCCTTCAGGTCATCGAGGATAGCTGTCATTTGCCTACCTTCTCTATCCAAAACGCCAGTAGTGACCGAGCGACCACGCATATGGTCGACCGCCTACGCTATGTCACCCGATCGCCTCTGCGTAATGGCACGCGACCAGATGCCCGTCCACCGGCCGGAACGCGGGACGCTCGGCGGCACATCGCCCGGTTGCGTGCGGGCAGCGGGTGGCGAAGGCGCAGCCCGAGGGCGGGTCCAGCGGCGACGGCATCTCGCCGCGCACCGTCACCGCCGTTTGCCGGTGCGCGGGATCGACCGACGGCGTGGCTGCCAGCAGCGTTCGTGTGTACGGATGGCGGGGATGCGCGAACAGCGACTGCTTGGGCGCCCACTCAGCGGGTCGTCCGCAGTACATCACCAAAACCTCGTGCGCGATGTGGCGCACCACCGACAGGTCGTGGCTGATGAACAAATAGGCCAACCGGAACTCGTCCTGCAGATCCATCATCAGGTTCAGCACCTGCGCCTGGATCGAGACATCCAGCGCGGAGACCGGCTCGTCCGCCACCACCACCTTCGGGTTCAGCATCAGCGCGCGGGCGATGGCGATGCGTTGGCGCTGGCCGCCCGAGAACATATGCGGGTAGCGCGCAAACTGGTCCTGTCTCAGCCCGACGCGCTGCATCATTGCGCGCGCCGCCGCCTCCCGCGCCCGGGCGTCGCCGCGACGGTTGATGGCCAGCGGTTCGACCAGCGTGGCGCCAACGGTCTTGCGCGGGTTGAGCGAGCCATACGGGTTCTGAAACACCATCTGCACATCGAGGCGCAACGTCCGGCGCGTCCGCTCGTCGGTCGCCGCGGTCACCCGATCCTCGATCAGCAGTTCGCCGGCAGTCGGGCGCTCCAGCAGCGCCGCCATGCGGGCGAGCGTGGACTTGCCGCACCCGCTCTCGCCCACCACCGCCAGCGTCTCGCCCTGCCGCAGGGTGAACGATACGCCGTCGACCGCCTTCACCACGCCCCGGCGGCGCAGCAGGCCGCCGCTGGACACGCCGTAGTGGCGCACCAGGTCATGCGCCTGCATCGACACGGTCATGGGAGCACAGCCGTCTCGATCGGATAGTTCGTTGGCTGCCCGGCATCGTCGAGCGCGTAGTGGCAGCGCGCCCGCCGGCCCGCCTGGCCCATCAGGCCCGGCTTCGCATCCACGCAGTGCTGGGTGGCGAAGCGGCAGCGTGGATTGAACAGGCAGCCGGCGGGGCGGTCCGAGATGCCAGGCACCACGCCGGCGATCGTCGGCAACCGCGAACGCCCGATCGCACGCTCCGGCAGGGCATTGAGCAAGGCCGCGGTGTACGGATGGCGCGGGACGGTAAACAGCTCGGCTGTGGGTGCCTCTTCCACCATCTCCCCGGCATACATCACCTGCACCCGCTGCGCCGTCTCGGCGACCACGCCCATGTCGTGGGTGATGAGCGCCAGCGCCATGCCGCGCTCCCGTTGCAGGTCGAGCAGCAAGTCGAGGATCTGCTTTTGAATGGTGACGTCGAGGGCGGTGGTCGGCTCGTCGGCGATGAGCAGGCGCGGGTTGCAGGCGATTGCCATGGCAATCATGACCCGCTGGTTCATGCCGCCCGACAACTGGTGCGGGAAGGCCCGCAAGCGGCTGGCCGGCGCCGGGATGCCGACCTGCCCGAGCAATTCCACCACCCGGTCGCGCACGCGCGCACGCGGCACGGCATGGTGGGTGCGCAGGCTTTCGGCAACCTGCCAGCCGACCGGGTAGCAGGGGTTGAGCAAGCTCATCGGCTCCTGGAACACCATGGCGATGTCGCGGCCGATCAGCCGGCGGCGGCCACGCGGCGATAGGCCGAGCAGGTCGGTGCCGTCGAAGCGGAGGACGTCGGCGGTGACGCGGCCCGGATAGGGGATCAGCCCCATCACCGCGAGCATGGTGACGCTCTTGCCCGAGCCGCTTTCGCCGACGACGCACATCACCTCGCCCACGTCCACGCTCATGTCGACACCCGAGACGGCCCGGAACGCCCCCCGGCCGGTAGCGAACGTGACCGAGAGGTTGCGGATTTCGAGCAGCGCCATCAGCGCCGCAGCTTGGGGTCGAGCGCGTCGCGGACCCCGTCACCGAACAGGTTGAACGCGAGCACGGTGACCAGGATCGCGACGCCCGGGAACGTCAGCACCCACCACGCGCGCTGATAATATTCCAACGCCCCGGCCAGCATCGTCCCCCATTCCGGAGTCGGCGGTTGCGCGCCGAGGCCGAGGAAGCCCAGTGCGGCGGCGTCCAGGATCGCCGAGGAGAAGCCCAACCCGGCCTGCACGATCAACGGCGCCGCGCAGTTCGGCAGCACCACGTCGAACATCAGCCGGAGCGTGCCGGCCCCGGCACTCCGCGTCGCAGTCACGTAGTCGCGCGACAGCTCCGACAAGGCCGACGCTCGGGCGAGGCGCGTGTAGCCTGGCAGGTAAGTGATGGCGACCGCGATCATGGCGTTGGAAAGACTTGGCCCGACGATGGCCACGATGACGATGGCCAGCAACAGGCTCGGGAACACCAGCAGGATATCCATGACGCGCATGATGGCGACATCCACCACGCCGCCCGCGAATGCCGCGGTCAGGCCCAGCACCGTGCCGAGCGAAAGCGACAGCGCCACCACCGCGAAGCCGATGATGAGCGACAGCCTGGCCCCGTAGATCAGGCGCGAAAGGATGTCGCGCCCGACATCGTCGGTGCCCAGCAGGAAGCGTGCGGCGCCGCCGTCCTGCCATACCGGCGGCGTCAGGAAGTTCTCCCTGAACTGCTCGATGGGCCAGTGCGGCGCCACGACATCGGCCAGCGCGGCCAGCAGTATCAGGATCACCATGATCGCCAGCCCGACGACCGCGCCACGGCTTTCGCGCAGGTTGGTCCAGAACACCCGCAGGCTGCCCGGCGTCCGCGCCGCCGGGACTTCAAGCAGTCCCGGCATCAGCGGCGTATCCTCGGATTGAGCATCCCGTAGGTCAAATCCACCCCAAGGTTCACCAGCATCGCCAATCCCGCCACCAGCAGCGTGCCGCCCTGCAACACCGGGTAGTCACGCCGCTGGATGCTCTCGACCAGCCAATGCCCGACGCCCGGCCAGGAAAAGATGGTCTCGGTCAGGATCGCGCCTCCCAGCAACGCGCCGACCTGCAGGCCGATAACCGTGACCACCGGGATCAACGCATTGCGCAGCGCGTGCACCACGACGACACGCAACCCGGACACGCCCTTGGCCCGCGCGGTGCGGATGTAGTCCTCGCCCAGCACCTCCAGCATCGAAGACCGCGTCATGCGCGCCACGGTCGCGAGCGGGATGGTGCCGAGCACGATTGCCGGCAGGATCAGATGCGACAACGCCGAACGCACGGCGCCGGCGTCGTCACTGAACCACGCGTCGATCAGCATGAAGCCGCTCCACGGCTCGACATACACGGCATCGCTGATGCGCCCCGACACCGGCGTCCAGCCCAGGAACACCGAGAAGACGAGGATCATCATCAGCCCCCACCAGAAGATCGGCATGGACGCGCCGGCGATGGAGACGCTCATCAGCCCGTAGTCGAACGCGGTGCCGCGCCGAACCGCCGCGATCACGCCAAGCGGCAGGCCAACCACAATCGCGAACACCACCGCGCATAGCGACAACTCGACGGTGGCCGGGAACAGCACCATGAACTCGTGCCAGACGCTGCCATGGGTAAGGATGGAGGTGCCGAGGTGGCCGGTGAACACTTGCCGTTCGTAGTTGAGGAACTGATGCCACAGCGGCAGGTCGAGACCGGCCTCGTGACGCAACAGGGCGAGGCGTTCAGGACTGATGCCGCGCTCGCCGAAGCGAACCTCGATCGGGTCGCCCGGCACCAGATGGATCAGCAGGAAGCTCAGGAACGTGACGCCGACGAAGGTCGGGACGATCAGCGCCACGCGCCTGAACAGAAAGCGGAGCAAGGCTACTTCAGGTCGACGGCATAGAACTCGTGGCTGCCGAGCGGGTCCATTTTGTAGCCGGTCACGGCCTTGCTCATCGGCAGGTACACCACCGAATGCGCGATCAGCATGAACGGCGCCTGCTGGTGCATCACCACCTGGGCCTGCTCGTACAGCTTGGCCCGCTCGGCCTGGCTCGGGAGCGTCGCCGCCTTCTTCACCAAGTCGTCGTATGTCTTGTCGCACCATTTGGTGACGTTGCCGCCGCCGATGCGCGCGGCGTCGCAGCCGGCCAGGGGCACAAAGAAGTTGTCCGGATCGCCATTGTCGCCGGTCCAGCCGAACTGTGCCATCTGATGCTCGCCGGCCTGCAGGCGCTTGCGGTACTCGCCCCACTCGTAGCTGACGATCTTGGCCCGCACCCCGACCTTGGCGAGGTCGGCCTGCATCAACTCGGCCATGCGGCGGCCGTTCGGGTTGTATGGACGCTGCACCGGCATCGCCCAAAGATCGGTGTCGAAGCCGTCCTTCAGCCCGGCGTCGGCCAGCATCTTCTTGGCCGCCTCGGGATCGTATTTAAAGTCCGTGACGGCGTTGTTGTAGCTCCACATGGTCGGCGGGATCAGGTTCTTGGCCGGCTGGCCGGCGCCCTGGTAGATCGATCGCAGGATCGCCTGCTTGTCGATCGCCATGTTCAGCGCGGTTCGCACCCGCACATCGTCGAACGGCTTCTTGGTCACGTTGAATGCCAGGTAGCCGATGTTGAGGCCAGCCTGGCTCAGCATCTGCAGCTTCGGGTCGGCCTTGATCGCCGTCAGGTCGGCGAGGTTCGGATAGGCCGCGATCTGGCACTCGCCGGCCCGCAGCTTGGCCAACCGCACCGCCGGGTCCTTGTTGATCGAGAATACCAGGTTGTCGATCTTGGGCTTGCCGCCCCAATAGCCCGCAAACGCCCGGTAGCGGATCGTCGCGTCCTGCTGATAGGCGACGAAGCTGAACGGCCCGGTGCCGATCGGCGTCTGATCGATCAGCTCCGGCTTGCCCAGCTTCGTCAGTGCGTCAGCATATTCCGCGGACTGGATGGATGCGAAGTCCATCGCCAGATCGGCCAGGAACGGCGCGTTAGGCGTCTTCAGGGTAAATTTCACCGTGTAGTCGTCGAGCTTCTGGATGCCGTCCAGCAGGTCGCCCATGCCCATGTCGCCGAAGTAATCGTAGCTGCCGCCGGAGACCTTGTGGTACGGGTTGCTGTCCTTCCATTGGCGTTCGAAGCTGAAAATGACATCGTCGGCGTTGAATGGCCGCGTCGGCTTGAACATTGCGTTGCTCTGCCACTTGACGTTGTGGCGGAGGTGGAAGGTGAAGCTCTTGCTGTCCGGCGCGACGTCCCATTTCTCGGCAAGCCCCGGAACGGTGTCGGTGGAACCCAGCTTGAACTGCACCAGGCGGTTGTAGATCGGGCGGTTGGCGTCGAACGTCGTCCCCGTAGTGTTGATCATCGGGTTGAAGTTCTCGGGCGAACCCTCGGAGCAATAGACCAGTGTCTTGGCCTGCGCGTCGGCGGCGGCGCCCCCGATCAGCGCGCCCAGGGTGGTGGCGGCGAACAGCGCCAGTTTGCGTGACGTCATGACGGGGGCGGACTCCTGATGCGAAACATCCAGTGAAGCAAGTTTCGCAGCCGTTGCAAGTCTCATGCGGTGAGGTCGACCGGTTGCCCGGTCTGGGCCGAGCGGGTCGCGGCATCGGCCAGCAGCAGAGCCGCCAAACCGTCCTCGCCATCGGGTTCCGGTTCGGTGCCGGACGAGATCGTATCCACGAAGGCATCGAGTTCGGCGCGGTAGGCCGCACCATAGCGTTCAAGGAAGAACGGCAGCGCCGGGTCGGTGGTGAAACCATGACCTGTCGCCACTTCGACAGTCGTTGCGGTCACGTTGCCGGCGCGCAGCAAGCCAGCGGCGCCGTGTGCTTCGATGCGCTGGTCATAGCCGTAGACAGCGCGCCGGCTGTTGCTGATTTGGCACAGTTTGCCGCTGGCGGTCTTCAACGTCACCACGGCCGTGTCAACGTCTCCCGCCTCGCCCAGCGCCGGGTCGATCAGGCACGACGCGGCCGCGAACAGCTCGACCGGGTCTTCACCGAGCAGGAAGCGCGCGAGGTCGAGGTCGTGGATCATCATGTCGCGGAACAGCCCGCCCGAGGACGCGACGTAGCTGGCCGGCGGCGGCGCCGGATCGCGGCTGATGATGGTCAGCAGTTCGAGCGGCCCCACCTCGCCCGACGCCAGTCGCCGCTTCAGTGTCGCGAAGGACGGATCGAAACGGCGGTTGAAACCCACCATCAGCGGAATCCGCGCCTCTCGCACGACGGCAAGGCACGCCCGTACCCGCTCCACGTCCAGGTCGATCGGTTTCTCGCAGAACACCGGCTTGCCGGCCCGCGCGGCGCGCTCGATGAACTCGGCATGGGTCGGCGTGGGCGAGCCGATCAGGACCGCATCGGCCGCAAACGCCTGGTCCAGCGTGAGCGTGCCGCTCCCGGTGCTCTCGGCCAGCGACTCCGCTGATGGCGTGTGCGGGTCGGAAACGCCGGCCAGCGTGACGCCGTCATGGGCGGCGATGTTTCGGGCGTGGATACGGCCAATGCGGCCTGCTCCGATAACGGCGATGCTGAGCATGTGCGGCCTCCTCATGGACCCGGCCTTTGTCGTCCGCAAAAGCGGCTGCGACAAGGGCGCAGCCGTTCAGCAAACGAGAGGCTGCATAGCTGCTGTTCGACACGGTTGGAACCACCTGCCCAGCAACGCTCGCCTGTAAGTGGCTCTCGGATTCGTGAGCCACGCACCTTGTTGCAAAGTCATTCGGAGCTTCTCAGGACTGCCCATCATGTATTATGTTCTTGATATGTTCTCGTCTCTAGGTCATTATTCCTAAACCACAGGCAACTCGGCGGCGTCGATCAAGCTGTCACTGCTTGCGGAACAAGACGTAATCACATTGATGGATGAGCCAACCATGACGACGAACCATGTTTCTCTGTTCACGGGTCTTATGGTTGGATTCTCCATTGCGGTCCCAATCGGGCCCATGGGCCTGCTTTGCATCCGACGCACCCTGGCATCCGGTATGCGCGTCGGCGTCAGCACCGGCATGGGCGCCGCCACCGTCAACGTGTTCTACGGCGCCCTTATTATCCTCGGTCTGGATAAGATGACGCCGCTCATCGTCAGCAGCGGTCGCGTGCTGAGTTTTGCCGGAGGCGTATTCCTGCTGTGGTGGGCCGCGCAGACATTGCTGCACCGGCATAGCCTTGAAAGTCATCCCAAGCCCGCCGCGCTGTCGCCCTTTGCGGCCTATGGTTCGGCGGTGGCCTTCAACGTCACCAACCCGATTTCGCCAGTGCTGATCGTGTCCCTGCTGTCGCCGATCGTGGGGACGTCCGCGCCCTCGCTGGGCGGAGCTGTCGCTATGCTGTTCGGCATGTTCATGGCCGCGACGATCTGGTGGGTTTGCCTCAGCGGCAGCATCATCCTGCTGCGGTCGCGCCTGACGCCGCGGATGCTGACGATGGTCAACCAGGCTGCCGGGGCGGTGTTGACCTTCTATGGCGCCATGGCCCTGGCGCGGTCGGCGGGGATGTAGCCGATGCGCTGCGTCGAAGAAACCGTTAGGTGTGACTGATGCCTGACGTCGGCACTCCCACGCTGGACCAGTTGACCGTGCTTGTGGCTGTGGCGGAGGCCGGCAGCTTCTCCGCCGCGGCGCGGGCGCTGCGTCGCACTCAGTCGGTGGTCAGCTACACCATTGCCAATCTCGAGGCGCAACTCGGCCTAACGCTGTTCGACCGTGGCCAGCGTCGCCCGGTGCTGACTGCGGGAGGCCGCGCGGTGCTGGGCGATGCGCGGCGGGTTTCGGCGGTGATCGACGAGTTGCGCGCCCGTGCCATCGGCTTGGCCGGTGGACTGGAGGCGGAGGTGTCGCTGGCGGTCGATGTCATGTTCCCGACCGACCGCCTGGTCGCGGCGCTGCAGGCGTTCGCCGTGGCGTTCCCGACCGTGGCGCTGCGGCTGCGCATGGAGGCGCTGGGCGCCGTGGTGCAACTGGTGCTGGACCGGACCTGCGGGTTGGGCATCGCCGGCTGGATGGCAAAGCTCTACGACACTGTCGACCACATTCCGCTCGGAGTTGTGGAGCTGGTGCCGGTCGCGGCTCCCGCGCATCGGCTGGCCGGTTTGTTGCGGCCGCTGTCGGCAGCCGACCTTGCGCAAGAGATGCAACTGGTGCTGACCGACCGCTCGGCGCTGACCGACGGGCAAGATTTCGGGGTGTTGTCGTCGCTGACCTGGCGGCTCGGCGATCTCGGCGCCAAGCACGCGCTGCTGCGGGCCGGCCTTGGCTGGGGCAACATGCCCGAACCGATGGTGCGCGAAGATATAGCGGCCGGCCGGCTGGTGCGGCTCGACCTGCCATCCGCCGGGCAACAGGATTTCAGCCTGCTGCTGATCCACCGCCATGATGCTCGCCCCGGACGCGCCGGAAGTTGGCTCGCGCAGCGCCTGTTGAGCGATGAGACGCTACCGAAGGCCGACGTTACATCACCTGCACGCCAAGCCGCAGCCCGCGCGTGACTGCCTCCGCTCGGCTGCGCACGTCGAGCTTCGTGAAAATGGCCTCTAGGTGATACTTCACGGTATGCGCCGAGATGCCCAGGCGGCAGGCGATGGCCTTGTTGCTCATCCCCTGCCCGACCGCCGCCAGCACCTCAACCTCCCGTGGCGTCAACAAGGGCCGGGCGCCGGGTTCCGGCACCGCGAAACCGGGCCGTTCGCGCAGTGCCGGCGTGCGCACGATCAATCCCTCGGCGAGCGCCGCCGCCGCCGCCGTGATCTGACGCTCGCCGGATGCCGACGGCAATACGCCTGCGAGTGCCGGGTCCGCGGCGATGGCCGGATCGTCGGAGAGCATCAGCAACGCGCCGTCGAAGGTCGCCGCATCCGCCGGCACCCTCTCGCCAGGATGCAGTTCGATAATCAGCACATCGGCTTGCGCCTCATCGACCGGCAACAGCGCCCGCTCCAGCGCCCGGCGGTGCAGCGGGTCACGCACCCGAAGCGCTACCCGTGGGCCAGGCGCATCTGCCGACATTGCCAACTCTGCTGCCATTAGGGGCGTCCACCGATTGTTATCACCACATTGGTGAGTGCGCCGCCCCGCACCAGGGTCAGTTCCAGCGGGCACCCGACCGAATCTGGACCCAGCAGGCGGGCAAGCGCCCGCACCGAGGCCACGGCCTTGCCGGCGACGGCGGTAAGGATGTCGCCCGGCAGCAGCACTCCCGCCGCCGGAGCGGCCTCGGCGAAGCTTACCACCATCAATCCGCCAGTGGCGCCGGCGCGCTGCGCGATGTCCGGCGGCAATGCCACTTCATGCAGGCCGACGCCCAACCAGCCGCGCGCCATGCGGCCCTGCCGCAGCAAGGGATCGATGGTGCGTTCCACGGTGGCGGCAGGGATGACCATCACGCCGCGACACGGGCCGAACGTCGACATGCCGAGCACGCCGCCGTTGGCGTCGAGCACCGGGCCGCCCTCGTCGCTAAAAGCCAGCTTCACGCCAATGCGGATCAGCCGGTCGATGCGGCCGCCACGCTGGCTCTCCCAGGCTGGCCCCAAAACCTCGATGCCGCCCATGCGGGCCGTGGCGCCGCCTGCGCCGTCGCTGCCGACCGCCACCACCAGCGCTCCCACCGCCGCCGGCTCGGAGAGGGTAAGCGTCGCCGCCTCCGCCTCGACCCGCAGCACCGCCACATTGGTTGCGGCATCGCGTCCGGCCACCGTCGCCGTCACGCGGGCGCCGCCAGGCAGCACGGCGGTGTAGCGCTCGGCATCCGGCAGGCTCTGCTCGGACGTCACCAGCACCCCAGTCCGCCACAGGATTGCGCTGATGCTGCCGCGCCCGCCCCAGTCCAGGCCGGCGACGTGGGGCGAAGCGGCCGCGACCACCTCCACCAGCGCATCGGACAGGGCGGCAAGCGGGTTTTTCGGGTCATTGCTCATGCTGTAAATGTGGTCCGGCCGAAGCGGCGGCAGCATCGGATGGATGACGGGGCATAGCCCGGACATTCAGCCGCCAGCCACGCCCTGCGTGTTCACGTAAAGCGAGTACAGGCCGTGGCTGGCGGCCATGAACAGCCGGTTGCGCCAACGGCCGCCAAAGCAGACGTTGGCGCAGCGTTCGGGCAGGTCGATGTGGCCGATCGCGGTGCCATCGGCGGCGAACACCCGCACGCCGTCCAGCCCCGCCGATCCCATGCCCCATCCGCACCAGAGGTTGCCATCGACATCGACGCGGAACCCGTCCGGCGTGCCGCCTTCGCCGGCGTCGATCAGCACGCGCCCGCCGGACAGCCGCCCGCCCTCGCCGACAGCGTAGGCGCGGATCTCTCGCGGCTCGGCGCGTGAGGCAACGACATACAGCGTCGCGTGGTCGGGCGAGAACGCCAGGCCGTTGGGTCCCGGCACGTCATCCAGCATCACCGCCGCGCGGCCGCTTACCGGGTCGAGGCGATACACCGCCGGCGCAAGCTCGGGCTCCGCGCGTTCGCCTTCGTAGTAACCGAGGATGCCGAACACCGGGTCGGTGAACCACACCGCCCCATCCGGCGCCACGACCACATCGTTGGGCGAGTTTAGCCGGCGGCCCTCGATACCGTCACAGAGCACGGTGATGCCGCCGTCCGGCTCGGTGCGGGTGACGCGGCGGTTGCGGTGTTCGCAGGTGACAAGCCGGCCTTGGCGATCGCGCGTGTTGCCGTTGGCATTGCCCGACGGCTTGCGGAACACGCCGACGGCTCCGGTTTCTTCCTCCCACTTCAGGATGCGGTCGTTGGGGATGTCGCTCCACAGCAGATACCGCCCGTCGCCGAACCACACCGGACCTTCCGCCCAGCGGCATCCCGTCGCCAGCCGCTCGACGCCGGCCAGCGCCAGCCGGTAGCGGGCGAAGCGCGGGTCGAGCAAGCGGATTGCGGGATCTGGATAGCGTTCGCTGGGTTGCCACATGGCGTATGCTCCTCCGGCGTGCGATGAAACCGCTCGACGCTTGAGGGACATCTCATGGCCGAACGCCATGCTGCACAAGACCTGACCGATCTCGCCACCGCTTTGTTGCGCCACGCCGGACTGGAAGCCGACAAGGCCAGCGTCACCGCGCAGGTGCTGGTCGAGGGTGACCTGTTGGGTCACACCACGCACGGGCTGGCGCTGTTGGGCGCCTACCTCGACGAGATCGCCGGCGGGCGGATGACCCGTGCCGGCGAGCCGATTGTGGTGGCGGAGACGGTTGCGGCGCAAACCTGGGACGGACGGCGCCTGCCCGGCCCCTGGCTGGTCGAACGCGCCGCCGACTGGGCGGCGGTTCGGTCGCGCGAGACGGGGCTGGCCAGCGTGTCCATCCGCCATTGCTCTCACATCGGTTGCCTTGCCGCCTATTTGCGGCGCATCGCGGCGGACGGGCAGATGCTCATCGTCGCCTGCTCCGATCCCTCGGTCGCCAGCATCGCGCCGTTCGGTGGCACCCGGCGCATCTACACGCCCAATCCGCTTGCCGCCGGCTGGCCCTCGCCATCCGGGCCGGTGATGCTGGACGTCTCGATGTCGATCACCACCAACGCCATGACCAACCGGCTGCGCGCCGAGGGCCGCGCGTTCGAGCATCCCTGGTTGCTCGATGCCGAAGGCGTGCCGACCCGCGACCCGAACGCCTTCTACACCGACTCGCCGGGCAGCCTGCTGCCATTGGGCGGCGCCGAGGCGGGGCATAAAGGGTATGCGCTTGGCCTGATGATCGAGGCGCTGACCGCGGCGCTTTCCGGGTTCGGCCGCGCCGACCCGCCGAGTGGCTGGGGAGCGGCGGTGTTCGTGCTGGCAATCGATCCCGCGCGGTTCGCCGGCGCCGACGCCTTCATGCGCGAGGCAGCGTGGATGGAGGCGGCGGTCCACGACAATCCGCCGATCCCCGGTGGCGAGCGCCCGCGATTGCCAGGGGAACGGGCGCTGCGGTTGCGCACCGAGCAACTGGCCCTCGGCATCCGGCTGCATCCCGCCATTCCGCCGATGCTGCGGGCGCGGGCCGAGGCAGCCGGCCTTGCCATGCCGGAGCCGATGGCGGCGTGACCGAAACCGACATCGCCATCGTCGGCGCCGGAGTGGCTGGACTGTCCGCGGCTGCGGCAATCCGCGGTGCCGGGCTGCGCTGCGAGCTGTTGGAGGCGACTGGACGCATCGGTGGCCGCGCCTATACCGAGACACCCGCCGCCCTGTCCGGAGCGCCATTCGACCACGGCGCGTCATGGCTGCACGCCGCCCAGCGCAATCCCCTGGCAGAAATCGCGCTTCGGCATGGCGACCAGCTATCCGACAGCGACGCCGCCTGGACCCGCGACCTGCCTGGGAGTGACGAAGCCGCCTACGACGCTGCCCAGGAGCGCTTTGCCAAACGTGTCGCCGGCTTGGCCGCCGGTCCCGACACAAGCTTTGCCACCGCCATCGACGCCATCGCCGACGATCCGTGGACGGCGACGATCGAGGCATTCGAGGCGACGATGATCGCCGCCGCCGACAGCCGCGAACTAAGCCTGCGTGACTGGCAGGTGAACGATCTGGAGGAAGGCAACCGCACCGTGGCCGGCGGGCTGGGCGCGTTCGTGGCACGGCGGCTGGCGCAGGAAGCGCGCCTGGCAACGCCGGTGCGGCGGGTTTCGTGGAATGCCGGTGGCGTCACGCTGGAAACCCCGTCCGGCACGTTGCGGGCCGGTGGCTGCATCGTCACTGTTTCGACTGGCGTGCTGCGCGCCGGCGGCATCGCGTTCGCGCCGGAACTGCCGGCATCGCATCTGGCTGCCCTCGATGGGTTGCCGATGGGGTTGCTGACCAAGGTGGCGCTGGCGGCGTCCGGCCCCGACCGGCTGGGGTTGCCGAAACAGTGCTCGGTGGTGCGGCGGCTGACGCGCCGACACGCGCCGATGATGGCGTTCATCGCCTGGCCGGACGGCGCCGCGCACGTGATCGGCTTCGTCGGCGGCTCGACCGCCTGGGGACTGACGCGGGAAGATCCGGCCGCCACCGCCGCGTTCGCCCGCGACTGCTGGACCGACTCGCTGGGAGGTCGCGCCCGCAACGCAATAGCTGGGGCGATCGTCACCAACTGGGGCGCGGACCCGGCTTTTCTCGGCTCCTACGCCTACGCCCGTCCCGGCCATGCCGACGCCCGTGCCGCGTTGCGCGAGGAACTGGCCGGCGGACGGCTGGTGTTTGCCGGTGAGGCGGTGGCGCGCGACGGCCTGGCCGGAACCGTGGGCGGTGCCTGGAACAGCGGCGCCGAGGCTGCGGCGATCGTCATCGCCGCCTTGTCGCCGCAGTGAGCGCCGTGACGCGCCCCGCTCCGGGCCTGCTGTCGGCGCCGGGCTTCGTCCCGCTTTGGGTTGCCGGCGGCGTGTCGAATGCGATGCTGTGGCTGGAGGTGCTGGCGGCGGCGCTGTTTACCTTGCAGGTGACCGGGTCGGGGTTCGACGTAGCGCTGGTATCGGCCGCGCGCAGCTTGCCGTTGCTGGCGACCGGCGCAGTGATCGGCGTGATCTCCGACGCGATCGACCGCAAGCGCATCGTGGTCGGCGGCCTGCTGCTCAGCGCCGCTTCGGCCGGCGGTATCGGCCTGCTGGCGCTGGCCGGCGTGCTGCAACCCTGGCACATAGCCGTCGCCGCGCTGGCGAGCGGGTTGGTCTATGCGACCGAGATGCCGGCCCGCCGACGCATGATCGCCGAGAGCGCCGGTCCGGTGTTGTTGCCGCGCGCGGTCGCCGTGGACAGCATGACCAGTTACGCCACCCGCTGCGCCGGCCCGCTGCTGGGTGGCGTCGCCTACCAGCACACCGGCTTGGCGGGAGCGTTCCTGCTGTCGGCCTCGCTCAGCCTGGCGGCCGCGGCGATGGTGGCCGGGATCAGCCATCGTCAGGTGGCTGTGCGGCGGTTGTCCCTGGCGACGGCGATGCGCGACCTGCGCGCCGGCCTCGTATTCGCGCGGCAATCCGCCACCATCAAGGCGCTGCTCGGCATCACCATCGCGACCAACCTGTTCGGCTACAGCTACAGCACGCTGGTGACACCAATCGGCAGGTTGGTGTTCGGCCTGTCGCCCGAGATGATCGGCGTGCTGGCGGCGGCCGAGCCGACCGGGTCGTTGCTGGCCGGCTCGTTCATCGCCATCCATCCGCTGCCCGGTCCGCCGCTGCGCTGGCTCGCGGCGGGCGCCGCCGGACTGTTTTCGGCATTGGCGGTTGCCGGGATGCTGGGGCATTTGGCGCAGCCGCTCATGCCCGTGCTCGCGGCGCTGTTCCTGGGCGGCATCGGCAGCGCCATCTACAACATCCATCAGACGACGATCGTCATGAACGAGACCCCGGTGGCGTTGCGCAGCCGGGTGATGGGGCTGGTTACGGTCTGCATCGGCTGCTGGCCGCTGGGACAACTCTTTGCCGGCGGCCTGATCGCGCCGCTGGGACCGCTCGGGTCGCTGGCGACATTGGGCTTAGGCGGGCTGGCCAGCATTGCGCTGCTGGCGATGATCGGACGAGGCAGAGGAAGCCAACCATGAGCGTGCACGAGATCGTCTATGTCCACGGCCGCCGGGTCTGGGACAGCCGGGGCCGGCCCACTCTGGAAGCCGAGGTCATGCTGGCGGGGGGCGCCGTCGGACGCGCCATGGCTCCTGCCGGCGTCGCCACCGGACCCGGCGAGGCGCACGACCTGCGCGACGGCGGCGAGAACTTCGGCGGCCGCGACGTCGGCCGGGCGCTGGCCAGCATCAACGGCGAGATCGCCGCCCGGCTGATCGGCAACGACGGAGCCGACCAGGCGGCGGTGGACCGGATGCTGAACGATCTTGACGGCACGCCCGACACCTCGCGGCTGGGCGCCAATGCCACCATCGCCGTGTCGATGGCGGCAGCTCACGCGGCAGCGGCGGAAGCGGGCGTGCCTTTGTACCGCCATCTCGGCGGCGACGAAGCCGGCCTGCTGCCGCTGCCGCTGATCCAGATTTTCGGCGTGCCCGGGCGCGCGCTGGACGTGCAGGACTTCATGGTGGTCTGCCCAGCCGCCGCCAATGTCGCCGAGGCGCTCGACATTACCGCGGAAGTGTATCGCGCCGCCGGCGAGTTGCTGCAGGAGCGCGGATCTGCCGCCGGCGTGACCGACGAAGGCGGCTGGCTGGCGACGTTCGACAGCCACGAGCAGGCGCTCGATACCTTGGTGGCCGCGATCGAGCGGGCCGGGTTCGATCCCGGCACGGAGGTCGGGATCGCCCTGGACATCGACGCCAGCGGGTTTGGGGGCGCCGGCAATTATCGTTTCGCCGGCGCCGAACTATCCAGCGACGCATTGATCGAAACCCTGGCAGGCTGGGTGGCGCGGTTCCCGATCCTGTCGCTCGAAGACCCCCTCGCCGCCGACGACCAGGCCGGCTTTGCAACCATCACTGCGCTACTCGGCGACCAGGTTCAGATCGTGGGCGATGTGCTGCTGGTGAGCGACGCCGCCCGCATCACCGCCGCCGCGGCCCAGCGCAGCGTCACTTGCGGAATCCTGAAGCCAAACCAGCGCGGCACCCTGACCGAGACGCTCGCGGCCTGGCGGGCGCTCCAGGCCGCCGGACTGCGCGGCATCGTCTCCGCCCGGTCCGGTGAGACCGAGGACACCACGATTGTCCATCTGGCGGTCGGCTGGGGCGTCGGTCAGTTGAAGATCGGCGGCATGGCGCGCGGTGAGCGCACCGCTAAGTGGAACGAGGCATTGCGCATCGAGGAGGCGCTTGGACCCAAGGGACGGTTTGCCGGAGGCGCGGATTTGCCACGCCCCCGCCGTTGATACCGTCGCTCAATCAGATCCAGCCGCCGTCCACCACCCAGCTTTGGCTGCTGCACATCCGGCTGTCGTCGGCGGCAAGCCATAGCGCCATGCGCGCGATATCGGGCGGATAGAGCTTGTCGGGCAGGCACTGCATCTGTTTGAGGTAGGCGTCGGTGTCGGGTTTGACCCATAGGGCGACCTGCCGCTCGGTCATGATCCAACCCGGCAGCAGGCAGTTTACCCGGATGCGATGTGAGCCCAAATCACGGGCGAAACCACGGGTCAGGCCCTCGATCGCCGCCTTGCTGGCGACATAGGCCGGCATCCCGCCTGCGGCCAAGCGCCAACTGGTCGACCCCAGGTTGATGATCGAACCGCCGCCCGCCGCGATCATCATCGGCGCTACGGCCTGAATGGCGAAGAAATGGTGCCGCAGGTTCACCGCGATACGGTCGTCCCAGTACTCGGGCGTGACATCCTGCCAGGCATGGCGCTGGTCGTGGGCGGCATTGTTCACCAGCACCGAAACCGGCCCGAGCTTCGTGGCCGCTGCGCCTATCGCTGCCCGCAAAGCCGCGATGTCGGTGACGTCGGCCACCGCGAAATGCATGTTGGCGCCGTGTTCCAGCCTTAGACGTGCGGCCAAGCCCTCGCCCGCCGCCGCATCGATGTCGAAGAACGCCACGGCTGCGCCTTGCCTGGCGAAATGCTCGACGATGGAAGCCCCGATGCCGTTGGCGCCGCCGGTGACGAGCACGACTTGGTCGCGCAGGCTGGGATAGCGCGCGTCATCCGCGCCGTTGTTGGTTGCCGACATCGCCGTGCTCCTTTGGTGGGGTCGAGCTTAGCACGATGCCGATACTCCGCGAGATCCGGCGGCCTTGCGGTGGTAGCCTTGCCCGCAACCGAACCCGGAGGCGAGATGCGCGCGATCTACGTGATGGTGAAGTGCGAGATGGGCCATGCCTACCGTGTCGCCAAGGCGGCAGCCGACAGCATCACCGAGCTGTCGGAACTGCACTCCACATCGGGCCAATACGATCTGCTGGCGAAGTTCTACCTGGAGCCCGGGCAGGACACCGGATTGTTTGTGACGGAGCGGGTGCAAACGTTGCCGGGCGTGAAGGACACCTACACGATCATCACGTTCAATGCCTTCATGGGATAGTCCGTCCTGGCCCGATCATTGCGCCCCAGACATCCAGCGTCTACACGCCGCGCTCACCAACCAGCGCAGGCAAAGCCTTGGCCAGCATCGAGGATTTCGACCAACTGGACATCCGCATCGGCACGATCGTCGAAGCGCAGCCGTTTCCCGACGCACGCAAGCCAGCCATCAAGCTGGTGATCGACTTCGGCGCACCGCTCGGCACCAGGCGCTCGTCCGCCCAGCTCACCCAACATTATACGCCCGAGGCGCTGGTCGGGCGGCAGGTGCTTGCCGTGGTGAACTTTCCGCCGCGCCGGATCGGCCCCTTCGTGAGCGAGGTGCTGACGCTGGGTGTGCCCGATGCCCAAGGCGCCGTGGTGCTGCTGGGTCCGGATCAGGCGGTGCCGGACGGAGGGCGAATGTTCTGATGGCGACGCATTATTTCACGGTCACCTGGGATCAGTTGCACCGCGACGCGCGCGCCCTGGCGTGGCGGCTGATGGCGCTGCGGCCGCTTCGCGGCATCGTGGCGATTACTCGTGGCGGACTGATCCCGGCCGCCATCATCGCCCGCGAACTCGACGTGCGGTTGGTCGAAAGCGTCTCGATCGTCACCTACGACGAGGAAACCAGGGGCGCGCCGCGCGTCACCAAATATCCCTCGGCGGCCGGCGACGGCGAGGGTTTCCTCATCATCGACGATCTGGTCGATACCGGCACCACGGCCAAGCTGGTGCGCGAGTTGCTGCCGAAGGGCCACCTTGCCTGCATCTACGCCAAGCCGGCCGGCCGTGACCTGGTCGACAGCTTCGTGACCGAGGTTAGCCAGGACACCTGGATCCTGTTCCCCTGGGACACCGAACCACAGTTCTCGTTGCCGCTGGCCAAGCGCGGCGCCGCTGGCGAGCCGGCCTAACCCTGCGCCAGCACCTCGCGGCTGGCCCTTATCCGCTCGACCCGCCGCCCCTCCATCGCGATCACCTCGAACAGCCAGCCGGCGAACACGATGCGGTCGCCGGTGCGCGGCACCCGTTGCAGCAGCGCCAACACCAGCCCGGCCAAGGTGTGATAGCTGCCCTCCGCCGGCAGGTCGGGCAGCATGAGACGGGCCTTGACCTCGTCCATCGGCGTCATGCCATCCAGCAGCAGCACGCCGGGCGCCGCCGCAACAGCGTCCTCCTCGTCATCGTCCGGCTCGCCCACGATTGCCTCCAGGACGTCGGCAGCCGTCACCACGCCCTCGAAGCTGCCATATTCGTCGAGCACCAGCGCCAGTCCCATCTCGTCGTTCTTGAGTCGCTGCAGCGCGTCGAGCGCGGTCACCGTGTCGGGCATCACCATCGGCTGCCGCAGCACCGAGGCAATCGACAGCGGGCGGCCATCGATCACGCTGTCGAGCAGGTCCTTCGCCTGGACCACGCCGATCACATTATCCACCGCGCCGTCGCAGACCACGAACCGCGAGTGTGGCGAGTTCTTCAGCGTGTCGATGATCTCGTGCGGCGGGTCGGTGCGGTCGATCCAGTCCAGGTCGGTGCGTGGCGTCATGATGGCCCGCACCGGCTTATCGGCGAGGCGCAGCACGCGCTCGATCATGTCGCGCTCCTCGGCCTCCAGCACGCCGGTCTGCTCGCCTTCCGCCAGCAATGCCCGCAGTTCTTCTTCGGTCACGGTCTGCGGCCTCGAACGGTGCGCTCCCATCAGGCGCAGCACCGCCGCCGACGAGTGTGACAGAACCCACACGAACGGGCTGACGATCCCGGCCAGAATGGTCAACCAGCGTGCGACTGCGGCCGCAACCCGCTCCGGATCGCGTAAAGCAAGCTGCTTGGGCACCAGTTCACCCAGCACCAGGGTCAAATAGGTGATGAGGACCACCACCGCGAACAATGAGAGGCTGGCGGCGAGTGGACCCGGCACTCCAATGGCGGTTAGCAGCGGTGTCACCAAAACGGCCCCGCGGGCGCCGCCGAAGACGCCGGACAACACCGCCACCAGGGTGATGCCGACCTGCACCGTGGGTAGGAAGCGTTGCGGGTCCTCGGCCAGCACCCGCGCGCGGGCCGCGCCCGGAAAGCCCTTGCGTTCCAGCACCGTGAGGCGGGCGCGATTGGAGGAGACGACCGCCATCTCGCTCAATGCGAACAGCGCGTTGACGCCGATCAACGTCAGCACGACCACGATTTCGATCAGGATATCCATAGCCCGCCTGCCCCGTTGCACGTTGCCTCAGCATAGCCGCTCGCGGCTCGAAGCCGAACCCGATAAGCCTGCGGCCTTCCGTGCGTAGTCGTCCGCCACATCGAAGCATGAGGTTGCCATGTCCCACCGCCTGCCAAATACCGCCGTGATCCTGGGAGTTGCGGGGCTGATCTGGAAAGCCCCGTGCTGGAAAGCCCGGCGTTGGAAAGCCGGACGCCGGAGGGCATGGCAGTCACCACGCGGCGCGACACGGCCCGCCTGGTCGGCGGCGTGCTGCCCTCGTTGGTTGGCTGGGCGGCACTGATCGTCTCGCTGCTCGGATCGCCCGCCGCGGCGCTCGCCATCTTGATTGCGGGCTTTGTCGCCTTCACCGTCACCGAGGCCGAGTTGCGCCGCCGGACGCTGGTGCCGGCCGGCTATATGTGGCTGCGTTGGGGGCTCAGTGTCGTGGTGGTCCTGGTGTTGGCAACCGTGCTCACACTACGGCTTATTGGCGCACGTATCTTTTTTTGAACGTCGCACTGGAAATTATATGCGTTTCATGCTTAATTAACTATTCAAACTGTTCCAGGAGAGTGTTCGTGGACCCTACCGAGCCGTGCCGCATCATCGCCTTTCCAAAGCGCGTGGTCGCGGTGGAGTCCGACCAGGCGCGGTTGCAGCGGTCAATGACCTCGCTGCAGCAGGCGTTGCTTGAACAGGGCGAAGCAGTGGCGGCGTGGCGGCGCTCGATTGACGACCTGCGTGACGGGATGGCCACTCTACGTGGGTCGGTGCAGGTCTACCGCTCCGCCGTCGACAGGCTGACCGAACAGTGCTCGCCAGCCGCTTGCTAGTGATGGTTGTCGCGGTGGCGTCATTTGCCCTTGAAGCCGCCAGGTGTTTCAAGACGCCTCCAGCAAATACGGGGATCTCGACGTGAACAAAGAGACGCTGACCTATCAAGCCGACGGTCTCACTATGAAAAGCCAGCTGTTCTTCGAGCCGGCCGCTTCGCCCCTTCCCGGCGTATTGGTGTTTCCGGAGGCGTTTGGCCTCAGCGAGCACGCCCTTTCGCGTGCCGAGCGGCTGGCGGCGATGGGTTACGTGGCGCTCGCGTGCGACCTGCACGGAGATGGCGGCTTGGTTGACGATCTGGAAAAGGCTATCGGTCTGCTGCAGCCGCTGTTTGCCGATCCGTCACGCACGCGCGCCCGCGCTGCCGGCGGGTTACAGGCGCTGACCGCCCGCTCCGAGGTGGATACCGGACGCCTTGCCGCGATCGGTTTCTGCTTCGGCGGCACCATGGCGCTTGAGCTGGCGCGTGGCGGGGCCGACCTGAAGGCGGTCGTCGGGTTCCATTCGGGCCTCGGCACCGCAGCTCCGAAGACCGATGCCAAGTCGATCAAGGCGCGCGTGCTGGTCTGCATCGGCGCCGACGACCCGATGATCCCCGCCGAACAGCGCGCGGAGTTCGAGACCGAGATGCGCGATGCCGGCATCGATTGGCAAATGCACCTGTACGGCAAGACCGTACACAGCTTCACCAACCAGCAGGCCGCCAAGCGCGGTATGCCCGACGCTATCCGCTATAGCGCCGAAGCCGATGCCCGCTCCTGGGCCTCGATGCAGGAACTGTTCGGCGAAACGCTCGCTGCCTCGCGCTGACCGACGCGTTTTGCGATGGAGACGCACGGTATTCGCCCAGCCGTGCGTCTCACGGCATGGATTCAGTTGAAGTCGGTGGAGAGTCCTAGCTCGCGATGATGCTCGAACATCCGCGTCAGTTGGCCCGGCAGCACGCGCCCCAGCGATAGATCGACCGGCAGCGCATTTTCGGCAAAGAAGGCCACTTCCGACGTCTCCAGGCTAGCCTGTGCCGCCCCACCCACGATATCGCAGACGTAGAACAGCTTGGCGGCGCTGAAATAAGCCGGCGTGTGGCCCTGGCGCGTCCGATCCCAGACCGCCGCGACCTTGCGGACCGTAACCTCGAAGCCGCTCTCCTCGCGCACTTCCCTCACCACGTTCTCGGCCGGCGTAAGGTTCACATCGGCCCAACCGCCGGGCAGTGTCCAACGCCCCTCGTCCATCACCTCGCGCACCATCAGGATCTCGCCTTGCGCGTTGAACGCGGCGCCACGCACGTCGATCTTGGGCGTCGCATAGCCGGTTTCGCCCGCGAACAGGCCGGCGATGCGGTCAACGGGCTCCCCGGTGTGCGCGGCGGCGATGCGCGCGGCCAAATCGCGCAGGATTTCGTAGCGCTCGATGTCGTACGGGTCTCGGGTGAACGCCAAGCCGGTCTGCGCGATGCCTTGCAGCTCGCGCAGCCACCCCAGCCATGCCGGTTCGCCTGTCATGCCGCCGGCAATGGCCGCGGTCGCCGATGCTCGTCGATCGCCACGAAGACGAATATCCCCGCCGTCACCTTGGTGATGTCGTCGGAATGGCGCAGCCGGCGCCACGCCTCGATGGCGACGCGCATGGAAGTGCGGCCGGTCGAGAGGATCTGGGCGTAGATCGTGATTTCGTCGCCGACCGAAACCGGGCTGATGAATGTCATGCCTTCCACCGCGACCGTCGCCGCGCGCCCGCGCGCCCGGCGCAACGCGAGGTTGCCGCCGGCAAGATCCATCTGCGCCATCAGCCAACCGCCGAAGATGTCGCCGTTGGCGTTGGTGTCACTCGGCATGGCTATGGTGCGGATGGCGATTTCACCCTGCGGCGCGGCGGTTTCGGTCAAAACTGGCTCGGTCAAGACGGGTCCTCCAATCTGATCGCACGCAGCCGGGCGCCTTCCTCGTCCCAGCCGGCGCGAGTCTTGACGTTCAGGAACAGATGCACCGGACGTTCCAGCAGGCTTGCCAACTGCTCGCGCGCCCTCACTCCGATTTCGCGGATACGGCTGCCGCCGGCCCCGATCAGGATCGGCTTATGGCTGCCGCGAGCGACGTATACCGTGGCCTCGATCCGCACCGAGCCATCGGGACGCTCCTTGAAGCTTTCAGTCTCGACCGTGGCGCCGTATGGCACTTCCTCATGCGTCTGCAGGAAGATCTGCTCGCGCACGATCTCCGCCGCCAGCAGCCGGTCCGGCAGGTCGGTGAGGTCGTCGGGGGGGAACAGGTACGGCCCCGCCGGCATTGCCGCTGCCACCGCCGACTGGAACTCGGCCAACCCATCGCCAGTGGCAGCACTCACCATGTAGGTTTCGGCGAACGGCGCCAGCGCACTCAGCTCGGCCACCAGCGGCAGCAGCTGCGCCGGCGTCACTTCGTCTATCTTGTTTAGAACCAGCCACATACGCCCGCTGCGCTGTGACAGGCTGGCGGCGATGTCGCGCACCTGCGTGCGTACCCCAGCCTTGGCATCGACCAGGAACAACACCAGGTCGGCGTCTTCCGCCCCGGTCCACGCCGCGGCAACCATGGCGCGGTCCAGCTTGCGGCGCGGCTTGAAGATGCCGGGCGTGTCGACAAACAGGATCTGCGCGTCGTCGCGCATGACGATGCCGAGCACTCGAAATCGCGTCGTTTGGGCCTTGGGGCTGACGATCGACAGCTTGGCCCCGGCCATCCGGTTCAGCAGAGTCGACTTGCCAGCATTCGGCGCACCGACAATGGCAGCATAGCCGCAGCGCGTCGTCATGCCGTGAGAATCCCCATCAGGTGTTCCGCCGAGAGCCGCTCGGCCACACGCTTGCTGCCGGCGACGCCGATGCCCTGCCGCTCGCCCGCACTGACGCTCACAGTGAACATCGGATCGTGCGGCGGCCCTTCACATGCGACCTGTGCATAGACCGGGAGCGGCTGCCCGCGGCCCAACAGCCACTCCTGCAACGCCGTCTTGGCGTCCTTCGGCGGCTCGTTCTGTGTCTCCATCACCGCCTGCCAGGCACGGCGTATGAAGCGCCGTGGCGGGTTCAGGCCGGCGTCGAGATACATGGCCCCAATCAGCGCTTCCATGGCGTCGGCCAGCACGGTGGCGCGGTGGCGCACTCCGGCGCGTGACTCGCCCTCGGCCACCCACAACATCTCCGGCAAGCCGAGCCGCTCCGCAATATCGGCGATCACCGTCTGTGAAACCAGGTTGGCCAGCCGTGGGCCGAGCTGCCCTTCCTGTTCATGGGGAAACCGCTCCGCCAGCCACTCTGCCATGATAAGGCCGAGAACCCGGTCGCCCACGAACTCCAGCCGCTCGTTGGAGCCGGCGCCGGTGCTGCGCGCGGTGCGTCCGCGGGTAAGCCGCCGGCCGGTGACGGCGGAGCGATGGGTCAGCGCCTCACGCAGCAGGTCGGTTCGGGCGAACCGATGGCCGAGCAGGATTTCGCCGGCTTCGGCCGAGCGCTCAGGCTCCTGCAACGGGCCGGTGCCGGTCAGGAGATGCCCGAGAACAGGCGGCCCCAGCGGATCTCGAACGGCCATTCCCAAAACTCGTACCAAGGATGGGTCGCGTCGATGCTGAAGAAGATGAACTCCGCCCGACCAACCAAGTTCTCCAGCGGCACATACCCGACGGCATTGGGGACCCGGCTGTCCAGGCTGTTGTCGCGGTTGTCTCCCATCGCGAACACATAGCCTGGAGGAACATGGAACTCCTCGGTGTTGTCGAGCGGTTCATGGTCCGACATTTTCAGGATCGGATGTTGGCGACCGCCCGGCAGCGTCTCGATGTAACGCTTCTCGACGATCGGCGGTCCCTCGCCCTCGGCCGCGAAGGTGCCATCGGCCGTACGCTCGACTGCGGCGCCGTTGATGTAGAGTTGTCCGTCCTTCATCTGGATAGTGTCGCCGGGAAGGCCGATCAGCCGCTTGATGTAGTCGGTCGAGGTGTCGCGCGGCAGCTTGAACACGGCCACGTCGCCGCGCTTGGGCAGCGAGCCGAAGATGCGGCCGGAGAACAGAGGCGGCGACAGCGGCAATGAATAATGTGAGTAGCCATAGCTGAACTTCGAGACGAACAGGTAGTCGCCCACAAGAAGCGTCGGGATCATCGAGCCTGATGGGATGTTGAACGGCTCGAACGCCACAGTCCTGATGGCGAGTGCAATCAGGATGGCGTAAATGATCGTCTTGAAGTTGTCGACAAGACCGCAAGCCTTGCGTTTGGCGAGTGTGGTGGGAGCCATGCGAAAGCGCTGCCGATCTGAACGGGTTGAGGCCCGGATGAAGCCTACCGTTCCCGTTCTGTCAAGCGAACGGCAAGCCCGAAACGTCATCCGCTGAGATGATGACCTGCGCATATGCGTAAGGATGTTCGTCGGTCATCGTCAGGTCGAGTCGCACCCGCATCCCCACCGGCACCAGCGAAGCCAGGCGTGTCGCCGCGCCATCGGTCAGTTGCAGCGTCGGTTGCCCCCCCGGACGGTTGACCACGCCGATGTCGGACATATGCACGCCCCGCGCGAAGCCGGTGCCGAGCGCCTTGGCGCAAGCCTCCTTGGCCGCGAACCGCTTGGCGTAGGTGCCTTCGCGGGCGGCTCCGCTGCGGCGGTCGGCCCGAGCCCGTTCGACCGGCGTGAACACCCGCTGCAAAAAACGCTCGCCGAACCGTTCCATCGCCGCGGCAACCCTGCGGATGTCGCAGATATCGGAGCCAAGCCCCAGGATCACGAATGGATCATCCGCGTGCCCGCTCGACCTGATGGATGCCGCTGGCGACGCGCAAGCCGGCGATGACGGTGCCGAGGTGACGCACGTCACGCACCTCCACATCGACCAGCACCTCGAAGAAATCCGCCTGACGGTTGATCGTGCGCAGGCTTGAGACCGCGCCCTCGTGCTTGCTGATCGCGTTGGTGATCGCCGCCAGCACGCCCGATTCGTTGTGCGCGATCACGCTGACCCGCGCGGTGTGGCCGTCCGCCGCGTGCTCGCGCGAGCCTTTGCCGCCATGTTGGAACGCCGACGGCTCCCAGTCCACATCGAGGAACCGCTCCGGGCTGCTGGCGAAACCATCCAGCGTCGGGCAATCGCGAACGTGGATGGTGACGCCCTTGCCGGTGGTGACGATCCCGCAGATACGGTCACCCGGCACCGGATGGCAGCATCCGGCATAGAAGATCGCCATGCCTGGCACCAACCCGCTGATCGGCAGGTCGTGGCTGCCGCCAGGGGAGCGGGTGGCCGGGCGCGACGGGAGGTTCGGCATCATGCGCGGCGCACGGGACGCCTCGCGCAGTTCCGGGTAGGCCGCCGCCACGACCTCCTTGGCGGTAAGGTTGCCGTTGCCGATGGCCACGTACAAATCCGGCAGCGAGGCCCTCTGCAACGCCTTCAACGCCGGCTCCAGCGCCCGTTCCGACCCATCCACGCCTTCCTGGCGGAATGCCTTGGCCAGCGCCGCGCGGCCGTTGTCGAGGTGCAGTTGGCGCTGCTGCTGCTGCACGAAGCGACGGATGCGCGCCCGCGCCTTGCCGGTGACGGCGATGCGTTCCCATTGCGGGTTCGGCGTGCCGCCACGCGAGGTCATCACCTCGACCTGATCGCCGTTTTGCAGCTCGTATTTCAGCGGCAGCAGCCTGCCGTTGACCTTGGCCCCGACGCAGGTGTCGCCGACCTGGCTATGCACCGCATAGGCGAAGTCTATCGCCGTGGCGCCGCGGGGCAGTTGGATCAACTGGCCCTTCGGCGTGAAGCAGAACACCTGGTCCTGGTACAATTCGAGCTTGGTGTTGGTCAGGAACTCGTCGGGACTGGAGTTCTCCAGGATCTCCAGCAGGTCCTGTACCCAGGGGAACTGCCGCGCTTCCGTACCCGGCGCGTGCTGCTTGTAGGTCCAATGCGCCGCCAAGCCGTTCTCGGCCACATCCTGCATGTCGGCGGTGCGGATCTGCACTTCGATCTTCTGGTTGCGCGGCTCGCGCAGGGTGACGCCGGTGTGCAGGCTTTGGTAGCCATTCGACTTCGGCGTCGAGATGTAGTCCTTGAAGCGCCCGGCGATCACTGGATAAGCGGCGTGTACCGCGCCCAGGGCCATGTAGCAGGCTTCGCGTGACGGTACTACGATGCGGAACGCCATGATGTCGGACAGCTGCTCGAACTGCACGTTACGGCGCTGCATCTTCTCCCAGATGGAATAGGGCGACTTCTCGCGACCGGCGACGTCGGCCACTCCCACGCCACCCTCGATGCAGATGCGCGCGAGTTCGCTGCGCATCTCCTCGATCACGTCCGCACCCTGCCCGCGCAGGAAGTTCAGCCGCGCCTGGATGGTATCGTAGGCTTCCGGCTCGAGCTGCCGGAACGCCAGCGTCTGCAACTCGGTCTTAACGCTGTCCATGCCGATGCGCTCGGCGAGCGGGGCGTAGATGTCCATGGTCTCGCGTGCAATCCGCAACCGCCGTGGCGCCTGGGTCACGAACTGAAGCGTGCGCATGTTGTGCAGGCGGTCGGCGAGCTTGACCAGCAACACGCGGATGTCGCGGCTCATGGCCAGCACCAACTTGCGGAAGTTCTCCGCCTGTTTGGTGCGGTCCGACTGCAGTTCGAGTTGCGTCAGCTTGGTGACGCCGTCCACCAGGCCAGCGATCTCGGCGCCAAAGCGCCGCGACACCTCCGACAAGTGCAGGCCGGTGTCTTCCACCGTGTCGTGCAGCAATGCGGTGGCGATGCTGGCGGGATCGAGCCGGTAGTTCGCGAGAATACCCGCCACCGCCAGTGGATGAGTGATGTAAGGGTCGCCGTTATCGCGCAGTTGGCCGCGATGCGCCTGCTCTGCCGCGTTGTAGGCACTCTCGATCAACGACACGTCGGCGCGCGGGTCGATCCGGCGAACGATGGCAGTCAGGTCTCCGACGCTCCCAGCGGCCACTGCGGCACGTGCCGCAGCCCCGCTCGCAGCGCCGTCGGGAGCGAACGTCGACGCTCGTAAGTCAGGTCCCCGGGACGCGCCTGCGGTCACGGCGTCCGGCTAGCGACGGCCGCGGCCACCGAGTTCCGCCTCGATGGCAGCTTCGAGGTCTTCGGGCGCGATGTCCTCGCCCTCGACCGGTAGCAGGCTGGTTTCCTCCTCGGCGGACACGTCCTGCAACCCGAAAATGTTCTGGTCGGTGGGAATCAGGTCCATCACCTCCTCGTCGGCCGGCTCCGGTTCCGGCGCGCGCGACAACGACTTCATCAGGTCCGCATGAAGCCGCTCCACCGTCACGGTGCCGTCGGCGATCTCGCGCAAGGCCACGACCGGGTTCTTGTCGTCGTCGCGCTCGACGGTCATCTCCTCGCCACGGCTGAGGTTGCGGGCGCGCTGAGCGGCCAGCAGCACCAATTCGAAGCGGTTGGGGATTTTCTCTACGCAGTCTTCAACGGTGACGCGCGCCATGCGGCCAACCTCCGGTCAAGTTCGTTTGTCTATCGATGCGGGCGATCACGATATATAGCGGCACTCCGGCCCCACGGCAAGCATCGGTGCATTACAGCAACTTCACCCCCTGCGCCGGCAACGCCGCCAGCAGGTCTTCCACGCTGCGGCCAAGCACCGGATGCACCCAGTCGGATGCGATGTCGGCCACCGGCGCCAACACGAAGCGCCGCAGATGCGCGCGCGGATGTGGCAAGACGGGGTCGGGGGCGGTGCGCACCCGGTCGTTCATGCCGATCAGATCCAGATCGAGCGTGCGTGGCGCATCGGCCACGCTACGACGACGCCCGAACTCCGCTTCAATTCCAAGCAGCCGCATCAGCAGCCAAGCCGGGTCGGCGCGGCCATCCAACCGCACAGCGCCGTTCACGTAGGGCGGCTGCCCGGATGGCGGCATCGGTTCCGACACGTACCAGCGCGACACCGAAGTGACCGACAGCCCAGGAAGCTTCCGCATCGCCGCAATCGCCGCAAGGCACGTCTCAAGGGGAGACTGACCATTTGGCCCCGGCAGGTTGGCGCCGACCGCCACCAGAATCATTCGCCACCATCCTACCGCCAGATTCACTCTATGTTCAGCCTGGTCGAATATCCTATGTCACAGTAGCTGAACCGGTTCGGCTTCTGTGCGCTATTTCGGCCATACATTAGGATACGTTATGCCGCATTTCCTGGCCAGCGAGCGCACGGCGCTGTTTATCGACGGAGCCAATCTCTATTCGGCATCGCGCAACCTTGGCTTCGATGTGGATTACCGCGGCCTGCTACAGTATTTTCGCCGGCAGACCAATGTCCTGCGTGCCTATTACTATGCCGCTGTACTGGAGACTGAAGAATACTCGCCGCTCAAACCGTTAACCGACTGGCTGGCGTATAATGGCTACACGCTCGTCACCAAGCCGGCACGCGAGTTTACGGATGCCGCCGGGCGTCGCCGCGTAAAAGGCAACATGGACATCGAGCTTGCCATCGACATGCTGGAGCTGGCCGACAAGATCGAACATGCGGTGCTGTTCAGCGGCGATAGCGACTTCCGCCGGCTGGTGGAGGCCGTGCAACGGCGCGGCGTGCGCGTCTCGGTGATCTCCTCGATGCGCACCACGCCGCCGATGGCAGCCGACGACCTGCGCCGCCAAGCCGACCAGTTCATCGAGCTTGCCGAGATCGCCCCTGAGTTCACCCGCCGGCAGACCGAACCCCGGCCACCGCGCGTCGCGGGCCGCGCGCCGGATGCCTATGCCGAGCCGCCCGATGCCTGACACCCCGATGCCTGACACCCCGATGCCTGACACCCCGATGCCTGACACCCCGATGCCTGACACCCCGATGCCTGACACCCCGATGCCTGACACCCCGATGCCTGACACACTGGCAAATAATTCGCCCGAGACTGCGGCTGACTGGGAAGTCCCGTCGCATGATTGCCCGCTTTGTCCCCGGCTGGTGGCCTATCGCGAAGCCAACCGGGCGGCCAACCCCGGCTGGTTCAACGGACCCGTGCCGAGTTTCGGCCCGCCCGACGCCCAGTTGCTGGTGGTTGGAATGGCTCCTGGCGTGAAGGGCGCCAACCGCACCGGACGTCCGTTCACCGGCGATCACGCCGGCATCCTGCTCTACGAAACTTTGATCCAGGTCGGACTGGCGAGGGGTACTTACCGCGCCCAGCCCGATGACGGCATGACGTTGCACAACTGCCGCATCGTCAACGCGGTGCGGTGCGTGCCTCCGGCCAACCTGCCCGAACCGAAGGAGGTTGGCACCTGCAACCGCTTCCTGGTCCACGAGTTGGCGGCGATGACGGAGCTGAAGATCGTGCTGGCCTTGGGCGTGCTGGCACATGCCGCCGTGTTGCGCGCCTGCGGCATGTCGCCGACCCGCGTGAAGTTCAGCCACGGCGCGGTGCATACCCTGCCCGATGGCCTGACTCTGGCCGACAGCTACCACGTGTCGCGTTACAACACCTCCACCCGCCGGCTGACGCCGGAGATGTTTCAGGCCGTGGTGGTCGATCTCGCCAAGCGGCTGGAAGGCACCTGACGGCATGACCCTGAACGTCGCGGTGGTTGGGGCGGGAATGGCCGGGCTGACCTGTGCATTGGCGCTGGTACGAGGCGGCTGCAACGTCGCCGTCCTCGACAAAGGGCGCGCGGCTGGCGGACGTATCGCCACCCGCCGCATGGGCAGCGCCAGTTTCAACCACGGCGCTCAATACGCGAACGCCCGTTCGCCGGAGTTCCACCGCCTGATGACCGAGTTGCAGGCCGCTGGGGTGGCGGCGCCCTGGGAGGCGGCGCAGGACGGCGAGGATGTGCGTTGGGCCGGGATGCCGGGAATGAGCGCGATCCCCCGCCATCTGGCGCTGCAACTGCCGCGGCCGCCGCTGATGGATCGCCATGTCGGCTTCATGCACGCCGGCGCCGATGGCTGGATGCTGCGCCATCTTCCCGCGGCCGAGGCGTCGCCCGGCAGCGTGACTGACGTCGGCGGCGAACTGGCGGGGCCATTTCACGCGGTGCTCCTGGCGATCCCCGCGCCGCAGGCGGTGCCGTTGCTGGCAGCGATCCGCCATGACTTCGCAGATCGTGCAGCCGTCGCGCGCTATGCGCCGTGCTGGGCGGGGATGGCCGACTTTGCCGAGACGATCGAGGCGCCCGACACGCAACGCCGCCGGGATGGCGACCCGCTTGGCTGGGTCGCCAGGGAGTCGTCGCGTCCCGGCCACCCCGGCGGTCCCGACAGTTGGGCGCTGCACGCCACGGCCGAATGGAGCCGCGCCAACCTGGAGCGAGACAGCGCCGCGGTCGCGGCCGAGCTGGTGACGGCATTCCAGGACATCACTGGCGCACCCTCGCCCATCCAATCCACGGCTCGGCGTTGGCGTTACGCGCTGGTCGAGCAGCCGCTTGGCGAGCCGTGCCTGTGGGACGCCGAACGCCGCATCGGCGCTTGCGGCGACTGGTGCCTCGGCGGACGGGTCGAGGCGGCATTCACTTCGGGCGCCGCGCTTGCCGCCGCAGTGCTGTCACATCCATAATCGCGCGTGAGCGACGAACGGGCCATCGAGACTGAGATCATCCGGTTGACCGGCGAGCGCGGCGCGGACGCCTCGATCTGCCCCAGCGAGGTCGCGCGTGCAATGAGCCCGGAGTGGCGGCAACTGCTGACGGCCGTGCGGCGCGCGGCAATCCGCCTGGCAGAGGCCGGGCGTATCGATATCCTGCGAAAAGGCAAGCCGGTGACCGGCGAAGCTGTCCGCGGCGTGATCCGCCTGCGCATCCGGCCGCCCGAATGAGGCGGATCGCGACGTTGCTGGTCGGCCTTGCGTTACCCGGATGTTCCGGCCAGGGCGCCCATGGCGTGCCGATGCAGCCGCCGATGGACATGGCCCACCTGATCCGCCCGTCCACGCCAAACACCGCGCTCGCTGCTCCCGCCGGGTTCTCGCCTGCCCCCGACATCGTGACGCGGCGCTACGACCTGGCGCCGGAAGCGTTGTATGCGACGCTACGCCGGGTGGCGGGCCGGCAGCCGCGCACCTTCGAGCAGGTCGCCTACGACGACCGCCTGCAGGCGCACTATGTGGCGCGCAGCATGTTGATGAATTTCCCCGATTTAATCGCCATGCAGGTTAACTCCGACAGCACTCTCGTGCTTTGGTCACGCAGCGTATACGGGCGCTCCGACCTCGGCGTGAACCGCCGCCGGCTCACCGCCTGGCTTGGCGCGCTGGATACGACGCTCGCTACCCACTGACCGGAGTCTTCCCTGGATGCGCGGCGTAGGTTCGTTCCTGGCTGATACCTGGCGTCTCTCGAAGCCTTACTTCGTCTCCTCCGAGGAGCGCTGGTCGGCGCGCGGGCTGCTGCTGACCTGCCTGGTAATGCGGCTGCTGATGGTTCAGCTCACCGTCTATCTCAGCTATTGGAGCAACGCCTTCTTCACCAGCCTGCAGGACAAGGACTGGAACAGCTTCGTCAGCCTGCTGATCTCGTACAAGCCGACCCCCGCCCGCATCCTGCCCGGCTTCGTCTATCTGGTCGTGGTGTTCATCGTGATCGCGGTCTACCGCGTCTACCTCACGCAGTTGCTGCAAATCCGCTGGCGTCGCTGGATGACCCGCAACTTCATCGATCGGTGGATGTCGGAGCGGGTCTATTACCGCCTTAGCCTGGTAGCGCCTGGCGACGCCCGCGGCATCACCACCGACAACCCCGACCAGCGCATTGCCGAGGACATCCGCGACTTCATCGGCGACGGCGTGGTCGGCACCCAGGGCGTGCTGTTCTTCGGCATCGACTTCATCGCCAACATCGTCTCGCTCTACAAGTTCATGTTCATCCTGGTGGCGCTGTCCGGCCCGATCACCCTGTGGGGCTGGACCATCCCGGTCTACATGGTCTGGGTCGCCATCCTGTATTCGATCGTCGGCACCACCCTCACCCATCTGGTCGGGCGCAAGCTGGTGCCGCTCAACTTCCTCAAGCAACGGGTGGAAGCGGACTTCCGCTTCGCACTGGTGCGCCTGCGCGAGAATACCGAGGGCGTCGCGCTGTATTCGGGCGAGGCGGAGGAGCGGCGCGGCTTGGGGCTGCGGTTCGAGGCGTTGGTCAGCAACTGGTGGGGGCTGATGCGCCGGACCAAGTACCTGAACGCGCTGACCGCCGGCTATGGCCAGCTTGCCGGCATTTTCCCGTTGATCGCCGCCGCGCCGCAGTTCTTCTTCGGCAGACTGACGCTTGGCGCCCTGACGCAGACCGCCGATGCGTTCGGTCAGGTGCAGGGGTCGATGTCCTGGTTCGTCGACAACTACAACGGCCTCGCGGTCTGGCGCGCCACGGTCGACCGGCTCGCCTCGTTCAAGGCGGCCATGGACGGCGCCCATGCCGCCGCCGCCAAGGGCGTCAACATGGAGGCTCGTCCCGGCGACACCTACGCGCTGCACGATGCCACAATCGATCTCCCCAATGGCGAGCGGCTGCTGTCGCACTCCAACCTGGCATTCGTTCAGGGGCAGTCGGTGGTGGTGACCGGGCGCTCCGGAGCCGGCAAGTCCACGCTGTTCCGTGCCCTGGCCGGCATCTGGCCGTTTGGCGAGGGGCATGTGCAGCGCCCCCGCGGCACCAGCCTGTTCCTGCCGCAACGTCCCTACATCCCGCTCGGCACCCTGCGCCATGCGCTCACCTATCCCCGAGCCGGGGACGCCTACGACGATGCAACGGTGCGCGCGGCGCTGCAGGATTGCGGCCTGGCGCATCTGTCCGACCGGCTCGATCAGGAGGACAGTTGGACCCAACGCCTGTCCGGCGGCGAGTTGCAGCGCGTGGCGATTGCCCGCGCGCTGCTGGCCCGGCCGGATTGGCTGTTCCTCGACGAAGCCACCGCAAACCTAGACCCCGATGCCGAGGCGGCGATGTATCGCACGCTGATGGAACGTTTGCCGGCCACGACCATCATCTCGATCGCACACCGCCCGGCGGTGGCGGCGCATCACGACCTGCATCTGCGGTTCGAGCGGCCGCCTGGGCGCTTGGTGCCGGTTGGCCGGGAAACGGCGGCGGCGGCTGACTGAGACGACCGTTCCGTCAGCCGGGTAGCGGTCGTCCGTTACGCCCGGAGCGCCGCCAGCAAGGCGTTGCCATATCGGCCAAGCTTGGCGGCGCCCACTCCCTTGATGCCACCCAGTTCGTCCAGCGTGCGTGGGCGTGCCTCGGCGACGTCGCGCAAGACGCTGTCGTGGAAAATCAGGTAGGGCGGAACCCCTTGCGCCTTGGCCTCGCCGGTGCGCCAGGAACGCAACGCCTCGAACACCGGCCCGCCTGCCGCCGGAGCGGCGCCGACGACCGCCGCCGCGCGGGGACGGCTGCCACGCTCACGCACCGTTGGCGGCGGGTCGTCGCGCAACATCAACCGCTGCTCGCCGCGCAGGATGCCGCGGGCCTTGTCGGCCACCAGCAGCAGCGTCTTGTGCTCGGGATCGACCGCCAATGCTCCGTGCGCCAGCAGTTGCCGCTGCACGCCGCGCCAGAACTGCAGCGAACGGTCGCGGCCCGCGCCGAACACCGCAAGCTTGTCGTGACCCCAGCGCGTCGCCGCATCGCTCGCCTCGCCCAGCAGCACGCCGATCACATGCAGGCCGCCAAACCGCTGGCCGGTCCGGAACACCGCGCTCAGCAGCTTCTGCGCCTCGACCGTGCCATCGAACACGCGCACCGGGTTGGCGCAGTTGTCGCAATGCCCGCACGGCTCCGGCAACTCCTCGCCGAAACAGGCGAGCAGCGAGCGGGTGCGGCAGCCGGCGGTCTCGGTCAGCGCCACCATCGTCTCCAGCCGCTGACGCATCACCTCCTTCTGCTGCGCGGGGGCCGAGGACATCTGCAGGAAATGCCGCGCGCGCGCGACATCCTCGAAGCCGTGCAGCAGCAGCGTGTCGGATACCTCGCCGTCGCGGCCGGCGCGGCCGATCTGCTGGTAGTACGCCTCCGGGCTGTCGGGCATGTCGAGATGCGCCACGAAGCGCACGTCGGGACGGTCGATGCCCATGCCGAAGGCAATGGTGGCGACCATGACCACGGCCTCACCGGAACGGAAGCGCGTCAGGGCCGCGCGCTTGTCGACAGGCGGCACGCCGGCGTGGAACACCACCGCCGGCAGCCCCTTGCCGATCAGGCTCGCCGCCACTCGCTCGGTCTTGGCGCGACTGCCGCAATAGACGATCCCGGCCTGGCCCGGATGCCGCTTGATCAGCGCCATCAACTGCGCCGTCTCGCTATCCTTGGGGAGGGCGGCGATGTGCAGGTTGGCGCGGTGGAAGCTGGCCGAGAACACCCGCGCATCCTGCATCCCCAACGATGCCAGGATATCGACCCTGGTGCGCGGATCGGCGGTCGCGGTCAGCGCCACTCTCGGCACTCCGGGAAACCGCTCCGGCAGCCGCGCCAACATGCGGTATTCGGGGCGGAACTCGTGGCCCCACTGGCTCACGCAATGCGCCTCGTCGATGGCGATCAACGCGATGTGGCGGCGCAACAGCCGCTCCTGCGTGCCGGCGCTGAGCAGCCGCTCCGGCGAGACATACAGCAGGTCGAGGTGCCCGGCGTCCAGCTCACGCCCGACGGCAGCCGCCTCGCCCGGCTCCAGTTCGGAGTGCAGCGCTCCGGCGGCGACTCCCAACTGGCGGAGCGCCGCCACCTGATCGTCCATCAGCGCGATCAGCGGCGACACCACGACGGCAGTGCCGCGGCGGCATAACGCGGGCACCTGGTAGCAGATGCTCTTGCCACCGCCGGTCGGCATCAGCACCAGGGCGTCGCCGCCGTTGGCGACGTGCTCGACCGCGTCCTCCTGCAGGCCGCGAAATGCCGGAAAGCCAAAAACTCGGTGCAGGACCTCGCGCGGCGAGGCCTCATTGAGTGTGGGAGAAGCCGACATCAGGGAGCGATGCTGATGTCCACTCGCCGCGCCTGGACCGGATCGAGCGCGTAATTGACCGGCCCCTTGCCGCTTGGCCGAATGCGGCTGCCATCGACGCCAGCCTTGCGCAGCGCATCGGCCACCACATGCGCGCGCGTCGCGGAGAGTGCGAAGTTGGTCGGCAGGCTGGTGTCCGCGGCCGAGTAGCCGGAGACGTAGACGGTCGCCGCCGGATGGTCGTTGGCGCTCTTCGCCGCATGGGTGACGGTCTCCTGCGCCGAACCGTCAAGCTGAGCTGAAAGATCAGTGAAGAACACGACGAATGTTCTCGACTCCGAGGGGTAGAGCATGCCGCAGGCAGCCACCAGCGGCAGGCCGAGCATCAGGAAAGCAGTGACGGCACGACGGCGCATCGGGTGTCCTCCAGGCGTTCGCGCCTTCCTGCCTTGCGGCGGCGGCGCGCGTCAATGATCGTCGGCAGCCGCGCAGTGAAATGATCTTCAGTAGCCGCGCTGCGGATCATATAGGTTCGGCAGCGCTGCCCCGCGCCTGTCGCCTGCGATAATGTCGGCGACGTAATGTGCCCGCCCCTGACGTGGACCATAGGCCGCACCGTGCGCGGTCACGATGATCTGGGGATGCGACCAGATCGGATCGCCCGGCGCGAGCGGCTCCGGATCGAACACGTCGAGCACCGCGCCACTCAGTTGCCCGCAATCAAGTGCTGCCACCAAATCGGCCAGCTTCAGGTGGCTGCCACGCCCCGCGTTGACCAGGCCCGCCCCGCGCGGCAACTGCGCCAGCGTCTCTGCGCATAGGATGCCCATGGTGGCCGGCGTCTCCGGCAGCAGGTTCACCAGGATGTCGGTCCGGGCAAGAAAGCCATTGCGTTCGGCATCGCCCGCGTAGCATTCGACGCCGGGCAGCGCCTTGCGCGTGGCCGACCATCCGGCCAGCGTGAAGCCGATGCCGGCGAGCGCCGGAACGCAGGCGCTGCCAAGCCGACCCAGCCCCATCAGCCCCACGCAAGCCTGCCGCGCCGTGCGCTTGCTGGCGAACTCGGCCCACGCGCCAGCACGCTGGTTGGCCAGGCTGCGCGGCAACTCCCGCAGCAGAGCCAGGCTCGCCATGCAGACGTATTCGGCCATCAACTGCGCCGCGTCCTCGGTCACCAGCCGCACCAGCGCGAGGCCCGGCGGCAGCGTGGGATCGCAGGTGATGTGGCCGACTCCGGCGCCATCGCTGCACACCAGCCGCAAATTGGGCAGCGCCGCCAGTCGGCCATGATCCGGCTGCCACACGAAGGCATATCGCACCTGCGCCCGATCTACCGTGGGATCGTCCCACCAGCGCACGTCGAGGTCGGGTGCAAACTGGCCGAACCAGCGCCGCCATTCCGGCATCGCCTCCTCGCCGCCGGATTTGACCAGCAGCAGCGGTGCGGCCGAAGCTGCCGGCGCAGATGACACACCCATTCGCTCCCGATTTCCGCGCGCAACCTTACTGGTGGGACGCCGCTCCGCCCAGCCCGCATCCGGCGGCATTGCCGGCATCGGGCGACATCGTGGTGGTGGGCGGCGGCTACGCCGGGCTTTCGGCCGCGCTCAGCGTGCAGCGACTCGGCCGCGACGCCGTGGTGCTCGATGCCGAGCGCATCGGTTGGGGCGCCAGCTCGCGCAACGGCGGCATGGTCTCGGGCGGCTTGAAGCTCGCCTCGGCTGCGCTGGAACAGCGGTTCGGCGCCACGCAAGGCACTGCCATCGCCGCTGCCGCCGCCGCTTCGTTCCCATTTATCGAGGCGCTCATCGCACGCGAGGACATCGACTGCGAGTATGTGCGTTGCGGCCGTTTCGTGCCGGCCTGGACGCCCGCGCATCACCGCGCCTTGGCCGCCAAGGCGCCGCACATTGCGGGCATCACCGGCCTGCCGACGCGGATGGTGGCCCGTGCCGATCAGCGTGCCGAGTTGGGCTCGGATTTCTACCACGGCGGCATGGTGGCCGAGGCGACCGGCTCGCTGCATCCCGGCCGTTACGCGAGAGGCTTGGCGGAGGCGGCGGCGAAGGCCGGAGCTACTTTGGTCGACGGCGTGCGGGTAGCGGCGATCCGGCGGGAGGCGGGCGGCTTCGTGCTGCACACCGACCGTGGCGCGATCGAGGCGCGGCATGTGCTGGTGGCCACCAACGGCTATTCCGCCGGCGCGCGCGCGGGCACCGCGATGCCCTGGCTGGCACGCCGCCTGGTGCCGGTCGCCAGTTATATCGTCGCGACCGAGGCGCTCGACCGCGAGCGGGTCCGGGCGCTGTTCCCGACCGGGCGCATGATCGCCGACACGCGGCGGGTGTTGAATTACTTCCGCCCAAGTCCGGATGGCAGCCGTGTGCTGTGGGGCGGCCGCGCCAGCTTCCGCACCTCCGCACGGACGCCGGAAGCAGCGGCGCCGGTGCTGTGGCGCACCATGACCGAGGTGTTTCCGAGCCTGCGTGATGTCGCCATCACCCATGCCTGGACCGGCAACGTCGCGTTCACCTTCGACGGGCTGCCGCATCTGGGCGTGCACGAGGGAGTGCATTACGCGGCGGGTTGCCAGGGCTCCGGCGTGGCGATGGCCAGTTGGCTCGGTCACCAGGCGGCGCTGAAGATCACGCGGTCGGCCAACGAGGCGTTCGCGCTCGACGGGCTGCGGATGCCGACGCTGCCGGGTTATCGCGGCCGGCCCTGGTTTTTGCCGGTCGTCGGAGAATGGATGCGGCTACGCGATCGGCTCGACCGCGCGCTGGCCTAGGCCCAACGGCGCGGTGATGCGAACGAAGCGCCTGCACAGCAGCACCGCCGCCACCGTGAGGCCGGCAATCAGGCCGATCCACATGCCCGGAGCCTGCAAGCCGGCGCGGGTGGCAAGCCATACCCCGACCGGCATCCCGACCACCCAGTAGGCAAAGCCGGTGACGAGCATGACCGCCCTAGTGTCCTTGAGCCCACGCAGCGCGCCGCTGGCGGTAACCTGCAGCGCGTCGGAGAACTGGAATACCCCCGCCAGCCGCAGCAACAAGGTCGCACGGGCGACGACCTCCGGGTCGTTGGTGTACCAGCCGGCGACGACGTCCGGCAAACCCAGCAGCACCGCGCTGGAAGCCACCTGCAGCGCCAGCGCCAGCCCCATGCCGGAGAAGCCGGCGCGGCGCACGCCGAGCGGGTCGCCGCGCCCGGCCGCGTTGCCGACGCGCACGGTGATCGCGAACGACAACCCCATCGGCACCATGAAGGTGAACGCCGCGATGCTGATGGCGATCTGGTGCCCGCCCGCCGCCGCCTCGCCGAAACCGCCGATGACCAGGGCCGCCGTGGTGAACAGGCTGGACTCGAGCAACTGGCTGACCGCGATCGGCACCCCCACCCGCAGCAACCCGGCAATCACCCGCGGGTCCGGGAGGCGACGCCCCAGTCCCCAGCCAATGCCGCGATAGCGCCCGGAGCAAGCCAGCCAAAGCGCGATGCCGGCGAGTTGCAGCCAGGTCACGATAGCGGTGGCGATGCCGCTGCCGCGCGCGCCCAGCATCGGCATCCCCAGGCGGCCATACATCAGGACGTACCCGATCGGCGCCAGCAACAGCAGGCCGAGCACGCCGAACGCCATGCTGGGCCGCGGCATCGACAACCCCTCGCTGAAGCCGCGGCAGGTCAGATAAAGGCTTAACGCCGGCGCGCCGAAGCTGATCGCCCGCAGGAACGCCGCCGCATCGGGCTGCAACGACGGTGAGACGCCGCTCGCCCGGACCAGTTCGGGACCGCCCCAGCGCACCAGGACCATCAGCGCCAAGCCGACCGCGAGGGCGAGCCACAACGCCTGCCGGAACACCGCTCCCACCTCCGTGCGCCGGCCGGCTCCGTCGAGCTGCGCCACTGCCGGCGGCAACGCGTACGACATGCCGTAGGAGGCCATCAACGCCAGCCCCCACACGCTGCCTCCAATCGCGACCGACGCCAGCACATGCGCGTCGAGGTGGCCGGCCAGCAGCACGTCGACCAGGTTCTGGCCCATGACGCAAAGCTGGCCCACGACGATCGGCGCGGCCAGCAACGCCGTGGCGCGCAACTCCGTGCGCCAGGGACGGGGGTCGGTGCCCTTGTCGGTTTCGGAAGCGGCAAACATGAGGCTCATCCGGCCTCATACGTCGCCGACGCCGACCCGGCAAACGACACCTGCGCGACTTTGGATCAGTCTGCTCGGTCAGCTTCGCAGCAGGGGCGAAGGCGCGTTCAGCGGCCAGGCGGTGGCGCGGTCATAGGCGTATGCCAGTTCGAGGCAGGCGCGTTCGGCATGTGGGGCGGCGATGATCTGGATGCCCATGGCGCGTCCAGCCGGATCAAAGCCCGCTGGAGCCGCCAGCGCCGGGCAACCCGCCATGGTGGCCGGGACCATCACCTTCATCCAGGCGTGATAGGAGGTCATCGCACATCCGGCGATGACCTTGGGCCATGGCTGTTCGATCGGGAATGCGAACACCTGGGCAGTCGGCAAGATAAGGAAGTCGTATCGCCCAAGAAAGTCGCGCGTCGCGGCCGTCCACTCGGCACGGACCGCGGACGCCAGCAGGACGTCATGCGCCGTCAGCGCCATGGCGCTCTCGACCTCGTATACGGCTTCCGGCTTCAGCATCGCGCGGCGTTGCGGGTCACGGTAGTGCTCCAACAGGGAGAACCCGGTCTGCCACCCGCGCAGCACCAGAAACGCCTGCCACAGCCGCTCGTAGTCGAACGCCGGAGCGGCTTCCTCGATCACGCACCCCTGTTGCTCGAAGACGCCAAGCGCGGTCCGGCACAGGTCGAGCACGCCCGGCTCGAACGGCAACGCGCCACCCAGATTGCCACCCCACGCAATGCGCGTGCCGCTTATGTCTCGCCCAAAAGGCGCCGCAAGCACTTTGGGGTCGTCGCGGCTGGAAAGTGGCTCGCTGGGGTCGAACCCGGCCTGCACCGACAGCAACAGCGCGAGGTCGGGCACGTTGCGCGCCATCGGACCAAGCACGCTCATCGACCCCAACCACGGATCACGCTCGCCGGACGGCACCCGCCCGATGCTGGAACGCAAGCCGAACACGTTGTTCCATCCCGCCGGGTTGCGCAGCGAGCCGCCGAAATCGCTGCCATCGGCAACCGCCAGCATACCTGTCGCCAGTGCCACTGCGGCGCCACCGCTGCTGCCGCCGGCCGTCAGGTTCTGGTCGTAGGCGTTGCGCGTCGCGCCATACACGCTGTTGTAGGTCTGTGACCCCAGCGCAAACTCCGGCACGTTGGTCTTGCCGATCGGGATGCCGCCGGCGGCGCGCAACCGCCCCACCATGAGGCAATCCGCATCGGGAACATGGTCGCGGAAGATCGGCGAGCCCTTGGTGGTGCGGATGCCGCGCACCGCTTCCATGTCCTTGATCGCCAGCGGCAGGCCGAACAATGGGCCGACCACTTCGCCGCGCGCCAGGCGGTCGTCGTGCGCCTGGGCCTCGGCCAGCAACTCGCCGGCGTCGCGCAGTGCCACGATAGCGTTCACTGCGGGGTTGACCGAGGCAATCCGCTCCAGCGTCGCCCGCATCAACTCGACACAAGACGATTTGCGGCTACGGATCGCCGCGAGCTGGCTGACCGCGCTCTGCGCGAGCAAGTCGGAGGTCAGTGGATTTCGCCCGCCCCGCGCAGCGCCTCGCGCATTTTCGCCGCGCTGAAGCCGCCGGCCCGCGCAATGTCCAGGATCACCTTCTCGCGCCGCATCACCAGGTCGATGGCCGCCGGCAGCTTGGCCACCGCGTCGGCCGGGATCACCACGGCGCCATGGTAGTCGGCGTGGATGACATCGTCATGCACCACCAGCATTCCCGCGACATTCACCTCGACGCGCATGGCCAGCATGTGGACATGCGCGTGGCTCGGCACCACGCCTTGCCCCACGATCTGAAAGCCCGCCGCCAGCATGTCCACGTCGCGGTAGGAGCCATTGGTGACGCAGCCGGCGACACCCAGCGCGAGATGCACCGTCGACTGCACCTCGCCCCAGAAAGCCCCGAAGCCGGGCTGGTCATCGATGTCCTGCAACACCGCGACGGTCGGCAGCTCCGTCGCGGCCACGTACTCGTACCATTCCTCGCGCGACGGGATCTCCCCGCGCGCCGGCTCGCGGCTGCGGATCGTTCCGGTGCGGGCCAGGCCTACGATCGGCGGCAGCGCGTGGTTGGCGGGCGCCAGCGGTCGCGTGGTGAACCCGGTCGCGCGGCGCTCCGGCACGATCAGCTCCAGCCCGTTGCAGATGGTCGGCGTGTCCCATTGCCGCAGCGTCTCGAGATCGGCGCGTGAGAACGACATCGCTGTCAGGCCGCGATCTCGGCCAATGGGTCGGCGCTCGCCTTGACCGCGCGTTTGGCCATGACGCCGACCAGATGCGCGCGATAGGCGGCGCTGCCGTGCATGTCGGCGTTCATGTCGTCGGCGGGCGTGGCGATGCCGTCCAGCGCCTCGGGCGACCAGTTTGCCGCCAGCGCCTGCTCGAACGCGGCATGGCGGAACACGCCGCCCTGCCCCGCACCGGTCACGGCGACGCGCACCCCATGCGGCCCTTTCGCCACGAACACGCCGACCATGGCGTAACGCGAGGCCGGGTTGGCGAACTTGGCGTAGGCGGCCTTCTCGGGGATCGGGAAGCTCACCGACACGATGATCTCGTCCGGTTCCAGGGCGGTCGTGAACATGCCCTGGAAGTAGTCGTCGGCGGCAATCTCGCGGCGGTCGGTCTTGATGGTGGCGCCCATCGCCAGCACCGCGGATGGGTAGCAGGCCGACGGGTCGTTGTTGGCCAGGCTACCGCCCAGGGTGCCGCGATGGCGCACCTGAATGTCGCCGATATTGACCGCCAGATGCACCAGCCCGGGGATCGCCTCCGCCACCAGCGGCGACAAGGCCACGTCGCGGTGGGTGGTCATGGCGCCGATCACCAGCCGGTCACCCTCGCGCGAAACGCCGCTCAGGCCGAGCTTGGACAGATCGACGACGGTGGAAGGCTTGTTCAACCGCTGCTTCAACACCGGGATGAAGGTCTGGCCGCCGGCGAGCGCCTTGGCGTCGTTGTCGCCGCTGCCCAGCAGCGTCACGGCGTCGGACAGGCTGGCCGGCGTGGCGTAAGCGAAATCGTACATGATTGGTTGATCCTATTCGGCCGCGATCGCCAGTTCCTTGCCGTGCATGACCGGCCAGGCCGCGGCGATCGCCTTGACGATATTGTGGTAGCCGGTGCAGCGGCAGAGGTTGCCTTCAAGGCCGTGCCTGATTTGCGTCTCGGTCAGGCCTTCCGGGTGGCTCATCACGAGGTCGATGGCGCTCATCACCATGCCTGGCGTGCAGAACCCGCACTGCAAGGCGTGGTATTCGCGGAACATCTCCTGCATCGGATGCAGCGTGCCGTCGGCGGCGGCAAGTCCCTCGATGGTGGTGACGTCGCTGCCATCGGCCTGCATGGCCAGCATGGTGCAGGACTTCACCGACGTGCCGTCGATATGGACCACGCAGGCGCCGCACTGGCTGGTGTCGCAGCCGACATGGGTGCCGGTGAGGGAAAGCTTCTCGCGCAGCAGTTCGACCAGCAGGGTCCGCGCCTCGACTTCGACCGTCCTCTGCTTGCCGTTGACCATAAGATTGACCTGAGGCATCGCGCCTTCTCCCGGATATCTTGAAACCGGCGTCGACACCGATCGCCAGGATGATCGTCCTTGAGCGGTAAGCTGGTCAAGCGCGGCCGGGAGAAGAACCCGCCCCGATACCGAAGTTGCAATGATCGCTTACGGGCTTTCTTTGCCGGCTGGGGTCGTCTAGGTGCGGCTGGTGCAAACCTTGCTCGAACGCTCCTTTTCTCCCGCGACGCTGGTGCTGGTGCGGCAGTTCGCCCGCTTCGGCGTGGTCGGCGTGTTCGGCCTGCTGGTCGACACCGCCGTGGTCTATGCGCTGCGTGGCGCCCTGGGCCTGTACTGGGCCGGATTGGCGTCGTTCATGGTGGCGGCAACCGCCAACTGGATGGTGCACCGCGCCTGGACGTTCCGCGGCCTGGGCAGCCACCGGCCGCGCCATCACCAATGGGCGCGGTTCGTGGCCGCCAACACGCTCGGCTTCCTGGTGAACCGCGGCGTCTACGTGGCGCTGGTGACTTGGGTGGTGATCTGTGCCGCGCAGCCGGTGCTGGCGATTGCAGCCGGCGCCGTCGCCAGCATGTCGATCAACTTCGTGATGTCCCGGCGCCTGGTATTCCGGTGAACGCGCGCCGTAGCGTGGCGGTGGCCGCCGCTGGCTTCGCGACCTTCGTCAACCTGTACACCCCCCAAGCCATCCTGCCGCTGCTGGCCGCGACGTTTCACGCCAGCGAAGAGGGCACCAGCCTTTCGGTGACGGTCTCGCTGCTCGCGGTGGCGCTGGTGGCGCCGTTCGCCGGCGGCGTCTCCGACCGGCTGGGGCGCAAGCGGGTCATCGTGACGGCGGCCTTTCTGCTGGTCCTGCCGACGTTCATGGTGGCCTTGGCGCCCAGTCTTCCGGTGCTGCTTGCCTGGCGCTTCGCACAGGGATTGCTGCTGCCGTTCATCTTCGCGGTCGCAATCGCCTACATCGCCGACGAATGCGACGGCCCCGATGCCATCCGGACCACCGGCCTCTACGCCTCCGGCACTATCGTCGGCGGTTTCAGTGGGCGATTCCTGGCCGGCATCATGTCCGAACTCGCGGGTTGGCGGGCAGCGTTCGCCATGCTGGCTCTGCTCACGGCATTGGCGGCGGCGGTGATTGCGCTCGCCATGCCGGTGGAGCGTCGGTTTCGCCCCATGACCGGCGGCTTGCGGGCCACCATCGCGGCCTACCTGGAGCATCTGAAGAACCGGCGGCTGCTGGCGACCTGTGCGGTCGGGTTCGGGATGCTGTTTTCGCTGGTCGCCAGCTTCACCTTCATCAACTTCCGGTTCGCGGCGGCGCCGTTCGATCTCGGCCCGGCGCAACTCGGCTCGGTGTTCGCCGTGTACCTGCTGGGCGCCGTGGCAGCCCCGCTGGCGTCCAGCCTCGCCGCCCGCATCGGCCGCCGGCCGACCATGGTGATTGGAGCGACCTGCTCCATCATCGGCCTGTTGTTCACGTTGTCGGCGTCGCTGGCCGTGGCGATCGCCGGCCTGGCCGCAACCTGCGTGGGCCTGTTCGTGACCCAGGCACTGTCGCTGAGCTTCATCGGCGTCACCGTGCGGCAGGCGAAGTCGGCGGCGGTCGGCCTGTATGTGACCATCTACTATGTCGGCGGCGCCATCGGCGGCGTGGTGCCGCTCGGGCTTTGGCACTCGTATGGCTGGCCCGGCGTGGTGGCGCTGGTGATCGCCGTGCTGTTCGGCATGGCCGCCACCGCGGTCACCTTCTGGCGGCCCGCCTAGCATCGGTTGCACATCGCGATATGAGCGGTTAGCGTGAACGGGTTCGCGAGAGAGAGCACGACGCCGTGCCGCCGAAGGGGCAACCACCCGGGACACTCTCAGGCAGAAGGATCGCGGACGGGCAATTTCTGGAGAGCGGTGAACCCTCACCCGCCGAAGGAGCAAACCGACCGTCCGGTCCGCGGACGGCGGTGAAACTTTCAGGCCCCATGACAGAACCGGGTCGGTTGCAACGTGCGAAGCATGTGCGGCCGCTCGTCATGGAGCCGCCTATGAACGCGATCCCGCGCCGCGCCGCATCCCGCCCCGACGTCATCGTGCTGGGGGCCGGCATCGTCGGCGTCTCGACCGCCTACCACCTGTCGCGCCAGGGCCTCGACGTGCTGGTGATCGACCGGCTGCCGGGCGCCGGGCTCGACACCTCGTTCGCCAATGGCGGCCAGGTTTCGGTCTGCCACGCCGAGCCATGGGCCAACCCCGCGGCGCCGCTCAAGATCCTCAAATGGCTCGGGCGCGACGACAGCCCGCTATTGTTCCGGCCGCGCTTCGATCCCGGCCAGTGGCTGTGGCTGATGGCGTGGATGGCGGAGTGCCTGCCCAGCCGCGCCCGCGCCAACACCCGGCGCATCCTCGAACTGGCGCTGGAGAGCCGCGGCTGGATCCAGCGCATCCGCGCCGAGGAGGGTCTCGAATACGACCATCAAATGCGCGGCATCCTGCACTTCTACCGCGACGCGAAGGAGTTCAAGGCGGCGATCCCGGTTGCAAAACTGATGCGCGAGGCGGGCTGCGAGCGCGAGGTCGTCGATGTCGCGCGCATCATCGAGATCGAGCCGGCGTTGGCGGGCGCTCGCGACAAGATCGTGGGCGGCACCTACACCGCAACCGACGAAAGCGGCGACGCACATGCGTTCACCGCCGGCCTGGCCCGCGCCTGCGTGCGCCGCGGCGTGCGGTTCCGCTACGGGCAGGAGGTGACGGCGATCCATTCCGGCGGCTCGGTCGAGATCAAGGATCTAGCCACCGCCCGCTACGAGCGGTTGGAGGCCTCGGCGGTGGTGGTGGCGCTGGCGTCCTACTCGCGCGCCCTGGTCCGCCCGCTCGGCATCAGGCTCAACATCTACCCGACCAAGGGCTACTCGGTAACCATCCCGACCGCCGGTTTTGCCGGAGCGCCAACCGTGTCGCTCACCGACGATCAGTACAAGCTGGTGTATTCGCGCCTCGGCGACAGGCTGCGGGTGGCCGGCACGGCGGAATTGTCAGGCTATGACCGCGGGCTGAACGCCGTGCGCGTGCAGGCCATCCTGGACAATGCGCGCGGCCTGTTCCCCGATGCCGGCGATTTCGCGACGGCAACGGCCTGGAGCGGGCTGCGGCCGGCAACCCCCTCGAACGTGCCGTATCTCGGCCGTACCCAGGTGCCGGGCCTCTACCTCAACACCGGGCATGGCACGCTTGGCTGGACCATGGGACCGGGTACCGGGGCGCGGGTGGCGGAGTTGGTGGCTACGGATCTGCATCGGCGCGCGCCCCTGGCGGCCCCCGCGATGCTGGTGGATGCGGCCTAGGCGAGCGCCGCCAGTCGACGCATGGTGCGCGCGAATGCCGCCGCAATCTGCGGCCCGTTCGCGTGTATCCCGTCGCGCACGACCCAGCGCCCGGCCACCATGACGTGCCGCACCGGCGTCGTGTTGCCGCTGAACACCCAGGCATCGAGCAATCGGTTGCCCTCGCGTCCGATCAATGCCGGGTGATCGGTGTCGAGCGCCACCAGATCCGCCAGGAGTCCGGGCGTCAACTCGCCGGCGGCACGTCCCAGCGCCTGCGCGCCGCCCATCGTTGCCCGACGCACCAGGCTTGTCGCCACCGAGGCGCCTTGCCGGGTCTCGCTCACGTTGCGGGCGCGGGTGTCGAGCCGGCGCACGTATTCCAGCCAGCGTAGTTCCTCGACCGGGCTGGTGCCGACGTTGCTGTCGCTGCCCAGGCCGAAGCCGCCGCCATGGCCGAGGAACGCGCGCAACGGAAAGATGCCGTCGCCCAGGTTGGCCTCGGTCGTCTGACACAGCCCGGCCACGACGCCGCTGGCGGCAAGCCGTGCCGTCTCATCCGCGGTCATGTGAGTGGCGTGGATGGCACACCAATGGCGGTCGACCGGCGCATGGTCGAGCAGCCACGCGACCGGCCGCGCGCCGGACCAGGCGAGGCAGTCGTCCACTTCCTTGGTCTGCTCCGCCACATGCAGATGGATCGGCGTGCCGGGGCCAAGGTCGCCGGCGATGGCGATGGCGGCGGCCAACTCGTCCGGCGTCACCGCGCGCAGGCTGTGCGGCGCGACGCCGACCGGAACGGCCGTCGCCATGCGCCCGCACAAAGCCGCAAAAGCATCGACGTTCAGCACGAAGCGGCGCTGTCCTGGCGTGGGCGGCTCGCCGCCGAACTGGCTGCGCCGATACAGCACCGGCAACAGCGTAAGACCGATCCCCGCTGCCTCGGCGCCGGCGACGATGCGCTGCGACAGTTCGGCCGGATCGGCGTAGGGCAGACCGTCGGGAGCATTGTGCAGGTAGTGGAACTCGGCGACGGCGGTATAGCCCTGGGTCAGGCACTCCACGTAGAGCTGGGCGGCAATGGCTTCCACGTCGTCGGGCGAGAGCACGGCGAGGAACGCGTACATCACCTCGCGCCAGCGCCAGAAATTGTCGCCTTCCGGCCCGGCCCGCTCGGCCAACCCGGCCATGGCGCGCTGGAAGGCGTGCGAGTGCAGGTTGGCGATGCCGGGCACGACAAGGCCGGCGATGCGCTCGTCGCCCGGCTGCGCGGCACTTTCCGGCTCCACCCGCTCCAGCCGGCCCTGGGCATCGACGGCGATCCGCACATGGCGGCGTACCGCCTCGCCCAGCAGCGCCGCATCCGCAAAGTAGGTGCTGGCTCTCATTGCAATGTCATCCGGTCGTAGTGCCGCGCCGCCATGGCGATGGCGATGTAGCGGGTGGCGATCTGCTGTTCGGTAACCTGTGCCTGCCGCACCTGCTCCAGCCCGGCCTCCGAGGCGATGTGGAACACCTGCATGGGACGGATGGCGAGCCTGCGTTCGGAGGCGAACAGGAACTCGCTGTGCCAGTTCGCCTCCCAAGGCGACAACCCGATCAACCGCGCAGCGGGAACGCCCGACCCTGCCAGCGTGGCGCCGCGCATTTGCCGCAGCACGTCGGCCTGGAACAGCGGGCCGCTCTGGCAATAATAGGTGACAAGGGGATGGTCGAAGGCCGCCGATAGGTTGGTCTCACGGCATAGCGGACGCAGCGCGGCAAGATCGCCGGCGAGGTCGGGAACGCGGCCGGAACGCAGGGCGCTCAACGCCTCGGGCATGAAGCCGCGCGCTGGCTCGCCGCCGATGTAGCGCCGCGCCTCGTCGAACGTCGTGCCACCGTCGGCATAGTGGCCGTGCGGCGACAGGAACGTGAAGGGCGTGCCGTCGGTGTCGATGAAGTCGGCGCGCGTGAAGCGGCGGACGAAGTAGAAGTCGCTGTCCACGAGAAAGTAGTTGTCGGCCATGTAAGTCTGGTCGCAGCACAGCTTGACCATCTGCTGGTAGGTCCAGCCGGTCCCCACCGCCTGATGGAAGCCGGTCAACTCATGGTCGAGGAACACCGGCAGGCACAAATCGGCGAACCGTGCGCGATAGAGGTCCACGTCCTCCTCCGGCAGCGACAGCGCCATCGGGATGACGTCGCCGTTGCAGGCCCGGAACGTCGCCAGCATCCGCTCCAGCCGGTCGAAATCCTCGCGGAACGTCTTGCAGAAGAACGCGACCGGCTGCATTCACCTCCCCTTCCCGACCGACGCATCCGCCCATTCGTCCACCAGCGCCCGCAGCCGCGCATCCAGCCCGGCATGGAACGCCCGATAGCCCGCCTGCATCGCCGCCGCCAATTCCGGAAGCTGCTCCGGATGCGCCAGCAAATGCAACAATCGGTCGGCCAGCGCGCCCGCATCGGCGTGCAGCAGGTCGGGGTGGATCGCCTCCAAACCCAGTCCGCCGTCGCGGGTGCTGAGCACCACGCGGCCATGCGCCAGCGCCTCGACGGTCTTGATCTTGAGGCCGGTGCCGCCCTGCATCGGGTTCACCACGATGTCGAGCACGGCATAGGCGTCCGCCACCGCGTCGATCTCGCCGCCGGGTTGGAACACCTGCAGGCCGGCCGCCTTGCGGGTCACGCCGCCCAGCGCCAGGAACAGGCCGCTCGGTATCGCGCGCCGGGCCAGCAGGGCGTCGAAGTCCCGCAGCGTTTCGACGTTCCAGGGATTGCCGGAGCCGAGATAGCCCACGGCAAGCGGCGGCTGCATCCCGCGCCAGCGCAGGAACGATGGCGTGGGGGCATATTCGATGACCTCCACCCGCGCGGTGGTCATGGCGGTGAAAGCGCGGCCTTCCTCGGGCTGGATCGCGAGCACGACGTCGGCGCGGTCGAGACCGACGGCCTCCTCCTCGCGCGTGGTGTAGAACCAGTGCGCGGGCAGTCCGGCGGCGCGGGTGACCTGGTGACGATCGCCAAAGGCGTCATGGGTGTCCAGCACCCGCAGCGTCGCGGCAGCGTCGAACGCCGTCAGCACCCACGAGCACCAGACGTAGTTGACCACCACCACGTCGTAGTCGGTCGCGGCGGCCAGGAAGCGCACCGCCTGCATCAACTGCGGGCTGACCCATTCGTCGATGCCCCAGTGGCTTGGCCGCCGGGATTGCGCCCGGAACCCACCGGCCGGGACGATGTGCACCATGTCCCAGGCCTCGCGCATCGCCTCCACGATCCGCTCGTCCAGCCCGTCGAGGGCGTAGTAGAGCACCTCGACGGCGCCGACGCGGCGCAAGGCGCTGGCGATCTGATGGACGCGGGCGCGGTTGCCCTGGTTGGTCGGATGGGTCGGCGTGGGCGTCACCACCAGCGACCGCATCAAGCCCTCGCGACCGAGATGGAGCGTATCGCGATGCCGGCCGGCGCCTCGCCTTCGGAGCCGCGCGGCAACTCGGCATGAGCGATCTCCAGCCGGCAACAGAGCGCCAAGACAACGCCGCGGGCCAGCAGCGTTATCGTCGACCTCCCAAAGCTGGCCGTGGCCTCGCGTCCGTCGATCCAGAAGCGCAGGTGGTCGCGGTCGAGCGGCAGGCGGCTTGCCGCAAGATCGATCGCCAAACGCAGGTCGCCGCCGCCATGGCCGGGCAGCAGCAGCACGCTGCGGCGGTGCGGCCCGGTCCAGCCGACGCCTCCCTCCGGCAGTTGCACGCCTTGCAGCGCCAGCACGTCGGCGACCGGGTAGCTGGCCGCTTCCTGCGAGGTTCGGGCATGTGCCAGGGCCTCCAGCCGCAGCAGCCGGTCCTGCAACAGCGCCAACGCTGCCGGCTGCGCGAACAGGCGCGGCGGACGCGGCAGCAGGTCGGCCAGCGAACCGTCGAGATCCACCCGCCGCAACACGCCCGGCAACCATGGTTGCGGCAGCAACGGGATAGCCTGAAGCGCTAGGCACAGGATATCGGGCCGCACCGCCGCCTCGATGCGCCGCCAGCGGTCGGCCCGAACGATGTCGCCCGCCGCCAGCACACGCAACGAAGCCGCGGCATCGAGCGTCAGCCGCAAGGCGGCGTCCAGCCGTTCCGGCGCCTCGCCGTCCTCGATCCAGCGTGCCGCATCCGGCAGCAGCGTCAATGGCGCAGCCGTGGAGCGCGCCCGCTGCCACATCATGCAATGTGTGGCACCGATTTCGGTGATGCCCAAAACCCGCGCCCGCGGGGCGATTTCGTGCAATAAAAACGCCAAGCCGTCGTCGGCGCGGTTCAGCCACACGACATGGCGCAGTTCAGCCGCCATGGGCGATCTCGGCATACCGCGCGGCAGCCAGCCTGGGGTCGCCGGTGGTGTGGGCGTGCGCGTAGGCCGCGCTGCGCCGTGCCTCCAGGCGGGTCCGGTCATCCAGCGCCTCGGTCAGCAACACACGCAAGGCGGCGCCCGGATCGGGCCGTGCCGGCAACTTGATGCACGCCTCGTCCGGCAGTTCGGCATAGGAGCCCTGGTCGGTGACGACGACCGCGCACCCGAGTCCCAGCGCCCGCGCCAGCACGCCGGAGCTTTCACCGAAGGTCGGATAGCGCAGGTTCAGCACCAGGTCGCTGGCCAGCAGCAGGTCGTCCATCTCCTCGACCGATAGGTAACCCAGCAGGCGCACCTGCTCCGTCATGCCGGAGCGGGCAATGTCGCCCGCCAAATCGTACTCGCGCGGCCGCTCGGCGCCGGCGATCAGAAAGCGCACACGGCCTCGCAGCGCGTCGGGTAGCGTGGCGATGGCGCTCAGCGCTGCCGCGTACTGCTTAGAGCGGCTGGCAAAACCCAGCTCGCTGACAATCAGGCCACGCGACGGGTCGAGGCCGGCCTTCGTGGCCCAATGCACGCGCCGTTCGTCGCGAACCCGCCGCAGCGCCGGCTCGCTGAGGCCAGGCAGGTAGCAGAAATGCGGCACCACATGCACCGGCTTGCCCGGCAGCCAGCCGCGCACGATGCGCTCGGCGTAGTGCGAGTGCACGACGATGGCGGCAGCCGCGCGCAGCCAACCCAGCAACTTCACCTCGTGGTCGTCCATGCCACGCTTCATGCCAGGCTGCGCCCACAGCGCCGTCATGTCGCCCGCCAGTTGTGGATGCTCGGCGCGCAACTCCGCCGCGAAGATGCCGGGCAGCAGCGGCTCGGTTTGCCGCACCAGGTACTGCAGCGACAAATCATGCACCACCGCGACGCCGGGACGGCGCAGGAACAGCGGCACCATGAAGGCGTGATCGGGGTTGTTGCCGAAGTGGTAGACCGCCGGCACGCAGCGCCGGCGTTGCGCATCGAGGAACTCGGCCTCGGTCAGGAAGCGGATGGCCTCGTTGGCTTGTGCCGGGGCTTGTGCCGGGCGCAGCGCCTCGGTCATCACCTGCAACGGAGACTCGGTATGGCGGGCGATGGCCTGCGCGTAGTCGGCGATGCCGTTGCGCTGCGGCGGCCATGGGCTCACCAGCGTGTACACCTACGCCTGGCTGTCAGCGAGCGTGAACAACTCGGCACCGGAAAACACCGCGCTCAGCAGCCTCGGGTCGGCGGCGCTGGTGTGGTGGCGGGCAAACTGCAGATGCACGATCACCGCGCCATCCGGCCAGCCGGCGGCACGGCGCACCGGGATTTCCAGCAACCACGGCCCTTCCGGAAGCCGCCGCAACTCCGCCCCGATGGTGGTGCCGGCCAGCGACACGCGCACCGACTGCTCGCCCTCGATCTGGCCGAACGTGAAGAAATTGAGCACGATGCGCGACACCGGCGCACCCACGTCGCGGAACACCAGGGTCACGTCGGGACCGAACCAGCGCCACTCGCTGACCGCGTTGGTCTCCGGGTCGAACAATCCGACGCCCTCGACCTCACCCGGGCTGAACGCGACCACCGCCGGCGCCGCCCGTGGCGATGCAGGCGGCGGGGCGCCCAACACGCGCATCTCGCGATCGATGCGCTCGTTCAGCATCAGATAGAACAGGTCGAGCCGGTCCAGCAGCATCCGGTCGCGGCTCAGCGCGACGGCGCCATCGAGCCGCCGGCGCAGCGATGCAACCTCTTGGACTGCGGCGTCGAGCCGCGTCTCCAATCTTGCGATCTGCGTCAGGGCGCCGGCGAGCACGTCGTCCATCCGCACCATGAGCACCGGCGAAATCGCCCTGGTGCTCACGCAACGCACAGCGAGGGCCTGACCCGGCCGCAACGCCGCCGCGAAGGTGACGCGATGCGGCGCGCCGGCATCGGGCGTCGAGACGGCGGTCGCTACCTCGACCCCATCGGCCAACATGGCAAACAGGCGCGGGTACAGGCGTACTCGATCAACCTCGACCGCGAACGTCACGGCCTCGCCGGTTGCCCCATCCAGACTCGCGGCCAGGATGGGCGGACCCACGGCGCGAAGCAGTGCCTCGGCATCCTCGAAGCGGGCTTCGGCCGACAGCACGCGCCCGTCCTGCATCAGCCGGAGCTGCGCGGGAAATGCGACGAGCGGGAAGTCGATTAGGTCGATGCTGGCAGCGGACAGCCGCTTCTTGCCGCCGCCGGGCAGGAGGGGCGCCGCGCCGATCAGATGGTCACCAACGAACGCCTCGACCACCGCGTCACCGCCGGCGCGGGCGACAGCGAGCGTGACACACAGGCTGCCGCCATCGAACGCGAGCGATGCGGCTGCGGTCGGGGGGGACGCGAGACGACATCGGCGACGTGATCCTTGCCCTGGCAGCCTGTGTCATAGCAGTCGAACCGCGTCAACAAACAGTGAGTAACCCCCTCCTGGCAAATCGTCGCGCAATCGGCGTAATGGAGGCAGTCGCCTGCTTGCGGCGGGCGTTGTGCGGATACTACAAACGGAGGCAGGGATGAGCGAGAGCGGGACTTTGCGGATCGGCGTCATCGGGCTTGGCCGGATGGGTGGCAACATCGTGCGTCGGCTGGCCAGGGCCGGGCACAAATGCGTGGTGTTCGATGCCAGCCCCAAGGCGCGGGAAAGCCTGGTGCATGACGGCGCGGAGGATGCCGGCTCGGTTGACGAGATGGTGCAGAAGCTTGCCGGCGAGCGCCGGGTCATCTGGGTGATGCTGCCGTCGGGCAAGATCACCGAAGACACGATCGCGCGTCTCGGCGGCATGATGGACAAAGACGATATCATCATCGATGGCGGCAACAGCTACTACAAAGACGACATCCGCCGTGCCAAGGGGTTGAGAGAGAAAGGCATTCACTACGTCGATGTCGGCACGTCCGGCGGCGTGTGGGGCCTGGAGCGGGGCTACTGCATGATGGTTGGCGGCGACAAGTCGGCTGTCGACTACATCGATCCGATTCTCGACACGCTCGCGCCCGGCATAGGCACCATCCCGCGCACGCCCGGCCGCGACAAGTTCGACAGCCGGGCGGAGCGCGGCTACATCCACGCCGGACCGACCGGCGCCGGGCATTTCGTCAAGATGGTTCACAACGGCATCGAATACGGATTGATGCAGGCGTATGGCGAAGGCTTCGACATCCTCCGCAACAAGTCGTCCGAGAAGCTCGCGGCCGACGAGCGGTTCGATCTGCACCTGCCCGACATCGCCGAAGTTTGGCGTCGTGGCAGCGTGGTCTCGTCCTGGCTGCTCGACCTCTCCGCCGCCGCGCTCGCCAGCGACGAGAAGCTCGACAACTATTCAGGTTACGTCGACGACAGTGGCGAAGGACGCTGGACGATCGAGGCGGCGATCGAGGAAGCGGTGCCCGCCGACGTGCTCACGAGTTCGTTGTACGCGCGCTTCCGTTCCCGCCAGCATCACACCTTTGCCGAAAAGATGCTGTCGGCGATGCGCTTCGGCTTCGGCGGCCATACCGAAGGGATGCTGGAGGGCGGCGTGCCCGGCCAATCGGAGCACGGCGTGCCGAGCGAACCGCCTGGTGCCACAAGCACTCCAACCGCAAACGCGGCGGAGTAGAACATGGCAGCGGATCAGCAACCAAGCCAAAGCGCCGTTTTGCAGGCTGCGGCGCCCAAGCACGCAACTCCGCCAGAACCGTGCGCCATGGTCATCTTCGGCGCGTTCGGCGACCTTACCAAGCGACTGGTGATGCCGGCGCTCTACAACCTCATGCACACCGGACTGCTTCCCGAAGGCTTCTCGATCATTGGCGCCGACCTCGCGGACGGCACCGCCGAAAGCTGGCGCGACCACCTTTTCGCCATGCTGAAAACCTTTGTTGGCAACAAGTCCGCAGAGTTCGGCGTCGACAGCATCGATCAGGCTGCCTGGGACAAGCTTGCCAGCCGCATGTCGTACGTGAAGGGCGACATGACCAAGCCCGAGCTCTACCAAACGCTTGGCGCGGCCATCGACAAGGCCGGCCAGGAGCACGGCAGCAAGGGCAACGCGCTGTTCTACCTTGCCGTTGCCGACCGATTCTTTGGCGAGGTCGTTGACCAACTGGGTGCGGCAAAGCTGGTCGATCAGCAGGAGGACCAGGACGGAAAACCGAAGCGTTGGCGTCGGGTGGTGATCGAGAAGCCGTTCGGTCACGACGTGGACTCCGCCAAGGCGCTCAACACCCGCATCCTGCGCTCGCTGCAGGAAAACCAGATCTTCCGCATCGACCATTTCCTCGGCAAGGAGACGGTGCAGAACATCATGGCCTTCCGCTTCGCCAACGGCATGTTCGAGCCGATCTGGAACCGCGAGCGGATCGATCATGTCCAGATCACGGTGGCCGAGACCGTGGGCGTGGAAGCGCGCGGCAAGTTCTACGAGGCGACCGGCGCCTTGCGCGACATGGTTCCAAACCATGTGTTCACATTGCTTTCGATGGTTGCGATGGAGCCGCCGACCGGGTTCGACGCCGAAAGCATCCGCAACAAGAAAGCCGAAGTATTCCAATCGATGCCCGCCGTGACGCCGAGCAACGCGGTTCGCGGCCAATACGGCGCCGGTAAAGTGGCGGGCCAGGAGTCGAAGCCTTACCGCGAAGAGCAGGATGTGGCGCACGACAGCAACATCGAGACCTACGTTGCGATGAAGCTCGAAATCGACAACTGGCGTTGGGCTGGCGTCCCGTTCTACCTGCGCACGGGCAAGCATATGTCGGATCGCATGACGGAAATTGCCATCCGCTTCAAGCACGCGCCGTTCGCGCCGTTCGAGAACACCAACGTCGACGCGCTTCCGCCGAACTGGCTGGTTATCCGCATTTCACCGGACGAGGGTATTTCGCTGCAGTTCGAGGTCAAGCAGCCGGGGCAACTCATTCAGCTCGCAGCGGTGCGAATGGATTTCAACTACGCCGACTGGTTTCCGAAAGAGCCCAATGTCGGCTACGAGACGTTGCTCTACGACGTGATGAACGGCGATGCGACGTTGTTCCAGCGCGCCGACATGGTGGAGTCGACGTGGCGTGTGGTTCAGCCGGTGCTCGATGCCTGGGCGGCAGGGAAGGCAGCGTTCCCGAACTATGCCTCGGGCAGCGACGGACCGAAGGATGCGGACGACCTGATCGCCCGCGACGGCAACCGCCAGTGGCGGCCGGTCAGTGTCGGTGCGCAGCAAACGCCGAAGGCGGAGGCCGCGGCATGAGCGTTCAGCATGATGTTCGCGTGCTGCTCGCCGACGTGGACGGCACGCTGGTCACGCCGGAAAAGGTGCTCACCGAGGCGACGAAGGCAGCGGTGCAGGAGTTGCGCGCCGGCGGTGTCATGCTCGCGTTGACCAGCGGACGGCCGCCTCGCGGCATGGCCATGCTGATCGAGCCATTGGCGCTGACCGGCGCCATCGCCGGTTTCAATGGTGGCGTGTTCGTCAATCCCGACCTCAGCGTCATCGAGAGCCGCCGCATCGATCCGGACACCGCGCGGCAGACGGTGAAGCTGATTACCGATCAGGGCCTCGACGTGTGGCTTTATACCGATGACGAGTGGCTGATCCACAACAAGGACGCGCCGCATGTGGCGCGCGAGGCCTGGACGGTGAAGTTCGACGCCAAGGTGGTGCCCGAATATACCGATGAGCATTACAAACACGCCGTCAAGATCGTCGGCGTGTCTGACGATGCCGCTCTCGTCGAGAAATGCGAGAAAGCCGCGCAGCAGGATTTGGGCGACCACGCCAGCGCCGCACGGTCACAGCCGTACTACCTCGATGTCACCAACCCGCAGGCGAACAAGGGTGCCGTCGTAGAGTTCCTGGCGCGCACCATGAACGTTTCGCCCAAGCAGATCGCCACCATCGGCGACATGCCCAACGACGTGCTGATGTTCCGTGCCGGGGGCTTTTCGATCGCCATGGGCAATTCCAGCGACGAGGTCAAGCGCCAAGCCAGCGCAGTCAGCGGCAGCAACGAAAACGAGGGGTTCGCGCAAGCGATCCGCACCCTGATCCTGGGACAGCAGACATGACTCCGGCCTTTGGCACGCTGCATGTGTTCGATGATGGCGAGGCGTTGGCGCGCGGGGCCGCCGATTGGCTGGTAGCCCATACGCGGCATCTGACCGACGAGTTCGTGCTCTCGCTGTCGGGCGGCTCCACGCCAAAGCGGCTTTATAGCCTGTTGGCGGAGGCGCCATACGTCGATCAATTCCCTTGGATGTATGCTGAGTTCACCTTCGGCGATGAACGCTTCGTGCCGCCCGACGATCCCGCCAGCAACGCCCGCATGGCAACCGAGGCAATGTTCTCGCGCGTCCCGGCCCCGGGCAAGAACATACATCGCGTGCAGACAGTTGGCGTTTCGGCCGAAGCGGCTGCCGCCGACTACGAGGAAACGTTGAAGCGGATCTATGGCGCCGATACGCTGAGCCCGGCCCGCCCGTTGTTCGAGGTGACGCTGCTGGGCCTGGGCGAAGACGGCCATACCGCCTCGCTCATCCCCGGGCAGAAGGTGCTCGAGGAACGTGGGCGTTGGGTGCAGGCGGTGTCGGAAGGCCGGCCGGAGACACGCATCACCCTCACCTACCCCGCTATCGACAGCAGCCGGTTCGTGGTGTTCCTGGTGCAGGGCGAAGGCAAACGTGAAGTGCTCAACCGTATCCTGTCGGGCGATACCGCACTGCCCGCCGCGAGGGTGCGGCCCGTAGGCAGCGTGCTATGGATGCTCGACCGGGCAGCGGCTGGGCGCTGGGCGGACGATGCGGGGTAATCGAGCAAGCCGCCAGGCTAGGCCGCGCGGACGGCCGGGTTCCGCGCGGCTTTTGTGGCTCGGACTGCAAATAGATGTTGTTCCAGCTCATGTGCGCGATGGGCCGCCGTATGTTCGCGCAAGATGCGGTCGCGCGCTCCCCCAGCAATGGCGCTACGCGCCTGCTCCAGCATGGCCAGCGCCAGTGTGACATCCTTGGTTGAATCGGCCACCAATATCTCGGCGCCGTCGCGCAACACGCTGTCCAACCCCTCCCAGCGGTCGGAGAGGATCGGTGTCCCGCAGGCTGCGGCCTCGAACAATCGCACACTGGGGCTGTAGCCACAGGCAATCATGTCGGTCCGCGTCACATTCAGCGTCCATGCCATCGACGAGTAGAACTCGGCATGGTCCGCAGGCGACACATGCGCCAACCGCTCGACGTTGTCCGGCCAAGCGATATTGTCCGGGTACTGCGGTCCCGCCACGATGAAGCGATGGTTCGGCAAGCGCCGCGCCGGCTCGATCAGCAGTTGCTCCAGCGTCGGCTGACGATCCGGGCTGTAGGTCCCGAGGTAACCGAGATTCCAGCGTCTTGAGTGGCCGGTCGGTCGATACAATTCCGAATCAACCGAGCAATACAAAGCCAACGCCCGCTTGGCGCCATATTGCATCTCGATGCGCCGCAGCATCGGACCGCCGGTAAACGAAAGATATAGGTCGAACCGGGCAATCTGTTGAGCGGTGAGGTACGGGCAGTCCCCGCTCGCCAACTTCGCCATCGTGACCGGCGTATCGATATCGTAAAATACAACGACGCCACGCGCCGCCCGCTGCACCAACTCGATCACCGCAATGCCGTCGGGCACAAACGAGCCGACAACCACCACATCCGCGTCCCGAACGCTCTCCCACACTTCGTCGGGTGAATTATAAAAACGGAGAGTGCAGAAGTCCGGGTCAGGCAAATCACGCTCGCTCGCATACCAAGGCACGTCGCGTTCCAGAAAAACGATGTCGTGTCCGCGTGCCGACAGCGCCCGCAACAGCGCGCGGTAGGTTGTCGCATGGCCGTTGCCCCAGGATGAGCTGAGACTTAACCCCAGCACCACGACCCGCAGTCTCGCCGTCATGCGGCGCGGCTCGCGGCCTTGCCGATAACGGCCATGCGCAACAGCTTGTCGACCAGCACGGCGCGCTTTGCATAGGTGTGGTCGGCCAGGATGCGGCCACGCGCACGGGCGCCGATAGCGTGCGCGGCTTCCCTGGTCAGCGCGCGCACATGCTCGGCCACGTCCTGCCCATCACGCGCCACCAAAACTTCCAGACCGGGGGCCAGGAACATCTCGATCCCTTCCCAAGCATCGGTAATCAGGCACGCCCCTGCCCCGGCAGCCTCGAACACCCGCGTCGCCGGCGAGTATCCCACTGCCGCCATGCTGTCCCGCGCCACGTTCAGCACCGCGCGGGACGAGGTGTTGAACGCGTTGTGCGCGGCGGTCGGCACATGCCCGATCTCGCGTACATTCACGGGCATCGGCTTACCCGCCCAGCCGGAGCCGCCGAGCAGGAAGCGGTGGCCCGGCAAGGCGGCGGCGGCGGACAGGAAGAACGTCTCGACCCGTGCTTCGCGATCGGGCAGCCGGTTGGCCAGAAACGACAAAGCGGCTGCAAACGCCGGCTCCGACGGAACCGGGAAATGCGTGGCTGGATCGAGGGCGTTGTAGACCGGCACGCACGACATCGCCCCATGCGCCAAATAGCGCCGCACCACCGCCGGGCCGCCGCCATACGTCAGCACCACGTCCAGACCCGGCAGCGCGACGCGAAGCGGATGCGATGGGTCGGCGTCGATCTCGGCCAACGTGGCCGGAGCGTCAACGTCCCAGAACAGGCGCAGCGCGTCGGGCCGCGCCCTGGCCAGGATGCCAGCCAGCAATTCTGTGTCGTAGACGCCGACACCGCTGGCCTTCACCACGGCATCGGCTTTGCGCGCGCCCTCAAGCGCACCGGCCAAGCCAGCCGGTGTGGCGGCGTAAACATGGACCGCTGCCCAGTCCGGCACGTCGATATCGCGGTGGCTCTGGCGGTCAAACGCGTCCGGTTCGTAGAAGGTAATCTCGTGTCCCAGCATGTGCAGCGCCGACAACATGCCACGGTAGTATGTCGCCGCCCCGTTCCAATACGACGACAACAAACTTGATCCGTAGAACGCGATATTCACTAAGTCACCTCGACACTTTGCAAGCGGTCAACAAATCGCAGCAGTTCGTCGGCACGGTGGCCACAGGTGTGACGCGCCGCTATCGTCGCCAAACCATGAGCCGTTAGCCTTTCGCGGAGGCCGGGGTCATTGGTGAGGCTGGTCAGGTGCGTCCGCATTTCGGCGCCGTCCCGCGCCACCAGGTAATCCTTGCCGGGCGTGAACAGATGCTCGCTGTCCTGCCATGGCGAACACACCAGCGGAATGCCGCAGGCCAGCGCCTCGAACACGCGGATCGTCGGGATACCCGGCAGGCTCCGCGTGTAAAAACGCCGCGGCACGTGAACCGTCGTCATGTATCGCGCGAACGTCGCCGGCGCCTCGGCGTTGGCGAGCCAGCCATGATAGCGCGCGCCGTACTCATGCAGCATTGCGAGCGCCGCTGGCGGATACCGCACACCATGGATGTCGAGCGCAAGGCCGGCGTCGTGCGCCGGGGCCAACAAAAACTCGGCCAATTCCTCCGACCGCTCGCCATCACCCCAATTGCCGATCCAGACCAAGCCCTTGCGCGAGATGGGCAGGCTTGGAGGGTGGAACAGGCGCGTGTCCGCGGCTTCGTGCAGCACCAGAACGCGGTCGTCCCACCCCCATCCTCTGTAAACGGTGGCGAGGGTTTCGCCGAATGCCAGAATGGCGTCGTAGGATGACAGATCGAGCGAGCGCATCGCATCGGGATCGCTGACCGCGCGATGGTGGGTGTCGTGAAACAGCAGCCGGAAACCTCCGCCATGCCGACGCAGCTTGGCAACTGCCGCGACCAGCCATGGCTCATTCCACTCATGCACGATGACGGTATCCGCGCCGTCGAGCAGCGCCGCAAAATCGGTGTCGCGCGTGTAGGTCCGTGGCGAGAGTTCGGGAAAGAAGCTGTGAAACGCGGCAACCGCCTGTTCGCCATGATCGGCCAACAGGTTGTCGCGGCTCCAGCCGTGCTCCGGCTCGAACGCCTGCACGTCGTGGCCGCGCGCACCCAATTCACGCAGCAGGCCGCGCAAGAAATGCGCGTTGCCGTGATTCCAGCAGGACACCAGGGAATGCGTGAAATAGACGATCCGCATCTATGCCGTCACCCGCAACAGGTCCCGATGCGCTGCCAATGTCGCATCGACCATGGCCGAAATGGAGTACCGCCACGCCCGCCGCCTGGCGCGCTCGCCTAGCTCATCGGACTTGCCGAGCGCTGTGAGCAGTGCCGCGGCAAATCCAGCGGGATCGCGCGGGTCGGCAAAAATCGCGCAGCCATCCCAAAGCTCGCGGAACGAGGCGATGTCGGCCAGCACCAGCGCCATGCCCGCTTGCGCCGCCTCCAACACCGCCAGCCCGAATGGCTCGTAGCGGGATGCCGACGCGAACACGCGGGTCGCCGCCATCCTGGCCCGCAAGGCTGCACCTTCCAAAACCCCGAGTGTTTCGATATTCCGCAGCGTCACATTCGCGCCGTTCGGCCCGAAGCTGGCGCCGGCCGCGAACACCGGGGCATCGATCAACGCGGCTGCGGAGTCGAGCATCGCCATGCCCTTGCCCTCGTCCCACAGCCGACCGGCGGCGAGCACCGCGCGCGCGCGCTCCGCCGGCACCGCTTCCGGTAGCGGGTCGGAGCCGTTGTGGACCACGCGGACCGGCAGCGCCTCGCCATGCATGCAGCGAAGCTCGGCTGCGAACGCGTGACTTGGGGCCAGCACGGCGTCCGCCCGCAACAGTCCGGCGCCGGTTGCGGCATGGCGCCAGGCAAGGTCCGCCGGCAACGCGCCGCCGCGCACGGCCCGCCACCAGGTTCCGACACAGGAATGCGCCATCACGGCCACCGGGCGCCGCCAGTCGCCGTCGGCCAGCAGCGCCGGCGCGTGGAGGTGGGTTACATCGGGCGCCACGCCGCGCGCGATATCGGCAAGCTGGTTACCAGCATCAGTCAGTGCCGCGGAGTCGGCAGCGGTCCAATCCAGCGGCAGCCCGGTACGCAGCACCGTCACCGACGGAGGCAACGCCAAATCGTCCGGCACCGGCCCCAGCAACGCCAGCGTCACCGCAGCGCCGCGTTGCGCCAGCCCGGCTGCCAAGTCGCGGCTATAGGTCCACACCCCGCCCAGCGCATCGCTCGACAAGAACACGCGCCGGCCCGCGAGTTCGGTCATGCCGCGAGACAATCCGCCTCAAGCGCGGCCAACGGCAGCGGCGCATCCTCCTGGATGTCGCTGAAACGGTCGAACTGCCCCAGATAATGTGCGTGCGCCCGCTCCCACGCACGTTCATCGGGCGCGCCCCACAAGCGGCGGTAATCCGGCGAGCTCGGATAGGGATAGAGCGGCACTGGATCGTTGGCCCAGACGCCATGCGCCTGCAACTGCCCACGCCAGAGCGCGATCTCGTCGGCGTCGTCGCCCGTGGTGGCGATCAGGTTAGCCTGCACGAACGGCACATGGCGGCGTGCCAGGATCAACCGCGCGGTCAACTGGTCGGTGCTCATGCGGCAATTCTTGGCGAGATCGGCCCGGCCCGCGACCGTGAGACTCTCGACGCCCGCCTCGATCGACACGCAGCCCGCGCGTCCCAGCAGTTCCAGCATGTCCGGTTTCCATAGATCGATGCGCGTCTGCACACCGAACTGCAGCCCTCGCCCGACCAATGCCTCCAGCAGCGGACGTTGCGGCAGGAAGATCTCGTCGATGAAGTAGAGGTAACGCACCCCCTGCCCGGACAGCCCGTCGATCTCCTCCAGCAGCGGCGCCAACTCGCGGCGGCGATAACTGTCGCGGAAATCAATCTTGGCGCAGAACGAACATGAGTAGGGACAGCCGCGCGACGCCTCCACCTCCGCCCCCGGTCCCGAAGCGGCAGATTCGAAGCGATGATGGTGGTGGTGGTGCCGTCGGACCCATGCGTCGGGCCAGTGCAGCGCCGGAAGGTCGACGAACTTCGCGGCTTGCGGTGCGCCATGCACCACGACCTCCCCATCACGCATGATCGCGGTGCCGGCCACGTCTTGCCCGCCGTTCGCCAGCACCGCCACCACCTCCTCGCACTCGCCACGCACGACCGTGTCCACGCCGAGCTTGCGCAGTGTGGCGGCCGGCGTCGAGGAACCGTGCGGGCCGACCGCGACCAGCCGGCCGCCACGCCCCGCCAATGCCGCAACCATCGCGCGCGGCACTCGCAACTCGGGCGGAGCGCAGCGCCAGAACAGGTAGCTGGGCGCGGTCGTGACGACCGTCATGTCGGGTGTGAAGGCGGCAACCTGGTCGGCTGCCGTCGAGGTCGGCGTATCGGTGATGTGGGCGTCGACCAGCAACACCTCATGCCCATCGCGTTCCAACAAGGCCCTGGTGTAGCCGAGCTCCAACGGCAGATGCGGCTCGCGGCAGCCGAAGTAGATGCTGTTGCTGAAGTCCCACGCCGGGTTGACCAGTGCCACCCTCATTGCGCTGCCACCGCCTCACGCGACGCGACTGCAAACCACTCCACCAACCGCGCCAGACCATCACGCCAGCCGAGTGGCTGGTTCAAGCCCAGCGCCGCCGCAGCCCGCCGTGCGTCGGCCACGAAATAGCGCTGGTCACCCGGCCGCCAGTCCTCGAACACCGTCTTGATCGGCTGGCCCATGAGCGCGCGCAACTCGCGCGTGACCTGCAACAGGCTAACGGTGTTTGCCGGGCCGCCACCGAGATTGAAGGCGGTGCCTTGCACGATGCCGATACGCTGCCAAGCCGCGATGTAGGCATCCACCGCATCGTCGATCCACAGCACGTCGCGGACCTGCTTGCCGTTGCCATAGATGGTGATCGGCGCGCCCGCCCGCGCACGCAGCACGAAATGCGCCAGCCAGCCCTGATCCTCGGTGCCACGCTGACGGCGGCCATAGATGCAGCTCATGCGCAGCACCGCGGTCGGCACCCCGAAGCTGCGGGCGTAGTCGAGCACATACTGGTCGGCCGCGCCCTTCGAGCAGCCGTAGGGCGTGTGGAAGTCGAGCGCCTGCAGTTCGTCGATGCCGTAGTCGCGTCGCCGTGCGTCGGCCGCGACGTAGCGGTCGTCGCCTTCGATCAGCGCCACATCCAGCAAGTTGCCATAGACCTTGTTGGTGCTGGCGAAGATCAACGGCGGCGGCAGCGCACGACGGCGCAGCGCCTCCAACAGCATCACCGTGCCGCGCACGTTGATGTCGAAATCGGTTTCCGGCTCCATCATGCTGGTGGTGACGGCAACCTGGCCGGCCAGATGGAACACTGCGCTCGCTTCGGCGGCGACGCCCTCTACCGCAGCACGGTCGCGCATGTCGGAGACGCTGACCGACAGCCGGCGCGGATGGCGATGCTGCAGCCACTCAAGGTTTTCAGCGACGCCCGGACGCAGCAACGCATCGAACACCAGCACGTCGTGGCCTTGCGTGCACAGCCGGTCGGCCAGGTTGCTGCCGATGAAGCCGGCGCCGCCGGTCACCAGGATCGGGCGTCGCCCGCGCGCCATTGGCACACTCAAGCGACCAGCCCCCGCACCTCAAGCTCCCGGCTCGCCTCGTCCACCCGGTCGACCGCCTGTTGGCGCTCCACCCAGGCGACCAACTCGTCCAGGCTGTCGTCGAAGCTGCGGCGCGGCTCGTAGCCGAGCACGCCGCGGGCCAGCCCGATATCGGCGAAGCAATGCCTGATGTCGCCGGATCGTGCCTTGCCGGACAACACCGGCTGCAAATCCGGCCGTCCCATGGCGCGGGCGATCTCGGCCGCCACCTCGTTGATGCTGACGTCGCGGCCGCTGCCGATGTTGAAGGTATGTCCCGCCGCCGCCGGATGCTCCAGCGCCAGCACGAACGCGGCAGCCACATCCTCGACATGCACGAAATCGCGCCGTTGCTCGCCATCCTCGAACACCATCGGCGGTTGGTCATTGGCCAGTCGCGAGGCAAAGATCGCCAGCACGCCGGTGTATGGGTTAGACAATGCCTGACCGGGGCCATAAGCGTTGAACAGCCGCAACGCCACGCCCTCCATGCCGTATGCCGCAGCCAGTGTCAGCGTTAGCCGCTCCTGCACGAATTTGGTCAGCGCATAGACCGACATCAGCGAAGGCTGCTTGCTCTCCGGCGTCGCGACCGGCACCAGGGATTCGCCGTTGGCATCGACCGGGTCCCAGCCGGTGCCGGGTTGCCGGCGGGCCGGCCGGATCACCGCCGGATACAACACGCCGGCAGCGTCGCGATACAGCCCCTCACCATACAGGCTCATCGACGATGCGGTCACGATCCGCCTGACCGGACGCTCGGTCAGCGCCTGGAACAGGGTCGCGGTGCCGAGATCATTGGCCGACACGTAGCGGTCGATGGCATACATGCTCTGGCCGACGCCTACCTCGGCCGCCAAATGGATCACCGAGTCCGCCCTCGCCAGCGCCCGCTTGACCGCCGCGATGTCGCGTACGTCGCCGTGGATGAACTCGACATCGCGCGATGCGGAACCGAACGAGGCCACCGGGCCATGCACCTGATCGAGCAGGCTGTCCAGCACGACCACCCGATGACCGCGCGCCAGCAACGCTGTGGTGACGTGGCAGCCGATAAATCCCGCGCCTCCCGTGACCAGGACACATTCGCTCATTGCGGGCTCCCGTGCTGCGGCATTCCATCTCCGATCCAGGCATAAACACACGTGTCAGTCGTATGATGATGCCGAACGCGAGTTGATGGTAACGAGTTTCGCCTCGATGCCAATCGCCAGCGTCGGAGGTCGACACCGGAGCCTGGCCGGCACTGGCGCGCCGGCCAGCAATCGAATGGAGTAGCGCCTACCTTCGCGCCTTGCGAGCGGCATAGCGGGCATCCCGGGCAGCCTGTTGCTGCGCCTTCAGCGCCACCGCCTTGGCCGCGTTGTCCGCCTCCAAAGCCTCCTGCTCGCGCACCTTGGCGGCAGCCTCCTCGGCAAGCCGGGCCTGCTCGGCAGCGACTCGGGCCGCCTCGGCTTCGCGCGCCGTCTGCCGAATCGCCACGCGCGCCTCGCGTGCCTCGATGATCGCCTGCTGCGCGGCCACGCGCTCGATCACCGCGGGATCGTCCGGCTTCGGCACGGCGGCACGGAATTTCTCCATCGCCGCTTTCTTTGCATCCGCGGCCGCGCTCAGCCTATCGCTGAACTTCGGGTCCTTAAAGCCAGCCACCGCACTCGCTCCTGCCTATTGTGCCACGTATGGCATCCCGTACGAGATTCGAACTCGTGTTACCGCCGTGAAAGGGCGGTGTCCTAGGCCTCTAGACGAACGGGACGCATGACCACGCAGGCGCTTCCATACCTTCACAGCCGCGGCGGCGCTAGTCCCCGAGGCGCCGATCAGGCCAGCGCCACATCGGTCACGACGAAGCCGGTGCTGACCGAGCCGTTCCACTCCTCGGCACGCAGATGGCCGGCAAGGTGCAGCGCGGCGCCTTCCCGGGCCAGCAACGCCGCCGCTGCCGCGCCCTCGCCAGCGCGGAACATCACCGCCTTCAGCCGACCGCCGCCCTCGCCCTGCAGGAACACCCGGATGGTCTTGCCGTCCTTGCCAACGCGGTCGGCCTTGGTGATCCGGGCGCGCGGCACAATCAGCACCGGCTCCTCGTTGCCGGGGCCAAACGGCGCCAGCCGCCCCAGATGCTCGGCCAACTCGGCTGTGCAGCCCGGCACCGCGAGCGTGCCCTCCACCGCCAGGTCAGCCGCGACGGGAAGCGCCATCGCCGCTTGCAGGCGGTCATCGAGGAACACATGGAACGCCGGCAGCGACGCCGATGGCAGTGCGAACCCTGCCGCCATGGCGTGCCCGCCGCCAGAACTCAGCAGGCCCGCCTGCCGCGCCGCCAGCACCGCCGAGCCAAGATCGACCCCCGGCACCGAGCGCCCGGACCCCTTGACCGTGCCGTCCGCCACCGCGCCCACGCAGGACGGGCGGTTGAACCGCTCGCGCAGCCGGCTGGCGACGATGCCGACCACGCCGGGATGCCAGTCCTCGCCGGTCACCAGCAGCACCGCGTGGCCGGCCGCCGCCTGCTCCGCGCCGGCCGCCATCGCCGCATCGAGCATCCCGGCCTCGACGCCCTGGCGCTGGCGGTTGATGCCGTCGAGCGTCTGGGCGAGCGCCGCCGCCTCCTGCGGGTCGGCGCACAGCAGCAGGCGCAGGCCCAAATCGGCCTCGCTGATGCGTCCGGCGGCGTTGATGCGCGGCCCCAGCGCGAAACCGAGCGACATCGCACTCGGCACCCCGCGTACTTGCGCCACGTCCAGCAGCGCCGCGATCCCCGGCCGCGCCCGCCGCGCCATGACCCGCAGACCTTGCGTGACGAACGCCCGGTTGAGGCCGGTCAGCGGCATCACGTCGCACACCGTCGCCAGCGCCACGAGGTCTAGCATCCCGAGCAGTTCCGGCTCCGGCCGCCCGGCGAACCAACCGCCGCGGCGCAACACGCGCACCATCGCCACCAGCGTCAGGAACACGATGGCGGCGGCGCAGAGATGGCCGAGGCCGGAGGCGCAGTCGTGCCGGTTGGGGTTCACCGTGGCGACGATGCCGACCGGGGGCGCGTCGCTCTTGTGGTGATCGAGCACCACGATGTCGGCCTGCCCGTGCAGCAGGGCGAGGATGTCGCCGGCCGCCGTGCCGCAATCGACGCACACCAGCAACTTGGCGCCACGCGCCACCAGTCCGAGCAACGCCGCGGCGTTGGGGCCGTAGCCCTCGGCCAGTCGGTCGGGCACGTAGGACAGCACGGTGCAGCCCAGGCCGCGCAGCGTTCCCGCCAACAACGCCCCGCTGCACGCCCCGTCCACGTCATAATCGCCGAACACGGCGACCGTCTCGCTGCCGCGCACCGCGGCGGCAAGGCGTTCGGCGGCGTTCTCCATGTCCGCCAGCACCGACGGATCAGGCATCATGGCGCGCAACGTCGGCGCCAGGAAATCCGCCGCCGCCTCGATACCCACGCCGCGCACCGCGAGCAGCCGCCCCAGGATCTCCGGCAGGCCGAGCCGTTGCGCGATACCGAGACCGATGCGGTCCTCAGCGGTGCGCCAGACCCAGCGGCGGCCGGACAGGCTGCGGTCGATCCCCAGAACCGAGGCGGCTGCGCTCAACTCAGCGCCCAGGTCTTGGTGGCGAAGTTATGCTGCGCCTCGATGGTGCGCACGGTGCCGGATTTGCTGCGCATCACCAGCGAGTGCGTGATGGCGCCGTTGCCGAACCGGCGCACGCCGCGCAGCATCGGCCCGGCGGTGACGCCGGTGGCGGCGAACATGACGTTGCCGCGGGCCATGTCGCTGACCGAGAACACGCGGTTCGGGTCGGTGACGCCCATCTCGACCGCCCGCGCCCGTTGCGCGTCGTCCTCGTACAGCAGCCGCCCCTGCATCTGGCCGCCGATGCAGCGCAGCGCCGCCGCCGCCAGCACGCCCTCGGGCGCGCCGCCGGAACCCATGTACAGGTCGACGCCGCTTTCCGGCTGCGCGGTGGCGATCACCGCTGCAACGTCGCCCTGGTCCAGCAGCATGATGCGGGCGCCGGCCTCGCGGATCTTGGCGATCAGCTCCTCGTGCCGGTCACGGTCCAGGACGCAGACCACGAGGTCGGACACCGCACAATGCTTGGCCCGCGCCAGGTTGCGCAAGTTGCGGTCCACCGGGTCGTCGATGTCGACCACGCCCGGCGGCAGGCCGCCGCCCACGGCGATCTTCTGCATGTAGATGTCCGGGGCATGGAGGAAGTTGCCGCGCTCGGCCAGCGCCACCACGGCGATGGCGTTGGGGCCGCCCTTGGCGGTAGTGGTGGTGCCTTCCAGCGGATCGACCGCGATATCCATTTGCGGGCCGCCGGCGCCGACCTTCTCGCCGATGTAGAGCATCGGCGCCTCGTCCATCTCGCCCTCGCCGATCACCACGGTGCCGTCGATGGCGACCGCGTCGAACGCCTTGCGCATCCCTTCCACCGCCGCGCCATCGGCCTCGTTCTTGTTGCCGAGGCCCATCCAGCGGCTGGCCGCCAGTGCCGCCGCCTCGGTGACGCGCACCAATTCGAGCGCCAGGTTGCGGTCGGTCTGTGCGTCCAGCGGGGCGTCCAGCGGGGCGTCCAGCGCGGCGTGGGTCGAAGGAGTCGTGGCTGCGGGGTCCATGACGGTTTCCTGTGAGTTCAAGCCGGGGAGTTCAAGCCGGTTCGATGCGGATCAACGCGGGATCTTCCAGCACTGCGTCGAGCGCCGCAATTCGGGCCAGCGCCGCGCGCATCGCGGCCTCGGCGGTCTCGTGCGTCACCAGCACCACCGGCACCGCCTCGCCCGGACTGCGGCCACGCTGCAACATGCTCTCCAGCGACACGCCGGCGTCGCGCAGGGCCGCAGTGACGTCGGCGATCACGCCCGGCCGGTCGACCACCATCAGCCGTAGGTAATACGCTCCGACATGCTTCGCCATGGGCACCGCCGGCGCGTGCGACAGCTCGCCCGACGCCGCGCCCCAGGCCGGCGTGAAACGGCCGCGCGCGATGTCGATGAGGTCGGCGACGATGGCCGAGGCGGTCGGGCCGGCTCCGGCGCCGCGTCCCTCCAGCATCACCCGCCCGACGAAATCCCCCTCGGCCACCACCGCGTTGAACACTCCCTCGACCCGCGCGATCGGCGCCGACTGCGGCACCATGCACGGATGCACCCGCGCCTCAATGCCCACCTCGGTGGCCCTGGCGATGCCGAGCAGCTTGATGCGGTAGCCCAGCTCGCCGGCGAAGGCGATGTCCATGGCGCTGATGCGGCGGATGCCTTCGACATACACGTCGTCGAACGCCACCGGGCGGCCGAACGCCAGGGCGGCGAGGATCGCCAGCTTGTGCGCGGCGTCGATGCCGTCGATGTCGAACGCCGGGTCGCTCTCGGCGTAACCCAGCCGTTGCGCGTCGGCCAGCACCTCGGCGAACTCGCGCCCACGCTCGCGCATGGTGCTCAGGATGTAGTTGCAGGTGCCGTTCAGGATGCCGGCGACGCGGCGGATGCGGTTGCCGGCGAGACCCTCGCGCAGCGCCTTGATGACCGGGATGCCGCCCGCCACCGCCGCCTCGAAAGCCAGCGCCACCCCGGCCCGCTCCGCCGCGAGCGCCAGTTCGCTGCCGTGGATCGCCATCAGCGCCTTGTTGGCGGTAACCACCGGCCTGCCCGCCGCAAGCGCCGCGGTGACCACGGCGCGCGCCGGCCCTTCGCTGCCGCCAATCGCCTCGACAACCACGTCGGCGGCCGAGTCGGTTGCCATCGCAACCGGATCGTCGAACCAGCGCAGGCCGGACAGCGCCACGCCACGGTCGCGGGTGCGGTCGCGGGCGGAGACAGCGACGACCGCGACCGGCCGCCCGGCCCGCGCCGCAATGACATCGGCGTTGCTGCGCAGCAGCGTCAGCACTCCCGCGCCGACCGTACCAAGCCCGGCGAGTGCCACCAAAAGCGGACGGGTCATAGCGCCGCCTCGACCAGCGCGGCCAGTGGCGGTCCCGCGTTGTCGACCGCCAGGAACGCCTTGATGCTGCGCAACGCCTGGCGCAACCGATGGGTGTTCTCGACCAACGCGATCCGCACATGGCCGTCGCCGTGCTCGCCGAAGCCGATGCCGGGCGCCACCGCGACCCGCGCCCGCTCCAGCAGCAGCTTGCTGAACTCGACGCTGCCGAGATGGGCGAAGCGCGGCGGGATCGGCGCCCAAGCGAACATCGAACCTTCCGGGCTGGGCACCACCCAGCCGGCGCCCTGCAAGCCGCGCACCAGCACGTCGCGCCGCTCGCGGTACAGATCGCGCATCTCGGCCACGCAATCCTGCGGACCATTCAGCGCCGTGGTCGCCGCGACCTGGATCGGCGTGAAGGCGCCATAGTCCAGGTACGACTTCATCCGCGTGAGCGCGGTGATGAGCCGTGGGTTGCCGGCGGCGAACCCCATGCGCCAGCCGGGCATCGAGTAGGTCTTGGACAGGCTGGTGAACTCCACCGCGATGTCCTTGGCGCCAGGCACCTGCAGCAGCGACGGCGGCGGCTCGGCACCGAAATACAGCTCGGCGTAGGCCAGGTCGGACATGATCCAGATCTCGTGCTTCCGCGCGAACGCCACGATCGCCCGATAGAAGTCGAGGGTCGCCAAATAGGCCGTTGGGTTCGAAGGAAAGTTGACGATCAGCGCGGTGGGCTTCGGCACCGAATGCCGCACCGCCTGATCGAGTGCCCGCAGCATGTCGTCGTCGGGCGTGGCTGGAATGCTGCGCACCGAGGCGCCGGCGATGATGAAGCCGAACTGATGGATCGGATACGACGGGTTGGGCACCAGGATGGTGTCGCCGGGACTGGTGATCGCCGCCGCCAGGTTGGCCAGCCCCTCCTTCGAGCCGAGCGTCGCCACCACCTCCGTCTCCGGATCGAGCGCCACGTCGAACCGCCGCTGGTAATAGCCGGCGAGCGCCCGCCGCAAGCCGGGGATGCCTTTGCTGACTGAATACCGATGGGTGCGCGGGTCCTGCACCGCTTCGATCAGCTTGGCGACGATGTGCGGCGGCGTCGGGCTGTCGGGGTTGCCCATGCCGAGGTCGATGATATCAGCACCGCTGGCACGCGATAATGCCTTGGCTTTGTTCACCTCGGCGAACACATAGGGCGGCAGGCGGCGGATGCGGTGGAACTCCTCAGCCATGGTCGGGGCGAGACCTTACAGGAAGTGGCACGAACATCGCGTCAGCGGACAATCCGGGCGGCAGCCCCAGTGCCGGCCGCCTCGGCATCGATGCGCACGTCGTTGGGCGGCACGCCAGCCGCGACCAGCAGTTGCGAAACCGCGCGCGCGCGCGCCAGCGCCAGCGGCAGCGCGGCGGCCTGATCCGCAGGCGCAGTGCTTTTTGCCTCGCCAAACCCCACGACGTTGATGGCGCCGCCGCCGCGCTGCTTGGCCAACGCCTGCAACGCGACAGCCTGGGTCGGCGGCAGCACCGCGGAACCGGCAGGGAAGCCGATTGCCAGCGGTTCCCCGGCCACCGGCACGGCTGCCGCCGGGACCACGGCGGGCGGGCGCACCGGCGGCGGCGTGGGCGCCACGGCTCCGGTGGCGCCCGGCAGGTTGGGTGGGCCTGGCGGCGCATCCGGCACTCCGGGCATCGAGCTATCCGCCGCAGCCGAAGCGACGCTCGGCAGCGGCTCGGAGGGAACCGGGCCAAGCGGTGCGGCCTTGGGCGGCGGCGCTGGCGCGGCGGAAGCGGCGGCCAGGCTGGCGTTGGAAGTGTCGCCCGGAGCGGCGGCAGGGGCCGGCGGTGGTGCGTGGATCGCCGGCGCGGCCGGCACCGGATCGACCTGCGCCGCATATTGCGCGTTGGAGCGGTCGGCGATCAAGCTGTTGGCGATCCCGGCCCGGGTCGTCGCATCGCTGTCGGCAGGCCGATCCGGCACACTTCCAAGGTTGGGGTATGGCGCATTGGAATTGGGCGGCGGGGGCCGTTGCTGGGCGATGGCTCCCCCTTCGAGATCGTGGTACCAAGTGATCGGGTTGACCGCGTCGAGCGTGCCGCAGCCGGCCAAGCCGCCACTGGCCAACACCACCGCCGCAGCCCGGAGAAGCCCGGCTTGCGACAAGCCGCAACGGACCCTGGAAATCCCGCCGAATCGATGTGACATACGCTTGGTCGCCCCGCAGCCTATCCTACCCGTGGTGTAGCAGCGGGATGCGACCGACGGAAAGGATACGCAATGGCCGACTCACAAAAGCCAGCAGATGGAACGCCCGCGAACCCCGACCTCAATTTGCCGGACCCGCAGGTTCCGAGCCGCTCGATGGCCGGAATCGCCGAGCGATCGCAGCGCCTGGTCAGCGATTGGCTGAAGCGGCAGTCGGAGGACGGCTCGCACAGCCTCGACCCGCTCAACATCACCGGCGCCTTCATGGACATGACGGCCAAGCTGATGGCCAACCCGGCGCGGCTGATGCAGGCGCAAATCGGCTTCTGGCACGACACCATGACGTTGTGGCAGAGCGCCGCTAGCCGGATGATGGGCATCAAGAGCGCGCCGGTGATCGACAGCGACCCGCGCGACCGCCGCTTCCGCGACGAAGCCTGGAAAGAGAACGAGGTGTTCGACTTCATCAAGCAGTCGTACCTGCTGTCCTCCCGCTTCGTGCAGGACGTGGTCACCCATGTCGACGGCCTCGACCCGAAGACCGCGCAGAAGGTCGACTTCTACTCGCGCCAGTTCGTCAACGCGATGAGTCCCAGCAACTTCCTGCTGACCAACCCGGAAGTGTTGCGCCGCACCGCCGAGACCGGCGGGGAGAACCTGTTGAAGGGCCTCAACAACCTGCTTGGCGACCTGGAGCGCGGCAAGGGCCGGCTCCGCATCCGCATGACCGACCCGGAGGCGTTCGAGATCGGCGGCAACATCGCCGTCAGCCCCGGCAAAGTGGTGTTCCAGAACCAACTGATGCAGTTGATCCAGTATGCGCCCAGCACCGCCGACGTGCTGCAACGGCCGCTGCTGATCGTGCCGCCCTGGATCAACAAGTTCTACGTGCTCGACCTGCGGCCCAAGAACAGCTTCGTCCGTTGGGCGGTGGCGCAGGGCCATACGGTGTTCATGGTCAGCTGGGTCAACCCGGACGAGACATTGGCCGAACTCACCTTCGATGACTACATGCGCGATGGCATCCTGGCGGCGGTGGACGCCATCGAGCGCGCCACCGGCGAGCGCGAGATCAACGCCATCGGCTACTGCCTCGGCGGCACGCTGCTGGCCTGCACCCTGGCCTGGATGGCCGAGCACCAGGACAAGCGCATCGCCACCGCAACCTTCTTCGTGACCCTGCTCGACTTCGCAGAGTCCGGCGAACTCAAGGTGTTCATCGACGAGGAACAACTGAAGGCGCTTGAGGAGAAGATGCAAAAGCGCGGCTACCTCGAGGGCAGCGAGATGGCCACGACCTTCAACATGCTGCGCGCCAACGACCTGATCTGGTCGTTCGTGGTCAACAACTATCTACTGGGCAAGGACCCGTTCCCATTCGACCTGCTGTATTGGAACGGCGATTCGACGCGGATGCCGGCGCGGATGCACAGCTTCTATCTGCGCAACATGTATCAGGAGAACCGGCTGGCGCGACCGGGAGGCATCACGCTGGACGACACCCCGATCGATTTGTCTAGCGTCACCGTGCCGGCCTATTTCCTGTCGACCCGCGACGATCATATCGCGCCATGGAAGAGCACCTATGCCGGCACACACCTGCTGGGCGGCGAGAGCCGGTTCGTGCTGGCGGCCTCGGGCCATATCGCCGGTGTGGTGAACCCGCCGGAGGGTGGCAAATACAGCCATTGGATCAACCCTGCCCTGCCCACCGACGCCGATGCCTGGCTCCAGGGCGCCACCGAAATGGCGGGGTCGTGGTGGAACGACTGGCAACGCTGGGTCACCGCGCACGACAAAACGGCCGTTCCGGCCCGCACCCCAGGCGACTCGGCGTTGTCGGTGATCGAGGACGCGCCCGGCAGCTACGTACGGGTCTGCGCCGCGTAGCCGCCGGTTAGCTGCAGTTCGTGCTGTAGAAGCAGTTGCTGTTGATATCGACGTTGGTCCGTTGCGCGGCCACGTTCGCGGCCGGCAGTTCCGGCAAGTTGGTCAGCAGCGCGATGGTCTGATCCGGGCCAAGGGTGAAGACGTTGGCCGGCAGGGCGGCCCGTTGCGCGGCCACGTCGCCGGCGTCGAACGCCTGTGCGGCGGCAATCAGGCTGTCGACCACGACCTGCGATGGCGTTCCGGGCGCAACCCCAAGAACTTGTCGGATCTCCCTGCGGCCCGCGAGCATGTTCAGCTTGTCGAGCGCCGAAAGGTTGTCCCAATGCGGGTTCTCGTACAGCGCCCCCGCCAGGTAGTCGATCGACGCCATGGCGCGCGCCGCCTCGGCGGGGTGGTTCTCGATGCTGGTGCGGTTGCCGAGCGCATAGCTCGCAAGCCCAATCGCGCCCTGGTCGGACATTACCGGCGTTCCGGCAGAGGTCCGCGGCATGATGGCCACGTCGTAGGTTGTCTCGGTGCCGCAGGCGGTGACGGCGAGCACACCCAACAGCGCCAGCCTTCGGAGCGAAGTCATCTTATGATCCTTGTGGATAAGGCCTCGTATGCCCATCCATATCGGCCGTCTTGCCAATTACTTCACCTGGATCACGCCGCTTTGTTCAGCCCTGGAGGATAGGCTGCAAACCGCGACGCATACGTGCGGCCAGTTCCACGTAGTGCCGCCCGATCGAGGCAAACCGCTCCCGCTCCTCGGGCGGCATCACGCGCACCAGGCGCGCCGGCGCGCCTCGCCACATCTCATGCGGGCCGATGCGCTTGCCCGGCGTCAGTAGGGCGCCCGCCGCCAACATGCCCCCGGCCTCGATCACCGCGCCGTCGAGCACGGTGGCGCCCATGCCGACGAAGGCGCCGTCATGCAGGATACACGCGTGGATGATGGCGGCGTGGCCGATGGTCACGTCGTCGCCGATGATCGCCGCCAGCGTGTCGTGCGCCACATGCACGATGGTGCCGTCCTGGATGTTGCTGCGGGCGCCCACGCGGATGAAGTTGGTGTCGCCGCGCAACACGCACCCGAACCAGACGCTCGACTGCGCGCCGATCACGACATCGCCGATCACCACGGCGCCGGGCGCCACAAAGGCATCCGCCGCCACGACCGGCGCCACTCCCTCGAAGCTGAACAGCGGCCCGGTCACGCGAGGCCCAGCATCAGCCGGATGTTCTGCACCGCCGCCCCGGAGGCGCCCTTGCCCAAATTGTCGAGCCGCGCCACCAGCACCGCCTGCCGCCGCGCGTCGTTGGCGAACACCCGCAACTCCAGCAAATCCGTCCCGGCAAGTGCCGCCGCGTCGAGCACGCCCGCGGCTTCGGCCGGCAGCACGCGGATCATCCCGGCATCGCGGTAGTGCGCCGCAAGGCACTCCTGCAGGTCCGTGCCGCGCGCCGTGCCGGGCAGCAGGTCGAGATGCAGCGGAATGCTGACCACCATGCCCTGTGGAAAATGCCCAACCGCCGGCGTGAAGATCGGCCGCCGCGTCAGGCCGCCGTAGAGCTGCGCTTCGGCGACATGCTTGTGTTCGAGCCCGAGCGCATACAGCTCGAACGCCGGGCCGCCCGTCGCCTCGTGCGCCGCGATCATCGCCTTGCCGCCGCCGGAGTAGCCGCTGGTGGCATGGATGCCGATCGGCGTGTCAGCCGGCACCAGCCCGGCATCGACCAGCGGCCGCAGCAAGGCGATTGCCCCAGTCGGATAGCAGCCCGGGTTGGCGACGCGGGCCGCACCGGCGATTGCCCGATCCTGGCCGGGAATCAGTTCGGCAAAGCCATACGTCCAGTCGGGCGCCACCCGGAACGCCGTGCTGGAGTCCAGTATGCGGGGAGCCTGGTCACCCAGTGCCGCCGCCAATGCCACGGATTCGCGGGCAGCATCGTCGGGCAGGCAGAGCACGACCAGGTCGACCGCGCGCATCATGTCCTGGCGTGCGCCGGCGTCTTTGCGCTTTTCGGCGGGCAAGCTTTGGATCGTGATGCCAGAGACATCGCGCAGCCGCTCGCGGATACCGAGGCCGGTGGTGCCGGCTTCGCCGTCGATGAAGATCTTGGCCGTCATCCGCGCTGCCCGCCGGTCAGCCGCCTCGCGCCGTGGCGGACATGCCGCCACGGCGCGAAAGCCTAACGCTTGCTGAACTGGAAGCTGCGGCGGGCCTTGGCGCGGCCATACTTCTTGCGCTCCACCACGCGGCTGTCGCGGGTCAGGAAACCGGCGACCTTGAGAATGCCGCGCAGCTCAGGCTCGAAGTAGGTCAGCGCACGGCTGATGCCATGCCGCAGCGCGCCGGCCTGGCCGGACAGGCCGCCGCCGACCACCGTGCAATAGACATCGAACTGGTTGTAGCGGTCGGCCACCAGGAACGGTTGGGTAATCAGCATCCGCAGCACCGGGCGCGCGAAATACGCCGTCACCCGCTTGCCGTTGACCATGATCTCGCCCTTGCCGCGCTTGATCCACACCCGCGCGATGGCGTTCTTGCGCCGCCCGGTGGCGTAGCTGCGGCCCTGCGCGTCCTTCTTCGGTTCGCGGATCGGAGCAGCCGGGATCGCGGTCGCAACGGCCAGGTCCTTGAGGTCGGCGAGCGTGCGCGACGTGGTGGTCTGGATATCGTCGGACATCTGCTCAGGCCCTCTTGTTCTTGATGTTCATCCCGGCGACGTCCAGCGTCTGCGGCTGCTGACCGTCGTGGGGGTGCGTGGTGCCGGCATAGACATACAGATGCTTCATCTGCCGGCGTTGCAGCGGGCCACGGGTAATCATGCGCTCGACCGCCTTTTCCAGCACCCGCTCGGGATGCGCGCTGTCGAGGCGCTGGCGGATGCTGCGGCCCTTGATGCCGCCGGGGAAGCCGGTGTGGTAGTAGAGCACCGACTGGTCGATCTTGTTGCCGGTCACCTTTACCTTGCCGGCGTTGATGACCACCACGTGGTCGCCGCAGTCGACATGCGGGGTGAACTGCGGCTTGTGCTTGCCGCGCAACCGCGCGGCGATCACCGCAGCCAGCCGGCCCAGCACGACGCCATCGGCATCGATCAGGATCCAGGCCTTGTTGACCTCCGCCGGCTTCAGCGCAGGGGTATGCTTCATCATCGCGTCACGTCCCTTGAACAGGTGGCGGTCTATGCTGCCAACCTATTGCCGGGTCAAGCGAAAACACATGTGGTATTATCATACCACAATACTTCGCACGGCGAAAAGAAGGCCGAAACACCATAGGGATTTCAAAGGCGGACCTTTGACGGGTCCAGGGCGGCGCCCTGGCCTTAACCTCCCTGGCCTTAACCTCAAGGGGAGATGGGGCGAACGATGGGTTTCGAACCCACGACATCCAAGACCACAACCTGGCGCTCTACCAACTGAGCTACGTCCGCCATCCGGGGGCGCGTCTACGCCGAACGGGCGGCCGGCGTCAATGTCGCCCGACGCGCGAAATATGCGCCGAGCCGCGCCAGCGCCTCGTCCAACACTTCGGGCCGCTTGCAGAAGGCGAAACGAGCGTAGTGGCGGGGCGCGTCGCCGGCGTAGAACGCCGACACCGGGATGGCCGCCACCTGCGCGTGCTCGGTGATGTGCCGGCAGAACGCCACATCGTCGCCGGCAAACCCCAACGGCGTGAAATCGGCTGTCACGAAGTAGCTGCCTTGCGCCGCCAGCACGCCAAAGCCCAACGCCGCCAGCCCCGCCGACAAGCGGTCGCGCCGGGCCGCCAGATCCGTGGCAAGCGAGGCGAAATAGGTGTCGTCCTTGGCCAGGCCGAGCGCCACCGCGCGCTGCAAGTTGGGCGGCGTGGTGAACGTCAGGTTCTGGTGCGCCTTGGCCGCCAGCGTCGCCAGTTCGCGCGGCGCGGTGATGTAGCCGACTTTCCACCCGGTCAACGAGAACGTCTTGCCGGCGCTGCCGATCCGCAGGCAGCGCTCGCGCATCCCCGGCAGCGTCATCAGCGGGATATGCCGCCAGCCGTCGAACGTCAGGTGCTCGTACACCTCGTCGCACACCGCGTAGGCGTCGTGCTTCTGCACGAGGTCGGCGATGAAGGCGAGTTCGGCGGTCGTGAACACCTTGCCGGTCGGGTTCATCGGCGTGTTGAGCAGGATGGCCTTGGTCTTCGGCCCGAACGCCGCCGCCAACTCGGCCCGCGGCAGCTCCCATTTCGGCGGCTGCAACCGCACCAGACGGGGCACCGCGCCCAACAGCCGCACCACCGGCAGATAGGTGTCGTAGAGCGGCTCGATCAGCACCACCTCGTCGCCCGGATTGAGCAGCGCCATCAGGCAGGCGGTGATCGCCTCGGTCGCCCCGGAGGTCACCACCACCTCGTTCGCGGGATCGACCGACAAGCCGTAGAAGCGGGCGTTGGCGTGGGCCACGGCCTGACGCAGCTCGGGCAATCCGGCCAGCGGCGGATACTGGTTGCGCTGGTCGAGCAAGGCGTCGGCGGCGGCCTGAACTATGTCATGCGGCCCTTCCACGTCCGGAAAGCCCTGGCCGAGGTTGATGGCGCCGTGCTCGGCCGCCAGCGCCGACATCACGGTGAAGATCGTGGTGCCGGTCCCGGCCAGCAACGCATTCAACGGCTTCATCATATCCCCTTCGTCGGCACAGGGGGCGGAGTATGGGTCCGGGGCGGTATGGCATCAACCGGCTGCCGAAAAAGCAGGCACCCTGCGCGCGCGCAAAGCCCGTCACGTTATGAAGAAAGGCTGGCGCGCAACGAAACCGGCCTGCAAAGGTTCCCGGCGGCGCATTGCCGGCTGGCACGCATCATGCAAACTTCCGGCATCTTATGGGGGGCAGCCGGGAGGCCGGCGCGTGGACGTATGAAGAAGATCGAGGCGGTCATCAAGCCGTTCAAGCTGGACGAGGTCAAGGAGGCGCTGCACGAAGTCGGGCTGCAAGGGATCACGGTGGTCGAGGCGAAAGGCTTCGGCAGGCAGAAAGGCCATACCGAGCTGTATCGGGGCGCCGAGTACGTGGTGGATTTCCTGCCCAAGGTGAAGATCGAGGTGGTCTGCGACGACCATGTGGTGGAGCGCGCCGTGGAGGCCATCGTCAACGCCGCCCGCACCGGGCGCATCGGCGACGGCAAGATCTTCGTGACCTCGGTCGAGGAGGTGATACGCATCCGCACCGGCGAGCGTGGCGAGGATGCGGTCTAGCCCGATACCATCGCGGCCCGATACCATCGAAGATCGAGGTTTGCTGCCGAGGGGGCGTGGTGCGCCCTCGGCCTACTGGATGAAGGAATTGGATTGATGGCAGACACGGCCAAGAGCGTCGCGGACGTGCTGGAGATGTTCAAGGAACACTCCGTGGAATACGTCGACCTCCGTTTCACCGATCCACGCGGCAAGTGGCAGCATACCGCGCAGCACGTCTCCACCATCGACGAAGGCGCATTCGCCGACGGCATCATGTTCGACGGCTCCAGCATCGCCGGCTGGAAGGCGATCAACGAGAGCGACATGATCCTGATGCCGGACCCCGACACGGCGGTCATGGACCCGTTCGCGGCCAAGCCGAGCCTGATCCTGTTCTGCGACATCGTGGAGCCCTCGACCGGCCAGGCCTATGCGCGCGACCCGCGCGGCACCGCCAAGAAGGCCGAGGAGTACCTGAAGGCCAGCGGCATCGGCGACACGGCGATGGTCGGCGCCGAGGCCGAGTTCTTCATCTTCGACAGCGTGAAGTTCGGCACCGGCGGCAACTTCGCCATGCACCAGATCGACAGCAGCGAAGGTCCCGGCTCCGGCCTGAAGGACTTCGCCGACGGCAACATGGGCCACCGCCCCGGCGTCAAGGGCGGCTACTTCCCGGTCCCGCCGGTCGACAGCGAGAGCGACCTGCGCGCCGAGATGCTCTCGACCATGGGCGAGATGGGCCTGGCGATCGAGAAGCACCACCATGAGGTGGCGCAGTCGCAGCACGAGCTAGGCACCAAGTTCACGACGCTGACCAAGATGGCCGACCAGATGCAGATCTATAAATACTGCGTCCACAACGTCGCCCACAGCTACGGCAAGACCGCGACGTTCATGCCCAAGCCGATCTATGGCGACAACGGCACCGGGATGCACACCCACCAGTCGATCTGGAAGGACGGCAAGCCGCTGTTCGCCGGCAACGGCTACGCCGATCTGTCGGAAACCTGCCTTTACTTCATCGGCGGCATCATCAAGCACGCCAAGGCGATCAACGCCTTCAGCAACCCGAGCACCAACAGCTACAAGCGCCTGATCCCCGGCTTCGAGGCGCCGGTGCTGCTGGCCTACTCGGCCCGCAACCGCTCAGCCTCGTGCCGCATCCCCTACACCACCAACCCGAAGGCCAAGCGGGTCGAGGTGCGCTTCCCCGACCCCAGCGCCAACCCCTACTTGGCGTTCTCGGCGATCCTGATGGCCGGCCTCGACGGCATCAAGAACAAGATCCACCCCGGCGAGCCGATGGACAAGGATCTCTACGACCTTCCGCCGGACGAGCTGAAGGGCATCCCGACCGTGTGCGGCAGCCTGCGCGAGGCGCTCGGCGCGCTTGCGGCCGACCATGAGTTCCTGCTGGCCGGCGACGTGTTCAACAAGGAGCAGATCGAAAGCTACATCGAGCTGAAATGGACCGAGGTGTTCAGGTTCGAGCACACCCCGCACCCCGTCGAGTTCGAGATGTACTATTCCGTCTGAAACCGCATAGCTTCCCGCAATGGGGCCGGAACTGCGGCAACGCGGTTCCGGTCCCAAATACGGCCTGTCCGCTACTTGGCTCGAACGGCTATGCCGCTTGTGCGGACACCGACAGCGCCCTGACGATCTCGTCGCTTATCCTATCCACCCGAACGTCGTGGCGGCTGTCGCGACTGCGGCCAGCAGGCCGGCAACGCCGCCCACGGCCCCGACCACGAGCAGCCATCGCTCGCGGCGGAACTTGTCGCCTCCACGTTATCCACCAGCGCCCCGAACAGTCCCGATTGCATCGAATCGGCTTTTCAGACTGAAGCAACGTAGTGGTGCATGTCAGCCCAACTACAGCGTTAACTGTTGATGCTAATGTTACGCCGTAATGATCCAACTATGCTATAAGTCGAGCAAGATAAGATCGAGTTTTTATTCAGATTTAATAATGCCATGAGATGCTGCTCAAACCGTATCAGCATCCTCGTCGCGTGTTCAAAATAACTTAATGGCACATTGACTTACAGCAAAAAGCTCTTGCAATACATGAAGAACCGTCAATGCACTATAGCTGACTTTCGGCTTAAACCGGCTTGTTGTTCTATAATAATCAGTGTAAACCTTACGCACCAAGACGTTTGTTGTAGACACTTGCTAGTTAACTCTTGGAGTATGGGCTGGCCACCGGGAGGATTGCAGAGGTGCCTACCATGAACGATGAAGTTTCTGGAGCGGTACGAGCGCCGATCGACCTTGCCGCCGCCATGCTTAACCCGCGGGTCCTGATCGTCGAGGACAACCAACCAGTCGGCGAGACGATCCAGCGCTTTCTCGAGCGTTCGGGGATGAGCACCGTGTGGGCGCAGACCGGCACGCGCGCCTATGAGTTAAAAACGCAATTCCAGCCCGACGTGGTGCTGGTCGACCTCGAACTGCCCGACGTCAGCGGCGGCGCACTCATCGAATGGCTGGCAACTCAGCAGGATTGCGGGATCATCGTCGTCTCCAGCCGTGCCGAGGAAGGCGAACGGCTGGTTGGGCTGGAACTGGGCGCCGACGACTACGTGGCCAAGCCGGCGCAACTGCGCGAACTGGTCGCCCGCATCCGTGCCGTGCATCGCCGCGCGCAACGACGCGCCACCTCCGAGCCGGCACAGCCACGAACGCCTCCCGTCCCGGTCACCGTCCATCGTATCGGACCGTACCGCGTCGACACCCGCGCCCGCTCGGTCACCATGAAGGATGGCCAAATCGTGCCGCTGACCGGCGCCGAGTTCATGGTGCTGCAGATGCTGCTGGAGGCGGACGGCCAGCCGGTGTCGCGCACCACGTTGTGCGACCAGGCGCTGCGACGGCCGTGGCGGGCCGAGGATCGCAGCATCGACCAGCTGGTGTTCCATCTGCGCCGCAAGTTGTCAGAGGCCGACAGCAACGGACGGCTGATCCAGGCGGTCCGCGGCGCCGGCTACTTCCTGGTCGCCGACGCTTAACCCCGGCGGCGGCGCGGGCTGGATGAATTGACCGGCTGGCGGGCGGCTTCTATCCCTCATCAGGCAAGTTGCGCAACCGAAGCGCGACACATGAAGGGTGGGGCGCATCGTGGCCGTTCTGCAGCTCGTCAATGTCTCGAAACACTTCGGTGCCATTCGCGCGCTGTCGGAGATCAGCTTCAACCTGCACGCCGGCGAGGTGATCGGCGTGGCCGGCGACCTCGGCGCGGGCAAGTCCACCCTGGTCAAGATCGTCGCGGGTCTGCTGCAACCCAGCTCCGGGATGATGGTGCTCGACGGCGAACAGGTCCGCTTCCGTGATGCGGCCGAGGCGCGGCGGCACGGGCTTGAGCTGGTGCCGCAGGATCTGGCGCTGTGCGACAACCTCAGCGCCGCCGCCAACGTCTTCCTCGGCCGCGAGCTGCGCTGGCGGTTCGGGCCGTTCGGCATCCTGAACCATTCCGCCATGCGCGCGCGCGCCGACAGCTTGTTTACCGAGCTGCGGTCCGACACACGGCCGCGCGACCTGGTGCGTCGGCTGTCGGGTGCGCAGCGCCGCGCGGTGGCGGTGGCGCGTACCAGGCTAGCCGATGCCAAGGTCGTCGTGCTGGACGAGCCCAACGCCACCTGTGGAGAACGCGAGGCGGCGCAGACGCTCGACCTTATCCGGCGACTGCGCGACCAGGGCACGGGCGTGCTCCTCATCAGCCACCAGATGCCCGATCTGTTCGCCGTTTGCGACCGGCTGCTGGTGCTGCGGCATGGACGCAAGGTGACGGAATGCGCCACCGCGGCCACCACCCCGGAGCAAATCAGCCTGTTCCTCACTGGTGGCGCACATGCCGCGTGACGACGGCGGCCGGCTGCCCTCGGCAGGCGACGAGATGCCCAAACGGCGCGAGCGCACCTTGCTGCAACGCGCAGTCGCCCAGCCGGCGTTCTGGGCGGCGGCGGCTTTGCTCGCGGGGGCGACGATACTTCGGCTCGGCTGGCCCGCCGCCTTCCTGGGCGTTCACGACCCGGCGCTGATCCGCGAGGCGTCGGCCGCCGGAGTGGTGGCGGTGGGCATGACGATCGTGCTCATCGCCGGCGGGATCGACCTGTCGGCCGGCGGGCTCATGGCGGTGGCGGGGAGCGTGGCCTCGCTTGTCGTCCATGCCGGCGGGGCCTGGTGGGTTGCGGCCATCTGCGGACTGGCGGGCAGTGCCGCGTTTGGTTTGGCGAACGGGTTGCTGATCGCGCTGGCCGCCCTGCCCCCGTTCCTGGTGACGCTCGGCAGCTTCGCCATCGCCGGCTCGGCCGCCGCCATCCTGCAGGCCCATTCGACGCCGGCCGGCTTGCCGCTGCCGCATCCGCTGTGGCTGCTCGGGGAGACGTCGGGCATCCTGGCGCCGGTGCTTTGGATGACGGCGTGGGGCCGCCATCTGTTCGCCCTCGGCGGCAACGTGCAGGCGGCGAAAGCCAACGGCGTGCCGACCAAGCGGCTCACGGTAGAGGCCTACGTCTTGTCGGCCGCGCTGGCCGGGCTGGCCGGGCTGGTCATCGCAGCGCCGGCAGCCGAGGCATCCGGAGCCGGCGAGACACTGCGCGCAATCGCCGCCGCGGTGATCGGCGGCGCCAGCTTCGCGGGCGGCGCAGGCGGTGCCGCCGGCGCGGTGACCGGCGCCTTGCTGCTCGTAGGCCTGCACCATGTCTTGTCGCTGGCCGGACTCGATGCGAATTGGTTGGGCGTGGTTGTCGGCATCTGTATCGTCGCGGCGGTGATGGCGGCACGGCGCCGCGCGGTATAACGGCTTCAAACCAGCCGCCCTGTTCCAGAATCGGAGTTCCCGATGCCCGCCATGCAGCCCACGACCGGGCCAATCGCCGCCGGAGTGCGGATCGGCCATGTCCACCTGAAAGTGGCCGACCTCGACCGTGCCCTCGGGTTCTACGTGGGCGTGCTCGGGTTCCAATTGATGCAGCGCCTCGGCAGCCAGGCCGCCTTCATCTCGGCCGGTGGCTACCATCACCACATCGGCCTCAACACCTGGGAGAGCCTCGGCGGCAAACCACCACCGCCGGGCAGCACCGGCCTGTATCACCTGGCGATATTGTACCCGACCCGCGCGACGCTGGCCGATGCGCTGCGGCGCGTGATGGCGGCAGGCATCCCGCTCGACGGCGCATCCGACCACGGCGTCAGCCAGGCCCTGTATCTCAGCGACCCCGATGGGAATGGGGTCGAGCTGTATTGGGACTGTCCGCAGGCGGAGTGGCCGCGCGATACGGCGGGCGACCTTACGATGACGATCGACCGGCTCGACCTCGACAGCCTGCTTCGAGAAGGCTGAAGGCAGGCGCAGCTTCGTCGCTGCGCCCGTTCAGGCTCACTTCATCGCGTCGGCCTTGTCTATCACCGCGTGGGACCACGCGCCGACCGGCTTCTTGGTGATGACCGGGTCGCTGGCGCCGCTCATCAGCACCGACACGGTCTGGTCGAACGCCGCCGGATCGAGGTAGCCCATGCCGTGCGGGCCGGCGGTGGCCAGCTTGGCGACCTCGCCCATCATCCGCTTCTGGTGCGCCTGGGTCTGCGCGCCGGCGGTATCGGCGTCGAGCACGATCTTCACCGCCTCCGCCTGATGCTCGCCGGCGTATTTCCAGCCGTCCAGCGATGCCTTCAGGAAGCGCGCGAGGCGGTCCACCGTGGCCGGGTCGGCGAGCTTCGCCTCGGTCGTGTAGAGGCCGTCCTCCAACGTCGCCACACCCTCGTCCTGGTATTTGAACACCTTGAGCTGCGCCGGCTTCATCCCGGCCTCGATCAGTTGCCAATACTCGTTGTAAGTCATGGTCGAGATGCAGGCCGCCTGCTTCTGCAGCAGCGGATCGACGTTGAAGCCCTGCTTCAGCACGGTCACGCCATCCGGCCCGCCGGTGGTCTTGAGCCCCAGCTTGCTCATCCACGCGAGGAACGGATACTCGTTGCCGGAGAACCAGACGCCCAGCGTGTGGCCTTTGAACACCGCCGGCGAGGTGACGCCGCTGTCCTTGCGGCACGTCAGCTCCATGCCGGACTTCTGGAACACCTGGGCGATGTTGACCAGCGGCACGCCCTTCTCGCGCGCCGCCAGGGCGGACGGCAACCAGTCCACCACCACGTCGGCGCCGCCACCGGCCATCACCTGGCTGGGGTTGATGTCGGGACCGCCCGGCTTGATCGTCACGTCGAGGTTGGCGGCTTTGTAGAAACCCTTGGCCTGCGCCACGTAGTAGCCGGCGAACTGGGCGTCGGCGACCCACTTCAACTGCAGGCTCAGCGGATCGGCGGCCATCGCCTGCCCCGCTATCCCGGCCAGCAAGCTCGCGGCCATCAGCAACTTCTTCATCGACGGAGTCTCCTTTTGTTGTCGCATTCAACCACGAAACGATGGATGCCAGAAGGTGACCGCACGCTCGGCGAGGCTCAGCGACGCGAACGCCAGCGAACCCGCGACCGCCGCCATCGCGATCTCCGCCCACACCACGTCGAGGTTCATCCTGCTCACTTCGGTAGAGATACGAAAGCCCATGCCGACGATCGGCGTGCCGAAGAACTCGGCGACGATTGCGCCGATCAGCGCCAGGGTCGAATTGAGCTTGAGGGCGGTAAACACGAACGGCATCGCCGCCGGCAGCCGCAGCTTGAGCAGCGTGGGCCAGTGGCCGGCCGCGTAGCCGCGCATCAGGTCGCGCTCCATGGCGCCGCAGGACGCCAGCCCGGCGGTGGCGTTCACCAGCATCGGAAAGAACGTCATGATGACGACCACGGCCGCCTTCGACTGCCAGTCGAAGCCGAACCACATCACCATGATGGGCGCCACGCCGACCACCGGCATGGCGCTGACCAGGCTGCCCAGCGGCAGCACGCCACGGCGCAGGAAGTCGAAGCGGTCGAGCAGCACCGCCGCCAGGAACCCGGCGCCGCAGCCGATGGCATAGCCGGGCAGCACCGCGCGCACCACCGTCTGCACGAAGTCCGCCCGCAGCACCGGCAGGCTGCGCGCGAATGCCGCGACCACGGCGGACGGCGGCGGCAGCAGCACGCCCGGCACATGGTAGCCGACGCAGACCAGTTGCCATGCCGCCAGGATGAGCGCGCCGAACAGCAGCGGCGACCCGACCTGCCCGACACGGCCCGGCTGGCGTGACAGCAGCGCCAGCCCACCGGCTCCGGCAGCCGCCAGAACCAGCAGTAACAGCGTGGTCACAGCCGGCCGCCGCGACGGCGCATCACCACCAGGCCGGCGATCTCGACCGCCCTGATCGCCAGCAGCGCCAGGGCCGCCGCCATGAACAGCGCCGCCCAGATCTGCAGCGTCTGGCCGTAATACGACCCGGCCAGCAGCCGCGCGCCCAGCCCCGCCTGCGCGCCGGTCGGCAACTCGGCCACGATGGCGCCGACCAGCGACAGCGCGGCGGCGATCTTGAGGCTCGGGAACAGGAACCCGACCGAGGCCGGCCAACGCAGCTTGGCGAACACCTGCGCGCCGCTGGCCGAGTAGGTCCGCATCAGGTCGCGCTGCATCGGATCGGACGCCCGCAGGCCGGTCACCATCGCCGTGGCGATCGGAAAGAAGCTCAAATAGCCGGCGATCAGCGCCTTTGGCAGCAACCCGGTCAGCCCGAGGTTGCCGAGCACGACCACCACCATGGGCGCTATGGCCAGCACCGGCACCGTCTGGCTGGCGACGATCCACGGCATCATCGAGCGGTCGAGCACGCGCAGATGCACGATGCCCACCGCCAGCGCCACGCCAAGCACGCAGGCCAGCACGAACCCCAGCGCTGCGGCCCCTGCGGTGACCCCGGCGTGGAACACCAGGCTTTTCGGCGAGTTGACCGAATGCTCGAAGATGCTGCCGAACAGCTCGACGGCAATCTGGTGCGGCGCCGGCAGCAAGGGGCGGTCAAGGGCATAGGTGGCCCATACGATATCGCTGGTAGCGGCGCCGTCCTCGGCCAACCCCTGCGCGGCATCGAAGTTCATCCAGGGCACGGCCGCGTACCACACCAGCAGCATCACGGCCAGCACCGCGAGCATCGGCCCGGCATCACGCAAGCGACCTAGTAGTGATAGCGGCACTGTGCGACCACGAGGTTATCGGCCATCGGGCGATAGATCTGGCGATGGTCATGGGTGATGCGCCGCGACCACCAACCAGAAAAAGCGCCACGCAACGGCTCCGGCTTACCAATACCGAGGAATGGCGTTCTGCAACATTCCTTGATGAGCGTGTCAGCCGCGCCAGCACCTTCGGATCGGTTACTTGCCAGTGCAGGTAGTCGTCCCATCCCTGCTCCTGAAAAACGACCTTCACTCGATGAGGTCGTGTTCGCTTCCCTCGCCGCGCTCGGACGCGGCAATCGCCGACAGCAACCGTTCGGCGTTCCGCGGGCTTTTCAGAAGGTGCAGCGTTTCCTCATACGACTCAAAGTCTTCCAGCGACATCAGCACCGCTGCCGGCTTGCCCCAGTCGCGGGTGATAATCATCGGTGCATGGTCGTCCACCACGCTGTCCAACGTACCGGCCAAATTCCGCCTCAGATCGCTGTAGGACGTGGTTCGCATGTTGAAACTGTACCCAATCGCGTGCGGTGAAGCAATCTGGTTCAGTCATAGCTATGCCCCGCCCGCAACGCCTCGCGCACCCGGTGCGCCACCCGCAGGAACCCCGGCGTCTCGCGCGCATCGAGGTCGCGCTCGCCCGCCAGGTCGACCTCGATCGTCTCGATGATCCGGCCGGGCCGCGGCGACATCACCACGACATGCGTGGACAGGAACACCGCCTCGGGGATCGAGTGGGTGACGAACACCACCGTCATGCCGGCGCGCCGCCAGAGCTGGTGCAGGTGCAGGTTGAGGTTGTCGCGGGTGATCTCGTCCAGCGCCCCGAACGGCTCGTCCATCAGCAGCAGCGACGGCTCGAAACTCAGCGCGCGGGCGATCGACACCCGCTGCTGCATCCCGCCCGACAACTGCCACGGGAAGCGGCGGCGGAACTCGGACAACCCGACCAGATCGAGGTATTTGACGGCCCGGCGCCGCTGCTCGTCCGCGGCCATGCCCATCACCTCCAACGGCAGGCACAGGTTCCGCTCGACGTTGCGCCATGGCAGCAGGGCCGGCGCCTGGAACACGTAGCCGTAGGCGCGGCGGCGGCGGGCCTCGCCGGGCGTCATGCCGTTCACCGTCAAGCTGCCGGACGTCGGCTGCTCCAGGTCGGCGATGGCCCGCAGCAGCGTGGTCTTGCCGCAGCCCGACGGCCCGATCAACGAGACGAACGCGCCGCGCGGAACCGTCAGGTTGATCCCCGACAGCGCCACCGTGGCCTGGCCGCCGGACTGGAACACCAGCCCGACATCCCTTGCCGCGACCACCACCTCGGTCTCGGCCACGCCCGGCAGCGCCGCCATCAGGAGTTCAGACACGCGACCGCTCGGCCAGCCGCTGGTCGTAGTCGAGCACCGCGCCCAGCAACACCTGCGCCCCCGCCGCCACATGCTCCGGTTCGGCGCGCTCGGCCTCGTTGTGGCTGAGCCCGTTCTCGCACGGCACGAAGATCATCGTGGTCGGGGCGACGCGCGCGACATAGGCGCTGTCATGCCCGGCGCCGGAGATGATCTCGCGCGCCGGGTAGCCGCCCGCCGCCGCCGCCCGCCGCACGCTGTCGATGCACCCGGCGTCGAAGCGCACCGCCGGCGAGTTCCACACGCACTCGACCGCCAGCGTCAGCCTGGCCGCGGCGGCGATCCGCTCGAACGCCGCCCGCATCGCCGCTTCCATCGCGGCAACCGCGTCATCGCTGGGGTGGCGCAGATCGACGGTGAAGAACACCTGCCCCGGAATGACGTTGCGGCTGTTCGGCTGGCTTTCGATCAACCCGACCGTGCCGACGCCACCCGGCGCATGGGCCAGCGCCGCCTCGCTCACCGCCTCGATCATCCGCGCGGCCCCCAGCAGCGCGTCGAGCCGCAGCGGCATCGGCGTCGAGCCGGCGTGGCTCTCGGCCCCGGTGACGGTCACCTCGTACCAGCGCATTCCCTGCACGCCGGTGACGATGCCGATGGTCTTGCCCTCGGCCTCCAGGATCGGCCCCTGCTCGATATGCAGCTCGAAATGCGCCGACAGCTTGCGCGCGCCGCATTTCTCCTCGCCGCGATAGCCGATGCGCTCCAGCTCGGCGCCGAAGCCGACGCCCTCGCGGTCGGTGCGGCTGTCGGCGTAGGCGCGGTCGAACACGCCGGCGAACACCCCCGACGCCAGCATCGCCGGAGCGAAGCGCGACCCCTCCTCGTTGGTCCAGTCGATCACCGCGATCGGCGCCTCGGTCTCGATGCCGAGGTCGTTTAGCGTCCGCAGCACCTCCAACCCCGCCAGCACGCCGATGACGCCGTCGTACTTGCCGCCGGTGGGCTGCGTGTCGAGATGGCTGCCGATGGCGATTGGCGGCAGCGCCGGGTTGCGGCCGGGCCGCACCGCGAAGATGTTGCCGAGGTCGTCGAACGCCACCTCGCAGCCGGCCTCGGCGCAGGCGGCGCGGAACCAGTCGCGCACCTCGCGGTCGAGGTCGGTCAGCGTCAGCCGCTTGATCCCGCCCTTCGGCGTGGCGCCGATGCGGGCGGTCTCCATGATGCTCGACCACAGCCGCTCGGCGTTGACCGTGGCGTTGGCGCCGCTCATTCGGCGGCGACCCGCAGCGGGTTGTTCGGATGCTGCTTCCAGGTCATCGCATCCGCCGCGAGCTGCTGCGCCTCCATGGTGATGCAGCGCTCGACCGGGCAGACGTGCATACACAGGTTGCAGCCGACGCACTCGGCGTCGATCACCTCGTAGCGCCGCGCGCCGTCGATGCGCTGCGCCGAGATGGCCTGATGCGAGGTGTCCTCGCAGGCGACGAAGCACAGCCCGCATTTGATGCACAGATCCTGGTCGATCCGCGCCAGCGTCTTGAAGCTGAGGTTGAGGTCGCTCCAATGCACATAGTTCGGGATGGCGCGCCCACGCAGTTCGTCGAGCGTCGCGTAGCCCTTGCCGTCCATCCAGTTGGACAACCCGTCGATCATGTCGTCGACGATGCGGAAGCCGTGGTGCATCGCCGCCGTGCAGACCTGCACCGTGCCGGCGCCGAGCGCCATGAACTCCGCCGCGTCGCGCCAGGTCGAGATGCCGCCGATGCCCGAGATCGGCAGGCCGCGTGTCCTTGCGTCGCGCGCGATGTCGGCCACCATGCGCAGCGCGATCGGCTTCACCGCCGGGCCGCAATAGCCGCCGTGCGTGCCCTTGCCGTCCACCGTCGGCTCCGGCGCCATCAGGTCGAGATCCACGGCGGTGATCGACTGAATGGTGTTGATGAGCGACACCGCGTCGGCGCCGCCGCGTCGCGCGGCGCTGGCCGGCGCCAGGATGTCGGTGATGTTGGGCGTCAGCTTCACGATGACCGGCATCCGCGAGTACTGCTTGCACCAGCGCGTCACCATCTCGACGTATTCGGGCACCTGCCCCACCGCCGAGCCCATGTTGCGCTCGCTCATGCCATGCGGGCAGCCGAAGTTGAGTTCGATGGCGTCGCAGCCGGTGTCCTCGACCATCGGCAGGATCGAGCGCCAGCTCTCCTCCGCACACGGCACCATCAGGCTGACCACCATCGCGCGGTCGGGCCAGCGGCGCTTCACCTCGCGGATTTCGGCGAGGTTCAGCGCCAACGGGCGGTCGGTGATGAGTTCAATGTTGTTGAAGCCGGCGACGCGCGCGCCGCCGTAGCTGGTGGCGCCATACCGGCTGCTCACGTTGACGATCGGCGGGTCCTCGCCCAGCGTCTTCCACACGACCCCGCCCCAGCCCGCCTCGAACGCGCGGTTGACGTTGTAGGCCTTGTCGGTCGGCGGCGCCGAGGCCAGCCAGAACGGGTTCGGCGAGCGGATGCCGGCGAAGTCGCTGCGAAGGTCTGCCATTCTGCTGCCGCCTCGTCAGGCGGACAACGAGGCATGGATCGCCTCGGCCGCCAATTTGCCGTCCTGCACCGCGCTCACCGTCAAATCCGCGCCCGCCACGCAATCGCCGCCGGCGTAGATCCCGGGAATGGAGGTCTGCCGCCGCGCATCCACGACGATCCGCCCGCCGGCGACCTCCAGCACCGGGACCGGCAGCGGGTCGAAGGTTTGCCCCACCGCCTTCAGCACCATGTCGGCCTCCAGCGTGAAGCTCTCGCCCTTGGCGCCAGGATGGGTGCGCAGGAACTCCACCGCCGCGACCCCGCCGTAGCCGGACAGGAAACGGCGCGGCGTCGCCCAGTGGCGGATGCGGACGCCGTTGGTCTGCGCCCACGCCTGCTCGGTCCGGGTGGCGCTCATGCTCTCCGGGCCGCGCCGATAGACGATGGTGACGTCCTCCGCCCCCAGCCGGCGCGCCTGGGTGGCGGCGTCGACGGCGGTGTTGCCGCCGCCGATCACCACCACCCGCCGACCTACCGGCAGCGCCGACTTGTCGACGCTCTGGCGCAGGGCCGCGATGAAGTCGACCGCGTTGTGAACCCCGGCCAAAGCCTCGCCCTCGAGATCGAGCGCCCGCACGCCGGCCTGGCCGATCGCCAGGAACACCGCGTCGTATTCCTCCCGCAAAGCCGTCAGGTCCAGGTCGCGGCCAAGCAGGCGGTCGTGTTCGACGGCGATGCCGCCAACGCCCAGGATGAACGCCACCTCGCGTTGCGCGAAGTCGTCGGCGAGCTTGTAGGCGGCGATGCCGTATTCGTTGAGGCCGCCGGGCTTCGGCTTGGCGTCGAACACCGTCACGCCATGCCCATGCAGCGCCAGCCGGTGCGCGCAGGCGAGGCCGGCCGGCCCCGCTCCCACCACCGCGATATGGCGTCCCGTCGCCGGCGCGCGGACGAACGGCGTCGCCTCGCGCTCCATCAGCCAATCGGTCGCATGACGCTGCAGCGCGCCGATCCGCACCGGCCGGTCCTCCTCGGCGGTGCGGACGCAGGCGCCCTCGCACAGGATTTCGGTCGGGCACACCCGCGCGCAGGAGCCGCCGAAGATGTTGGCCTCCAAGATGCGCAGCGCCGAGCCCTTGATGTTCCCGGTGTTGATCTTGCGGATGAATCCCGGGATGTCGATTCCGGTCGGACAGGCCTGGATGCAGGGCGCGTCGTAGCAGAAGTAGCATCGACTGCTCTCGACCAGCGCCTCGTGCGGGCTCAGTGGCGGATGCGCGTCGCCGAAGTTGTGCGCCAAGGCGGGCGCGTCGAGGCGGCCGGGAGCGATGTCGGAGGAAAAGTCGGACACGGAACGGTTGCCTCGTCTGATAGGCTCAAGCAAAAACCCTGCCCGCCAGTCTAACGGCAGGCCGTATCGCAGCGTCAATGCTGTTTCTTGACCGGGGCTCGCGGGTGCGTGATGAAGCCTCATCAGTTAGATGGAGAAATCAGTTAGATGGAGAAGCGGCGATGACCCTCCTGATCCGTGGCGGCACGGTGGTGACGGCCGAGCACAGCTTTCGCGCCGACGTGCTGTGCGAGAACGGCATCATCGCCCAGGTCGGCCCCAGCCTCGACCCGCCGACCGGATGCGAGGTCGTGGACGCCGGCGGGATGCTGGTGATGCCGGGCGGCATCGATCCGCACACCCACATGGAACTGCCGTTCATGGGCACGGTGGCCAGCGAAGATTTCTTCACCGGCACCGCCGCCGCCGCCGCCGGCGGCACCACGATGATCATCGACTTCGCCATCCCGGCCCCCGGCACGTCGCTGGTCGATGCCTGGCACGAATGGCGCGGCAAGGCCGAGAAGGCCGCCACCGACTACAGCTTCCACGTCGCCGTGACCTGGTGGTCGGAGCAGGTCGCCGAGGACATGGCCACCCTCACCCGCGAGCACGGCGTCAACAGCTTCAAGCACTTCATGGCCTACAAGGGCGCCTTGATGGTCGATGACGGCGTGCTGCTGCACTCCATCGGCCGGGCGCTGGAGCTGGGCGCCATCTGCAACGTCCACGCGGAGAACGGCGACGCGGTGGCGCATTTGCAGCGGCAGTTGCTCGCCGCCGGGATCACCGGGCCGGAAGGCCATCCGCTGTCCCGGCCGCCGGCGGTCGAGGCCGAGGCGGCGCAGCGCGTCATCGCCATCGCCGAGCTGCTGGGCGCGCCGATCTACATCGTCCACGTCTCGACCGAGGAGGCCGCGCAGGCCATCGCCCACGCCCGCGGCCGCGGGCAGCGGGTCTACGGCGAGGTGCTGGCGCAGCATCTGGTGATCGACGAGAGCGTGTACCGCGATCCCGACTGGGCCACCGCGGCGGCCTACGTGATGAGCCCGCCGTTCCGGGCCAAGCACCATCAGAAAGCGCTGTGGGCGGGCCTCGCCAGCGGGTCGCTGCAGACCACGGCGACCGACCATTGCTGCTTCTGCGCGCCGCAGAAGGCTGGCGGGCGCGACGATTTCACCCGCATCCCGAACGGCACCGCCGGCATCGAGGACCGCATGAGCGTGCTGTGGCACCACGGCGTGCGCCAGGGCCGCCTCACGCCCAGCGAGTTCGTCCGCGTCACCTCGACCAACACCGCGCAAATCTTCAACATCCATCCGCGCAAGGGGGCCGTGGGGGTGGGCTCCGACGCCGACCTCGTGGTCTGGGACGCCGAAGCCAGCCGCGTCATCTCGGCCCGCACGCATCACCAGAACGTCGATTTCAACGTCTACGAAGGCATGGAGGTTACCGGCCTGGCGCGGCACACCATCGCGGCCGGACGGCTGGTGTGGACCGACGGCGAACTGCGGGCGGTGCGCGGCGCCGGGCGCTATGTCGAGCGGCCCTGCTTCACCCCAGAGCTTGCCGCCTCCCAGCTCCGCCGCGCCCTGTCCAAGCCGTCTGGCGTGGTGCGCGGCCCACGCGAGGTCACGCCATAGCGCCGATTAACGGTATTTTCATTGCGGAGTTGATTGCGTCGCATCCGGTATGATGTAAGGTCCCCTCACGCATTTGTGCGTCGCAAAACGCTCTGGGACGACAGCACATGGCAACGACAAAGCTCCGTCAAGTTCGTCCCGCCGCCACGCCGGCCCTCGTCGCGCGTGAGGTACACTCCGAGTCTGTGGCGCAAGCCGGACCGCAGCTGGCGATGGTGCGCCAGGCTCCCGCGGCCTTCTACTATTCAAGCGCCGTCGAGGGTGATCTGTCGCAGATCCTTGGGGCACCACACTACTCATATCGCTTTGCTGAACAAAAGTTCTTGCGCGCGTTTGCGGAACGGGGCGTTCTCCCAGGCAAACTCAAAATGCCGGAGTACTATAACGACGTCGAAAGCCTAACAAACAATATTGGAACACCGCCGGAAAACATTGTTCATGTCATTTTTAGATCGACTGAGCAAATCCGCTTATTGAAAATTGGCTACAATATTGCTTGTTTTGCCTGGGAATTCGAGGTTTTAAAAGATGAGAGCCGTCCGGGTGAGCATCCGTTTTTAAACCAGTGTCGCATGTTGTCGATTTGCGATGAGGTGTGGGTTCCTTGCCGCTTCACCCGGGACGTGCTGGAACGCCACGGTATCAATAACGTGCACATCATACCGGCCCCAATTGGCATTCCTCCGGTGCGTCTGGAACGATACAACGCGCTCGCTGTGATCGGCCATCTGGGCGTCATGCCGTTGGTTATAAACTTCATACGTAACTGCCCAGGTTGCCTGTACGGGTTCAGCCTACGCGCAGTTCCGCGATCAGGTCATTTGGGTTTGCGGTGAGTGTTTGCAGGATATTCCAGCCCTGCTTTCTCGCGGTCGAGAGCACCGAG